>Ga0209062_1000070_pt1:0-390000 | contig 391019 bp, 335 predicted proteins | sample Coa_R2_2_FD_187158 | JGI IMG/M metagenome (GOLD analysis project Ga0209062, IMG submission 187158) | Surface soil microbial communities from Centralia Pennsylvania, which are recovering from an underground coalmine fire - Coalmine... | ecosystem: Environmental > Terrestrial > Soil >...
GGTATCGGCATAGACTTCGAAATGCCTCATGGTGCCGTTCGGGTATTCGAGGAAGCCTTTCTTGTCAGGAGGCAGCACGTTGAAGGCGATTTGCACATTGCGTGCGAACTCGATGGCCTGGCCGAAAGGCGGTGTTTCAGGCGGCGACTCGCGGCGTCGCGGTGCACTGGTGTTCTGCGGACTCGCATTGGCATCGGTGGCGGTCTGACCGGCTAGCACAGGCGCGGCGGCCGTGCCGGCGAGAAGGGACAAAGCGGCCTGACGCCGGCTCAGTTTGTTTCGGGAACTTGTGTTTTCCATGACTTTCACTGCTCGAGACAAGGAGGCCTGGGCGGTTGAAATCGTTGGTGGTCTCGGGGAAATTGTACTGCAGCTTGCCTCCGAAGCTGCGGCGCTTTAGGTGGCCTCTAGCTCCGTTCGTTACAGAGTGGCCACACGCAAGTCCTGATACCGCGAACTCTATTTCTCGAAGCCGAATTCCAATTCGTTGGACCAGTGGGTCTCCCAATCGTCGTGGAACGTGAGTGCGTTTTGTTTTGAGACACTGCGGCCGGTGGCGAGCTCGAGCGCCGGTCCTGAATTGTTGTTGACTCGAAAAGTAAACTTGATTGTCTCCCCGCGATCCAGCTTTTGCTTTGCGTCCGGAATTTCGGACCAGGGCAGCGCGGCTTCGACAAACAGGGTATCGTGGTCGCGACGCCAGCAGATCTGTGCAGCATTGACCGCGCCGCCGTCGCGCGGAGCTTTGGGCTGCCGCGGAAAAAAATGCTTGCGCGGCATGCCCGGTGCAAGCAAACGCCAGACTTCACCGCCGCCTCCGTATGCCGGCGCTACCGGATTGAACGCGTATTCATAATCGGTATCGGCATAGACTTCGAAATGCCTCATGGTGCCGTTCGGGTATTCGAGGAAGCCTTTCTTGTCAGGAGGCAGCACGTTGAAGGCGATTTGCACATTATCGTGATTGTTGCCCGAGGGGATCTCGAAATTCTTGCGATAGGAAAAGCGGCGGACACCCGCGGGCCAGGTGAGTTCACGGGCGCCGTCCCACACATGGTCGGGATAAAAGAACGCGTCATCATCGCGGGTGGCGAAGCGCAGCATACCGGGTTCGGGTGTGTTGTCGGCGATCTTGGCTGAGAAATAGAAGTTGACTTCGTCGTAGGCCAGGTAGGCCGCCGCAAGACCTTGCTGCGACTGCAGGTCCAGCTTTTCAAAGGGAAGCCAGGCCTGACGAGTGAGGCTTTGCGGGATGGCCGCGCCGCGCGCAATTTGCGGCAGCACTCCAGCCCAGTCGGAGAAATCGCCGTCCACCTTGACGGTACGCTTTGCAATCACGTTCGCATGAATGTCCTCGCGATGCTCAACGTGTTCGCCGGTTGAGGCTTCGAACTGAACCGCGATGGGGTAGGTATTGGCGTTGTTGGGAGTGCTGTTTGCGACCGGAATTTCCAGCTCACGGGTCTGATTCGGTTCGAGGCGGATTGTATCGAATGCATTCGGGAACCTGAGATCCGTCGATGTAAGGCGCAGACGCCCGTTAACGGGGCGATTTAACACGTTGGTCAGCGTGACGCGCAGCGCGGGATGCTCGCCTAGAGGCGCCGTGAAATCGCGCACGGCAATATCGACGGGATCGTAGCCTTCGATACGCGCGGCGCGCACAGCCGAGAGTAGCTGCTCGAAGGAGCCAGGCGTGCCATTCGATCGCAAGAAGTAGCCGAGGCCGTTCAACGGGACGGTGATCTGGTTACGAGCCGCAGCAACGCGATTGCCGTAGAAATCGTACAGGGCAAACTTCCCACGGCCGGCGCTTATCTGTAGTGCCGCATCCGGTTTTGGCTTGACGTTTCGGAACAGCGTGCGCCCTGGATCATAGATCGCCCCGAGATCCCCGACGATTACGAGCGTTCCGTCGTCCTTCGAGTGCAGGCCATCGAAGACAAATATCCAGGGCAGGCCGTTTTTGAAGAGAATCTCGCGGAACGATCGCTGCCCGATGAACTTCTGGGTTGCGGCAAGGGCTGCGGCGGGAGGCCAGGCCTGCACTACGCCGTAGATTTCCTTGCCAAGCTTGACATTCTTGCTTGAATAAACGTTGCCCTCGTAGACACCGGCGGTTCGATCCTGGCCCTGAGCTCGCATCGAAGCGAGGACGCCGGCGATGCGATCTTCGGAGTTCGCGATCCAGCTTTCGGTATCCCACACCTTGACGCGCCCGTACGGACCTTTGCGATTCATCCATTCGGGAACGAGAGCGGGATCGGCTGAAAGCGGCTGGTAGTGAATGCTGACAAAATCGAGCCACTTCAGAAATTTGTCGTTGCCGTCGGGAAAGAGTTTGTCGCGGGTGTTGGTGGAGGAGCAGGCCCCACCGATGAGGACCTGTGCGCCGGCGGCCGCGCGCGCACGCTCGACGCCATGCGCCATGTGCTCGTAGATCGCGCGATAACGTGGAATGTCTGCGCCCCAACCCGATATCGAAATGCCTTCCCAGGGCTCATTCCAGAGCTCGACGGCGTTCACCGGACCGCGCGGCCAGCCGTATTGCGAGACAAGCTTTGCTACCCAGCCTGAAAACGCATCGTCGTACTGCGGGAGCCAGGCGCGATCGTCCTTCGTTTCGAGCATGTGCCCGTCGGGCGAAAGCCATGGTCGAGGCCGGCCAAGCGGCATGGGCGCATCCTCGTTGGCGAGGGTGAGCATAACCGTCACGTTATGCTTCTGGGCCCAGTTCAGGTAACGATCCGTCGCGGCCGCGCCTGTACCACGCAATGAGAATCCGGCGCCGGTGCGTGCTCCTTTAATGCCGAGCTTTTCAAAAAGCGCGAGCACGTTTTCATTCATGAACTCGTCCCAGGTGAGGTCGAGCGCATAGGTTGGGAACTGCACGCGCCCCTGATCGGGTTTTAGAGTCCGCACGAGCGTAGCAGCAAGACTGCGGCCTTCCGGGCCGAAATCTGCGACTAGCGCGTACCCCCCGAACGTTTCCGGAATGCGGGGGCTCACGTCGACCGTTTGCTGCGCGCCCGGTTGCATGTCCAAATGAAGCTCGGTATGGGCAACGCGGCCTATTGGAAACACAACCGGAGTCCAGATGTCGCCCGGTTTCGACTTTGTGCCGAAATGAATAACTTCGATGCTTCCGCTGGCGTGGATCGGGTGGTTTGATTTGTTGATGAAGAGCAGCTTCAAATCGTATTGCTCGCCGGGCCAGAGCACATTGGGCCCTGAATGGCCCGCGATGGTGAAGCTCAACTCCTGGATGGTGTAGCTTCGGCTGATCCGGTCGGGCTCGAGCCCGAGCGATTTGCCGAAATCGGTCATATCGCTGCCGGTGACCATTTGGGCTGAAAGAGTGGAGCCGAACGAAGCGAAGACCAGGAAGGCGCAGAGATGGCGGAGACACATGAATAAACGCGCGAACTAGTCGAATTATGGCGACAGCCTCGACGCGCGGTCTATGACTATCGGGCAATCCATTGTGAGAATGCGGGTTTTCTAGGCCGAAAGGCGCTGGTTCTCTTCGAGCCGGTACTTGTATTCACGGGGCGTGAGACCGGTGAGCCGGCGAAACAGCAGGCCGAAGTAGCTTTGGTCGCAGAAGCCAACTTCCTGGCTGACCTCGGCGATCGATTTATCGGTGGTCTTCAGCAGAATTTGAGCGCGGGACACGCGAAATTGATTCAGATACGTGACAAACGACTGGCCGGTGACCTGCTTGAAGAAGCGCATGAAGCTGGACTTGCTCATGTGGACCTTGCTCGCGACATCCTGAACCGTAATGGGCCAGGCATAGTGATGGTCGATATGTTCGAAGACAGGCCGGAGCCGCTGCAGGTTGCGCTCCTTCTTGAGATAAATGTCTTCGGTGCCGCGAAATTCCGAATAGTGATTGAGCAGCAGCACCAGCATCATTTTCAGATACGTCTGCGCGGACAGGCGCGCGCGATTGGTAGAGATCGGCAACTCGGCGGCGGCGCGGCGCATGAGCTCGAACAGCTGAGCCGGGATGCCAGTGGCCGCTTTCACAACGTGCGGGAAACTTCCGTGTTGCACAAGGAACGGCATGAGGTATTCGATATCCATGCCGTTTGTATCGTTGCCGCGGATCAGTTCCGGCAGGAAATACAAGACCGCTGCCTTGACTTTGCCACGCGGGAATTCGCTCATGCGGTGCATCGCAAGACTGCCCATGACGAAGAGGTCACCGGGCGACATGCGGTGATAGCGATCCTGCACCTGATAGACGACCTCGCCCGAATGCAGGTATAGGAGCTCGAAATAATCGTGGCGATTGGTCCGGATCTGGGCTTCCTCGGCGAAGGTCAGGAAGCGGACATCCACTGGGAAATCGTGCTCGAAGGGATAGATGTGGACTCCCTCAGCATTGATCTGGGGCTCGATCAGGCTGAAAGCCGGTTGCCACTTCAACGGGGCGTGTCGCAAGGTAATCCTCTACGCGGAAGCAGTGCAGACGTTCTAAGAAAGCGTACGTCTGTGTCTAGCATTGATCTGTAACAATCCGAGACACCATTCTGACAAAAATGCAGGCTGGCTTGGGTAGGATATTCAGAGGTGTGCGGCGGAGCGGCGCAAACGGAGCACCAGGATCCCGATCAGTGCATAAGCGATCAGCGTGGCCACATAGGAATTGGAAAGCCCAAAGCGGTCGGCGATTCTACCTTGTAATACCGGAAAGAGAGCGGCGCCGAGAAAGCCCATCGTTAGCAGGCCGGAAGCTTTGGCTTCCAGGTCGCCGAGTCCGCGCGTCGCAAGCGAGTACAGAGTGGGATAGAAACTGGCCACCCAGAATCCCATCGCGGTCATGACGATAATCGCAACCGTACCGTGTGCCACGATGGCTGTTCCAATAAAGACTACTGCGGTGGCAAGATTCAGCAGCAGATGAGTGGATGGCGCGATTCTCTTCTGAGCCCAGGACGCGAGCAAACGGCCGAGCGCGAATACGGCGAAGTAGACGGTAAAGAGCCGTTGCGACGCACTCGAGGCTAGGGCGCCCACGGAGGGGTCCTCGAGATAGTTGCGATAGAAGCCGAAGAGAGCGGCTTCAGCGCCGAGCGATAGCGTAATCGCCGCCAGTCCGTAATAGACGCGAGGCGGCAATTGTGCCTTCGATAGCTCGGAATTCTTGCAGTCGGCACCGCGCTGGACGGCGGGGGCGTGTATCCGCGCCACAAATAAGGCAGTCATGAGTAGCGCAATTGCTAGAACCGCAAAGAGGGCTTTCATCCACGGCACGCGACTGGCTACGGTTATGGCCGAAGCGGGGATGATCCAGGCGAGGGTCAGCGGAGCGATGATCTGGGCCACTGCACCGAGCGCGTTGGCAAAATTGAGGCGGCTCGAAGCGGTTTCAGGAGCGCCGAGAGCACTCAGCAGCGGATTGCCCGCCACCATCTCGAAGTTGAATCCGAACCCGATGAGCAGAAATCCGCTCAAAACGATCGCATACTGACGGACGGCTAAGCCCGGTACCAGCAGAGTTGTACCGGCCGCAAAGAGGAGCAGCGCGAGAACGAAAGAGCGGCGGTAGCCCGTGCGCGAAAGCAGAATGCCGATTGCGCCGGCGAACAGGAAAGGAATGTTCTTGGCAAACATGGTGTACATCTGCTGCTGGTAGTCGAGTCCGAAATACGTTTTGAACTCGGGCAGGAAAACACCTTCAAAGCACTGCGTCATACCGCAGAAAAAATAGACGAAGTAGACGGTGTAGAGCATGGGCGCGACAGCGCGTTGAGTACCGGTCGCCTGTTTCGCTGTCGCGTTAATGCTGGGCAGGCTCATTGTTGGCGATGATGGCGCGTGCGCCGATCTGATTACGGATGCGTACGCCGTAGAATCCGTTGTTGCCGGTGACGATGGCTTGACGTACACCGGCTCCGAGATCGATCGCAGGCGGCTGAAAATGCGTTTCGCGCGGAGGCGGGGCGTTGCCCGACTTGCGCTCGCGCGAACGTGCATCGAACGTACAGTTTTCGATCTGCAGCCGTCCGTTTTCGGCCACGATCGAGTAGTTCGAGGTTGGCGCGTCATTTGAAAAGTAGCAATCCGCAAATGAGGCGTAACCGCTGCCGCGCAGAACAGCGTTGTGGGCAACGGGTCCCCAAAAACCACAGTTGACGAAGCGAACGTTGCCGCGGCACTGGCTTTCAACGACGATCTGCGTTGCGGCGCCCACCTGGTGGGAGTTGAATTCTCCGTTGGTAATTTGCAATCCCTGCGGTTGAATGGCTTCGATCAGTATCGCGGTTTGCGTTGCGTGCGCGCCAATGCCGGAAAACTGCCCGTTGGCGGCGCCGTTGCTGGTTTCGATGAAACGGTAACCAACCTTCGCCGGAAACACGAATGTGTTGGTCACGTATTCCCAATCGGTGCGGCCGAAGACAAACCCTTCGAGATTTTGCTGCATGTAGGCGAAGACGGCTTTCCAGTCGCCATCGTATGCCTTGTTCGCCCAGAAATGCGAATGAAACTGCACGTTTTCGATGCGGCCGATATCACCCGTCCAGTCGACGAAGATGCCGCGATGCAGCACGCAACCGTTGACGTCGTAGATGCGATGGCGGCCATTCTCGTGGGGTCCGACACGAATGCCATCGTAGCTGTTGATAAGAGTGACGTTCGCGATTTTGCTATCGAAGGCGACCTGGCCGGCTACTGCGGGATCGGCGTCGATCTGGATGGTCCAGGGATACGGCTGAATGTTCTCGACGCGCTGTTCGGGATAGTAGATCGTGAGCCCGGTCAGCGAGGTCGAGCTGCGCATTGTGAGAAATGGCATCGCGTTTTCGTCGCCTCGCCCTCCGGTGGGCAGCAGAATCGGACCGCTTTGCGGTTCCCAGGACTGCGGGGCGGGATTGATACCGGCCAGGTGCACGCCCATTTTGAGCACCAGATGACCGCGGCAGAGCCATCTTCCCGTGGGCACGATGACAACGCCGCCTTTCGTCGCGGCCGCGTCGATGGCTCGCTGGATGGCAGCGGTATCGTCCGCATGGCCATCGCCGGTGACCCCGAAAGCGCGGATGTTGTAAATGCCGTCCGCTGGGCCGAGCAGAAGCGAAAATTCCTGCGCGGTCGACAGAGCGCTGAAGGCGACAATCAGGAACAGCAATGGAATCGCGTGTCTTCGGATACTGCCAGTTTGATGTGGAAACCAAGGGAACGTCTATGAGATTTGCAGCATCGTTACAGGCTGGAGCGAGATGTTCAGAGAAGCGGCCCGAGTCGGCTTCTGAGAATAGGAAAGAGCAGGCGGGGTGCAGAGTTTGAGAGCGCTTGTCATCGGCGGCACGGGACTGATCAGCACAGCGCTGGTGCGCCAGTTGCTCGAGCGCGGAGATCACGTTGTGGTCTACAACCGTGGGCTCGCGGCGATTCCGCTGCCCGAAGGAGTTGGGCGAATCGTGGGCGATCGCGCCGACCCGCGCCAGTTTGCGGCTGATCTGGCGAAGGCGGGAACTTTCGACGCCGTTTTCGATATGATCTGTTACCAGCCGCAGGACGCGCGCGGACTTATCGAGGTTTTCGCGAAGCGTGCCGGGCGTGTGCTGGTGGCGAGCACAGTCGACGCATACATCAAGCCCGCAGCGAAATATCCGATCGATGAGAATGCTCCGCTTGGAGGGATTAACGATTACGGTCGCGGTAAGGCGAAATGCGAGGAACTGCTCTTTGACGCTTACGAGGACACTGGATTCCCGTTTACGACTCTTCGTCTGGTGCATTGTTATGGCCCGGGCGGTGCGCATCGCGGACATATCGTGCACTCGCTTGGAGGGCGCACCATACTGCTCGATCGACTCCGCAAAGGCAAAGCAATCGTGGTGCATGGCGACGGATCTTCGCTCTGGACTTCCTACCACATCGAAGATGTTGCGCGAGCATTTCTGCAGGCTGCCGAGAGCGAACGCACACTCGGCCGGGCTTATAACCTGAGCGGCGATGAAACGGTTACATGGGATCAGTATCAGCGGCTGGTTGCGGCCGCGATGAACGCTCCTGATCCGGAGATCGTGCATATACCGACCGATCTGCTTGCGCGCTTATGGCCGGCACGCGCGGCGACCGCGGCTGACAATTTCCGGTTCAACAACATTTTTGATAATTCAGCAGCGAAGCGCGATTTTGAGTTCACGTGCAGGATTCCACTGCGGGAGGGACTGGCCGAGACGATTGCCTGGGTCGATCGAACTTACGGTTTCGACAACTCGGACGACGACCACTTCTACGATGAGCTGATCAGGCTTTGGCGAGAGAGCTGCGCCTCAATGGAAAAAACCGCCGAAGTCAGCCGGAAATCATGTCCGCAGAGTTGAGCCGCGGTCCGCTGCGCATTTCAGACAACGGCCGTTTTCTCGTCCATGCAGATGGCGCACCGTTCTTCTGGCTGGGCGATACGGCGTGGGAGTTAATTCACAGGCTGAAGCGTGAAGAGATCGATTTCTATCTCGAAAACCGCGCTGCGAAGCGCTTCACGGTCATTCAGGCGGTTCTACTAGCTGAATTCGGTGGCCTCGAGATTCCTAACGCGTACGGGCGTTGGCCGCTCATCGACTTCGATCCAAGGCGCATCGACGAAGGCTATTTTCAGCTCGTGGACTGGACTGTTGCACGAGCCGCGGAAAAGGGACTCTATCTCGGATTGCTCCCGACTTGGGGAAACAAAGTGGTTGCGGCGCCATGGGAAAAGGCGCCTCCGCGTATCATCTTCAACGAAGAAAATGCGCGCGCTTACGGATTCCTGCTCGGCGAACGCTACCGGCAGGCGCAAAACATCGTCTGGATTCTCGGTGGCGACCGCTCGCCCTGCGGGGTGGAAGCGATCTGGCGTGCGATGGCGCAAGGACTGCGCGCAGGCGACCGCGGTGCGCATCTTATTACTTTTCACCCACCGGGCGTTGGCTCCTCCTCCCAGCTACACAACGAACCGTGGCTTGATTTCAACATGATCCAATCCGGCCACCACAGCCGTGATTTTCCGAACTATCTGAATGTCGGGCGTGATTACGGGCTCAAGCCTTCCAAGCCCGTGCTCGACGGCGAACCGCGTTACGAAGATCATCCGGTCGACTGGAAGCCGGATGAAAAAGGCTACTTCGATGATTATGATGTGCGCCAGGCGGCGTACTGGGCGTTGCTGGCAGGAGCCTGCGGGCATACGTACGGGTGTCATGCAGTCTGGCAAATGCTCACGCACCAGCGAGAGGCAATCGGGTTTGCGCACGGCGACTGGCGAAGCGCTCTGGATCTGCCCGGAGCGGAGCAGATGCGGTACGTGCGCGAGCTTTTTTCAAATCTCGACTTTCTATCGCTCAGGCCAGCTGACTCGCTGGTCGTCGACAATTCTCAAGATGGATGGCAGCACGCCGGTGTCGCAGGCGCGGAAGGAATAATCGTCGCTTACCTCCCAGGGGGCGGCACGATTCGCCTGCGAAAGTCGGGCTTGCCTGAAATTGCGAGCAGCAGGTGGTTCGATCCGCGCACGGGCGCAATGCGGGAAGCACATCCTGAAAATCGCGAGTTGCTGTGGCAAGCGCCGGGCCCGTATGCGCGCGGCAACGACTGGGTTCTGGTCCTTGAATTGGAGCGCCGCTAGAGTTCGATCACACGGTTCGTCTGCGCCGAATCGTATGCGCTGAAGACGAGGCGCATCGTTTTGAGATTGTCGGCGGCACTGGTTTCCGGTTCGTGCTGACCGCGCAGGCCAGCCAGCAGGTCGCGGTGGCAATCGACAATGCTGGCGTGCACCACTTCGTAGGCAGGATCGGACCATTCATAGCGTGCCGGAGCAGCGCGCAGGGTTTCCGTTCCGCGCTTGGTTGTCAGGCGCACGCAATAATGCGGGCCAAGCTCGATCGAAGCATCTCTGCATTCGATAAAGGCCACGGTCTGCGGGAAGTGGTCGTGTTCGAGGGGTGTGCCGGCGTAACCGAGTTCGCAGACGATCGTGGCGTTCGTGGCCGTTCTGAGGATAATCGTTGCGACATCTTCACCCTGGATGTCAGGCCGTACTCGGGCGAGTGTGCAATAGATGCTGGCGGGCTCGCCAAAGAGAAACCGCACTACATCCAGGATGTGGGAACCCATATCCATCACAAGAAAGCGCTCCAGCGTTTTGAGCGAGGGCTGATTTTCGAAGATCGGGAACGAGCTCACCATGCGCAGCCGCCCGCGATAGACAGGGCCGGCTTCAGGACGCAAAAGCAACTGCTTTACTTTCCGTATGGGCGCCTGCCATCGCCAGTTTTCATGCACGAAAAACGGGAGCGCGCGGCGTTCGCACTCGCGCACCATATTCTGCACCTGGCGCCAGTCATCAGCGAGCGGTTTCTGGCAAATGACAGGTAAGCCGTGCGCGGCGGCCAAGTGCACCAGCGGACCGTGCGTTTCGACGCTGCTCACGACATCGACGAAATCGAGCTGCTCGTTCGCGAGGAGCGCTTCCGGGTCCGTGTAGATGTGGGCCCGTAGCCCGAGATCATCTGCGACGCGCACTGCCTTGTCCGCGGTGCGATTGGCGAGAGCAACGCATTCGACGCCGCCAACCTCCTGCCAGGCGGCAAGCTGGAATCTCGACCAGAAACCAGTGCCGAAGAGCGCGAAACGAAGCGGGGGCATTTACCCTCTACAACTGGACCCGAACAATTCCGTATGAATCGAGTGAAAACGAGCGGTTTGCAAGTTCGACGTTCTGCGCTCGATTACGCAAATTCACCACCCAGGCGAACGACTTCCGGCCTTTACGCAGAATCAGTGCATCGGCTGCGAGCGGATCTGAAGATGTACAGGCCACAACCTGATCCGCCCGAAACCGAGCGACTTCCTCGATCAGTGGCAGCGCGCGCGCAAACGTCAGCGAGCGGGCTCCTGCGAGAGCGAGATTTTTCAGGCAGATGGTGCACCAGCCCTCGTTACCGTCGAATTTCGGCACCGCGACGGGCGAAATGTGTAGACCGCGATTGCCGCAGAAGCTTCGTGCTGTTTCCAGTTGCGGAGTTTGACCGGCGAGATTTTCGATCGCTGTTTCCGCGTCATCAGCATGCACCTGCGGATCGACAGGCCAAACAACGAAATCGCCGCCCAATGCAATTTCGCGATTACGATTCAGTTCAGCGAAGTACTTATGCGATCCGCCGCCTACGGGCAGCGGAGCCAAGAGCGAGCGGGTCACGGCGAGCAAGGCAGGATCTGAAACATTTGTTACGGGGTCGAAGACAGCGAACCGGATGACTTTTGCAAGAAATGGCTCAACGACAGACCGCAGGTTTTCGAGATCAGCTTTGCTGGTCGCCAGCGCGGCGATTTCGAGCCGTACACCGATCGCGGCAGCCTGCGCCAGATCGTCTTGCCAGCCAGGTTTTCTCAGATCCAGCTCAAGCCGGAAAAAATCGAAGCCGCCGATCGGAATCTGAGGTTCCCAAACGACACCGAGCCATGGCATCGGGGAAGCGGCTTCCGTGTCCACGGCGATGCTGACCGGCGAATGAGCTGCGGCGCTTTGCATGGGTGACTCTGCCGTCACACGCAGCTCAACCTGCTGTGAGACTTCGTCACCGCGCCGCACCTGCGCCGGATACTGGATTGACAGCGGAGTGGAATATGTTTTGAACGAGGCGTCGCTCCAGTTGCGCTGGTCTTCCGTTTCGAACACGTCGCCGCCAAAGAGCGTTTCAGCGGTTATGCCCGGTATCGGACGGTACGTGATGCCGCGCAGATTGAAGAACGGCTGATGTGGCGAGATCAAATCGGGGAAGCGGCTGATTTCAGTGGAACCGTCGGCATGCAAGAGCATACATTCGAGACCGCGGCAACTTTGGGCAGGATGCAGGACGCACAGTCCAATGCGATTGCGCAGAAAATCGCTTTGCGCCTCGCCCGTTGTTGCATACGAGATGCGTCCGTCTTCGGTTCCGGTGATCCGTCCGCGCCAGAAAAACGCGAGTTCACCCTCTTTGTGCTCGACTTCAAGCTCTATTTCGAAGCTGAGATCACGCGCTCGAATTTCTTCTCGTTTAATCAGAAGCGGTATGGTTTCCCAGCGCTGGCCGCGGAGGGCGAAATAGACATGCTGGAGAATTTCGCAGTTGCCCAACCGAATGTGGCGCACAGAGCCTTTCGTGTACTGACACATGAGCAATCCGGCGCGCAACTCGTGGACGGCGGGCGGGGGCATCTGGATGGATTTCCAGTCTACTGAAGGCCGGTGCCTGAAAGCTCTGAGGAAACTGTGCGGTTCTATTACGATACTGATCGATCCATTGGAAACTCCGCCGCAAAGCACACAGAATTGAGTGTCTGCGGATGCCTAGAATGGCTACATGGCACGCACCATTGCTGTGTTCGGCGCAGGCGGCAAAATGGGATGCCGTATCGCCGAGAACCTGCGCCGCTCGGAGCATAACCTGCTTTATGTCGAGATCAGTGCGGCTGGCATTGAGCGGTTGCACGCTCGCGGTCTGGAGATCACACCGCACGATCAGGCCGTGGCCGCGGCCGATATCGCGATTCTTGCGCTACCCGATGCACTGATCGGCAGTATTGCGCCTTCGATCGTTTCCGGCCTGCGCAGCGGCGCTATGGTCATCTGCCTTGATCCGGCTGCTCCCTACAGCGGCGACTTGCCGGAGCGCGCAGACATTACTTACTTCGTCACGCACCCTTGTCATCCGCCGGTGGTGAACGATGAGACCGATCCTGAAGCGCGCCGCGATTTCTTCGGAGCGATTAGGGCGCGGCAGAATATTGTCTGCGCCCTGATGCAGGGGCCGGAAAGCGACTATGCGGTCGGCGAGGCGATCTGCCGCGAGATGTTCGCGCCCGTGATGAAGGCGCATCGCGTCACCGTGGAGCAGATGGCGATTCTTGAGCCGGCGCTCTCGGAAACCGTGGTTGCCACGTGCATGGTGGTCATCAAAGAAGCTATTGACGAAGCGGTAGAGCGCGGAGTACCGGAAGAAGCTGCGCGCGATTTCATTCTCGGCCACATCAATATCGATATCGGCATTCTGTTCGGATACGTAGGCTCACCGTTCTCTGACGGTGCCCTGCTGGCCATCGAACGCGGCAAGAAGTTTTTGCTGCAACCGGATTGGAAGAGAGTCTTTGAGCCGGAGAACGTACTGGGCGAAATCAAAGCGATCACCTCGGCGGCAACATTCGGCCGCAAATGAGAAGGCTCGGCCTCGGGTCATACGCGTGCGCATGGCAGCTGAATGCCGGTTGCATGGATGCCGCAGGTCTGATCCGGCGTGCGCAGGAATTAGGGCTACACGTTGTGCAAATCGCGGATAATATTCCGCTGCATCAGGCGGATTCGAAGCAAATCTCAGTCATTCGCGATGTGGCGGATCGGGCGGGAATCGAACTGGAATTGGGGCTGCGCGGCCTTTCGGAGCGCAAGATTGAGGAATACATCCAACTTTGCGGCGCATGCAATTCGCGGACTCTGCGGGCCGTCATCGATGCTCCCGGCTATGAGCCCCCGCCGGCCGAGGTCGTGCGCGTAGTGCGGGCAATCGTGCCCCGTCTGCGCGACGCAGGTGTCACGCTCGCTCTGGAGAATCACGACCGATTTCGCGCGCGCGTCCTCTCAGCGATTATCAGCGAAATAGCGGACGCACATGTCGGGATCTGTCTCGATACGGCCAACTCTTTTGGCGCGCTTGAAGGACCCGAGCAGATCGTGGAGACTCTGGGCCCTCAGACGGTCAGTCTGCATATCAAGGATTTCATCGTTGTGCGCGAACCGCATCAGATGGGATTTCGGATCAGCGGCGCGCCGGCCGGAAAAGGCATGCTGGATGTGCGTTGTCTCCTTGAACGGCTGGGGTCGCTTGGCGCTACAGGAACCGTCATTCTCGAACTCTGGCCGCCGCCCGAATCGACCCTCGAAGAAACCGCAGCGAAAGAGAAGCGCTGGTGCGAGGAGAGCATTCGTTATCTCCGGACGCTTATCGCAGACTGAGAAAAAACCATGCAATGGGTGATCATCGGCGCCGGGAACATGGGTTGCGTTTACGGCGGCAATCTGGCGCGAATAGGTGTGCAGGTCGCGTTCGTAGATATCTGGAAGGAACACATCGAGCGCATCGCCGAGAACGGGTTGCGAGTTGAGGGCCTGACAGGCAGTTTTGAAATTCGCGCAGAGGCTTTCACCGATGCGCAGCGGGCGCCTTCTGCCGATGCGGTACTGATAGCCGTCAATGCGTATTCTACGCGCGATGCAGCTCAGGCGGCGAGTCAGGTGCTCAAGCCCGAAGGCTTCTGCCTCACGATTCAAAACGGTATGGGGAACATCGAGATTCTGAGCGAGGTTGTGGGCCCCCGGCGGGTACTCGCCGGGCTCAGTTTCCAGAGCGGGGATATTGCTGAACCCGGTTTCGTTCGCCATACGAATAATGGACCAACCTACCTGGGTGAGTTGGACCACTCGCGTTCCGCGCGGCTGCTCAGAGTATGCGATCTCTTCGAGCGCGCCGGGCTGCATCCGGTGTTAGTGGAGGATATCATTGCCACAATCTGGAGCAAGTTCGTCCACAACTGCGGAATCAATGCAATATGCGCGATCACTGGTCTGCGTCCGGGACACATCCGGAAAGTACCGGAGCTTGACCAGTTCCAGACAAGAGTTCTGGAGGAAGCCTTGGCGCTCGCGAAGGCAAAAGGCATAGTGCTCGATGACCCGGATCCGGTTGCGACAGTGAAAGAGTACTGCTCGCATAAATTTCACCGCGTCTCGATGGCGCAGCACCTGGCTCGCGGGCGGCGCACCGAAATCGATGCGCTGAATGGATACGTGGCGCGAGAAAGCGAAACGCTTGGGCTCTCGGCGCCATACAATACAGCGATCACGGAGTTGATGAAAGGACGCGAGTACCGGCGCCCCGCGACCCACGGAGAGGCCGAGTGAGCCTGGCCGGGAAAACCGCTCTGGTCACAGGTGCCGCACGCGGGATCGGGTTTGTCATTTCGCGGGTCTTGTGCGAGCGAGGAATGCGCGTCGTGATCAACGATCGCGATCCGGAGGCGACCGAAATCGCGGAACAGAAGCTGAAGCAGGACAGATTCGAGGTGGCTGGTCTAGCAGCCGATGTCACGCGACCAGCAGATGTGCAAAACCTCTTTGAAGCCGCCGAGCAGCGCTTTGGACCGTTGTGGTTGCTGGTAAACAACGCTGGCGTATTTCGTGCCGGTTCGTGTGAAACCCTCCCCGAGCAGGACTGGGATGAAACCTTTGCGGTGGATGCGAAGGGAGTATTTCTGTGCTCGCAAGCCGCGTTACGACGCATGACGATGCAGCGAGCTGGTCGAATCGTGGTGATTTCTTCTATCGCCGGATGGATCACGCGCACGAATCAGATCGCGTATTGCGCAGCCAAAGCGGCTGCGATTCATTTCGCGCGCTGTCTGGCCGTGGAAGCAGCACCACATGGAATAACCGTGAACTGTATCTGTCCGGGCATGACGGACTCGGCCATGCTACGCGACACGGCCGCCGCTCGCAATGTAGCAATCGAGGACTACCTGACCATGATCCCCACCGGAACGCTTGCTGAAGCCGAAGATCACGCGCATACGGTTGTGTGGCTCGCTTCGGAAGAGGCCCGGCATGTGACAGGACAGGTGATCTCGGTGGATGGCGGACAGTCGTTGTATCATCCCCTTACGCTACGCAGATGAAATGGCTGTTTGCTGCCACGTTGCTGGGCGCGATTCTTGCTGCTGTGGAGACCGGCGGCGCAAACACTCGGCCACAGTTCAGGAACGTCGCGATGCTGTCGCGGTTCTCGTATAGAACCCGAAACGGCTATCCGGGACACAAGTATTTCGTCGGCAGCATGTGCGGCGGGGTTGCGGCCTTTGATTACGACGGCGACGGCAACATCGATCTGTTCTTCACAAACGGTTCGCCGCTCCCCGAGTTGCGCAAGACGGATCCCTCTTACTTCAACGCGCTCCTGCGCAATCGCGGCGACGGCACTTTCGATGAGGTAACCCGAAAAGCCGGGCTTGAGGGTGCGAAGCTAAGCTACAGCTTCGGGATTGCCGTTGGCGATTACGACAATGACGGACATCCGGACCTCTTCCTGGCGAGCGCCGGACGCGATGTTCTCTATCACAACAACGGCGACGGCACGTTCAGCGATGTGACCGCAATGTCAGGAATCGACACCAAGCCGCGAGATATCATCAGTGTCGCAGCGGTCTGGTTCGATTACGATAACGACGGCTTACTGGACCTTGCGGTCTCCGAATACACCACCTGGACGCCGGAGAGCGATATTCGATGTTTCGCTTCGGACGGAATCACTGAAGTTTACTGCAGTCCCACGCGTTATCGCAGCACACCAAACCGGCTCTATCACAACCTGGGGCATGGCAAGTTCGAGGACGTTACCGAGAATTCGGGGTTCGGCAAATCAGCCGGCAAGGGTATGGGCATCGTGGCCGCCGATTTCAATGGCGACGGGCTGATGGATGTCTTCATCGCCAACGACACGGAACGCAATTTCCTTTATCTCAATCGCGGACACGGGAAGTTCGAGGAAGTGGGATTGCTCTACGGCGTGGCATACAACGAAAATGGTTCGACGGTATCCGGTATGGGCGCGGATACGGCGGACTACGACAACGATGGCTGGCCCGACATCTTCTACAACGATCTCGACGCGCAGACCTTCGCGCTTTTTCACAACGAGCGTGGCCGGCTTTTCAGCTATGTATCGCCGCGGACGGGCATCGAGCGGCTCAGCCGAAGTTTTTCCGGCTGGAGCACGCATTTCATCGATTACGATAACGACGGTTGGCCCGACATTTACTCGGCGAATGGCGATGTGGATTACCTCGGTGCGAACGCGAAGCAGCACGATACGATGTGGCATAACGACGCGGGACGCTCGTTCAGCGACGTCTCGGACAGAATGGGACCGGATTTTCTGCCCATCGGCTTCCACCGCGGCAGCGCTCGCGCGGACCTGAACAATGACGGCGCCCCGGACCTGGTGATTACGGGACTGAACGAGACGCCTAGGATCCTGCTCAATTCGGGGAGTAACAATCACTGGATCACGCTCGATCTCACCGGCACTCGAAGTAACCGCGATGCAATAGGTGCGCGCCTCAAGCTCGTCACCAACTCCGGCCGGACACTTTCTACGCAGGTAGGCACGAGTTCGGGATTTATGTCTTCGAGCGATCGCCGCGCCCACTTCGGATTGGGTGCGGAAATCGGCATTCGCGAAATTCAGATTCGCTGGCCGAGCGGTACCGAACAGATCATCCGGCATCCGGCATGCGATCGCATTCTGCACATCCGGGAAGACGCGCGCTGAAGTGATCAGGAATGCGGGTGGATGCGGAACATTCGAACACCGTGCGCAGGTATGGTGGCCTTGAAGCCGTTTCGGTCGGCAGGCACTGCGGTGTCACGCCAGAGATCGCGTAAAGTTCCGGCACCGCCGATCTCACTCCAACGGAAATGCGGTGCGCGCTCGCGTTCGTTGCGATTGAAAAGCACGATTGCTCGGTCGCCGCCACTCAGCTCGCGAATCCAGATCTCCACGCCATCGCGGGAGCTGATGCGATGGCCCTGCCGCCCGAGTTTGTCCTGGTCTACCGCGATCACTTGCTTGTTCAGGAGAATGGAACAGATTGCCGGCCGCATGGAGCGCAAATCGTTTGTGGCGATGAGCGGAGCAGCGAGAATGGCCCAAAGGCTAAACTGCGCGCGTGACTCCTCGATAGTTAAACCTGGCTGGCCAACTTCGAGCATGTCGGGATCGTTCCAGTGGCCCGGCGCAGCATAGCGCGCCAGCGGAATCTGCGCATCGAGAATCAGCGTCCAGCCGCGCGGATAGCCGCCGGGTTTGTTCATCGTTTCGCGGCCGCAGTCCCAGCAAGGCTTGTCGTCGCCTGTGGTACGCCACATTTGCGCGAATGCGGGCGCCCACTGCCACGGTTTGTTGTCGCCCCATTCGCAAATGCTGAAAACGATGGGCCGTCCCGTTGCTCGCAGAGCCGCGTACATCTTGTAGTACACTGCGCGTGCGTTCAGTCCCTCCGAATTGCACCAGTCTTCCTTAACGAAATCGACGCCCCAGGCAGCGAATGTGCGGGCATCCGTTTCTTCATGCCCGAGGCTGCCGGGCGTTCCAGCCACACAGTCCTTACGCCCAGCATCGGTGTACAGGCCGAATTTCAATCCGCGCGCGTGGATATAGTCGCCGAGCACTTTCATGCCCGAAGGAAAACGGGCTGCATTCACGGCAAGTGTTCCATCCGCGTTACGCGCCGCGGCCTTCCATCCGGCATCGACGATTACGTACTCGTAACCAGCTTCCTTCATTCCGGTAGCAACCATGGCGTCGGCGATAGAACGGATTAGCTGCTCGCTGATGTTGAGACGGAAGGTTTCCCAGGAATTCCAGCCCATGGGCGGAGTGGCCGCCAATTGTGCGCGGGAGAGCACGGGCACAAAAAGAAGCGCGCAGAACGCGATCAGGATGCGATCAGGGACGTATTTCAAAGGCGCGGAACTCCCATCCCTGCAAAGGAATCGATGCTTGTCCGTTCTCGACTTCGATATGAACTCCGGTGACACGATCGAATAAGACCGTTCCCGATGCCGGTATTTTTACAGTCCCATTTACTGCGGTTCCGGCCGAATTTCCAACGGTCAAAATCGGCCCGTTCCCGCCGTCAAAAAGCGCCGCGATACATCCCGTGCAAGCTAGATCGGCAGCAAGCATCTGAGCGTGCGTGATCTCCGGATACGCATTGTAGACGTGCCGGGTGGCAAGCGAAATCGGCGCCATGATATCGGTTTCCGAATCGTGCGCATAGATGTACTCGCCGTTCACGGCGTTGAAAATGTGGTTGCGCTGCGGATTCTTCCCGTAACCCCAGCTCTCATAGGCTTTCATCGGCGGATAAATGAAGCGCAGAAGGGGTTCCGTGAATGTGCCGTGATTCCAGAAGGCGCTGTGGGTAATAAAGCCATCCGTGAATTCGCGCGCGAGATCGGCCTCACCTTCAGTGAATAGAACCGTCGAAGGATTGACTCGATCGACTTCCCCGCGCACCCGGGCGAGCAACTGCCGCACGCCCCACGTCCAGACGTCCGGATGCGGATGATGATGCGCGGGATTGAAACAGCGATGATTGTTCGTGGCTGTCAGTGAATCGATGAAGAACCCGTCTACATTTGAATCCTTTACGATCTGGGCCAGTGTTTTCGCCAGCCATTCCTGCCATCCTGGCGCTGCCGGACACATGTCGTAAAAGCCTTTATAGCTCTCCGAAAAGGTTCCGTCTTCGTTCATGATGGCCCAATCGCGGGCCCATGTTCGTCCGATACGTGAGCGCTTCCATACGATCAGACCCTCGACGTAATACAGCAGATGCCCGTTTTGACGATGAAGGGCGGCAATGCCTTCGCGCTCTGCATCAAGGCCGCCCAGGTTGCCGGCTGGAAAAATATAATCTCCACGATTAAGGAAATTCGCAGTGCTGCCCAGGATCTCGGGTTCGCTGAAACCCGGAATCGCGAACAGGTCCGAACCCATGCGCTGCTTGTTGGCCAGCACCTTCGCATAATCGTAGAACGATTCGCCGGCTTTCAGCATGCGATCGCCCATGTCTTCAGAGATGAAGGTATTGTTGCGATACCACTCGGCGGCCGAGGCACGGAAGAGAACGCTGCTGCGCTCGTGACGGAGCCATAATCCGCCGTTCTGCCATGAGCCGTGATAGGCGTAAGTGCGTACGGGTCCGATGTCCACTGCATCGCCCAATTTGCGGACGGGCGGAGTGTCCGGAACTTTTTCCGCCTGTGCCCATTCCGCTTCTCCTCCGGCTTCCGAAATAGAACGAAACCAGCGCGTGTAGCGGATTCCGATAAATGGTCCGCTCGCGCCGCCTTTCGGCTTTCGTTCATCCCACGGCATATCCGAGATCGGGAACGTGTTGCCGACGACCTGTCCACGCAGTGCACAGTCGCCCGGGTCCGCGGCATACTCGGCTCGATTCTGATCGACAACAGCCAGGCCGCGCCCGCCTCCCTCAACCAGAAACAGCGGCGCGGAGAGGCTGCCGATGTATGCATCCGAAAAATTGACGTCGCCAAGCGAGTTGAGCGCCATGCCGGAGACTTCGGCGGTCAGCAGCCGGTCCGTTTGCGGAGAGGAGAAGCGAGTGCGCGAGAAGAGCGGAAGATACGTATCGATCTCGACGGGATCCGAACCGTTCCAGAGGACCTGCCCGCGCCACGTCGCAACGCTACCTTCTACCGAAACTTCGAGAATGAGCGCAAGCGGCAATTCATCGTGAGCAAGGTAGGCAATCAGGCAATCGTTCGCCGTTTGCAACTTCAGTACGCGAAACGAAGCCGGTCCCCACTGCCCTTTATGGGGCCCGTTCCGGATCACAATTGCGAATGGGTTGCCCACCGGACCCGGTCCGGGCGTTTTCCCGTCCCCATCGCGAAAGAGAAGAGGCCGATCGTCGCCTTTGCGCATTTGAACCAGAAGTAATCGAGAGTTGTCGTTCGTAAACTCGAGCTTCAGTGCGGGACCGCCAATAACGATCGGTTCTGCCGCAGCAGAGCCGGACGCCAGAAGCGTCAACACGATCGTGAGCAAGGGCAACGAACACATAAATCTCAAGCTTCGATCAAATGGCGCAGATGCGTCTGTAAGATTTCTGCCGCTTTTCCTTGCGGACACGCAGCTTAGGGTTCGCGAATGTGCAAGACTTGATCAGCAGCGATATCGTTCAGAATTTGCTTTCGGCCGCTGGGCCAAAGCACTCTGATTTCGGTAGTGCGCGTTGCAGTGCCCAGCCCAAAATGGACGCGCTTATCGCTCGAACAGCCGTAGCCGACGCTGGTCGTGGCGTGATTGTACTGCGTACCCGAGGAAGTGCGTACCGCGATCCGCGCGCCTAATCCATCGCGATTGCTTTTGGTTCCTTCAAGTTCGATATCGAGCCAGTGATTAGCATTCGGGCTGCGATTCAGCAGCAGTTCCGCCGGCCCGTTCAAGACGCTCACGACAATGTCCACCTTGCCGTCACCGTCGAAGTCAGCAAAAGCGGCGCCACGATGGGCTGCCGCATGCCGGGAGATTGGAACCGGCTCGAAGCGGCTTCCGCCCTCATTCCGCAGAACCAGATTCCGCTGTAGATAATCCGTGCCATCGATCTCGCGCGAGTTATCAAGGATGCCAGCGTTCGCAGTGAAGAGATCTTTCCAGCCATCATTGTCCAGATCGAAAATACCGTTGCTCCATCCAGTCAGGCGCAGGGTCGCGTGTGTGAGGCCAGCGCGGCTCGTGATGTCCGTAAAGCCCTCCGCTGAATTGCGAAACAGCGGAAATGTGTCGTTGATCATGCCCGTGACAAAAAGGTCGGGGCGCCCGTCATTGTCTACATCGCGGAAATCGGCCCCCATGCCGGCTATTGATTTCCCGTTCTCGTTATACGCAATTCCAGCGAGGATGCCCACTTCTTCGAACGTGCCATCGCGCCGGTTATGGAAGAGAAAATTGCGATACGTGTCATTGGCGACGAAGATATCGGTATAGCCGTCGCCGTCGTAATCCGCAAACGCCTCCCCCATGCCCTTTCCGGTATAGCGGCTGATTCCTGAGCTTTCGGAAACGTCAGTGAATGTGCCATCGCCGTTGTTGCGAAACAGCATGCTTGGTTCGCCTTGATAACTTGCAGGCGAACAATAAGCCCGGATGTGGTTCGAGTAGCAGGGTGGCTCATGATCCATGGACCAGTCGAGGTAATTGACGACAAATAGATCGAGCAATCCATCGTTGTTGTAATCGAACCAGCCTGCGCTTACCGCCAGCGGCTTTTTCCCGGAGCTCCGCAGAAGGCCCGCCACACCTGCTTTTTCTGTCACATCGCTGAAGGTGCCATCCCGATTGTTATGGAGCAACTGATTCCGATTCGCACCGGCTATGTAGATGTCGGGGTAGCCATCGTTATCGTAATCGCCAACTGCGACGCCCATACCGTAACCGACACCGCGTACGCCCGCTTGATCGGTTACGTCCGTGAACTTCCCTCGTCCATCGTTGCGGTATAAGCGGTTCCAGAATTTCGGCTCGGACTTGTCCATGTCCGGTAAGCGCGCGCCGTTGACAAAGTAGATATCGGGACGTCCGTCGTGATTGTAGTCGAGCACCGCGACGCCTCCGATCATCGTTTCGATTTGATGTTTCAGCGGTGTGGCTGAATTGTCGAGTACGAAGTTAAGCCCGCTTTCCCGAGCGGCGTCCTCAAACCGGAGGGGAAGGCTAGCCGGGGTACCGCAGATGAGAACAGCCAGCGCCACGCCCGCAAGGAGGATTGATACTGTTGGCCCGATTCGGCGAATGAACGGAACGAGCATTTCTGAGTCGCTCTATGGCATCCTTTGGGGTTGATCGTTACGATGGTTTGCAATTTGCTCATACTTGCAGCGGTGCTGCTGATCGTACAGCCCGCGCACGCGCAAACCGAGAACAGCACCCTCGCCGAAGGCTTTCAGCTGATGCGCGCGGGAAATTGCGCGCCTCTGCCAGAGTTGCTGGGGCCTCTGCTGGCGGCAAAAGGACCGAATCAGGAGCCAGCGTACCGGCTCGTTTCCGATTGCTATATCCGAACCGGCCAGACACAACAGGCGATAACAGTGCTGCGCGAGGGCTTACAACGCATTCCGGATTCTCCTCTGCTCGAGCGCAGCCTCGGCGAAGCACTTCTTCGCGATCATCCTGACAGCACGGAAGTGGGTCAGTTGTTGGAGAAGGCAGCCAGCGCGTTGCCGGGCGACCCGGAGTCGCACCACTTCTATGCACAATGGGCGTATCTGAATAATCGCGAGCCGGTCTGCATCGCGGAAGAGAAGCGAGCTCTGAATTTATCGGGGCTGAACGATACTGCGCGTCTTCAAATGCACACGCTGAAAGGGCTCTGCGAAGATCGTCTGAATCAGACGCAGGCGGCCCAGGCGGATTTTGAGCAATCGAACCGTTTGAATGAAAATTCGAGCTCATTTGATCCTGCCACCGCCTTCCAGTACGCAGATTTTCTGACGCGCCGCAATCAGGACGCGAAGGCGCAGCAGATATTGGACGAGATCATCCGCAAATCCCCGCAATACGGCCCCGCACATCTGAGTAAAGCGAAATATCTGGACCGAAAGGGCGAGCGTGATAAGGCGATTGTGCAGGCCGAGCAGGCGCTCGCGGGCCAGGGCAGCGATGCCGACGGGATTCGAGCGGCACATGTTCTGCTGGCCCGGCTTTACTTTGCAGCGGGACGAACCGCTCAAGCCGAACGCGAGCAGCAATGGGTTATTGCGCATTCCGGTAATCAATGATCAGCGCGACTGGCGCCCAAGATCTGCGCGGGTTGCCGCCAGCCTTTGCGTAATTTCGGGCTGCTCCGGACCAACGGCCAGCGCGCGAAGATAGCACTGCGCCGCATCCTTTGACCGCCCGAGCTTGCGATACGCATCTCCGAGTACCACCAGCGAGTCCTGACGTTGCTCGATCTTCAGCGCCTGCTCGAGCGTTGCCGCCACTTTCGCGTAATCGCCAGCCGTGCGGTAGCGTGCAGCTTCTTCCTGAAGCATGCGGAAGTGCGTAAGCCGATCGGCCATGTCGCGTTCCATCGCGGCCAGTTCCGCTTCCATCTGCTGTGCCTTCGCGATCTCATTTTGTGCACGATAGAGCCTAGCCAGGAGCCAGACTGCTGCTCGCTTCTCTTCCAGATCGGTTACTTTTCCATGCGCCGCTTCGGCCAGGCGCAAAGCTTCCGGAAAGCGCTGCAGATCGTAATCGCAGCGTGCGGCTCCGAGCAGCGCCTTTCCCCACGACGGCGAACGCTGGAGCACACTCTGGAACTCACCCAGCGCACGCTCGGGCTGACCTGCCGCTCGCAACGCCTCCGCGTGTCCCAGCTCGGCCTCGGGGTCGCTGCGCTGCAACCGCAGCGCCGCTTCGAACTCAGCCGCCGCCTCCTCGAAATCCCTGGTTGCCAGCAGCCCCTGCCCGAGCCAGTAATGCGCCCGCTCGTCGGAGCTATCGAGTGATACGGCCCGCTTCAGTGCCTCCAGAGCCTCCGGTCCGCTCTGGCCGCTTTCCACTTCAAACATCCCGAGCATGCGAAACGCGGGCTCGATGGACGCATCCTGCCGCGTAGCCGCGCGCAATTGCTCGAGCGCTTCGGGCATCTTACCCGCCATGCCCAGCGCCGCCCCGCGCATTGCGGCCGCAACAGAAGCGGTGGGATCGAGCGCGAGCGCGGCTTGGAACGAACCTGCTGCCGCGAGATAGTCCTTGGCCTGAAATTGGCATTGCCCGAGCGCGAACGGGATTGCCGGCTTGTTTGGGTATTTCTGTGCAAGCTCGCGATAGATCGGTTCTGCCTGTTCGCAATGCCCTTGCTGCGCAAGTTCGTTTGCATGTTCGAACTGAAGGCGGCCGGTATCGCTCTGCAAAAACAGCAGCAACGGCAGCACGATCATGGCGCGGCTTCCTCGACGGTGAGCATCTGATCCGCTCTTACATTGCGTACTGTCTGCCGTATGCCGCTCGGCCAGCGAATCTCGAGTTCGCGTACCAAAGCGGCGGCGCCTAAACCAAAATGCACGCGCGCGTCGCTCGAGCTCGCGTAGCCGACGCTGGTAGTTGCCTCGTTCCACTGCGCCTTGCCGCCTTCGGTAGTGAGGCGGATCTGCGCGCCCAGTCCCATCCGGTTGCTGCGGGTTCCGCGCAGTTTCAGCACAAGCCAGTGATTCGAGTTAGCCGAAACATTTCGCAGCACCTTCACGTTGCCGCCGAGCACGCTCACAACCGCATCGATCCGCCCATCGTTGTCCAGATCGCCGAACGCTACGCCGCGATGTGCTGCCGCTGCCTGAAAATCCGGACCAGCCTGGGCGCTCACATCCTCAAACTGACCATTGCCTAGATTGCGAAACACAGAATTCGGCTCGAAGTACTCGCGCCCAGTGCCGAGATCGGCTATGTTATCGAGCACGTTCGAACGCGCGACAAACAAATCCTTCCAGCCGTCGTTATCGAAATCGAAGATGCCATTACCCCAGCCCGACATGTTGACCGTGCAGCGATCCAACCCGCTCGATGCGCCGGCGGCAAAGAAAAGCTTGCCCATGTTCAGATACAGCGGAAACGTCTCGTGCTCCACAGCGGTGTGCCAAATGTCCGGCCGCCCGTCGTTGTTCACGTCCCGAAAATCGGAACCCATACCGGAGAGCGCTTTGCCGTTATCGTTATACGCGATGCCGGCCTCCGTCCCGACTTCCTCGAAACGCTTGCCCCCGATGTTGTGAAACAGAAAATTGGCATCGTTGTCGTTCGCTACGAACGCGTCGAGAAAACCGTCGCCGTCGTAATCGGCAAACGAGACGCTCATGCCGCGCCCGAAGCTCTTCGCAATTCCGGTCTCGTCGGAAACGTCCGTGAAATGGCCGTTGCCGTCGTTGCGATAGAGGGTGTTATGGAGCGGCTCGTAAAAACGCGGGCTGCAATACGAGCGGCCGCCCTTCGGGGACGAACAGTACGGATCCTGGTTCACGCCCCAGACGCAGTAGTTCACGACGAAAAGGTCGAGCCGTCCATCATTGTTGTAATCGAACCAGCCCGCGGCGGTCGACCACATCTTCTTGCCCTTGTAGTTCGCGCCTTCCACGCCGGCCGCGCGGGTTACTTCCGTGAACGTGCCGTCGCGATTGTTGTGAAAAAGTTGATTGCCGGTGACGTTTGCCAGGAAGAGATCGGGATAGCCGTCGTTGTCGTAATCGCCTACCGCGACGCCCATGCCGTATCCCGCGCCCTGCACGCCGGCGCGTTCGGTTACGTCTGTGAATGTGCCGTCGTGGTTGTTGTGATACAGGCCGTTCCAGTACGCGGAAGACGTTTTCGCCAGAGAAGGGATCTCCGCGCCGTTGACGAGGTAGATATCGGGATAGCCATCCTGATCGTAATCGATCAGAGCGACTCCAGCGACCATCGTTTCGATCTGGTTCTTATTCGGAGTGGCGGAATTGCGCGTGATAAAGGAAACGCCGCTCTTTGCTGTTGCATCTTCGAAGCGGATGGTGCTTGCTTCAGTTCCGTAGAAGAGCAGAGCGGAAACGGAAAGAAGGCCGATCAGAATTCCTGCGCGCATTTACAGCCGGCTGCGGGACACGTTCGGAGTTCGCGTCCCGCAGCTTCGCTCTTCTAGAAGATAATACGCGCCGAAAATTGCAGGTTTCGCGGGCCGTTGCCCGCACTGGTAATTAAGCCAAACGCGGGATCGCCAATGGTGGAATCGTAGCCGCCGAAACCCCGGATGTTAAACGCATTGGCAGATTCGATCCGGAACTGCAGATATCTTGCCTCCGTGAAGTTGAAGTTTTTCATCAGCGAGAGGTCGGTTTGATAGAAAGGCGGGTTCCGCAGATTGGGATCGAGCGGCGGAAGATTGCCGTACACGAACGATTTGGCGCCGGTCACCTTGGTCGCGTCGAAACGCGGCGTAAGACTTGCGATCGAGCCGGTCGGCGACAGTAACGCGCCATTATCCCCCTTATAGCCCGAATTTGCCGGATTGTGATCGGAACTTGTGTAGCTGCCGAAGGTAGTGTTTACCGAGATGGTATTGCTCGAGTTGCTGGTATTGCTGCCCCAGATCACCGGACTGCCGCTGTTGTACGTGCTGTAACCGGAGAACTGCCAACCGCCCACGATGCCCTCCAGTAGATGCTGTCCAAATCCCTGCGGACTTCCCAGCCAGCGGCGTCCCCTGCCCACTGGAAACTGATAATTGTAGGCCACGCTCAGCCGGTTCGGGATGTCGTTAGCGCTTAGACCCCATACCGCCAGTACGCCGGGTGCAAGCGTCTGGTAAGGCTTCTGCCCCTGCCCGCCCGCAGTCGGGCCGCCGCCGCTGTCCGCCTCGGGACCGCCGACATTATCGAGCAAATGGCTGTAGGTGTAATTCATCAGTATCGAGATGCCATCCGTGAAACGCCGCTCAATGCGTAGATTAAAGGCGTTGTACATGGAACTGCCCATATTGGTTCCGAGCACATTCACTGTGGCATATTGCGGATACGGATATTCGAGAATACCGAGCTGTTGAGTCGGCCCAAGCGTGCCGTTTTGTGGCACGTATTGCCCGTTCAGCAGAATGGGAGACTGCAAAGGAGTCGTCATGACGCTTGAATACGCCGGAGTGAACAGATTCCGCGGGTAGGTACTGATCAGGTCGGGCGCAAGCAAACCCACGCCTCGATTTGCCGTATATGCTGCTTCAGCTACAAACTGCCACGGTAGCTGCCGCTGGATATTGAAGCCCCAGTCAAATTCATGCGGCATGTGCATGTAACGGCTGAACGGGCTTGGACCGGGATTGATCGAGGCCTGCACGTTCGCTACCACGGGATCCCTCGTATAGTAGGTGATATCGCCAGGCAGCGGGAACGGATTGTTCCACGTCGAGATGTAGTGGCGCATATTATCGTTTGAGGCATGCCATGCGGATTGCGCCGCGTTGGCGAGCGGGATGTTGGAGCTTGCGGTCGAGTAACTGCCGGCATCGCCCGTCGTCGGCAGGTACATCACGCCCCCAAATGCGCGCACGACAGTTTTCGAGTTGAGCTGATAGGCGATACCTAAACGCGGGGCAAACTGGTGTAGATCGAGCGCTTGCGGCGTGCGAGACGGAAACCAGTTGGTGCCGGCAATCATCACGGCACCGCTCGGAAGCCCCTGCGTTACCCAGGCAGGCGCAGGGATGCTTGTTGGAAGACCGGCAGCCGAGAGCGCGCTTTGCCAGTTGAACTTAGGATCGATTGTGAATGGCGACGGCGCGTTCTGATCCCAGAAGTAAATCTTGTCGTGGCGTTCGGTAGTCGGGCCTTCCGCGTCCCAGCGCAACCCCATATTGACGGTCAGTTTCGGAGTAACCTTGAAATCGTCCTGTACGAACAGCGCGTTGTAGTTGACGTTCATGGCGCGCGTAGCGGTGCCCGAGGCGTTATTCCAGTCCGCGATTCCCAATTCAAATGCACCAAGGGAGTTCCCTACGCTGCCAACACTCTCGAAACCATGGTCGCCGGAGTTGAACGCTACCGGGTTAGCGTCGAAGGTAATCAGATTGGGAATGCCGCCATACCCGAACTGCAGGAAATTATCGTAATAGCGGCGCGTTTCAAAGCCGAACTTGATGGTGTGATGGCTCAGGATCTTAGTAGCTGCCAGATTGAAGTCGTAGGTGGTGGAATTCATCTGGTTGGCCTGATTCGTTCCGGAGTAGTAGCCGCCGATTCCGGCCGCAGCAGAACCTACGCCCATAAAATCGATCTGTACCTGCGGAATGTTGTTCGGACCGATGATTCCTTCATAGACCGAGGGAATTTTCAGCGCGGCAGCAGTGGTGCTGACGGGCAAAAGAGCTCCATTCACATAAGGATTGAATAAGACGGAAGCGCGCGCGTTGATCAGGAACGTCGGCGTGTAAGCGTAGTCGTAATTCACGCTGCCGTTATCGCCGCCGTTGGAGTTAGTCTGGTTCGCGGTGAAGAGCGGGCCGCCGACGCGGGTTGTACCGCCGTTCGTGTCGTACCGGCGAAACTGAATGGAAAGCCGCTGCTTGTCTGAAATCACCTGATCGAGCCGTACGCCGATGCGGAAATTATCCCCGGTTCCGTTCTGAGTCGTGATGTAGTTGTTTGCATCGCTTCCGAGCCCGAGGTTTGGCGCCTGATTGGGCATCGGGAGCAGGCTCAGGATTGCTGCCGATGTCGGGGAAATGAGGTGGGCCGGTACATGCTTTCCGTCGCCCCCGAGAAGATCAAGCCGCGGATACCCAAGATTCCCATCGAATGGATTCGGCACCTGCGTTGTACCGTAACGGCCGTTTGGATCGTACATCAGCGTCGGTATCTTTGCGGTGATCGTAGCGTTGGGATTGTTCGGATCGGTAATCTGGCCGATCGTGTAAGTATTCGTGAAATCACCGCTACGCTCTGCAGCCGTGGGCATGGAGCCGACCACTGCGTTACCCGCTGACCGGCTAACGAAGTATTCGTTATCGACAAAGAAAAATGTTTTGTCTCTGCCGTTGTAGAGCTTGGGAATCCGAACCGGACCGCCCAGCGTAAAGCCGTAGTCGTTCTGATGGAACTTCGCTTTGGGTGTTCCGGTGGCGTTGTTGTACCACGAGCTGGCGTTAAAAAGGTCATTCTGAAAGTACTCGTAAAGATCGCCGTGGTATTGATTGCTTCCGGATTTTGAGATCAACTCGACATAGCCGCCCGAGACGCGTCCAAACTCCGCTGAAACGCCGTTGGTTACAACCTTGAACTGATCCACAGCGTCCATTGAGGGTGTCTGTGTGGTCAGGTTGTGGGCCCGCCCGGTTGTGACGACGTTCCCGTCCACGTAAAATTCAACGCTGCTCGTGCGTCCGCCGTTGATTCTCAGGTCCTGCTGATTGTTGGGATTCACGCCGCCCAGAACATTACCCGAAAGTCTCACCAGCCCGAACGGATCGCGGTCGAGCTGGGGCTGATTCATGATATTCACGTTATCGATCACCGCGCCCGTCTCAGCGTTCTCCGTATTAAGAAGCGGCGTCTGACCGCTGACGTTAATCGTCTCGGTAGTCGAGCCGACTTCGAGCGCCACCGGCACGTTCAGCGCGTCCCCGACCTGCAGGACGATTCCCGTGCGATCGTACCGCTTAAATCCCTGCGCATTTACCGTCACTTCATAGGTGCCCGGCAGTAATTGCGGGACCAGATACCGGCCGTCGTTCAGCGTTTTGAACTCATGCTTCTCAGCGGTTGCGGTGTTGATCACATCGACGGTGGCATTGGGTACCGCGGCGCCGCTCGGGTCGGTCACCAGCCCCCCGATGGAGCCGGAACCAGCCTGCGCCATTGAGAGTAACGGGAGCAGCAGAAGCGCCGCACAGACTGCACCAGACAGCTTCATGGAAAGTTTTCCTCCCACCCGGAGACCGGGAGATTGCTCGATCTCTTGAATGAGATTTCGCGTGTAATGAAAGTACAGCGCTTTCGGCAAGAACATCTATAAATATCGTGTTAGCGATTATGAGGAAAGGCAGTTGGGTGCGCGCTCAGGACACCAGTTGCGCGTCGACCAGATTGGCAAGATCGTTGCTGAGATCGCCATCGTTGTCCCAATTTCCCGCAAGGCGCAGCGTAAGCATGCTGACCCCCGCGAGGCTGATTTCAATTGCCTGGACTGGCGTTTGGGCCGACGTTGGCCCGCTCGCGAAGTGACAACGGCCATCCACGAAGATTGTCAGGTTGACAGATGGCTCGGGGCGGCGGCCCGAAGTGTCCGGGTCAATTCCGAAATGCGCCGTGAATTGCCGGTATCTCCGTTCGACTGCATAGAGCAGGACCGTATTGGCAGCGAGACCCAGCCCTTTGCCGTAGATCTGATCTTTCAAACGCAGCGGGTTTCCATTGAAGCTGCGATCGCGGCCATAAACCCTCTGTGGCAGACCAGTCCCGCGCTGGGCCGCATACGGCTCAAGATCGCTCAGCCAGGTCTGCCGGCCGTCGGTTGCCGACGCACGCGATGTTTTTTCGAGCCGTTCTGCCGCCACAGACACCCGCCGCAGCGAATTCGCGCTGACAAGCACGCGTAGGCCGCGTCGTTCCAGCTCCCCGGAATGGTAGCTCGCCGGAGGCGCGCCTTCCACTCGTACGCGGTAGAGTCCCGGATGCAGAAAACGTACCTGGAGTGTGGTTTCACGATCGCGCTCAGTCCCGTTGACCAGATAAACTTCGCGCCGCGTGCGTATCGCTCGGTCGCGCCGCGGAACGAGCAACTCGTATGCGGGAATGCTCGGCTCGCTTGATCGATTCAATGCAAACGCCAGGTTGGCCATTGCACGGGCATAGTTGTCGTAGTTGGTCCGCAGATTCAAATCACGCTGCTCCTGAATGCCGAATGCCTGCTCCCAGGAGTCCCGCGGCAGTACCAGGTGCTGCATCGCGAGAAGTTTGGCGTAGCCGGCGGTGCTTACGTAGGGCAGCAGCGCGCCCGCGATATCGAGAAACGCCTGATCTTTCTCGTGGCACAGATTTGGCGCGCAGTCGTAATCAACGCACCCGCGCACCCCGACGCAGGTTACGCCCGTCAGCGAGCGACCCGCCGGATCTTGGTCCACCGTGGTGGCCAGCGTAAGAATCATCACCCACGCCATATCCTGCGCGATTTCGAGAAAACGGGTGTCGTGCTGCCGTTCGTAGCGATGTACGAGCGCGCGTACGATAGGACCCATGAAGCAGTGATACGTATTGACACTCGGATGCAGGTAATTCATCCGCTGCTCGGGCCAGAGCTGGCGCAAGAACCAGTCTGTGATGCGGTCTGCGATCGCGAGGTATTGCGGATCTCGTGTTTCCCGGAACAGGATTTCCGAGCAAACCTCCGCGCAATAGGCGACGCCGGCGGTCGTTTCCCAGTCGTCCCGATGATCTTCCAATTTTCCGCTCAGTGGATTCCAGCAGGGAGGGAAATACATTCGCTCCAGATCAAGCTTGACGTGAACATCGTGCTTCATCAGCCCGAGCGCTTTCGCCTTGAGGTCCGCATCGCCAAACAGTACGGCCGTGTGATACAGATGTTCGGAGTCGGTCCAGTTGCCGCCTTCGAGTAGCGGAAAGCAATTCGTGTAATCGCTGTTCCCGGCCCAGCGTGTCCAGCCCCCCGGCCGTTCGGTGAAAAACCCCGCGCCGTCACGTGAGCCCCAGAGTGGCATCTGTTCCATCGCCCACTGGCCGAAGTACTTTTCCCAGTCGCGTCCGGTGGCGTGGCCCTCAAAAGCGAGTAGAGCGGCAGTCTGGATGCCGCAATCGTGCCCGTACGGATAAGCTGCTCGCGGGTACTCTTCCATGTGCCAGCCACACTGCGGGATCAGTGATTCCGGGCACGAAAGACGAACCGGCATCCACTCGAGCGCGCGGTACGGATCGTAATCGCTTCGTACCGCACCCAAATCGAGTTGGGCATCTACGGCCGCCGCATAGTAGCGGTCGCACACATGATGCAAACGCCCGCCGAGATCGCGATCGAAGAGTATCGAAAACTCTTTCGGCTGATCCGCTCCGAGCCGCACCTGCCAGCACCCGGCAAATCCCGTGTTGCCGCGTACGCGCCGGCTCCCAAAGAAGGTTCCGGTGCGCTGCTCGGTGCGGCCCTGCGGATCGATATTCCGCTTCAGTTTGAATCGAAAGACATACGCCGTATCCAGGTCTCCGGCCAGGCTGTGTCCAAAAAGCAGCCCTCCACTGGCGTCGATAAAAACGTCTCGCTGCTCGGCATCCGTAGCAGTTTCGCCGCGCGTCACCCAGGCTCCGTGCTGATTGGGATCCTCACCCGGCGTGCGCCACGCGCACATGGGTTCAGGCACCCCCTCGAAGCTCTGCCGGACAAACGGTAGCGGCGTTGCTTCCTCCGCCGCGAACGTCACGGCTGCGCCCGATGCAAACAGAAACCGCACTCGCACCGGCTCACCAGGCTCGCTGATCTGTTGAAAGGAGTGCGCGGACCCGCTTTGCTGGTAAAAGCTGTTCGCCGGATCGAGCGGCAGAGCCACTACCCGCCCGCGCACCCGGACCGATTCGAAACGCCATCCTTGGCGCTCCACGAAGCGGTAGCTGGTCTCGCCGAACTCCAGGCGGACCGTGTAGGCGCCCGCTATCAGGCGCGATCGATAACGCCTCGCCGTTGCACCCTTGAAGGGAGCGGCTAACGATGCTGTCCCAAACAGCTTGCAGACTGCACGCCGCGATAGACGCTGCGGCGGTCCGGGCTCCGAGTCTCGCATTCCCTCCTTCAAGGCATTTCATCTACTCAGGCGAGGGAGGCACCAGTATGCCGTCGATATCCGCCGTTCCGGTGGGCGCATTGGATGGCACGCTCAGCACGAACGTGTTCGTCCCAGCATTTAGAGAAACATTGACGGTGACGTAGCCCGGCGTGTTCCAGTCGCCTGTAAACACAAGATCGGGCGAAACTGCAGGCGCGCTCCCATTCACGGCATAATCGATTGTCGGTGACGTGATCGGTGGGTTCGTACTCCAGGGATTGTTTCCGTTCACATAATAAATGCGAACCGCATAAGTACCGGCCTTAGTCACAGCCACATTACTGAAGGTGATCGTGACACCCTGCGCAACATCTCCAAGCCGCTGCCCGTCAAAGCAAAGCGAGCAGCCGACCGTAAAGGCAGGTGAGGTGTAGTTCGCCTTATCGGCCGGATACGCGGTTGCCTGCGGAGTCGCCAGAATCGCAATCTCCGTGGACTTCGCGCTGAAGCCGATCTCCGTTTGTACCTGCAGTTTGTAGTAATAGGTCTTGCCGACTGTCACATCGGTTGGCAGACTGGTCGTGTTCGCCGGCCCGGTCCATACGACCTTGTATGGGCCGCTTTTCTTCTCGGCGCGATACAGGTAGTAAACAAGCGCGTTCGGCACCGCGTCCCATGACAACGTTGTAAGCTCGCCCGACGTAACTGTCAGCCCGGCGGGCGGAGCAGGCGGCGTGTAAGTCGGAAGCGTCGCAGGAGGCGTCCAGCGGTACAGCAGTATCTTCGCCTGATAATCCTCTTCCTGCGTAATCAGGTATTCGCCGTTGGCGCGCTGATGTGCTTCAATCGACTCGGGCACATCGGTGTTTCCCACGTTCGGAACTCCGCCCACGTTGTCACCAGGCTGTATCCGTCCTACATAGGCGCCCGTCTTTGCACTATATACCTCGATGTAGTGCGGGACCCAGAAGTCCTGGAAAAGAAATTCGCCCGCGACTGCAAACGAATTCGGCGACCAGGTGTTGTTCGGATCGGGATCCCACGGCAGCGAGGTTACCCAGCTAGCTTTGCGATTGCCGAGATCCCAATGGTCGTAGCGCGCGATCTTGGTGTAGGCTCCTGTGCCATTGGAGTCGCCGCCCAAAAACAGCGTTCCGCCTTCGGTTTCGTTCGGGAAAAACGCAATCTTATCCACGTCGCTCAGCGGAGCGGGCACGTCGTAATACATCACGTGCCCGTAATCGTACTTCGGCGCACCAAATGAGTCGAAGCCCTGGAAAACGTATCTCCGGAAATGTAGTTCGCGCGGCTCCTTGTCGGCATAGTACGTCAGTTGCCAGATATCACCGTTGCTATCGGGCCACCAGACCTGGCCGTCGACGTGCCGCGTCAGAAATGGCTGCTGAAATTCGTTGAGCTCGGGCTTGCCGTCGCCATTCAGATCGCGCCAGATGAATTCGCCGTTCATCGGCTGCACAATCCAGTCGTTGTAATACTTTTGGAACGCGCCATAATCGATGCCGCCGCATGGAATGGCCGTTTCTCCCAGCGCTGGATCGAAACGAAAAATGGCCAGGTATCCACCCGCCTGATCTGAAACGAACAAAAATTTTCGCCCCTGAATCCGCTGTACCTGCGCCGTGCTGCCGTTCGTATTCGTTAAGCGGATGTCTTCCGGATACAGATCCGAATTCACCGTATCCGCAACAAACGTCGCCTCCTTCCCCGGCGGCTGCGAGTAATCCATCGCGAAGTGATGGTAGCCATCGTAGAAGTCGGTGTCGGACTGCGGATCAACTCCGCCCATCGTCACAAACTCCAGCCCCTGCAACTGCCAACTACGAACACCCGACGGCGAATAGGCCTCCATCACATTTCCTTGTCCACTCGAGCCGCGGTCCGGATAGTTTGGACCAAAACTGTTTTGGGCGACATAGATATTCCCCTGCAGATCCGTGCCGACCCCAACTATGCCGCGAAAACGTTGGGGGCCGCGCACACCCGGATCGCTCCCCTCGTATACACCGCCTTTCGTCCCGAAGGTGGAATAAAGTACGGGATCCGTAAGGATGTCTTTGTAGATCTTGATGTTCTTATCGGCCCCGTTATCGGCTACAAACAGCCGGTTTGTGCTGTCGATCCAAATAGCAGTGACATCCGCCTCATCCGCGACCTGAAGAGACGAGATCAATCGCCCGAAAGCGTCATAGTGATCGATTACCGGCGTCCCGAATCGGCCAAAGGGACTGCGTCCCGGAAGCACGCTGGTGTCCAGATGACTGATCCAGATGCCGCCCGTACTATCGACCGCGATGCGCGCCGGATTCTGAACGCTGAACGTCTGTACTAGCGCCAGCGTGTTCGTGTCGAATACATCCACCAGGTTGAAATCGCCCTCGGTCACATATAGCTTCTTGTTCCAAAGCGCGATGCCATAGACTTCGTGACTCCGGTTCAAAGTCGTGCTGCCGGTCAGGCTCACGCTGGCGTTCGAGTGATCGCTGATGTTTTTGATCTGGATGCCGGTCCCTTGACCCGGCAATCCTTCGCCGGCGTAAATATATTTGTCATCGACGGCAATGGCCGCACCGCCGCCGTTGTCGCCGCCGCCATCATTCTGATTTACATTGTTCAGCGAGTTGACAATGTCGCCATTTTGAAAGGTCGTAATCGCCCGGCCGCCTTCGTCCCAGCCCGTGTTGGTGTAGACCTTGCCGTCCGGAGTCACATAAATACCGTCAATGTCGAGCGGCACGTGCTTGCGGATTGCATTTGGCGTCGGGTTATTGCCGCCGAATGAATTCCCAACCCAGCTCGTCGTGTAATCGAGCACTTCGCCCGTGTTCTGCGCGAAAACCGGCAGCGCAGCGAGCAGAAGCAGCGGGCACGCCGTACGGAAAGATCTATTTGCTGGAAACAAGAAGTTGCCTCCTCGGAGGAGAATGATTTCTCGTTGGCGATTTTGCCGCTTTTCCGCTGTGTAGCTATATAACGATTGCGCCTTGTTTTCGGAGTTAGGGTTTAGGTAAAGCTCCACCCTGCTCGATTGCCTGCTTCATTTGCAGAGCACGGCCGTTCGAGGGATCGGACTGAAGCACCTGTTCCAACTCCTTCCGCGCTGCATCCGGCTTGCCGCTCTTATATAGCGCTTCGCTCAGCATGAGGCGTGAGGACTCACTCGCAGACGGTAGGCTTACGGCTCTCCGCAGCGTCTCAACCGCTCGGCTGTACTTGCCGGAAACAATCTGGCACGCTGCGTCGCCGACCTGTGCCTCAACCAACATCGGATCCAGCCGCTCGGCGGATCGAAATTCCGGCTCGGCTTCTGCCGCTCGATGTTCGTTCAGCAAAATTTTCCCGAGCAGAACGTGCCCGGCCGCATCCTCGGAAACCGAACTGAGATAAGTACGGATGGCCCTCTCCGCCTCACTGTAATGTCCCGCTTGGGCAAAGGCGCGCGCGATACCTTCGTAAGCCGTCGCGGCCTCCGGGTGCTCACGCGCCAGCGCTTCGTAAACTTTCTCCGCCTCGTTGATTTGACCTTGCCCGAGTAGTTCCGCTCCATGCGCCAGCGCCGAAGCCACTTCGTTCGCGGTGGCGTCTCGTTTCATTTTTTCGTCCGAAAGTTTCTGAATCTCGCGTGCATAACGCTGCGCCTGATCCGTATTTCTCTCCGCCTTGTAAATCTTGAAGAGCAGATTGATCGCCTCCAGCCGGAGCGCCGGCTCGCGCTCACACCGGGTAAGGTCTTGACGCGCGGCTTCGTACTCGCCGAGTTCCATTCGGCAACGCCCGCGTCCAAGGTACGCTCCACCCAGGCTTCGGTCGAGGGCCAGCGCGCTTGTATATTGGTCGATGCCTCGGCGCCATTCTCCGCTCTCGCGAAAGTAATCGCCATACAGCAGATAGACCATCGCATTGGGCCGCTTGCAGTCCACATTCAGCGCCGCTGCCTTTTCGAAATGCAATCGGGCTTTCGCGTTCCGCCCGGCTTCCTGTTCGGCAGCCGCCATTCCCGCCCACGCCTGTGCGTCGTTCGGCCGCAAATCGGCCGCTTTGCCAAACGCGGCGGCAGCGGCAGGATCCTTGCGCCGCAACTCAAGATCGCCGAGCCATTTCCAGACTCGGGGATCATCCGGCGCGAGCCGCGTGCAGCGTGTCAGAAGCTCCTTGGCGTCCTCAATCTGGTTCAGCCTTTCACAGATCTCGGCTTCGAATGCCAGACATTCGAGCGAACCTGGATGCGCATTGCACGCTTCTTCGAGAACTTGCCTGGCCTGCAAAGGCCGCTGCATTTCGAGCAGCAGCCTGGCTTCCTTCCATGCACCATCGAGCGCCAGTGGATACGCTTCTCGATACACCAGCACCTGTTGAAGCTGTGCCGGCAGTCCCGCCGCACTCTGGCCATAAGCAACGGCCGAGAGCAGCAGCAAAACAACACACTTCACGGAGCTTTGCGCTTACAGCTGGCGTACTGAAACAGCAGCGCGCCGCCGATCACCAGAAGCCACGCCGATTCTGGCTCAGGAGTGGACACCGGGCTCACGGAACCAAGCGTAAGGTTGTCAAATCCGACCTGATTCGCTGCTCCCGCGAAGACAACTGAGTGCGCCGTCCCGCTGAAACTTGCGCCAAATGGTTCCCATGGGCAAAAAGCATCAGTGCTATTGCAGGGCGGTGTTCCCGGAGTACTTGGCGTCTGCGGTAGAACCAGGGTCGCGAGCAGGCTGCCGGTTCCGTTCGCGCCGCTATAGACCTGCACGGTACCGCCCGCGTAAATAGCTGTGTAATAGAACGACAGCCCGGTGCTAAATCCCCCGGCCACGTTCATCACATCGTTTGCGACACTCGGCTGATTTTGAAAGAACAGAGCGGTCTTGCCGGATGGCTGACCGGAAAAATTGCCACTTCCACCCTGGGCGTCGCTGATAAGCGCCAACGCATACGGACCGAACGTGATTCCGTAGCTTGGTCCGGGGCCGCTGTTATCTCCGCCGAGGCCGCCGTCGTAATAGTCCAGAATCTGTTCCTGGTCCTGCATGCCCTCAAATGTCAACGTCGTGATGCTGGAAGCCGATAGTTGGCACACGGCTGAAATCAGAACACCCATTATCAGAGAAAATCTGCGCATAGATCTCCGGTTCAGTCGCCTGCTTCGAGAGCCAGCACTGACTTAGGGAAATGTAGCTCGCACCCTCGTTCCGCGTCTGTGACATTTATGCCTTGTTTCCATACGGGAATGCAGCGTTCTGCAAATGGGCAGACCTGCTGCAGCTACCGCAGATCCGCCAGAACGCCCCAATAGTAGAATCAAGGAGTCCGCGTAATGGGCGGTTAGCTCAGCCGGTTAGAGCGCCTGCCTTACAAGCAGGAGGTCGATGGTTCGATCCCGTCACCGCCCACCAGGCGATTCGCTCAGATTTCTGCTCGAAATGTTTTACCCAGTTCTTCGCTCAGGCCGAAATAGTGCCGGAAGTTGTAGATGAGCGGCTGCCATTTCTCGGGATCAACATAGTGATCTTTGAGGACGAAATCTTCGCGCACGTGCACTCGCAGAATCTCCACCTCGACCGCTGCTCCGCCCCCGAGCCGGTTCAGACGCGCCTCACCGTGTAAAGCGTGAATCTCTTTCGTTCGCGCTTCCATCTGCACGGGACATTCGCGAACTCGCGGCGCCGACACAATCTCGCTCCCAACCGCCGTGAAGTTTGCCACGCCGAACTTATTCTTCTCGTGACGAAATTGGCGGGCCTTTTCTTTCGGTACAGGATTGAGCCCGGTCAACGGCGCTAACCTTTCCACCTGCTCCCACATATCGGGCGCAGGCAGGTTCACCACGCACTCCGGGCGCGCGCGCAGATTCGCAAGAGTCTTGGTATCGTTCAGCAGCCCCAGCGTCATCGTCCAGCCGAGCGCCCAGAAAGACGAAATGGGCGCGAGATTCGGCGTGCTGTCTTCATTGAGCGAACTGATGAGCGCCACTGGATTTCCGAAATACAGAATCTTCGGCTCAATCGTTCGCAATTCGCGTTGGGCTTCGTTATCGTGTTGCATGCCCCCATTCCCGGAGCGATTCATACCACCCTCCAAAGCATGCTTCGGGATTTCCGGCCTAACAGGCTGGTCAATTCTTCAGCGCCTTTACCCGTCAGACGTACCGCTCGCGTCCCTGGCAGGCGCTTGATCCAACGCTCTGCCAACAGCCTCTCGCAAATGGCTGCTCCGAGCGCGCCAGCCAGGTGGTTACGGCGCTCGGTCCAATCCAGGCAGCGGATCGCAAACGCTCTCCGGCCCCGCTTCAGCTCGTCGGCATCGATCTGCCATTCGCGCACAAAATCCCGTCCGCGCCCGGTCACCCGGTACCGGCGCCCATCCGGCACAATGAGAGCCCGGCTTTCGAATGCGTCCGCCAGTTCAATCGCCAGCTTTCCGGCGAGATGGTCGTAGCAGGTGCGCGCGTAGCAGATCGCATCATCTTCGCCCAGCGGTTTGCGCGTCCGTCTGCTCGCAATCGCGCCCAGCGCTTCCATGGCGTGCGCGACGTCGGCCGAAGCGATCGCGTAGTAGCGATGCCGCCCGTCCCGCGCCACCTGCACCAATCCGCCTGCGGAGCAGCTGCGCCACATGCATGCTGGCCGATTGTGCAGAAATATTGGCTGCCCGTGCCAGCTCGCCCGATGGCGATGGCCGTTGGTCCAGGAGCACCGTCATGATCGCCGCCCGCACCGGATCGGCGAGCAGCGCTGCTACGGAAGCAAGCGTATATTTTCCGGTCACGCCTTCAGCATAGGCGCCAGTGCTCGCCAATATTTCAGCGCAGGCTGAAATATTGCAGATTTAAACCCAGCGCAGCCGCACCCGCTCGACGCCGTGATAAGCCGCTTTCTCCAGAATCAAATGCGCGCGCTCGCGAGTCGGTTGAATGTTCTCCCGCAGATTGACCAGATTAATGTCGCGCCAGATCTGTCGCGCCGTTTGGATCGCTTCTTCTTCCGAAAGATGAGCGTAGCGGTGAAAATAGGAATTCGGATTTTGAAACACCGTCTCCCGCAGCCGCAGAAAGCGCTCCACATACCAGCGCTCGATCGTGCCGGGATCGGCATCGAGATAAATCGAAAAATCGAAGAAGTCCGATACAAAGACACGCGAGGAATCGCGCGGCCCGAGCGGCGATTGCAGCACATTCAGACCTTCCAGGATCAGAATGTCGGGTTGTTCGACCGCCTGCACCGCGCCGGGAACAATGTTGTAGTGCAGATGCGAGTAGACCGGGGCGTGAACAATCGGAACGCCCGACTTGATCTCCGCCAGGAACTGCAGCAGCCGGCGCTGATCGTAACTCTCCGGAAAGCCTTTGCGCTGCATGAGCCCGCGCGCTTCGAGAATTTCGTTTGGAAACAGAAAACCGTCGGTGGTAACCAGATCGACCCGGACATGGTCCGGCCAGCGCGCCAGGCACGCTCGCAACACACGGGAAAACGTGCTTTTGCCGACCGCAACGCTGCCCGCGATTCCGATGATGTACGGAACTTTGCGCGGTGTGGCAGAGCCGAGAAACTCCCGCCGGGCTCCATATAGATGCTGCACCGCCGCTACGTGCAGATTCAGCAGGCGTGAGAGCGGAACAAAAATGTCCTCAACCTCGCGCAGCGAAACCTGCTCATTGACACCGCGCAGCGCACTCAGCTCAGCTTCGCTCAGCAGCAGCGGCGTATTCGCACGCAGCGCACTCCAGTCTTCACGGCTGAAGTCGGTGTAGCGGCTGATAGCGGCAGCCGGTGCGATCGTAGTCGTTTTCAAAACGCGAGGTCCGCTGCCTAACATGGTGCCAAAGACGGCGCGAGACGGTGGCTCTGCAGCCCGCGTTGTCCGGCCCTGGCATCTCCTCCGGGGCCGATTTGTTTTATCATGAAGAAAGCCTAGTATCCCTATCGCAATCAGGCACAAACCCCGCAAGGAGCAGCAATCACTTTGACCGAGACTAAGGCCCAGCGTGTCGAACGGCTCAAGCTCGAGAAGAATCCCTGGGATGCACTCGACGAGATCCGGACCTTTGCACGCAACGGCCGGGCGAGCGTCCTGCCCGAATGGACGGGCCTGTATTTCCGCTGGTGGGGAATTTATACACAGGGCGATGGCGCCGGCGCGCTCGGCGGAAAAGGCGGCGAAGGAAAGGCGACGGACTACTTCATGCTCCGCACCGCCATCCCCAACGGCCGCATCAACTCAGGTCAACTGCGCGCGCTTGCTTCGCTGAGCAAGAAATGGGGCCGCAATCTGGCCGATATCACTACTCGCCAGAGCATTCAGCTGCACTGGATTCCGGTGGAGGGCTTGCCGGACGTCATCGATACGATTACGTCGGTGGGCCTCTCGTCGCGCGGGGCATGCGGCGACGTCGTACGCAATGTTACGGGGTGCCCACTAGCCGGCGTACAGCAGAACGAAATTCTCGATGCTTCTCAAGTCGCGCTCGGCGCCTACCGGCTGCTTTCGGGGAACAGCGAGTTCTACAATTTGCCGCGTAAGTTCAAAATCTGCGTGACAGGCTGCCCGGTCTGGTGCACGTACCCCGAGATCAACGACATCGCGCTCACCCCCGTGCGTCGCGGTCGCGAGATTGGCTTTTCGCTGCGTGTCGGAGGCGGCCTTTCGAGCGAGCCGCACTTGGCCGTTCGCCTCAACGCCTTCGTGCCCGTGCCGCAGGCGCTCGACGTTCTCAAAGCGACCACCGCTATTTTCCGCGACCAGCAATGCCTGCGCGAACATCGCGAACGCGCTCGCCTGAAGTATCTTTTTCTGCGAGAAGGCTGGACGGCCGAACGCTTTCTCGACGAATTACACGCGCGTCTGCCCTTCCGTCTTGATTCGGCGCCTGACGAGGAAATTCCGAGCGGCGCCGTTCGCGACCACGTAGGGGTGCACCGGCAGAAGCAGCAGGATCTCTATTATGTCGGCGCGTCTGTTCTGCGCGGCCGGCTCACGGGCGATCAACTCGAGGCAGCGGCCGATCTCGCCGATCGTTTCGGCAATGGCGAACTACGCACCACGACCGCGCAGAATCTGCTGTTCCTGAATATCTCGCGGCAGAACGTCGACGCGCTCATCAAAGGTCTGCAGGATATCCAGCTCCGCGTAGATGGTTCGCCGTTCTGGCGCGGCGCCATTACCTGCACCGGTACGGAATTTTGCAAACTCGCCATCACCGAAACCAAGGAATTTGCACGCTGGCTGGTCGACGAAATGGAAGTTCGCCTGCCCGCCTTCGATCAGCAACTGAAGCTGCATGTGACGGGCTGTCCGAATAGCTGCGGCCAGCACTGGATCGCCGATGTCGGTCTCGACGGCAAGAAAGTGAAGAGCAACGGCGCGCTGGTGGATGCTTACGGCTTCGTTGTCGGCGGCGGAGTCGGCGAGCAGGCCGCCATTGCGCGTCCCATCCCCTATCGGTGTGTGGCGGAGGAAGTGCCCGAAGCTCTGGAACGTCTGCTCACAGCCTATATGGACGAGCGTCTGCCGGATGAAAGTCTGCAGGGCTTCTTCCGCCGCCACAGCAACGACGAGCTGCGCGGTCTACTCGCCGGAGAAGTGGCGGCGCGTACGGAGCGAGTCCCGGTCGGGGTCGGCGAGTGACGCCGCTGCTCCCTGTTTTTTTCAAAATGGAAGGCCGGCCGTGTCTGGTGGTCGGGGGCGGCAACATTGCTCTCGAAAAGGTGCGCGTGCTGCTGGAATGCGGCACTGCAGTGCGGGTGGTTGCGCGTGAAGCATCACGCGAAATTCAGGAGCTCGCGGGCGAATCTCGCATCACGCTGCGAATCAAAGCGTACCAGCCGCAGGATCTCGAAAGCGCGGCTTTCATCATCGCCGCCACGAACGATCGCGATCTGAACCATCGCATCTATCGCGAGGCGGTCGCCGCGGGCAAGCTGGTCAACGTGGTCGACGATCCCGAGTACTGCGATTTCTATTTCGGCTCCATCGTGCGCCGCGGCGCATTGCAGATCGGCATTTCAACAGCCGGTGAGAGTCCCGCTTTCGCGCAGCAGCTCAAACGTGAGATCGACGAAGCGCTGCCGGGCGATACCGGCAAGTGGCTGGAAAAACTCGGCGAGCTGCGGCGGCACATAAATCAGTCTGTCCCTCCCGGCCCTGAGCGTATCTCGTTGCTGCGCGAGCTCGCCAAGCGCGAGATCTGCGATGCTGAAACATGTCCCTGCCGCGCTCTTCTGCGTCCATCCGCATGACTGTCGCGCAGAAAGGCATTGTGTATCTGGTGGGCGCTGGTCCGGGCGATCCGGAGTTACTGACGCGCAAAGCCGCCGCGCTGCTCGAGACGGCCGATGTGGTCTATCACGACGATCTGGTTTCCGAAGATGTGCTCGCGCTCGCCGCCGGTCACGCGCTGGTCGTCAGCGTCGGGAAGCGCTGCGGGGCCAGGCGTGTCACACAGGCGGAAATCAATCAGAAGCTGGTCGAAAGCGCGCGCCGTGACCTCGCCGTGGTGCGGCTCAAGAGCGGCGATCCGCTGATTTTTGGGCGTGCCGGAGAAGAAATCGCTGCTTTACGATCGGCCGGAATTCCGTATGAAGTCGTGCCCGGGATTTCGTCCGCGATGGCTGCAGCAGCCGCTTTCGGAGCATCGCTCACCAGCCGCGATGCTGCGTCCAGTGTGCTGCTTGTGACCGGTCATCACGCCGACAAGCCCAACGCCGAGTTTCCGCCCACGCGCATCGTCTACATGCCCGGCAGCAATCTCGCGGCTATTGCCGAACAGTGGCTCGCGCAAGGCGTTACGCCCGACACACCGTGTGTCATTGTGAGCCGTGTCTCGCGCCCGGACCAGGCGATCGTGCGCACCACGGTGGGTGAGCTCAGAGATGCGAAAGCGCCCGAGAGTCCGGCGATATTGCTGGCCGGCTGGGCGCTTCAAAACGAAAAATGCGCGACCCTGTTCCGCAGTCACTCAGACTCCGAAACAGAGCCGCGCACGTCAGTAAGCGGTCTCTAGAACAGCAGCTTCGCTCCAAGCTGGAACACGCGCGGATCCCACACGCTCGTCACCTGCCCGAAGTTGCTCGACGAGAAACTGGTGCTGATGCCGTTGAACTGCGTGTGATTGAACGTGTTGTACGTTTCAAAACGCAGCTGGAATTCGCGCTGGTGCTGTTCGCTGAAGATGAAGCGTTTGAACAGCGAAACGTTCCAGTTGTCGCGGCCGGGTCCGCGCACCACGCCGCTCCCCAGATCGCCCCATGCTCCGAGAGCAGGTGCCCCGAAGGCGCTGGTATTGAACCACTCCGATACTGTGTGCGGGTAGGTCAGCGTCCCCACCACATTCGGCCGGTTCGTCGCGTTGGCGATACCGTTGCTGCCCTGCGAACCGCCCAGCGTCATCTGCAGCGGCAGACCCGATTCTGCCGTCACGATGCCGGACAGTTCCCAACCGCCGAGCGTGGTCCGCACGAACGCGTGTTGGCTGTTGCGGAAGAACGGCATATCGTAGATGAAGTTAATCACCGCGATGTGCGTGCGGTCGCTTCCCGCGGGACCGTAATCGTAGTGCCGGTTATAGGGATCGGAAACCGTATACAGGTCCCCTCCAAAGCTGGCTACGGAGCCCGCCGGGTCCATCGCCTTCGAGAACGTATAAGCGGCCTGCAGCTGGAGATCACTGCGGATCTTCGATCGCAGCTCAACCTGCAATCCGTTGTAGTTGCCGTTCTCGGCGTTCTCCGACATCTTCAGAGAGTGGAAGCCAAGATACGCGAGAGTCGTGTTGTAAGGGCAACTGCTCAGACCCTGAATCAGGCAGGCGCGCAGGCTCTGGCTGTCCGGCGGCAGGTTGGTTTCGCGATAGTCGTTCTGATGGCGGTTCTCGTTACCGACATAAGAAACCGAGAGCACCGAGTCGCCCGAGAGCTGGCGTTGCAGCCCGAAGCTGTATTGGTAGCTCGCCGGGCTCTTGTAATCGGTGTAAGCCAGGCCCGTGATGCTGCCGACCGACGCCGACGTGGTCGGAACCGGTTGTCCGTTCTGAACGCTGATAGCGGGATTGTTCAGGTAAACGTTGGGATTCGTAACCGTTGCGCTGAAGGGCTGGTTCGGACCCGCGTTATACATGTCGTTGCCCTGAATGCGTTCGTACATGATGCCGAAGCCGCCTCGCAGCACCGTCTTGCCGGAATCATCGAGCCCGTAAGCGAAGCCGATGCGCGGGCCAAAATTCAGCCATTGATCCTTTACCAATCCCTTCGGAATGCCGTTCTTCCCTTCGAGACCGATCCCGTTCAAATAGAAGGGAATGCCCGCGAGTGCCGGGTTCGGGCTCGTGCCCAGACCGGGACTGCCCGCCAGGATTGAATTGCCGTCCGAGCTTAGATGCGCCGCATCTGCCGGATTGTAAAGTCCTGGATAGAAATTCGCCATGCGATCGTGCGCTTCGTAGGTGTGCGGAATACCGTCCCAGCGCAGGCCCAGATTCAGTGTCAGCCGGTTGTTGACCTTCCAGTTGTCCTGAATATAGGCTGCCGGCGAAATATTGTTCCAGTAGCCGTTATCCTGCAGCGCGAGTTCGCTGTAGGAACTCGAGAGGCCGAGCAGGAAGTCGGCGAAGTCGACACCCGTGTACTGGCCGTTGAAGGTAAAAGCGCCCTGCGTTTGTCCGAAGAGCTCCTGGACTTTCTTATACAGCGCCCAACTCGCGCCCATCTTGATCTGATGTGCCCCCTTGATCCAGGACAGATCGTCGCGCACCTGATAATCGTCTGCTTTGTTGGTCCAGGGCCAGCTGCTCACGTCATAATTGGTTCCGAGCTGGCTGAGGCTCACTGATGGAATGCGAGTGTCCGTACCAAAAAGCTGGGCCACACTCAATCCGCTCGGCCGCTGATAGATACCGTCCGGCTGAATATTGATTTTGTTGCCGTTCTGGTTATAGGCCACTTCGTTCAGCAGTGTCGGGCTGATCGACCACGTGGCATGAACCACGCCGTGGTAGCTGGGATTCGAGAACGTATTGCCGACCGTGGGCACGTTGTCGCCGCTCCACATTGATGTTCCGTAGGTCTGGTCCACGCTGTCCAGAATCAGGTGACCGAAGACGGACAACTTGTCCGAGAAGCGATGGTCGATGCGCACGATCTCTTCCCGCACATTTGTCGGGAGATTGGAGCCGCCCACGAACTGATTATTGTTGCCGTTAGCCGCCGGGAAAATGCCGGTTTGCAACAGCAATTGAGCATTCTTGTTCAGCAGGCTGGCGGGGATCTTGTCGCCCGGGAATGGTGCGCCTAACGCCACGCCAGTAGCGGATGTTAGTGCGGATGCAAGAGCTGAGTTGCCGCCCACCTGTGCCGAAGTCGGCAGGTAGATGGTCTTCCCGGTACCTGAAAAATCGCCCGTATAAGCGCTTGTCCACGGCACCGTCGTGTTCACATTGCCGCCCTGGATCAGCTTGCGCCATTCCATGTTGTAGAAGAAGAACGTTCGGTCACGGTTCTTGTTGTAGACCTTCGGAATGTAGACCGGTCCGCCGACGTTGAAGCCATAGGTATTGAAGCGGAGCACCGGAGTCTTCACGTTGTTGGCGTTGTTGATGAAGTTCGCTGCATCGAGTGCGTCATTGCGGTTGAATTCCCACAGCGTGCCGTGAAAATCCTTCGTTCCCGACTTGATGACCATCGTCATCGTGCCCGCCGAAGAGAGTCCGAAATCCGAGCTGTAGTTCGACGTCAGCGCCCGGAACTCGCCAATCGCATCCACCGAGGGCATCACGTCCATGCCGCCCGCGCCGCCGCGATCGGAAGCTTCGCCGCCGTCGATCAACCAGAGATTGTGGTTCTGCCGCAGACCGTTAAACGCAACTGTCGAGTCGCCGCCGGTTGAGGTCGGCACATTCAAGTCGCTCATGTTGCTCGAAGCGCCGGGAATAATCGTCGCCAGCGAATAGATGCTGCGTCCGTTGGTCGCCAGCTGCGTGACCTGCTGTCCGGTAATCACCGAGCTGACTTCGCCCGATTCGGACTGCACCTGCACGGCATTTGCCTCTACCGTGATGCTTTCGGTCGTAGCGCCCACTTCGAGCGGAATATCGACCTTCAATCGCTGCCCGACTTGCAGCGTGATATTGGTCTGCTCGGCTGTTTTGAAGCCTTGCGCCTCCGCTTTGACCGTGTAGTGACCGACCGGCAGGTCCGCCGCCACATAGTCGCCATTGCCGCCGCTCTTGATCTGCGTGACGGCATTGGTGTCGGTGTTGGTTATGGTTATCGCCACCCCGGGAACCGCCGCCCCGCTAGGGTCGGTGATGGTTCCTACGATGGTTCCTGATGTGCCGGCCTGTGACCAGGCAAGTCCGGCGGCCATCAGTAGAAGAAAAGCAGAAAGCAGGACATGGCCGATACTACGAATCGGTCGACATGAACCTTTACGATGCATACGTTGCACCCCCTGAAATTGAGCTCAGACGGCCGTGCGCCAAGATAACCGGGCGTGCGGACGGCTACTGGGTTGCAAGTATATCAAGTTTTTCTCAAGCGCGGTAAGCGCTTGCGTAAATTTTTCCAGATCAGAAACATCAATCATCATACAAGCTGATGTATGATGACCACATGCGCACCACCCTCGAACTCGATGACGATCTGCTCCATTCCGCCAAGGAGCTGGCCAAAGCGCACGGCCACACCATCGGCGAAACTGTCTCCGAGCTCATTCGCCTCGGTCTGAGTGTGCGACGCGTCGAGAGCACCACCCGAAACGGCGTGCCCCTGTTCACCCCAATCCCGGCTGCAAAGCGGCCCGATCTGGCTTTGGTCAATGCGCTGCGGGATGAATCGTGAGCGTGGCGCTGCTCGATGTCAACGTGCTCGCCGCGTTATTCGACCCCGCGCACGTCCATCATGAGCCCGCGCATCGCTGGTTTGCACAACACCGCAAACATGGCTGGGCCACCTGTCCGCAGACGCTGAACGGTTGCGTACGCGTGTTGAGCAATCCCGTCTATCCAACCGTGCGCGCCTCGCCCGCCGACGTGATCGAACACCTGCAGACGTTCTGCTCCGACTCGCATCACATCTTCTGGCCCGATACCGTTTCGCTGCTGGATGAGACCCTCATCCAGAAACATGCGCTGACCAGTCACCGCGCCGTCACCGATGTTCACCTGCTCGCGCTGGCTGTGAAACATCACGGCCGGCTCGTCACCTTCGACGGCGCCATCCCGATCCGCGCGGTGCACGGAGCCGCGAGCCGTCATCTCACGATCCTGAGCTGACGGCGCGTTTGCGTTCCAGCGCTCCCGCTGCCAATTCGGCCGCCGCATAAACCAGAGCGCCCATCTTCGGCGATTCCGGCACAATATCCGCCTTCAAACCGCGCCCGGCGAGCGCCTCGTTCATGATGGGGCCAATGGACGCGATCACGACCCGCTCCGCCAGGGCGCGCTTTACCTCTTCCGCCAGTTTCTCTTCTTCGGCGATAGCGAACAGGTGATCGAGCTGTACGCCCGAAGTAAAAAGCACCAGATCGAATTCGTTCCGCGACAGCTTGTGCGCGGCTTGTCGCAGCAGACGCGTGTCGGCCGGCAGTTCCCAACGATACAGCGCAAACGTCTCCACCTGCGCGCCCTGCTCGCGCAGCGCTTCCACCAGTTGCTGGTTCGGCCGCCCGTACTCCTGTATCGCCAGCCTGCGCTCCGCACGGCCGCGCACAGCTTCCACAATCTCGCGCCAGGTATTGGGCTCCGGAATCGTGATATCGGGGGCAATGCCCGCGCTTCGCAGTACCGCGCTCGGTTTCGGTCCGCGCGTCAGCAGCTTCGTTTTGCGCAAGGCCGCATCGGCGCGCCCGCTCCCCACCACCTCGCGCCAGAACGAAAGCCCGACGCCGGTGGTCAGGATCAGCATCTCGATCCGGCCGCTTTCCAGCTCTTCCGCCAGCCGGAACGCATCCGAGTGATCCGCCAGCGCGCGCTCTTCCACCGATGGCGCCACGAACGGCTCGCCGCCCTGCTTGCGAATCAGCGTTTCGATTTCAGCCGCGCGCCTGCTCTCCAGACTCAAGACCCGCAGACCTGAAAGGGACATGTTGCCTCCAATATGCTACGGAGAGTGAAGTTCCGTCTCTCCTATCTCGCCCTGGCCGCGCTGTCGAGCGCGGCACTACTCGGAGCGGACGTGGCTGGCGTCGTCGGGCGCTCTGATCTCATTCTCGAACGCCCCAACCTCAAAGCGGAAGAAGCCATGCCGCTGGGCAATGGCCGCCTCGGAGTCGCGATCTGGTCCGAAGACGGGATGACGATTCAGCTCAATCGCGCCGATACGCTGCCGCGCCGCTTGTCGCCGGGGCAGATTGTCGTACCCGGACTCGCACGGTTGATCCACGCGCCCGACTACCAGGCCCGGGTAGATCTCTATAACGGCGAATTGCGCGAGTCGGGCGGCAGCATGCAGGCTACCGTGTGGGTCGATAGCGAGCTCGATGCCGTGGTTATCGATGTGAAAGGCGCCGGCGATGCCCCGCAGAGCGTTCGATTGCGTCTCTGGCCGCCGCGCCAGCCGAGAGGCGAAGCCAATCCGTCGTTCGCGTTGCTGAGCGAAACCTGGAAGGATGATACGGCGCTCGGCTCCAGCGGTGAAAGATTTGGTTCGCTGGCCGCTGTCGCCGTGAAAGGAAGAAATGTGCGCGCCGTGCCGCGCGATCCCCACGAACCCCAGCTCTCGTTTCTCCCCGAAGCGGACGGCTCTTTTCGCATCTGGATCGCGGCCCCGACTTGGAAGGGCGGCGACGCGCGCTCAGCCACTCAACTCCTGCTCGATAAAATCCGTGCCGCTCCCGACACCGCGCACCGCCTCTGGTGGAATCAATTCTGGCAGCACAGCGCGCTCATGAAGCTTGAATCCGCCGATCATTCGGCTGAGTATTTCGAAAATCTGCGCGCGCTCGACCTTTTCTTAGCCGCCGCCGAGAGCGGCGATCGTTTTCCCGGTTCTCAGGCCGGCGTCGGTGATCTCTTTTCCTCCGCGCGGGATTTTCATCAGTGGGATCCCGCCGCGTACTGGCACTGGAATCTGCGCATGCAGGTCGCCGCTAATCTCGGCGCAGGCGTACCCCAGCTGAACGCGCCGTATTTTCGTCTCTATCGCGACAATCTCGCCAACATCGAGCGCTGGACCCGCGAGTACATGGCGAATCGCCCCGGCATCTGCGTCCCCGAAACCATGCGCTTCAACGGCGTGGGTATCGAAGCCGAACAATGGACCAAACCGGCGCACGACTGTGACGCGACCTGGCCGCCCTACTACAACGCGCGCACGCTATCGACCGGCGCGGAGGTGTCGCTCTGGATTTGGCGCCAATATCTGCTGACCGACGATCGGGCCTTCCTCGCGCAAAACTATCCCGTCATCGCCGCAGCTGCGCGCTTCCTGCTGGCCTACGCGAAAACCGGTTCCGACGGCAAACTGCACACCGCTCCCTCCAATGCCCACGAGAATCAGTGGGACGTCCGCGACCCCATCACCGACATCTGCGCCATGCGCACGCTGTTCCCAGCGGTGATCGAAGCCTCGAAAATCCTGCACCGCGACGCCGATCTCGCGGATCGAGCCCGCCAGGCACTCGCCCATGTTGTCGATTTGCCGTTGGAAGGAGCGCCCGGCGAACAGGTCCTCGCCCAGTCCTACGATCCCGGCGCGCCCGTTCACAACAGCGAGAATCTTGGTCTAGAACCGGTCTGGCCTTATCAGTTGATCGGTCCCCGCGACCCGCTCGCGATCCGCACTTGGCAACGCCGCCCCAACAAATTTCAAAATGACTGGAGCTACGACCCGCTCGACGCCGCCCACATCGGCTTGTCGAATGAGATGAAAACCGCGCTACTGCGACTGACCGAGAAATATCAGGCCTATCCTTCGGGCCTCGCGCATTTTGTCGGGCCTGAGTTCTATCGCGAACAGCTTGGCGTTGTCGCCGCTGCGCTTCAGGACGCGCTTGCGTTTCAGACCAGCGACGCTCTCTATCTCGCGCAAAGCTGGCCGAAGGATTGGAACGCCGAAGCGACCATGGCCGTGAATCACGCCAGCCGCGTTTATCTGCGTATTCGCGACGGCCGTCCGGAAGCAATTATTTTCAGGGCCGGCTACTCCGGCATCCTTCCGTATCAAATCGGAGCCGGGCCCATTCAAAACATTTCTGTCACGCGCGGCGAAATCTACGATCTCCTCAACCGGCACACAGTCCGGTCGATTCCCACCTTCGAAGGCCGCCCCGCCGATCACCCGAAACAGCTCGGAACCCGCACCCTGGGCCTGTTCCGCTAACCTTCTTTGGGTTGTTACGATAAAGGTTCTCCGTGACACCTTCGCTTTGTTCCGGCATTTTGGCCGAAATCGTTCAGCATAAGCGCCGGGAACTGGAAGATCTGCGCGAGCACACCGCCGCGCTCGAACGCGAAGCCCTCAATCGCAAGCCGTCACGCGATTTCAAAGCAGCCTTAACCGCCGCGCAGCCCGCCATCATCGCCGAATCCAAGAAAGCCTCGCCCAGCAAGGGCGTTCTGGCCGCGAATTATCATCCGGCTTTTCTCGCGCATGCCTACGAAGAAGGAGGTGCGGCGGCTCTCAGCGTGCTCACGGATCGGCAGTATTTCCAAGGCTCACTGCACGATCTGGAAGCGGCCCGCGCGGCTGTCACCCTGCCCGTTCTGCGCAAAGATTTCACCATCGACCGGCTGCAAATCTACGAAGCCGCCGCGCATGGCGCCGACGCGATCCTGCTTATTGCCGCTGTGCTCGAAACCGAAGAGCTCACGCGCTTTCGCGAGCTTGCCGCTGAGCTGCAGATGGCGTCGCTGGTCGAAGTTCACGACGCCGACGAACTGCGCAAAGCCATCGACTCCGGCGCGGAGATCATCGGCGTCAACAATCGGAATCTGGAGACATTCGAAGTCGATCTCGACACCTCGGTCCGGCTCAGTTATCTCATGCCGGCGGAGGCCGTTCGCGTGAGTGAAAGCGGCATCTTCACTCAGGAACATGTCGAGACGCTTTCCGCCGCCGGCTACCACGCGTTCCTGGTGGGCGAATCGCTGATGCGCTCCTCCGATCCGGCCGCTGCGCTCCGATCTCTGCGAGGCGCCGCATGAGTTTCATCGTCAAGGTCTGCGGCATCACGAATGAGCGAGACGCCGAGATGGCCGTCGCCGCCGGTGCCAGCGCGCTTGGCTTTGTTTTCTACCGGCACAGCCCGCGCGCCGTCACGCTCGAAACCGTTCGCCAAATCGCCTGCTCGCTGCCCGACAACATTCTCAAAGTCGGCGTCTTTCTCGAGCCATCCGAAATGGAACTGCGCGAGGCGATCGACCGCGCGCCGCTCGATGTGGTGCAGCTGCACGGTAAACACGTGCCCTCCCTCGCGCACCGCACTTGGCGTGCGCTCGCCGCGAGCACGGCCGATCCCTCGGAATCGCTCGTGGCCGAAGCCCTCGTGCTCGATACCGAGGCACACGGCGGTACCGGGCGCACCTTCGACTGGCAACTGGCCACGCGCTTCTGGCAGCCTGTGATCATCGCCGGCGGTCTCGATGCGAGCAATGTTGCCGAGGCGATTGAAATGGGCCGCCCCATCGGTGTCGATGCGTCTTCCCGCCTCGAAGCGCGCCCCGGCGTGAAAGATCCCGCCAAAGTTCGTCAGTTTGTGGAAGCAGCGCGCGCCGCCGCAGCCGCTTTCGAAGAGGTAACACCGTGAGTTCCGTTTTTCCCCACCTTCGGCACGAAGAAAGAGCCTGGCGCGGCGCCGCGGTGCCCGATGCCGGCGGCCACTTCGGTCCCTATGGCGGCCGATTTGTTCCCGAAGTGCTGATGTCGCCGCTCGAAGAGCTCGAGCAGGCCTACCAAGCCGCGCGCGAAGACGAGGAGTTCGAGCGCCAGTTGGCCGATCTGCTGCACAACTACGCCGGCCGTCCGACGCCGCTCTATTTCGCCAAGCGCCTGAGCGCGAGGCTCGGCGGTGCGGACATCTGGCTCAAACGCGAAGACCTGCTGCATACCGGCGCGCACAAAATCAACAACTGTCTGGGTCAGATTCTGCTCGCCCGGCGCATGGGCAAAACGCGCATCATCGCCGAAACCGGGGCCGGACAGCACGGCGTGGCCGCTGCCACCGTCTGCGCGCTTTTCGGCATGGAATGCATCGTCTACATGGGCGAAGAAGACATGCGCCGGCAGGAGCCGAACGTCTTCCGCATGCGTCTCCTGGGCGCAAAGGTTGTGCCTGTCTCAAACGGCAGCCGCACGCTCAAGGACGCGATCAGCGAAGCGATGCGCGACTGGGTCACCCACATCGCCACAACGCATTATCTGCTCGGCTCCGCCCTGGGTGCGCATCCCTATCCGATGATGGTGCGCGATTTCCAGCGCGTGATCGGCGATGAAGCACGCGCGCAGTCGCTCGAGCGGATCGGCCGCTTACCCGACACGATCTTTGCCTGCGTAGGCGGCGGCAGCAACGCCATCGGCATGTTTTATCCCTTCGTCAACGATGCCGCGGTACAACTGATCGGCGTCGAAGCCGGTGGACGCGGCAGCGCACTCGGCGATCACGCAGCGCGTTTCAGCGGCGGTGCGCCCGGCGTGCTGCACGGCACCTTCAGTTATCTGCTGCAGGACGAAAATGGGCAGGTCGGATTGACGCATTCCGTCTCGGCCGGACTCGATTACGCCTCCGTCGGCCCCGAGCACGCCTGGCTGCACGATCAGAAGCGCTGTGAATACGTTGCTGTGGCGGATGCAGATGCGCTCGCGGCAGCTCGCACGCTGGCGCGCACCGAAGGCATCATTCCCGCGCTCGAATCCTCCCACGCCGTTGCCGAAGCGATCCGCCGCGCACCCTCCGACAAAGGCAAAATATATGTCGTGAACATCTCTGGCCGCGGCGATAAAGACATCAGCATCTATCGCGAGCACATGCAGGATGAGCCCGCGTTTTGTCAGCGAGGCGAAGACTCGAGAGTGGATCTTCGATGACGCAGACCGAAACCAGCCGCGTCCAGAAAGCCTTTCAAAATAAGAAAGCCTTCATCGCCTATATCACCGGTGGCGATCCGACGCCTGGGCACACCGTTTCTCTGATCCACGCGCTCGAACACGGCGGCGCAAGTCTCATCGAACTCGGCGTTCCGTTCTCCGATCCTATTGCCGATGGTCCCGTCATCCAGCGCGCCTCCGAACGCGCCCTGCGGGCCGGCGCGAATCTCCCCCGGCTGCTCGAAAGCGTGCGCGAAATCCGCCGTACTTCGCAGGTTCCGATCATCCTCTTCAGCTACATGAACCCACTCATGCGCTACGGTTTTGAGCGCCTGGCGCGTGACGCATCCGAAGCCGGCGTCGACGGAGTGCTGCTCACGGATCTAAGTGTGGAAGAAGCTGCCGAACCCGTTCGCCAATTGCGCCGCTTCGGCCTCGACACGGTCTTTCTCGCTGCGCCCACCAGCAGCGATCGCCGCCTGCAGCTCGTGGCCGAACATTCGTCCGGCTTTATCTATCTCGTCTCGCGTACCGGCGTCACCGGCGCGCAGGAGCAGGTTTCAAGCGCCATCGAGCCGCTGATCCATCGACTGCGTCCGCTCACGGATCTGCCGCTCGCTGTCGGTTTCGGCATCAGCACGCCCGAGCAGGTTAAAGAAGTCGCCTCGCTGACCGATGGCGTAGTCGTGGGCAGCGCGCTGGTACGCTTCATTGAGGAGAACGCTTCGGCGCCCGATCTGGCTGCGCGCCTCGAAGCGTTCACTGCATCTCTGACAAAGCCGCTTCATTCCCAATGACCGAATATTCGCGTGACGATCTCGCGCGTTGCCGCGACCGCATCGACGCGCTCGACCTCGAACTTCTCAAGCTGATCAATCAGCGCACTACTGTGGTTGAGGAAATTGGCCGCATCAAGCAGGCGCTCCATATGGCGGTCTACGAGCCGAAGCGCGAAGATCAGGTCTTCGCCAACGTTCTCGGCCACAACCCCGGTCCGCTTCCGCCCGATGCCGTCAAACGCATCTTCGAGCGCATCATCGATGAAATGCGTACCGTGCAGCAGCTCAAAATCATCTCGCCGCAGGACGAAATTCAGAGAAAAGACGAATGCTAGTTGTCATGGAAGAAGGGGCCACCGAGGCCCAGACCGAAGCCGTTATCGACCGCCTGGTCGAAATGGGCTTCACCGTCCACCGCTCCACCGGTGTCCGTCATACCGTACTCGGCGGTGTTGGCCCGCAGGACGATTTTGATCCCGCTGTGCTCGAAGTGCTGGACGGCGTCAAGGAATGTCATCGCATCGTTTCGGCATACAAGCTCGCCAGCCGCCACTTCAAGCCGGCTGGAACGATCATCAAAATTCGCGACGTCGAGATCGGCGGCCCCGCTATCGTCACCATGGCCGGACCGTGCAGCGTGGAGAGCGATCAGCAGATCGAAGCCTGCGCCGAGTTTGTCGCGAAGGGTGGGGCGCGGGTCATTCGCGGCGGAGCCTTCAAGCCGCGCAGTTCGCCCTACAGTTTCCAGGGGCTCGGCGAACATGGCCTCCAGATCATGCGCCGTGCCGCCGATCGACACAATCTCCTGGTCGTCAGCGAGGTGATGGACCAGGTCCAGATACCGCTGCTGGTCGAGTATTCCGACATCCTGCAGGTCGGCGCGCGCAACATGCAGAACTTCAACCTGCTGCGTGAGCTCGGAAAGATTCGCAAACCGGTTCTGCTGAAACGCGGCATCGCCGCCACGATCGAAGAGTTGCTGCTTTCGGCCGAATACATCATGTCCGGCGGCAACTACGAAGTGATGGTCTGCGAACGCGGCATCCGCACCTTCGAAACGGCCACCCGCAACACCATGGACATCTCGGCGATTCCGGTGTTGAAACGGCTCACGCATCTGCCCGTCATTGCCGATCCTTCGCACGGCACCGGCAAGCGCGATTGTGTTTTGCCCATGGCACGCGCTGCCATCGCGGCCGGAGCCGACGGGCTGCTCGTCGAAGTACATCCCGATCCCGACCGCGCTGCCAGCGATGGCGCACAGACGCTCCGCCCCGACCAGTATCAGGAGATGATGCGCGAAACCGCGCGTGTCGCCGAGGCCGTGGGGCGTCGCCCGGCATGAAGACCGTCGCCATTGCCGGAGTCGGTCTGATTGGGGCTTCGTTCGGTTTGGCCTTGCGCGAGGCAGGATTCGAAGGTGACCTGATCGGTGTCAGTTCGCCTGATGCGATTCGGGCCGGGCTCCGCAAGGGCGCTATCACACGTGCGGCCAGCCTGGGGGAAGCCGCTTCCCAAGCCGATCTCATCTATCTCGCGCAACCCGTCGATCGCATCCTCACCACGATCGAACAGCTGGCCGGCCTCGTGCGCCCCGATACCCTGCTAACCGACGCCGGCAGCACCAAGCAGTCGATCGTAAACAAAGCGGTCGAATGCTTCGAGGCCAGCCAGTTTCTCGGCGGACATCCCATGGCCGGGAAAGAATCGCGCGGAGCGGAAGCAGCCGAAGCGAGCCTCTTTCGCGCGCGGCCTTACGTTCTCACACCGCTTGCGCCGCCATCGGAACCGGTCCGCGAGTTCAAGAGCTGGCTTGCTCGTATCGGCGCGGACGTGATCGAAATGCATCCTGGCGAGCACGATCGTACGGTTGCTCTGACCTCTCATCTTCCGCAGCTGATCTCGACGGCTCTGGCTGCCACGCTGGCTGCGCGACGCGATCCGCATCTCGAGCAGATCTTCGGCACCGGCCTGCTCGACATGACGCGGCTTGCAATGAGCTCGGCCGACCTCTGGATGCCGATTCTGCGCACCAATCGCGAGAACGTGGCCGCCGCCCTCGACGCGTTTAGAACAGTACTGACCGATTTGCAAGCCTTGCATGAAAGTGATAGGTTAGTGGAATTGTTTGAGGTTGGATCTGCTTGGGCGACGGAGCTTCGTCGACTCAGGTGTACTACGCCCGCAGATTTGTCAGCCTCACAACGACCCGGCTCGCGATCCGATTCACAATCGAGTGCCGGATGAAAGGGAAGCAACCGTGAATTCACTCCGATCAGCGGCTCAGGATGGGATTCGGGCCTTGCCGGGCGTCAGCACGCTGGCCTCGCTCGAGCGCTGTGCCATAATCTACGCCCAGTCCCAGCCGGCCGACACTGTTTATCTCGTCGAAAAAGGGCTTGTCAAGCTGACACGCTCGAATGGCTCCGGCGGCCGTATCATTCTTTCGATCTGCGGCCCTGGCCAGCTGATCGGGGAAGAAGCTCTTGGCGGGGACGGTAGCTACTACGCCGAAGCAATGGCGATCACCCCCGCTTCTTTGCTTCGGATCCCGCGCCAGGCGCTGCTCGATGCCTTGAGCGGAGACGGCGAAATCGGCCGGGAACTGGTGAGCTATCTGCTGACGCGCAAGCGCGAGCTCGCCGAGAAAGTCGAGTTGCTGTGCCTCCACGATGTGGAGTATCGAATCCTGCATTATCTGGCCCAGCTCTCCACGTTGCTGACGCCGGTTGCGAACGGCAGCGGCTTCCAGATCCCGATTACGCAGCTCGAGCTCGCCGACCTGATCGGCGCTACACGCGAGACGACCTCCACTACCCTGAATCAGCTCGAGCGCCGGGGATTGTTGAAACTCTCGCGGCGTCTGCTCACCGTTCCCTCGCCCGAAAATCTGCGCAGTGCAGCCGCTGCACGCCTCTCCGCCAAACCCGAAGCAACTTCGCAAGGCTCGGCTACCGGCGCGACTTCCTGAGCAGTTTTCATCTCCATGACAGCTCCAGTACGGGCTAGTACTGCAGTAACGTAAGGGAGCTTAAATTGTTGATTTAACGGAAATTTGCGCAGAATTCCCTTGCCTCAAACCGCCCGCTTTTGCTACACTCCAATGCAGATTTTCGATGCAAGCTGGTTGTACTACTGCGAGCCCGACTCCAAGGAGGGCTCTGCTCTCCTGCCGGGTGAACTGAAACATCCTCTCGCATCAAGAGACAGGAGATTTAGTAAGTGAGAGAAAAAGGTGTTGTCAAGTGGTTTAACGCCGCCAAGGGTTATGGATTTATCCAGCGCTCCAATGGCGACGATGTTTTTGTGCATTTTTCAGCCATCCAGATGAATGGCTACCGCACTCTGGAAGAGGGCGCTGAAGTGGAGTTCGAAGTAAAACGCGGACCCAAGGGTCTGCAGGCCGAAAACGTCAATCGGCCATAACCACTGACCAGTTCAAAAAAGGCCGCCGTGGTATAACGTACCGCGGCGGCCTTTTTCTTTGCATTTTCGGCTCGCCGAGAGTCTTTTCTTTATGCACTATCGAAAACTCGGACCAACAGAAGCGGAAGTGAGCGAAATCGGCTACGGTGCGTGGGGCATCGGCGGCAAGCAATGGCTGGGCGGTGCCGACGACGAGTCTGTTCGCGCTTTGCGGCGGGCTTTTGAGCTCGGCGTGAATCTGGTGGATACCGCGCTTGCTTATGGCGATGGGCACAGCGAACAGCTGGTGGGCCGTGTGGTGCGCGAGACGTTCCATAACGTGTACATCGCGACCAAAGTGCCGCCTAAGAATCGCACCTGGCCAGCCACGCCGTCGATGCCGATTGAAGATGTTTTCCCGTACGACTACATCGTCGAATCGACCGAGCAGAGCCTGCGCAATCTCGGGGTGGAGCAGATCTACTTGCAGCAGTTTCACGTCTGGACCGACGCGTGGATCGACCGCGATGAGTGGCGCCGCGCGATCGAAGATCTGCGCGCGAGCGGCAAAGTGCGCCATTTCGGCGTTTCGGTCAGCGAGCACGATCCCAATTCGGCGCTGCAGGCGGTCAGCAGCGGGCTCTTTACGGCGGTTCAGGTGATCTACAACATCTTCGATCAGAGTGCCGAAGAGAAGCTGTTTCCGCTGTGCGTGAAGCACAAGGTCGGCGTGCTTGCGCGTGTGCCGCTCGATGAAGGCGGCCTCACGGGAACGATTACCGAGGACACGCAGTTTGCGCCAGGCGAATTTCGCGAATCGTATTTTCGCGGTGACCGCAAACGCCAGGTGGTGGAACACGTCGAAGCGTTGAAACGCGACCTGGCGGGTGTACCCGGCACGCTTCCGCAGATTGCATTGCGCTTCTGTCTGTCCAACAAAGCTGTCACGTCTGTGATTCCCGGCATGCGCCGCGTGCAGACCGTCGAGAGCAGTTGTCGCGCCTCCAGCGGCGGCATGCTCGATGCGAAGACGCTGGCGATTCTCAAGCGCCACCAATGGCGGCGCAATTTTTACGAATAGGCGGGTATGGCATGCGCGACAGTCTCAATTCACTCCGTACTCCTTTCTGGCGATTCGGTCTGCTGCTGACGGCACTCAGCTCTTTCGCCATGGCGCAGGACCGGTCCAGCGTGCCAACCGGCAGCGAGAGCGGCGTATCGGCCTTATGGATCTTCGCGAATCTGAGCTTCACCGCAATGCGAGCTCAGGCGACCGGCAGTACGTTCTGGAAAGTCGTCACCTTCATCTTCGGATTCCCCGGAACGCTTTTGACACTGCTGGTCGTTACGCGCGGAAGCGAGCGCGCGTACGGCATCGATATGCCGCGCCGACAGCGAAGCTGAGCAATGGCCATGCGCACGTTCTGCCTTTGACCGTTCTGCTGGCTGCCCTTTCCTACGCTCAGGATCATCCTCTCGAACCATGTGCCCTCCAGGCGGGCGCTTCGGGCTCTCCGCGCCTGTTCGCAGTCAAGCCGCTTACAGCGCTCGCGTGGCAATGCTACGCGAGCGGCAAGTGCTCCTCTTACCAGGCGCACGCGGGCGATCCGCTCGAACTCGATCACCGCGCTCATGGCTGGACGTGCGGCTATCTCACCTTTCACGATGGCGTCGGACCGGCGTGGATCCGCTCGGACGATCTGTCAGAAGTCAATGCCGATGCGAATCCGCCGTTCGCTGCCTGGACCGGCACCTGACGGGGCGGGGCGAATCTGGTTCACATCCGGTTATCTAAGGATCGCCACTCGTTGATGCTCGACGGAACGGCCGTCTGGGACGGCTTAAACGGCAGCCAGCACACGGGTGAAATCGCCGGCGAAGCGAAGCCAAGCGGCAATACGCTGCATTACGTCGAGGGCTCAGGAGAATCTGCGTGCACGATGGATCTCAGGCTGATCGGCGACTACATCCTTGCAGCCGATAGCGCCAAATGCGGTGGACTGAACGCGCGCTTCGGCGGAGTGTGGCGGCGCACGAGACCGTGAGACGCGGCCCTCACCACACCCGGCACGGTTTCGTTCGTAACATAGGCTGCCCGGCTTTGCATCCGAACGCTTCGGCAAACTGCGGCAGGTTAGCCACGACGCCGTTCACCCGGTACTCGAGCGGCGAATGCGGGTCGGTGATGGCCCGCATTCGCTTCAGTTCCGGCCGCTCATCGCCGCAGGCCCACTGCGCCATGCCGACGAAGAAGCGCTGATCCGGCGTCAGGCCGTCCTGCGGTTTCAAATCCTGTCCGGCCGTGACGTGTTTCCAGGCCAAATAGGCCAGCATCGTTCCGCCCAGGTCCGCCACGTCTTCTCCCAGCGTCAGCCTGCTGTTGATGTGAATATCATCTACAATCACGTACTGGGCATATTGATCCCGGACGCAGGCGACGCGATCTTCAAACGCTTTGGCGTCGGCCGCTGTCCACCAGTCGCGCAGATTGCCCTGTGCGTCGAACTGGCGGCCTTCATCATCGAAGCCATGCGTCAGCTCGTGACCCATGGTCGATCCGGTGTTACCGTAATTGGGCGCGGCATCGAGTTTCGCGTCGAACAGCGGCGGCTGCAGCACGCCCGCCGGGAAATTGATGTCGTTCATCTGCGGATCGTAATAGGCATTGACGGTGGGCGGCGTCATGCCCCACTCGCTGCGGTCGACCGGTTTGCCGATCTTGTTCAGCGTGCGATGTTCTTCGAACGCGGCGGCATGCCGGACGTCGGTCATGAACTCACGCGGCGTAATCTCGACCGAGCTGTAATCGCGCCATTTGTCCGGATAGCCGATTTTGTTGACCATCGTGCCCAGCTTGGCGAGCGCCTGCTGGCGAGTGGGCTCGCTCATCCAGGAGAGATCTTCGAGATCGCGCTTCATTTCGGCCTCGATCGCCTCAACCATCTGCAAGGCGTCCTGCTTCGTCTGCGGGCCGAATGTTTTTGCCACGAATACCTGACCGAGCGCTTCGCCGAGCTGGTGGTCCACCAGCCGCGTACACTTCTTCCAGCGCGCCGGCATAGCTTTGGCGCCCTGCAGATACTCGCTATAAAACGCAAAGCTTTCCTTTTCAAACGGACTTGAGAGAAATTGCGCGTGACTGTGAACCAGGTGCCAGCGGAAATAGGCACGCCACTCGGCGAGCTTCCGTGCTTTCAGCTGCCGGTTCAGCTCATCGAAAAATTTCGGCTCCGTGACGTTCACCGTCGTGAAAGCAGGCGCATCCACGGCCTTCAGGTAGGCATCCCAGTCGAACGCGGGCGTAGTCCGCTGCAATTCCTCGCGGCTCATTTTGTGCTTCAGGTTGTACGGATTGCGTTTCTCGGTGCGTGTGAGGGAGGCATTGGCGAAGGCGGTTTCGATCTGCATGACCGCGCGCGCATCGGTATCGGCGTCGCTCGCGTTTTCGCCGAGCAGCACGAGCATGCGGGCGACGTGGGCCACGTATCGTTGCCGAATTTCCTGCGACTTGGCGTCGGTCTTTGTGTAGTAATCGCGATCGGGCAATCCGAGGCCGCCGGCAGCAGCAAACGCCATCATCTGCGAGGAATTGTCGAAGTCCTGCTCGGAGGTGAAGCCAAAGAGCGCGTTGCGCGAAGTACCCTCCCTGTGTTGCTCGCCGATATAGGCGCCGATATCGTCAGTGGATTTCAGCGCCGCGATTCTGGCGAGGGCCGGATCGAGCGGTTTGGCACCGGCGGCGTCGATCGCTGCCGTATCCATACACGCGCCGAAATAATCGCCGATCTTCTGCTCGTTGGCAGTGCGCGCCGATCCGCCTCGGGCCGCCTGCTCGAGCGTTCCCCACAGAAAGCGCAGATTATCGTCGGCCATTTTGGCGTAGACGTCCCAGGCGGCCTGGTCGGCGGGAATAGGATTGAGCTTGTTCCAGTTGCCGCAGGCGTACTGGTAGAAGTTGACGCAGGGATTTGCGCTCCGATCCATGAACGCGGTCTCGAGACTCGGCGTGTACGGAAGAGTTTTCAGCGGAGTCTCCTGCGCGAGTGCACACGACAACGCGAGAGTGAAGAAAAGCGCGCAAAGCAAACGCATCTCTCTAGCCTATAGCCTACTTTTCGGTGCAAAATGCGATCTGCTGATCGCTCCTTCACCGTCGCGGCTCTGTAAGCCAGTTCAAGACATCGAGGAGCTAACGGAGCCGCGCGCGTTCGCGTATTTTGCACCGGGAACCAGCCTAAACGTTCCATTACCTCGAATCCGAGCGCGAACATGATACCGTAAGGGCCATGCGCTCTGGTTCTTTCGTCCTGACTGCTGTACTTCTGCTCACTCCATTTGCGCCGGCCTTCGCGAGCTCCTTCACCGGGATCGTGGCCTTTGGCGACAGTCTTACCGATAACGGCAACGCTTACATCGTTTCGCTCGGCGCGCTGCCCGGCTCGAATTACGGCAAGTACACCTTTTCCAACGGCCTGACCACGCAATATTACTCAGACGGGCCGAACACCACGCCGAAAGCGGCCGGACCGCAGGGACTCTGGATCGACCAGCTGGCGAGCAAACTCGGCGTAGCGGATCCGCTGCCGGTGCTTTCGGGCCTGGGCGGAACGAACTACGCGGTCGCAGGCGCGCAGACCGGGACGGCTAATCCGCAGGACGTGGGCAACCAGCTCGCACTGTTCACCTCGACCCATCCGGGCGGCGCGTCCTCGACCGATCTGTACGCGCTCTGGGCCGGCGCCAACGACATCTTCAACGGCAATAACCCGATTACGGCGGCCGACAATATCGAAGCCGATATCAAGACGCTGCATGGCGAAGGTGCAGTCAATTTCCTCTGGCTGAACGTGCCCCTGCTCGGCGACACACCGCGCGGCGCTCCTGCCAAATCTGCGTTGAACGCGGCCTCGGTGGCGTTCGATAGCGAATGGGCGGCCGACATTGCGGCGCTTCGCACCCAGGGAATCGCAGTAACCGGAGTAGACATCGGCACACTCTTCTCTAAGATCATCGGCAACCCGGGTGGGTACGGCTTCACCAACGTGACCCAGGGCGCGCAGGGCCAGAGCGTGGCCGACGATGCCGGATATCTGTTCTGGGATGGCCTGCATCCGACGACGCAGGGGCATGCGCTGGTGGCCGACGCGGCGTTTGCTGCGCTGAATGCGACCTCCACGCCAGAGCCCGCCTCGATCGGCTTACTGGCGTTAGGCGGCGTGGCGGTGTTCTGGCGTTTGCGAAAACGGGCCTGAGCGGGCTGCCGCAGCGTCTTCTAAAAATTAACGGTCTACGTCTCCGAGTTCTTCTGCTCGTAGGGATGCGTCGAGTACTTGCCGGCTTCGTCCTGCGCTCCGCCGGTGTTGTCGTGCGTGCGAATCGCTAGCTTGTACTCGTTCACGGCCCGGTCGCGCTGGCCAGTAACATCAAAGATCTTGCCGAGATTGACGTGCGACCAGACCTCGGTCCACTTCGGATCGAGGTCGCCGTTAATGGCCGCGCGAAACTCGTTGGCCGCAGACTGAAAATTGTTCTGCTTGAAGAAGAGCTCGCCAATTCGGTAGTGGGCGAGCGAGCTGTTGCGATTCACCTCGAGCGCCTTCTGATATTCGCGGAGCGCATTGGCGTAATCGCCAATCGCCACAAATTGCTCGCCGCGCTTGATCGCCACTGCAACCTGCATGCTCGGATCGGTGCGCAGCAGAACATGATTCGGATCGAGCGTCAGCTTGCGCGGCTTGCCGAACGTATCCACGCTGAACTCGGATGAGGTGCCCGTAACTTCGATGGTCTTGTCCTCCGGATTGCCTTCGGTATCGATGCGCAGATCGACCGGCATGCGAAACGTATCGAGATCCTGGTTGATCTTGCCGACTACGCGAAAGCCTTTCTGCGTGCGGAAGACGGTGTATTCGAGCTTGAACTCGGGCGAGCCGCTCGACTCCAGCCACTGAATGAAGAAGTAGCGCAGATCCTGCCCCGAGACCTGTTCCATCACCTTACGGAACTCTTCGCTGGTGACCGATTGCCAGCTGTACTTATCGATGAAGGCGTGCATGCCCTTCTTGAAATTGGCATCGCCCACCACGCTGCGCAGCATGTTCAGAACGGCGGCGCCTTTCGCGGCGGTGAGCGCCCAGTACTCGGGCGAATAATCGTCGAGCCGGGCGGCCTGCAGCACGGGCGGATCTTTTACCGTCAGGGCTTCCACATAAGTGTTCTTGATTTCGGCTTCAGCCGCGCCCGTGCCTGCAGTGTGCTCCATATAGAGCAGTTCGGAATAGCGCGCCGGACCGTTCTCAAGCCAGATGTGATTGCGATTGGCGGGCGAAACCAGGACGCCCCACCACTGCCGCGAGAGCTGGTTTGTGAGCACACGCGTGTTCACCGTCCTGCTGATGGAGCCCGGAGAAAGGAAGATGATGCCGGGCGCGGAATAGCCGTTGACAGCACCCGCTTCAGTCTCCACCAGCGCCAGGTTGGCCTGGGGCGCGAGCCCGTATTCATTGGTGAGGAACGACATGATCTTGCCCGTCTCATCGCCATAGGACTGAGCGTCCGCTGCCTCGCTGCCGCGGAAGTAAACCTGAGTCGTAATGCCCTGCGAGCTGACGCGCGTGCCGTCCCCTTTCACGACCGCGATGCTGCCCGGAAAACTAGGCTTGTCGTAATGGAACGAATACACCGTGCCGCTGCGCGCAGCATCCGTTTTCTCGTCGCCGCTTGCAAGCACTTTGTAATCGGCGGGCGTGGTGATGTGCAGGTCGGCGCTGAAGCGGTCGGTGGTGTAGCCGGCCACCGGAAACCAGCGCGCCGGATACAGCAGATAACCGAAGTCCGGATGAAGCGCGGCGAATTTGATGCCGGACACGGGCGAATCTTCATCGCCGGTCAGCTTGCCGCTGTAGCTGATCGCGATTTCGCAGGCCTGCCCTTTCGGCACCGGGCTCGTGAAGGTCACGTGAATCGTGAAGTCCTGCGTGTTGCGCGAGGTGGCCAGCGGCTTACCGCTGCAATCGGCCGCTTTCGAGACGTTGAGCGCGTTGTTCAGTTCGAAAGTCGCGTCGCTGAGGGTGTCCGAGGGCGTGAACGCAATCCGTGCGGTAGCGTCGAGCGACTGCGTGCGCGGATTGATCTGCGCATCGATCGTGTACTTCTGAACTTCGAGCCCAGCCGGACGCTTTTCCTGCGCAACGGCGGCGGCGGCCAGCAATCCGAAGAGTACCGGCACTTTCCAACAGCGTTCCATCTTTTCTTCTATTCTCTCCTGTCGGGGCCTGCTATCGTTTCGCGTCTGAGCGGAGCAGAGGCGAGTATCATTTCGGCGGCGCGGCGCAGCGGATCGCCCTGGCTCGAGAGCGCGCCTCGCACCTCGGCCAGTTCGCGCCGCATTCCGGCCGCCGCATCGGGATTCGTAAGCAACTCCGAAGCCGCGGCAGCGATGTTGGCGGCGGTCATTTCCTGCTGTATGAGCTCGGGCACAATCTTACGGCCGGCTACCAGGTTGACCATGGATAAATAAGGAACCTTGACCAGCCGCCGGCCCGCGTGCCAGCTCAGCGGATTGACCTTATAAAAGGTCACCATGGGGGTGCCGAGCACAGCCGCTTCAATCGTCACGGTTCCGCTTGCGGCGAGGGCGACATCGGCGTGCGCGATTGCATCCCAGGCCTCGTTTTCAACTACTTTGATGGATCGCGCGGCCAGAGGTTCCCGAAAACTTTGAAGAACCGAATGGGACTCGAAGCCTTTCGGGGTTGCCAGCAGAAAACGGGGCCCGACATCGCCCTCAAGCAGCGCGGCAGCTTCGAGCAGCACCGGCAGATGGCGGCGCGCTTCACCGGCCCGGCTTCCGGGCAATAGGGTGACGAGCGGCCGGTCCCCGCGAATGCCGTGGCGCGCCAGGAATTCAGCCCGGCTGTACTGCGGTCGAACCATCGAGGCGAGCGGATGCCCAATATAGGACGCATCCACGCCGCGCTCGCGGAACCACGGCTCCTCGAACGGAAATAAGCAAAAAAGCTTATCAACCAGCCGGCGGATGGTTGCAACGCGGCCTTCGCGCCAGGCCCATACCTGCGGCGCAACCAGGTAGAAAACCGGCACGCCCAGCCGGTGGAGATGGCGCGCCAGCCGCAGATGAAAATCGGGGCTGTCGGTGAGCAGCGCGGCTACCGGCGGGTGCTTTTCAATATGCCGGATGAGCGCACGGTAGCGGAGATAGATGCGGGGCAGATGGTGAACAACTTCCGCCAGGCCGACCACTGCAATCTCGCGCGCATCGAGAACGGGCTCGACACCGGCAGCCTGCAATCGCGGTCCGGCGCAGCCGTAGAAATGCGCCTCGGGAAGCGCGGCGGCCAAGTGTCGGGTGACGCCCGCTGCATACAGATCGCTCGAGGCTTCGCCCGCCGAGACCAGAAACTGCACTCGTGTTTTCTCAATCTTAGCAGCGATTCCGCGCACCCGGACGGCGCCCGCCCTGGGTTTGGGGCGGGGCTTGCTTTGCTAGAATCGAGTCGAAACCGAAATGCCCAGCCAACGAGAGCCTGCCGCCTCCGCTCAGGTCCAGGCCAGCCTGTCGCGCGTGAGCGTCGGCCAATTTGCAGAGCGATTTCGCGCCGAAGTAATCCCTCTGAGCAACACCTTCAGCTACTTTTGCGCCTCGCTGCCCATGAGCGAAGAAGTGCTCAAGGAATATCTCGAGGAACCGATCGGCGCGCTGCCCTCGAACCTGGCCGCCATGCTGCCGCGCATCTCGATTCTGCTGGTGCCCTACATCGAGCGCTCGAGCGAGCGCGGTGCGCTGAAGACCGCCCGCAAGCGCAAGAGTGACAAAGCAGTGGAATTTGTCGTGGCGGAGCGGCCCGCCGAAGGGCAGCAGGCGTGGGGCTCCCAGGTCAGCTTCGAGAACGAGACCGTGCTGGTTTTTGCCCTCAAAGAGCAGGATGTGGCCGAGTATCATTACCGTTTCTACCGCCGGCTGGCGGCGCTCGTTGCCGGCAAGTGGCCCGAGGGCGCGGCCGATGGCTACCGCGCGCTCATCCGCGAAGAGCTGACCGGCAGCGTGCACGGCGAAGTGGACGACGAGAGCTGGCAGGCCAAGCAGACGCTGCTGCGCCGGCAGGCGAATCTGAAGCGCGATAGCCCGCTGTTTGCCGATTATGTGCGCCAGTCGTTCATCGACACGCTGACCTTGTACCTGCACGGAATCTGCTGCGATATTGACGTGGAGACCGGGCCGCGGCAGTTGCCGAGCCGGTATCTGCGGAAACGGCTGAACCTGCTCAAGAGCTTGTATCCGCCGCCCGCCGGTTACGCGGTGTTTCCGGAAGACAACGAAAACGGTCAGTAGTTTGCGCGCACGGCTCAGTTAAGTGCATCTAAGGTTTGAACTGCTTACCGAGCCGCGACTGTAAGGAGCGGTCAACAGACCGCATTCTGCAGCGCAAGGTAATTAGCGCGGCGCGCGCAGACTGCGCAGGCTGAACACCGCGAGTACGGCCGTGATGAGGAAGTTGATCAGCGGCCGGAAATCGAACACGTTTCCGATCAGCACCCCGAATACGATCACGAAGCCCATCCAGACGATACAGCCGCCGAAGCAGATCCAGGCGAGCGGGCGGTCGTGGCTGCGTTCGGCGCGCAGCAGATTGATAGCAGCCAGAAGAATCACCGCAAACGACGCGGAAAGCGCCCAGAGCAGCGCCAGATTGTCGCGGCCCCGGTAGAATTGCCACGAACCCGCGGCATGCCCGAACGCCCCGAGCAGCATGAGCCAGCCGAAGACGCGATCCACAACTTTCATCCTTGATACTCTAGCGCGCATGAGTATAGCTGACGTCCTGCTGCTAGATTTCGATCACGAGATCGCCAACACGCGCCGGGTGCTCGAGCGCATTCCGGAGAACGATCCGCAATGGAAACCGCACGAAAAATCCATGCCGATCGGCCGGCTCTCGGTGCATGTGGCGCGTCTGCCCGACTTCTGGACGCGCATGATCACCACCGACGAAGTGAATCTGGCGACTGCGAAATTCCCGCCTCTGGTCTTCGAATCCACCGCGCACCTGCTCTCCGACCTCGACCGCAGCTCCGCGGAGGCGCGCACGCATCTTGAAAAGAGCACGGACGAGCAGCTCAACGAGAACTGGCGGCTTTCCTGGGGTGACAAAGTGATCGCTGAGGCTCCGCGCAAGGTCCTGTACCGCGGCATGTTTCTGAACCATCTGATCCATCACAGGGCGCAACTGGGCGTGTATCTGCGGCTGCTGAATATTCCGGTGCCGGGCTTGTACGGGCCGTCCGCTGACGAGCCGGTTTCTTAGGCGACAACAAATACGAATATGGCTGCCGTTGCCGATCACCAGTCACTGGCCGACTTCGAGGCGAAGTATCAGCACTCGGACCGCGCGTACGAGTATTGGTATGGAGAAGCGGTTCCGAAAGCGAGCCCTACCTGGATACACGGCCTTTTACAAGGCATTTTGATTCAGCTCCTGCGGGAGGCTGGGTTTGCAGCCGGTTCAGAAATCGAACTTCGCATCGCCCCGGACGCGCGGCCGAGACCGGACGTCATTGCTACACGAAAACCGGTTGCCGAAGCGTATCCGACCAGTGCAGTCGAAGTGGCAGTCGAGATTCTCTCGCCAGACGACTCGATGTCTTACGTTTTACAGAAGTGTCAGGCGTATGCTCGCTGGGGTTTTGCATACGTGTACGTGGTCGATCCGGAGAGCCGGCAACTCTTTCGCTGGACTGCTTCCGGCCTCGAGCTCGCGGATAAACTGATCGAGACCCCGTCGGCGCGCATCTGGCAACTTCTTGAGGAAAGCCTTCTAGGTAAATGAAAACGGCCGGGAAGAGTTGATCTTCCCGGCCGTTTTCTTTGTGTTACTTCTCTACCAGTTCAGTACGCCGGAGAACTGCACACGGCGCATGGTGTAGTTGTTGCTGTTGAAGGCGATATTGGTGATCTGGCCGGCGCTGGCGCTGGTGACGTCCGCGTTGGGCAGATCGAGGTTGGTGTGGTTCAGCGAATTGGTCGCGTCCATGCGCAGCGTGAACTTGAAGCGCTCGGTGAGGCTGAACTGCTTCATCACCGAGGCATCGAGGTTCACGAACTGCGGCCCGAAAAGCTGGTTGATCGGATAGTTGCCGAAGGTATTGGAAGCCGGGTAGAGGAATGCTCCGGAAGTACATACCTGATTCGGGCAACCTACGATCCACTGATTTCGGTTCTGGTTCGCCGCGTACGGGCTTCCGCTCCCCTTGTTCGGGATGTTGTTCGGACCGGTGTACGGCTGAATATTCGTTCCGTAATTGTCGATCGTCGGGTAGAACGGCCTGCCGCTGTACCAGGAGAAGATCCCGCTCAGGTTCCAGCCGCCTAGCACAGCGTCAACGAAACGGTTCGTGGTGGTGCCGTACTTGCGACCGCGGCCGAACGGGATATCCCAACCGCCCGCCAGAACCCACTGCTGCCGCGGGAATTCGCTGTTATCGACATAACCAAGCGGCCGGTCGTACAGGAACGTATACGAGCTATCCGGCCCGTAGCCATCGCCTTGCGCGAGCTGATAGGTGTAGTTGGCTTGTAGACTCAGCCCCTGCGAACCTTTGACTGTAAACGTTCCCTGGAACGAGTCGTAGCGGGTATTGGCGCAGTTACAGTAGTTATCAACGCCTGCCGTATTCCCGTAATCATATCTCGGTCCGAGCAAGCCGTTGAATGGGAACAACCGATCCTGCAGATTGGTTGGAAAGTTCGGGATAAAGTACTGCTGGTTGGCGTTAAAGCTATTGCCGAGGCCAGCGCCGGTGTGTCGTCCCTGGTTGCCGACATATCCCGCCGTAAAGGCCATTTTGCTGGTCAGCTGTCGCTGGACCGTGAAGTTATAGGCGTAGACAACCGGCATGTGGAACAGGCCCGGGCGCGTCTTGCAATCCACACCCGCCGGGCAGGGCAGCGTACCCTGTGGGCTGATGGTATAGGCCGGAAGCGCGGGCGGACCTTGGTTCAGGGTGAAGATATCGCAGAAGTTGTTGCCGCAGGTCTGCTGTTGGCTGAGCGTCTGGTTGGTCAGAACGGGCGGGTTCTGCGTAACGTTGTGGCCGAAGGTCGAGCCGAAGGTTCCAAGGCTATACGACCAGCCATAGCCGGTCCGAATCACCGTCTTCGGTGTCAGCTGATAGGCCACCCCGACGCGCGGCGCAAACATCTTCCAGTTCGTCTGCTGATAGCCGGTCCCGGCGATATTGCCGTAACTAAAAACGTCGAGCAGCCCGGTATTCAGGTCGTATTCAGCGCCATTCTTGGGCCCGTTGACGCGCTCCGGGAACACCAGTTCCCAGCGGACGCCGTAAGTGACGGTCAATTTCGGCGTGGCATGCCATTCGTCCTGCGCATAGTAGAACCAGCGGCGCTGGCGTTCCTGCGCATTCGTGCTGGAGCTGACATAGCGATTGAAGCTGGTTACGTCACCGAGCAGAAAGGTGGCTAGGCCGAGACCGCCGCTCGCAATAGATCCGGTTCCGTTGCCGAGAGCGGTGACGCTGTCATTGAAATGTACTTCACCGGCTCGGTGATTATCGCTTGGCACGCGCAGATTGAGCGCATACCGCATATCGGCACCGAACTTGAAGTTGTGGTTCCCGTGAACCTTGGTCACGTTGTCGACAAACTGATATTGCCGCTCGTTTTCGTCAAGCGGGCAGTTGCACTGGTTAATGCCCAGCGCATAACCGAGCGCCATCTGGTTACCGGTGGGGTTGTCGATATAGAAGGCCGGCATACCGGAGGTGTAGAAATTATCGAGGTTCAGACCGGGGATGCCAGCCTGGGTGGCGGGATTGCTGCCGACGCCGTTGGGGACATCGGTCACGTGATAATGCACGAAGCCGAAGCGGAATTCGTTGATCAGCGTCGCGCTGGCGGTGTGGGTCCAGCCGCCGGCGATGCTCTGGTTCAGCGTGCTCGAGCTGCCGGCATAGTTGGCGTTATTGAAGTTCGCTCCGCCGGCCAGTGCGCCGTAAGCGCCGGGAGCACTCAGGTCGAAAGCGGCATAGCTGTAGCGGCCGAAAAACGTATTCTTCTCGTTGCCGTAGTAGTCCCACCGCGTGTTCCACTGATTGCCGTTATTGGTGAGCGTCCCGGAGGTGGTGTAGTTGTTATACGGTGCAACGACCCCATTGATCACCGTTCCGGCCGTGTTTGGCAGCGGGAAGTAACTCAGCAGATTCTGCGCCTGCGGGCTGAGCATGTTGTGAGGAATCACGTTGCCCGGGAACGTCTTGCGGTTGGCGCCCGTGGTCGGATCGCCCGTGGTCGGATTGTAAATCTGGTACTGCGAGCCAAGCGCCAGCCAGTCGCTCAGGTTGCCGGTCCGGTCCTGCGCAGTCGGCACGCTGGTCAGCACCGAGCCGCCCTTCAGGTTCCGGGTCAGCTGCGCGTCGCCAAAGTAAAACAGTTTGTTCTTGATAATTGCGCCGCCCAGTGAGCCGCCGAACTGGTTCTGGTGAGTAGTCGGCGTATAGGCTCCACTGTTCGGACTGCCGAGCGGTGTGTTCTCGGTGAAAGGATTGCGTCCGAAATCCTGGAACCCCGGCGTGTTCAAAAACATGTATTCGAAGGCGTCGCCGTGGAAAGCGTTCGTTCCCGATTTCGTGGAGTAGGTAAACAGTCCCGCACTGAAGGTGTCGAACTCCGAATCGTAATCCTGGTTGGCCTGTTTGACTTCGTTCACCGAGTCCATGGTCGGGTTGATGACGATGATCCCCAGAATCGGATCCTGATTGACCGTGCCGTCCAGGTAATAGCCGCTGGCGTAAAAGGGCTGGCCATTCACTTCGATCTGCACGCTACCCTGCGGATTTTCATCTGCCGCGTGCGCCCAGCCGAGCTTCACCGTGCCCGGATTCAGCAGCTCGAACGCCTGCATATTGCGGCCGATACTCGGCAGCTGCGAAATCTCCTGCGAGGTGAACGTCTGCGCCACGTCCGCGCGATCTGTCTGCAGCAGCGGAGCCGCGGCAGTCACTTCGACTGTCTGCTCTACGTTGCCGACCTGCATCGAGGCATTGAACTGCGTCGCCTGGTCGACCTGCACCGTCAGATCGTTCGAGACCACTTTATTGAATCCCGAAGCCTCGATCGTGACCCGATAGGTGCCCGGGATCAGCTGGCCTTTGGTGTACTCGCCCGAGTCGTTGGTTGTGACCTCGAAGCTCGTGTTCTTGTTGACGTCCGTGATCGTGACCTTGGCGTTCGCCACCGCCGAGCCACTCGGATCCGTAACCGTTCCGATGATGCTGCCGAATACCTGCTGCGCCTGCAGACTCCAGCTGCCGGCCAGAAACAGCACCGCCACAGCCATCGCCCAGCGCGAAATCTGTGTCTTAAACCTGGACATTTCCTTCTCCTTGGAAGGCTTACCGGCGCAATGGAAACCTACTCGGATGCGCGCACGTATAGCCCGAAACAACATCCACCTTGGTGTAGTGTAGTCGATTCGTAGCGGGTTTGTACCACTAAAGTTGCGTTTTCTCTTAGATAAATTTGAGGAAAATTGGACTGCCCGAATGTAAGCGCTTGAAATATGGATTCTCGTAGCGCTTCCGGCCCGGTCTATACTTTTCAATATGTTGCAAGCCGCCTTCGCCCTCCTCCTCGCGGCCGCACCCACCCCCTCCCCCGTCCATCAGCGCGCCCTCGCCCTCTACCGCCAGCACGATTACCAGAACGCCATCCCGCTCTTCGAACAGGCCGCCCAGTCCGAGGCGCCTGGTTCCCCCGAATTCCAGGAATCGGCCCTGCTGATCGGCCAGAGTTATTTCGCCCTCAACCAGGCCCCCAAAGCCATCCCCTGGCTCGAACGCGTCCATTCCGTGAACGAAGCCAACTACATGCTGGGCTACGCCTACGTCCAGACGCGCCAGCCCGGCCAGTCCCGCGCCGCTTTCGCCCGTTTGTTCCATGTGCCGCCCGATTCTGCCCAGGCCCATCTGCTCGCCGCCCAGATGCTCCTCAAGAAGGAATTTGAGGATCAGGCCGAAGCCGAGGCGAAGCAGGCCGTGGCGCTCGACCCCAAACTGCCCGAAGCGCACTTTGTGCTGGGCGAGATTGCCATTTTTCGCGGGCGGTTAGAGGAGGGCGCTTCGCTGCTTAGCCAGGAACTCGCGCTGAATCCGAGCTTTGCCATGGCCTGGTACCGGCGCGGCGACGTCTACACCCGGCAGGAAAAATGGGACCCGGCCATCGCCGACCTGCAGCGCGCCATCTGGCTCAACCCGGATTTCAGCGGGCCCTTTATCCTGCTCGGCCGTTGCTACTTCAAAAAAGGCGATTACGGCAACGCCGAGGGCATCCTCCGCCGCGCGCTGCTGCTCGATCCACAGAACGGGTCGGCAACCTACCTGCTCGGGCAGACGCTTATGCTGGAGGGCAAGAAGGACGAAGGCCGCGCTGTTCTCGAAAAGTTTCAAAGCATGCGCCAGCAGCATTAGGCGGAGCGCGCTCGCGCTGCTGGCCGTACTGCTGCCCGGACAGCAGGTTATTCCCAACTCGGCCTGCGCCGGTTGCCACCCGGCAGAGACGCGCCTTCACGAACACTCGCGCATGGCCAACGCCATGCATCCGGCCGCGCTGAGTGCCTTCGCGCAGAGTCTGCCCGAAAAGCCGTTACACGAATCGGCCGGCGGCTACGAATTCGAGTTTCAACGCAGCCCGGACTCGATCCAGGTAACGGCTGAGCGCGGTACCGACCGCGCGAGCGGAACGATTCATTGGGTTCTCGGCGCCGGAGCACAAGGCGAGACGCCGCTCATCGCCACCGCCGCGGGTACGCTCGAATCGCGCATTAGCTTTTTCCCGCAACTCCCGCGATACGGCATCACGATTGGCCAGCATGCCGCCGATTCAACGAGTGCGCAGGCCGCCCTCGGACGCCTGCAGACGCGCGAGATGCTGGCCCAGTGCCTCGGCTGCCATGCCACAGCGGTGACGCGCGATCTCGAGCCGGTCGTGCCCGGCGTGCAGTGCCAGCGCTGCCATGCCGGAGCCGAAGCGCACCTGGCCAATCCCGCGGCGCATCATCCGGTTAATCCCGGTAAACTCAGCGCCCCGGCGCAGGTCGAGTTCTGCGGCACCTGTCATCGCTTCCGCCTCTCGGGACCGCCGGATGCGATCGAGAACGTGCGATTCCAGCCCTACCGCCTGGCCATGAGCCGCTGCTTCAGTTCGGGCAAACTGAGCTGCACCACCTGCCACGCCGCGCATCAGGACGCACGCCGCAACGACAACGCTTTCTACAATCAGCGCTGCGTTTCGTGCCATACGCAGCCGCACCGCTCCGGCGACTGCATCAGTTGTCACATGCCGCGCGTGCAGTTGCACCCGGCACTGGCCTTCACCGATCACTACATCCGCTGATTACTTCGGCTCGCGCTGCGCCGGATCGTAGAAGAACTGCTCGCGCGCAATCCGTTCGCCTTCCCATTGCTGATACGCGAGCTCCTCCATTTCGGTCACCTTGCCATCCAGCCACACAAAGCGAAACCTCCAGCGAATGACCACAAAGTCTTCCGCCACGAACACCGGCCGCACGCACTCGGAATGCACCTCGCGCGCCCGGCTCAAAATTTGCCTTTCGCGCGCGACAGCGGCATCGCGTCCTCGCCTCGGTTCAGCCTGGTTCTCCTGCAGCGAGCAGTCCTCGGTATAGAAATCGGCAATGGCCTGAGCATGGTCGTTGCTCTCCACCGCCCGAATAAAGCGCTCTAACGTTTCCTGTGCCGGCATATTCTGCCGTTGGGATGCGCGTCATTGACAATACAATTCCGTTCCGGCCATAATTAGCTCAGCAGTTAATTAGCCGCTTGTTTAACTAATGGATGATCTCAGCACAACCTTCGCCGCTCTGGCGGATCCCACCCGGCGCGCGATTCTCGCCCGGCTGGCCGCGGGCGAAGCCACCGTCAAGGAACTGTCGGAACCGTTCTCGATCAGCGCGCCGGCCATCACAAAGCACCTCAAAGTTCTCGAAAACGCGCGCCTGATCAGCCGCACCCGCGAGGCCCAGTGGCGGCCCTGCAAGCTCGAAGCGGCGCGTCTCAAGGAAGTTTCGGAATGGATCGAGCGCTTCCGGGCCTCCTGGGAGCAGAGCTTCGACCGGCTCGATGATTTTCTTTCACAACTGCACAAGAAGGAGAGCAAACATGCTCGCAAAAAACGCCGGAAAGGTTAGCGTGACACTACCTTCCGATCGCGAAATCCGGTTTACGCGCGTCTTCGACTGGCCGCGCGAGCTCATTTTCGAATCCTGGACCAATCCCGAATATCTGCGGCACTGGTTTGGCTGCGGTACCTCGAAGGTCACCGCCTGCGAAGTGGATCTGCGCGTAGGGGGCGCCTGGCGCATTCGGCTCGAGATGCCGGACGGTGTCGAGCACCTGTTCCGAGGCACTTATCGCGAGATCGTTCGGCCGCAAAGGCTCGTCTATTCCGAATGCTACGACATGGAATTCTGCGGCCGCCCCGAATGGCTCACCACGGTTGAGTTCGAAGACCTCGCCGGCCGCACCAGGCTGACCAACACCCTGCTGCACAAGACGCGCGCCGCTCGCGATGGCCATCTGCGGTCGGGCATGGAGAGCGGCATGGAGCACGCGTTCGATCGCCTTTCGCAGGTCGCCTCCACGCTTCAGATCCCGGAGCATACGCGCTGATGAAACTGAATCCGTATCTGAACTTCAATGGCAACTGCCGCGCTGCTTTCGAGTTTTACCAGCAGCATCTGGGCGGCAAGATCACATTCGTCATGACATACGGGCAGAATCCCGATGCGCACGAAGCTGCAAAACAGCCCGATGCCATCCTTCACGCCAGCATCGAGATCGCCGGCGTACAGTTGCAGGCCTCCGACGTACTGCGCGACGACTACCAGCCGATCCACAGCAGTTATCTCTCGCTGGTGCTCGATTCGATCGAGGAAGCCGAGCGCGTCTTCGGGCTGCTCACGGAAGGCGGACAGACCTTCCTGCCCATGCAGGAAACGTTCTGGGCTCACCGTTTCGGTATGTGCCGCGATCGTTTCGGCGTTCCCTGGATGATCAGTGCCGAGCGCCCGATGCCAGCTGCGCCTTAACCCGCTCGAGATTCGCGCGCGCGGCCTCGCTCGAAGGATCATCCGCAAGCGCGCGCTCGAACGCCTTTTGCGCTTCCGCGAGTTGGCCCGCGATGGCGAGCAGCGTTCCGTAGTTGGTCTGAATGTCGCCGTTCGAGGGGGCGAGCTCCGCGGCTTTACGAAAACAGCCGAGTGCCGCAGCAAAATTCCGCTGCCGGTAAAGCACCGTACCCAATCCGGCCTGCGCTTCGGCATCGTTCGGGCGCGCATTCAAGAAGGCGCTGTACTCGTGCACCGCACCCTCTAGATCGCCGCTGCCTGCAAGTGTGCGCGCCAGGTTGTAGCGCGCATTCAAATAGCCGGGATCGCGCGCCAGCAGCGCCCGCCAGTTCGCAATGGCATCCGCCTCGTCGCCCTTCAGGAGAAGCACGCCCGCCAGGCTGTTCTGCGCGGTTTCATTTTGCGGCTCAATGCGCAGCGCATCGCGATACAGGGCCAGCGCAGCATCAAGCTTGCCGCGTGATTCTTCCAGCGCACCGAGATTGTAATGCGCCAGAAAATCGGCCGGGTATTTTTCAAGACGCCGCCGCATCACCGCTTCCTGCAGCGCATAGCGATCGTCCTTTGCCCGGGGCAGTACCTGCAGCCAGACGTGGCCCATCTCGTCCTCGCTACGGTTTCCGGAGACGACCAGCCGCGGCGGATGATTCGGATTCCGCGGGTTCGCGGCTGTATTGTCATAGCTGATTTTCATCTCTACCCTGGAGCCCTTGGGTAGCGGAACAGGGCGAGCGTATTCGTATTCGGCTTGCCAGTTGATATCCCAGTCCGGAATGCGGATCAGCCAGCGCTTTTGGCCATCCGGTAATATCGCCCAGGCCTCGATCAGCTTTCCCAGATAGTGCGCATGCGGATAGATCGCGAGTAGATCGACATCGACAGGCAAAGTGAGATGGTCGGAGACCGTAAAGTCTCGCGAGCCCGGCGGAACGCGTATCGCGCCATCGTGCTCCAACTGCACGAGCATCGGGAATTTCGTTGGCGGCTGCGGCGAGAAGTATAAGCCGATTTCGGCCTGTACCTTTTCCGGTTTCCCAGTGGGCTGCAAGTGCAGGTTCACGACCAGGTCGGTATCCGGATCCAGCCGCCAGCTCATGTCTTCGGGCAGCAGGCGCGGCACACTCGTCGGTTTCCAGAACAGAAAGTGCGAATCGGGATCGAACGAATCGGGTGCGGCTTCGGTAATGACATCCATTCCCGGAAAGCCAGGCCGCCCGTCTTCACCGTCGCGGCGCCGCAAAGCTCCCGTTCGATCGAGCACCACGTTGGCATGATGCACAACACGCGGGTTTGAGAGATGCAGTTCCAAGCCGCGCACATAGCGCGTTTGCTTCAGCCCGGTCGGAACGACAAAGTTGCGGAACACATCGGAGCCGGCCGCCGGCATCTGGTAAGCAACCGGCATCTTCACCACCAGATCCGGCGCGCCCATCTGCCATTCGCCGTTGAACTGCGGAGCGGGCGGCAGATCCTTCGCATCGCCTTCGGGCTTGCCCGCCGCAACCCACTCGGCTAATAGACGTATCTGCGCACTACTCAAACTGCGGTCGCCCGCAAACTCGCCGTAGCCGTGCTCGGGCGGCCAGGGCGGCATGTAGCGCCGCTTTATTACGTCGACGATCTGCGCGGCATGCTTGCTGACGTCCTGATATGTGATCAGCGGGAAGGGGCCGGGGCCATTGGCGTGGTGACAGGGCGCGCAGTGCCGGTACACAATGGGCGCTACCTCGCGATTGAAGGTGACCTGCGCAGACGCGAGTGCCGCACTCATCGCCATCAGCAGGACAATCGTCAATCGAAGAACCATCGCGCTGCCCGTCTAAGACCGCTTGCCGTTGCCACGCCGGCGAATCTCGTCCATCGCCTCCCAATATTGTTTCAATGCTCGCGCACCCTTGGCCGTTAATGCGGCGGAGGTGACCGGCTTCTTGCCTTCAAACGCCTTGTCGATCTCAATAAAACCGGCCTCTTCGAGCTTCGACATCTGGACGGACAGATTTCCTTTCGTAAGCTGAGTGGCGCGTTGCAGAAACAGGAACTCGGCGCTCTTACAGCCGGAGAGCACAGTCAAAATCGCCAGGCGCGCCGGCTCATGCACAAATTTGTCCGGCTGCACGACCGGGCTAAGCGACACTCGGCGCAGCCTCGCTTTCGCCATGCACCGGCAGCAGCCGGCGAAGCAGCAGATGATCCATGACGCCCGCCAGCGCAAAGGCCAATCCGAGCAGCGGCGCCTGCCAGTCGCCGATCCCAACCCACCACGGAGTGAGGCCTGCAAAGACCGCTGCCAGGACCAGGTAATACCAGCGGTACCCGGACGAGCTCATATAAATGCCGAAAAACAATGCCGCCAGCCACAACGCAACGGCGGGCACACCATGCACGCCCTGAACCGTGAGCACAATGAACACCGCACCCCAGACCCCGAAACCAGCGCCTGGGAAACCGCGCCGATGATTCGCCTCCACGCGCCCATAACGTTCGTCGTAATGCCTATTCAGGCGCCTCGTGCTGATGACCGCGAGCACAGTTGCGATCAGCAACCCCGCTCCGGCGCCCAGCTGACTCCAGCGCGTCATGTGTCCGAGAAGGGGAAACAAGGCCATCCAGATACCGAATGGCACAATTGTTAAGCCGCGCAGATAACGCAGATTGAGCGTCGCAAAAATCAGGCCTTGCAAATCGTCACGTGCATTGCGTTCCATATTTGGTTTATATCATAGACCGGTCTATAAACGCAACAGCTCGCGCCGCTCATAGCCGCCCCGCATCCCCTCCGGTTCAAGGCAGATCGAAGTTGATCGTTATCTTGGCTTTTTTCGGAATGGGCTTGCCACTGACCATGGCCGGCTTAAAGCGCCAGTGGCTGAGGGCTTCGGCTGCTTTCTCGTCGAGTTCGAATCCCATGCCTTTCTCAAGGCGGATGCTGTGAACTGCTCGGGATCGGCATCCGCTTCGGCGCGGTAAATCGGTCACTATTGCCAGCTCTTCCGGCTTCGCTTTATCAGTTCGGCCCGTTGCAGCGCCTGTCTTGAAAGCGAGTCCGCCGCGTGATCCCAATCCGGTGGTCGGATCTGAGTCCTGCGCAGCCGAGGCAAGCCAGCCGGTACCGAGAACCGGCAGCAAAAGTCAAACACGTACGCCAATGCATAGCCATTCTGTTTACAAGCCGCGCACCACTCGCCCGATCAACGCCTCCAGCTCGACCTTCCCTAGACCAGTGCTAATAAACAATTCCTGCCGCGCGCCCGCACTGAGCGCAATCGCTTTCCACCCATTCGTAGTCGGCACCGTTACGCGAATCACCACCGGACCCCGGGCGTCCCTGACTGGCCGGATCACTCCCGGAATCACCGCGCGAATTTCCGCAGTCTCGCGCAGCAGACGTTCGAGCACCGGCCGCAGCCCATCGATGATGGAATGCTCGATTTTGAGCTTTCCCTGCTCGGCACGAAGCTTCATTTGAACCTCTTCTTGTATTGAAGATCGATTCCGAACTCGCCGTTGTCATCCCGCAGCGCCACAATCGAATACTGCCGGTTAATCGCCCACTCGAGGCGGAAAATCTGTTCCGAAGTCTGCTCGAGATTCGTCACATACGTCACCGTGATCGATCGCGAGATCTGCTGCTCCAGCGTCAGTCGCGATTGCGGCGTATTCGTCAGACCCTGCACCAGCGGATCGAGCTTAATGTTGGTAACTCCGAACAGTTTCGACAGCCTTCCCGAAGGCGGCGCGATCGCCTGACCGAGCACCGAGGTTGGATTCGCCGCGAGCGTGCTGCTTTCGGTGCTCACTTGCGAGGTCTGCACGTTCGCCGCCTCCTGCGGTGTGCGCCCCACGGTGAGCAGAGCAATGATGTCGCGCGGCTGTAGCGGCGGATCCGAGCGATACGCAATATTCAGATGGCTCAGTGTACCGGAAATCGTGATATCGACATTGATCCCGCGCGCCTGCGTGCCGAGGTCGAGGTCGAGCACCGGCTCGATGCGCGTTGCATTCTGAAACGTAACCTGCCCGCGGTTAATCGTGTATCGTCCGCCAAAAACGCGGATATCGCCCTGATTGGCCGAAACAGTCCCAAGCAGTAATGGCCGCTCCGGTGTGCCGCGCAGACGCAGATCGATGGCCGCTTCCACATCGCGGCTCAGCGACGTGCTGATCTGCAGATTGGGCGCGCTTTCGATCGCGACGTCGAACTGCAGCCCGCTGGCAAATGCTTTCTGGTTGGCCGGCGTGAGCGCGCCCGCCGCCAGATTGGTTAGCAGGTTTCCCACGTCGGCATTCGGATTCAGCACCACTCGGGAAATTCGCGCCGTACCCGAGAGCAGGCTGTTCGTGCTGGTTCCGGTGAGGCGCAGATTCGCATCCGTCGTAACACTCACGCCATTTGCATAGCGCAGCCGCGTATCCTCGGCATGCGATTCGAGATGGTAGGCAAGCGGGGCCGCTCCCCCGAATGTCACAAAGCCGGCCAGCGCCAGTTTCCCGCCCCCGGCCTGAGCGGTGAGCCGCTCGATGGTTGCGCGATTCTGATCAAACACTAGACTTCCGTTCAAATGCGTGAGACTATTACTGAAATCGCGCAACCCGATCGCGCCGTCCTTGATCTGCATCTTGCCCGCGAGCGAGGGATGATCCAACGAGCCATGCGCCGAGGCATCGAGCAGCGCCGCACCTTCCGCCGTTTCGATGTTGTTGTCGATCAGCTGCAGTATTTTCAGACTGAATTCACCTTTGGCCGCCAGATCCAACCGGTTCCCGGTAGCGCTCCCTGAAATGTTGAGCGTGGTGCTCGGCCCCGCGAGGTCCAGATGCTCAATCCGGACCAGGCCGCGCGAAAGCTCGAAATCTGCCGGCGCTGCATTATGCAGGGCAAATGGAAAATCTCTGGCCGATAGCTCGAGCGCATCGGCATGCGCTTGAACGGCCCAGTTGCGCCAGTCCAGCAGATTGCCCGAAACATGAAGTGCCCCGCTTGCCGCGACGCTCGCCGGAATGCCGTCCGGCAGGCAATCCTGGAATGCAATGCGAGAGAATCGGAGCGTACCGGAAAGCAGATTTTGTCCACCAAGACTCACCGAAGCCTCGCCCGAAAACGGATTCCCGCGCAGATCGCCGCGCAATTCGATCTGCACTGCGCCGTTGGCCGTTTGCATCTTGCCACTCGCATCGCCGAGCGGCTTCCCGTTGAACCTCGCTCCGCTTAGGGTTAGGCTCCCATCCACCGCGACTGGCCGGAAACCCTGCGCTTCCCGTTCCGCCGCAATCCTTGCATCGACAGCGAGCCGTCCATCGATCCCGCTGAGTCCACTGACATGCGAAAGAACGAAACCGGAAGTTTTGACCTGTAGATCGAGCCGCTTATCTAGATAACTACCCGAGACATCCAGGGTATCCCCCGCAGAATCCTGCAGTCGGCCTCGCGAAACGCGAATATTCCGGCCGTCAAATCCGATCTGCGCTTCGAGAACTTTCACCTTTTCCCCGTAAATCTGCCCATCGCGCAGCTCGAGCGAAAGCTTGCCTGTTGGATTCACGAGTCTGCCGTGGATTTCGCCTGCACCCTTCAGCAACCCCTTCACCGGCAGCGCCAGAGCCTGCGCCGGAACTGCAAACGTGCCCGCGGCGTCGATTTCGCCTGACCGTGCAACCGCCCAATTCTGTAGCTGAACCGCACCACTTCCCGCAAGCTGCACACCCTGTCCGGTCAGCATCACGTGATCAGCTTTCAGGCGCTCGCGATTAACTTCGCCCTGCCACTCCAGCCGCTGCCATTCGCGCTGATAGGCCCGAAATTGCTGCATCACGAGCGCTCCGGCGATTTCGGGCTCACCGCGCACGAAGCGAACATCACCGTGAAACGTCGCGTCGCCTCCGGGATGAAAGCTGATAGAGGAATCGAGCGCCCCGCCGATCCCAGCAACCGACAATGCCCGCCGGACCTGGTCGAGATTGCTCGTTGTCGCGGTCACCGCAAAGCCGCTCTCGCGGGAGCCGCTGAAATTGAGCTCCGTCTCGGGGATCGCCAGACGGGAGTCGCTGAAACGAATCGCACCCTGTCCCGAGGCATGCAGCCTCAGCTCACCGGACAAGCCGCCGGTCAGATGCAAGTCGCCGTCAAACCCGTTTGCGCTTGTGCCCGACAACGCGCCGTTGATTTGGCTGGTCCAGGGAAGCTGCCGCCCGTTGTAAAGCCGCAGCGCCTCATTCAGAGCCACACCTTTCACTTGCCCGCTGATTTCCCACGACCGATCGAGACGCGCGCTCGCCCTCCCGCGAAAAGCTCCGCCCAGCAGTTCGGCCTCGATATCGCGAAAGTTAATTTCGCCGCTGGAATAGTGGAAGCGCGCCTGCGCTCTTCCGCCTTGCAACGTGCCTTTTGCCGCCCCCTCAGCTACAAAGCCGGAGGAAGCGCGAAGGCTCCCCTGGCCCTCTAGGGTAAGCTCACCTCGATCCGCCCGTACTGCAGCCTGAAACCTCTGCAGATCGATCGAATCCGGCCTCCAGAGGCCCCGCGCGGAGACATCGGCCAGCATTCGTCCGCAACACCCGCTCGCAATCTCTACGCGTTTGCTGGCCGCCTCGAATCCATAAGCATCTCCCGCGCCATTGCGCTTCAGCTCCGCTCGCAAATCTTCGCCGCGAAGATCGAAGCCTTGTTGGCGTGCCGCGAAATGGAAAATGCCATGCACTACCTCGTAATGCGCTACTTCAATCGCAAACAGATTCCCGCCCGGCACCCCATTCGCGTTCACCGTGCCCAGGTCAATCTCCGGCCTGTCCGCGACAACCCCCGCCGCATCCACTCTCCTCTCCCAAAGCGATCGCCAGCGCAATTTGACTTCGAGCGATGCGATCTTCAGGCTCCGCGACTCGATGCCGTGGCAGACGAGGGTCAACGTTCTCCAGTCGAAGTAAAATTCGCGAATCGCGACCGGAGCACCCGTAACGCGCTCGAGCGTGCTCACAACTTCGCGCCGCGCTTCCTCCTGCAGCCAGCCGGATTGGAGCAGAAACGCTGCGCCCGCAAACAACACCACGGGCAGAGCCGCCAGCCACCACCACCGGCTTCTCATTGCAAATCCTTATCGAGATACAGAATGCTCGATCTTCTCCGCGCCTCACGCAGCCAGCGGTTCAGCGCCTCGTCAGTCGGAAAACGGAAGCGCGTAAAGGCTAGCGTACGTAATTGCAGCGCCAGATGCTGTTCCAACACAGCGCGCGTCAAACCGTACTTCTCGAGAGCACCCGGCAATTGCTCCGGTCCGCCATATTCTTCTTCCACCTTCTCGAAGTACGCTTTCACCTCTGCATCAGCCGGCGCCGGAAAATGACTCACCTCCGTCTCGCGCGTCACGAAATACTGCTCAATCAGTTGTCCCGCCGCCCGCCGCCGTGCCGCCAGATCAATCAGCACCGGCGCATGATTCAGCAGATCCGTCACGCGAATCTCTTCATCGATCTGCGAAGCCGTAATCGCGTGCTGGCCAATGGCTATCTCGACCCGATCAACAATCTCCGCGCCCGCCGCTGAAGCCAGCAGCCAGAGCGCGACAGCCGGGCTAAAACGCCTGCCCCAACGAAATGTGAAACTGAAATGCATTAATCTTCTGCACAGTCGAAATCGCCGTGCCATTTACCAGATCTTCCAAAGTGCCCTTCAGCCCGAAAAAGCGCGGCGCATCCGGGCTGAGCGAAAAATCGAGACGCAGCGGCCCGATCGGCGTCTGATACCGCAGTCCGATTCCGACCGATTGCACCATGTAATCAAAATCCTGCAGATTCTCCTGCCGAAAACGAAAACTCACCGCGCCAAGCGTCCGATAAACGTTCCCCGCATCCTCAAATAGCACTCCCCGCAAGTTATCGCCATACAGCGGAAAGCGCAGCTCGAGATTGTTGACCAGCAGAGCATTGCCGCCCAGCACGAACCCCGTCTGCAGATCCCGCGGCCCCGCCTGAAAATCGGGGAAGGACCGCAACGAAGTCGAGCCGCCCGAATACAATCGCTCGGCAAGCGGAATCGCACTGCCGCCGCCCAGGCGCGTGATCACTCCGAATTGCGTGCTGCGCGCAAACACGAAATCGCGATGGAACGGATGATAACTCGAATTGCGAAACAGTCCGCGCGCGAAGCTTGTCTGCGATCCGAGAAACCCCGGCGCATAACTCAGATTCACTGTCGAATACAGGCCGCGATGCGCATCCGCCGGATCGTCGCGCCGGTCGTCAATGAGCGAAAATTCCGCCAGCCCCAGGCGCTCGGGTTGGGACAGCAGCGGTACCAGCAGCCGGTTGATTTTAAGGTTGCTCAGTGTCACATCCCGAAATACCATGCGGTATTGCAGCGTATCGGCGCGCGAGATCCGCTGCCCTAACTGAACGGACGCTTCCCGCCGGTGCGCGGTGTACGTGCGGATATCGTTCGAATTCTCGATGAGCGCCGTGCTGGTCAGGCTCAGATTACTGCGCGCTCCGAACTGCGGAATGAAATAGGTCAGCGCTGCTTTCTGATCGATGGTTGAAACGGCTGTCTGCAAACCGATCGTCTGTCCGCGTCCCAGAAAATTAATGCGGCTCAGCCCGACCGCAAGCCGCGGTGCAAAGCCGGTGGAGCCGGCGGGATTATCGAGCGTAGTTGCGCCGCCGCCGATCCGCGCGATCTGCGCCCCGACGCCCACGTTCAAGGAATAATGCCGCGCCTCATCGATGTCGTACAACACATACTTCTCGTCTTCATCGCCGTCCGGATTTTGCAGCGCCGTGTTGACGCGCGCGAAGATGCCGAGGTCGTAAAGCCGCCGCTGGCTATCGGTCTCTTCCGTCATCGAGAGCGGATCCCCATGCTGCAGCCCGATGCGGCTCAGCACCACTTTCGGCCGGGTGGTTTCGAGCCCGCTCACCACCACCGCGCGCACGAAGTCCTGTTTGCCGGGCGTTACCACATATTTCAGATCCGCTTCGTGCCGGGCCGCGTCGTCGGTCTCGTAAAACTCGAACGTCGCATTCAGATATCCGAGCCCGAAAAAGTAGTTGAGAATCGTGTTGCGATCATCGGCGATGTTTGCCAGGCTGAACGGCTCCCCGCGCGTCGACCACAGCCGCGGCTCAATCTGCGCGCGCGCTTTCTCGTCGATCCCTTCAATCGCGAGACTACGCACCCGCCACTGAGCACCCTCTTCGATTTGCACCCGCACCGCAAGGTGGGCGCGATGGCCGCCATAGTTGTCGATCATGCGCGCGCTGACCTGAACATCCCGAAAGCCGTTCGCCGCATACAGATTCTGAATACCGGCCAGATCCTGTTTGAGGAATCCTGCGCTGAAACGCCCTCGCGGAAAGCGTGGCAGCGATGCAGTCTGGATATACAGCCGCTCACGCAGCAGATCGGTCGAAAAATACCGGTTGCCTGCAATGTCGAGATGCACGAATGTATGCCGCCGCCCGGGTATCACTTCATAGACGATTCTCTGGTCTCGCGGCCCCGCACCCTTTTCGAGCTTGTAGCTGACGTTCGCTTCGTAGTAGCCCTGCGCCTGCAGATACTGCGCCAGATTGCGCTGTCCTTCAGCCAGCAGATCGTCATCGACCGTCTGCTCCTGATACACCGGTATCAATTGGTGCAGCTCTCCACGATCCACGCTCGCGCCCTCCACCACGACTTCGATCTTCGGCCCTGCTTCCAGATCAAGCACCGGCTTCACCCGGTTGCTTTCCTGATCGTAATCGAGCCGCTCGAGCGTGACTCTTGCTTCCAGCCTGTCTCGCTTCTCGTAATCGCGCCGCAGACGGTCGAGTCCTTGTCGTACGCGAGCCTCCGTGACCGGTTGCCATCCGAGCAAGCCGAACAAACGCTGCCAGCGGGTTGCGCGAATTACGCCTTTCGGCGTTCGTTCCGAATCGCCTTTAATCTCCGGTTCACTGAAACGCGCGCGGTCGCCGGGATCAAGACTGAACGAGACGTCGGCGCTCTGAGTCCGTTCGTCGTAGCGCACCGCGCTTTCGATCTGCGCATCGTAGAAACCGTTCTCGCGCAGCAGGCTGCCGAGAGAATCGGCCGCGCGCTGCCGTTCGGTATCGAAGTAGCGCGTACCCAGCCGCAGCTTGGTTGCGCTTGCCAGCTGCCCGCTGTTGGGCGGGTCTTTTTCGCCGCTGATGACCACGCGTCCGACAAAATACGCCGGCTTCGTCAGAAAACGCAGCGCAACCCCATCGCCCGCTTCCGCCGCATCCACTGCCAGATCCGCATAGCGGCCGCTGGCAAACAGATTCTGGATCGCCTCCCGCAGCGTGCTCGCATGAAACGAGTCGCCCGCGTGCAGCGGCATTTTCTTGGCAAGCTCTGCGGGACTTAACGGTTGCTGCTCCGGTTCGAAGCGAATCGCGACGATGCGCTTGCCTTCAAACCGGCCCGCGCTTTCCCGCGCGCACGCCAAAGCTGCCACGAGCGCCATCCCGCAGACCGCCGCGGCTGTTACTCTCCGGTTAGATGGACCGGACGGACGAAAATGAACGTTATTCTCGTCAAATCCGCTTTGCGCCCATCGGCGAAAACGGCCAGCAGCGCATCTCGCAAGCAAGCGTTGCCATCGTCGGTTGCGGCGCACTAGGCAGCTTCCAGGCCGAAGCGCTCGCTCGCGCCGGGATCGGCACTCTGCGTCTTATCGATCGCGATACCGTCGATTTTTCGAATCTTCAGCGCCAATTTCTCTACGACGAAAACGACGCATCGGGCGAAGTTCCCAAAGCTGTTGCGGCGGCGCGCCGCCTCGCGCTGTTGAATGCCCAGGTGCGCATCGAGCCGCACGTCACCGACCTCACCGCGTCCAATGCCGAAGAACTTCTTACCGGCTGCGACCTGATTCTCGACGGCACTGACAACTTCGAGACGCGTTATCTTCTTAACGATCTTAGCGTCAAGCATTCGATAGACCGCAGCACGAACCACGCGTTGCCCGCGCAGCGCGCCTTACCCGCGCAGCGCGCCTTACCGTGGATCTACGGTGCCGCAGTCGGCAGCTCGGGTACCGTGATGCCGGTTGTGCCCGGCCGCGGACCGTGCTTTGCCTGCGTCTATCCGGAGCCGCCCGCCGGACCGCACCCCACCTGCGATGTGAACGGCATTCTCAACACCGCGAGCGCTTCTGTTGCCGCTCTACAGGTCTCGCTCGCGCTGCGGCTCATAGTCGGATGGGACGATTTCGCGGCCGCAATTCATACACTCGATCTCTGGAACGGGGTCTCGCGCCGCATCCACGCGGGACCGCCGGATCCGCAATGCCACGTCTGCGCCCGCCACGAATTTCGCTATCTGGACAACGCGCGCCGCACCCCGGTGAGCCTCTGCGGCCGCAATGCCGTACAGATTCACGAGACGTCCCGCCCACTCGATCTGGCCGAGCTCGCGCGCCGGTTAGCGCCCGTAGGCGAAGTGCGCGTCAATGAGTTCGCACTCCGGCTCGCGATTCCCAGGTACGATCTGATGTTCTTCCCCGATGGCCGCGCTATTATCCGCGGTACGCAGGATATCGCCATCGCCCGCAGCCTGTACTCGCAGCTCATCGGCAACTAACTCACCGATCAGAACTAGACGCCAAAACGGAGCGGGTTCTTTTCTGGCCGGTGCTGATCCAGTTACACCCGGACATCCTCCCACTTACCGGAACTTACAACTTCGCGTTCGCTTCACCAGTTGCTGTTATTAACGTAATAAGCCAAACGAAGTAAGTCGTGATCCGTCCACTCTTATGAACCTCCCGGGGAAAGGCGCCAGGTTACTCCCAAATAGAAAGGTTCACGACAAAATGCGACAGGTTCCACTGTCTCAATCCATATTGCTGCGCCCATCCCGAACAGGAAGCGCAAAAGTTACTCCGCGGCTCGAAATAGCTTGCGGCTCCATAGCGGGTGAGCTGCTGATCAACATGCAGAAGTCGAGTAGTCGAGGAAGCAGTATATGAAAATTACTCTCCCGATAGCCCTTCTGTATCTTGCCGGGCAGGTGGCCGTAGTTACTCCGGCACTCTGCGTAACCGCTCAGAATTCGACGGCGCGCCCCTCGGGAACTAAGAGCGAACATCCCGCTCGCGAACAGCTCTCTCACCTATCAACCGAGTTGCTACACGAAGTAGACCTTGCCAGACAGGCAATCTCAAACAAGAATACGCAACTCGCGCAGCAGCATGTCAATAAGGCGCTCACGGCTCAAACCCGCATCGCCACACTCGCGAAATCCAAGAACCTGCCGATGATGATTCCACTCTATTCGGAGTTCGACACCTCGTCCACTCTGGGTCCACTCGAAGCGGCGCGAAAGTCCGGCCAGAAGTCGCCGGCAAACAACAGCTCGCAACCGCAGCACAGCAGGTTTGCGCCGCTTACGGTGGACGACACCTCGGTTCAATACACGTACGTCGGCATTGATCTGAATAGGGCGAAGGAGCACCTGGAAGCTGCTCAGACCGCCCTGCGCGACAAGAACCTGCAGTCGGCGGACGACTCGCTGAGCGCTCTGCAGAATGATGTCGTGATGCAAACAGTGCAGAGCGATCTTCCGCTGCTGACCGCTCGCGAAAACGTCGGGATTGCCGAAGACGCTGCCAAGAACAACCATTACACCGAAGCTGCAGCTGCTCTGAAAGAGGCGGCCAGTGATCTGAAGCGTTTTGCCGACGGTAACCCGCCGCAGCACGCTGAGGATGCCAGGAGCCTCAGTAGTGCAATCACGAGTTTCGCCGAGAAGCTGCCGCAGGATCACGCAGGCGCAGCCACGAAGCTGGACGGCTGGTGGCACCAGATCGATAACTGGTTCAATCAGCCCTCCTCTAGCTCGTAACCTTGCCCAGGACGCGGCCGAATCGTCTCCACCGCACGCATTCTGCCGCGTCTTCTCTTGTCCCGGATTGCGGTTGATTCACAGGTTGGAGTAGCATCGTGAGAACGTGCAAAGCCTCGGACTCAGCGAATCCGTCCCGCGCAGCGAAAACCGCTTGAAAGCTCTCTTCTGGCCCGCCATTCGCAATGAAACCGATTTCGATTACGTCACGGAGCAGGGCTTCTGGGTGTGCTGCGTGGTAGCGGTGCTCACGTTTTTGTCGAGTCTATTGATTCATCACCCGTTCAGCGGACTTTTCGAGGCGCTCTTCTTCTTCCTGGCCGCCACCGGTGTCCGCCAATGCAGCCGCGCCGCAGCCATCACGGCCTTCTGCGCCTACCTGCTGCGTATTCTGGTGGGACTGCGCATCAGTCCCGCAAACGTCGGCATTATTGCCGTGATCTTTCTCGCACTGCTGCTTTCCACCGTGCGCGCAACCTGGATGGCAGCTGGCTGGCGCAAGGGTTCTGCCCGCGTTGAGATCGCGCCAGTGGCAGCGCCAACGTTTTTCGGCGAATCAGCGACCGCCTCCCGGCGCGCGTTTGGCCAACTGGCCGCTGGGTATTCGGCTTCTTCGCCGCGCTCGAGCTTTTCTTCCTGCTCGTGGCGCTGACCGTGCCTCGCATGCTTCTGCTCCGGCACTAAGGTTCATCTTCCGCTCACCACCATTTCCCGAAACACACGCTCTAACTCGCGCGCCGGGTCTTCGCACAATCCCGAATGCACCGCCGAGGGCTGGATCAGCGTACTCCGCGGTGCCACCAGCCAATGGAAGCGCGCACTCGGCGAGAGTTGTGCAATCGGCCCGCCCTCCGGCTCGCCCGAGCAGATTTTCACGATCGCATCCAATCGCTGCTGCACTTCTTCCATCTTCAGATCCGGCGCAAGCGCGCTCAACTTGCTCGCATCGACACGCACCTTTGCTCCCAAATAGCGTTGCTCGGCGCAGAACAACACCACCCCCGCATTGAAAAACTCTTCGCGCTCGGTGAACGGCACTACGCGCAGCACAGCGTAGTCAAACGAGTTGCGCATGCGCCCGCTCCGCTTCTTCCGCAAATGTTCCCGCACGCAGCCGCTCGCGGAAATACACCAGGTATCCGTCCTTGCTAGCGCCGCTTTCGCGAGGTAGCCATGCATCCGGCACCAGCCTCACGATGCGTTCGAGCTGCGCCTCCGTCATTCGCTCGCGCAACTCTCGATCCACGTCGCCAATGCAGCTCGCCCAGCGCAGCAGAATATGATCACGAATTGCCGGAAACGGGCGCAGAGCCATCTGCTCGGGCGCCTGCCAGTTGTGGTGGAAGTACAGGCTTGCGCCATGGTCGATGAAGTAGAGCTGCTTGTGCCAGACGAGTAGATTGGCATTGCGCGCCGTGCGATCGATATTCGTCACGAACGCATCGAACCAGACCGCCTTGGAAGCCGTCTCCGCATCGCAGGTATCGCCCGCGGCCGGATCGAACATCACCGATCCCGGCAGATAATCCATCCCCAGATTCAAGCCCGCGCTCTTCACCAGCAGCTCGCGGATCTCCGGATCCGGCTCGTTTCGCCCGATGGCTTCTTCGAGCTCCATAAACACCAGCTCAGGAACGCGCAGCCCGAGCACTCGCCCGATCTCACCCGCAATCAACTCCGCCGCCAGCGCCAGCGGTCCCTGCCCGGCTCCGCGAAACTTGAGCACATACAGGCCATCGTCATCGGCTTCGACAATCGCCGGCAGCGATCCGCCCTCCCGCAGCGGCGTCACATAGCGCATCACGCGTATCGTCCGCAGATCCGCGCTCACTTTGCTCCAAAGCAGTACAGATTCGATGCATGATCGACCGCATACACCTTGCCGTCGTCAATCGCGAGTCCACCAAAATGATTCCAGCTCTTCATCGCAGTTCCGCTTTCAAACAACAGCTTTCCGGTTTTTGCATCGAGCGCCATCAGCACCGCCGCATGCGTGCCCCCCTCGCGCTCTTCTGTGGTCAGCAGAGTGTCCCGCCAGTCCCCCGTTACGTTCACCTTCGGCATTCCCTCCGTTCTGGTCTGGCGCGGATTTTCACCTGTCGCCACCACAAACACGACTCCATTCGCAATCGCAGGCGCATCCGGCAGATTCACATCCGGAGAAATCCACGCGAGCCGCAGGCATGGCCTTCGCGCCGCATCCAGTTCCACGCGAAACGCCATGATCGAGCCATGCGGCGCATCGCCGTTGCGCGCCACCTGTTTGCCAATTCGCTTCGCCGGCGCGCCCCACACCGGCACGTAAATCCACGGTTCGCCGCGCTCATCCTTCCATACGGCGGGCGAGCCCCAGATGCCCTTCTCCTGAAGCTCTTTTCCTTCATTGCCGATCTGCTCGGAGACGTACAGCGGCGTCTGATGATCCTTATCGCCCAGCGCATCCGCATCGAGCAGATACACGACCGATTCTTTTCCGCCGCCCACAATCAGATGCCAGTTCCGATACCCAAACCACGCCAGCCCACCCGCCGGCAAATCGAGATCGCGCTTGTTGACCTCGTCCCAGTTCAAGGGACTGTAGTAATCGGCAATGGTCAGATCCGGTGCGCGCGCCGCCAGATAGCTGCTGCCGAAATTCCCGTTCGGCGGATCGAGTTTTCCGTCGCCTGTGCTCGCATAAATCAACCCGTTCCGCCCGATCGCCGTCCCTCCGCGCGACCACATCCCTGCGCCCGTGCCATACTGCGCCAGCATCTCGTAGCTGACATGATGCGCCGGATCGCTCACGCTCATCGAATAAATCCCCGGCCGATCGCCGCCGCAGCCCTGCGAAGTGGTCGTGTAAATATAGCCGTTATTCAGGTTCAGGCTCCAGGCTTTCGCCAGCGGCGGCACGAACGCATACGGGCCGAAACGAATGCTGCCCGTGCCAAGATCGAGCCCGAACAAGCGGCCATCAAGCGCCAGCGCGAAAATCAGATTCTGCTGCCGGTCCACCACGGGCGTCGCATTCAGCGCGTTCGGGCATAGAAAAAACGGCGCTTCTTTCGCGGTCACGTAGCTCTGAAACGTGCGCGTCCAGACAACTTTGCCGGTCGCTGCATCAATCGCAAACAGATGATTGGAGCTGCCGGCCGTATAAACAAGTGTCTTGATGCCCTGCTCGGTGACGACATCGCGCGCCACCACCGGAGCCGTCAGCGCATTCAGCGCGAGCGCGGCATTGTCCAGTTGCACCGACCATTTCAGCTCAAAAGTTTTCACCGTCTCGGGCGTGATTTTCGTCTCTTCGGGCGCCCAGTTCGAGCGCTCGGAATCATGTCCGAACGTCGGCCATTCGGCGTCGAGCCCGCCGGCCAGCATGGCCGCCAGAGCAAGCCCGATATAAGCTCGTAATTTCATCAATGACCTTTCCTCGACGCTATCATCTACTGCTGATGACCCTTTCGCTCGCCACGTACGCCGCCGCGCAGGCCCCGCGCGCTGAAATCTCCAATGGCGCCCTGCACGCCGTCATCTACCTGCCCGACGTGCAGTCGGGCTTCTATCGCGGCACACGCTTCGACTGGTCTGGCGTGATCGCCTCGCTCACCCAAGCGACCCATCACTACTACGGCCCCTGGTTCACCAAGACCGACCCGCACGTGATCGACTTCGTCTTCGATGGCAGCGATATTGTGGCCGGTCCGGCCAGCGCCATTACCGGACCCGTCGAAGAATTTACAACGCACGACAAAGCGCTCGGCTTCGACGATGCCAAACCAGGCAGAACGTTCATCAAGATCGGCGTGGGTGTGCTGCGGCGTCCCGATGACAAAGACTATTCTCCCTACCGGCCTTACGAGCTCGTCGATTCCGGTAAGTGGACCGTCGCCACCCATCCCGATTCCATCGTGTTCACGCAGACGGTTTCCGATCCGGCAACGGGCTATGCCTATCGCTACACCAAGACCTTGCGGCTCGTCGGCGAAAAGCCGGAGATGCAGATGGAACACAAGCTCGAGAACACGGGTCGGCGCGCCATCGCTACCAGTGTCTACAACCACAACTTCTTCGTTCCTGACAGTCAGCCGGTCGGCCCACAGGACGTGGTCACGCTGCCCTTCGATGCAGACGTGAAAGAAAAGCCGGCCCTGGCGGTCCTGCGCGGACGCGAATTCACCTATGAACGAGCCCTCGCCGGGCGCGATACGGTAGCAGTCGAATTCACCGGCTTTGCGCACTCTCCAGCGAGCTACGACTTCCGTGTGGAAAATCGTGAAGCCGGCGCCGCGTTTCACGTGACCTGCGATCAGCCGCTCGCCCGCCTGCATCTTTGGTCCATCCGCACGGTGCTGGCGCTCGAGCCGTTTCTCGATTTCAGCATCCAGCCGGGCGAATCGGCCAGCTGGACCTACAGCTACACGTACTACACGCCGCCGGCGCGATAAGTACTCGCGGTCCTTTCCCCAGGGCCTCGCAATGGTGTATGCTTTTCGAGATTATGTGCAAACATCTTCTGCGAGTTCTTGCCTGCACCATCGGTCTGGCGGTTTTTGCCGCACCCGCCCTGCCGCAAACGGCCACCGGTTCGGCCAAAAAATCGAAATCGGATAAGAGCGCAAACGCCAAAGCAGCGCCCGCGAGCCCCGTCGATCTGAACAGCGCCACCGAATCGCAGCTCGAATCGGTTCCCGGGATTGGCACCGCCACCGCCAAGAAGATCATCGCCGGCCGGCCCTACTCTTCCGTGAATGATCTTTCGAAAGCAGGCATTTCCGCGGCTCAGATCAAGAAGATTTCGCCGAACGTGACGGTCGGCGCAGCCCCGGCTGCAGCCGCCTCATCTGCCCCCGCCGCCGCTCCTTCCGCACCGGCCAGCACTGCGAAATCATCCGCGAAGCATACTGCGCCTACGCCCGCCGCCACCGCCGCTCCTGGCGGGGGTCCTGGCATGGTCTGGGTCAACACCGAAACGAAGGTCTACCATGAACCCGGCGACAAGTGGTACGGCAAAACCAAGCAGGGCAAGTACATGACGGAAGCTGATGCCAAAGCCGCCGGCTACCGTCCCGCTAAGCACTAAGTCGATGGATTCAAACGTGTAGCGCGGGCCAAGAGGGTGTATTGGCCGCGCACGACACACAAGTGCGGCTCGGCACAGCCGAAATGCTGGGGCTTGCAAACGCCGCGATTCTCAGGCCGGCAGATACTCTTTCAACGGCTCGAAGAAGGACTGTACGAACGAAACGGCGGTATCGATTGCCTTCTGCCGGTCGCCGTTGCTGACGCCCACCACCACCCGCACCAGTGCGGTATCGCTCCGGTTATAACGGATCGAATCCGTGACCGTATAAATCTTGGCCGTATACTCGCTCGCGATCACCCGGTTATGTGCCTGATACCAATACAGCACCACGCTCTCGTTGTCCCCGCGCGCGATGACGTATTCGTTCACATCGATCGGCTGCTGTCCCTTTATCGGAATCGTGAGCGTGCCCGACTTGGTCGAAATCCAGCCTGCTCCGGGCAGACAATTTTTCGGGGAATGCGGAGCCTTGCCTGTCCGCTGCGTCGAGAAATATGCCACAAACAGAGTCGCCAGATTGCCCGTGCGCGTATCGACATAGGCGCGCGAAAGAATATCGTCCGCTTTGAGAACCGCCAGCGACTCTTTATCCACTTCCAGTTCCTGCGAAACGCGCCAGTCCGGACTCGGAATGGAAAAAAGCGCGAGCGGCTTGTGCGTCGGAATCGTCTCGGGCCGCGAAAATCCGTAAAAGAGAGACGCCTGCGCGAGCAGTACCACGCTCAGAATGCGTACACTTTTCGATCGCCAGAAATCTTTCACGCCTGCACCGCCTTTTTCTTTCCTTTCGCAATCAGGCTGATCACGCGGTGCGTGACAATCAGCGCAATCATAGCCACCACGAAGACGATATAGCCCTCCGCTTCGTGATAGGCACCCTGGGCGAGTTCCGTATTCACCTGCGAAAGCATTCCCGTCACCGCGACGCGCACACCGTTTGCGCCGATGGCGATCGGGATCGTTACACCGAGCAGCGCCCAGCGCATCCAGACCCGCTTATCGGCGAAGTAGGCATACACCAGCGAGAGAAATGCCAGCGACATCAGAGAGCGAATCCCGCTGCACGCCTCGGCGATGTCGAGCGTCTGGCTCGGTAATACCAGCGTGTTGCCCTGACGCAAAACCGGAATACCGACCGCGCTGATCATCAACTCGCCGAGATGGCTGGCCAGCATCTGCAGCTTGAGCGTGAGCTGCGCATAGATGATCGCCGGAATCGGCACCATGAACGGCAGCAGCAGCAACGGAAAGGCCAGCGCACGCACCCAGCGCGTTCCTCCCAGGTACAGTATCGTCCCGACCAGCGCAATCACAAATGCCATGCGCGCCGTGAAAAGCTCGGCTCCCAGCGTACCTGCGACCGCCTCAAAAGCCGCGAAAATGACAAGAACCAGGCCCCAGGCATTGGGTTTGCGCGGAATGGCGGCCAGAATGTGCCGCCGCTGCCAGGCAATAAACCCGGCGATCACCGGCACAAAAAAGCCATGCCCCATGTTCTCGTCGGTTGCCCATTGCACGCCCATCCGGTACAGAATCGGCGCGTAACACAGCAAGAGCAGTGCGCCAAACCAGGCAACCGGCGCCCACCGCACTTCAGACGGCTGCGGCTTCGCGCTTACCTGTTCCGCAGCCGCTGCGTCGACCATCGCTCCACTCACTCTCCTCGCCTCATTTCCGTACCGGCCTGTCCCATGCAAAAGGCTTCGCTACTGGCCATTTTGATACTTCGTAACTCGCTGAGCCACAAACTCTCAGCGCAACTGTACCGGTACTCGTTCGCACTCCTGGCGGGCGCGCGGTTTAGCATAGAATTTTCCGGGAGAGCTCCCGCTCACTTGTCACAATCTCGTCTTGCATATTATCCGAGTCTGGGGCGTCTCCTCCCGGCCCTTCTTTTCTTTGTCCTGCCGCCATTCGCTTCCGCCCAGAATTTTTTTCCCCTAAATGACGTCCGTCCCGGCCTGCATGGTATTGGACGCACAATCTTTTCCGGCAATCGTATCGAAGAATTTCAGGTCGAAATCCTCGGCGTACTGCGTAACACCGGCCCCAAACAGGTCATCGTTCTGGCCCGGCTGAGCGGCGGTCCCTTGGCCCAGACCGGCATCCTGCAAGGCATGAGCGGCAGCCCGGTCTACATCGACGGCAAGCTCCTCGGTGCGGTTGCCCTGGGTTTTCCCTTTTCGAAAGAACCAATCGCCGGAATCCAGCCCATTGAAGAGATGATCCACGGCGCCAGCCTTACTCCCGAACCCAGGCCGCCCGATCCTGAACCGCAGTCCTTCACGAACTGGGCATTTTTCCGCAAATCTGCCGTCCCAACCGATTCCGCCGTTTCCACTCCTTTCGGCAATCTCCACCATATGCTGACACCGGTTGCGCTTTCCGGCTTCACCCCGGCTACCCTTCAGACGTTCGCCGAGCAATTTCGTGCCCTCGGCCTCGAAGCCATGCAGGGCTTCTCCCCTAGCGCCTCCGCCGCCGCCCCACCCGCGCCCGTCCCAACCCTGCAGCCCGGTTCCATGATCAGCGTGGGCCTGCTCACCGGCGATATGAATATCGCTGCCGACGGAACGGTCACGTACGTGGATGGCAACCGTGTCTATGCCTTTGGCCATCGTTTCCTCGACAGCGGCACCACCGAAATGCCCTTCGCCCAATCCGATGTGATCGCGCTCATTCCAAATCTGAATACGTCGTTCAAGCTCTCCACGCCCCGCAACTGGATCGGTACCATCGTCAGCGACCGCGCTACCGCCATCGCCGGTGAAATCGGACGCCCCGCCCACACCGTGCCTATGGAAATCGACCTCGTCTCGAGCGCCACCGGGACTCACGATTACCATTTCCAGGTTGTCAACGACCGCTTCCTCACTCCTTTCATTACGCAAACCGCCCTCTTTTCGGTTCTCGATGCGACCGAACGATCCCTCGGCCGCGGTACCCTCCGCCTTTCCGGCCATATCGAGTGGGCCGGCACGCTGCCGCCCCTCGAGATCCGCGACACCTTTATCAGCGACAGCAACCTGCTGCAACAGGCTGCCGCGGACGCCGTTGTCCCGCTGGGCTTCGTGCTGGGCGCCGGATTTCGAGACATCCAGCCCCGCAAAATCATCTACCGAATCGAAGCCAGCGAATCGAAACGCCAGTTGCGCCTCGCTCAGGCCTGGACCTCGACCCACGACATACGCCCGGGCGAGCCGCTCCGCATCACCGCCGTGCTCGAAGGCGAAAACGGCCTGCGGATTACGCGTTCGATCAGCTGGACCATCCCCAAGGGCGCCTCTCTCGGTCCCCTGAACCTGACCATCAGCGACGGTAACACGCTCAACTTCCCGGAGTTTGCCGGTCTCAATCAGTCCTCGCTGCCCACCTCCCTCGATCTGATTCGCACCATCAACGCTTTTCGCGATAACGACGCCCTCTACATCCGCATCTGGCGCCAGCAGCCCGCTTTTACGATCTCCGGCCCCGCTCCCTCCGACGAAATCAGCGACCCTCCACCGTCAGTGGCGCTTGTTTTGGCCGACCCCTCCAGTTCTGCCTCGACAAACGCCGCCCTGACGATGACCCGCGGCTCTCAGCTCGCCGAGCTCTCCATTCCCACCCGCGGCTACGTTGTTACCGGAGCCAAAACCCTCCAGGTCGAGGTTAAGGAATGACGATCCCGCATCTTGCCGCGCCGCGGAGATTCGCATCATGAATCCGCGCGCGTTACTCCTCTCATCGGCTGTTTGCGTATTTGCTTTAGCCGCAAACGGCGCTACCAGTACTGCCTGGGAGTTGAGCGGTTTCAACGAACTGCTCAAGGGCCGCCTGACCGGACTTTCGCTCGATGCCAACGGCCGCCTCGAGCCTGGACCATCCGTGCGCTGGGCAGCCTCTCTGAATCAGCCCGCCATCTGGAGCATCGCCCCCGCCCCGGACGGCTCGATTTACGGCGCCACGGGCCACAGCGGCAAGGTTTTCCGGATTACCCCGGACGGCAGGTCTTCGCTCATCTGGTCCGCTTCGCAGAGCGAGGTGTTCGCGCTCGCCACCACTTCCCAGGGACAGCTCTATGCCGCCACATCCCCCAATGGCGGTCTGTATCGCATAGAAAACGGCCGTGCGGAGGAGGTCTGGCATTCAACAGCGAAATACATCTGGTCACTTGCCGCCGCACCGGACGGATCGATCTACCTCGGCACCGGCGACGCCGGCCGTGTCTACCGCTACGACGGCAAAGCGAGCACCACGGTCTATTACGAAACCGGTCAATCCAACGTCACCGCCTTGGCGCTCTCGGCCAACGGGCATTTGTACGCCGGCACCGACCCGAACGGACTACTGTACGATATCGCCCGGCCAGGACAGGCGACCGTGCTCTACGATTCCTCGCTCCCCGAAATTCGCTCCATCGTGCTTACGCCGGATGGGACGCTCTATGCCGCTGCGATGGGCGGTGCGGTCGCCAGCCGCTCAACTGCGGCGAATACGGCCCAGCAGTCTGCAACCACGGCTGTTGCCGTCACTCCCACCGTCATCACCGTCACAGCCGCCGCCGATGCCGCCGACGCGGGCGATCAGGCCGCTAAACCCGCCGAACAGACCAAACCTGCCGCTGCTACCACCACGACTTCCACCGCAGCGGCCACGGGCGTTACCGAAATCAGCGGGGTCGAGAAATCAGCCATCTATCGGATTCGCAGCAACGGTTCGGTGGAGACCATCCGCAGTTCGAAGGATGATAACGTCTATTCACTCCTGCTCGACGGTGATGCCCTGCTCTTTTCCACCGACGATCACGCCCGCATCTATCGCTACGCCCAGAACCGGATCAGCCTGCTCGCGGAACCCGGCTCAGGCGAAACCACCCAGCTCCTGAAGCTTGGATCCGACCTCTACGCCGCGGTCAGCAACTCCGCCCGGCTGCTGCGCTTCGGCCCGGCAGGATCGGCTCCCGCTAGCTACGAGTCGCAGGTCCACGACGCCTCCAGCGTTGCCCGCTGGGGGCATTTTCAGTGGCACGGAGCGGGCTCCGGTGTTGTCTTTCGCACCCGCACCGGCTATTCGGCACGGCCTGATAGCACCTGGAGCCCCTGGTCGGGTCCGCTCACCGATTCCGCCGGGTCTCTGATTCCGAGCCCGCCGGCGCGCTTCATACAATTTCGCGCTGAATGGGCCGCCGGAGCCAATGCGCAGATCGATTCCATTGCGGTTCCGTATCTGGCCCAGAATTCCGCCCCGGTAGTGCGAAGCATCACCGTGAGCTCCGTCGTGGGCACCAATGCGAATAAGAGCAACAGCGCCGGCGCTTCGTCCTCGACAGGCGCTTATTCGATCACGGTCACCGATACCGGCGAAGCGCCCGCCGCCAGTTCCTCCAATTCGGCCAGCCAGATCGTTTCGCGTCTGCAGACCACACAGACTCAGATCTCCTGGCAGGCGGATGACCCCGACGGCGACAAGCTGGTGTACACGCTGTATTTCCGCGCTGAAGATGAAAACGGCTGGCAGCTCATTCGCAGCCACATGTTCGAAAACACGCTCCTGCTCGATCCCGACGTTTTCGCCGACGGACGCTATTTCTTCCGGGTCGTGGCTTCTGATGCGCCTGCCAATGCCCCCGAATTCGCGCACGAAACCGAGCTGATCAGCACGCCGGTCGTGATCGACAATACGCCGCCCGTGGTCACCGTCGTCGGGGCTGAGCGCTCAGATGTCGAAATCGAAGCCGCCGATAAGACCAGCACGCTCCGGCTCTGCGAGTACTCGCTCGATGCCGGCACCTGGCAACCCATCGAATCCGTGGACGGGATCACGGACTCCCCGCGCGAACGCTTCCGCGTGCATTTCAGCAAACTCAGCCCGGGCGAGCATTTGCTGGTCTTTCGTGTTTACGACAGTGCGGGAAACGCCGGCCTCGCCAAAGTCGTCCTGCGCTAAACTACCATTTGCTGCCGGTGTAGCTCAGGTGGTTAGAGCGACGGTCTCATAATCCGTAGGTCGCAGGTTCAACTCCTGCCGCCGGCACCAACCCTCCCCGTCTTGGTTAGCTACTTAACAATCACCGAGTAGATCCGGTCCAGATCTTCCTGGGAATAGTACTCGATTTCCAAACGCCCGGCTTTATCCGAACGCGGTACAATCCGCACCTTCGTTCCGAGCGCCATCGACATCTCCTCGATTGCGGCGCGCACGTTCGGGTCTGTAACTTCTTTCAATCGAGTAGTTTGCGGTGGTCCGGCCGGCTCGCGTGGCGATGAAATCTCGCGTACCAGGGCCTCCGTTTCACGGACCGAAAGCCCGTTTTGCTGGATCCGTTCACAGATTCGCGCCTGCTCCGCCGGTTGTAGGTTGAGCAACGCGCGGGCGTGGCCCATGCTTATATTGCCGTTCGCGAGTTCCTGTTTTACCGGCGGAATCAGCTTCAAAAGCCGCAGAAAATTCGTGACCGTCGAGCGATCTTTGCCCGTACGCTCCGCGATCTGCTCGTGGCTGAGCCCGTAGGTGGTGTTCAGACGATTGAAGGCGTTGGCGATTTCGATCGGGTTCAGATCCTCGCGCTGGATGTTTTCGATCAGCGCCAGTTCGAGCAACTCCTCCTGCTTCACTCGCCGCACGAGCGCCGGAATCTCTTTCAAACCGGCCAGCTTAGCTGCCCGCCAGCGGCGTTCCCCGGCCACGATCCGGTATTCGCGCGGTCCTACCTTTCGCAGGGTAATGGGCTGGATTACGCCATGCACCCGAATCGAATCCGCCAGTTCGTCGAGCCTGGCCTCTTCAAAATTCCGCCGCGGCTGCTGTTCACCCGGCTGAATCTCCTCGATGGCAACGTTCTGGAATTCCTCGAATTCGTCTGGGAGATTCGGGGCGGCATGCTCGGCTGCAGCCATCTGCGGGCTCGCCGGCTCGGGCGCGCTATTTCGATTCGGCAACAGCGCCGAGAGCCCCTTGCCCAGCGCTTTTCGCTGATTTCGATCGGGCTCTTTGGTCATTCGCTAGTATTTCCTTTGCAAGTTGGATATAGGCCTCGGCCCCGCGGGAGCGTGGATCATACGCCAGAATGGTCTTACCGAAACTCGGCGCCTCCGCCAGCCGAATACTGCGCGGAATCACGGTCTTGAACACCTCGTCGGAGAAGAATTCCCGCAAATCCGACTCCACTTGGCGGGTCAGATTGGTCCTGTCATCATACATGGTAAGCAGAACACCTTCGACCTTCAGCGCCGGGTTAAATGCCTCTTTCACCCGGTCGACCGTATCCATCAGCTGCGAAATGCCTTCGAGGGCAAAAAACTCGCATTGAATCGGAACCAGCACCGCATCCGATGCCACCAGCGCGTTCAGCGTGAGTAAATCCAGCGCCGGTGGGCAGTCGATCAGAACGTATCGGTAGTCGCCCTTCACGCTCGCCAATGCGTTCCGCAGCCGTTGCTCGCGCTGGTCCGCATCGACAAGGTCCAGGTTCGTCGCTACCAGGTTCTGATCGGCTGGAACAAGCGACAGCCCCTCGGTTTCGGTTTTCTGAATTACTTCTGCGAGCTGCGCGTCGCCCACCAGAACGTCGTAAAGCGTCTTGCCCTCCGCGGTCTTCTGCACACCTACGCCGGTAGTGGAATTGCCCTGCGGATCCGAATCGACCAGCAGCACCGGCAACTCGGCGGCAGCAAGCGCCGCCGCTAAATTAATCGCGGTAGTGGTCTTGCCCACTCCGCCCTTTTGGTTCGCGATCGAAATTACTCGTGCCAAGTTGAACAGCATCCTACCACGGTCGGGCGAGGCCCTATGTGTCGCGATGAAAGTTTCACGTGGAACGTGAAGGTTTAGGCCCGGGCCAGACTCAGATACGTGTCGAGAACCGCCACTGCCGCGGGTGTTACACCCGGTATCCGGCCCGCCTGCCCGAGCGTTTGGGGGCGAACGCGGTCCAGTTTCTGTCGGACTTCGTTGGAAAGCCCCGGAATGCCCGCGTACTCGAAATCGTTTGGGATGCTCCGGTCTTCGGCATCCCGCAACGCTTTGATCTGCCGCTCCTGCTGCGCCAGATAGCCGGCGTACTTGATTTCCGTTTCAACGGTGGTCAAAACGCCATGCTGCAAGGGTCCGATCTGCTGGGCGATCCAGCGCTGCAGGCGCGAAATCGCGGCTTCCGGCCTTCGCAGCCAAACGGCTAACGAAGGATTGTCCGTCGCGGCGTTCGTGCCAACTTCAGCGACCGCACTCGCCCGGGTCTTCTCGAGCAGTGCACGCACCCCCGCCTTCTGAACGCGCTTTTCCTCGAAAAGACGCCAGCGCGCGGCAGAGACAAGCCCGAGCCCGTACCCGGCAGGCGTCAGGCGTTCATCAGCATTGTCGATCCGGAGATGCAGCCGAAACTCCGCTCGCGAGGTGAACATGCGGTACGGCTCATCGGCTCCTTTGCTCACCAGATCGTCCACGAGAATGCCGCAATACCCCTCGTTCCGCCCCACAAGGAGAGGTTCAAGGCCCTTGATCTTTGCTGCCGCGTTCAGACCGGCAATCAATCCCTGGCAGCCAGCCTCTTCGTACCCTGACGTCCCGTTGATCTGTCCCGCCAGGTACAGACCGGGGATCGATTTGACTTCGAGCGTATGCCGCAGCTCGCGTGGATCCACCGCGTCGTACTCGATCGCGTAGCCGGGCCGGATCATCTCGGCATCCTCGAGCCCCGGAATGGAAGCAATCATCGCGGCCTGCACATCGATCGGCATGCTGGTCGACATGCCATTGACGTACACTTCGTGCGTGTCGAGACCTTCCGGCTCAAGGAAAATCTGGTGCCGCCGTTTATCCGGGAATTTGACGATCTTGTCCTCGATGGAAGGGCAGTAGCGAGGCCCGATTCCCTCGATCTGACCGCTGTAGAGCGGCGACCGCGCAATGCTTTCGCTCAGAATGCGGTGCGTCTCGTCGGTCGTGTACGCCAGATGGCAGCGAATCTGCTCCCGATCGATTTTCTCCGTCAGAAACGAGAACGGAGTCGGATTTTCGTCACCGGGCTGCTCTTCGAACCGATCCCAATGAATAGACCGGCCGTCCAGCCGGGGCGGCGTACCGGTTTTGAGCCTTGTCCACTGCAGACCAAGACCGCGGAACTGGTCGGCCAGCGTGTTCGAGGCGGCCTCGCCATTTCGTCCGCAGGCATAGCGGGTTTCGCCAACGTGCGCCAGCCCGTTCAGAAAGGTTCCGGTGGTGATAACCACGGCGTGAGCTGCGAGCTCCCGTCCATCCTTGAGCCGAACGCCTTGGATGATACGCCCAGGTTCGTTCGGTAAAAACAGCAGTTCGCCCACTTCGGCCTGCAGAATCCGGAGATTCTCTTCGCGCTCGAGCCATTCCCGCATTCGCACCCGATACTGCTTCTTGTCACATTGCGCACGAGGAGACCAGACGGCCGGACCGCGGCTGGTATTTAGCAGCCGGAACTGGATCCCGACGGCGTCGGTCAGCTCGCCCATGACACCGCCAAGCGCGTCGATCTCGCGCACCAGGTGGCCCTTGGCGATTCCGCCAATAGCGGGATTGCACGACATCTGGGCGATCAGGTCGATGTTCATGGTCACCATGGCAGTTCTGAGCCCCAGCCGGGCACAGGCCCGCGCCGCCTCACAACCGGCATGGCCGCCCCCGATCACCACAATGTCGTACTTCTTCTGCATTGTTTTTCAGCGTCTACAAGCGCCGAGTGCGTTATAACGCCGGCATCCTTTATTCTAAGGTTTTTCCATGCGCATCCTGATCATTGGATCCGGCGGACGCGAGCATGCGCTGGCCTGGCGCCTCTCGCAATCCCCCGCTGTCAGCGAGATATTCGCCAGCCCCGGCAATCCAGGTATTGCCGAACTCGGAACCTGTATTCCAGCCCCTGCCGAGGTCGCCGGATATGCCGAAATCGCCACTCGCTTCGGTGCCGATCTGACAATTGTCGGGCCGGAAGCGCCGCTCGTGGCGGGTGTCGTGGATCACTTTCGCGCACGTGGCCTGAAGGTCATCGGCCCCACTCAGTCGGCAGCACGCCTGGAAGGCTCCAAGCGGTTTGCCAAAGAGTTCTTCCGCCGGGCCGGCATTCCCACCGCGCGCTCGGCATCGAGTGTAAGCGAGCTATCGTTCCCCATTGTCGTGAAGGCGGATGGTCTCGCCGCCGGCAAAGGCGTGGTGATTGCTCAAAACCAGAAGGAGGCGGAAGATGCAATCGCCAGATTAGGCCCCGGCTTGGTGCTCGAGGAATTCCTGGAGGGCGAAGAGGTCAGCTTCATCGGGCTGAGCAACGGCCGCGAGCTCGTTCCGTTCACGCCGACTCAGGACCATAAGCGTCTCCGGGACGACGATGAAGGGCCGAATACGGGCGGCATGGGTGCTTATGCCGACCGGAGAATTCTTACTCCTGCCCAAACAGGCGAGATCATGGACCGGATCATGCTTCCCACGCTCGCGCAGATGGCGAAGGAGGGGTCGCCGTTCACTGGCTTCCTGTACGCCGGGCTAATGATGACGGCAGAAGGACCAAAGGTCCTCGAGTTCAACGTCAGGCTGGGCGATCCGGAGACACAGGCCCTGATGTACAGCTACCCGGGCGATCTGGTAGAAATACTGGAACCGGCTGCGAACGGCGAGAGAATGCCCGCCCCGGCACAGCCGGCCAGCTGCTCGACGTGTATCGTACTGGCCAGTGCCGGTTATCCCGATCAGCCGCAGACCGGCGACCTGATCCAGGGTCTGGATGAAGCCGAGGCTGCCGGAGCAGTGGTCTTTCAGGCGGGAACGCAGCAGATCGGAGAGCGCCTGGTAACGAACGGCGGGCGCGTGCTGGGGGTGACAGCGGGCGGCGAGACGCTGCAGCAAGCAATCGATGCCGCTTATGCAGCCGCGCATCGGATCCACTTCGACGGGATGCAGTACCGGACCGATATCGGCCGGAAAGGCCTGCGGCGCTGGTAGCTGCCTAAGCCGCGATCCGGCGCACGACCAGCGCCAGCATGATCTGGGACCAGCCCGAAAACAGCAGATCAATACCGATGAACATGCCGATGATCCAGAGCGCGGACGAGGGCCAATGCAGCCAGATCAGGATTCCTAGCAGGAGCGTGATGATACCGCTCAGCAGAATCCAGGCGCGGCCCTCGATATGCGCCGTGGCGGCTACGATGCGGAAGATACCCGCAACCGTGAAATAGGCGGCGAGGAGCAAGGTCGCGACCAGCGCACCCGCCAGCGGATTGCCGAGCAGCAAGAGGCCGACGACGAATGAAAGCACGGCGTTGAGAGTATGCAAGAGTAGATGCCCACTCTGGCGATGCCGGAACGCCTGCACCGCCTGAACGATGCCGGCAATCACGAGCACCCAGCCGAAGAACAGCATAGAGGCGACCGTCACGGCGAAAGAATCGGCCAACGCGATGAGGCCGAGAATCACGAGCAGAATGCCGACCGCGAGCAGCCATTTCCAGGGCCGGCGCAGTTCGTGACTCAGGTTTAAAGGGCCGGGCAGCGGCGAGCCGGGTGGAGGCGTGAGGGTGTCGTCCATGGGGAGGATCGCTCCTTCGGCTGGAAGCGTATCACGAAAAGCGCCAGCCATTGGTAAACTTCAGATGAATCGAGAAGGGGACGTAGCTCAGATGGATAGAGCAGCCGCCTCCTAAGCGGCAGGCCGGCAGTTCGAATCTGCCCGTCCCTACCAGATCACCGCGGCGCATCGGATTGCTCGGGGAATTCAAAAGTGTAGACCGAAGTTCGGAAGTGGCTTTCGTCGTAGATCGCGCTGAGCTGCCAGTTTTGGGCAGCCAGGTCGAGCAACTGGGCCACGCGCCGGCACTCGGACTCGAAGTCATCGCGCGAAGTGAAACGGATTCGGCGCATCAGTGCGCATTCGCCATCGCTGCTAGCAACCACCTCGTAATCCGGGAGTAGCTGTCGCAGATTGCTGTCGATCCCGGCCGGAACCGAGCTCAGGTAAATACGCAATAGGGGCTGAAAGGGGCGGTTGAGCTCGTCCTTAAGCGCGCTCAGCGCTTCTCCGGCATCGAAGCTCCTCATAATTCAACCATACAGGCTTCACCACCGTCATGTGGTAGCTGCCTACAATTCCAAAGACTCATCGTCATATACTAGACCTCAAGTTCTGATCCGCCATTTTCTGGAGGCCATCAACACGATGTCTCGTCTGTACGCCCTGTTTGCGTCGGTCTTTCTCGTTCCCGCTGTTTCTGCCTTTGCGCAGGCGCCTGCTCAGGCCAGCGGCGAAGCGAATCTGATCCTGCCCAACCTGGCGCAAGCAAGTTTCTTTGGCAACACGGTGAACGGCCGCACGTTGCTGCTCTGGGGCCTGCTGGTGGTCGCGCTGGGGCTGCTGTTCGGCCTCGTGATCTACCGGCAACTCAAAAATGCTCCCGTGCATCGCTCGATGCTCGAGATCTCCGAGCTCATCTACGAGACGTGCAAAACGTACCTGGTGCAGCAGATCAAATTCCTGGTCGTTCTCGAAATCTTCATCGGCGTCATCATCATCTTCTACTTCGGCGTGCTGCAGCACTTCGACTTTTTGAAAGTGCTGATCATTCTGGCCTTCAGCATCGTCGGCATCTGCGGCTCGACGGGGGTGGCGTGGTTCGGCATTCGCGTCAACACCTTCGCCAATTCGCGCACGGCCTTCGCGAGTCTGCGCGGTAAGCCGTATCCCTGCTACGACCTGCCGCTTAAAGCCGGCATGAGCATCGGCATGCTGCTGGTGAGCGTCGAGCTGGTGCTGATGCTCTACATTCTGCTCTTCGTGCCGAAGGATTATGCGGGTCCGTGCTTCATCGGTTTTGCGATCGGCGAATCGCTGGGTGCCGCGGCGCTGCGTGTGGCGGGCGGCATCTTCACGAAAATCGCCGATATCGGCGCCGATCTGATGAAGATCGTCTTCAAGATCAAGGAAGACGATGCGCGCAACCCGGGCGTGATTGCCGACTGCACGGGCGATAACGCGGGCGATTCGGTTGGACCAAGCGCGGATGGTTTTGAAACCTACGGCGTCACGGGGGTCGCGCTCATTTCGTTCATCGTGCTGGCCGTGAGCAGCACGATGGTGCAGAGTCAGCTGCTGGTCTGGATTTTTGCCATGCGCGTGATGATGGTGGTCACCTCCGGCCTGTCGTATCTGCTGAACGGCGCGATTGCGAAGAGCAAATATGCCAATGCAAATACGATGAATTTCGAGGCGCCGCTGACTTCGCTGGTCTGGATCACGTCGCTGGTATCGATTGCGGCGACCTATATCGTTTCCTACTTAATGATTCCCGATCTGGGCGGCGATACCACGCTGTGGTGGAAGCTCTCGACCGTGATCACCTGCGGAACGCTGGCCGGCGCAGTGATTCCGGAACTGGTCAAAGTGTTCACTTCCACTGAATCGGCGCATGTGCGAGAAGTTGTGTCGAGTTCGCGCGAAGGCGGCGCATCGCTCAATATTCTTTCCGGTTTTGTGGCCGGCAATATGAGCGCCTACTGGCTGGGACTCGCGATTCTGATCCTGATGGGCATCGCGTACGGGGTAGCGACGCAGGGGCTCGACAACATCATGGCGGCGCCTTCGGTGTTCGCGTTTGGGCTGGTCGCGTTTGGATTCTTGGGCATGGGGCCGGTAACGATCGCGGTCGATTCGTATGGTCCGGTTACCGATAACGCGCAGTCGGTGTTCGAGCTTTCCACGATCGAGCAGATCCCGGGCATTGAAGAGGATCTTAAGCGTAGCTACGGCTTCGATGTCGAGTTTGAGCGCGCCAAGCAGCATCTCGAGGAAAACGACGGGGCAGGGAACACGTTCAAAGCAACCGCCAAACCGGTGCTGATCGGCACTGCCGTGGTCGGCGCCACGACGATGATCTTTTCAATCGTCGTGGCATTGACGAACGGCTTGCGCCCCGACCTGATTTCGAATCTTTCGATTCTGCATCCGCCGTTTCTGCTGGGCCTGATTGCGGGCGGCTCGATTATCTACTGGTTCACGGGCGCGTCTACACAGGCGGTAACGACGGGTGCGTATCGGGCGGTTGAATTCATCAAGGCGAACATCCGGCTCGAGGGCGTTACTAAAGCGTCGGTGAGCGACAGCAAGAAAGTGGTCGAGATCTGTACGCGCTACGCGCAGCGCGGCATGTTCAATATCTTCCTGACGGTCTTTTTTGTCACGCTGGCGTTTGCGTTCGTCGAGCCATATTTCTTCATCGGCTATCTGATCTCGATCGCGCTGTTTGGCTTGTACCAGGCGATCTTCATGGCGAATGCAGGCGGCGCGTGGGATAACGCGAAGAAGATTGTCGAGACGGAGCTCAAGCAGAAGGGAACCGAGCTGCACGATGCGACGGTGGTTGGCGACACGGTGGGCGATCCGTTTAAAGATACATCGTCGGTGGCGCTGAATCCGATCATCAAGTTCACGACGCTGTTCGGGCTGCTGGCGGTCGAATTAGCAGTGTCGCTTTCGGCCGAGCGCAGCCCGATGATCAGTCACGTGCTGGCAGTGCTGTTCCTGCTCGCCTCCATTTACTTCGTGTGGCGTTCGTTCTACCGCATGAAGATCGGCGGCGCGGGCGAACCGGTCGCGGAGAAGCCGAGCGAGCTGATTCTAGAACGCTGACCGGCACTGGCGCCCTGGGAAGCGCCAATCGGGGTTTCACCGGTGCTCTTCCAGTAAGTCGCGTTGCCGTTGTAGGTGGCGGCCGGCGTGTGGACACCGGGAGTAAACGACACGTTTGAAAGCGTCGCGGTTGCCGTTGCGGCGGGCACATCGAGGAAGGTTTGCACCCTGTTTACACCCGAGTCGGCGACCGCGAAATCGGGGAATCCGAGTCCGGCTAAATCGCCGAGTGCGATGGCGTGCGGCGTCGTGCCATTGCCGGTGGCATACGAAACATAGTTGGTGAATGTGCCGTCACCTTTGCCGATCAGGATGGTGACCGAATTATCGCCGAATGACGAGACGGCCAGATCGGGGATGCCGTCGCGATTGAAATCGGCGCTGACAACATCGGCAGGTGAGTTGCCGACGCCAGGCGAAACCGGGGTGGGATTGAACGTGCCATCTCCTTTGCCCAGGAGAATGGTGACGTCGTTCGAATACTGATTGCTCACGGCAAGGTCGAGTTTGCCGTCGCCATTGAAGTCTTCGACAGTGATGCCATCCGGATAGACGCCGGTGTTCGGTTGGGCGACCTGCTGCAGCCCGAACTGGCCGTTGCCGGCGAGCACGGTGACATCGAATCCGTAATAATTGGCGGTCGCGACATCGAGCTTGCCGTCGTTATTGAAGTCAGCAACGACCAGCGCGTAGGGAAACCAATCGGTCGGGGCCTGGCCGGCAATCGAGAATGCTCCCGTTCCGTTGCCGGCAAGAAGGGTGACCATGCCGGGATTGAGATTGGCGACAGCAAGATCGGGAATGCCGTCGTTGTTGAAATCGCCGCTCGCTACAGCCACGGGACTATACCCGCCGGTGGCAAAGGTGCCCGCGAAGTTAAACGTCAGATCGCCGTTACCGAGATAGATGGCAACATCGCCGCTGCCCGATTCGGCGACAGCGAGATCGAGCTTGCCGTCCGAATTGAAATCTCCGGTCGCGATGCCCATGGGAGCGATGCCGGGCAGATGAATCGTAGACGCGATGTTGGTGAAGCTGACGATTTCGACCGTGTTGCTGTTCAGGCCTGCGACGGCGAGCTCGCTGAATCCGTCGCCGTTGAAGTCGCCCGCAGCCATCGCAAGTGGCTCGCTCCCCATGATGGGAAGGCTGGTGCCGGAGAACCAGAGAGACTTTGAGCTTGGGCCGAGATTCACGGTGGCGAGTGGCGTCGTGGTGGGCGGGTTGAAAAAGGTGACATTACCGCTGAGCGGCATGTTGACAGAGCCGGTGACGGTGGCGGTCAGCGAATAGGTCGCGCCGGTCTTGGTCGCGGTGAGCTGAGTGACACTGTGAGCCCCTTGTACGGCAACGGTTTGAGCGCTCGATGTGCTGGGCGCATACTGCCCGTTGCCGGCGAACACGGCCGTGATCGAATGAGTACCGACGCTGAGAATCGGATGGATGACGGCGCCCGAGGCAGCCGACCACTGCGCCTGCCCGATCAGAGACGAGCCCTGGCACAGCTTCGCGCCGGTCACGCAGAAGCGCACGACGCCATACCCTGGCATGGGATGGCCATTCGCGAGCACAGTTGCGCTCAATTTCACGGGAAGCGCCCGCTGGAACTGTTGATTCACGAGCGAAGCGGGAGTCGCCTGGAGCACGACGGTGGTGGCCGTGGGAGCGGCGAGCGCGGAAGCGCACAGGGCCGCGGCAAGAGCGATAGCCCGGCCGTAGTATAGAAGGTTTTTCATGGTTCGACGTAAAGCCTCGCTCTGATAGCGATTTCGCCGTCACATTTCCTTCAAGAAAATGAACGGCTTGCGAGCCGGGGCGCGCTTCGGGTAGCGGAAAGGCTGCAAAAGCATTAAAATCTGAACTTGGCACCTTGCAGCGGCTCGCTCGAGCCGGCGCGGCGTCGCCAATCCGTCCAGGAAGCCGGCACCCCGTCCTGTGCTGAGCAACTTCGAACGGTCACCCTCAATTTAGGAGAGACATGCCCAACGAAATGAATGACCGGCTCACGCATTCCTATGCGGAATTGGAGGAGCTGAACCTGCAGGCCAAAGAACTGCGCAAGAAGAGGACCCCGAGCGACCAGGTACGCGAGCAGCGGCTCAAGTACCTGACAGATGAGAAAGGAATCAAAGCGGTAACGGTGCTGTTCAGCGATCTCGAAGGCCGGCTGCACATGCTCGATTACGACAAAAAGTTCCTGCTCGGCAGCCACGAGAATTTGACGTTCGACGGCTCCTCCATTCGCGGCTTCACCGCTCAGCGCGAGAGCGACCTGCGGCTCGGCATCGACTGGCCGGCATTCTACTGGGCGCCTTCCGACATTTTTGGGCCGGGCAAGGTGCTGGTTTTCGGGCAGGTGATCGACAAGGACGGAAAGCCGTACTCGGCCGATATGCGGAGCGTGCTGCACGAATTCGCCGATCGCATGTACCGCGACAACAAATTCACGTTGAACGCAGCCAACGAGATCGAAGGCTTCCTCTTCAAGGGCCCCGACGCAGAGCGCCGCTTCCACGAAACCGGCCAGTTTGAATACGTGAACACGGGCGGCTACTATCACTCGCTCCCCGGCGATCCGCTGCGCCAGTTCATCGATACGACGGCTGATGTGCAGCGCTCGATGGGCTTTGAAAACGAGAAGGATCACCCGGAGGTTGCGCCGTCGCAGTTCGAGATCAATTACAGCTATGCCGACGTGGTGACGGCTGCCGATCAGATTCAGCTTTATAAGCTGATCTGCCGCCAGGTTGCGACCAAGATGGGCCTGACCGCTTCGTTCCTGCCGAAGCCGGTGGTGGGTGTGAACGGCAGCGGCATGCACACCAACGTCTCGGTCAGCAAGGACGGCACGAATCTCTTCTGGGACGAGAAGGGCAAGGAACAGCTGAGCAGCTGCGGCTGGGAGTTTGTCGATCGCATTCTGTCGCACGGCAAAGATATCTGCCTGCTGCTGAATCCGAGCGTAAACGCGTATCGCCGGCTCGATCCGCACTTCGAAGCGCCGAACCAGATCAAGGCTTCGGCAACGGATCGCGGTTCGATGGTGCGCATTCCGATCGGCAACAAGCGCAGCATGCGCGTGGAAGTGCGCTCAGTGGCGCCGGATGCAAATCCGTATCTGGTGCTGTACTCGATTTTCCGCACGGGCATCGAAGGCGGCATTGCGAAGATCGACAATCTGCGCGAAGCCGAACGGTATCTGCCGGACAACATCTACGATGCGCTGGACGATTTCCGCAAAGCGGAGTGGACCACGGAGCTGCTGGGCGAGGATGTGAAGGCGCGCTATGCGGATCTGAAGGAGGCTTCGGCGGATCGCTGCCCGCGGCTGCTGGGCACGTTCGTGAAAGCGCCCGAAGTGCAGTACCATCACGAAGTCTACAATCAGTTCCTGTGGAATAAGTTTTAGTTTTCACGCGCGAACTGTTTTGAGAAGGCGCGGCTCTGCTCTTGGCAGGGCCGCGCTTTCTGCTTTTAGGGCGCTTTCCGGCGCACTCGATTCTGATATAGACTGATTCGATACATCGACACAGCTTTGGGCGGATTCGTTGATCTGTGTGCCCCGACGGGACACAGAGGTTTGGTTCGTTACGGGTTTAACGAAGGAGACGGATTATGAACGCTCAAGCCATGCCGCGAGCAATCGATGAAGCGAAACTAGGCGCGCTACTCACGCAAGCGGTAAACGATATGGGCGCCGCGATGCACTCGGCGCTGATTGTGATTGGAGACAGGCTCGGACTGTATCGCGCGATGGCCGATGGAGAGCCGGTCACAGCCGCGGAACTGGCGGCGAAAACCGGCACGGCCGAGCGATACGTCCGCGAGTGGCTCAACGCCAATGCGGCCGGCAACTATGTAGAATACGACTCGGCAGCAGACCGCTACTTCATGACGCCCGAGCAGGCATTTGCGCTGGCGCTCGACGACACCCCGGTGCACCTGCCGGGCTTCTATCACATGCTGGCATCGTGCATGAAAGACGAGGAGAAACTGACCGAAACTTTCCGCTCCGGGAAAGGATTCGGCTGGCACGAACACGAGAAGGGACTTTTCGAAGGCTGCGAGCGCTTCTTCCGCCCGAATTATCTGGGCAATCTGACCACGAAATGGATTCCGGCGCTCGATGGCGTCGAGGAGAAGCTGCGCAAGGGTGCGAGCGTGGCAGACGTGGGTTGCGGACATGGTGCATCGACTGTGCTGATGGCGAAGCAGTATCCGAAATCGCACTTTTTCGGATTTGATTATCATCCGGCATCGATCAAGGAGGCGCGCCGGCGAGCGGAGGCGGCGGGAGTTGCCGAACGCGTTACGTTCGAAGTAGCGCCTGCCAAGGAGTTTCCGGCGCGCGGCTACGACCTGGTCACATTTTTCGATTGCCTGCACGATATGGGCGACCCGGTAGGTGCGGCGCGTCATGTGAAGAAGTCGCTGGCGGCGGATGGGACCTGGATGATTGTAGAGCCGTTTGCCGGCGATGACGTAGCGGCGAATCTGAATCCGATCGGCCGTATTTACTACGCGGCTTCGGCCATCATCTGCGTGCCGGCGTCGCTGTCGCAGGAGGTCGGGCTCGGGCTGGGCGCGCAGGCGGGCGAAGCCAAGATCGGCGCGGTGGTTCGGCAGGCGGGCTTTTCGCACTTCCGGCGCGCCAGCGAGACACCGTTCAATATTGTGTTCGAAGCGCGGCCGTAAGAGATTTTCTACGGTTGTGCGCACGGCTGTAAAGCACAGCCGTGCGCCACGGTCATCAGTCGATTTCAATCAGCCGCGATCGCGGCGAGCCTGATCGGCATCCGCCGCGAGATCGCGCACCAGTTCAAAGAATTCTTGGCTCTGGCCGATGAATAAGCCGTCCGCCACAAAGCCCATCAGCGCAGCCATGGCGGCACCTCGAGTGGCGGTTGGACGAATAATCGAGCACTTGGGGAATTTTCGGCTCAAAAACGGCGTGGGCTCGGGCATGATCAGGTTGGCCTGCAGAGTCTCCGGCTGATTTTTGGTCAGATCCGCGAACGTGACCGTGGCTTTCGTGATGGGGTCGGTGTCGGTCAGCGGTGTGGCGTTGCCGGCCTTATCCTGCCAGGTCTGGAAGTGCATGGTTTCCGTGGGGCCGATGCTCAACAGGATGCGCAAGACCTGGCGGCTGCTCACGCGCTGCGCAAGCGACGGGTACAGGCTGTTGCCGCCGCATTCGATGAACGCAAAGTGAAATCCGGCGGTGAATGCGATCGCTTTCAGGTGGTCGGTTTCATTGCCGATAGAACAGCCGGCAGTATCGTCGTTGCTTCGCGGAATGGCGGGATGCTGGCCGACATTGAGCCCTTTCACCGCCTGGCCGAAGGTGAAGCCGGGGTCGAGATCGGGATTGTGAGCATCGTCGCGATAGCGTGTCCAGAAGCTGGTATCAATGGTGAGCTGGGTGAGATTGGTCAGCCGCCCTTTACCGGAGGAGCCGTCGGCCTTGCTGCCGGGTAGGGTGCGGAACTTCGTGCCATCCAGCAGATCAAGCTCAGTAGTGGGCGCTCCTTTCGACTCGAGATAGGCTCTGAGAAACGCGGCGTGGCTGAACTCATCGTCGGTGTTGTCGTGGATGTACTGCGCCATGTCCCCGTCGAGGATGGTGAGGGCGTCGGTGTAGAAGGGATTGCCGCCGGTTGCAGGCGCGAACTCGTTGTCCTGCGTGCCGCCGAGTTCCCAATACTGCTCCCACAGATCGCTTTCGAGAATCTCGAGCGCGCCGAGGAACCTGAGAATGGCTGCGTCGCCTCGCGTCAGCGAACCGCCGTCGTCATCGTCATCGGGATCCTGTGCGGCAAGCGCGAGACGGCTGCCGAACAGCCCGGCACCGAGGGCAGTGCCCGCCGCGAGTCCTTTCGTCATAAAGGCGCGCCGGTTCGCACCGGGCTTCGAAGCTCCGATATTTGTTACGTCTTTCACAACTTGTTTCCTTTCCTGGATGTCCGTGCTGGTGAGCAGTTCCATCGTGGCCCGGACAGCTGGAGTAAGGTGCTTCCGGGCAGTAAAAGATTTGTAAAAGGCGGCCGGCGTTATGGGGGCTTGCTTCGCGGGCAGCAGCTTTCGCCCAATGAGAACGCCGCCTACATATTCCGATTGATTTGTTCTAGTACGAAACACGTGCAAGCAAACTTGGAGACTGGCGGCGAAGATTGTAAGCTTGGATCTGCCCAATTCGGCTCACGTTTTGCGCCGAGCCTCAGGTTCTAATTCTGGAGACGACAATTTTGATACGCGCTCGATTTCTGTGTTTGCTATGCCCGCTCGCGATGGGAGTGCTGCAGGCGGGTCCGATTGACCTGGCGCCCGGCTCTTTGCTGCTTTCGCAGCCTACCATCGCCATTACGACCGCAAATACGATCACCTATAGCCAGTCCGGTAAGATTCTGAGCACGGGTCAGATCACCGGGACCGGAGATTTGGCCGAAGCGATGACCGTGCTCAGCGGGCAGTTGTACGTGAGCGACGGTTCGGGAGCAATCAACCGGATCGACCTGTCCTCCGGTGCGGTGTCCTCCTCATTCAGCACGGGGATGATCGGACTCGACGGCCTGGGTTCGCTTGGGACCAATCTCATCGCAGTCGATTTTCAATCGACAGCCATTGCGGTCTACACGCCGGGAGGCCAGTTTTTGAACTCGATCACGCTCGCGTCGGTGCCGTCGGGCCTGCTGGACTGGACGGGACTTGCCTCGGATGGATCGCTGTTCTACATCGGCGATTATGGGTCGGGGCGGATTTACCGGTACGACATGACCGGACGGTTGGTCGGCTATATCGATACCGGTCTGACCAATTCGTTACTCAGCTTGTCGTACGATGCCGCCAACAAGAGCCTCTGGGTGACGTCGGGTGCTGCGGTCCTCGATTACTCGCTCAACGGTACAGTGCTTTCACAATTCGCGACGGGATCTTTCCGCGGATCCTCAATCGCAGTGGTGCCGGGAAGCAGCGTTCCGGAGCCGGACTCGCGTGCCGTAGTGGCGATCGTGCTTGCCATAGCCGTTCTCAAACCGATACGGCGGCTCCTGTCGGCGAATATGATCGAGGCCAGCAGCTCTCGAGGGTGCGTTAATTAGGCAGTCGGCGGGCCGACCACGAGCTCGTTATCGACCGACTTAACGCCTTTGATCTTCTTGGCGAGCTTGGTGGCTTTGTTCTTGCCGCGCTCGGTATCGACACGTCCTTTGATGGTGACCACGCCGTCTCTAACGGTCACTTCATCGGCGCCGCCTTTCACGTCCTGATCGGTGGAGAGCTTCATGCGCACCTGGTCGAGGATGCGGTCGTCGGTTACGGGCGCGTTTTTCTGGCCGCCGATGAGCGGCGCCGCGCCGGCAAGCAGCGCAATTAAAGCGAGTTTTCTCATTAGAACTATTTTCACTCTTTGCCGCTCATAGCGCGCCAGTCGATGGCGTCGAGGAACTCGGGATCTTCGCGCCACTTAGGACGAACCTTCACAAAGAGCGAAAGAAAAACCTTGTGGCCGACCAGCTCTTCGATCTTCAGGCGCGCTTCGCTACCGATCTTTTTGAGCACCTGGCCGCTCTTGCCAATCAGAATTGTTTTCTGGCCGGCGCGCTCGACGTGGATGGTGGCGGCGATGCGCGTGAGGTTCGGCTTTTCCTCCCATTGATCGATCAGAACGGCGACGGCGTGCGGCACCTCTTCGCGGGCAGTGCGCAGAATGCTTTCGCGAATGATCTCGGCGGCAATGAAGCGGAGCGGCTGATCGGTCAGATAGTCGTCGGGATAGAGCGCGGGAGATTGCGGAAGATTCTGGATGATGAGCTCCCGCAACTGCGCCAGGCCTTCGCCGGTGCGCGCCGAAACCGGCACGGCCTCGAGAAACGGAACGATTTTGCTGTAGTGCTCGATCAGCGGAAGCAGCAGCCGCTTATCGGAAACGCGGTCGATTTTATTCAGCACGAGCAGCTTCTTCTCGGCACGTGTGAGTGCGCTGGCGGCCTGCTCGTCCTCCGGACCGATAGGCTTGGCGGTATCGACCACAAAGAGCACCAGATCGCGCCCGTCGAGCGAGGCACGCACGATCTCCATCATGCGGCGATTGAAGAGCGTATCGGATTTGTGAATACCGGGAGTATCGACGAAGACGATCTGATAATCGGGTCCGGTGAGCACGCCCTGAATGGAAGTGCGCGTGGTCTGGGGCTGCGGCGCGGTGATGGCGAGCCTTTCGCCGATGAGCGCGTTGAGCAGCGTCGATTTACCGGCGTTTGGACGGCCCGCGATGGCCACTAGTCCCGCGCGGAAATTTTGGTTGTTCATGCGCCGGCACCGACCGGAGACGGTTCTTCGACACGCGACAGCCGGACCTGCTCGACGCGCCGTTCATTGCCGGCGAGCACCTCGACGCGAATGCCGCCGCGCTCGACCGTTTCGCCCACCTGCGGCACGTGGCCCAGCCATTCCGCAACGAGGCCGCCGACGGTGGTTGATTCGGTATCGTCTTCGGGGCGGAAGTTGAATAGTTCGTTGAGCCGGTCGAGATCGAGGCTGCCGGGCGCGATGTAGATATGATCGCCTTCCTGGCGCACGTCGCGGCCGGGCTCGTGTTCATCGCGAATTTCGCCGAGAATTTCTTCCACCAGATCCTCCATGGTGGCGAGGCCGGCGGTGTTGCCGTATTCGTCGATGACGACCACCATGTGGGTACCGTTGCGCTGCATCTCGCGCAGAAGCTCGCTGACGCGCTTGGTCTCGGGAACCAGCAGAATCGGGCGCGTGACGTCCTTGAGCGCTTTCGCCTGACGCTCTTCGGGATCGAGTTCAAAAATGTCGCGCACGTGCACGAAGCCGATGATGTTATCGATGGAATCGATGTAGACCGGAATGCGCGAATACTGTTCGTGGATGACGAGCTGGCGCAGATCTTCGAGCGACTTGTTACCGGCTATGGCGACGATGTTGGGGCGCGCGGTCATCACTTCGCGGACGTTCTTATCGCCAAAAGCGACGACAGAGTGGATCAGCTTGCGGTCTTCTTCTTCGAGAATGCCTTCTTCGGCGCCGGCATCGATCAGGGCTTCGATGTGCTCGACCGGATCGCCGGCTGCGGTCTCGCTGTCGGAGGGCTGATTGAGATCGAGCAGCGATTGAAAGCCGCGCACCAAAGCGGCCAGAGGCCGTGCGATGGCAGCCAGGAATTTCGTGGCGGGCAGAGCTTTATTAAGCCAAAGATAGCTGTTGCGGCGGTAGAGAAACTGCGGCACGAGATAGGTAGAGACAAGCATCACCGCAAACGAAGCGGCGATCGCTTCGAGCACGCTCTCCCAATGCGGACTCTCGGGACGCACGAAGGCGCAGAGATAAAAGACGCCGAGCAGAAACAGCGAAACGTGCTTGATGAGCGAGAAGGCGAGCGAGCCATGCTCGAGATCGAGGCCGATTTTCTGCGCGAGCGTTTCGCGGAAGAATTCGAGCGAGGGAAATTCGCGGCGAATCAGGCGCAGCGATTCAAGATACAGCAGCTGCATGTACGAGACAAAGCAGAGCAGGACCGAGAGGAGCAGCGCGGCGGCAAGGCAGATCAGGTTCATGCTTTCGCCCCTGCGGTTCGGCGGCTACGGGCGATGAGGCCTTCGGGAAGCGCGAAATGATGGCGCCATTTACGCTCGGCCTGCGCCATGCGGCCACGATCGCGCTCGTGGTCGAGGCCGGTGAGATGCAGCAGCCCGTGCAGCATCAGGATGCGGAGCTCGTCCAGAAGATTGTGGCCGAACTCGGCGGCTTGTGCTGCGGCGCGTTCGATGGAAATAGCGATCTCGCCCAGACCGCCATTGGGCGACGCGAGCGGAAACGAGAGAACGTCCGTCGGGTAATCGTGTTGCAGAAAGGTTCGATTCAGGCGCTGCAGCTCGCGGTCGTCAGTGACCAGGCACAGGAAGGCGTGGCCCGCGGCGACTTCCGTTGTCAGCTGTTCCGCAAACGCGCGCAGCGCTCGGCGATCAGCTGCCGAGAGCGGATTGGGCGAGGGCAAAGCGCGAAACAGCAGAGTGGGCTTCGCCGCATGCGGAGGCTGATCGTCGGAAGACATAAAGCGAATCAGGATAAGGGAGTGAAGTCGGGAATTTCCACCGCCGTATTCAGCGGGGGATCGACGCGAGGCTCGGGCGCGGGTTCATTATCCAGCCGCAATGCCAGCTGGCGTCCGGCGCCAATCAGATCGTTGTAGCGGTCGTAGGCCTTGACGATGCGCTGCACGAGGGAATGGCGCACGACATCTTTGTCATCGAAGCTGACGAAGGCAATTCCTTCGACACCTTTCAGCACGTCAATGGCGTTGAGCAGGCCGCTCTTCTTTCCGCCGGGGAGATCGATCTGCGTCTGATCGCCGGTGACAACCATTTTGGAGTTGAAGCCCTGGCGGGTGAGGATCATCTTCATCTGCTCGACGGTCGTGTTCTGCGCTTCGTCGAGGATGATGAAACAGTCATTCAGTGTCCGGCCGCGCATGAAGGCGAGCGGTGCAATTTCAATCGCATTCCGCTCGATCAGCTTTTCGACTTTCTCGGCGTCGATCATGTCGAAGAGCGCGTCGTAAAGCGGGCGCAGGAACGGGTCGATTTTTTGCTGCAGCGTGCCCGGTAGAAAACCGAGGTGCTCGCCGGCTTCCACGGCGGGGCGCGTGAGCACGATGCGGCTGACGCGCTTATTCAGATATGCCGAGACGGCCATCGCAACCGCCAGATAGGTCTTGCCGGTGCCGGCCGGGCCGACGCCGAAGGTGAGGTCGTGATGCTCGATGGCATCCACATAGCGGCGCTGATTGACGGTCTTGGGCGCCAGCACTTTCTTGCCGAAATTGCGCGATTTGCCGCTATCGACCAGCCGGCGCAGCGAGACGTTCGGGTCGGCCGTGACCACGCGCATGTAGCTGTTCAGATCGCCGTTGTTGAAGACATGGCCTTCGCGCACCAGATCGACGTAATCGCTGAGAATCTGCTCGGCGCGGCGCACCTGCGCTTCCTCGCCTTCGAGCTCGAGCGAATCGCCGTCGAGCAGGCGCGTGCGCAGATTCAGGCCGGACTCAATCAGCCGGATGTTCTCGTCTCGGGTGCCAAAGAGCGGTTCGATACCGCGGGAGATCTGAATGCAGGACTTCATTAAGAAGGGGAGAACGAAATAAGCTTGGCCGGGCGGTAATGGCTGGACTGTTGCAGGAGATAACTCGGCGGCTTCGAACCAGCCGCTTCGTGAGAATTCGCGTGAACCCACAGGCGCAGGCGCCGGAAGCTCATTCCCTTTGATTATAGCAGGATTAACGGTGATCCGGCGCGGACGGGCGGACTCCCGGCGAAGCCCTCAAGCCGCAGGATTCGGGGGTCCAGCAAACTATAGTCACAGCAGTTCGAAAAATTCTCACAATTTTTATTTCTTATTGTTTATGAACGACTTCCGCTGGTCTGGGGTGGCGTTTGAGGCGGCTCGGGAGGGCCGGCGGCCGGAGTCGCGGTGCTATGTTCGTGGTCGTTCGCGGTGCTCTCCGGAGCCACACGCGAGAAGAAAGCTCACCAGGGGAGGAAATGTCATGGGCGAATTGATCGTTATGCCGAAGCGCGATACGGTTGCGGCGGAAGATGCGCAGCCAGGGCAGGCCGAGATCGCGAACGAGACCACAAAGGAGTCCGGGGCGGTGGATCTTTCCGTCTGGAAGAGTGCGCCGCGCGAGCGCACTCCGGCTTATTTCCCGACGTACGCGGCGGTTTCCAAAGCCATGCAGGCGGCGCTGCGCGGATGGGTGCGCGAATGGTTCCATGCGCACACCGAAATCCTGCTGCGGCCGCACACGGCGTACCCGATTCTGGTGTATCAATGCACGCATCCGTTTTCGGGCCGGCCGACGAACATGTTCACCTACGACATCCAGCAGACCGAGACGCTGAACCGCGCCTTCGCCTCGGCAGCGTACCGGCTCGGGCGCGAGCTGAAGAGCATCGACACCAAGCAGTTCGGCTGGTTTACGCGCGAGCACTACTTTGCGTATCGCAGCAAGGAAGTGGTGAAATACGTGGCAAAGAACCGGCGCGCGCTGTATCGCATGCTGAATGTCGAGACCGTGCTGATGGACAGCATTCTGAAGTTCGCCATCATCGATATTCCGCAGAAGGGACTTGAGGATGCGGCGCTACTGTTGCGGCGCGCGTTCCACACGCAGCTGCGGCGCTTTTCCGATGAGTGTCCCATGGGCGATCGCGCCGAAGAGCTGCTGCGCATTGCAACCGATGCGCTGGCGTCGAAGCTGGCGAGCGATAACGTGATGCCGCTGCCCGTGGCGGCGTGAGAGCGGATTATTTGCTGGTGAGCGCGGGCTGCTGCTTGCGGCTCTTGAGAATGTGCAGCAAGGCTGGTAAAAGCGACACAGCGATGATCAGCAGGACCACCTTCTCGAAATTGTGCCGGATAAACGGCACGTTGCCGAGCAGATAGCCGAGCATGATCATCGAGGTCACCCAGCCAATGGCGCCGAACACATTGAACGAGAGAAAGCGCACGTAATGCATTTTGCCGACGCCCGCAATGAAGGCGGCGAAAGTGCGAATGATCGGCACAAACTTGGCATAGATGATGGTCTTGCCGCCGTGGCGTTCGTAGAACTCGTGCGTGCGGTCTAGGTATTCGCGCCGGAAGATGCGCGAGTTCGTGTTTTTGAAGAGCGAATAACCGAGCGTGCTGCCGAGCAGAAACCCGATGCCATCGCCCAGAATCGAGGCGGCGGTGAGCATGACGATCGTGCCGATGATCGGCAGTTTGCCCGCGCCCGCCACAATGCCGACCGTGAAGAGCAGCGAATCGCCCGGCAGGAAGAAGCCGACCAGCAAACCGCTTTCCGCAAACACGACCGCGAACAGCGCGACATAGCCGACCCAGCCGGACAGGACCGTGGACAGTAGATAGATCAGCTGATCGGGATTGGTCAGGCTGCGGACGAAATCGAGGAATTGATGCAGCACGCGTTCGTTCTTATCCCTGGTAGGAGTTGATGATGCGGGTAAGGGTCGCTTCGTTGATCTTGATTTTGCCGCGGCGCTTCAAGTCGTTCACGATACTGTCGCGGAAAAGCGGACCCTGTACGGTCTGGCGCTGCTGCTGCAGGCTCTGCACAATGGCGTTCTTGTTGGCGGCGAACTGGCTCATGTCGGCCGGAATCTTCTCCGAGACGCGGCACACAAACTGGCCGGTCGAGGTTGCAACCGGTCCCACGATATCGCCTACGTTGTCCTTGAAGGCGGCCGATAGCTGAGAAGCGGAGCCGATGCCTTCGGCAGCACCGTCGATGGTGAAAGGAGCCGCGGTCTTGACTTCGGCGCCGTAGCTTTTCGCGATCGCTTCGAGGCTCTCGCCTTTACGCGCGCGGTCCGCCGCGGCTTTGGCCGCTTGCTCGGCGAGCTGTTCGGATTGCGCTTCGGTGTACTTCTTCACCACATCCGCCTGCACAGAAGCGTAATCGGCATCGTGCGCGGGGGTGATGCCCGTGACGACCGCGAAGGCCTGCTTGCCCTGCGGATCGAGGCTGGCGATCTCGGTGACATTGTTCTTCGAGGTATTGAAGATCGAATTGATCAGATCCGGCGGGCGGTTCACATCGGGCAGCGAGCCGCTATTCACGAACCCGCTCACCGGGAAATATTTCAGGTTGTACTTCTTCGCGATCGCCTCGGCCTGCGACGGATTGCGTCCGATCTCGGAGTGCGCGCTGTCGATCGCCTTGCGCAGATTGTCGGAGGCGGCCTGGCGCTTGGCTTCCATCAGCAGCTGCGGCTTCACTTCGTCAAAGGTTTCGGTGTGCGCCGGGAACTTCTGTTCGCACTGGATGATGTGGTAGCCGTACTCGGTCTCGATCAGGCCGCTGGTTTCGCCGGGCTTCAGGGAAAACGCAGCCTTCTCGAAGTTCGGGACGGTCTGGCCATGGACGATGGGATCGAGTTCGCCGCCCTTCTGTGCCGAGCCGGGATCGTCCGAATACTTCTTGGCGAGTTCAGCGAAGTTGCCGCCGTGCTGTAGCTGCTTCAGGATGTCTTCCGCTTTGGCCTTGAGCGCGGGAATCTCGTCCTTCGGCTTGCCCTGCGTCTTGATCAGAATGTGCCGCACTTTCACGCGCTCCGGCAGCCGATAGCTGTCGATGTTCTCGTTGTATTCCTGCTGCAGCTGCGCGTCGGAGATGTTGGCCGACTGAATGAAATCAGCCGTCGAGCCAACGATCAGTCCTAAATCGCGCGTTTCGGGTGTACGGAATTCGGAGCGGTGCTTGTCGAAGTAGCCTTTCACGGCCGCCTCGCTCTTATCCACTTTCGAGACGAAGTTCTTGGGATCGAACTGGATGTACTGCAGGCCGACTTTGAGGTTTTTGCGCTGGTATTCGGCGCGGGCGTCGGCATCGGAGACGATCAGCGACTGCAGCTCGATGTTTTCGAGCCGTGCGCCGAGCATGGCTTCCCGCTGCTCGTTTTCGAAATCGGCGACGGTCATGCCCTGCTGGGCGAGAGCCGACTGGTAGACCTGAAAATCAAACTTGCCGCCGAGCGCCGGAGCAACCTCGGCAGCAATGCGGTCGCTGAGTTCCTGGTCCGAGATATGCAGTCCGATTTCGCGCGCTTTATAGGCCAGCGCCTTCGATTCGATCATCTGGTTGACCAGCGTCGGGACATACATGGCGAGCAGACCTTTGGGCAGGTTCGCCTGACCGCGAGTAATGCGCTGGATGGAGCGATCGAGGTCAACAGTGGTGATCTTCTGGTCGCCCACCGCGGCGATCACATTCTGGCCCGAAGCGCTCGGGCCACCGACACCGCCGGGAATGAGGTACACGAGCATACCGGCCGAAACGACCAGCAGCAAGGCACCCAGCATGAAGCGGACACTCTTCTCCCGGCTGCGGAACAGATCAAACATAGATGGAAGCTGGAAACTCCTTGGATCTTCGCCTCGCCCAAATGATCTTCAAGGCGGGACTGCTCAGGCAGGCAGACGCGAAAAACGCCCTTGCCTGCAATTTCCCAGTATACGTTCCCGGGCGGCTGGCTGGGCGACGAGATCTAAACAGCGGCGGCGAACGCGGCGGGCTTGCGGCGGCTCTCGAGATCGGCCAGAAATACGAAATACGACTGCCCGGCCCAGCTGACGCGGATCGTCTGGTCATCGAAGCCGGCGCCGCGCAGCTCGAGTTCGGCGCCTTCCGGCAAGCGAGTCATCAGTCCGAGCTGGGGCAGGGGCGTCGCGAGTACCGGGATGGCAGCAATGCTGCGGCTTAACGTATAGGACTTTTCGAAGGGGATTTCCGCGTACGCAGAAGAAACCGCAGGATGCAAGGGTAGCGCCATACAAACTGTACTGCTGAACAATTCCGATTGTACTAGAAAATGCAGTACTGGAGAATCCAGGAAAACCCGAGGCTTAACACGGAAAACCGCGAGGATATTCGCGGCTAATCAGCTGGTTCCCCGGCAATCTCCTAAACGGCAGCGCGCGAGAATGGAATCGGTTGTGAGAAACATCCTGGCGCTGCTGGCTGCCTGCTTTGCGTTCGCTCCGCTGGTACGGGCGCAACTGGTGGTGAATCTGTCGGCGAAGACGACGGCCGAGTTTGAGAGTTATGCAGCGAACGTCCGGAGGGAACTGGAAGAGCGCTGGAGCGGCAAAAAGAGCCTGCTTTTCATCGATCAGGACGCGAAGGCGCGCGAGCAGGTGCTTGGCGGCGAGCTGTTTATCGAGCAGATGAACGGCGGAAAACCAGCGCCGATCAGCGACGGGCTGATCCACGACTGGCTGGGGGCCATCTTCATTCCGAACCGCACGCCAGCGCAGGTGGTTCATCTGCTCGAAGACTTCGACCGGCATAAAGACATCTACCCGGCCGTGGCGGAATCGAAAACCGTCGAGCGCACGGGCGATCATGTGCTCGGACGCTGGCAGCTGCGGCAGAAGGGGATCGTGCCGGTGGTGCTGGATGTGGATGAAGACGTGACCTATCAGCGGATTGGGCCGGGCAAGTGGAAAGGCGAGGCGTATGCGCGACGGGTGATCGAGCACGATACCGGGCTGTTCGCGAGCGGGCGCAAGTTTCCCGAGGGCGAGGGACACGGCTATCTCTGGCGCCTTTATTCCTACTGGACGTTTGAAGCCGTGAACGGCGGGGTGATTGCGGAGTGCCGCACGCTTTCGCTCTCGCGCGATGTGCCGCCTGGCCTGAACTGGGCCGTCGGACCTTATATACAGAAGATGCCGCACGATTCGCTCGCCTCGACGCTCAAGCAGACGCGGGACGCGCTTGCGAAATGAAACCGTCGGGTAGCAGTGGGCAGCCTTCCAAAACGGAGCGGATGGAGCGGGCGATCTGTGACACGATCCGTTCCATTCCGAAAGGCAAGGTAGCGACGTACGGCGGGGTGGCCGAAGCGGCGGGCTATCCGCGTTACCACCGGCAAGTGGCGCAGGTGCTCGGCAAGTACGGCGAGCGATTGCCGTGGCACCGGGTGCTCGGCGCGGGCGGCCAGCTGAAGACGCCGGCGCCCTGGAACCTGGAGCAGCGCATGCGTCTCGAGCTGGAAGGCGTGCGCTTTCGCGGCAAGCGGGTGGACATGAAGGCGCATGAAAACCGGTTCTTCCGCGGAGAAAAAGCCAGCCGTAAACTATAGTTCTACCGGTGCGCGCTCGCCTCGCAAACTGCATCCGAAACCGCGATGTCCTGAGCTATTTCGTCATGACTTTTGCGATTTCGTGGATCGGTGCGTTCGCGGTGGCTGCGCCTCAGCTTCTGCGCCACACACCGTTGTCGAAAACGACCGGCATTTTAATGTTTCCGGCCATGCTTCTGGGCCCGAGTCTTACCGGCGTCATTCTGACGATGATTGTGGATGGAAAGAGCGGCCTGCGGGATCTCGTGCACCGGATTTTCGGCCGCCGTATTCCCGGGCGGTGGTATGCAGCATTCCTCATCCCTCCGGCGCTGATTGTGGTCCTTCTCCTTGTTTTGGAACGATTCCTCTCTCCGGAGTACGCGCCGAACCATTTTCTGACGGGTATCTTCTTTGGCGTTCCGGCGGGGCTCTTGGAGGAGATCGGCTGGACCGGCTACGTGTTCCCAAAGATGCGCCGGCGGAATAGCGCTCTTGCCGCGAGTGTGCTTCTGGGCTTGCTTTGGGGCACGTGGCACTTACCTGTCATCAATTACCTGGGCACCGCCACCCCGCATGGCCGCTACTGGTTCCCTTTCTTTCTGGTCTTCACGGTGGCTATGACGGCCATGCGCGTACTCATCTGCTGGCTTTACAGCAATACGGCAAGCGTCTTGCTGGCGCAGCTTATGCATATCAGCTCCACCGGATCGCTGGTGATCTTCAGTCCTCCGCGGGTGACGGCGGCGCAGGAGGTGATGTGGTACGGACTTTACGCAGCCCTGCTATGGCTGGTGGCCGGCCTCGTCGTCCGTGTTTACGGTAAGGATTTCACCGCGCTTCGCCAGTGAATGGATAAGCCCGCGGTTCTCAGCGAGGCGAAGACTCAAAGTGGATCTGGCTGTCGGTAAGCGCGATCTCGACGCGGCGGTTGCGTGCGCGGGCCGTAGCCGTGGTTCCGGCCACCAGCGGGCTGGTCTTGCCGTAGCCCTTCACATTGATGATGGCCGGATCGAGCCCGGACTGGACCAGGTACTGCCGAACGGCAGCGGCCCGGCGCATGGAAAGCTGCTGGTTGTAGTCAGCGGTACCGACGTCGTCGGTGTAGCCGAAGACCGACAGCCCATAACCTTTCGAAACCAGCAGAATGCCCGCCACGCGGCTGAGCAGTTCGCGGTTCTTGGGCGAGAGCTCGGCGCTGTCGAAATCGAAGCGGAACGTCGAGTCGGGCAGGATGATGGTCATACCCTGCGGGGTGCGCTTGGTTTCGACCACGCGGTTCAGAGCTTCCTGCATGCGGTTGAGCTCTTCTTCGCGTTCGCGGCGGATGCGGGCCAGCTCGTCCTGCGCCTGTTGCGCCTGAGCGGTGGCTTGCTGGGCGGCGGTCTGCGCCTGCGCCTGCCCAAGCTCGGCCTGCTGCTTCTGCTCTTCGGCCTGGCGGCGCGCTCCGGCGGCAACTTCGGCGCGTGCGGCGGCTTCATCGGCCCGGCGGCTGGCGGCTGCGGCGGCGCTCGATTCTTCCTGTGCCAGACGGCTGGCGTCGTCGACACGGTCGCTGAGGGCGGCCATCTTCTGCTCCATGCGCTTCAGGCTCTGATAGCCCTTGAAATCGAGAAACAGCAGGGCGGCGAGGACGAGGGCGAAGCTCAGGGGGAGTGCAGCGCGCTTCACTCCTTCATGGTACGCGCCGATACAGCCATTGACGGCGGCGTTCGATCTCGATTACCTGTAGAGAATGCCTGAAAAAATCGATGCGGGTGTCGATTGGGCCGGATTACAAACGACGTTGCTGTAGAGAAGGCAGGACGAGATGACTTTTTTGCGTGAATTGAAGATTGCCTGGCGATCGCTGTGGCGCAGCAAAGGGATGGCGCTTACGGTGGTGCTGACTCTGGCGCTCGGCATCGGCGCCAACGCGGCGATCTTCACGCTGGTGCGCGGGATCCTGCTGAAGCCGCTGACGAATCGGGACGAGGACCGGCTGGTCTACCTCTACCAGAGCGGTCCGGGCATGCCGGAGGGTCCGTTTTCGGTTCCCGAGATTCTCGACATTCGCGAGCGAACGCATTCCATCAACGAATGGGGCGACTTCTCGACCATCGGCTTCACCATGCTGGGCCTGGGCCAGCCGCGCGAGGTGCGTGCTGGCGTGGTGAATGGGACATATTTCTCGACCATGGGACTTCGCCCGGTACTGGGGCGGCTGCTTGGTCCCCAGGATGACGGCCCGAAAGCGGCGGGCGCGGCGGTACTGACCTACCGCTTTTGGAGTACGGTGCTCAAGAGCGATCCGTCGGTGATCGGCAAGACGGTACGGCTCAGCACGCGCACCGCGACGATTGTCGGTGTACTCGAGCCCGCGATCCCGTATCCGGCCGATACCGAGCTGATCGCGAATATCGTCACCAGCCCGCATCATCTGTCGGCCACCATGGTCACCGGACGCGTGCATCGGATGACAGAGCTTTTCGGGCGGCTCGCTCCGGGCGCAACCATCGAGACCGCACGGGCGGAGCTGCGCGGCGTCTACGACCAGATGGTGAAGGAACATCCGGAAGCCTACCCGAAGCGCGGCAAGGCCGAGCTGCATACGGTGAAGCTGCGCGATCAGGTGACCGCCGGGGCGAGCACCGTGCTCTGGGTGCTGCTGGCCGCTTCGGCGCTGGTGTTTGTGATCGCCTGCTCGAATGTGGCGAACCTGATTCTGGCGCGCTCGGTGCGGCGCGAAGGCGAACTGGCGATTCGGGCGGCGCTGGGGGCGAGTCCGGGCGCGCTGCGGCGGGTGCTGTTGGCGGAAAGTCTGCTGCTTTCTTTGGCTGGCGCGGGTCTGGGTCTGTTGATCGCGAGTCCGCTGGTGGCGGTACTGGCGCGCTATGCCGCTCGCTTCTCGGTGCGCGCGCTCGATCTGCATATCGACATGAGCCTGCTGTGGGTGGGCGCACTGCTGGCCGTGATTGCGTCGGTGCTGCTGGCCTTTGTGCCGCGCCTGCCCGGTTCGAACACGGCGCAGGGCATCAGCCAGTCCGGAAGTACACCGCGTGTAACGGGCGGCACCAATCGCCGCCTGCAGATCTTTGCCATTACGCAGGTCGCGGCTTCTTTCGTGCTGCTGGCCGGTGCGGCCATGCTGGTGAAAACGCTGCTTTCGCTGCAGACCGTGAAGACCGTCTTCGACACGCGCCACGTGCTGACGGTGAATGTGCCGCCCGTTTCCTATGGGCGCACGCAGGAGCAGATCAACAATTTGTATCGCGAGATGGTTCGGCGCGTTCGAGAGTTGCCGGGCGTGAGCGGCGCGGCGCTCGGCATTATGACGCCCTGGAAAGAGGGCCATCAGTTCGGGCCCGGCTTCGAATTTTCGACGGAGAATTATGTGCGGGCGCCGGGCGAGGAGTATCCGCGCGCCCAGTTGCGTACCGTTTCGCCGGGCTTCTTTGCGGCGGTGGGTGTGCCGCTGATCGCTGGCCGTGACTTCAATGATTCCGACCGCTCCGGCAGCGAGCCGGTTGTGATCGTGAGCGCGAGTCTGGCGCGGCGCATGTTTCCGAACGGCGATGCGCTTAACCATCATCTGATGTGGACGGACCCGATCATGAAGTTTGTCGATATCAGCACCGGGCCGCGCCGGATCGTGGGCGTGGCGGCCGATGCCGATGATGAAGACCTGGTACCCGGGCCCTCCGTGACGGTTTATCATCCAATGGGTCAGCTCGAGCTGTGGAGCGGGCGGCTGTTCGTGCATACCGCGCTGGCGAATCCGTACACACTGGTGCCGCAGATCGAGAGCGCGATCCGGCAGCTTTCGGCCGACCAGCCGATTGAGCACGCAGCCACGCTGGCCGACGTGCGCGCCGAAGTGCTGACGCCGGAGCGGCTCAACACGCTGGTCTTCGGCATCTTCGCGGCGGTGGCGCTGATCATTGCGGTGGTGGGCGTGGCGGGTGTGCTGGCGTTTTCGGTGAGCGGGCGTACGCGCGAGTTCGGCATCCGGCTGGCGGTCGGGTCGCAGCCGGGCGATCTGGTGCGCGGTGTCATCAAAGAAGGCCTGACCATGACGGCGCTGGGTTTGTTGAGCGGCGCGCTCGGTGGAACTGTGGTTGCTCTGTTGCTGCGCAGTTCTTTCGAAGGAATCCGGATGCCGGGTTTTCTGCCGATCGCGGGCGCGATGGCCGTACTGCTCGCTGCTGCGCTGGTGGCTTCGTTTTTACCGGCCCGGCGCGCCGCGCGAGTGGATGTGATGCAGGCGCTGCGGGCGGAGTAGGTTCGAAGTCACACGCTACTTCGTCGAGGCGAGCCGGCTAGCTCTGAAGGCTGAGACTCAGGCTGTTTTGAGAAACGTAGCTTAACCACCGTTAACGAACGCCTGAGGAAGCGCACCTCAGCAAGACGGCGCGTCCGTGTCGCGTCGCGTGAGAAGCGGCGTCAGCGAAGGATGAATGCTGCCCGCTGCCGTGCCGGATACGAGTCTCGCCTCCTACGCGCGACCTGAATAGCATTCAGTCGTCTCGCACCGGTTTGTGAACACTAGCTGACTACCAGCGAGTAATAGAGTGAATCCAGTTGTCGCACGGTCCCATGCCAGTGTTTGTTGGCGGGGCTAGCCCATGGAATGCTACTGTTTTTTCCACACGTATTTGGATTGCCAGCCGCCGTGTTCGTGTATGTCCATCGTCAAGGTCGTGCCCTCCTCGGAGACAGTCATGAGCGTAACTCGCTGTATCTTGCCGTTGCGCTTAAGAGTTTCTTCCAGGACTCGTGGCTGAGGTCTTTTTAGGACGACCGTGTCGATCTCGGGATCGCCCTCGTACGGATATTCCTTGCCGTCGAATTTGGCCTGATAGTGCTCTCCGGTAGCGGCCCTGACATCCACGCCTCCATCGGGCGTGTCCGTAATGGTGAATGATATAAGGTGCTCGGAAACACTTTCGGCGTTTTCCTGTATCCATGCGCCGGATAACGCATGGGCGCCCGGGACGCTTTTCCCGATTCGGCGAAGTGTCGCCGTAACATGGCCGGGCTTTCCGGCTTCCGGATAGATACTGAAGCTGTCCGCCACTGACATGTGATCCGGAGCAACCTTGAAGTTTTCGTTCACGTAGAGCTTACCGGCTCTCTTTCGGATCACCTCGACTGTGTACTCATCGATTACGCGCACGTTCACACTGTCGTAGGATGGATGTCCCGAGACGGCATGGTCCCTGCCGTCGGCCGGTACAGCAACGGGCGGGTCGCTGTGCAACAACTTGAATGTGCCGTTTGCAAGTTCATATTGGAACGGCTTCTGCGGCCATTGGGATTGCGACAAGTCGGCTCGCCAGGTTCCGGCAAACGGGCTTTGTGCCAAAACGGGCAGAATCGACATGAGGACTAGGATCGATAGTTTATTCATAAGTTGCTCTTTTCTGGTATTCGACGGATGTCACCAGGGTCCATGAGCACGCAAACGGCGGAATTAGCCCCATAGACGCGCGTCATATACGTCCCTGGCGTGGTGATTGTCGCGGTTCCCGTCACTCCCGAGAGACTGTGTTCGCGCGCCGCAATGGGCCGACATCGAAATAGCTGCCCCCGCTGGCGAGAAACGGCTCACTTCAGCTCTGGGTTGCGCTACTTGTTATGACAGATCTGTCCCGAATAGCGCAGCGTAAGCTCCATCTTGTTCAGGTCAACCGCGCCCCATGCGTGGATCTTTCCGCTCGCGCCCGCCAACTTCCCCGTGCCTGACCCGTTCACATTCACCCCGTCCAGGTATATAGCGGCGTAAAAGCCCGGCACCGGTGTCGGGAAAAGAGTCGCTTTCGCTTCGTCAAGCGAAACAGTGTCGCCGGTGACGGTCACCCAGTGGTGATGCACTGTCAAAACGATGGATCCGTTCGGACCAGCTTCCTGCCCGATCACATGCACCCCCAGACCGCCGGCCAAATCTCCGGTGGCACTGCCCAGGGTGTCGACCGCATCGACGAAATTCGTGCTAATCCCGCCGCCAACTTTGTGGCACGCCTGCTCGCCTTCGGCAAACAAGCAGGAACTGACGAGTAAAAACAGCAATCCTCTTAAACGCATCTTCGTCTCCTTTCAATGCTCGCCAGGTGCGCTCGTTCCGTGGTACGCTCGGCGGCTAAGAGCAGAGTAGAGCGGCGTCCGCGGTGAAGTCCTAATGGCCGCACACGAAATATCAAACAAAAATCAAACGCGCCCTGAGACGGCCTACCGCTTCAGCGAATTCGAAGTGTATCCCGCAGAACGCCTGCTGAAGCGACAGGATGCACCAGTCTCCCTTACTCCCAAGAGCTTCGATGCGCTTGTCTGTCTTGTCCGCAAAGCGGGCCGGCTCGTCACGAAAGACGAACTGATGCAGACCCTTTGGCCATCGACCTTCGTCGCCGAGGCCAATCTGACCAATGCCATGGTCAGCTTACGCAAAGCGATCGGACGTGAGGCAATTCGGACAGTTTCGAAACACGGATATCGTTTCGAACTGCCCGTGCATGGCGAACCCGGTGTTGCGCGCGATACCTACGAAATCTTTTCTCGAGCCAAGGAGTTGACCGCTAACCGCTCGCTGGAAGGAGTGATGCGAGCCCGAGAACTGTATTGGCTGTGCATCGCCAAGGACCCGACGTTCGCGCTCGCCTGGGCATGGCTCGGCAGAACCTGCGCGATCCTCGCGAAATTCAGCAACAAGAATGCGGAGAGTGAGATGGAATTAGCCCAGGCCGCGTTTAGGCGCGCGTTTGCAATAGACCCCGATCTCGCCTGCGCACACCAGTTCTACACGCCCGTTCAGGCGGATCTGGGAGAAGCGCTCGAAGCCTTGGAGAGGCTCCGTCGAAGGCTGTCGGGTCACCCGTCGGAACCTGAAAGCTTCGCTGGACTTGTACAAGCGCTCCGCTATTGCGGCTTGCTCGATGAATCTATTGAAGCTCACAGGAGGGCGCAAGACATAGATCCCACGATCGTCACAAGCGTGCCGCATACATATTTTCTGAAGGGAGATTACAAAACGACGGTCGAGCGCTATGGCGGTCGAGCCGCCTTTTATCTTGACGCCGCAGCGTGGGCCGCCTTGGGAGACATGGAACGAACGCGCGCTTTATTGCGGCAGCGGCTACCCGCTACGGGCTGCTCCGAAATGATGAGTATGGCGATGACATCACTCCTCGCGATCGCGGAAGAACGATTCGACGATGCCGTGACATTGATGGACACGAGAGGTCATCTACCGGAACCCGAAATGCTCTTCTACCTCGCCCGTCATTATGCATATATCAGGCGACCCGACCGAGCCATAACCGCCATTCGCGAGGCGACGGCATCGGGGTTTGTCTGCGCTTCCTATACGCTACGATGCGATCCTTGGCTCGAGTCCGTCCGCGCTAATACAAGCTTTCTCACGTTGCTAAATACTGCGGAGCAGCTCACCGCACGGGCTCGACGCGTGTGGGCGAGTTAGGGGCGCCCTCGGTTCGATTCCTCGCATCAGCAGTTTCCGCGTAAACTTTCGTTCCGGTTGAGGCCGGCTCCCCCCGGCAATACGGAAACTGGATGACCTACGGCCGCATAGATCGCAAGCAACGGCCTACGGTTTACCAGTCCCATCCGGATCGGTTCTCGATCTCGAAAGTTAGAGAATGGCTGGCTTCGACCTGCGCAGCCCGCGACAACCACGTATTCGTACCGGCCAACCGAGAGTATGATGGAGCGAGAAAGCGGGGGAGCGTGAGTTCACCAGCCCACATTACGATTGGCGACAATCTTCTCCAGGACGCTCTGCTTGGCTCGGTCGAGATCGTACAGGAGCTCAATCAGCACTGGTGGTGCACGATCTACTGCCGCCAGAGCACCGATCGCCGCATTCCCATTGAGAGCTTCCTGGGCGAATCGGTCCAGGTAACCACCACCGGCGAGGACGGCGCGGTTCATGTCAATTTCACCGGCTTCGTGCTCGATGTCGAGCTGGCCTACGAAGTCTGGGGAACGTACACGGCGCGCCTGATTTGCGTCTCGGAATCCTACAAACTGGACGTCGCAGCGCGCAAGCAATACTATGCCGATTCCACGCTGGAGCAGATCGCGAGCGCGGTTACGGGCCGCGCCGGACTTTCGGCCACCGTTTCGGCCAGCTCGCAAAAGCCGCTCAACTACGTGCAATACGGCGAAACGGATTTTTCGTTCCTCAACCGGATCGTGGACGATTACGGATGCTGGCTGCGCCCGTCGCAAAACGGGGTTGCAATCTTCGATCAGTTCCAGGCCAGCCATTCGCTCGAATTCCGCGCGGAAGGCGACCTGATCGATTTCAGAGTGAACGGCCGATTATCCCCGGCGAGCTTCGATGGATCGCATTACGACCATCACGCCATGGAGTCGAACGTCTTTGAACGGGTAGGCGCGGAGCCGGATTTCTTTTCCTCCAGTGAGCGGCTCACCACCGCCGTAATGAATAAGTCGCCGAATGTGCTGCCGGCGGGATTTGCGCCGCAGCGAGCTCGCGCTATGACGCTCGCGGACTACCAGCAGAATCTCGAGGGCGAGAGCCAGCGTTCGATTGGTGCCAGCATCACGGCCTCAGGTCGCAGCCGCAATGAGCAGTTGCAGGCCGGCGATACGGTGCGCGTGGAAGGCGTGCTGGATGCGCAGGGCAGCTATGGGCTGATCAAAGTGGTGCATCGCTGGGAGTCCGCCGGCTATTTCAATGAATTCGTTTGCACGCCGTGGCGAAAATATCGCAATCCGCGGCAGCCGGCTCTGCGCGCCTGGTACGGTGTTGTTCCGGCGCGCGTGGTCGAGCACAACGATCCGAAAAAGATGGGCCGGATCAAGGTTCAGTTTTTCTGGCAGAACGACGGCTCGACACATTGGGCGCGAACGGTCTCGCCGCACGCCGGACCCGACCGTGGATTCATGTTCATGCCGGAGGTGGGCGACGAAGTCGCGGTGGCATTCGAGGATGGCGATCCCGAGCGGCCCATCGTGTTGGGTTCCCTCTGGAACGGTGTCCAGCAGGCGCCGCGGCAGGAATTCTTCGGCAACAATATCGCGCCGAACGAAATCAAGCGCATCGTGACCAAGAGCGGAAACCGTGTGCAATTTGTGGATGAGAAGGGTAAAGAGACGATTGTGGTCGCGACCCCGAACTCTTCCTCGATCAGCCTGACCGAAAAATCCGACGGCACCGGGCGCACTTTGATCACGCTACAATCGGCAGGCGACATCGTTCTCTCTGCGCCCGACGGGCGCGTGCATATCCAGTCGAAGTTCTTTTCTCGCGAAGTGGGCTGATTATATTTGCTTTCGCTGCTGAAAGAGAGTTATAAATCATGAGCGTTTTCCAGGGCAATGTTCATACGCCAACTGCTTCGAACGGCATCTCGCGGGACAGCGCTACTCCGAAGCTCGGCGCCTTGAATCTCGGCGCGATGACTTCGGTGACAGCCGTCAGCGGTACCAACGGAGTGGATAGCAAGCTGATACATGGCGACCGCTGGCAGGAAATTCAGGGTAATCAGACGGAGAACATCAAGAACGATCTGAAGACGCACATCCTGCAGAACCAGCAATGGACGATTGAGGACAATCTCGACTTCAAAGTAAACGGCGAGACGACTGACAATCGCATCGGCGAAGTGAAGGAATACTATCACTCCGGCAGCCGCTTCGAGTACATCGGCGAGCACACCGATCTGCATCACGAGCAGGACCACCAGATCAACCCCACTCACACCTTCGACATCCTTAATGTCGAAGGCGAATACAAGAACATCGATTTCGCGGTCAAGGCTTCGAGCATCGAAGCAAAAGGTATAGTGCTCGATGCCACAGTCGCCAAAGCCGAAGCCTGGGGCGCAGGTGCGGAAGCGTGGGGCGCGCAGGTGGGTGCCGGCGGCTTTGCGAATGAAGCAGTCGCGCTCGATGTAAAGGAAAAGGCGGCCGAAGAGGAGATGAAAGGCGTGCACAACGACATCGCCGCCCTGAACGCACAGATTGGCGCCGCTCGTACGATCATCATGCCGGTTCGAGTCGGCATCTGCATCGCGGTTCACATCGACAGTCCCTGGGCTTGAGAGATGGCCGCCGAATTTCGGATCGCTCATCCGGCTCCGGACCGGCTCGTGATCGCCGCGCCGGGCACATCGCTGGTTTCCCCCTGGCTCGTGATTATTTTGGTTCTTTTCGGACTAGCGATCGGTTACCCGGCCAGCCGGTCGGCACGGCGAGTTTTCTCTCTTTCCAAAACTCCAGCAGAGGTGTCCGCCGCCATGCAGCGATTCTGGCTGATTGGAATTGGCGGTATGCTCGCCTGCTTGCTGCTTTTCTGGGCTGTCTCCTACAGCAGCGGCTCGATTGTGCTCGATCGCTCCAGCAACAGCGCCGTCGTGCAGGCGCGGATGACGTTCTTTTTGCCCGCGCAAACGCAAAGCACGAGACTCGACAATATCGAGCGAGCTGTTCTCGAATACAAGCCAAACGCCCGTCGCATTCGCTTAATCGCTAACCACGGTAGTGATCTTGCGTATCCCCTCTGGAGCGGAAGGCCCGGACAACAGGAAGCCGTAAATGCCATCAATTCTTTCCTGGGAGCCAAGGAAACGCATTGATCAGGCCCAACGCGTTCACGGTCTTCACTGTTGCGCTCTTCTCTTTGGCGGCGGCCTGCAACGTCGACCGGCTCGGCAACATGGTCGAAAACGCCGACAAACGAACGTTTGCGCCAGGCGAAGCGATCGGCGCAGTCAATTATCAGCGCAATGATTCTAGCTACTGGGATCAGCATGTCAATCGCTGCCGGCTAGACGATTCAGGCGTGTTTAGCTTTAGCCTGGGCGATTCCGCTCCGGCGCTGAAGCTCAATGCCGCAGGCACAAGTGCCTATGCGTTCGTGTATCCGCCGGACGGTCCGGTGCGTTTCGAGAGATCGCAATGCGACACGTTCAACTTTGCCGCTCCGAGCGCCAAGCAGCCAGGCAAGGAAACTTTGATCTGCAGGAAGAACGGCGCCAGGCTGAACACCACGATTCGCTTTGGGGCCTGTTCGCGCTGATATGGCTGATCCGAAGACAGAAGGAGTAATCGCCAGTCCGCCGCACCGGCGGCAGCGGCTTACCGAGGTAAAGAGCGCGCGCGACCTGCGGCCATTTGTTCGGGCCAGGGCAATCGACGATGTTTCTTTGTACTGGTTACCGGCCGGCGAATTTCCGCTACGCTCCGATCACCGCCGCTGGATGCTCGAGTTCTTCACGCGGCTCGACAAGGAACTGCGCAAGGACAAGCTGGCGGTGGAACAATTCCTGCAGTTGAAATACACGCGAACCGATCTGAACGAGCGTTTCACCAATACGCTGTTCGAGTATCGCCCGATAACCGGGCTACTGCTTGCGCCGGGGCAGCAGCTTCCGAAACCGCCCACCTCGCTCGAAGTCAAGCAGCTCACCGAAAGTCACGGCCCGGATGGCACACTGAACCTTGATCATCTCGTTCCCGATTACTGCGCCTGGTTTTCGGGATCGAAGCCGCAGGAGCAGCGCAACGATTTCTTCGGCTTCGGAGGCATGTTGTTCATCTGGATCGAGGAGGGGCAGGAAGCAGCCATTCCGCAATTTGATGTGCCGCGCGTCATCCAAACGCATCCGGCGATGAAGGGCGTCGACTTTGACGAGCTGCTGCGCAAAGGCAACCGGCTTCAGCATCCATTCCTCAAAGCGAGCCGGGAGCTCTTCGCGGCGCATCTGACCGATGGACCCGCAAAGCGCCACGCTATCTTTGTTCTTCCGAAACTTCGCAGCGCGCACTTTTTCGAGGCCACACCCGAGATTCGCAGCCGCTGGCTTCAGATTTTCTCTGCCTACGCGATCGAGAGCGAAGCCGATCGCGGTGTTCTCTTCTGCTTTAAAGAGCCCAAATTCGACGAACGGCTGATCGCGATTCTGGATGCGATGCGCGAAGAAGGGTGGCAGGATCCACAATGAGCAAGACCGGCGCGAAGACTCCGTCGCTGCTGCTGGAAGCGGCCGCCGCCGGCGGGGGCTGGTACGCGTACCGGCTTGAAACAGGCGCCTTTCCGCTTTCGAGTGATGCACGCGCGGAGCTTTTCTCAATGGTCGATGCGCTGACGCATGCCATCGCCGCGCAGTTGTCGCTGCGACCGACGCTCTGGATCGATACGCAGCCGCTGCATCACGGGGGGCAGGCGAAGCTGTACAGCACCCATGCGCGCGCCTGGTCGCCCGAGATGGGATTTTGCTTCGATCCGGCCGGGCCCCCTCCGCGACCGCTGCTGCTTTCCGATCTGATGGACGTGGACTACGGCACGCCTCCGAAAATTCACGATCGCTCCGCCATCCGGGTATCGGCGCATCCTCAGACCATGTCTGCGTACCGGCTGCTGGCCGGGGGTGGTGTCGCTACGCTGCTGTACTTCGCTGCCGAGAATGACGCACAGCTTGCGCAGGGTTCCGCTTCGTTCTGCCACCACAGCCGTGAGGCGTTCCGGCCGATGATGTCGCCCGGACATTTCCAAACGTTCCCGTTTTATCTGCCACTGCTGACGTCACAAACCATAGCCGGTGCGGGCGAAGCGATTAGCCAGTGGCTCGGTAATGGCGAGCTCTATTTGCGTGAATGTTTCGATACGCAGGAGGTGGTGCTGCTTTCGCGCAACGACCTCGACCCGGTTTTGCGAGCGGCGGGTCTGCATCCGGTTGCAAGCGGGAGCGGGAATTCTTCGTGGGCCCTGCAGCATTCCGCTGATCTGGATGGTCATAATGTCTGACGATATTCATGTTTCTGTAGCAAGCGGGGAAGAAGCCGCGCAACTCAAAGAAGATTTCGAGGAAGTGATCGCGCGAGTAAACGGCGATCTGATGTCCTGCACCATGGAGCCCGGCGACCCGATCAGCGTGGAAGCCGCGATTGCCTTTGCCGAAAGAGCGGTTGACCATCATCTGTCGACTTTCGCCGATAATGCGCCGCTTCAGTCGCTGGGTCCGGAGATCAGGCGCCGTTTCCGCGCCGGTATCGAGCAGCAGGCGCGATTGGCGCGGGAACGAGCATCGCGCTGATTGCACAGGCCCATCAGCAGCGATACAAGGCCGGCATTGTGCTCGCGGTAGCGTTGCAAGGAGAACATGCTTGGTTTCAGCATTCACTCGCTAGCATCATCGAACCGGATCGTAGTTGTCTGTCCGATCAATATTCTGCTGCTGCTAGTACTCGGAGCAGCAACCATCTGGCCCGTCGCCGTGCTGGCGAGGCGGAAGCCCCTGCCCAAAGGGAAGTTGATCACGATCTCGATCTTCGGAGTGCTCGCCTTCGCTCTTCTGCCCTCAGGCGCCGAATTGACACTCGACAAGACCTTCAACACGGCGGTTTTGCGAAACTATTTCCTGTTTCACTGGACTACCGAGCGTTACGAGCTTTCGTCGCTCAAGCGCGCATCGCTGCGCACCGGATCGACCACCAGCCAGATCCAGCTCGAGTTCGAAGACGGATCGGTCCGCCTATTATCGGAACTGAATCAAGCGGGCGGAAAAGAGCGGGCTGTACAGGAAATCAACCACTTTCTCGGACGCGACTGATTCCGCGACCAGCGGTTTCACTAAGAGCTATGCAAGTGGAAAGAATGGAGTAGGGTATCTTTCGTCAGGCCAAACGCTGGCATCGCGGAGTGCTCGAACGGCAGAACACAGACTTGTCCATTCGTGTGCGGCATCCTCGATACACCGGCAGCACACTGGGCGCGATTCCTATTGCGTTGTCGATGATTGCCATCTCTTGCGGCTTCTTCGGCTCGATTCTGCTCAATATGCATTCGCCTGGAAATGTCGCTGTTCTGATCCTGCTCGCCTGTTTCTTGAGTTTGCTGCTGTTCCTCTTCGTGCGAAGCGCGATCGAAGAGCAGACCGGAGAACAATTCGTGCGCGTTGAAGCCGGCGTTGTACGTTGGGGCTGGCAAACGAAGTGGTGGACTCGGGAGCGAACGGTAAGACTGGACGAGGTCGACGATGTCCGGCCGCGCATCCATTGGGACGGCTTTGGAACTGTCGACTTGTTCACCCGGCGCTACCGGTTCAAGATTCTCGAGCGCGTGCTGGCCGAAGACGCCATGCGCTTTGCGGCGGAACTGAAACGAGTGGCTATCGCCGACCGCTAATACTCGCCAGAATCGCCGCGATCCGTTGTTTCCGAAGGCGCGGCGCCATGCGCGAGTTTCTCCAGCCGCCGATGAATCTCGGCTTCGCGCTGCTTGTAGCTGCTGATGCCCGTGAGCATCGCCTCCTCGATCGCCTGCCCCTGCGGGTCGCGATAGACAACTCTGAATTCTCCCGGAAGGCTGATACTGAAGATCTCGGCCGTGTAGTTCTCGTGCCGGAGGGTGCCGACAAGCTGCTCGTCCATAGCGCGTGTAAACAATTCTATTTCAGCGCGGTTCGTTCGCTTGTTTGTGGACCTGTTCCATGTACGTCCGAACGTAATTCTGTAGCGCGAGCGGCACATCCTCATGCTCGATCAGCCCGCCTGAATCGGTATGATGCCCGATGCGCCCCGAATACTGCGTTTGCAGCTGCTGCTGCGAGGAGCGAGTTTCGAGCTTCATATCGCCGGTAAGCGCAGCCGAACGCTTGCCGATGATCTCGTCGAGCTTCCCCATGGCCCGCAGCTGCTCGGCTTCGCGCAGAGTCTTCTCGCCATCCTGCCGGCCAATGCCCGATTGCGAGTCCGAACCCTTCTTGCTCCCGCCCTGGGCCGCGCTCGCGCTCTGGGGCGCGGCTTTTTCCATCGCCTGCGGCTGCCCGGCCGCTTGTGCGTTCTGCTCGCGATTCGCCCCCTGGCTGTTCGTCTGCGAAGTCTGCCCGTTCTCGGCCGCCTGCGGATTGCGGGTATCGCCGCCGTTGTTCTGATTCGAGGCTTGCTGTCCGCCCTGCTCGCGATTGCCGCTGTTGTTCGATTGCGAGCGCATCTTCTCCATCAGTCCGGAGAGCGCATCGCGCATGCGATCGGAGAGGCTCGAGGGCGACGATTTATTTCCATCGGACGACCGATTCGTCTGCTCTGCCGATCCGTTCTTGTCGCGCGATTGCGAGGAAGGCGAAGGAGCATCGCCGTTACGTGCCCGGGCATCGCCTTTGGAATCGGCCCGGCCCGAAGCAGCGCTTTGTTTATCGCCCGCTCTCTGGCCCGGCTGCTGCGAAGCAACCGATTTGCCGCTCTGGTGCGAGGGCGATTCATGGTCGCGCGGCAGGCCCGTTTCGGGCAGGTTCAACTTCGCAAGCTGGTCCGCGTCGGGGGTGCCAGTGTGATGCGGCGCGAGCAGCCTTTCGAGCCGCTCGAGCGCAACCACGGGCGAAAAGGCCGGCACAGGCAAAAGCGAAGCACGAAAATCGAGACTCTGCGTGACCAGATAGCGGAGCGCAAAAAGGCCGAAGGCCACCGCCGCCAGCGCACACACGAACGTCCACGAGCGCCGCCAGACGAGTGGGAAAAGCGAGCGCGGTTCAACGCCGGGGACAAGCCGCTCCGCCGTCTGAATCTGGGATCGCGCGAAAGCATCCGGCAATGCCGGTCTCTCGCGCAGAAGGAACCAGGCAGTCGAGAGAACATCGTGCGACCGCAGCCTGTGATCCACCAGCTGCGCAATGCGATATTCGCTTAGCAGGCCGCGCCGTATACGAACGAAAGCCAGCGTCAGGCCGGCCGCTGCGAGCAGCACGAGCCAGGGCCAGTTGAGAATCTGTGTTCCAAGCAGCAGCAGCAGAATGACCCCGGTGAGAACCGCACCGAGGGCGAGCGCGGAATGTTCGAGCGCCGAGAGATAAAGATGGCGCCGGGCGGCCGTCTCTACCAGTAATTCAACGGGATTCTTCAAAACGAGCCGCCCTACCCGGGATTATGGCACGTACCGCCGCGATTTGGATGAAAGCATAGGAGTAGAAATCGCGGTCCTCGCTGCGCAGCCGCGAGTGAGTATTTCTGAAGAACGCCGCGAATCCCCGCCGCAAGCCGTATTCCGATTAGAGGCTTTCGTTACCATGAAAGTCTTCCCATGCTGCGTTTTGAAACGGCGGGAGAGTCTCATGGAGAGTTTCTCGTCGCGACATTGACTGGTCTTCCCGCGGGCGTGCCCGTGTCGCTCGACTATGTGAACCGGCAGCTCTGGCGGCGGCAACAGGGCTATGGCCGCGGCGGCCGGATGAAGATCGAGACCGATCGCGCGCGGCTGGTTTCGGGCGTGCGCCATTCGAAAACGATCGGCTCCCCAATTGCGATTCTGATCGAAAACAAAGACTGGAAGAACTGGGAAAACATTTTGCCGGTTGAAGGCGAGCCGGAGCAATCGAAACCGGTCCACCGGCCGCGCCCCGGACATGCGGATCTGGCCGGTGTTTTGAAATACAACTTCGAAGATGCGCGTTTCATCCTCGAACGAGCGAGCGCTCGCGAAACAACGGCGCGCGTGGCGGTGGGAGCGCTTGCCAAATCTTTTCTGCGGCAGTTCGGCATCGAAGTGTTGAGCCATGTCATTGGCGTGGGTCCGGTGCGGCTCGAGCGCGCGGCAGCCTGGAGCGAAATTGCGGCGCTCGGCGAGCGCGATGCGGTTCTGCTGGGCTGTGTAGATCACGACACAGAGCAGCGCATGAAAGAAGCCGTCGATCACGCCTATCGCACGGGCGATACGATTGGCGGAATTTTCGAAGTCGTCGCGCACGGTCTTCCCCCCGGTCTCGGCTCGCATATTGCGTGGGATACGCGGCTCGATGGACGGCTGGCGCAGGCGATTGTCTCGATTCAGGCGGTGAAGGGCGTCGAGATCGGGTTCGCCGAAGAGGGCGCCATGTCGTACGGCTCGGCAGTGCAGGACACCATTCGTTACGACAAAGGCGAGCGCGAATTTCAGCGAGGCTCGAATCGCGCCGGCGGTCTGGAAGGCGGCATTACCAACGGCCAGGATGTCGTTGTGCGCGGGTTTCTGAAACCGATTTCAACCTTGCGGCGCCCGCTCGAATCGGTCGATCTGCCCACTCGCGAACCAGCCCTTGCCGCTTACGAACGAAGCGACGTGGCCGTGGTACCAGCCGCGGGTGTGATCGGAGAGGCCATGGTAGCGATCACCCTGGCCTCGGCATTCCTCGAAAAATTTGGAGGCGATTCGCTGGCCGAAACAAAGCGAAATTACGACGGATACGTCGCGCAGGTCAGAAGTTATTAGATGGTCAGAACGATTTTGAAGTACGGCGAACCGATTCTGGAAGAGGTCGCCGAACCCGTCACCGAATTCGACACGCCGGAGCTGCGCAATCTGATTGCGGATATGTGGGAGACCATGTACGCGGCCAAAGGCGTGGGCCTGGCGGCCCCGCAGATCGGCTCAAAGAAACGGATATCGGTGATCGATGTCAGCGTGGGGGAGGACGAATCGAAGAAGATCGTCATCATCAACCCCGAAGTGACGTTCCGGGAAGGCAAGCAGACCGGCGAAGAAGGCTGCCTGAGCATCCCCGGATTTCGCGAGCCCGTGACACGCGCCATGCACGTGAAGGTGCGTGCGCAAAATGAAAAGGGCGAAACGATCGAGCTCGACGGCGAAGAGCTGCTGGCGCGGGCCTTCGAGCATGAGATCGATCATCTCAACGGCGTACTGTTCATCAATCATCTGAGCGCGCTCAAGCGGGATATTATCCGACGCAAGATCAAAAAGCTGCAGCGGGCGGGCGAGTGGGATTAGGCATTCGCTGAGATGCGCGCGATTTTTCTCGGCACGCCGGAATTTGCAGTCCCGTCGCTGCGCGCGCTCGCCCGCGATCACAACGTGCTGGCCGTCTTCACTCAGCCCGACCGGCCGAAGGGACGCGGCAACAAACTTGTCGAACCGCCGGTGAAGCAGGCCGCCGCTGCGCTCGGCATCCGCGTCCTGCAGCCGGAGCGCATCCGGCGCTCGCCCAGTCCCGAGCTCATCGAAAGCCTCGCACCCGAGATCGCCGTGGTGGTCGGCTACGGCCAGATCATCCCGCAGAACATTATCGACATTCCGAAGCACGGCATATTGAATGTGCACGCCTCGCTGCTGCCCAAGTACCGCGGCGCGGCTCCGATTCAATGGGCGATCGCGAATGGGGAAGCGCGCACCGGCGTGACCATCATGCAGATCGATGCCGGTCTCGACACGGGCGACATGCTGGCCGCGCAGGCCGTGAGCATCGAGCCCGATGAAACCGCTCCCGAACTGAGCGCGCGCCTGGCCGATATCGGTGCGGAACTGCTGGTTGAGACGATCCGGCGCATCGAGGACGGCACCGTGCATCGCGAAGAGCAGGACGATCGCGAAGCCACACTCGCACCGATTCTACGTAAGGAAGACGGACGCGTCGATTGGACGCTAACCGCAACGCAGATTTACAACCGGCTGCGCGGTTTCACACCGTGGCCCGGCGCCTACACGAGCTTTCGCGGTGCGCAGCTTTCTATCGTGCGCGCGCGGCCAGCCGATTCTGCCGGATTGTCTCCGGGTCAGCTGTGCGTGGAAAAGAAGCGCCTGCTGGCGGGTTGCGGCGCGAATACTGCGCTCGAGTTGCTCGAAGTGCAGCCGGCTGGAAAGAATCGCATGTCGGTGGAAGCATTCCTGAACGGCTACTCTGTGCGGGAAAACGAATTCTTTGGGAGCGAGGCTTGAATCTTCCGATTGGATTTCGCTATGCCGCGGTCTATGCGGGCATTCGCAAGCAGGAACGCGATGATCTGGCGCTGATCGTGCCGGATCAGCCTGCAGCGGCAGCGGCCGTCTTCACCACCAACGTCGTCCAGGCGGCTCCGGTGCGGCTGGCGCGCAAGCATCTGCGAGCCAGCAAAGGAAGAGCGGCTGCGATTCTGATCAATGCCGGCAACGCGAATTGCGCAACCCGCACCGGCGATGCAGTCGCGCTTGCGTCCTGCAAGGCGGCGGCGAAAGCTTTGAACGCGAAGCCGCAGCAGATAGTACCGGCCTCTACCGGCGTGATCGGCGTAGAACTGGAACCGAAGCTGATCACCGCTGCGATTCCGCATCTCGCCTCAAAGCTCGCGCCCGAGCATTTCGAAGACGTCGCGCGTGCGATTCTGACCACCGATACGCGCATGAAAGTCGCCAGCGAAGAAGTGAAGCTACGCAACGGAACCGTGCGCATCGCTGGCATGACCAAAGGGGCGGGCATGATTCATCCGAATATGGCCACCACGCTCGGCTTCGTTATGACCGACGCCGCCATTGAAGCAAAGCATCTGCAGCCGATGCTCGCGCACGCTACTGAGCGTTCCTATAATTCGCTCACCGTGGACGGCGACATGTCGACCAACGACACCGTGGTCCTGCTGGCGGGCGGAGCTTCGGGCGTTGCGCCGGACGCAAAAGAACGCAAAGTGGTCGAAGAAGTTCTGACCTGGGTGATGGAAAGCCTGGCCGAACAGATTGCGGCTGACGGCGAGGGCGCGCGCAAGCTGATCGTGGTGCGGACGGTCGGTTTTAAAACAACGGACGACGCCCGGCAGGTAGCGCGCGCCGTGGCCAATTCGCCGCTTGTGAAGACCGCGATCGCGGGTAGCGATCCCAACTGGGGCCGCATTCTGTGCGCAGCCGGCTATTCGGGCATTGCCTTCGATCCGCGCAAGGTCGACATCTATCTGCAGCGCACGCTGGTCTGCAAAGACGGTCTCGCGGCGGATTTCGATGAAGCAGCGCTCAAGCAGAAACTGGATGAGGCCGAGGTCCGCATCCGCATCGAGCTGAAAGGATCCGGCAAGAGCGAGGCGCGCTTCTTCACCTGCGATCTCACCGAGGGCTACATTCAGATCAATGGCAGTTACCGCACGTAATTTCCGTTCGCTCGCCGTCGCAGCACTCTTCTGCGTACTTACGACCGGCGCGCGCGCCGATCAGGCAGGCGATTTGCGCGAGCGCGTCATGCAGGTATCGAACGCGATCTCTGCCGCCAACGGGCCGGATGCGATGGAAGTCTTCTCCAAATCCTGCAAAGACTACGACAAACTGCGGCGCGATTTCACCGGACTCGCCGACGGGTACCAGATCACGAACGAAGTCAATTTCCTCGACGATCCAAGCGAGGGCGATGAGCCGGAAATGCACGTCCACTGGACCATGACGCTCGGCGACGCGCAGCACACCTTCAGCATCCAGCGTGCGGCTGACATTACCGTCCGGTTCCGGCGCGAAAAAGGCAAATGGAAGATCGTGGAATTTGCGCCGATTGATATCTTCGATCCCTCAGCGCAAATTCCCGCACGATAGGCGTTAGCGAACCGGTCGGCGCGACCGCCGCACGATGCCCGCCAGCGCCAGTCCCGGCAGTGACAGCAGCCAGGTGGCCGGTTCCGGCGCATCCGAAACAGCGCACAAACTGCCGGAGATCACCTGCCGCGTAGCGCCTTCGCCGATCACTTCCTGGCTCGTGTTCGATTCCGGCCCGAAATAGCCGACGTACGTCTGAATCGGCTGGATGGGGCCGCCCGCAAACGTGCTCGGATCGCCCGCGAAATACAGATCGAGATAGGGCAAGCCATAGGGGTTCCCGCTGGTATAGAACTCAGCGCCGAATTGATCGCAGCCCAAGACGCAGCCAGGAAGCGTGATCGTATACGCATTCTGCCCGGTGTAGGTCTGCGGATCGAAGCTCATACCCCAGGCGCTCAGCGGTGCGCTGTCAGTGATACTTCCGCCGATGAAAGCCTGGGCCGGCTGATCGTAGACGAGCGAGCCCGAGAACGTTGTAGAGTCGCTGTACACGCCCTGCACATGCAGCGTGACCGTGCTGTCCGCACGGCTCATACCAGCGAAGAGAGAGAGACAAGAAACAATAGAAAGAGCGGTGAGAGAAGATCGGAGACGCATAAAAGACTCTTCGAGCGTAAAGAGAGACGTGCGCTTCGGTCAATTACAGGGAGTTTTCTGATCTCCCGTACGGATCTACAGTGCATCTATCCCATTTGGGATGCAGCCGCGCAGACTACCATGAGAAAGCGTGGATTGCTCGTGGAGCGGAATGCTGCGCTTAGCCGGCTGGGAGTTCGCGCGCCCCGATTCCTCAAGAGTGCTCGCGTTTTGTTACACGGCAATCGTCAGCCTGCGAGTGGAAGAATCCTGCGCCGGAATCAATCCGTCGCTTTCGCAAGAAGTACTGATACCCGCGCTCGCTCGATCGCGAAGGCCTTCCGCTTCCCATGAATGACAAGTACGTAGGAAATCGAAGCGGGCTCGAAGTCTATCTTCAGAATCAAATGCGCCTCGACATACAAAGCAGGCTTGAGCAGATGGCCAGTGAACGGGATTCTGTTCACCAGAACAACGCACCCTAATTGTGCGCGTGCTCGCAGAGCTGCCGGAAGACGCTGGGCGTGACGAGTTGAAATTCGATCGGGAGATGACTCACCTCCTGCACGCGGTCGAAGATGTCGGTCGAGGGGACCGAAGGCGTGGCCACCAGCAGTTTGCCCGATTTCACGGCAAACGGAACTACGCCGCATTGATGACGTAGCTGCAATGGCAGGGAGCGCAGCACGTGCGCGCTCACTTTGGGCGTGTCGAGGCGCGCCGCCGGCAAGCCCGATTGCAAACTCATCGCTTTACAGAGCGACTGCTCGTCGATCAGCCGGTTCGCCAGCAGCAAGAGATCGAGCGTGGCGCCCACCTCGACCTGTGCCTGCGCGTCCGCAATCTGATCGGCCGACAGATAACCCTGCCCGATGAGCACGTCGGCCAGTTCGCGGCGGTGCGCATGCAGTGTGTCGCGCTGCGGGTAATGGTGATCGGTCTTGTTCCAGGAGAGCGTGTGCTTGCGCCGGCGCGCCTGCACATAATTGCGCAAGGCACAGACAGTCGCCGCCGAGTTGATCAGGTTTGCATGGAAGACGCGCAGCAGCACACCCGCCGCGGTCTGCCAGCCGAAGATACGGCCCACGCATAGCGAGCGAAGCCCGGTACGGAACCACTGCAGGCCGAGAGTCGTTGCGCAGAGCCGTGCGACCGTCGAGCTCTGCACGGTGAAATGCCACGGGTGATGTAACAGTTTCGCCAGCGAATAATCGAGCACGCCGCTGAAGAAGACCAGGTTCGCCAGCACGCTGATCGGATTCGTCAACAGCCCCTTGCGATCGCGCCAGAACCAATATTTCGTGCGCCACGATCCGCGCCAGCCATGCCGTTCCCAGGTCTGCAGCGCAATGCCGGTAATCCAGCGCGTGCGCTGCCGGATCGCTGCGTGCGTGTTGCGGGGGAAGTATTCGCGCGTGGCGATCAGCCCCTGTTCGCTTCGAGCGAGTGAGGCAAACGTCTGCCGGTAGCCCATTTCGTGAATGCGCACGCCGATCTCGTAGTCTTCCGTGAGACTCGCCGGATCGAAAGGCTGCTCGTTGTGATCCCGCGCCAGCCGCTCCAGAATTTCGCGCGCGAACCCGGTGCCAACGCCATTCGACGGAATGAACGATCCGCTGATCTCTCGCGCCCGCATATCAATGAACTGATATTCCGAGAATTCGTCCATATACACGCCATGCGTCACATCCGAGAACCCGGTCGGAAGCGGCAAGACTGGAATCTGCACCATCTCGTAATGCGCACGCTCGCGATTGATCACCCGGAAAGCTTGCGGATGGATCAGATCCTCCGCATCGTGCAGCACGACCGTGTCGAAGCGGGCATCCTGCTCGGCTTCGAAAAGCTCCATCCGCTGGTAGGCCGTGTTCAGGCAGTCCGCTTTCGACGTCGGCCCCGGATTCGGACAGATCGCCACATGCACATTCGAAAACTCGCTTGCCAGCTGCTCCGCCACATGCACGGTGTCGGGATCGTTCGGATACACACCGAGGAAAAAATCGAAGTTGTGATAGCGGATCACCGAGAGATTATGCCGGACCATGTTGCCGATCACGGCCGATTCCCGCCAGCACGGCACGAAGATCGCGATGCGGCGCTCGGGAAGCTCGTCAGCCCCGGTAGCCGCTTTCTTTTTTCCGAGTGCCATACCCGCAATCAGGGTGAAAAAGGGGATGAGATCGTCGATACCGCTAGTAAGCAGCAGCACGGCGAGCGAGCCGAGAAATGCCTCCAGAGCTGTGTGAAAGGCGAACAAGCTTCTTTCGAGAAGTGCGCGCCGGCTGCCCGGAATTGCAGAAAATCCTTAGAGTTTTCCGCAGTCCGGACACTAAATCGAAGGGTGAGTTGAAGATTGCTTCGAAGCTTGGATCAGGGGATCGGAAATAAATCGGACTGGGCTGCCTATTGCCAGCTCGTTCAACAGCTGATCGGCGGCCCGGTGCGCCGTAACGTATTCACGCCATGGGAGATGCGGCTGCTGCTAGATCTGCAGATGACGCGCATGCGGAAATCGTCGCGGCCGGAAGTTTTGCGCCGCTATCTGCGCACTGTCGAGCAGCAGGCTGCCTCGGGTGCGGCCGCGCCCATGCGCTTCTCGGAATTCTTCGAAAGCGACCCGCGCTCTCGCCGGGCCGTTCAGCCGAGCGTCCATCGCGTCAGCCTCCCGCGCGCCAGCTAAACTTCTTCGCCCTACTCGCTATCCATCAAGTCGGGCACGCTGGGATCCGTGCCGCTTAAATCTTGAGCCGCTGATCGACACCTGTTGACAGCCTACCGGTAAGCACGTAAACTACCGGATATGGCGGCTGCCAACCTGTCCAACATAAAAGCGGACGTCCCCTACGGAACGCTGGACCTCCTGATCCTGAAAACCCTGGACACGTTGGGACCGCTGCACGGCTATCGCATCGCCCGGCGCATCGAGCAGGTAGCGGAAAATCTTCTGCGTCTGAATCAGGGATCGATTTATCCGGCCCTCATGCGTCTCGAGCAGCAAGGGTGGATTCGCACCGAGTGGGGTGTCTCCGAGACGAAACGTAAGGTCAAGGTTTACTCACTCACGCGGGCCGGAGCGAAGCAACTCGGTATCGAAGTAGCGAACTGGGAGAGAGCCACAGCCCTGGTCGCCCGCTTTCTGGAGGCGAAAGCGTGAATCTTCGCTGGACGGTCACTCGCTTGCTCGCGCTGTTCCGCAAACGAAATCTCGAACAGGAACTGGAAGGCGAAATCCTGGCCCATCTGGAGGCCGCCGAGCAGGAAGCGCTCGCCGCCGGACTCTCACCGGCAGAAGCCCGCAGCGCAGCTCAGCGGCAATTTGGCGGCATCGCGCAGATGAAGGAAGCTCATCGCGATCAGCGCAGTGTCCAATGGCTCGAGAATTTGGTCCGGGACTTCCGTTACGGCATAGGCGCTTTGGCGCGAGATCCTGCATTCGCCACCATCTGCATCGGGTTGCTCGCGCTCGGTATTGGGGCCAACGCAGCCATGTTCAGTCTCGTCGATGCGGTTCTGCTGAAGCCGCTTCCGTTCCCGGAGCCCGAGCGAATGGTACGGGTGTGGGAATCGACGCCGATGGGACGCAACCCGACCACCACGCTTACGTTTTTGGACTGGAAGCGCCAGACCGGCATCTTCGAAGCGCTGTCGGTGGAGTCTCCGGTAAAAGCCGCCACGAGCGTCGGGGGTGATCCGGCGCGCGTTTCCGGCAAACTGGTTTCGACCGATTACTTTCAGGTATTTCGTGTCAAGCCGCAGTTGGGACGAAGCTTCGCGCCCGGAGAAGATCAGCCGGGAGCAGCGCCGGTCGTGATCCTGAGCCACGCCTTCTGGCAAACGCACTTCGCGGGCGATCCCGGCATTCTGAACCGCGAACTGATGCTCGATGGAGAGCCGCACAAAATTATCGGGATTTTACCGGCGGGTAGTTTCGATCGCGAGGATGCCGTTTTCTGGAAGCCCTTGATCTTCACCCGCGATCAGATGAACCGCGGTCAGCATTGGCTTGCTCCGATTGGCCGGCTGCGGCGCGGCGTGAGTCTCGAACAGGCACAAGCCCGAATGACCGCCTTACGAGCGAATCTGAACGACGTCATCTATCAAAAGGACTGGGGCTTCGCGGTCGATCCTTTCGCCAGAATGCTGGTCGGAGATACGCTGCGCCGGTCCATCTACCTGGCCTTTGGAGCGGTGGCCATGGTGCTGCTGATTGCCTGCGCGAACGTAACGAACCTGGCGCTTGCCAGGGGCGTCAGCCGCCGTAAAGAAATGGCGGTCCGGGCGGCACTCGGAGCAAGCCGCGGACGTTTAATCGCCCAGTTGCTCACGGAAAACCTGGTTCTCTGTCTGTTGGGAGCCGTGGCCGGCATCGCACTGGCGGACCTGCTCCTCCGTGCTGCCAGCCCGTGGGTCGCGTCCTCGCTGCCCTTTACCGCCAACCTGGGCATCGATCTGCGCGTGCTGGCTTTCACGGCCTTGGCCGTCATGAGCGTCCTGCTTCTTACCGGATTGCTTCCTTCGCTGAAGACATCCTTCGGGAGCCTCACGAAAACCCTGAATCAATCGGGACGTACATCGTCCGGTTCGCATGCGCCGATCCGGCGCGCCATCGTCATCGGCGAAGTTGCCGCTTCCGTCCTTCTGATCTCGGGCGCTGCGCTGTTGTTCAAGAGCCTCGCAAAACTGCAGGAAGTCGACCCGGGTGTGCGGATCGATCATATTCTCACCATGTCGGTCGATCTTCCTCTCGCCGCCTATCCATCTCCCCAAAGCGCGATCCAGTTCTACCGAACGATCACACGCAAGCTCGAGGCGGTGCCCGGTGTCGAACGTGCGGCCGTTTCGCAGGGCCTGCCGCTAACTGGGGTGCAATGGGGCGAGTACATGCGCCTGCCGGGAGTGCCGGAACCGGTTCTGGTTCGCTTGAAACTAATCGATCCCGGCTATTTCGGCGCGCTCGGGATTCCTGTCCTGACCGGCCGCGGAATTGGGGCCGGCGATCGCGCGGGCACCACTCCGGCGGTCGTCATCAACCAGGAACTCGCCCGGCAACTCGCGAAAACATTTAAAATGACCTCACCAGTCGGGCAAAGGGTCATGCTCGACGTGCCCGGCTACGGCACTGTACCGGAATCACCGGTGAACACAGAAATTATCGGGGTCGTTCGCAGCGAGCGGACCAATGGTCTGAACACACCGCTCGAGTTAGTGGCCTATATGCCGCTGGCGCAGGCTCCGCGGCAGGATGTGAACCTGGTGGTTCGAACACGAAGCAGCCCGGTTGCCGCCATAGCCGCAATCCGGGCAGCGGTACATGAGATCGATCCGAACTTACCCTTGGCCGACGTCAGGACAATGGAACAGGTAAAGCAGCAGAGCACGCTCTGGATGCGGCAGCCCACCTGGGTAATTGGCGCTTTCGCCGCGCTCGCCGCACTGCTGGCCGCGCTCGGACTTTACGGCGTTCTGGCGCATGCCGTCAGCCAGCAGCGGCGGGAGATCGGTATTCGCATGGCCATCGGCGCTTCTAGCCGTGATGTGCTGTCACACATTCTGAGCAGCGCGCTTTCCATGCTGCTGGTTGGCCTCTCGGTGGGACTGGCGGGAACCTTTGCGCTCACCAGGGTTTTGAAAACTCTCCTGTTTCATGTGTCGGCGCTCGATCCGGCAGCGCTCGCCGCCGCAGCCGTTTTCATGATTCTGATCGGTCTGCTGGCAGCCTGGGTACCCGCGGCTCGTGCCGCCCACGTCAGCCCGATGACGGTGCTGCGCGAGGAAGGCTGATCCGCTTTTCTGAATACGCCCGCTTCGCCGCCCGAACAGGCCCGGCCAACGCCGCCGCTCGGTTATCCTCGAATTTAGAATCGAGGAAATAGCGAATGGCAACAACTCCGGGTGCAGGCCCGAAACCGGAACGTAAGGTTTACTGCGTCAAGCTGCATAAAGAGCTGCCGGGGCTGGATGAAGTTCCCTTTGACGGGCATCCGCTTGGCCAGCGCATCTACGAGAACGTCTCAAAAGAGGCGTGGCGTATGTGGGTCGAGCAGATGAAAATGATCATGAACGAGTACCGGCTCAATCTCGGTACCCCCGAAGCGCAGGAATTTCTTCTCAAGCAGATGGAAGAGTACTTCTTCGGCGAAGGAGCGGCGCATCCGCCCGGATATGTGGCGCCGGGCCACTAAACCTCCCGCCCGTCTGCACGCCCGTTGCTCTCGAAACGTCCCTACTGGTTTGAAGCTGCTGGTTTGCCTTCTCGTGGCCGGGCTTTTGGCTACGGCGGCACCGAATAATCGCGCAGTGGCCGCGCGCCTGGCGAAGCTCGCGAAAAAGGCGGAAGATTCCGGCCAGACCGTGCGCGCCTACATGCTTTTTGCCGAGGCGGCCGCCCGCGATCCCGAAAGCCTCACCTGGCGCGCCAATCGTGACGCGCTCGAGCCCGCCGTCAAGCTGCTGACCAAAGCGCAGGTCGAGACGGCCGATATAGCACCGGATATTGCCGCGGCCGAAAAGGAAGCCGCGCAGGGGCCGCCGCCGCTCGAGCGTATCTCCCCGGCCGAGTGGCAGCATCCCGATCTCGCGCCCATACCCCACCTGCGTTACGATCCCGCTCTGCACGACTTTGATCTGCGAACCGATGCGAAAGCACTCGTCGAGCAAATCTGCGCCGCCTATGGCGTCCGCGCGCTCGCCGATCCCGGCGTCGATCACCAGAAACAGATTCACTTCGAGCTGAGCGGGGCCGATTTTCGCAGCGCGCTCGAGGCCGTCACCGCCGCCACCGGCACTTTCCAATTTCCAATCACCAGCACGGTTGCCTATTTTGCGCCCGATACCGAGATGAAGCGCAATGAGCTCGAACCGGTGGTCGTGCTCACTTTTCCTCTACCCGAGGCGCTGTCCGAAAAGGATCTCATCGAGGCCGCCAACAGCGTGCGCTCTCTGCTGAACATCCGTTCTGTCGGCTGGGATAGCCAGAACCGCATGGTGATGATTCGCGATCGCGCGGGCCGGGCCGAAATAGCGCGCTCGCTGCTCGAATCGCTGCTGCTGCCGCGCGCTCAGGTCTCGATCGATGTGCAGTTTCTGACGGTTGATACCGAGCGCAGCTATCATTGGGGCGCCAGTCTGCAGACGCTGTATCAGTTCATTGACTTCGGCAAAATCGGCGGGATCAAGAGCGTGCTCCCGGTCATCGTCGGATCCTCGAAGTTCCTGACATTCGGCGGCGGCGCGACGCTTTTCGGTGTCGGTGTGGCCGATGCCCAGGCCTTTGCTACCTATTCAAAGTCCGTCACCCAGGCGCTCTTCGATGCCACCGTCGTCGTAGCGGATCGCTCCACAGCCAATTTCCATATCGGCGACAAATACCCGATCCCGACCTCGCTCTACACCGGCTATTCGCAGGGACTGGCGTCGATTTACAATCCGGCGCCGCAGATCACCATGGAGGATCTCGGCCTCGTGCTCAAACTCACGCCGCATATCAGTGGCGACGGCGATATCGGCATCGATCTGGAAGCTGAGTACCGCACGCTCGGCTCGGTGACCATCGATTCCGTGCCGTCCGTTGCTGAGCGGTCGTTCAAAGGAACCGTGAACCTGCGCGAAGGAGAATGGGCCATTCTGGCCGGCATCGATGCGTTCTCCGACAGCTCGACACGCAACGGCATCGCAGGCATTGCAGATCTTCCAGGGCTGAATCAGCTGCTCGCCGAGCACACCCGCGACACCCAGAAATCGAACACGCTGCTGGTCATCAAGCCAACCATTACGCGACTGCCGATGAGCGAAGCCTTCAGTCCGCAATTTCTGCTCGGCACTCATCGCGGCCAGCGCATTCTGCTGTAACCCTTTGCTATCGTCACAGCATGTCGACGATGCGCGCAGAGATCTGCCAGCAGCCCGAGGCCATTGAGCGCACCCTCAACGAGGAATCGGCGCGCGCCGAAAAGTTGCGGAAACACTTCGAGCGTAATCGCGTGCGCATGGTCGTGCTGGCCGCCCGCGGCACATCCGACAACGCAGCCCAGTTCGGCCGCTATCTGTTCGAGATTTCCACCGGCATTCCCGCTTCGCTCGCCGCGCCTTCCGTCTTCACGCTCTACGATTCCAATCTCGATCTGAAAGAAACAGCGGTGGTCGCCATCTCGCAATCCGGCGAATCCACCGACACCAACATCGTTCTCGAGCACGCCAGGAAAGCCGGCGCCTTCACCATAGGCATCACCAACGAAAGCGGCAGCACCCTGGCGCGCCTGGCGGATGAAACATTCCTCGTGCGCGCCGGCAAAGAGAAGAGCGTCGCAGCCACCAAGACCTACACCGGTCAGCTCACCTGTCTCTATTTGCTGGCGCACGCGCTCGGCAGCCCGTTCGCACTCGAAGACCTGAAGCAGATCCCCGGCTGGACTTCGCGTGCGCTCGATCTGCAAAACGAAATACGCGAGCGCGCCGAGCGCTACTGCTTCATGCGCCACGCGGTCTGCGTCGGACGCGGCCTGAATTATTCGAACTCGTTTGAATTTGCGCTCAAGCTGATGGAGACGTGCTACGTAGTGGCCGAGCGCTTCTCATCCGCGGACCTGCTGCACGGCCCCATCGCCATGCTCGATCAGTCGTTTCCGGCGTTTCTGTTCTGCCCCTCGGGCGTGACCTGGAAAGCCATGCAGGAACTCTACGCCAAACTACGCTCCATCGAAGCCGAGACCGTCATCATCACCGACGAAAGCAACCGCGACGCCGCGCGTCTCGAAGGCTTGCGCCACCCGCCGTTAACCGTTCCGGCTGCGCTGGCTCAAAAAGGTGGGAAGCTGCCCGAAGATCTCTACACGCCCATTCCCTACGTCATCCCGGCGCAGTTATTCGCAGCGAGTCTGGCGGAAGTGAAGGGGCTCGATCCGGACCGGCCCAGATCGTTAAATAAAGTGACGCAGAATCTCTAGAATTGACTACTTGCGGGCGCCGCGCGTGGTGCCTTTGAGCACCGATTGACGGCGCTTGCGGTCCTGCCGCTTCGGCTTCACAATCTTGAACGTGCCGCTGCCCAGGTATTCGGCTTCGTATATGTTTTCTTTCTGCTTGAGCTTATCGGAAGTCGCGTGAGACATAAAGTTTTAGTGTAGCGGAAACAGCGCTTCGCCTCGGCCGCTCAGTGCTATGCTCGCAAGCGAGAGGGCGTGCACATCGCGATGACCCGCAGCACGACTATCGCGCTACTCGGCACGGCCGCCGTCTGTATCGGCACTGCCTACGCACTCGGCACAGGTCACCCCCCCGGTATCGGGCATGCGCTCGACCGTTCCCTGCCCAAACCTTTTCAGGAATATGTCGGAATCGAGTATCAGCGCGGCTCCATTCCTCTACCACCCGATGCCAACGAGACCGCCGAATGGACCTTTGCGCGCCTCATGTATCCGGGCGGCTGGAACGATGGCTACGCAGGACGCGGCGAATGGGACTGGCGCGAAGGCTTTTGTCTCTGGACCCAGGACTACCCGCGCGCCGACCGCCACTTTTCCGAAGCTGTCCGCCGCCTCACGCGCATTCAGGTTCGCTCGGTCGAACAGGCCGTCAATCTCGACGACGACGATCAGGTCTACAACTGGCCCTGGCTCTACGCCGTGCAGGTCGGCGAGTGGGGCATCACCGATCAGCAGGCGCACAAGCTGCGCGATTACCTCCTGCGCGGCGGCTTCTTCATGGCCGACGATTTTCACGGCACCACCGAATGGCAGGTCTTCGAAGAGAGCATGAAGCGCGTGTTTCCGGATCGCCCGATCGTCGAGATTCCATCGAGCGATCCGATTTTTCACACCGTCTACGATCTCGACGACCGCTACCAGATCGTCGGCGCCGAACATCTTCATGAGGGTCACAAGCTCGATGGGTACGTGGCGCACTGGCGCGGCATCTACGACGACAAAGGCCGCGTCATGGTCGCCATCACCTATAACTCGGACGTCGGCGATTCCTGGGAATGGGCCGACGAACCCGAGTACCCGGAGAAGTATTCCGCGCTCGGCGTGCGGCTCGGCGTCAACTATATCGTCTACGCCATGACGCACTAAGCCGCCGGCGCACCTGCCAGCTCGAGTGCATTGAACAGCAGCTTGAACGTCGCGTGCGGCTGTGCGCGGAACGTCACTTCGGGACCCAGCAAAATCACGCGCCCCTTTCCCAGCCGCGCTTCCACCACGGTTGTTCCGCCCTCTAAATACTGCTGTCCCCACGCCCAGCCGCTCACCAGCGGCGCAGCACTCGAGAACCACGACACAGCGCGCGTGTGCGCAAGCGGAGCATCCGGCAGCAGTTTGAAAACCGGGCTGTTGTCGAAGAAGTAATCCACCGAATCCGGCATTCCGTACGCGAGCGGATTCGTGTTGTCCACAGTAGCTTTCAGCAGCGAGCCCGGAATGTAGTACTTCTCGCGCGCGAGCGGCTTGCGTTTGCCGTCCGGCTCGACTTCCGTCAGATAATTTTCCACCGGCAACCCCAGCAATTCGCCCATCGCCGTCGAACTTCCCACCGCTACCAGCGTCCCGCCCGCTTCCACAAAACGCTTCAGCTCCGGCAGGGTCTTTTCGCGCGTGATACGGCCGAGCCACGAACGGTATTCGGCCGGAATTTGCTCCGGTTTCGGTTCCTCGCCGCGCCGTTCCGTACTCCCGAAAGCGCCATCGGTAAAAACCAGCGCATCGAAGCGCTTATTGAGATCGCCCGCATCCAGCGTCTTCGGATAAACAACCTCGAACGGAAATTCGTACTGCTCAAACAGCCAGCGATCCCAGCCCGACGACATCAGCCCGCCATATTGATCGTAGAGTCCGATGCGTGCGGAGCGAATTCGCACTCCAGCCGTATCGCTGTTGTCCCCATGCACCGCCACTCCCAATTCCGCCGCGCCCTTCTCCAGCACCGGCAGCGCACCCGCGGAAGCAGCCACCGCGATGCGCTCCTTATCCGGCCAGTAAACCTCCACGCCCGCTTTCAATAACCGGTTCACCACGATGAAGCTGTTGTTTTCGCGATGGCTGATCCAGTAGCGCTTCGCTCTTTCCATAGCTGTAAGCGGCGCCGCGGGCGGTTTCAGCAATCCATCCACTCGATGAAACGGTCCATCGAATCCGTCCAGAACACGGTCAAACTGTACGCCCATCTGCAACGCGAGCGTCCATCCAGCGCTGTCGTAAGGCGGAATCGGAGGACCGCCCGGGTATTGGAAATCGTTCGGGTGATGCTGCGGCTCGAACATATCCATTACGTGCGGCCGGAATGCCTGCGCCGTTTTCACCACGTACGAACCCGCTGCATACTGCTTGCCGTTCACCGCGAACGCCTGGTCGGCCTCGAGAACCGTGATCCCCGTCTTGAGCAGCGCGTTCACAAAACGCGTGGCCGTGGCGAAATCGGGCTGATCGGAAGGAATAATATAGCCGCGCGGATCCCGATGCGCAGGGTCGCGCAGAACTTTCTCATAGAGCGCTAGGGGAGCGCGCGCGTGTTCGTTGCCCGCGGCATTCTTCAAGGCTTCGATGCGATCCGGCGTGATCGTCCAGTGAGCCTCGCTGCCGTTGCGGATCGAATTGCGGCCCATGCGATAGATGTTGTAGAGCAGCGTCTCGCGATTGCGCGAGGCGTAATCCAGAATGGCGCGATTGTTGGTCAGCTCGTACTCGATCGATTGCCGGTAGTGCCATTTCTGCGGGGCAATCGGCAGCGGCAAATCTCCTGTCGGCAACTGCCGGTCGGGTACCAGTGGGATCTCCATCGGCGTCGGATTACCGATGATCTCCGTCAGAATGCCAATCACGTTATGGAAGTAGCCAATCGTGCGTAGCCCGCCGTTCCACCATGTCGAGTAATTCGCCCCGCTGCGCTGTGCTGAACCGCCCTTGCCTTCTTCCACCAGTCGTTCGTGCATCGCCGTGCCCACCGCTTCCACTCCCAGTGGAATCAGCGGGTCGAAGTTGTAGTTGAACGGATCGCGAAACGGGGGCATAAAGATCACCGCTCCCACCGGTCCCGTTTGATGATGGTTGTAGACGATCTGCGGAAACCATTCGATGAACATCTGCCGGTTCATGTTGGTCGTCTCCGGCATATTTGACATGTAGAAATCGCGGTTGTTGTCGTGGCCGATGTAATGCTGAAATAACCGCGGTAAGTACGAAAGCGAGCGCTTCTCCGGATTCGGCTCGCGCATGTACCAGTTCGCCACCAGTTCCTGCCCGTCCGGATTCGCCAGCACGCACAGCTGAATCGTGTCGTTCAGAAAGCGCATCGTCTCCGTGTCGCTGCGGCTCACCATCTCCCAGACATGCTGCATCAGCTGCTGCGAACCAACCGTCTCGCTCGCATGGAGGCCGCCATCGATCCAAACGACTGCTCTGCCTTCGTGCGCCAGCGCTCGCGCCTGCTCGTCCGTGAGTCCCTCGGCATGCGCCAGTCGCGCCGAAATCTCTTTGTAGTGCGCCAGGTGCCGCATATTCTCGGGCGACGAAATAACCGCCATGTACTGATGCCGCCCCTCCGCCGTCGGACCGATATCCACCAGCTTCATGCGATCCGATTCGGCGGCGAGCTGCTTCCACCACGCCTCCAGCTGTGTATAGTTGGCGACGTGGTAATCGTCTCCAATCTCGAATCCCAGCGCTTCTTTGGGGGTCGTCAGCGGTTTACCAGCGCCTAGCGCGCTAACCGCCGCGAGAGTTAACGCCAGTAAACGGTGCAATCGTCAAACTCCTGCTTATGAGGGTAGTGTTTGTCGAGCTCGAAATCGTCCATGATCTCGTCCTTGCAGGTTTCAAACGTGAAGAAGCGGCCGTGCGCCACCTGCTCTTTCAGCTCCTTCAGCGAAATGGTGTGGTACAGCGCCTCCTCTTTGGCCGCCAGCTCGATTTTGTGCGAATACGAAAACTCCATGCCCGAGGGCGGCTGCTGCTTCAGCAGGAAATACACCATCTCGTCGGCAAAGTATTCCTGGCCTTGCGGTGTGACCTCATGAATTTTCGCGGCGATCTTTTCGTAATCGCTCCAGTGAGTCGCGTCGCGATCGTCAAACAGAAACTTGGCCGCTGCAGTGGCAAGCACAAGCACCAGAAGCGCGCTCGGCCAGAACGGCCGCTCGGGATCGAACAGCCGCGTGCTGGCGTGATAGAAACCGGCACTCGCCAGAATCGCCAGAAACGGAATCATAAAGATGAAATAGCGGCCGAAGGTCGGATGGGCCGTCGCAATGTAGATCCCGAGCGCCAGCGCAATCGCGAAGGCGAGATAGTGTTCGCGGCGCACGTCGCGCGGCCAGCCGCTGCGCTTGCTGATGTACAAAAGTCCCAGCAGCGCAAACCCGGCCAGCAGCAGCGTTTCCGCTGAAGCGCTCCAGTCGGTTAGCACGTCGAAATCGTGCGCGCCCACATCGCCCCAGTTCACGCGCCGGAACATCGCCTGGTAGCGAACCACGTTGAACCAGGTCTGCTGCGGCGCGCGAACAAAAAGAACAATCTCCGGAGTAAACGCAATCAGCACCCCGGCGATGAACAGAATCGCGTTGCGTGTACGCATCGAGCCGCGCGAGTTGAGCAGAACCCAGACGAACAGAACCGGTACCGCGGGCGCGGTCAGCAGCGTCGAACCGGCGGCCGCGCCTGCCAGCAGAGCGATCACAAAAGCAGCCCAGGCACTCCCACCGCGCGCCTTCGCGACCGCCAGCAGATACGCCGTAAAGAGTAGAAACATGCCGCTGCCGTATGCCTGTGCGATTGGCCCGAAGCCGACCACCGTTGTGTTCAGTCCGATGAGGCAGGCCGTCAGAACGGCGCAGGCTAATCGCCAGCGCGGCTCGGGGAAGCGCCGCATCACGTAAATCGCCGCAAGCGCAATGGTTGCGATGGTGAACAGCGCATCGAACACATGCACCGCCTGCCATCTATCCCCGATTGCGCGCAGCACTCCCGCATTGAAGTACGCATTGAGCAGCGTCTGCGGAAAGGCGAAATCGATGTACGGCGTCTTGCCCCACGCAATCAGCTGCGCCGCAACGAGATGAAAACCTTCATCCCAGACGAACGCCGTTGTCTGCGAATAGACCAGATACCCGGCTGCGAATGCGGCCAGTACGGCCCCGAGCCAGTACCAGGCGCGTCGCGATTTGCGGAGTTCACTATCTTGTGAGCGCTCCAGCATAGCGGCGGAGTCGCTCATCGCCTAGCGCGACGACCCCGTTGGGAATTGCTGATGATAGTCCGGATAAGCCGGCTTCTCGAATTTCTGCGGCGGATTTTTCTTCAGCAGTTCCAGCGCCACGTCCACCGCGCGCTCCAGCTGCGGATCGTGCCCTGCGCGCATCGCCTTCGGATCGAGATCCACTTCCACATCCGGCGCGATGCCGTGGTTCTCCACTTCCCACTGTCCGGCAATGCCGTAAAACGCCCAACGCGGAGCCGTCACATGGCCGCCGTCGATCAGCGCCGGATATCCGCCGATGCCGACCAGCCCGCCCCATGTCTTCATTCCCACCAGCGGGCCCACATGCGCCTTACGAAAATACCACGGCATCGCGTCCCCGCCCGAACCCGCGAATTGATTGATGATCATCACCTTCGGTCCGTAGATCGCCTGCGTCGGATCGGTGATGTCCTCGCCTTCTCGGCTCGCAATGCGGCCCATCGGCTTGCGGTTCAGATAGTCGATGATGTAATCGGCAATATCGCCGCCGTGATTGTAGCGCTCATCAATCACGGCGCCTTCCCGGCCGATCTGCGCAAAGAAATAGCGGTTGAAGCTGGTAAATCCGCCCATCGCAGTATCCGGCAGATGCACATACGCCAGCAGCCCGTTGCTCAGCTGATCCACTTTACGCCGGTTGCTCTCGATCCATTCCAGATGGCGCAGATTGGTTTCGTTGTCCACCGGAATCACCGTAACTTCGCGCGCGCCGCTGCCATCGGCATTCGGCCCCACGCGCAGCACAATCTGCTTCCCCGCGGTCTCTTCAAAAAAGCTGTAGAGATTGTCCGTGCTGTGCAGCTCGCGTCCGCGCACCGCCAGCAGATATTCGCCCGCCACTACGTTAACGCCTGGTTGCGTGAGCGGCGCCTGCAGCTGCGGATTCCAGTTCTCGCCGTTGTAGACTTTCGCAAAACGATAGCGGCCGTTTTCCACCTTATAATCGGCGCCGAGCAGTCCCACTTTCAGCTTCGGCGGTTCCGGCGATTCGCCGCCGCCTACGAACATGTGCCCAACCGTCATGTTGCCGAGCATCTCTTCAAACAGATAATTCAGATCCGCGCGCGACGAAACGCCGGCCACCCACGGCGTGTAAAACGCTTCCGCCGATTTCAGGTCGAGCCCGTGAAAATGCGGGTCGTAGAAGAAGTCGCGCTCGATGCGCCAGACTTCGTGATACATCTGCTTCCACTCTGCGCGCGGATCCACATACACTTCCATCTCGCCCAGCTTCAGCGCTCCGTCTCCGGGCTTCACTGCGCTTTCCGCGCCCGTGATAAACCACTGCTGCCCTTCCCGATAGAGCACCTTTTCGCGGTTATCGGAAAGCACAAACGCCGTCGCGCCTTCCAGAATCTTGTCCGTCTTGCGTGTCTTAAAATCGAACTTGTTCACCGTGATCGGCCGCGGTCCGTTCTGCATGTCGACCAGTGGCCCATCCTGCACAAAGACAACGCCCTCTTTGCCCGGCGTTACCGCGAAGTAGTTCTTCTCCGGCAGCGGCAGCGCGAGAATGCGCTGGCTGAGATTATCGAAATCGATGCGCGTTTCGGGTGCCGCTTCCTTCTCTTTCGCGTCCTTTTTCGCGTCATCCTTCTTGGGCTCGTCCTTTTTGTCCGCATTCTCGTCGTCGCTCTGCGGAGCGAGCGGCGAGGGCTGATCCTTGCGCAGCACCGCTACGTAAATCGCGCTCGTCACCGGATGCCCGATGCTCGACATATCGATCCAGCCGCCGCTCAGCGCGACTGTTGTGCTCGCGACGAAGTACAAGTATTTGCCGCTTTTGTCGAATTCGGGCGAAGTCGAATCGCTTAGGCCATCCGTCAGCTGGTGCGCCTGTTTATCGGCCAGCGAATAGACAAAAACTCCGTGCAGATGGTTTTCCAGCTGCTTGGAATACGCGAGCCAGCGGCTGTCCGGCGACCAGCGCGGATGAAAATCGTACGATGGGCTGTCGAAGCGATCGGTATCGACCTTCACCGGCGTCTTCGCCGCAACATCGACATACCAGAGATTCAGCCGCTTGTCGTAATACGCGATCTTCTTGTTGTCGGGCGACCAGGTGGGCGAATAAAAGAACGACGGCGGATCGCCGAGCGGAATCTTCGTAATCGTGCCGAGGCCGTTCTGATCGCGGATGTGCAGCGCGTACTCGCCCGATTCATCGGAGAAGTAAGCAATCGATTTTCCGTCCGGTGACCACGAGGGATCGCGGTCCGCTATGCTGGGCGTCGACGTCAGATTGCGGATATCGCCTTTTTCCGCGGGAACGGTAAGAATCTCGCCGTGCGCTTCAAATACCGCGCGCTGCCCGGTCGGCGAGATCGCCGCATTTTCAATCTTTGCCACACTGAGCTTTTCAAAATGGCCACGCACCTCCGGCAGATCAGCGGCCACATGAATATCCACGCGATGCGATTTGCCCGACTTGAGGTCATATAAATAGATCGCCCCGAACTGCTCGTATACAATCGCGCCCGGCCCGTCGGAGGCCGATTTGAAATCGAGCCCTTCGTTCTTTACGGCCTCGGCGATTTTTCCCGATTCCGTATCATACGACCAGAGGCTCACGGCTCCGCTGCGATCCGACAAAAAGTAAATCTTCCTGCCGACCCACATCGGATTGAAGTCGTTTGAATTCTCGCGCGGGATTTTGACGATGCTCGAATCGGACAGATCGGCCAGCCAGATTTTGGTTGTCTGTCCGCCGCGATAGCGCTTCCACGCGGCCTGCCATTGGAACACCGGTACATACGCGATGTGCGAGCCGTCCCCCGAGAACGAGCCGTCTTCGGCAGTCGGCAGCGGCAGTCGGTCCGGAAACGTGCCGTCCACCGCAATTGTGTACAGCTGGCCGCTATCGGCATACGCCTCGCGCCGCGAGTTGAACAGGATGCGCTTTCCATCGGGTGTCCAGCCGATCGCCACGTCCGGCCCGGGATGATATGTCAGCCGTCGAGGCACGCCGCCGCTCGCGGGTACAACGTACACGTCCACATTGCCGTCGTACTCACCGCTGAATGCAATCTGCGAACCGTCTGGCGAAAAGTGCGGATTAAATTCGCGCCCGATGCCGCTGGTCAGCCGCGTCGCTTCCCCGCCCTCGCGCGGCACCGTCCAGAGATCATTTGCATACTCAAAGACAATCTGCGTCTTGCTAAGCGAAGGGCTGCGCAGCAGAAGCGGTGGATTATTCTCAGCCGCAGCCGAGGCAAATACCGGAGCGAGTGCGCAGATCGAGATGACAAGGACGGACTTCATAGGCAGGCGTACGTATAAGCGTACCTGATTGCATTACGAAGCGGTGGTGCGCCTCCGGCCCTCGCCGGAACGCGGCTCCAAATCGGCAATCGTCCAGACCGCGCCTGTCACCAGGAACGTCAGCGCGCATTCGGACCAGAGGAAATGCTTCGTCGGGCTGGCGATTACATGCGGTAGCCACACCAGTACGCCGAAAAGCGCCAGCATGAGCGCCATCAGCCGCATCGCGAGCCTCGCGTAACGATCGATCAGAATGGCAATCGCTGCCAGTCCAAATGCGCTGGTTGTAAGCACTGCCCAGATCATTCCATTCAGCGGAATCCATTTCGGAACCAGTTGCGCCGTTTGCCGCAGCAGAAGTGCCTGTCCTAAGGCAAACGAAATCGCGCAGACACCGATTCCCAAACGTGCCACGCGCGCGAGCAGTATTTCCCTTTCTGGCCCGGTGCTTGCATATACCGCAATCGCGCCGCACAACAGCGAGAAGAAGAGGAAGAAGCTTCCTCCATAGCGCTCATAGACGTTCGCTGCCGCAACGATGTCGGGCACGCAGGCCAGTGAAAAGCAGAGATAAACGATTGAAAGCAGGATCGCTGCCACCTTTCGCGTGCGCCAGACCTGGATCCCAATCCCACCGGCAATCTGAGCCGCCATCAGGCATCCGCCAACCACCACGCCAAATGGCAAACGCCAGATATGTTGTACGTTCTGCCAGGTCTCCGGATCGTGCCAGAGCAGAGCGATCACGCCGAACAGCACAGCTGCTGCGCCAAACAGCACCCTTCCGGCCTGGTTCATTTGGCCGGCAGGTTGTAGGCGAACGTAAACGCCAGCCGCACCTGCATGCCACGGTAGTCGGCCGGCAAAGGCGGCAGCGGATTCGACATACTCAGTCCCGCGACCGCTGCCCGGTCGAGCGGCATTGATCCCGACGTGTCGGCGACCACCATCTTCGGGATGCTGCCGTCGCGGTTGATCGCGAACTCCACCACCGTGCGCCCTTTCAGCATCCCCATGCGCGCGCTCTCGGGCACCACGCGCCGCCAGTTCGTACGCACAATCAACAGAATCTGCCGCAGATACGCTCGAAAATCCGCGCCTGTCGGATCGCTCTGCAGCTCCACCGCCGCATGCTGCGCTGGAGCCTGCGCGTTGGTTCCCAGACTTCCCGGCGCGCTCTGCTGCGGCACATCGTCGCTGATCACCAGCTCGCGATTGTTCTGGCTCTGCACCAGCCCGTCCACCGGTGCATTGACCGCGCTTTTGGGAGGCGCGAGCGTCGGATGCGGGTTCGGCGGAACTGCCGAGCCGACATTCTGAAAGGGGCTCTCGCTCGGCTTCGGCGCCGGTGGTGGCGGTACCGGTAATCCGCCCGCGATTCCCGCAGCAGGTGCGTTCCCCGTCGAATCCACCTTCGGCGCTTCCGGCAGAATCTGCGGCGGCGTGTTCTTCGCCACCGGTTTCGGCTCGTCCTGCTTCGGCAGTTCGAAACGCTTCACGCTCGGCCTTCGTGCCTCTGCGCCTCTGTTTGCCGCCTCGCGCGAAGACATCAGATCCGCCAGATCGATCTGCTTGCTCACCGGTGCGCGATTCGGCGCTTTCTGGGTCATCAGCTCCTTCGGCAGATAGAGCGTCACATGCTGAACGTGCAGAACGGGTGCAGGCTGCTCCCTTCCAACCAGTGTTGGAATCCGCACGGCAGCGAAGAAAAAGAGAATGTGAAGCGCGATGGAGCTGCCGAAGATTGCCGCCCATTGCGGCCGGGTTCGTGCCTCCGGCCACTCGAGCAGAAGGTTCAGCTCATCGGCAGCAGAGGGCGAAACAGCGGCGTTCACGAATGGATGCGGCGCGCGATGGTCTCGGAAACGGTCTGCGCGTGCACCTTGATCGTACCAAGGATTTCCTCCGCCAGACGCAGCGCGCGCGTCGCCTGCCAGCCATCCACCAGCGGCTTCGAACGCTCACGCACAGTTTGAAAAAACGAACTCAGCTCGCGCTCGAGAGGCTCGCTCCGCTCCACCGGAACCTGCTCAAAACCAATCCTATGTTGCTGATTTATAGAGGGTTGTTCGGTATTGGGTTCGTTCCTTAAAAAATCGCGGGTCAAGAGTTCGTTTGGTAAAATTCGTAGCCGCGCCAAATCCTGCCGCCCGTAGTCCACCGACAGATATTCCCCCGGCTGAAACATGCGCAGCTTCCGCACCTGCTCGGTCGAGACCCGGCTCGCCGTCAGGTTCGCCACGCAGCCGTTTGCAAAGGAAAGGCGAACGTTCGCGATGTCGACTTTGGGCGAAAGTATCGAGATCCCAGCAGCCCGGATCTCCGCCGGTTCTTCGCCTGCCAGGTGCAGCACGATGTCGAGATCGTGGATCATCAGATCGAGCACCACGTCCACATCCAGGCTCCGCGGCGTAAATACACTCAGGCGGTGGACCTCGAAGAAAAGGGGAAGAGTGCAGGCACGCTCCAGCGCCACCACTGCCGGATTGAAGCGCTCCAGATGCCCCACCTGCAGAATCCGGCCATTCTGCTCCGCCAGTTGCGTCAGCCGCGCGCCGCCCTCGGCTGAATCCGCGATCGGCTTCTCCACCAGCACATCCACCCCGGCGCTCAGCAGCGCTTCCGCCACGGTCTCATGCGTTACCGTCGGGGTCGCGACGATAGCGGCGTCCATGTGGCCAAGCACGTCGCGCACATCGCTGAAAGCCTCCGTGCCGTACTGCGTCGCCAGCGCCTGCGCCCGCGCCAGATCCAGATCCACAATGGCTGCCAGACGCACCTCCGGCAACTGGCTCAGCACACGCGCATGGTTCTTCCCAAATGCGCCTGCCCCGACCACGGCCGCGCGAATCATTTCGTGCTCTCCAGCGGCTCGTATCCGGCAATCGCGATCCCGGCCTGGTTCGCTCGCGCGATCATGGCGTCTTTATCCAGCAGCAGCGTCCGCCCGGCATCCACCGCCAGCGCCGTCGTGCCCGTCTCCACCATCGTTTTCACGGTGGTCAGCCCGGCCACCGGTACATCGAACAGCAGATGTCCGCGCCCGCTCGAGGCTTTTACCAGCCGCAGCGGCCGTCCATTCGTCAGCGAAGCCGCGCGCCGCAGCATCGCATCCGTTCCTTCCATCGCCTCCGCGGCCACGCACGCCTTCTCGCTGATCGCGACGCTCTGTCCGATATCCGCCGTCGCCAGAATCGACGCGATCCGGCGCCCGTAGCGAATGTCCTCTTCTTCCTCTTTCGATGGTTTCCGCTTCGTCAGCACGCCCTCAGGCGCAAGCAGCGGTTTCAACAGGCGCGTCGAATCCACCAGCGCGATGCCTTCCTGTTCCAGTACCCGCTGTACCCCCGCAATCAGCGCGGCCGTGTTCTTTTCTTTCAAAGACGTGAGCAGTTTGAGCAAGCGCCAGTCGGGGGTCAAGCCGCTGAACAGGCTCACGTGCTTCACCTGCCCGGTCATCATCACTTCTGTCACGCCTTCACGCTTCAGAATGTCGATGATCTTGCCGAGCTGGCCGATATTGACCCAGTGAAACGTGCTCGCCAGCGGCTGCAGTTCCGGCGAAGCTTCGTTTTCGATCGCGACCACGCTGATCTCGTGCCCTTCGCGCCGCGCGGTTTCAAGCGCCAGCAGCGGAAATCTCCCGTTGCCCGCGATCATTCCGTACTTCACCCGCGTCCCGCCCCGTACTTCATTTACTTGACGAAGCCGCGCTGCGACGCACGCACGAAATCGAGCAGCTCGCGAACTTCGTCCGTCTGCGGCAATTCTTCTTCAATGCGGCCCAGCGCCTGCGACGTATTCAGTCCCGCGCGCGTCAGCATTCGAAACGCATTCTGCAAAGGTTCAATTGCATTGGCATCGTAGCCTTTGCGCTCGAGTCCGATGCGATTCGCGCCGTAGACTTCCGCCTTGTGATCGGTGGCCGTGATCGAAAATGGCAGCACATTCTGCTTGATTACGCTGCTGCTGCCGACCATCGCATGCCGCCCGATGCGAACAAACTGATGAATGGCGCAAAGGCCGCCGATATTGGCGAAATCTTCTACGGTCACATGCCCAGCGAACGTCACGCCGTTGGCGATGATCGTGTGATTCCCAATGATAACATCGTGCGCGACGTGAACGTAGGCCATCAGCAGATTGCCGTCGCCGATCGCAGTCACCATGCCGCCGCCTTCGGTGCCGCGATGAATCGTGACAAATTCGCGAATCGAATTGCGATCGCCGATGCGCGTCTCCGACGGCTCGCCCTTGTACTTCTTGTCCTGCGGTGCCACGCCGATCGAGCTGTACGGATAAAAAATGTTATCGCTGCCGATCGTCAATTTGCCTTCGAGGTAAACCTGCGCCACGAGGCGAGTGCGCGCGCCGATTGTTACGCCACTGCCGATGATGCAGTACGGACCGATCTCCGCTTCGCGGGAAATGTCGGCGTCGGGATCGATGATGGCAGTGGGATGAATGGCCACCGGAACTTCAGGCCGCTTCCCGTTCCGCGACTTTGCACATCAGCGTCGCCTCGGCTACGATCTGCCCGTCAACTTTCGCTATGCCCTGCAGCTTCGCCACCGTATGCTTCATCTTGAGGATCTTCATCTCGATGCGCAGCTGGTCGCCGGGTATGACGGGCTTGCGGAATTTCGCTTCATCCACCGAGGCCAGGAACATGATTTTGCCGCGAGCGTACTCATTCACATGCCCGATCAGGATGCCGCCCACCTGCGCCATCGCTTCGATGATCAGCACCCCCGGCATCACCGGGAAATCGGGAAAATGCCCGGTGAAATGGGGCTCGTTCACGGTCACATTCTTGATGCCGACAACCGAATCGCCGGTAACTTCCAGAATGCGATCCACCATCAACATCGGATAGCGATGCGGCAGTACTCGAGTAAGCTCTTCGATGTTGAGCGACGGCATGAGCGCGGAAGAACTGTGATTATAACAATCGCGGCGATCCCGTTACTGTTTCGCCTTCTTGTATGCCGCTTCGATTTCCGGCTGAAACTGATCGACCACATACGCCAGCGTCTGTTCGCTGCGGGACCAAAGCAGCAGGCGCTCGCTTGCTTCGCGCAGCTCTGCCGGAGTCGGATCGGGATGAGACTCCACATACGCGACGGCATTGTTCTCGGCGCGCATGGTGTCCGACTGGAGATTGCTGTAGACGCGCGTGGCCTCCTCGGCAATCGCGTAAAGCGAGACTTCGTCCGTGTTCATATGTCCCAGCGCGCCGGTCGAAAGCGCGCTCTGCCAGGAGCCGAGATTAAAGAAGTAGAACGGATTGTGGATCGCGTCGATTTTCTTCTTCAGATCGCCAGGATGCTGTGCCAGCGCCGGTAAATCCGCAACCAGCGCCTTCAGATCCTTGTTGGCCTGCTTCACGGCCGGGGCTTCCTGATTCATATGTTCGCGATTGATCTCCAGTTCGCGGCTGAAGTTCTCGCGCGCCTCCCGCACCACATGCCGGTTGTGAATGCTCTCGCGTATGCCTTCGAGCGAAAGCGCGATCAGGATACCGATCGTCACAATCGCGATATGAACCGCAAACTCTCGCCAGTTATGAACCGGACCTTCGGGCGCGTGAATCTCCATTCCTCATATGATGAACACACTCATGCCGGTTTGCGCCGGCGCGATTCTGCCAACTGAGCGGTGCGGGCGCGATGGCATTTGAGGCACAGCGTTTGCATATTGGACAAATCGCATTCGCCCCCGCCCTCGACAACCGGCACGACATGATCGGCATCCCAGAGCGATTTGCGCGAGCCGAGACGCCATTCAGCGGATGCCCGCAGACGCGCCGGACCGCGCAGCCTGCGAATGCGGCGAAATTCGGCAATGCAATCGAGTCCGCACTGCGCGCAGATGCCGCGGTCGCGCTCGAAGACTCGTTCGCGCAGATGTCCTGGGTTGCTGCGCAGTCTCCACTCTTCAACGCACCAGTCGGAGCAGAAGGTCTGGCGCCCGGCTGGAACTTCGAGGCTGCACCAGCGGCAGAGATGACGCCCGTTCGGCCCTTTCGGCAGATTCGCGCGATCGGCTGCTCCGCCCGGCATGGCTCGTTGTGACGAGCGCGAGAACGCGCTTTGAGAGCTCATGTGTTTACCATACAGCCACATTCACGTACAATGCACAGCATGAACAGTTTCGTGCGGCTCGGTTTTGTGCCCCGGCACTTTGATTTCGGCGTGCTCGTTTTGCGGGTGGTTTTCGGCCTGACTCTTTGTATTGTCCACGGCTGGTCCAAAGTAGTTCATTTCTCGGATATGGCCGGCCATTTCCCCGATCCACTGCATATCGGCTCGAAATTTACGCTGATGTTCGCAATTCTTTCGGACCTGATCTGCTCGCTGCTCATTGTGCTCGGGCTCGGTACCCGCTGGGCGGCGCTGATCGTGGCCATCAATACTGGCGCGGCGTTTGTGCTGGTGCACAAATTGTCGATCTTCGGGCCTCACAGCGGTGAGCTGCCTCTTCTGTTTTGCTTCTGGGCGATTTCGATCCTGATCATGGGTCCGGGCCGCTACAGTCTCGATGGCGTTTGAGCCAGGGCACCCTGAGTTGAAGAACCTGTTCGATGTTGCGCTGGCAAATCAAGTCAAGCAGCGCATCGACTGCTTACGCATCGACAGCCAGCGGCAGTGGGGTCGGATGAGTGTAGCGCAGATGATGGCTCATTGCGCATCAGCACTCGAGATGGCTCTGGGCGAGATCAGGCCGCCTCGCGCGCTGCTGGGGCGGCTGATCGGTTTTATCATCAAGCCCCGCGTTGTCGGGAATGACGAGCCGTTCCGCCGCAACGCGCCGACGATGCGCGATCTGGTGGTCAGCGGCAAATGCGATCTGGATACGGAGCGCTCGCGTCTTTGGTCGCTGATCGACCGGTTCGTTTCCGGTGGACCATCGGCCTGCACCGTCCATCCTCATCCGTTTTTCGGCCCTTTGACACCCGCCGAATGGGCTGTCTTGATGTACAAACATCTGGATCATCATCTGCGCCAGTTCGGTGTGTAGAGTGTTCGCGAAACTTCGGCGATCAAACTGGAAACGCTTGCGCCCTCCTTCAAGACTCGTGGTGACGATGGCTGGGCGTGGGATCCTCCGGCGGGGCGGGCGGCTCGGCGAAGTAGTCGTTGTAGAGATCTTCGTTGAAGAGATTTGCCGTCTTCACGTCCTTTAGCGGAAGCGTGATAATCAGGTCGTTCTGATCGAAAGCGGGCTCGCGCAGCGCGCCATCGTAATAGGTTGTCGCGACGGGGTTGAGATTGTCCTTATCGCGATAGCCGCTGCGATACGGCAGCAGGCGAAAATAAAGCTCCTGCGGGTCGAGATTCGGACTTTCGGTGATCCAGCCTACGTACCATTTGCGGTTATCGAGCGTCACAGAGAGCAGCTGTTTCTCTTTCTGGCTGCGCAGCAGCAATTTGGTGAAGGCGTTCCCGTGGCGATCGATTTCGAGGGCTTTGGCGCGTTCCCGGTCAACAAATAAATTCCAGATCCAGGCGCAGACGGGGCCGAGAACGAAGGCGAAGGCGCTGGTGCCCAGGAACGGCAGGTTCAGGAAGTAGCTCCAGATGCGATCGATGTCGATTCCGGCGACGTATCCGAAGAAGAGCTCGATCAGACGCGCCAGCGCAGCCAGACACGTACCGGCGATGGCGGCCTGGATGAGCAATCGGTAGCCATCGAGCCGCTGGGCCGCGAACCGGAAGTAGTGTGTGAGGTGAATGAAGAGGAACCCGCCCAGCAATGGCAGCAGTAGCAGGTTGTACGGCATGGAGCGCGACCGGCGCTATTCGGGCTTGCGGTAACGGACGACGGCGATGTAGCCTTTTTTGGAAGGCTGCTGGCGGTTCTTGGAGCCTTTGCGAATCATCTCCTGCACCTTGGGATCGCGCAGGAGCACGTCGACGTTGGTGATCGTTCTGCCTTCCCAGGTCGTGTAGGTGAGTTGCTCGTCGCCGGATTTCGCCATTCGCAGAAGCCCTCTGCCTTCAGCATAACTTGATTTCGATACGCACGTGAAGGAGTCTGGCATGGCCGGGTACTACCGCTCGGGAACCTCAGGTTTGCGACGGTGTCTGAAGTAGCAGGGATGAAAGCTCTGGAACGGTTTGCATACATTGCGCTGATCGGCAGCCTCGCTGTAGCGCTTAGATCGGTAGCTTCACACAAGAGCGCGGCGGGAACGGAGGCGATTTTCAGGCGCCTCGAGATTCAGGACTCCAGTGGTCACACTCGAATCGTCCTGTCAACGGATTCGGCCGGCACCGCCCAAATGCAACTTACGGATATCACCGGAAAGAAAAACAGCGTCATCGAGCAGGACCGGGACGGGTCAACAACGTTGCGGTTCGCTGGGCCTGGTGAGAGGGACAGCATCTGGATCAATGCAGCCCAAACAGGTCCGGGGCCTAGCATCTGGCTGGCTGGAAACACAGACGATCAGGTCATGTATCTCGGGCCGGGCGATTTACAGAATGATGTACCGTCGCTATCCTTGAAAGCCCAGGGATGGGGACTATATTTCCCGGCAGGTGGGTTTAAGCCGCCACACGCAGCGATAGGAGCTTACAGAGATCGGAAAACGGGACGGATCAGCGGCTTTGTACATCCATCATCCGATCGATAGCCTGTTCTGGTGCGGAGTTTCATCCGGATCCGCGAGTCTTCAGAGAGTAATCTTCGTCGTTGCGGGTGAGGTTTGGGTTGTAGTACGGGTCGGCGTCGATGATGGCTTCCCATTTCAGGCGCATGGCTTCGACCTCCTGCGGATGCGGCACCAGATCCTTCGATGTTTTCGAGAATGCCTCGTGATGATAGAGCAGGGCGTGCGGCGTATAGAGCACGCGGTATCCGGCATTGCCGATCTTGAGACAAAGATCAATGTCGTTAAATGCCACGGCAAACTGCGTCTCATCGAATCCGCCGACTTTCCAAAAGACATCGGCGCGAGTCATGAGGCAGGCACCCGTCACCGCGCTGACATTCCGAATCACGTCGGTGAAGTCGAAGTAGTGACTCGATGAACCATCCAGACCCTTGAAGGCGTGGCCGCAGTTGTCGTAGAGCCCCATGACAACACCGGCGTGCTGGATGCGGCCATCGGGATAGAGCAGTTTCGCGCCCACCGCACCAACCTCGGGACGAACCGCAAGCTCGACCAGCGCTTCGAGCCAGCCCGGCTCGATCACCGAAGTATCGTCATTCAGAAAAAGCAGCAGAGGCGAATCGCAGGTCTTGGCGGCAGCGTTGCAGATGGCGGAAAAATTGAACGGCTTGTGCCGCCAGTCAATATAGCGCACGTTCGAGTGCTCGCTCATGAGCTCGCGTGCGTAGTTTTCGATCGCATTGTGCTTCGAGTTGTCGATGATGACGACTTCGTAATCGCGATAACTCGTTTTGGTGAACAAGCTCGAGAGATTCGTACGCAGCACATCGAGCTTGCCGCCGGACGGGATGATGATGCTGACGCGCGTGCCTGCGGGAATCGGGTAGCGTGCGCGCCAGCGGCCCGGTACGCGGCCCGGTTCAATGCTGTGAGCCGCGCCGGTACGAGCGGCGTACGATTGAAGCGCGCGCTTAGCAGCATCGAGCGCGTAATTCTTGTTCTCCTGGGTCACCGCAGTCGAGCCTTCACTCGCGCGCCAATGGTAGAGAACGCGCGGGATGTGGCGGATGTCGCGAGCGTGCTCAACCGCGCGCAGAATCAGATCGTAATCCTGGCTGCCGTCGCAATCGGGGTTGAGATGCCCGAGCTTCTCGGCGAGATCGCGGCGGATGGTCAGCAGATGGCAGACGTAATTCTCCGAAAGCAGCAGATCGGGCGACCAGTCCGGCTTGAAAAACGGATCGAAGCGCTTGCCCTTGGCGTCGATTTTGTCCTCATCGCTGTAAAGCAGGTCGGCCTCGGGATGACGATCGAGCGTTTCGCAGATCCAGGCGAGCGCGTGGGGAGAAAGCGTATCGTCGTGATCGAGCAGGCAGAGATAATCGCCGGTTGCCAGCTGCCAGGCAGCATTGGTCGCGCGTGAGATGCCGCCACGTTCGCGCTGATAAGCTATGCGAATCTTCGGATTTTCAGCATAGCGTTCTAGGACAGCGCGCGTTTCAGCACTCGATGAAGAATCGTCGGCAATGCAGAGCTGCCAGTTGCTGTACGATTGCGCGATCACGGATTCAATTGCAGCTGTCAGCTCGTCGGGCTTCGTGTTGTAGACCGGCATCAGAATGCTGAAAGTGGGCCGGGAGGCAAAGCTTACCAGTTTGAGCGAGATCAGATCGTCATCGGGCTCTTCAAAATCGTGGATCCAGCGATAGTAGTCGGAGGAGAAGCCGTGCTCGTGATCGATCTGGACGGCGCTGCGCGTCTCGCGAATGGGCTTGCCCTGCGAGATGAGCCGGAGCGTGATCACGTGCCGGCCGTTAGGCAAAGTGAGCGAATCGAAATCAGCAGCAAAGCCGGCGCGTCCCGTGGTGTCGAGATCGGGATGATGCTTCTTCACGTCGGGGCGCGGGATCGAGGGGACAACCTGCATGCGCGGAATACCGGCAATATCGATCTGTACGCAATCGACGCCGCGCTCGGCCGCACACCAGCCTTTGACCGTGATGTTGCCGCTGCGCAGCGCGAGATCGCTGGGCTTCGGTTCGTCGCAAACCAGAAACGAGCGCTGCCGGGAGTTGAGCACAACGCTCTCGGCTGTGTTGCCGCCGCGGGCGCGCGGCACGAAGCGCTTGGCCAGATCGCCCGCCGCTCGCAGCGTGCGCCAAACGCGCCCGGTGAGAATTTCCATCAGAATGCGATCGAGCCGCGCGATGGATGATTCGTGCGCGTTCAGTTGAGCCTGATGCTTTTCGACCAGCTCGAGCACGCGCTTGAGCTGCCGCTGCGAAGCGCGCAATTCGGCCTGCACCTGGCGCAGTGCGTCATTGGCGGCTTCGAGCGTTTCAGGCGTGTCCTGCCGGGGCATTCATATAGAACAATACCAAGGGAGACTGCTTGATCGATTCGCTGAAAAGGCAGATGAAAGGGTCGCTGCGGCGCGCGAAAGATGCATTCTGGCCCTCGCACGAAATGCGCCAATATGAGGCCTGGATTCGCGCCCGGATCGACGCGCGCCAGAACATATACACGCGTGAGCCGGAGCCCGGCTTGTTTTCTATCCTGACAGCGGTTTGGGATGGCAGCCCGCTCGCGTACCTGCGCGAACTGGCGGAGAGCATCCAGCGGCAGAATGCAACGGGAGCCACGGAATGGGTGGTGCTCGACAACGGTTGCGCGCGGCCCGAGTTGCTGTCGTTTATGCGCGAGATCTCACGGTTCGCCTGGGTTCGCGTCGTGCGCGTGGAGCAGAATCTCGGCATCACACGCGGCCTGCGCCGTTGTCTGGAAGAAGCGCGCGGCCGCTATGTGCTGCCGGTGGATGCAGATGATCGCCTCGATCGCGATGCGCTGCGAGTGGTTGCAACGGCGCTTGCCGAGAATCAATATCCCGCGCTGCTCTACACCGATGAAGATAAAGTGATCGGCAGGCGGCGTTACCAGCCGTATTTCAAGCCGGAATGGGATCCGGTACTGCTGCTGAATTCGGCTTACATCGCGCACTTGGGTGTGATTGATCGCGAGAAGGCGCTCGCGCTTGGGGCATACAGCGATCCGGCAACCGAGGGAAGTCCTGATTGGGATTTGTTCGTGCGCTTTCTGATTAGCGGCGAAGGCGCGGTGCATGTGCCGGAGGTGGTCTATAGCTGGCGTGTGCATTCTTCGTCCACCGCCGATGACGACGCGAGTAAAGCATACATTGCGAACTCGCAGCGGGCAGTACTGCAGCGTTTTCTGGACAGCAGAGAAGAAGGAAAATTGTTTACGCTTGAGCCGAGTCCGTTGTTCGCGGGCGGCGCGCACTGGCACTTTCAGCGCAAGACGGCGGGCGTGCCGAGCGTGGGTATTGCATGTGGTGAGGAAATGAGCGAGTGGGGGAAACCAGCCAGTCAAACTAGTTTTGTCGCGCTGATCGGAAAGGATGTGGAGCTGTGCGGCGAGTATTGGATGTGGGAGGCGACTGGCATCTTTGATCTACATCCGGATACGGCAATGATTGCCGGGCGCATTCGCGATGATCGCGGAGTGCTGCGCGAATCGGGGCTCGATCTCGATGCCCAAGGCAATGTTCTGAATCCGCATCGCGGAAAGCGCGTGAGTGATCCCGGCTACTTCGGACAGCTCTGGAAACAGCGTACGATCGGCACTGCCTCGCCGCAACTGGCAATCGTACGCTCAGAGTTTCTGCTGAGGGTGCTGGACGAAATTCGTAAGCCGGAAGAGTTTGCCTCGCGCGCCGGTCTGATCGCACGCAGGCTCGGGGCGCGCGTTGTGTATTCACCATTCATCGAGGGATTGTGCCGCAACGGCTCGGACAGCATTTCCTGATTCGTGATTCCGTGCTCGAACGGCTCGCAGGAGCTGCTTGCGGAAAGCTTACGCCGCGAGTGATCGAGATCGGTCCCGGTCGCGGCGCGCTCACTCGTCATCTGCTGCCGCGTACTGATGAGCTGCATGCGCTGGAGCTGGATGCGAAGCTTGCCGCATATCTGCGCGAGCAATTCGGCGCCGAATCCAAGCTGCACGTGCAGGAAGGCGATGTGCTCGCGACCGATCTCTCGCAGTGGGGCAGTGCGGTGATCACGGGCAATCTGCCGTATTACATAACATCGCCGATTATCGAGAAATTTCTGGCGCTTGATGCGCGCTTTCAGACGGCTGTGTTTCTGATGCAATGGGAAGTAGCTCAACGTCTGACGGCAGCGCCGGGCAGCCGCGATTACGGATATCTGACCGTTGCGACGCAACTGGTTTGCGAAGTCGAGCTGGTCGCCAAAGTGCCGCCGGAAGCTTTTCGTCCGCCGCCCAAAGTAGATTCGGGTGCGGTGCGTTTATCAAGGCGCACCGAGCAACCCTCGAACCTTTCCGAACTGCTCGATTTTGTGAGCCTCTGTTTCCGCCAGAAACGCAAAACGCTGCGAAATAACCTGCACGGCGCTTACGGCGAGCGCGCGGACGCATTGCCAGAAGCGGGTTTGCGGGCCGAGCAGATTGCGGTGCACGATTTCGAAGCGCTGTACCGGCGTATTTACCAACGCTGATGCAACGGACTTGCGCCCAGCGGCCAGTACACTGATATTTCATGATTCGTGCTCGTTTTGCGCCGTCGCCGACGGGCTATTTGCATATCGGCAGCGCGCGCACCTTCATCTTCAACTGGCTCTACGTGCGCAAAAACAAGGGCACGATGGTGTTGCGCATTGACGATACCGATGTCGATCGCAACACCGAAGCGTCGCTCAATTCCATCTACGAAGGGCTGAACTGGCTCGATCTCGGCTGGGATGAATTTTACCGCCAGTCCGAACGGCTCGACCTGCATCGCAAACTGGCTTACGGCCTGCTTGAAAAGGGCTTGGCATACCGCGATTTCACGCCGGCGGCGCAGGATCTCGAAGAGCGTGGGCATGGCGAAGGTCCCTGGCTCTGCAATCCGGAGATGCGGGTGCTTTCGCGCGAAGAGAGCGATCGCCGCGCTGCAGCGGGAGAGCCGTTTGCGATTCGCTTTCGAGTGGAGCGCGATCCGGTGCGCGCGGTCAAGTTCACCGATGAAGTGTATGGCGGGCAATCGAAGCTCACAAGCGATATCGAAGATTTCGCTTTGCTCCGCAGCAACGGTATGCCGACCTATCATCTGGCCTCGTGTGCCGATGATATCGATCTGAAGATCACACATATCATTCGCGGGCAGGACCATCTTTCGAATACGTTCAAGCACGTACTGCTGTTTGAGGCTGCGGGCGGTCCCATGCCGAATTTTGCGCATCTGCCTCTCCTCATCGCGCCCGATGGAGCCAAACTTTCCAAGCGCAAACACGGGCCCGTAGTGAGTGTGCTTACTTATCGCGACAACGGCTTTCTACCGATCGCTTACACGAATTTCTTATGCCTGCTTGGCTGGTCGCCCAAAGACAATCGTGAGCAGATGACGCTCGACGAGCTGGTATCGGCGTTTTCACTCGAAGGAGTCAACCGCAGCAACGCAGTGGTGAATTTCAGCGAGAGCGATCCGATCGACCCAAAGGCGCTATGGCTGAATTCGCAGCATCTGCGGACCGTGCCGGTGGACACGCTCGCGCCCATGGTCAGAAAAACGTTAGAAGAGCACAAGCTTGCGCCATACGGTGATGACGACTTTTTCCGGCATGTGGTCGATATGATTCGCTCCCGCTATTCGACGCTGCTCGACTTTCCAACGAAAGGACGCGCCTACTTCGCCGATGATTTTCATATCGAGAAGCAGGCCGAAGACAAGCTCAACGCTCCGGGCGCACGCGAACTATTGCGCGAGCTGGCCAAGCGTATCGAAGCGAATCCGGAGTTCACGGAAGCAAGCGTAGAAACCGATCTGCGCAAGCTGGCTGAGGAGCACGGCGTCAAAGCGGGCGTGCTTATCAACGCGAGCCGCGCAGCATTGACCGGACAAAGCGTGGGCCCAAGCGCGTTTGCGGTGTTTGTCTGTATTGGCCGCGAGCGCGCGATCGAGCGCCTGAGTCGGGTCTGATTTCATGGCGAACAAAACGGTTGTCGGATTAGGCGGACTGCTCAGCGACCCCGCCTGTGTGGTGATTCGCGAGGGCGAACTCGCAGCAGCCGTGGAGCAGGCCAAATTGAGCCGGCACGACCGGCCCGGCGCATTTCCCGATGAAGCGTTTTCGACGGCGTTGGCGAGTGCTGGTGTCGAGGCGAACCAAATCGGTTGCGTCGCGATTGCACGGCCCTTCGCGACGAATGACGAGGCCTCCTTCTTACTAGACCTTCGTGCGCGATTTCCGCAAAGCGAAGTCGTGGTGGCCGATCATCACGGCGCGCATGCGGCTTCCGCCTTCTATCTCTCGGGCTTCGAAGAAGCGTCTGTGCTGAGTATCGACCGCGCCGGCGACTTCCGCTCAGCCGTGCTCTATCGCGGCAGGGGCACACGACTCGAGCGCGTACGCGAGCTGTATTTTCCCGACTCGCTCGGCGATCTCTACAACCGCCTGACGGAACTGCTCGGTTTCGAGGCGCGCGCCGATGAGCACAAAGTGCAATGGTTATCAGTTGGCGGCGAGCCGGTTTACGCTGACGTATTTCGGGCCATTGTGAATGCGCGCAACGGCTGGCCGAAATTCGAGCGCAGCTACTTCGATTCCGACCGCCTGCGCGAGGGCGCTTTCAGCAGCCATTTCTTCAAAGCAATCGGCATCGATTCCCAAGCGCCGCTCACCGCTAAACAGAAAGCGGATCTGGCAAGCAGTCTGCAGTTCGTAATCGAAGAGACCGTGGCCGCCATGCTGGGTGAAACAGAGAACGTCGCCCTTGCAGGCGGCCTCGCACTCAATGCGCTGCTGGTTCGTTCGCTGGAACAGCGCTTTCACAATGTGTTTGTGCAGCCGGTCGCCGGAAACGCGGGAACCTCGCTTGGGGCCGCGCTTTACGCCTGGCATAGCCGGCTAGGGGAGAGCGCTCGTGTTCCATTTTCGACCCTATGCCTTGGCCCTGAATTCACGGCTCCTGATATTAAGCGCGTGCTCGAAAACTGCAAGCTCCGCTTCCGCTATCTGCTTACTGCACAGGATCTGATCGCGGAGGCGATCCGGGCTCTCCGCGAAAACAAAATTGTCGCCTGGATGCAGGGGCGCATGGAATTCGGCCCGCGCGCGCTGGGGAATCGCAGCATTCTCGCTTCGCCACTCGATCCGTACTCGACCGAAAATCTGAATGTGTACATCAAGCACCGGGAGAAGTTTCGAAAGTTCGCGGCTTCGGTGCCGGAGGAAGTCGCGGACGAATACTTCCGCGTCGGCCCGAACGGTCGTTTTCTCGCCACCGTCGGCAAAGTTCGGCCGGAACATCGAGAGCGCTTCTCGGCGGCTATTCTGAGCGGCGATCTGATCCGCGTCCATGTCGTGCGGCGCGACGAAAATCCGCTCTATCATTCACTGCTCACCGCGATGGGGAACGAGTGCGGCTTGCCGGTGCTGTACAACACCAGCTTCAATCTCTTCGGCGATCCGCTGGTTTGCACGCCGCGCGATGCCGTGCGCAGTTTCTACTCGTCTGGTATCGATGCGCTGTTTGCTGGAAATTTTTATCTGGAGAAATAGTTTCTTATTTGATCTCGGGCACGGCATCCAAGGCACCGGCGGGCAAGTTCGCCAAATTCAGCTTTTCGCGCAGGAATTCGAACCGATCGCGCCGCGCGTGCGCATTCAGTGCGTGAGTGGCGTTGTAGAACTCAATCTTCTTCGGCCCTGAGCACATCTGGTAGAAGCGTTTTGCGTCCGCGACAGGCACGTAATCGTCATTGAGCGCGTACTGGAAAAATGCCGGAGCGGGGCCCAGTTGCTTCACATACGTACCCGGATCGGCCCAGGCATAGCGATCCAGGTAGGCGAGGAGCTCGGGTCGGGGCACCGAATTGCGGAACTCGGTCACATCGGGCGTACTGGCCGTAAGCACGTATTCGCGAATCGATTGCGGACCGCCCATAAAGACGAACGCCCTGAAGCGCTTGTCGACCGCGTCGAGAATGGCGCCCGCGGCCGCGTCGAAACTGTGGCCGACATACCCAATCCGGTTCGCATCAACATTGTTGAGCGCCGACAACATATCGGCTCCGCGCCGCAGATCGATAACCTGCTCCGCGAGCACATCCGGGTGCTGCGAGCTGAGCGGATGGGGATCCGCCTTGAAGCCGGGCCGAACATACGGCGCATCGATCAGCAGCGAGATGACGCCGGCCGGAGCGATGGCGATCGCCTCATCCAGAAACTCCTTCCGATTCGCGGTGGGTGAACCGGGCATCATCCAATGCCCCCAGATGACGGCGGCGAATTTTCCTTCTTTGTTCGGCTCGACCAAATAACCTGGCACGCGTGTGCCGTTCGCGCTCTTGTAAAAGACCTCGTGGACTTCGAAACGGGGTTCCCTGCGGATCAACATCGGCACTCGGCGGCCCGTGCTGCCTGTATTGAAAATGCTGTGTATCCTGCGCAAAAAGCGACGGTGTGCAAAGCGAAATCAGCAGGGCAGGGGCGAGCAGCCGAGGCATAATCAGGGCTGCTTTGCGAAATACGTTGCGATCGCCTGTTCGGCGAGGCCGAGCGCGCGAGCTAGCGATACCTTTGCCACGTTGTACTGGTATTGCGCCGAGATCAGGTTTTCATTCGCGTCCGCCAGCGACTGCTGCGCCTGCACGACTTCAACCGTGTTGGTAACGCCGGCAGCGAAACGGTCGCGCGATTGTTTCACCGTTTCCGTGGCAAGCTGAACGTTGCTCTGCGCGACATCGAGCTGCGCTTTGGCTGAATTCAGGTCGAGCAGCGCGCCGCGCACATCGAAATCAATCTGGCCGCGCAGATTTTCGAGCTCGTTGCGGCGGTTGCGCAGTTCGGCATCCTGCTGAAGAATGTCGGCCTTGATGCGGCCGCCGTCGAAGATGTTGAACTTGAGCGAGCCCGTCACGTTGAAGACGCCGTGCGAATTGGTGAACAAATGCAGACCGGCATCACCGTAATAGCCGTCCGCCGTCAACGTTGGATAGCGCTCGGCTTTTGCGGAGCGCAGCATCAGCTCAGCCGCCAGCACACGCGCTTTCGCCGCCTGATAATCGGGGCGGTGTTCGTAAGCCTGACGAAGAGCTTCCTCGAGCGAAACGGTTGCCAATGGCACCGAGGGCGAGGGATCGGCAACCGTGAAATCCTGTCCGACTGGAAGACCGATCACGCGGCCCAACGTGAGCTTGTCTTTGGCAAACTGATTCGTGACAGCCACCAGTTGCTGTTGCCGCTGCTTTAGTTCGACCTGCGAGCGCAGTACATCGAGTCCGATCGCCGTTCCTGCATCATGCCGGCGGAGTGCATTCGTGTAGACCGCGTTATCGGCATCGATTTCGGCTTGCGTAGCGGTAATGCGAGCCGCATCGGAGATGATCTGCAGGTACGCGTATCCGACCGAAAGCACGACCAGGTCCCGGGCATTCTTCACATCGAGAGCCGCGGCCTTGGTTTGCTCGCGAGCGCTGCGGTACTGGCTGATCGCGCTCCAGTCGAAGAGAGTGACATCCGCGTTGGCCTGCACTGACTGATAGCCATACGGACCGATGATCTTCGGAACGGCCGCGCCGGGAAAAGAGAAAAGAAAACCGACCGTTTGCAGATTGATCTGCTGCTCGACCGCGTTCGCCTGCCCGGTGACCTTTGGCAGCAACGCACTGAGCGCGCGTATGCGCTGCGCACGAATCTCGCGGCTGGATTGCTCATTCGTAAGAAGCCCGAGGTTGGCACGTAGCCCGCGCGAGATCGCATCACCGATCGTGAGTGGGATTGGTGTGGCCGAGGCGGTCCCCTGCGGAACACTGGCCTGAAAATCCTGCAGGCTGCTGGGTATCTGTGGCGCTGTACTCGCAGAAGAAGCGCCGCTGCTCGCTTGCATTCCGGTTTGCGATGCGGGCGCAGCCGGTGCTCCCGGAGCTTGCGCGTAAGCCGCCGAGGCGAGTGCGAAGCTGATCACAAACGGCGCAGTCTTTTGGAAAAAAGGCATTCTTGAGGCGCGGACTCCTCCAGAATAACCAAGCCCGTCGTTACAGCTCGCGTTTCAGAAATGAGCAGATCTCGTAACCGGCCATGTACTTGAAGGGAAATGCGCCGAGCGTGTAATGCCCGCATGGCAGCACGGCTACATCGTGATTCCAGTTATGCCGCCGCGCTCCCTGAATGACCTGCCGTGAGAGGTGAACTGGAAATGTTGTGTCGTAGCGTGTGTAGATGAACTTGGAGCGCTTCTTCTTGTGTGTGAAGAGATCCCAGTAGCTCGGCGGGCTGACGCTGAGCCAGAGTTTGCGCAGCGTTGGCAGATCGAGCGCGGTTTCGAGACTCTGCCGGATGTGCCGCGTCGAAAGGCCTTCCCAAACCACGTCGGCCACATACGTTGAGCAATGGTTGAAGACATTCACGCGAATACGCGGATCGTGCGCGCTCGCCAGAAACGCATAGCAGGAGCCGAGGCTGGTGCCGACGATGCCGAAGTCACTGTAACCCTGCTGCTCGAGCCAGTCGAAGCAGGCGCGTGTGTCGATGACGGCCTGGCGCGTAGCATCGATCGTGCGGCAGATATTCGAAGAGACTGCATAATCGGCACGTGTAAGGCCGGCCGGCATGCGCGCATCGTGATACGGAAGGCTCAGGCGCAGAGTCGAAATGCCGAGGCGCTGCAATCCGGCGCACAGCGCGTTGTGCTGCGGAAGCTTTGAATTCCAGTGCGGTAGCAGAACAACTGCTTTTTTGTTTTGGTTCCGGGCTGGATACCAGAGCGCTTGCACGGTGTTGTTTTGAATGTATGGCGTTCGGACCGGCGAAGTGAAGCGAAGCCAGTTATCGGGGGCAAGCTTAAAATCGGAGGGCCTGCTGTATCCAAAAAATTCTTCGCTGCGGCTGATGAGGGTATGGTTGAGCTCGATCAGCTCTTCGGCGCTGGCGATCGGTCCAACACCGCTCAGCCAGTTCGCCGACCACTCCGCGCCCAGCTCGAACGGACGCACCACCCGATCATTCGCCCGAAAGCAAAGATCGTTTTCCCAGCGGTTCATCCAGTTTCGATAGCGACGGGAAACCGGACGCAACAACATGGTTTAGACGTCCAGATTGCGCACGTCGAGCGCGTTTTCTTCGATGAACCTGCGCCGGCTTTCGACGTCTTCGCCCATCAGTGTGGAGAAGATCGGCTCGGTTTCGGCGAAGTCCTTCAGATCCACCTGCAGCAGCGTGCGCGTTTCGGCATTCATAGTGGTCGCCCAGAGCTGTTCGGCGTTCATTTCGCCGAGTCCCTTATAGCGTTGAACGTTGATCTCGCGCGTACCTTCGCTCTTTACTTTGTTGAGCAGCTCGCGCCAGTTTTCCACGATTTCGCGATGTCCGTCTTTAACCAGCGTGAAGGGCGGCGTGTTGAGCCGCGCGACCTGCTTAATGAGCGCGCGCAGCCGGCGGAACTCGGGCAGCGCAAGAAACTCGGTATTGATCACACGCATGGCATTGGTGTGATCCTTGTAGGAGACCATCCACGCCGAATGCTCTTCCTCGCGCTCAACGGTCACTTCGAGCTTCGCATTCCGCAGCCGTTCCGCGAAAGCCTTGACGCTCTCTTCGTTCTGCAGATCGGCCTTGGTATCGAGCGGCAAGCTGATATCGGCCAGCACGTCGACCACACGCGATTCACGCACGCGGCGCTCGAGCCGGGCTGCAATCTGCGCCAGTTCATCGAGCGACATGAGAAAGGTGCGCAGTTCCGTACCTTCGATCTTCTGCGCTTCACCGTTCTGTTTTCCGCCGAGTTCGACAATAAGATTTTCCGTGGCGCGGCGCAGAATTTCGCGAGTAAATTCCTTGTCGTCCTTGATGTATTTTTCGCTCTTGCCTTTCTTGATGCGGTAGAGCGGAGGCTGCGCGACGAAAACCTTCCCGCGGGTAATCAGCTCCTGCATGTGGCGGAAAAAGAAGGTGAGCAGCAGCGTGCGGATGTGCGACCCGTCGACATCGGCGTCCGTCATGATGATGATCTTGCCGTAGCGGAGTTTCGCGATATCGAAGTCTTCGCCTTTGCCGATACCGGTGCCGATGGCCGTGATCATGGCGCGAATTTCTTCATGGCCAAGCATCTTGTCGTAGCGCGCCTTTTCGACGTTGAGAATCTTGCCTTTGAGGGGCAGGATGGCCTGGTACTTGCGGTCGCGACCCGATTTGGCCGTTCCTCCGGCCGACTCGCCTTCCACCAGGAAGAGTTCGCAGCGGTCCGGATCGCGCTCCTGGCAGTCGGCGAGTTTGCCCGGCAGTCCGCCCGAATCGAGAGCGCCTTTGCGACGGGTGAGATCGCGCGCTTTCCGGGCCGCTTCGCGAGCGCGTGCCGCATCGATCGCTTTACCGATGATCTTTTTCGTGACGGTCGGATTCTTATCGAAGAATTCACCCAGGCGCTCATTCACGAGCTGCACAACGTAGCCCTGAATATCGGAGTTGAGCTTGCCTTTGGTTTGTCCTTCAAACTGCGGCTGCGGCAATTTGACGCTGACCACCGCCGTGAGGCCTTCGCGCACATCGTCGCCGGTCAAATTCTCTTTTTGATCTTTGATCAGCCCGGAAGATTGCGCCGCGGCGTTGATGGTACGAGTCAGCGCGCTGCGAAAACCGCTCAGATGCGTGCCGCCATCGACGGTGTTGATGTTATTGGCGAAGCTGAAGATCGTTTCCGAGTATGAATCGTTGTACTGCAGTGCGACTTCGATGTTCAGCTTGCCGCCGTTCGGCAGATCGCGCTCGCCTTCGAAGTGAATCGGCTTCTCATGCAGCACGGATTTGCCGCGATTCAGATGCCGTATAAACTCCGCGATGCCACCACTGAAATAGAACTCCTCCGAACGAACATTGTCCCCGCGCTCGTCGGTCAGCGTAATTTTCAGGCCCTTGTTGAGGAAAGCAAGCTGCCGGAGCCGCACGGCCAGCGTGTCGAAATTGAATTCCGTCACGTCCATGATCGTCGGATCGGCTTTGAAGGTAATCTTGGTCCCGGTTTTCGACGATTTACCGGTCTGCGTGAGCGGGCCTTTCGGAATGCCGCGCTCGTAGTCCTGCTCCCAGGTTGCCTTCTTTCGCCAGATCTCCAGATGCAGCGATTCCGAAAGCGCATTGACGCAGCTGACGCCGACGCCGTGCAATCCACCCGAAACTTTGTAGCTGTTCGAATCGAACTTACCGCCCGCGTGCAGCTTGGTGAGCACAACCTGCGCCGCCGAGACCCCTTCTTCGGCGTGGATATCGACCGGAATTCCGCGGCCGTTATCGACAATGGTGATCGAGTTATCGCTGTGGATTGTGACGCCAATCTCCGTGCAGTAGCCGGCCAGCGCTTCGTCTACCGAGTTGTCCACAACCTCGTAGACCAGGTGATGCAAGCCCATCTCGCCCGTGGAGCCGATATACATGGCGGGGCGAAGGCGCACTGCTTCCAGGCCTTCCAGAATCTTGATACTCGAGGAATCGTAATTTTCTTGTTGAGACAAATTCGGCATCTTTCTTCTTTCTACTCACGCGGGGCAAGCGAAACACGCCTGCCGGCGATGGATCAAATGCGCATCGGCATCACGACATAGCGGTACACCGTTTCGGGCACGGCCGGCTGCGGACGCAGCTCACCGGCGCTGTTGGCATCTTTGAAACGGAACTCGACTTCGCTCGAATTCGCCGAGCGTAGAAAATCGAGCAGATACTGGGCATTGAAACCAATCTCGGTATCCGGGCCGTCGTACTCGACCGGCAGCGTCTCCTCGCTTTCGCCCGTTTCGGAAATGGAGGAATGAATCTTTAACTCGCCTTTGAGCATCTGCAGGCGGATCGCTCGCGAACGCTCGTCTGCAAACTGGGCGACCCGTTCGATTGCGCTCTTGAAATCGTCGCGGGAGAGCACGATCGAATGCGGCTGGTCTTTGGGCAGCACGCGCTCATAATCGGGAAAATTTCCGGTCAGCTTGCGGCTGAGCAGCAGGCGCTTATCGATGCGGAAAAACAGATGATTGTCGTTGCCCGAGAACTCAATCTGCTTCTCGCCATCGTCGCTGGCAAGCTTTTGAATCTCGCTCATGGCTTTGCGCGGCAGCAGCGCGCGAAACGTACCGCTCAGGCCGGGCAGTGAGAGCTGCTTTTCGATAAGCGCCAGCCGGTGCCCGTCGGTTGAGACCATCACCAGGCCCGAGTCCTTGAGGATCAACAGCGCGCCGTTCAGTGTGAAGCGCGATTCTTCCGACGAGATCGCGAAGATGGTGGACGCGATCATCTGGGACAGAATGCTCAGCGGAATTTGCGCGAGCGTCTCCGGCATCTCGGGCAGCTCTGGAAAACTCTCGCGCGACATGCCCGCAATGCGCGTGCGCGAGCGGCCGCACACAAAGCTGGCCCATTGATTTTCGGCGAGCTTGACCTGCAGATCGGCATCGGGCAGGAGCCGCACATAGTCGAGCAGCTTGCGCGCCGGAATCGTGCCCGCACCCTCTTTCTTGATGCGGGCCGGACACGAACACCGAATGCCGAGTTCCAGATCGGTTGCGGTAAGCCAGACCTGATCGTGATCGGTCTCAACCAGGATGTTCGAGAGGATCGGGATTGTGGTCTTGCGTTCCACCACTCCCTGCGTCAGTCCGAGCTCGCGGACAAGATCTGCCTTGCTGACTGTAAATTCCATATCGGTGCAGTTCGAGAGGTCCTCGGTCTATTTTCCGGCACGCTTCCGGCTTCAGAACGCTCCGGTATCTCTTCTAATCGTCTATTCGATACATGCTAAAAGAGAACCGGATTCGTAGGAGCTGTGGAATTGTTGATTTCTCCCTAAATTATAGCAAAATCGAGTGCTTGGCGAAATCCGGGGGAGTGAAAAACGATCGCACGAAATCTCGAAAACCAGAGCCCCGGCCGGGCTTCGACAGCCGCCCACAACCGCCTCCGGGAGCGCGCTGTGAAAGTGAACCGCAACTGTGGTAAACACGAGCAGTTAGCTTCTGGATAATACTGTTGAAAACCTGGTATCGTGGCCCGCAAGTCATTCCACATCGGCGAAATCAGTGCAGCGTATCGGTCAGCTTCTGAATGAGGTTGTTCAGATCCTCATCGCGCTGGCGCAGATCCTCGATCTTCTGCACCGAGTGCAGCACGGTGGTGTGATGCTTGCCGCCGAAGTAGCGGCCGATCTCGGGAAGCGAGGCGTGCGTCAGTTCTTTCACCAGGTACATGGCAATCTGGCGCGGGTAGGCGATCTGCCGCGTGTTGCTCTTGATTTTGAGCTGTGAAGGCTGCAGCGAGAAGTGCTCGCCGACCGCGCGCAGGATCGATTCCACCGTGATGCGGCGCTCGGGAATCCCGTTGAGGTGCTTGAGCGTCTGCTGCGCCATGGGCAGCGTAATCGGCTGCCCGGTGACCGAAGAGACCGCGATTAAACGCGTCAGCGCGCCCTCGAGCTCGCGCACGTTTGATTTGGTTTTCGTGGCGATAAAGATGCGCACATCCTGCGGCAACTGCACGCCTTCCGTTTCGGCGCGCTTGTCGAGGATCGCCATTTTGGTCTCCAGATCCGGCGGCTGAATATCCACCATCAGACCCCACTCGAAGCGCGATCGCAGCCGCTCCACCAGTCCCGACAACTGGTTTGGAGCCGAATCGCTCGAAATCACAATCTGCTTGCGGTGATCGTACAACTCATTGAACGTGTGGAAGAACTCTTCCTGCGTGCGCTCCTTGCCGGCAATGATATGAATGTCGTCGATCAGCAGAACGTCGGCCGAGCGGTAATGCCGGTGAAAGAGCGGCATGCGGTCGAGCTTGATCGACGAGATCATCTCGTTCATGAAGCGCTCGCTCGATGTGTAGACCACGTTTAAGCCCGAGTAGTGATCGAGCAGGCTGCGGCCGATGGCATGCATCAGATGTGTTTTGCCGATTCCGACGCCGCCATAAATGAACAGCGGATTGTAGCTGCGCGAGGGCATCTTCGCCACCGCCTGCGCCGCGGCATGCGCCAGCTGATTCGAAGAGCCGACTACATACGTATCGAAAGTCAGCCGGGGGTTGAGCCAGGAGGCAGTGTTTTCAAAAACAGGCTCTGCCGAGGAGCTGGTGCCGGTGCCGGAGGCCGATGCCGCAGCGGCCATGTGCGCGGGAACCGCTTCGACCTGATACCGTATGCTGCGGACCGGAATCTTGAGTTCCTGAATCGCCGACCGGATCAGTGATGAGTACTCCTGGCGGATCCAGGCCTCGGTGGTTTCATTCGGAACGAGAACCGTGAGTTCGCCATTTTGTAGCGTGCCGAATTCGGTCTGCGAGATCCAGTTCTCGTATGCAGAACCGCCAAGTTTTGCGGCCAGCCATTGCTTGATCTGGGTCCAAGCGTCGGTCAACTTCGGGTTCTGCCTCCACTCACATTCGAGAACGCAAAACTTTCCCACACATTTTCCACTGTTTGTGGAAAACAGCGCGTCGGATGTGAGCTGAGCCGCTGCGCTCGGCAGCGTTGTGAGGAAGTTTCCGTTCTCGGAAAGATCAGTCTAACACAGCCCCGAATATTACAAAGCGAATTCTGCTGGCCGTGTAAGTTATTGTGGCAAAACGAATTAATGTGCTTGACACAAAGACGGAATAGGTGGCGGAAGTTGCCGCCGAGAGGATTCGCCCTGGTAAACTGCGCTATTGCAATCACATGAATTGACTTTCGCGACAACTTCGTTCGAGAATGTATCTTTAGCCCGCAAGCGGGAGTAACTCAGCTGGTAGAGTGCAACCTTGCCAAGGTTGATGTCGCGGGTTCGAATCCCGTCTCCCGCTCCAAAGTTTCAACAACTTAGCAATCCCATTCAGTTTCTCGGTACTCCAGTTACTCCAATAAGCCTTCCTGCCCAGCCTCTTGCCTGTTTACGGTTGCAGAGAATCCGATCTCGAACTCCCCGGCCGCAGTCACGATTTAACTGCGGACTCCAATTTGCGAACTGCCGCTAAACGAGCCTCGAAGCTGCTGACGGCGTACTCGTTTTCGTTTACGTCCACACTGTTCCCCATGTGAGCCGACCGGGTGTGAGCGTCGACGCCGGCCTGCTTCGCCAGGCTAGCGAACGATCGCCTCATCACCTGAAAAGTAGCCCACTCCAGATCCACGGGTTTCAGTTTCGGGGCGAAATTTCTTCGCCAAATATTGTTCAGCCGAATCGGCGTCGCAAGCGTCGCCGCCGGAAACAACCAGGCGCTCTCCTCCGTCGAGACCAAACCGTCAACCCAAGTCGTCAGAAGATCCAGAGTTCCCAACGACAGGGCAACACGCCTAGCGGAGCGGTCCGTCTTTGGCGTATCGACGTTGCTTTTGAAAATGCGCCTTCGAACCCAGACGCTATCGATGTCCAGGTCTTGGCGCTGCAGACCGAGAATTTCGCTTGGACGCATTCCCTCGAAAATTGCGAACCGAGCAATCAAACGCTCTCGCAACTCGAGGGCCTCGAGCATACAAACGATCTGCCCCGGTGCAAGCACGAGCTTGGCCCTACCCTTTTGATGGTGGCGGGGAGTGAACAGCGAGGTTGCCGGGTTTCGATCAAGCAACCCCTCGCTGATTGCAAGGTCGAAGATTGATTTCAGTCGAAACCGCAAGTGATCCAGGACGTCTCGACCCACTGCCCGAGCCGCTCCGTTAAGAACGGTCTGAAGCCGGTCTCGATCAATCCGATGGAGCAACTGGTCGCCGATCGTTTTCACAAGGTGAGCTCGCAGCCGATACTCCTCAGTTTCAGTGGTTGACGCCTTCCACTTCTCCCGAAAAATCGGCAGATAAACCCGCTCCAAAAAGTTCTTGAAGGTGAACACCTCCCCTTGACTGCGGGGTGATCCGCCATTGATCGGGCGAAGTATCGACGCGAGCAGTGCCTCGGCATCCGCCCTCGGCACTTTTGAGCATGGACCTAAATTCTTTGATCGTTTCCTGCCCTCCTCTCTCCACTGGGCGTGCCAGTAGAGCTTTCCTTTTCTTCTACGAGTGTTCAACGACCCTCGCTGATAACTCCTTCGACGCATTCCTGTCTCTCTTTCCTGCGTCAAGGACGATGAGTTCTGGCATGTGTCAGATGCTAGCACCGGTTTTGTTCGCTTCCATCCAGTCGTGCAGCCAGGATGATCGGATCATGATTCGACGGCCCATGCGGACATGGGTCAATGTGGGGATGCCCTCGATTTTTCCGTTTACGACGTTCGAGACATGGGTCTTCGAGCAGCGGAGAATCGCAGCGACTTCCCGCAACGTGAGAACGTCTCGTTGCGGAATTGTTTGATTGCCTGAGTTCATTGAATCGCGCCGGAACCAACTTCCGGCTTCTGCTCCCTTCAAAACGAGGGGGCTGGCAGGGACCGATTCGGTCACTGAGGAAGCAGGATTTTTTAAAACTTTCTGTGGCAGGGGAAATCAGGGAATCGTTCGCAGGCTGTACGAGTCCATTGCGTAATGCTGTTGCTTAGCATTGGCTAATGCAACAAGTTTGCGTAATCAAAAAATCAGCGGTTTAGCGCCTGGCTAAGCGGATTGCGCAAATCCTCGTTTGTGCATGTGCATCCCAGCGTTTAAGGCTACTGATTTCTTACCGCATTCCGAGTTAGCCAAACCATTTATAAAACGTTCATTTGATCCCGGTACGGGCGGGCTAGTTTCGTCCCCACATTTGCCCGGTCTACTCTCATCCGCCGGTCCCGTTCGAACCGATGCAGTAGGCCTGCGCTGGAGCAGCTTGGCTGCCACGCCGGCGTGGACCGGTTTACGTTCGAAGCGATAGTTATAGGGTCGATCTACATCGCCTCCTTCCAACCCTTGCGAATCAACCACCAATTGGCCGGGTAGCTCGTAAAGAATCCAACGATCATGCCCACCTGCATGAGAAACCAATACTCGGGTTGTGTGGGTTCCAGCCTTGGATGGAAGTGATGGCTCATCCAGAACATGAAGGCAAACAGCCCGATTTCGAAAGCGGTGAGCGAGATCGTATCCGCTTTGAGAGCGGCTTTTATGCCGGTCCATCCGGAGATGTTCCGCATCGGAGCGATAGAAAAGTACTGGAAGACGATGCCAAGCAAATAAGCAGCCACGAAATCCCAGAGGTAGCTTCCTGCCAGTCGCGAACCGAGCAATGTGAATCCTGCCAAGAAGACGATCCATTCGGCGATGATGTCGCCAAGCGTGCATCCGGCTCCGCAATGAGTATCTCCAATCCAGACCTTTTGCCAAAACGGTCTTTTGCGCCCATGTTGGCCTTTGTGCTCATCCTCAGCGGCTGCGGGATTCTGGCGTCCAAAAGAAAAATATGTCCAAAGGGCAAACGGCCCGAAATACAGGGTCGTGATCGGCCAGACGAAATTCATGACCGTCATTTTCTGAGGACGCTGAAATAGATCGAGCGCAAGGATGACAAAAGAAACCCCAGACAGGATCAGCATCCAAAAACTGATCCTGTGCAGCAACGTCACAGCTCCGCGCTCCGCAGCCGCAGCGCATTGGCGATAACAGAGACGGAGCTGAAGGTCATGGCAGCGCTCGCAATCATCGGGCTTAATAGAAGCCCAAAAACTGGATAAAGAATACCGGCCGCAATGGGTACCCCCAGCACGTTATAAATGAACGCAAAAAAGAGATTCTGCCGGATGTTGCGCATCGTAGCCCGGCTCAAGCGCAGCGCGCGGGCAACGCCTCGCAAATCGCCTTGTACAAGAGTGACTCCGGCGCTTTCCATCGCAACGTCCGTACCTGTTCCCATCGCAATGCCGATTTGCGCCTGCGCCAATGCGGGAGCGTCATTCACACCATCACCGGCCATCGCAACTACTTGACCTTTCGCCTGTAGCTTCTTTATGGCCGCTGCTTTTTGATCCGGTAGAACCTCGGCTTCGATATCGTCGATCCCGAGGCGCTTGGCAACGGCCAGTGCGGTTGTCCGGCTGTCACCTGTAAGCATGTTGATGCGAACGTTTTCTCGATGAAGCAGGGCCACCGCTTCGGGAGTCGTAGGCTTGATCGGATCAGCGACAGCTACAAGTCCGGCCGGCTTTCCATCCACCGCTACAAACATTACGGTTTGACCGTCGCCGCGCAGCGCTTCTGCTTTCGCAGAAAGTTCCTCTGCGGGGATGTTGAACTGTTCGAGAAGAGCACGGTTTCCCAAAAGTACGTTGTGGCCCTCCACAACCCCGCGAATTCCTTTCCCGGTGATCGATTCGAAATCCGCTGCTTTCGGCAGAGTAAGTCCTCGTTCTTTGGCACCGGTGAGAATGGCATGCGCTAGTGGATGCTCGCTTGCTTGTTCGAGGCTGGCAACGAGCCGTAGCAACTCTCTTTCGTCAATACTGGCTGGCGACGGAACGACGCTGGTCAGCTTCGGCTTGCCCTCGGTCAACGTTCCCGTCTTATCCACCACGAGCGTGTTCACCTTTTCGAGAAGTTCGAGAGCTTCGGCATTCCGCACGAGAACGCCAGCCGTGGCGCCGCGGCCCGTGCCCACCATGATGGACATCGGCGTTGCCAGGCCGAGTGCACACGGACAGGCAATGATCAGAACGGCCACGGCATTGACGAAGGCATGGCCTAGCCGGGGTTCCGGTCCCCAGAGCGCCCAAACGATGAACGTTACGATCGCGGTCAGCACAACAGCGGGCACAAACCAGGAAGCCACAACATCCGCCAGCCGCTGGATGGGCGCGCGCGTCCGCTGCGCTTCACTGACCAGCCGCACGATTTGGCTGAGCAGCGTGTCGCTTCCGACGCGTTCTGCTTTCATCAGAAAGCTTCCGGTTCCGTTTACAGTTCCTCCGGTAACGCGCACCCCAACAACTTTTTCAACCGGAATGGATTCTCCCGTCACCATTGACTCATCGACAGAGCTCATTCCCTCCGTCACCACGCCATCGACGGGAATCTTTTCACCGGGTCTAACGCGCAGAACGTTTCCAATCTGAATCTGCTCAACGGGAACATCTTTCTCCTCTCCGGATTCGTCGATGACCCGTGCGTTTTTCGGTGCAAGACCGAGAAGGGATTTCAATGCGCTACTTGTCCGACTGCGGGCGCGCAATTCGAGTACCTGCCCCAGTAAAACAAGCGCTGTAATCACTGCTGCCGGTTCAAAATACAGAGGTGCTTCACCCGCGTGCGAACCGAAGGAGGCCGGAATCAACGAAGGAAAAACCAGCGCAACGACGCTAAATAAATAAGATGTTCCTATTCCCAGTGCAATCAGCGTGAACATGTTTAAATGCCGGTTGACGACCGAAGCCCATCCTCGCTGGAGCAACGGCCAGCCACACCAGAGCACGACGGGAGTGGCCAATGCGAACTGAATCCATCCGCTCCCTGTCGTTGAGAGCCAATGCATCTTTGGCAACATGTCCAGGACCATGAAAACGAGAAGCGGAGCGGTCAAAATCGCGCTGATCCAGAACCGCCGCTTCATGTCGATCAGCTCGGGATTGATTTCCTCGCCTGTGACTTCGCGCGGTTCGAGTGCCATGCCACAAATCGGACACACTCCCGGCTGATCACGAACGATCTGCGGATGCATTGGGCATGTATATTCCACGCGTTTACTTGGCTGTTGAAGGGAAGCCGGCTCTAGCGCCATTCCGCACTTCGGACAGGCACCTGGTCCGAGCTGCCGCACTTCCGGGTGCATCGGACATGTGTACTCAATCTGTCGTGCGTTCGGAGGAGCAGAAATCGCCTGCGAACCGGACTTTAGATATTGGTCAGGATTGGCTTTGAATTTGTCGAGACACGACTGACTGCAGAAGTAATATCGGTTGCCTTTGTGCTCCAGTGTTCCTGCTGCATCCTGCTCCTCGATATCCATGCCGCAGACGGGATCATGGTGCAACCTCGTCTCGTTTTTAACATCTTGTTTTTGTGCTGCCTTCATACGTTTTCCTATGGCGGGTATCTGCGGCCGGTAATGCACAGATACCCAGTCCTCATCTGTTCACTTCTCCACGTACTGCGCGGGCTTGGCATCGAACTTCATTTTGCAGCCGGCCGAGCAGAAATAGTATGTCTTGCCTTCGTATTCGCTCTTCCCTGCCGCTTTTTGCGGATCTACTTGCATTCCGCAAACCGGATCTTTTTGCACACACTTCACCTCCTTTCGTTCAACCGATATTAGGTTTCGACGACTTTTGCTAACGAAGATGCTTGTAGACCAGCTCTAAAAGCTCGTCGTACATCGCCGACGCGTCATCTCCATCACCATGCCGGATGGCTTGCGCCGCGCAATGATGAAGATGATTTTTCAGTAACGCACGCCCTACACTTCGCAGCGCTTCTTGAACCGACGCGATCTGCACGATAATGTCCGGGCAGTATCGATCTTCTTCAACCATGTTTTGCAACCCGCGGATCTGGCCCTCGATGCGGCGGAGTCGCTTCAGGTTCGAAGCCTTGATCTCGGGGTCAACGGCCACTGCTTTCCGGGCGTTTGCAGGAGTGCGATTTGACGACCCGAGCTCATGTGACGAAACAGAACCGGGAGTCGTTTTCGTCTGCTTCATAAGCCGCCTTTAGCTTCACTATATACCCCCTCCCCCTATCTGTCAAGTCAACGCCGTTTCACCCGGCCATTCTGCGGCAGCTCTCTTCGCAACGGCGGCAAACATCCGCACACCGCCTCATGATTTCATCTCCGCCGCCGACGCGCTCGCAGCTCTGAGCGCATTGCACGCAGGCTTCGGCGCATGCTCCACAAGTATGCCGATGTAGTGGTGACTGCCGGAGCATGAACTCGGAACTGATTGCGCAAAGCTGTGCGCAATCGAGTAATGCCCCGATATGACCGGCTTCCGCGTGTGCGCCCCCGAGCTGTACACAGTGAGTTACAGTTTCGACGCAGATCGCATGACACTCCGTGCAATTCTGAATGCACTGCCGCATTTCTGTTGTCATCTGGGTTCCTTGTGCCATCGCGTTTCCTTTCGGCTGCAGCTACTGTCCCGGTTCCGGTATTTCTCGCCCATGCGGCCGGAATCCGCAGACGTGATGCCATTCACAGAGCCAATGCTGCATGAGCTTGATCTCTGCCGTTTGGGATTTGATGATCTTTTGGGCAAGGTGGTCGAGGTCATCGTGCCAAGAGCGATCAACGGCCGGACCGGCGTTGATCACGGCTCCCCAATGATGAATGATCATGTTTTCCATAAACATCATGGAGAATTGATCCCCGTCGAGTGCAGAGACGTTCGCCAACATCTGTTGATCGGCGCTACTCAGAATCGGCGCATACTGGATGCCATACCAATCGAGCAGCCAATCCTGCATCGTCTGTATCTCTTCTTTTTGGCTCTTGTTAATCGACGCACAAAGAGCTTTGAGCTGCGGACGGACCTGCTTACTCAGGCAAACTGCCGACATTTCGGCGGCCATCTGATGGTGATCGATCATGCCGCCCTTCATAAAGTTAATTTCAAAGCGCTGATCGAATCGATTGGGCGCTGGACCGCTTGCCTGAGAAAGCGATGGCATGGCGAGCGCAAGCGCAATGGCCGCAGATGCGAATGCGGCAGAGCGCAGATTCTTTCTGCCGCGAGTGAAAATCGGATCAAGTAGCATACTGTGTTATCTCCCGTGAAGTGGCGATGAGTCGCCACAGGTGAGAGAAGGGCTTGGTGTACTTGTTTCCCCGTGTAAATTACTGGCCTGGGCTGAGTTGGCTCAGTATTGCGGGGGCGATTTTAGACACACTGTCACTCTCTTCTTCGCAGCCGTGCGGTGATCCGTGCTTATCAGCTATCAACTTCTTTTCAGCCGCTAGATCCTCCCCGTCAATTTGTTGCTCACCGTGAATCATCTATGGACCGGTTTTGTTCCATAACTCAGTACGTTTTCCTAATGGGGCAGAAGGCCCCGCGACGGCGCTGTTATGATGTTCCGTTCCGTTGAGTCAAAGCCTGCGTGCGCCGACGCTGAAAACCAATCGCTTGCAGGACGAGGGTTATTACGATGCTGATAGCCAGTGTCGCCACGAATGGAGCCTTCTGCTTTTCGTTTATTTGGTATCCAATAGCGTGTGCAGCCATTAGCACAAAGGCAACATAGTTCCAGCGCTGGAGCTGTTTCCACCTCGGCGTTCCCAAAGCGCGCAGCGAATAGTTATTTGATGTCGCCAGCAGAAGCAGCAGAATAAGCGCGCTGGCTAGACCCGTGTAGTTGGCGAATCCAAATAGGTCGTGCCGGAACGGAAAGCTGTGGCCCTTTCCAGGCTCGTAGACGTAATAAAGCCAAGGCCGGCCACGCAGATGAACGTTCTGCCCGATGACGGTATGGACGAGTCCCCATATGCCGGCCCAGATGCCAACATCCCGACGCCAGTCACTCGAAATTGGCGTCCGTTTGCCCCGCAGCAGATTCCAAGGGCCGATCAGCAGTGTAGCAGCGAGCAGCACCAGTGCTGGGTAGGCTGTGGCAAAGCTAATCTTGGTAACGACATCACGATAAGGGCGCGTGATGTACAGCAGAAGAACGCTCGCGCCGCTGACGATAAAGAGCGGCAGATGATGCACCAGCATTCGACGTAAGAGACGTTTCTGTTGGATAGTCGGCATAAGTTGGCGTATTTCGCCGCGCCAACACGGGCGAACCCGGTTCGGGATGCTCGCTTATGGCGCAACTGTTGGGCCCGTTAACAATGTGAGCGACACGGCGATAGCTGCCGCTCGATCGCTGTCTTTGAAGATCTAGCGGGCCATTTGTACGTTCGAGACAGTAATGGTCTTTCCGTCAGAACCCAGATCTCCAGTAAGCTTTACGGCATGCCCGGCGTGCTCCTTGAGGTCTGGGAGGCTCTGATTTTGAATGGCGTATACCTTGCCCCCACTCACAAACACAAATTTGCTGCCGCTTTTGACACAGGCGAGCGTGCAATCGTGGGCGCTAACTTTTCCGTTCTGATTCATGGCGCTATGGTCAGCGCCGCACATTTCATCGCTGATCTGCCCAGTCCAAGTCTGTTGCGCCGCAAAGAGCGGTGCTGCTGCCAACAATAGAAAACATCCGAGTTTTAAGCGCATGGCGATTCTCCTTATTGATATTGATGTGTACTTACTTCATGTGATCCGGGCGCGCCATAGCGGTCGAGGCACCGGAGCCCCATTTCACCGTGACGGCGACCAGTTTCTTTTCTTTGTTTGGTTTGGCGTGTATTACTACGCGGTCGCCAACCTTTAGCTCGTTGAGCGAGCCGATGCCATTGTTGTGGTCGAATTTCGTGGATGGATCGATCAGCACAGTGACCGTCTTGTGCTGAACGGTGTTGACCGTCACGGAAGCGCCTGTTAGCGCCGCAACGGTTCCCATCACGTGCTCCATACCTCCATGCGCTATCGCCAGGGTTGACCCGACGGCTAGCGCAATCAAAACAATAAACGAACGAATCGCTCTTTTTCTAAACATAATCAGTTCTCCTAATGGTGATGTTGATTTTCGTGGGTTTGCGTATCGGAAGGGGAGGCGCCCTTTAAAAACTCCTCCTCTTCCTGTTCTTCTTGCTGCTCTTCCGGAGTCTTGGGATTGAGCTTCTGCATCTCTTTAATCTCAGATTGAGAGAGATTGGGAAGGTGCCGAATGAATCGAACCAGTTTCCAGGAGTCTTCCTCATCGTGTTCCGAGCCGCTACTCCAGGCCGGCATGCCGCTTAGGCGAATGCCGTTCTGGATGATATAGAAAAGTTCGCCATCGGTCATCTCCTGGGTATCGCGTTTCCGCATATCCGGCGCGGGAGGGTACATGTTGCCGCCGATTTCCGTTTGACCGCTGCCGTCGTTGGCATGACAAGTTGCACAGTGATCTGCCCAATGGGCTTTCGCCTCAGTCAATACTGCCGGGGAGTTCGGTACCGGATTCTTTCGCTGCTTTGCACCCGATGGAACCGCCATGCCTCTTGCCTGTCGGGCCACCCATTTTTCCACTCCGGATGGCTGCGCATGGGCGCTAAAGCCGCGCGCAGTTTTCAGAAAGATAATCGCGGCAACGAAACAGACGACGGCCAGTGCGACTGCACCGGCAACGAACCAAAATACATTGCGCATGCGTCCTCCTTATTGCGCACCGCCGCCGGTTGAGGTAGGCAGATTGATCGTGGTGCCGAGAGCGCCCGCTCGAGTTGGCGCACCGAGGCCGTCTGTCAGCGTGTAATTCTTGAGTGCAACGCCAGTAACCCAGAGCTGCTGAAGAGCATGGATATAACCAACCTGTAACTGAAATAGCGTTCGTTGAGAAACGAGCACTTGTGGGTACGCGGCTCCCATTTGGCGGTATTTCGTCAGATACAGTTCATAGGCACGATTTGCTCTTGGAATCATCTCGTTCTTGTAGCGGTTGGCCTCCACTTGAGCCGAGAGATACGCCTGCAGCAAAGGTTGCGTGTTCTGCCGGAGAGACAGTTGCATCCGCGATACTTCCGCTCGGGATCGTTCAATATCGGCGTGCGCGGCCGCAACATTTCCTTGATTGCGATTGAAAATGGGAATCGTTATGCCTGCCGTGACGAATCCTTGAAATCCCACAGGCTTCGGATTGACTTCGCTGAGCGCTTCAAAGCTTTGCTGTGCACCGGCAGTGATTTGCAGATCGGGAATAACCTCTCGTTTGGCGCTCTTCAGTTCCGCTTCGGCGCGGATCACCACTTGCTGAGCACGCTTAACCTCTGGACTGTTCTGAACAATCTGGTTTGCGATTTGATCCGGGTCGATCTCGGGAGGGTGTTCCAAATCTCCTTGGAGCGGAGCGGCCGGAAGATCCGGTTTCCCAACGAGCGCAGCCAAACTATGAAACTCCTGCAAAAACGTACGTTGGGCAGTCGTATAGTCCACCTTCGCCTGCTCCGCTTCGACTTCAGCCTGTAGCACGTCGGGTGCGTCCGCTTGGCCGACATTCGCCAATTGATGTGCTGTTTCAACGGCATCCATCACGAGCCCTAACAGCCGCTTTCGAACTTCCACGATCCGCTGCGCAGCCAGAGTCGAATAGAAGCTTTGGCTGACGTCGCTCAGAATTCGGTAGCGCTGCTCGGTGACACCGATTTCGTCCTCGCGGCGTTGTTGCTCGTAGATATTTCTCCGCAAACCGAGCTTGCCGCCGAGAACGAAGTTTTGTTGAATAAATCCGCCTTGTTCGCCTCCGCCGAACTCGCCGCCGCGAATCTCCTCACCGCGGTAACCGATCACAGGATTGGGCGGCAAACCGATCTGCCGCGCTTGTGCCGCCGATTGCTTTACGAGTGTATTTGCCTGCTGAAGCGTAGGATTCGTCGCAAGCGCAAATTGCTCGAATTGGGCGAGCGGCATCGGTGGCCTGGCGGAGACGTCTTTCAGAAGGTCTGGCGCAGGTGTCTGCGGACCGGTTTGTTGAGCCGGATTTGTCGATGCTGAGGGCTGAACCTGATTCGGCTGCATCGGCATGTTGTGTTGCATACCGGGCATGTTGTGCTGCATGTGCTGTGCGCTCGGATCGGCGTTCTGCGCACGCGCCGGCAAGTTAACAAGGGAAATCGAAATTGCCAAGCAAAGGATGGGATTTGTTTTCATGGATATCTTCCTCGGCCCCTACTTCGAGTGCTGCATGCCAGGCATTCCCGGCCGGCCCTTTCGAATCTGTTCCATTACCCGGTCATACTCATCCGGTGGCAAAACGCGGACGAAGGTCATCATCCCTTGCATGAAACCGCTCCAGCCCGGTCGTATGAGATAGTTGTACGGCTCTTTTTCGATGCCTTCCATTGCCATCATTGGGCCTTCCATATAGGCGTCCTGCGGGAATCCTGGGACTTGATTGGCGTTCTTGCTCACATCGCTTTCCATCGACATGCTGCCGTGTTGCATGCCCGGCATGTTATGCTGCATGCCGCTCATCGCCGCCATCGCTTTCTGCTCCGAGAGCGGCGTGTTGGAAACAGTCTGATCGTTGGTCGAGCCAACGCCCAGGCCGCGGCCGAGGCTTGGGCCGTAATCATCGCCGGTCGGTGCGCCCGCTTCGCCGGTCAGCATTCCCATCCCGTTTTCCATCGAGACGCCTGCTGGCATACCCGTGCCCGTTCGGGACATCGGCCCCACGTTCGACGACATTTGGTTCATCATGTGGTGTGGCAAATGGCAGTGGAGCATCCAGTCTCCCGGATTGTTGGCGATGAATTCGACATCCCGCGCCTGTGCCACGCCGACCAGGACCGTATTCCCGGGAATCCAAGCGGTTTCCGGAATGCGGCCTCCTTCTGTACCCGTTACGTGGAATGTGTGCCCATGCAAATGAATCGGGTGATGGTCCATTCCGAGATTGATCATCCGAATGCGTACGCGATCACCCAGGCGCACAATTAACGGCTCAATCGCAGGACCTGCCTTTCCGTTGATCGTCAGCCAGTTGAACTCCATGTTCATCGTGTTCGGCACGTAATTATTTGGCAGCACGGCGTATTCCTGCAGTAGGATCACGAAATCTTTATCCACGCGTGGCGTATAGGCGTCCTTGGGATGCATGATGAAAGCGCCTAACATGCCGAACATTTCCTGCATGGCCATATGGGAGTGGTAGAAATACGTACCTTCCTGGTGCAGCGTGAACTCATAAACGAAGCGCCCGCCCGGTTTAATCGGATCTTGACTAACTCCCGGACCGCCGTCCATGTTGTTGGGAATTTCAAAACCGTGCCAGTGCATGGAGGTCGGTTCCGGCAAATGGTTGTCGACGATGATGCGGACGCGATCTCCCTGGTTCACTTGGATGGTTGGCCCTGGGGAGCTGCCGTTGAAGCCCCACAGATCAACCGTTTTATTCGGCACGAGTTGCTGCCTTACGGGCTCGGCAATCAGGTGAAAGACTTTAACGCCGTTGTCCAACGTAAATGGGAGATCTTTCAAATCAGGTGATTGAACCGCGACGGGTGGTCCGCCTGAACTCGCTGCGGCACTTCTGGGCTTAGGATCTTTTGCGGTGTTCTGCTGGCGCGCATCCTGCGCGTTCGCCGTTGCAGCAGAGATCATCCCTGCCCCCAAGCCAAACGCATTTCTGAAGAATCTTCGACGATTATTCATAACCTCTTTCCTCAAACAAACACTTCGATTCACGTAAAAAGTGAATCCGCGCGGAGGCGCGCAAATGCTGCGCTACCGACGCGCTCGAAACTGTCCTAATGCGGTTGAGAGGAAGAGGCTAGATCCGAAGGATGGAGAGAGAATAGAACGCTTTTGCCTTGGGCGGCGGCGCTGGATCAAGTTTGATCCACAACTCCTGCGCCGGAGCAATGAAAACCGAATGAACGCTCAGTAAAGCGGACGGCAGTTGGATTGCAATTCCGGCCGCCTGCTTCGCTAAATCTGTTCCCGATTGTGGCCCAGACAGTTGAGAGTGGTGATGCAGACAAGCATTTTCCGGCTGGCCATTACTTCGATGGTGATGATGATGACAAGGAGCGGTCTTGCCTGCCAACGAAGAAGTACAAGCGGCAGTCGAGCAATAGGCGTAGCACTGGGAGTTGGCGAGCAATGCGCCAACGAGCACCATGACGACGATTTGGAAACAGCGCTTCACTATGCCTTAACTCAACGCTAGCACGATCACGATCTACCGGCTTCGCCCGGAGACCGTCTAAACGCATGTCGCGTTATTTCATCGCTGGCGAGCACTTGGCCGTGACCAGCCAGTCAAAGAGCATGCGCACCGCCTGCCAAATGGTGTTTCAATGTCAGCCGCGACCCGCTTCGCCCCGGACTCCCTTCATCCACGCGACGTGGATGTGCTCGACGCTCCGCGGTGTCGTCTGAATCGCGCGCCGGCATCATTTGGAAACTAGCTAGCAAACCGTAGCGTAGTAGGTGCGCCGCGTATTGTCGCTCGGAATCTGGCGTCGGCAAGGTGCGACTGAAGTTCTACGGAATTGCCGCTCCATCCTGGATATACGGGCACGCAGGCTTTGCATAAACCTTCGTTCTCGCAATTCGATACGCAAGAGGTTTATACAATACTTCATCTCATCTGCTGCTCAGCCAAGCGGCGATCGCGCTGTTCGCCAGCGAATTTACTGAGCACCGTCGGTGAGTCGCCGCTGCTTTGAGGCGTGCTCTTACGCGTTTGCCGGTAGATGCGGTAGTTCCTTTGGCGGCGCACGCGTGATCCGGCGAGAGCAACGTGACTTTATACAGATCGATTGTCGTCAGCGCTTCCTCAATAAATCGAGAAAGATCGCCACGATAGCGCAGCAATGCCCGGAGGCCATCGTTTATCTCAGACGTCAGGCGGATGAACAGCTTCATCTTCTTCCCCACGTCTGGATGGGCGGAGTTGTCGCTCACAAGCCTGTGCGCTTTCTCAGCTCCTGTTGCGGCTCCATTACGCCTGGCTCAGCGCTTTCGGGCTCGTAGGGAGAATCGAAAAGGATGTCGCGATCGACGCGGACCGTGAACTTGTATCCGGCAGGCACCTTGATTGTCGGCTGGACGTTCAGATTGCGGCGCGTGATTTGAGCGCCGGTTTCGGAGAGCTCCTGCCCAACAGCCGAAGAGGCCGTCTGTGAAGCGCTCGGTGTCGTCAGGATGTTTTGATTCCGTCGCTGTGAAATTTCAAAGGCCGCAGTAAAAGCACTCGTCAAGGCTGCGAAGCCAAACAGTCGCTTGTAATGGCGGTCCACTTTATCCCGCAATCCGGAGTTTCCTTGGCTATCCAAGCCGACCATCCCGGAAACGTCGATCGATGAGGCGTCAGGAAAGATGATGCGATTCCAAATCACCTGGACGCCATCTTGACCGTAGGCAACCCGCGCGTCATACTGGCCGATGATCCGGGACCCTTGAGGGATCAGGAGATAGCGTCCGGTTGCTGTGTCGTACACATTGGACATCACAAGCGCTTTAATCTCGCCGGGAAGGTCAGAGTTCAGGGACTGCTCGAGTACGGCGGGTATTTCCCAGCCCGCCTTGATTTCATATTCAGAAAGCGGCGCGGTCCGAGTGGACTTAAGATAATCCTCCGATTTCTTCACAGCAGCAGATTGGAGGAATTGCTCCTTCGTGGTCTGCATATTCTGGGTTTCGTATTCGCCTTGAGCAACAGTGGACGGAGAGTACGAAGCCAGGAGTCCTGCGTTGCCGTAGCTCGGTTTGTCCGATCTCCGGGCATTGCCGAGCGCGGCTCCAAGCGCTGCAACTTGTGCAAGGTCGCCTTGACTCGTCGGAGCCCGGTCACTTGAAGCAGAACCGGAAGGACCGTCAGAAGTCGCGGCCAGGCGAACGCCCGTTGGCGCTTGCATTGCTTCCTGCTCGCGGCGCGCGAGCTCTTCAGCACGCCGCTCTTCGGGATCGTCATGCGAAGTGACAGCGGAAGAGACGCGCTGAACTGCGACGCGCTGGACGGCGACTGCAGGCTGAGCGCCCGAGCATGGCCGGCCGGAATTGGGATCATACTTATACGCTTGCCCGGTTTTAGGATCGGTTCCGCAACCTAAGTCGTGCCCGTTGCAGGGAACTCCGGTCTGCGGATCGAACCGATAAGGCTGGCGAGTTCTCGGGTCCACGCCGCAACTGTTATCGCCGCCTCCAGTCTTTGCTGTCTCCGGTGCAACGAGCTGGCCGGATTGCTGCCCCTGTTTGAGAGCGGCGTTGCCCGGCGGGATAGAATTCGCGAACTCGTTGCCGGCCGAAGTCGCCGGAGCCAGCGCCTTCGGCACTCCGGCTTGCTCGACTTTGGCTTGAGCGATCTTCGTCCGTTTGTAGCCGCCATAAGCGAAAGCTATCAACAGCAGAAAAGCCAAGACGCCGATCACGCCCGCGGCTCGCTTGCTTACACGTCGGGGTTGAGGCGGCTTCGGGTTCAGATCGAGTCCAGAAGGCGAGATGATCGGCTCGACAGTTGGCGTTTCCGTATTGCTCGATTTCTTAGCCTTTTGGCTCACGGCTGATCTCGACTTTCTGCGATTTCTTGCCGGTTCCGAGCACGAGTTGGGCACGATCAAACAAGCGATCCACGATATAGGTTTGCTGCCGCACTCGATAATTCGTCATCTCCCCTTTGCCATCAGCGCCCATTACCAGCAAGACCGGAACGTCGCGATGCTGAATCTCAGGCGGCATCTGGATGTAAGTTTTTGCGCCGTCATCGTAGACGCGAAGGGGGCGCAGGTGCTCATTTGCGCCGTTGATGCGATATCCGAAGTTCAGCTTTTCAACAGCCAACATCGCCGGGGATGCGCCTGAATCGCGCTGCGCTTTTTGGGCGGCGAGCTCCTGATCAATCACCTGTTGGTGCCACTTGCGAGCGTTATCATCCTGTGGATACTGAAACGCGACGCGCGCGACATACTCCTCGGGTTTGGAAATCAGCCGAAGATAGTAGGCTCGACGATCCGTCGCGATGAGCAGGTTCGTATCCAGCCCGGAGATGGTCGGCTTCAGCACGATCACTGAAGTTGCGTCGGCACCCGCGCCGTACATCGCGGGAGAAATGTTCCAGCGCACGGAATCGCCGATCTGAGGCTCACCCACAATACGCTCGCCGGCTTGCAACTCAATGATGCAGACACGCAAAGGAGCGCAAACAACCGTAGGCAGGCCTGCACCGAAACTGTAGAGCACGCGGCCGTCCGGGCCTGCGGCGGGCTGGTTCGTTTCGCCACGCCACTTCTCGCTCACGCGGACAGCAGCCAACGCCGTAGGACTAAGCGCAATCTCAGGCGCTGATCGCGTCGGTATCGCTACATCGCTTTTCGATGCCCCTTCACCGGGACTCGCGAAGCGAGGTGGGGCCGGGCCGGATTTGAGGGAGGGGTCCAGAGACTCCAGATTGTTGAGTGCGCGGATCTGAGCACCGTAATCGTATTGCTTTACGATCGCCGGCATCTCGGATTGTGGCTGAGCTTTATTCGCCGGTGCGGGCGAGGGTGCCTGGCCAAAACAAGCAATGGTGAACCCAATGGCGGTGAAACCGATTTTAAGTTTGCTCCTCATAAAGCTGTTCATTCTGGCTCCTTACTGGAAGACTCGGGACCAATTTGCGGACACCACATACAACCCGAGCGGATTGACACGCGCAATCCTTTCCTCGGTGGGGGCATTTACTGCAATCGTGAACGTCCCTTTCCACCGTTCGGTGGTCTTCACGTTTCCATAAAGGTCACGGACTGTTTCGATCCAATCGACTTCGAATGTGCGATCGCTCGTCGACAGGACTGACCGAACGTCCACGCCAACTGTTTCGTTCTGAGCGCGCTCGAAAGGCTGATTCGCACGATAGAAGTCGGAGACGAAAGTCATGGCCGGACTGTTATTGGCGATGTGGCTGTAAACGCGATCTATCGCTTTTCGCTGGGCGACGCCGTCAGTCGTGACTGTCCTCAGTTCTTCTACCCACTCCAGAACGGTTGCCTTTTTCAAGCGTTCGTCCGCGGTTGTCGTCTGATCAGAAAGGCCGGATACGATCGGACGGCCAAAGCTATCGATAACGGCGATGAACGGCACAATACGCGAGCGAGATGATTGCCAGATGAGACCAGCAGCGAGAACTATCGCGATCGCGGCAGACAAAAACGCCATCGTTCGCCAATTCCGCGCACGCGAGATTTGGTCACCGTAGCGTTCATCCCACTCGCGCCGCGCCGCAAGGTACGGATTGTAAGCAGCTCGTTCCTTTTCCGCCGGAGCGGATGCTTCCGGCTTTGCTCCAAAGATTGTTGTTGCCATAACTCTTGGACTCTCCTATTCGTGGTGATCAATAGGCATGCGGGGCGGTGAACCCGGAGCGTGACTGTCGTTCAGTCGGATTCTGCGGATCTTGTCGGACGCCGCTTGCAAACGGTCGCTTGCCTTCGCCGCCCCTCGCGCAATCGCGTTCGGCTGATTAGCGCCCGGGGAAGAAGAAGTAGGAGGCGGCGTTCCGGATCGTGAGGCATCAGCGGGTTGCGGGCTGCCGGCACCAGGGCGGCTCACCGAAGGTGAGAAGCCCGATGCCGGGCGCTCCGATTCGAAGCCCGAACCGGCTAATGGCTGCCCGCCTATGTTGGCGATTGCACCCTGAGGTTCAGCGCTCGATGTTCCTGTTCCGTTGGTAGTCGCCGCCCCACTCACCGGAGGCGCTACACCGGTTGAGCCAGTAAAACTCACGGAAGGCATCGATGGAGGACGAACCGCGGAACCGGCAGCTGCGGAGCTTCCTACCGATGATGCAGAGCCGACGCCGGATACTGCGCTTCCGACGGATGTTCCGGAGGAACCGGCCCCGGCAGCAGCCGATGTACCGACGGCACTCGATCCAGCGCCCGCCGCACCAGCAGCACCCACCGCTCCGGCTCCAGCAACACCTGCAATCGCGCCCGCTCCGAGTGACGCAGCTGTCATAGCGCCAGCCGCAACAGCAGTCCCGGTCATAACCAGATCACCGCCAGTTAAAGCCGGCGACCCGCCTATCACCGCACCAAATAACTTCGGAATTTGCCAGCAGCACATCATGTAAATCAATGCACCGCCGATTACGTCCAGCGCAGTTTTCGCCGGTGTGGTGGATACGCCGATGCCTGACGCTTCGCTATTCCAGCCGGTTCCAAGTGCCTGCCCTGCCGCGATGACGCAGTAAAGAACCAGCAATTTGATTCCGATGGAAACACCGAGCCCGATATAGCGTTCGGTATATGGCGCGGTCCAGCGGCTCCCGCCGAAGCCGAGGAAGATATAGCCGGCCGAAACGACCAGATAACTCTCGACAAGAGTCACAATCAGATTAATCGTGATAATGACGTAGGAAATGAAGATCAGCAGCGCTCCGACCGCGCAGAGGAGAGCCGAGGCGATGTCACCACTCAGAAACGCCGAGCCACTCGCGCCGGACAACAGCGATCCTGCGATCTCGAGACCTTGAACGAAAACGCCGCTGGGTGAGATGGGAGCTCCGAGGCCGGATGCCCCTTGACCGATCTGCTCAAAGCTGTCGAGTATGTCAGGAATCCAGGCGGAGCCATTCACGAGCAATGCATAAAACGCGCCAATCCACATCATTTTGCGGATGAGACCGGCAACCCAGCTCTGAAGGTCCGTCTTGTCGAGTGCCAAAGCGATCACGGACCAGCCGAATTCGATGAAGGCGAGAAACCAGAATAGCCGTTGAGCGTACGTCCAGATGTTCGTCGTCCATTGCGTTCGAAAGGAGCGCATCTGCGACAGAATGTCTCCGGCAGTTGTGGAGTGGAATGTCTGACCGTGCGCCGCCGCGCCCAGAAACAACAGCAGAGTGGCAACGGCAACCGCCCACCGGACTGGTAAGCGCCTCAGATCAAAGCATTTCGCTTTTCGCCATTTCAAGACACACGTCTCCCTACTTCGTAAATGCAACTCTTTAGGTGGCCGGTTCAGCTAGTGGTTGCCCGCGCCGAATTTCCTGTCATCACTCGTCGTCTGGCTTGGTGCGAAGAAAGCCGCTCTGCCGGATGCTTTGCAGAGCCGACCCTCGGTCGTATCGCCCCAAGTGGCTGAAGCCGACTTGCGCACCGGCTTGCACAGGGCTTCGATCTCTTTCGCCACATTCGGATTTTTGGCAAGCCATTGCGATATCGAGGCGTCCGAGGTCGTGGCTAAATCGCCCGCGCCTGCTGCTTCGGCTTTCTGTACAATCGGGCTCGGCGGGCCGGGTCGCGAGCAATTCGTTACTGCGAAGAACAATGCAAGCGCGCCTGCGCCGATCACAGCTTGTCTCAGTCGGTTCACTCGATGGTTTGCCTCCAACTACCATTTAATGACTTCCCACGCCAAAAGCCCGGTTATCGCCTGTTGTGGAGCTCGGTGTGAAGAATTGCTCAGTCGCTGCTGTGCCAGCGGCATCCTTCTGAATCTGTGCCGCCTGATACGCTTGTTTGCTCGACAGATCGGCCAACATAATCTGACGCAGTTTCATCAACTGCTCTGTTTGCTGCTCGGCAATGTCGCCCATCACCTGGATGGCGCGAACTGCTCCGTTGGGGGATTGCGCTTGCGTCCGAAGCGTTGAGAGAACGGCCTCTTCAGAAGAGAGCTGGGAATTCTGCAGACCGGCTGCGCGAAGCGTCCCGCGCAGCGTATCGAGGGTTGTGTTTGCCCAACCTTTGTAGTTGGCGAAGTATCGGTTCGGGCTTGTCCCGTATCCGGTAAAGGTATTTCGGAACTGAGTATCCAGGTTTGCCAGCGAGTAGGCCAAAGCCTGGCCGCCTTGCACGATCGTAGAGAGCGCCGTCAGATCGGTGTTGATTGTTCCGTAAATGTGCGACGGCAAAGCGAGGCCGTTACGAATCTGCTCGGCGTACATGCTTAGTTCATTGCTAAGCTGAGTGCCCTGCCGAATGTAGGACATTACCATCTGCCCGTGATTTAGCAACTGGGTAAATTCCGTGGCGAATGCGCCGGCCTTCATCTCTGCGGGGCGTTGGACGATCAAGAATACCGTTACAAGATAAGTCACGCACTTGCGCATAACGATTGGACCTCCTCCTTTGGCGTGATCGCTTCGAGATAATCGGCCCAGGGATCGAGGCGTCTTAGCCGAAGCCATTCGGACCGCCAGCTCTCGGGATTTCGTTCCATAACACTCTTGGCGACCTCACGCTCTTCGCGCCCGTTCACGCCTACCCACGAGAGCGCAACATTGCCGAGTCCCAAGTCGATTAGGCGTCGCCCCGAAGGACTGACGACGTAGTAGTGCTTCTTGGGAATGCTCAGCTCAAGAATTTCAAGTTCGCGCTCGTTCAGCCCAAGACGCTCATAAAACGCTCGCGAATTGGCCGTGCGTGCTTCGGCATTGGGCAACAAGATTTTTGTCGGGCAGTTCTCCAGGACGATATCCGAAATCTCAGACTTTGCAACGTCCGAAATCTGCTGAGTCGCCATAACGACCGCCGCGTTCTTTCGGCGCATTGTCTTCAACCAATCGCGAAGACGCTCACGGAAGAGTTCGTGCTGGAGATAGGACCATGCCTCATCCAGCAAGATGAGTGTCGGGGAACCATCCAGCCGCTGCTCGATACGCCGGAAAAGATAAAGGAGGACCGGAATCACAGCCCGGCAGTCGAGTTGCAGCAAATTCTCCGTCTCGAAACTGAGCAGACGCCCGTCGCCCAGTGAATCCACTTCGGCGTCTAAGAGAGAACCCAACGGACCTGCAATAGTAAAATGCTGTAGTGCCTCTCGGATCTCCAGGTCCTGGACGTTGGCTGCAAATTCGGTTAGGGTCCGAGTCGGCGAGTGGCGAAGTTGCAGCATTGCCGCAGCTAGAGCGTTCCGGTGCCGCGGCAAAATTTGCAAGCCGCTCAACGTGCATAGAGATTCAACCCACCCCACGGCCCAGGACAAACCGGTATCGTCGTCGATATCTCTCAGCGGGCAAAACGCCAGGGTGCTATTTGGCCCCGCAAGGTCGTAAAACTCGCCGCCGGCCGCTGAAGTCAACATCCAAATGGAATAGCCTTTATCGAACGCGAAAACTTGAGCGCGCGGATACCGGAACCATTGCGCTGCAAGCAAGCTGAGGAGAGTTGATTTGCCGTTTCCTGAAGGACCCGCGATCAGAGTGTGGCCAACATCTGAAACATGCAAGTTGACCCGAAATGGTGTAGCGCCACTCGTGGCGGCGTACATAAGCGGCGCGCTGCCCGCCGGCATCAATGCCGACGGGTTCTCGCGGAGACCGGCCCACACGGATGTGATCGGCAGCATATCGGCAAGGTTCAGGGTGTGCAAGAGCACACGACGAACGTTGGAGTAGCCGTCGCCGGGAATAGAGCCGCGCCAGGCCTCGACAGCATTGACGGTTTCGATCCTACAGCAGAAGCCGAGGTTTTGAATCGTTTTCATGACCGCGCGCGTATTCTCTCGAAGCCGCTCCAGATCTTCATCGAGACAGATGACGTTGGCGGAAAACTGGCAGAACTGAACGTCGCCCCCGGCGGCAAGGCTCATTGCCTGCTCGGCGTCGTCCATCATTTCTCGGGCGTTTCCGTTCACCGCACCGGTCTGACTTCGAAACATCTGATCTTTCCACCCGCGAATCTTGCTTTTCCACTTCTTGCGATGCTTATCGAGCAGGGCGCGAGATTCTTCCGCGTCGATCAGAATGGCTCTTGTGCTCCAACGGTACTCGAGAGGCAGCGCATCCAATTCGCGCAGAATGCCAGGCGAACTCAATCGCGGGAAAGCATCGACGGCGATAACACGAATATGCTTCGGACCGATTTGTGGTTCAACGCCACCAACGAAATCGTCGGATGCAAGGATTTCATTCAAGTAGCAGGGAAACTCCGGAAGAGCAAACGGGCTGTCGCCGCCGGTGATGCATCGGCTCATGTAGCGAAGCAGACGATCGTACGATCGCAGAACGCCGAACCGATCGCTCGAGGATGTAGCTCGCAGCCTTTGGATTCGAAACAGCGACCCAAAGACATTCTCAAAATGATCGACCCGGTTGCGAAAGGTTTCGAGAACCCGTTTGCCCGCTTGGCCGGACTTACCTGACACGCCGCCCTCAAACAACCATCCTTTGGTTTGCTCCTCCGCCGCGATTGCCGGTAAGTAGGTCAGAACGAGGAAGTATTCACTCTCGTAGTGAACACCTTCCTGTAGGAATTGCTGTCGGCGCTCATCATCGATGAGTCGAGTGATCGGATCGGGGTATTGGCCCTCTTCTGGGTATCCCGGAGCTTGCGACCGTATCACGTCGCAGTGCAGCATCCAGCCGCTGCCTAAACGCAGAATCTGGTTCAACCGAGCGCTCAAGGCGCTCATCTCCGTGGCGGAGGCAGCCATCATGTCTGGACCCTGGAACGACCAACCTGCAACTAGGGAGCCGTCCTGTTGCAGGAGAATGCCATCTTCGATCAGCGCGTACGGAAGCAGCAAATCGGCTAAACCGCGAGGCCCAGTTCGATGTTCATTTCGCAGCATGATTTCCTCGTCAACGCCGGCTTGCGGATCGTACCGTAGTAGAAATAGTTATCGCCATCGCATCGGGACCTGGAGACATTGGGAGTAAAGCCCGCTCTTTGCCGGATAGAACGGCCGGTAGCGGATATGCCGCATGTAGACCTGCCGAAGCATTGGATCTGCCTTACCCATGCGGCGCAGGACCGCCATCGCGCCGCAGTAGCAGACGAGCGCGAGGCCCAGTCCCCACCAGGAGGCTAGGCTGAAGCCGAGTGCAACACTCGTCAGGATAGAGATGAGCACCAGTTCACGATCGGCGCCCATAATCTGATTCGCACGATTCAGAGATTGATGAATAACAATCTCTCGGGGTTTGTCTCGCGAATCCATGACTAGACCACGGCTGCGGAGACACCGAATGCGGATGAAAGCATCGGGGCGGCGAAGACCAGAACGGAAACGACCAGCCCGATCATGCAGGCTTTACGTCCGAATTCGGTGAGTTCTCCACCCCATAGCATCGTTCCGCCGGCGATCGCGATGCCAATCAGGCCGATTGCATACGCGACCGGACCGGTAAGCGATGTAGCAATCGCGGTCATGGGCGCTTCCCAAGGCAGTCTGCCGGCTGCAGCGGCATGGACGCGGACACTAGCCGCCAGGGCTAATACAGTAAGTGTCATCATTCGTGACGCGAGCCGCGACTTGAATAGACGAGTGTTCATGACTTTCCTCCAGAGTTGTGTTGCACAGTCAAACCTGCTCTACCAGATATCGACCCTCGTGATATCCATGTACGAGCAGAACCTCGCGAACCTTTCGCCCGGCTTTGACACTAGGCTCTTCGTCCACGAAAACTACGAGATCCACTGCTTCAGCGATGAGCTGTTGCTGCGGAGCGCTGGTGGCTTCCGCCACCAGACTTTCAAAACGCGTGAGGCCGCGAAGCGCATCATCGGCATGGACAGTGGCTATTCCTCCCGGATGACCGGTGTTCCATGCCTTCAAAAGTGTGAGGGCTTCTGCGCCACGTACCTCACCGACAATGATTCTGGTTGGCTTCAGCCGCATACAGGCGCGCAGGCAATGGAGCATCGTGACGTCGCCGGCTGAGCGGAGACCTACATAATTGCGTGCCGGGCACTGCAACTCAGTCGTGTCCTCAATGGAGATCACTCGGTCATTGGGAGTCTGAAGCGCAATCTCTTGAAGCATCGCGTTCACTAGGGTCGTCTTTCCGCTGCCGGTGCTGCCGGCAATCAGTAGATTTTTCCTGGCTCGCACTGCAGCGCGGATGATGTCGGCGTGCGAGCAGCCCCTAATTGAAGCGGAGAAATCCTCACGCCGGCGAGGAACGTTCGCCGGATCGGATTGAGAAGTCATGACGCCACTCGACTCGTAATCATCGATGCTGAAGACCCGCTTGGGCCGAAGGCGGATCGCGAAAACCGGCCTATGTACGACCGGTGCGACGAGCGCTTCGAAGCGGCTGCCATCCAACGGCAGCTCTGTTTCCAGGATGGGGTTATTGTGGTTCAGAACCGTTCCGCGCCACGCCGCGATAGTCGAGAGCGCGCTCGCCACTTGCGCCGGGTGCATTTCTCCGGCATGCACAAATCCCTCTCCGAGCCGCTTGATCCAGAGCCGCCCATCCGGATTTAGCAGCACGTCTTCGGTGCGCTCATCCGCCAGGAGCAGCAAAATAGCCTCACCTAATTCGCGCTTCAACTTGGTTTCAAGACGCAAATAGTGTTCATCAGGAACCGCCGAGTTTTTAAAAGTCGAAATCATTGACGTTTTCCCGAAATGTGCTAGCTTTATTGCATTGCACTCTGAATCGCTCTCAAACCAGAGGGAGCGAGGGCGGAGCAATCGGTCAGTATGGCAAGCTTTTCGTTTTGCGTTAGGTGATGATCGAAATGCCGGTGGTAACGATCCCTTTCGATTTCGAGCAACTTTCCCCCGCCACGCAGAATTCAATTGTTCCGATAGCGATCCCCGCTCTCGACGACGACGGGTCGAAGATTGGGTGGGGGTGGTTCGAGGCTGTCGAGCGAGTCCAAAATCCGCTGCGAGGACTTGCGCGGGCGTTCCTCGGAGACGTGTGGCTTGTTTCCGAGTTGACCGAATCGGCGGTGAAATCACTGTGGCGAACGCACCGCGAGGACTATGGCCGCTCGCCGAGCACTCGAGTCTACGTTCAGGCAAAATGGCTTGCGCGGGATATGCGGGCTGGTGGATCTCGTAATCGGCGCGGTCTAAACGTTGGGCTTGAGGCACTCGACAGAGCTCTTCACGAAAAAATTCTCACCGATAGCTGCGACTACCAGGAGAAATACTGCATAGACATGGATCTGGCGGTACTGGGGAACCGTCTCCGTGATAAAAATCTGGAAGACATCGAAGAGATACTTCTTCTGGTCCGAGACGGTTGCAATTGGAAGGAGATCGGAAAGCGGTTGGACCGCGACCCCAATGTGACCCAAAGGCGATTCCGGCGGTGGATGGCGAAAGGAGCCAGCCTGCTCGGCCTCGATTAGCAGCCAGTACCTACCGCCTCTATTTTTAAAGCAGTTAGTACGCTAAACTTCCGCTTTGGATGGATGAAACACCAGAGCAGAAATTTGACCGCATCAGCCGTGCTGTTCAGGAGTCGATCCTCCGCAACTATCCCAACCCAGAGCGCAAGGGTTGTCCAGGCGATGACGTTGTGCGTGAAGTGGCTTCGCGAACCCAGCTCAAGACCGACGATGCGTGGGAGCACATCACTCACTGCTCACCTTGTTACGCGGAATTCTTAGAGATCAAAAAAGAGATTCGTCATAGCAAGGCGATCCGGCGTAGGACTGCAATCGGCTTGTTGGCGGCTGCAACCGCGGCAATTCCTATCGTGGTGATTACGCGCGTTAACTCGCGTTCCTACGACCGTCAGATTGGTGATTGGAATTTGGAAGCGAGCGCGTCCTCCAGAGGTCCTGGAACCGATACCGGCGAGACCGCACCACAACGAGCGGAAAAGGCGCGCGGATATATTCGCGTGCACCTGCCACTCGGAAGCGAACCCGGCGAGTACAATCTACAAATTAGAAAAAGCGAGGACGGGCCGGCGCTTCAGCAGGCGACCGCGCGAGCCGAAATCGTAAACGGGCACACGCAGGCAAACTTCGCGGTTGACCTGACTGCATTGCCGCCAGGGTCCTATTTTGCCGCTATCAGAGGCAGTAGCCGAGTTTGGCGAGTATATCCGCTAGTGGTGATGTGACTGCCCTTCTTCTTCAGAGAGCGCGCACAGGCGCGGTAGGCGCATTCTGTGAGGGTGACCAACCATGCTGAACTGATGTATACGAGTGCGGGTCGCATGTTCAGTTTCCGATGGTCTGACTTTTCAGCGGGTGAGCCGGATCAGCAAAGTAAACACACGGCCGTCACACACGAGTAATCTCGACAATTGTAGCGACAGCGCGGTATACGGCAAATTGTCCAAGCAGGTGCTAAAGAGAATTCATCTCAAACGTCATGAGGCGAGAGCGGATCTGTGAATCGCAACCCGAATAAGTTTCGGTCCGGCGGGGCAGCAACACCGTTGGCGTTCTTCGGCTCATCGAGAACCCCTCAACGTTCTTATCGCGGCTGTGCTATCGCCATCCGAGGAGCCGAATCGGTCTGACGATCCGCTAAATCCATCGGCGGACCATCGGATGAACGAAGATTCCGGACGTCGCGCATAGGTGGCTGTCCGAATGCTCGGCTGTATTCACGATTGAATTGACTTGCGCTTTCGTATCCCACCGAGAAAGCCGCAGTGGCGGCATCGACACCCTCCACAAGCATGCGTTCCCGAGCCGCCTGCAAACGAAGTTGCTTCTGGTACTGCAGCGGGCTCATGGAAGTCAAAACTCGGAAATGATGATGTAGTGTGGACATGCTCATTCCGGCAATGTGCGCGAGATCCTCCACCCTTAGCGTCTTCATATAATTCGCCCTGATCCACGCGATGACCTTTGCTGTGCGGTAACTCTGATCCCCCGCGGTGGCTATGGCGCGCAGTCGTTGCCCTCCATCACCCTTAAGGACCCGGTAGATGATTTCCCTTTGAATCATGGGACTGAGAAACGGAATGTCCTGGGGGGCGTTCAGCAGATCGAGCAAGCGATTGAATGCACCCAACAACTCCACAGTCGTCTCGGCTGTGCTCATGGCAAGAGCGTCCGAGCTCGCCGACGGCGAGGGGAAGTCTTCGCCGCTCAGAATCTCTCGAACAACTGGCATTTCAAACTTCAGCCGCAGGCACAGGTACGGAGTTTCGGGACTTGCCTCAATTACTCGACTAACCACCGGCAAGTCGAGCGACGTCAGCAGGTAGCGAGATGGATCGTACTGAAACGTATTTGGGCCAAGTTCCACTTGCTTGCGGCCTTGAACGACCAAGGCCGCGCTCGGCTCATAGTTGACGGGAGCCGGAGGCGTAGCCATCGTGTGGCGGTAAAGTGTTAGGCCAGGGACGTCCGTGACTCGGCTCTCCGTTCTGCCAACGAATAAGGCAACCTTGTGAGCTAACTCGGCTTGCAACTCACTCCGTCGATCCCCGGCTATGCGCGGCGGGTTGCCAATATTTCCTGAAGTGATCGTATCCGTTTCCTCTCCCCAGCATAACGGCCCTCATTGGCTTCGCACAGAGCGGATACCGATCTTCGCGAGGATTAGGCAATAACTTCGCAGGATCAGGATATCGGTTCAGCCAGCATTGTCCTTAGCCTGGAGGTGAGGGATGGCAGTGATGGAAAAACGCAAACTCGGAAAAGCTGGCCTCGAGGTTTCAGCGATGGGCCTCGGCTGTATGGGCATGAGTTGGTCGTACGGCCCACCCAAAGACAAGCGAGAGATGATCGCTTTGATCCGGGCCGCCGTGGAGCGCGGAATTACCTTCTTCGACACCGCCGAGGTGTACGGACCTCTGGCAAACGAGGAGCTGGTAGGCGAAGCACTCGCTCACTTTCGGGGAAAGGTGGTGATTGCGACCAAGTTCGGGTGGGAGCCGAATCCAGGGGACACCAACAGATGGAGCGCACTGAACAGCCGGCCCGAGCATATCAAGCAGGTTGCCGAAGGATGCCTTAAACGCTTACAGGTCGAAGCACTCGATCTCTTCTACCAACACCGCGTTGACCCCAACGTTCCGATTGAAGATGTTGCGGGATCTGTGAAAGAACTGATCCAGGAAGGCAAGGTGAAACACTTCGGTCTCTCAGAAGCGGGCGTGCAGACAATACGGCGTGCCAACGCCGTTCAGCCCGTGGCCGCGTTGCAGAGCGAATACTCACTGTTCTGGCGAGAGCCAGAACGCGAGATCATTCCCACGCTTGAGGAACTCGGAATTGGTTTTGTGCCATTCAGTCCGCTGGGTAAAGGCTTTCTGACCGGCAGGATCACAGCCGACACCAAATTCGACAGCAGCGATTTCCGCAGCCAGGTTCCGCGCTTTCAGGAAGACAATCTAAAAGCGAATCAGGCTCTCGTGGACTTGGTTAAAAAGTTTGCTGAAAAAAGGAAATCGACTCCGGCGCAAATCGCATTGGCTTGGCTATTGGCGAAGAAGCCTTGGATCGTTCCAATTCCAGGCACAACGAAGCTCGACCGGCTGGAAGAGAACGTCGGAGCCCTCAAGGTTGAGCTGACCGCGGAAGACATGGACGCCATCGACGCAGCTTCGTCGCAAGTCCAACTGCAAGGGGAGCGTTATCCAGCTTTCCACGCGAAGCTGGTGGGCCGCTAGTCATGAAGAAGATTGCGATCGCGATCATCGTGGCTGTCGCCATCTCCAGTGCGGCGCAAAATCGCTCCGGCTCAAAACCCCAGAAGGAGCGGTTTATCGGCGCATGGCATTTGGTCTCAATTGTTGGACCGGATGGCAAACTCGTTGCTGGAAGTCCGCCAAAAGGCATGTTGATCTACACGGGCGACCGACACATGTCGGTGCAGCTCATGTATCCCAAGACTGCCAGCGCTCTGTCCAACGAGTACGTTCGAGATGGATATGAGGCGTCTTTCGGAAGTTACGACATAGATGAGGCGACTCATACAGTTACTCATCATGTACAAGGCTCGGTTACGCGTGACTTACTCGTCGGCAAAGACCTTCCCCGCCTTTACCGGTTTAGTCCCGAGGGCCACTTGATCATCCAATCGGCTCGCCCTGATGAACATTGGGCGGTGACTTGGGAGCATTACTGATGGCTGAATGGAACAACGACGAACTCACGAAAATCGCCGGGGCCGATGACCTGCATATCTCGCCTTTCCGCGAAGATGGCGTCACCTATGGCACTCCGACATGGATTTGGTCGGTAGTGGTGGACGGCGATCTTTACGTGCGCGCCTACAACGGGCAGAAGTCTCGCTGGTACCGGGCGGCAATGAAACAAAAGAGGGGCAGGATTCGCGTTGCTGGAATCAACAAGGAAGCTGAGTTTGAGAGCGTCGACGGCCCCATAAGCGGCCGCATTGACGACGCGTATCGGGCGAAGTATAAGAGTAGTGCTTATTTGGACCCGATGATCAGCGCACGAGCACGCTCCGCAACGGTCAAGATCACACCTCTCTAAAGAAAGGAAATATGAGCACAAATCCGCGTTCTGCGCTTACACCTGAGGACGTGCGCAGCGTCTCTCCCGCCCTCGCCCAATACACTCAAAACACAATTAGCGGCGATCTCTGGAAGCGGTCGGCTTTGTCCACGCGTGATCGCAGCCTCGTGACGGTAGCAGCGTTGATCGCGCGCATTCAGACGATCGGCATGCTCCATTACTTCAACCTGGCACTGGACAACGGTCTGACGCCTCGCGAACTCTCGGAGATCATCACGCATCTTGCGTTTTACTCCGGCTGGTCCAACGCTTTCTCCGCTGTGGCAATCGCAAGGGACATCTTTGTCCAGCGCGGCATCGGGGAGGATCAACTTGCGGAGATTTCACCCAAACCTTTGCCGATCGATGAGGCGGCTGAATCACAACGTGCGACCACGGTAGAGCAAAATTTCGGCGCTGTCGCTCCGGGCGTTGTCAACTACACGACTGATCTGCTCTTCCGGGATCTTTGGCTTCGTCCGGGACTCGCACCGCGGGATCGAAGTCTCGTCACGGTGAGCGCGCTGATCGCCTCTGGACAGGTCGCCCAGATCACCTACCATCTCAACCGGGCAATGGACAGCGGCTTAACCAAAGAGCAAGCATCTGAAGTTCTTACTCATTTGGCGTTTTATGCCGGTTGGCCTAATGTATTTTCCGCGCTGCCGGTTGTGAAAGGCGTTCTCGAAAGCCGTCAGTGACGCCTTAGCAGGTCGAGAATCTCACATGAATCTTGAGATCACGCGGCGCAGTCTGTTGTTTGCGGGAGCGGCGTTTGGCGCGGCTGTGGTGAGACCGCTTGTGGCGGCCGGCCAAGCAGCTGCGAGCGCAAGCGCGAAAACGGGAAAGAAATACCAGGCGAAGGCTCCCAAAACTCAGCCGTTCGGGGCGGACGCATTCGCAGCCTCTCGGCAGACGACCATTCGATGGCTCGGCGCTGCTGGCTTCTTCATCAACAGCCGGGGTACGACTCTGATGATCGATCCACTTCTGGAGGGATTCGATATGCCCATCATGATCGACATGCCCATCCTGCCCAAAGAGGTCCCGCATCTAGATGCAGTGCTGATCACGCATAGCGATACCGATCATTACAGCATCGTGACCTGCCGCGATCTGAAGCCCGTGTGCCATTCGTTCCACTCGACCAAGTATGTCGATACAGTAATGCAGACGGACGGGTTGCCAGGGTTCGGACACGGCATAGGGGACGCGTTCAACGTTGGCCCGCTGCGAGTCAAGCTCACGCCCGTCGACCACGATTGGCAGAATGCCTTCCCGAAGCCAGGACAACGGCACTTCGAGAAGGAAGATTGCTGTGGGTTTTCGATTGAGACACCTGATGGCACGATTTGGGCAACTGGAGATTCACGGCTGATTCCCCAGCAACTGCACATGCCGCAGATGGATGCCATTCTGCTCGACTACTCCGAAGACGCTCAGTTCCATCTCGGTTTAGAAGGGTCGGTGAAATTGTTGGGCGCGTATCCGAATACACCGGTGCTGCTTGGTCATTGGGGAACGGTGGATGTGCCCGACTTTACTCCGTTCAATGGAGATCCCCAACATCTCATTGCCCGCGTGGTGAATCCGAAGCGGATCCAGGTGCTTGCGCCGGGTCAACCGTTTCGGTTAAACCGTGTGAACAAGTTATAGTGGACGGGCACAGAAGCGGCATACCGTCCCCAGGCGATTACGGACAAACTTGGCGGATCGGCTTTTACGGGTAAGTGATCAGATCCGGGCACGACGTAATAGATCCGCGGTAGTCTGCACGTGTTTACTGATCCTGCGCTCTCTGGCTGAAATACCTTAGCGATCTATCGGGATGCCAAAACGGACAACACCGGGGTGCTTATCGCACCGCGGGGGCATTTTTCGATAGAAGGGTTTGAAGTGAGTCGCTCGCGTCTGCGAGGGGCGCGGTCTACCTATGGGTAAAGTAACCGCTTTTGGTACTTTCGTACTGGTCGCGTTGGTATTTGGAGCAAGTTGCCACGACCATAGCCACAATTGAATGTACATCTTCGACCGCTCGGGCGGCAACACGCCGATCCACTCGAAAACCTTCGGGAGTCACACGCGCAGCGTCCCGAGCGCGAGCGAGTTAGTTCAAACCCGCTTACCGCCAACTGAGATTTCGGCCTCAGAGACACCAAAGCAGTCTCTGCCTCTCCACAATAGATTCACAGCATTACCGAAAGGTCGTGGCTGTGCGCCGTTTCCCCAAACAGACTACTCGGAAGTACCGCCGCTCACATTCGGTCGAAAAGACGAAAGTCGCGAAAATGTGTTCCATGTTCCGCGCATAGCCGCCGTTTTAGCCGCTCCTGACTTTAGCGTCGGAAGCGGACCGGTAGCGTCCCCTTCCATAACGTACCCGGCCCAGTACCACGGGACAGCGGTGCTGCTGAACTGCCCAAGAATAAATCGCTGTGCATTTTCCAATGCGTCTGCTTTTGACTCGCCCTTTGCTAATGCTGCATAGAAATGCTTCATCAGCGTCGCACTGAAAACGTCGTCCACCGACCAGAGCGTCGATGCGACGCTCCCGGCTCCTGCCAAGAGAAACGACCGGGACAGGTTGGATACGCCCTCTTCACCTTGCAATTCTCCTACGGCGGTATCGCAAGCGGATAAGACGACTAGGTCCGAGTGCAGGCGAAATCTGACAATTTCGGGAACTTCAAGCATCCCGTCCTCTCCCGCTCTCTTGTCCGGAAGCAGAATCAGTGCCGCCAACTCCGGATCATCTTTCGAATGAGCCAAGCCATGGACGGCCAGGTGTACAACTTCTCGCTCCTGTCTCAAAGCACCTTTTACGGCGGTTTCGGTTGCCGAATCGGCCTGAATTTCGAGACTCGGTTTAAGAAATGGGCCGAGCACTTCGGCAGCAGCGTCTGCCTCCTCCTGTGATCCGGGAAGGTTGCTTAATTCCTGCCCGTATCCCCGGACCTTTGCGACGCGAGAAAGATCCGAGTTGTAGCGGACACCGCCAACCGCAAGCAGGCCGCTTCGCGCGGAGCCGGTATCTCGCTGCCGAAGAAGAACCCAGGTACTTGCCGAAGGGGCGCGAAGAATGGAATGCGTTTCAACTAGGCGCTTGCCACCGGCTACAAGCGCCGCGAACGGAACCGTGTACAATCCTCCATCGGGGATCACGATCAATTTCGAGTGAGTCGCAATTTCTGGTATGGCTGCAAACAGAGCCTTGTAGAGCGCGATGCCCTCTTCAACGGCCGGTTGCTTTGCATGGATTGCCGAAACAAACTGCTCGGTCGCTTCGTTTATCGTTGAAGCTGACCCAACTCGGGCCACGCGAGCGCCCTCACTCGTCAACAGAAGCGCGTACACCGAACGAGACGTGACTACATACTCGATGAGAAGCTCAGACGATTGCAGATTGTGCTGAATGGTTGCAATCGGAAGAACTTTCTCAGCGTTCCGCCTCAGCGACCCCGGAGAGGCAGCCTGCTTATCCTGCCACCGCTTGTGCCGGACAAAGAAGATTGCATCGCGCGCCCTCTCGGCTTCCTGAGGTGTCCTCGCCGAGGCGAGCTGCAGGCGAAGGGCGCTGATCTCCGGCTCTACGCTGTCACCGTCGGTTCCACTTGGGCTTCTGCCCGCACTCAACAAGTCCAACAGCATACGGCCTCGAACACGCTCAATGGTTCCGTATTGCCGACCAACATCGTGGGAATGCTCTGCCAAAAGTTCAAAGTGACCTGCATAGATATCACTTGTAGATTTCAGGACGAGCGGCTTCGTAGAAAGCGGTGTCAAAGCGAGTTGAGCGTCGATTTGATTCTCTGCCCTCCTGTAAACGGCGTCGGCCTGTCCAAATTTCCCTTCTTGCGTCCGCAACTTTGCTAGCAATAGTAGGCGGTCTGGCAAATCGGAAACCATCCCGGAGTTGGTCATCGACGCGATCGAACCCGCAATCAGACTGGAAGCCTTTCGCAGCTCCCCGCGTTGAAGATAGATCTCGCCCAGCGCTTTCTGTGCTTCCGACAGAGAGTGATAGTAATTGCCGGCTTTCGATATCCGAATAGCCGTCGTGAGCTCCTGAATTGCTGCGGGCAGATTTTTCCGCTTCTGATAAATGGCGGCCAGCATTACTCGAGTTTGCGCCTCGTTTATCCGACGGTCTTGCGCGTGCATGCGGCGGATAATGTCGTTCGCCAGGACCGTGGCTTCGTCAAGCTTGTCCAGCCCGATCAAGCCCAGCAGCTCGCTAATCTTGACCACAGCCGGATATTCGCTGCTGGTTTTGGCAGCAAGTGCCTCAGCCTTTCGCAGGTGCTCCATTCCTATTTCGAAACTCCCGCGCATTACGTAAACGGCACCGATATGCGTCAACAGGCGAACGACGGAAGGGTAATCACTGGCAGTCGAAGCCGCTTCCAATGCCTCTGAAACCAGCTTGCGCGATTCCGCGAGGTCTCCCATGTAGTACGCCGGTATTGCAAGCTCGCCTTTTGCGCGGTATGTCCACTTTGCATTCTTGGTTGCACTCGCGAGCTGCTCGACGGTTTGCCAGTCACGCTGTGATGCTTCAGGGAATTGCAAGTCGTTGTCGCAGTCGCCCTTGGCGATATAGAGCCACATACGAAGCTCGGCGTCGTTCTTCACGGTCGGATCATCTGCTAGGAACCGATATTGACGAGTGAGCTCCGCAAGATTTCGTTGTTCCATCGTGGATCGCAGAAATAAAATTTTCGTGAGCGTTCTTTCGCGCCGAGCTGCTTGCGGAAGGTGGATCTGTGCGTAATGAAGATGAGCCGTTGCAGCTGTCCAGTTGTACGCCTCTGCAGCTCTCAGGCCAGAAGTCAGTTCTTGTTGCGGATTGATCGGCCTGGCTCCAAATAGAGCAGCCGTGAACAAGGGTAAAACGAGCAGAGCCTTCGGGGTGAACATAGCATTCGAGATTGCGGTTACAGAGTGCGAGCCAGTTCAGCAGCGGCAGCGAGCTGGTTGTCGATGCCGCCGATCGCTGCTTCGGGTGAGAACGGAACGTGGTGATCGGGAATGACGCCCGTCCGCTCGAACGTGCGGCCTTCCCATGTCATGTAGTTGACCGTCGGCAGAGTGAGGAAACATTCATGGCCAACGGAGATTGAAGCCCAACCCAGAAGCTTGCCGGCAGTTGGTGAGCCTACGAGAGTAGCCATTTTGTGATCAGTAGCGAAGCCGGCGACAATTTCTCCGCCGGAGATCGTGTGCTCATTCACCAGCATCACGATGCGTCCATGAAACGATTTCTTGCCTAAACCCTCGGTCACCACCGTGATCGACTTGTCTCCGTCCTTGAACTTCAAGAGCGTCAAAGGCGCGAGCAATTTCAATCGTGGGATCTCGGTAAACTGCGCGAGCTCTTCACGCCGATAGCCTTGTTGAGCACGCGCGCGCGTGAGGCTGTAACCGACAGGAATCCGGTCCGGCGTCAGATAACTCATCAGACGAAGATTCCCCGCCCCGACCGATCCCAGGTTGCCTCTCATGTCAATAACAAGCGCGTCTGGATTGCGCAGAGCGCGAATCGCAGAATCGATCTCCTTAGCAATGCCCATGCCGAGAATGCCCGGAAATTTGCTCACCCGGATATAGCCAACACGCTCGTCCAGCCGGCGATGTTCTACGTACTGCGTTTTGTTTTCGTCTTCCTTTTCGGTCGGATCGAATTCGAAACTCTGTTCTGATTCGCCTGGGTTCTTGAATGTGACTTTGACCCGGGCACTCGGCCTGAATCGAGGAATGTCCGGTTGGCTAACCTCCGCGTCATCGACGGCGATCAAGGCAGCGCCCGATCGCACACCAGCAGCGCACGCGTGCCCGCCGATGAGTACGTCTTGAAATATCCAAGCGCCGTTCCAGCGGAAAAAACTGCACTTGATGGCTTTCCAGAGCCCGACCCGTCTCTCAGATTCGTGACCGAACTCTACCGGATAGGCCTCCAGACGAGCAAGAAGCGTGTTGATGTCAGTAGTGAATGTGGATGTTCGCAAGAGGCGAGACTGTTCGCGGCCCAGTAGGTCGCGCACCGACACTCCGTGGAGTTGAGGGTCATAAAAGCGTTGCTCGCAAGTCGAAACAACGGTCTCGATCAACTGCCTGCGAACGTCCTCGGATGGTGCAAAAGACGTCATGCAGTAAACCCTCATTGTAATCGCCGACCGGATAAGGACCAAGAGTATGGCCATTGACCGAATGCAAAACAGCCGAGCCCTTCTCATTGGAGGGCAACGGCAATCGACAGGACGGCGCTGGTAGTTGAGAAACAAGTACAGGCGATGGGCAGCGACGTTTTCGAGGTTGGCCTGTTCAAGCCATCTGCGAGCGGCAAGGAAGCTGTGATGCTGCCCCGAACTTGGGATGCGGAAACGCTCGTTCGTTCAATCCCCTGGCTGAAACATCAGAACCGGGACGGCAGAAACATATACATCAGGCCGAAGGGCGAACACAACCTTTCGCTTGTCGATGACCTAAGCGCTGATCGCGTTCGGCAGATGAAGGCAGCCGGCTTTGCCCCGGCGCTTGTCGTTCAGACTTCGCCCGGCAATTTTCAGGCGTGGTTGAAACACCCCACACCGCTGCCAAAAGAACTGAGCACGGCAGTCGCGCGGGAGCTCGCCACCAGTTTCGGTGGCGACCGCGGTGCTGCGGACTGGCGACATTTCGGAAGGCTCGCAGGTTTCACAAACCGGAAGGAAAAGTACAAGGCCGCGAACGGGCTATACCCATTTGTTCTGTTGACCGAGTACTCTGGGAAGACCTGCGAACTCGGCGAGCAGTTCGTGGCGGGTGTGCGCGCCCGAATCGAAGCCGAGCAGGCGAAGAGGGAAAAGGCAATTCGGCTTAACCGTTCTCTCCCGGCTCACGCGACTTCGCTCAAATCGATAGAGGCGTTCCGGGCCGATACACGTTATGGCGGCGACGGGACCCGAATTGACTTGGCGTACGCGATATACGCGCTTTCGCACGGCCTCGAGGCAGAAGCGATTAACGCCGCGCTACGCTCTCGAGACCTGTCACACAAGGGCACGGAACGACGCCAAGAAGAATACGTTGAGCGCACAATTCGGAAAGCACTGGGAGCGATAGATGTGCCCGGCCGTGGAAGATAGCCTGCTCGATCAGCCGCTCTGCGAGTGTCCAAATCACGTCACGCGGAAGCCCGCGGACAGGTCAGCCATAGAGGTTGGGAAGTATATTCGCCACCCAGTCATTTTCGCAAACAGCTCAGTGGCTGGGTGAGCGTTTGCCTTTGATGATGTGAAGCACGTGTGAAACAATGAACGTTCGAGCGAATCACAGTATGAGTTTTCCTAACGAGCAAACTCTGGTCAGGTCCTTTGTTTCTCGTTTGAGTGCAGAAGGCTCGCCTTGGGGATCTGTCCAGGTTGCGACTGAGTTTTACTACCAACGCGGCCGGACCGATATCATCGCGTGTACTGCTGAGAACTCGGTTATTGCAGTAGAAGCAAAACTTGGGAATTGGCGGAGCGCTCTCCATCAGGCGTTTCGGAACCGGTGCTTCGCCCACCGGTCTTACGTGTTGCTGCCGAAAGACATCGCGCTGCGCGCCCACCGCTACCTTGGCGAATTCGAGCGTCGCCAAGTCGGAATCTGCTATCTGGAGGATGGCAATATCGTAGTCCTCCATCCCGTTCGAGATGCTGACCCGTTCGAACCATGGCTGTCTGAGCGTGCAAAACTGCACATAGGAGCCGCTGGAGTTCGTGAGTGAGCTCAAGGGAGAAAGTCGCACAGGCATTTTGTGCCGCCAATGGGCACCGCTTTATATGTCCCGTCGGTGCCGGTGCGTTTAAAGAAACCTTTCACATTATTCTCGCGACGGGCGAAGCACAAGCGCTGAAAGTGTACGAGCCGGGTTTTTCCCCGGAACGCACGGCACGTGAACTGGGTGCCATGCAGCGCTGTTCGCATCCGAACATCGGTCGACTGAGCGCAATCGCGAGTTTCTATTATGACGGCGTCCAGTATCTGCTTTCTGTCGAAGAATTCCTGTCCGGAGGCACACTAACGGCGCGCCTTCGGCACGGCCTTCTCACTTTGGCCGAAACGCAAAGCATCGGTATACAGTTGGTCAGCGCCGTTGCACATATAGCTTCTCACGATCTCGTTCACCGCGATATTAAACCAGACAACATCCTATTTCGAAAGGATGGCACCACGCCTGTCATTGTCGATTTTGGCTTGGTGCGGGATCTCGTCGGTATCTCGCTGACCCAGACCTGGCTGATGCGTGGACCCGGAACTCCGTTGTTTGCGCCGGCAGAACAGTTGCGCAATGAGAAGACCATGATTGACTGGCGCTCCGATCAGTTCTCGCTGGGTGTCGTGATCGCGTTGAGCGTGTTCGGATTTCACCCTTATCAAGAGGACGGGGACTCGCCGACACAAACGGTGGAGCGTGTGGCTGATCGCGGTGCTCAGACAGCGCGCTTCGTTGCCGCCGCGACGGGGGCTGGCTTGCCCTTCCTGATCCGTATGGCCGCGCCATGGCCGGTGGAACGATTCAGAACTCCAGAGGAGCTCGAGCGTGCATGGCAGGAGGGACGCTGATGTCGGCCTACCATCAGATGGGGCATGACTCGGAAAACCTGCTCTGGACAGAGCAATTGGCGCAATACCGTGGGGCGATCCTGAGTCCGGTTAACTACGATCAGGGTAAGGTAGCCGCCCAGATCGAATGGGCGCGCGCGCGGAACGGCTTCGAGACAATCTTCGATCCGCAGCTATACGTACCGAACTCAGAACGCGGCTGCCTCCGCGAGTGGAATTACTTTCCGAATGACGTGGACACTGCCGACCTGACCTCCGATGCTTGGTGGGATGGCATTCTAAACTCCTTGATCGATGTGTGCGCGGCCGTGCGGCCGGATGCGGTGTGTTCACCGGCTGTCCTGCCGTCGGCCTACCCGGACGAATACTTTGCGCGTATTGTAAGTGTCGGCGATCAGGTCTGCATTCGACTGTCAGGTACCGGTCTCAAGCCGATCCAAACGGCCGTCGTAGGAATGCCCGAACTCTCAGTGGCCGGGCGGCCGATGGCGATCGCGTCCATTCTGTCGCGATCGCGGGCAAATCGGATTTACCTTGTCCTCGTCAGCCAGATCGAGCCGCGGCGCGAGCTTTCCGACGTCGAAGAGATCAAGGGGGCCATGCGGCTCATTTCCGCTCTACGTGACGCGGGACTGCATGTGATTGTCGGCTTCACATCTTCGGATGTCGCACTCTGGAAAGCCGCCGGTGCAAGCGACTGTGCCACCGGAAAGTTTTTCAACCTAAGGCGTTTTACCAGAACCCGATTCGAGGAACCGCGCGGGCAAGGGGGCGGCCAATTGCCGTATTGGTTCGAAGAATCGCTCATGGCCTTTCTGCGCCAATCCGACCTTCAGCGCGTTCTGCCCATGAATCTGCCCCGCGTCGGGACATCGACGAACCCCTTTGGCGGGCAAATTCTAGAACAGCTTGCCAACGAACCCGAGAAGGCATGGCTGGCGCTCGCGTGGCGGCAGTTCCTGTTCTGGTTCGCCGATATCGAGTCGCGACTGGAGAGCGAGGCCGTAACTCCCTCCCAACTGCTGCGAAACGCCGATAACAACTGGCGGACGTTGGAGGATGTCGATTTCATAATGGAGGAACGGCGAAATGACGGCGGTTGGATACGGCCCTGGCGACGGTCGATTGCCGAATTTCGGACTGCTTGAAAATGCACTCGCCTTGGCAATCTGTTCGCGACAATAGGCTTCTCGCAGTTGGCCAGTTCTGAACGAACTCTTAGTACAGGCAGTCCACATCTGATCTTCTTTCCGATCCGCAGAAGAGAAGAACGTGTTGGCAAAGTGATCAGAGGCATCGCGATCAACAATGAAACCGAGCGACCGTGTTCCGACGATAACGTCGAAGAATAAGCTCCGCTCCAGCGGAATACGCAGGTAGACTCACCGCGTCATCTGCAACATCGAAAGTACCAGCAGAAGCATCAACGCCACCCAGACCAGCGCGAACCTACGACCAAACACTGAGAGCAATATGAGGAACAATCGCATCCGCACCTCCAGCCTATCAACCGGCCATCATTCGATATAGCGCGAAGCCGGCTGCGGTCGATGCAGCGCCCGTAAGCGCGCCGATTGCCAGCCAGACGTAAGAGCTGCCGTTAACGGGGTGAGCGCCGGTCGCCGATTGCAACTTCTGCAAGTCAGCCGCCAACTCGGTTCGAATATCGGCGGCAACGGCTTTGATTTCCTGCGCCATCGCTCTCCCGGCCAGGTGCTCTCCCCTACTGAGCGATTCTGTGAATTTCGCCAGTGTGACGGAGACGTGATCGCACACGCGTTTTGCGGTCTCCTCCAGCACTAGCTGATTAAGCGTCACCAAAGCGAATGCCGGATCGCCAGGTTCCAGCCGGATGCCGTTCTGCGCGGCCACTTCACCGATCAGGCGCTTCACGTCGAGCATACTCAGATCCCGATCGAAGCCAACTGCTCGAATAGGTCTCGTTGAACAACCTTCAGCCGCTGTTTGGTCATGAGCGAGAATTCGCCATCCCGGATGGCTTCTTCAAAGCTGAGCTTCTTCGCAATCACTTCCTCAACGTCCCGACCGAACGTATCGTGATTCCGCTGAGTGATGTGGACGGAACCAACCACTTTAGCGGCATTCTCGACGTAAGCAGCCATTTCCGCGAGCCTCTTCCCATCCCGTTCGATCCGGCCGAAGTACTCATTTGCCCATAGCACAATATTCCGATCCTCCGTGCTCTGCGCCAGGCTGCGAAATCCGTTGATCGTGTCGAGCAGAGCCTGGCCGCCGGTTATAACGGTGTGGACGTACAGTTTCTTGCCGGCGCTCTTCATGAGATCCATGACGCGGTTCTCGATAACATAGCTCCAGAGCGGCAGAAACGTCGACGCGCCATTGTCAATCACGAACGTGGCATCTTCCTTCAGCAGGCGTTCCATCAGCGCGTCAAACCCGCGTGGATCGATGTTCCCATTTCGGAGTAGTTCCAGACGGCTGGCGTTCGCCGACTTGTATTGAGAGAAGGTCCGGTTGACCGGGTCTGTATCGATGCACTCGACCGAGCGATTGTGATGCCTCAGGTATTGCGCCAGAATGCTGGCGATGAGCGACTTGCCCACCCCACCTTTACCCTGTAGCGACATATGAATTGCGTGTTCACACACGCTGGGAGCCGCTGTGTTGGTTTCAACGCCTGCCTGTACCGCCGCTTTCGCCATATTAAATCTCCTCTGCCTAAATCAGTTCGTCTTCCGTAAACTCTGGGTTGTATTCGAATGTGGGCCGTTTCGTTTCGCGCAAGCGCACGTTTGCCAGGGGATCGTCCTTATCAAACGCGGGTTTGGATGGCTGAGTCCCAACTTCCCTGGATTGAGCATCGCTGTCGTGAATCTGCGGAGTGAAGGCACTTTCTCCAGCCTGTGGCAGTGCGGCTTCCATTCGTGCCGCTTTACGACGAATCCTCCCGGCGTATGACGTGAGCTGGTTATAGGTCAAGCGGACGCCTTCGTCCTCAAGCCAATCGCGCACGCTCTTGAGTGACTGTCCGTTATGGAGCGCTGTTTCGATAGCCGGCCAAAGCGCCCGCACGGCACCCGCCTTTGTGGCAGGTTTCGCTTTTCCCTTCGCAGCCATGCGCGCGCGGGCAATTTCGATCCATTCCTCCGTCTTGTTCGCGGGCATGCTTTCAGAAATCGCCCTCAAACTCAATGGGCTCGGGCACATGCGATTTCGGTCAGCGGCAATGCAAAAAACAGCGGTAAACGTTCAATAACGGCAGAACGCAACACGACCGACAGAAGACAGCAGAAAACGGCGAATCACGGCATTGCTCGCCTCCGCGGATGGACAATTCTCGCCATTTGGCCCTCAAAGGCTCTGTAGTGGAACATAAAGGGTTGTCGGGCAAGTGATCAGTTTTTGCGCACAATCTGCTGGGAGTACTTGAGCGAAGCAGCCCGACATAGTAACCATCCCGTCCGACATTCGCCCGGCACCGACGCCAAAAGCTTTAGAGTCGACCGAAAGCCCCATATCCACGCCCTTTCAGTTAGCGAATGATCAAACGCACGATTCGTCTGCCCGGCGAGCTGGACAAGAAAATCACAGAGGCCGCCACTGCTCATGGATTCCGGACCACATCCGACTTCGCGCGGGACGCGCTGAAATCCGCCATAGACAAGTCGAAAAATCTGAGCGCCATTGAAGATGCCGAGCAGCGGCTCATCGCCGGCCTGGATCGTATGGCTCGCGAACTCCGGAGCGTACGTCGGGTGCAACAAGCACAGTTCGCATTTACCGAAACCCTGGTAAAAGTGCTGCTCACCTGCCTCCCGGAACCCAGCAGCGACGTGTATGCCCAGGCAAAGGCGCGAGCAATGGCGCGATATGTCGAATTCCTGAAGAGTGTCGGCAAAGCTATCGACGGCGATTCGAAGGCGGTTCTTGCCGAGCTGTCGATTTCCGATGGCCAAGAGTAAGAGCTCAAAACTTTCCAAGCCCGATCGGCCAGAACAGCCCAAGCAGGACAGCGGCGATTACAAGTTCCGGTTGCGCCCACGGTCCGCAGGCGCAGCCAGCCGTGGAGATATGGGCTGGTCCATCGCTCTCCGAACGGTCTTCCGTTATGCAAGGAGCTCAGCGAAGTCTCGGAGGCACGCTCAGGCCTCTTCGGCATTCTCGCGCCCAGGCCGCTCCTTTAATCAGCGTTGCGCCGTCCGCGTCACGTACTCGCAAAACAAAACAGCCGGGCAGTGGCGGGCGCACGGAATCTACATCGCGCGAGAAAGTGCGGTCGGCAAACAGGAGCGCGCGGGCTTTGCAGCGAGCGAATCTGAAAAGGACATTGCGGCGACTTTAGACAACTGGCAGACCGCCGGAGATGAGCGGGTCTGGAAAATCATCCTCTCGCCCGAGTTCGGCGAGCGGCTCGATCTTGAAAGGATGACTCGGGACGTCCTGGCACGGTCCGAAAAGCAGCTCGGTACGTCTCTGGAGTGGGTAGCTGTTTCCCACTTCAATACCGAGCACCCACACGTGCATCTGGTGATCCGGGGGCGTCGAGAGGACGGCAGCCCGCTCACGCTACCGCGCGATTTCATTAAACAAGGAATGCGAAGTCTGGCTGAAGACGCTTGCACGCTCCAACTCGGACCGAGAACCGAGCTTGACGCACTCGCGGCGTCAGAACGGGAGGTGAAAGAGCACCGATACACCTCGCTTGATCGAGCACTGGAACGGCGCGGGTCACGCGAGCACGAGGAAGGTGCTGAGCATCTCCGGGTGGCTGTCGATCCTCGACTAGTCAACAATCCGATCGCGAGTCCGGCCCGAGAACGACTCCTTCAGGCCAGGTTGACCGTTCTGCAAGTGATGGGCCTTGCTTATCCAGCGGCACCGGGAGAATGGCTTGTGCGGGCGAACTTTCCGACCGTGCTCAAAGCAATGCAGTTGGCGCAGGACCGGCAGAAGATGCTTGCGCGAAGCGGCGGACTGCTTTCCGATCCGCGCCTCCGCCTGAATGTGCTTGATTTCCGCCGAACGCCCGACGTTCAGGGCCGCGTACTCGTGCATGGCGAGGAGGAACAGGCCCTTGGAGCCGGACGTCACTATCTTCTGCTCGAAGGGACGGATGCACAGGTTCACATGATCTTCTACACGCCTGAGATGGAGGAGGCCAGAAGCGCCGGGCGGCTGAAGCCGAACAGCTTTGTTCAAATGCGGCTGCAGCGCTCAGGCGAGAAGCGAGTTCTCCGGGTGAGCGACCTTGGGGATGCTACCGCAATTTTGAGGAACAAAGCGCTCCTGAGATCCAACGCGCATAAGTTGTTGCGAAGCGGTGTGATCCCGAGCGAGGAGGGTTGGGGCGGTTGGCTTGGCCAATACCAGAGTGCGCTACACGAAGCCGCGCTCGCGCGGGAGCGCGACATGAGCAGATCGCGCCGACGTTAAAACTAGTCGCGCAGAGCGGTTCGGCGCCTGATTCGGATTGTCTGGCCTCGTGCCGGACAAGCGCGCGAACGACGAAGGATGCTGTTGAAGAAACTCAAATGAATTGACCAGCACAGGTGTCCCGACTCGCCGAGCTTACCGAGGCCGGTGGATTGGCAGAGGAATCAGGCCTTTGATTGCCACAAGGCCTGAATGAGTGTCGAGATGGAATTCGGCAGTCTCCATTCAACACGCCCTAATTTACCCGGCGTGTTCCCGTTCTGCTGACCGAATGTCCTGCTGCCGTTCCCTTGGCAAGTGAGAGGCGCATCACTCCAGCGCCCTCCAAAGGAGAGCAGAATGGCATATCCCAATGGACAGGAACACTCAAACGAACCCGAAGCGGACGTATTTGGCGGCGAGCCGCTCGCAGATTCGGGATTTGAAAACGAAAATCCGGAATCCAATTTCGGGGAAGGAACGGAGGAGTAGGCATGCCGGAAATCGAGGAACAGCCAACTCCGAAACCGCGCGACTTCCGGCAGGAGGTTACAGACAACATCGTCGCATTGTTAGAGAAGGGAGTTGCCCCTTGGCAGAAGCCTTGGGATGCTCAATCCCATCTCGCCATGCCGGTGAATCCGACAACCGACCGAGCCTATCGCGGCGGCAACGCCGTCCATCTGCTTGCTGTCGGGTTGCAGCGGAACTACGATGATCCCCGCTGGATGACCTACAAACAGGCATCAGAGCAGGGATGGCAGGTACGCAGGGGCGAGAAAGGGACACAGATCGAATTCTGGGACGTCAGACAACAAGGCGCTGCGAGAGAAAACGGCCAAAACCCCGAAGCGCCTAACGAAGGCGTTCCCTGCAAAGATGCGGAGCCAGCTTCTAGACTCGTTCATCGGGTCTATACAGTTTTCAACGCTCGCCAGATGGACGGCATTCCGGCATACGCCCCGCCGGAGCGTCAGGCCTTTGAGGTCGCTGCTGCTGGCGAGCGGATTCTGAAGAACAGTGGAGCGAAAATTTCGCACGACCAAGCAGATCGTGCGTTTTACGACCGCAGGAGAGACGAAGTTCATCTCCCTCCGCAACAAGCCTTCAAAGACGCTGCCGGTTACTACGGAACCGCCCTGCATGAACTTGGACACTGGACCGGGCACCCGAGTCGATTGGACCGGTGGACCCTGAGCGAAAACTACAAATTCGGAGACACGAACTACGCAAAAGAGGAGCTTCGCGCCGAGCTCGCCAGCGTCTTCGTCGCTGCCGAGAAGGGTATTCCGCACGACCCGCAGAACCACGCGGCGTATGTCGGGTCCTGGATTCAAGCGCTCAAGCAGGATAAGAACGAGATCTTCCGAGCCGCTCATGATGCCTCGAAAGCGGCTGACCTGTTAGTGGCTCTCGAGCGCGATGCGTCGATCGCGGATCAGGACCTCGATACGTCGGTTGCGGAGCCGGCCGCCGAAGTGATCCAGGCGTCTCAACTGGAGCGGGACCGCGAAGTGCTCGATGAACAGCCACTCGAGCACGCGGCAACTCGTGATCAACAAACAGTCACCACGGGCCCCTTCAAGCCCGGCGACAAGGTAATGGCTTATGAGCCGTACTTCTACGGCGGCAAACCGAAACCAAATCCCTGGACGCCTGCGATTGTCCAGTCTCTGTACCACAACGGGGAGTACATCTCTTACGCACGGGACCAGAGTGAAAACGGCAACAAAGCTGTCGAGTACGCAGAAAAAGGCGAGATGCATCACGCCAGCCATGAGGAACTCGCACGCTATGCGGCTGCGTTTGCAAAAGTGGAGGAGAAGCTCCCCCAGGCACTGCGAGAGCAGATGAAGGCCAATGAAAAGGCCGATGCCGTCACCAGACGCGAATCGACACAAACGGAAGCGCGTCACGAACCGAGCAATGGCGCAGTAGCAATCACCGATAAAAGGAACGGCGACGAGCGGCGCGTTTCGGTAGCGAAAGAAGCCGAAAAGACTGACGAGGCCAATCCCAAAACACCATCACCCAGCCGATCTTCCGATCAGTTTCAAGAGGCGATGACGTTAACCGCTCAATTGCTTGGTGAATCGGCTAAGACAAAGCCCGCGCAACTTATCGCAGGGGTGCATCGCGGCAAGATCATTGGTGAAACCTCTGATCTGGTCCTACAGCGTGAATCGCCGCGCTCAGTGGTTGTCCACTCGAAAGAGTTGTTCGAGTCCGCACCGAAGGTCGGCGCAAGTGTGGTCGTCAACTACACCAACGGCACGCCCTCCGTCCGCGAAGTGAAGGAGCGCGGACGCTCCCTGAGCATCTCTCGATAATCTCAGTGCGGCGAAATGGCTCAGCAGCATCATCTCTATCGCGTACCCAGCAAGCCCGGCTATCTCGGCGGGTACAACTGGAGAGCAACGCTGCTGGGCCTTCTATCACTGGCAATCGTCAGCTCCATCGCGACTCAATTCATTGCGCGTCGCTTCGATTACCAGCCGGGACTTGGAAAGCCGATAGCTCAATTGGGACATGTATACATTTACCAGCCTTTCGCCTGGATGCTTTGGGGCTGGCGCAATTCGACCTCGCGCGACCAGCAGGTCAGGCGGCCCCTATTCGAAGGAGAAATGATCGTCTTCGCCGGCAGCTTCCTGAGCATCGCCCTCTTTTACGTGGTGACGAACCGACGATCCCGAAAGCTGTCGGCGAACGCGGAGGATCTCCATGGTTCCGCGCGATGGCAAACCGAAGAGGATGTTAAGAATACCGGCCTGCTCGAATCGACACAAGGTGTTTATATCGGAGGTTGGAGCGGCGACGGTTCACATATCCGGTATCTGCGGCACAACGGGCCTGAGCATGTTCTGGCATTCGCGCCGACGCGTTCCGGGAAGGGTGTCGGTCTGGTTATTCCGACACTACTCGCGTGGAGTGAGTCCGCCATCATCTACGACATCAAGGGCGAAAACTGGGCTCGGACCGCAGGCTTTCGCCACAAAGCCGGCCATCTCTGTTTCAAGTTTTCACCCGTTGAACAGAACGCGAGCTCGCGATTCAATCCGCTCGCCGAGATCCGATTGTTTACGCCTCGCGATGTGAGTGACGCGCAAAACATCGCGAACATGATCGTGCGGACGGGCGAAGACAGTCCCCAGGAGCGCTACTGGCAAGACGCCGCTTCTTCAATCACGACGGGTATGATTCTTCACGTCTGCTACGAAGCCGCTCTTCAGGGTCGCATTGCCTGTCCAGCCGACCTGGCGCATACATTCACTATTCCCGGCCAGTCCTTCCGGGAAACCCTCGCCGAAATCCTCAATTTTGAGCATGATCCCGACTTGTCTCACAACTGGCATATGCCTCATGGCGAAAGGACCGCGACTCACCCGGTTGTTCGCGAAAAGGCGCAGGAGATGCTCGACAAGGAGGACAAAGATTTCGGAGGCGTCCTTTCCACCGCGAAAACCGCTCTAACACTTTACAGCGATCCCCTTGTCGCACAGAACACGTCTGCCAGCGACTTTGCAATCGACGACCTGGTCAATCATGACAGGCCCGTTTCCTTGTATCTCGTAGTGCCGCCGAGCGACAAAATCCGCCTGCGCCCTTTAATCCGGCTGATGTTCACGATGGTCGTGAACCGGTTAACCGAGCGTATGGTCTTCGAGGGTGCCGAGCAGAAAAAGAATCGCCATCGCCTGCTGCTTCTCATCGATGAATTTCCAAGCCTGAACCGGATGGAGGTGTTTGCGGACGCGCTCTCGTATATGGCCGGCTACGGCCTGAAAGCATATCTGATTACGCAGGACATTCGCCAGATCGTGGACGCCTATGGCAACAACGAAAGCATCGTTTCCAATTGCCACGTGCGTATCGCCTTTGCGCCGAACCAGTATGAAACGGCTGAACTATTGAGCAAGATGACCGGCATTACGACGGTCCCAAAAGCGAGCTACAGCTTTAGCGGCTCGCGCTTTTCGCCGGTAATGCAGCATGTCAACGCCAGCGTGGATCACATTGAGCGGCCATTGATGACACCAGACGAAGTATCGCGGCTTTCGCCGGCGCGAAAAGAAGGCCAAGGTCTTGCCGAGCGGATCGTCGCGCCAGGCCAAATGCTCATTTTCGTGAGCGGCCACTTTCCCATACTCGGCACGCAAATGCTTTATTTCCTTGATCCCGTTCTAAGCGCGCGCGCGGAACTGCCTCCGCCGAAGGATTTCTACCAAATCGACGGCGGAGCGGTAATTCCGCAAAAGCCGATTACCAAAACTCGAAATCGGATCAGCAAGCCGGAGCCAGCTTCTACCGAGGCCGTCGAACTGAGTGAGTACGAAAAAGGCTTTGTTGAAGAACTGCAACTCGAAATGTTTGGAGATTAGCACCGATGCAACACAATCGTTTCCAGGTTTCTGGATATTTGGCGGCTAAGCCAGAAATACGTTTTCTACCTTCGGGCACGAAGGTGGCCAACGCCCGGCTCGGTGAAAGCTATCGTTTTAAGGGCAAGGATCAGAAGTTCGAAACACACACGAACTGGCACCGCCTGACGTTCTACAACGAGCTTGCTGATTTGGCCGCTTCCTTCGAACAGGGAGACAACCTGTTCGTGGAAGGCAGCTTGCAGCAGCGCCAGTTTACGCCGGCAGACGGTAGCAAAAGAACAGTCTCAGAAATCGTCGTAAAGAGCTGTCATCTGATTTTGCCCTCGCGCAACGGTCACTCCGAAGCGGAAGGTGCGCAAGAGCTGGTAAACCCCGAGAAGAGCAAAACCGATGAAGCCTTTGAGCAGAACTGGCCTCTATAGGCGTATCCGCGACACGGACTGGCGGCGCGCAGCCGGAGCTGCCGTCCTCGGATCGGCATCGCTCTTCGGCTTATTCGTCCTCACAGGAGTCGCCGGAATCCGAATCAACACGACTCCTTCGCTACCGCTTGGTCTCTATGTAGAGACCGATCAGCAGTCTCGACTCGTTGAATTTTGTCCGAGCGGTGTACCAGCCGAAATTTCAGCGCGCCGCGGGTATCGTGGATCGGGCGATTGTCCTGACGGAGCCTGTCCGCTGCTAAAACCGATCGTGGCGCAAACGGGAGACGTGGTCGAATTCAGCGCCGGAGGGATTTCGGTCAACAATCGCGCAATCCGAAATACAGCTCCGCTGCCCGTCGATACCGAGCACCGGCCTTTGGAACATTTCCCGTTCGGTCGGTACGTGGTTGGTGTCGACGAGGTGTGGGTTGCGTCCAGCTACAACAAGCGAAGCTTTGACTCAAGGTACTACGGTCCAGTGCCGAAAATCCAGATTCGAGCTTATCTTCGCCCACTGCTTACGTTTTGAAACTTGGCATTCTGCTGTCGGCGGCGGTCGGGTTCGCCATTTCGACCGGCTCACCTTTCGGATTAGCCGGCTCGATACTCGCTCCCGTGGTCTTCCTTCGTCAAAGCTCCCGGCGAAGCGCCTACATCTGCTCAGTCGCCTACTATCTAGCCGCCCTTCGAGATCTCCTCGTGGTATCGCGCAATTTCTTCGGCCCTACCAGCGGAATGGCTGATGGCTTCTTGCTCTGGGTCATCGCCACCGGCCTTCTCTCTCTTCCCTGGCTCTGGGCGTGGAGTAACTCCGAAGTCGCCGCGCTATGGCGCTCTCCGATCGCGTTGCTTCTCACCGTTGTTCCACCTTTAGGACTGATCGGCTGGGCGTCGCCACTTGCCGCCGCGGGATTGCTCTTTCCAGGAGAAGGCTTTATTGGATTCGCGCTCATGCTGATTCTGCCCGGTTTTCTGGCCGTCGGTATTGCTGAGATCAATTTTGGATGCTTGATCCTCGTGCTGTGCGCTCATCTCGGAGCTCCCCAGCCGCCGCGTGCTCCTGCCAAATGGGAGACTGTCAACACACATTTCGGAGATGTTGGTCACGGTGGAGCCGACTTGGTTCGCGAATACCGCATTGGCCGCGAACTGCAGAGACTCGCGAGCCGTTCGAACGCGCGGATGATTATTTTCCCTGAAGCCGTTGCGGCAAGTTGGACGGCGGAGTTATTCCGGGGAAAGGACAAAATCATGGCGCTCGGAGTGACGGCGCCGACCGCGGGCCATTTCGACCTCAGCGCAGCTATCGCCGCGCTGCAGTGTTCACCGATTCGGCAGAGCACGGCCGCCGCGGCATCTTACAAGAATGAATTGCTGATCCGCGGAGCCGCAACCGGAGAGTTCTCGCAACGGGTCCCTGTCCCTTTGGGGATGTGGAAGCCATTCACAAAGGCAGGCGTCCCTCTCAACCTGGCTGGACCGGGCACCATCACGATTGCCGGCGAACGCGTGGCACCCATCATTTGTTACGAACAGCTAATCACTTGGCCAGTACTCACTTCTTTTCTTCAGCGACCAACTATCATCGTCGCTGTTTCCAACAACGTCTGGGTTAGCGGAACGGCAATCCCGAAAATCGAACAGACCAGTATCCGGTCCTGGGCAGCTTTGTTTAATGTGCCGGCGATCTTCGCGAGCAATACGTGATTTCTGCTTCGGCGGAGTTCCCCGCAAGTTGAAAGTTCATGAGTGCTCGAAGTGTTTCCGCCACAAATACACGTTCCGATAACCGGTTTTTCAACCATTGATAGAGAATCGGTAACTGCCCAGCGCGATGGCGAGCATTCAGCCAACTCCAGGAGATTGAGATCGAGGGGCCAGGATCAGAGATCAGAATCGAAGGATGCGCATCGCCTAATATTCACATCGGCACATAGGTTCGGGAGGAACGATCCTTTGCTCGGAATTGCATATTGCTACAGCCCCTCGTCCCGCGACTTTTTAAGTAATCACTTGAACTTAGGTGCCGATATTCGCAATCGGAACGATAAGATCTTCAATGCGCACCGGCAATTTCCTAACCCGAATGGCCGGTTGCATGATGGACTGCGTTCGTGATCGCCGCAGCCACACCGACAAGCCTAATTTCGCCAACGCCACGGGGGGCGAGCGGATCAGGTTGTAATCCGGGAAGTCGAGGAAGGTAACGTCGATCTGAGGGCAGTCGGCATTTACGGCTACGAGATAGTCGGCGAGGCTGCTATTAATTGGTCCGCCACTGCGTTGATCGTACTCGGTCGCTTCCAGCATCGCCATGCCAACGCCCATCACCATTGCGCCGCCTTCGATCTGGTTGCGAGCAGTACGCGGGTTCCGTATACGTAGTTCCAGAGTTTGTCGAACAGCTTGCGTGACAAAGGTTCCTTCAATAGAAAGTCATACGTCTCGCGATAGCCGATCAATGCGAAGGTGATACGGATTGGGATTGGCGAGTGTTCGGATATCGGACCAACGCCAGTTTCGTGAATCGCGGGATTCCGCCGTCGTGTACTCGATGCCGCGATCTGTAAAACGCAGCGTGCCATTGCTTCCACCGAAGCGCGTGGCGTGTCGCGGTATAGCGGCGAACGCGGCAACATCAGGGCTACTCAGCCCGTTGCGCGATGGTTTGCCCACTCGCTGCGCCAATGCAGCCGCTACGCGAGGCGGCACTGCCTCGGCCAAACGAAACCTGTAGTCTCTTTCGCCCGGCCGATGCCACCCCTTGTTTTCGTAAGTTCGTAAGACGAGTTGCCGGGGATTCGTTAGATCGAACGTTTTAATTTCGAGGAACGCCCATCGCAGCGTTTTTCGGGAATCGAAGCGAAAGGCGACGCCGTCGGAATCGATGGAAAGCATCCCGGCGCGAGATGCTTGACCGCGGCCACTCCGGAATGTGAGTGATTCGCTTGCGCGAATAGCCCAATTCGTTTCGAGTGTTGCGGTGCTATACAAGATAACCGATGAACCGGATTGCGCATTAGAGCTGAGCGCTGCAATACAGGAATAGAAAATCAGCAGGCCACGGGATAGCTTGGCCATAACAATGCCTCCTTAAGAATTCAAATTTTGGTTTTGGGGCGAGGCTGGACCAGCATGTGCAGGCACACTGATCCTCAGGAGGCTCAGATCAAGAGAGGAAGGGGGGAAATTCTGGTGCTTCGGCGGAGGATGCCGGAATGGGGAAATGACCTCTACGGCTGCTTGCGGTAGCAAGACAGAATACGTCCGATACACTACCGGCAAAGCCGCGAACTGAGGTGCATGATCTGCTGCCCGTAGCGTGCAGCTTACCGCTTTACCATCCGATGGATTTTGCGCGTTACAGCAGCCGTCGGACGTGCTCTTGGGCGCGCAGTGCCCACGCGCGCAACACTGCATGGTCCCCTTATCAGAAATCCAGGGATTCACACAACCAGATACCGGATTTATGAACAAGAGCGTTTATACCGGGCGCTGTTCCGGCATCTTAGAAGATGACGGCCATGAATGGAATCGAAGGAAGCGCGTAGAGATTTGTTCGCGATCGGACCAAATCGCTATAGTTAAATGGAATTAGATCTTCCGCCAACACGCAATGAGAGTCTGGTCCAAATTGTTCCGCCTTGCGGCTCTGAGCTTGTTGCTGAGCGCTGCCGTGGACCTCATTGCAGTCGACATGCTCGGGGCTTTCTGGCAGGACAGAGCGACAGTACAAAACGAATTGCAAGGAAGTTGCTCGCAAGACGATTGCTTCTGCTGCGCTCCAACGGCTATTCCCGTCACGCACGTGGTGCTCTCACCAACCTTGATCGTGACTGCGACTGATCCGTTAATGGTTGCGGCTGCGCCGGTCGTTCCGCTTGATCCTCTCTTTCACCCTCCTCGCGCCTAGCCGCAGTTCCTAAAAGTCTTCATTCAAATTTTTAAGGGAGTTGTGTATGTATCGACAGGCGCTTGCTCTGTCGGCTGGCCTGGGCCTATTCATGGCGACGGCGTGGCCGCAGGCGGCATCGTCTGCTTTGACGCCGGATCAGCTCGTCGAGGCAGCGATTGCAAGGAATCGTGATTTTCTTTCATTGAAACAGCGGATTGCCGGGGCCCAGGGATTACTGAAACAGGCACGGGTTGGTCCCGTTGACACTTTAGAATTCAACGGGCTTGCCGGACAACCGTTCGGAAACGCGGCGGAAGACAGCTTCAGTCTCAGCTATTCGCACACATTTGAAACGTTCGGGAAACGAGCTAAACGTGTTGCAGTTGCAGAGCAGGCAGTAGCTCTAGCTCAGGCGGAGTTCGATGACCGCCGCAGAGCGTTGTCCTTCGAGGTAAAGAGCCGTTATGCCGATGCGGTAGCCGACCAACAGAAGCTTGCGGTGCTCGATCGCCTTCTCAATGTAAATCGTGAATACCTGCAACTCACGGAGGCACGAGTACAAAAGGGAGACGCCGCACCGCTAGAGGCAGACTTGCTGCGCGTCGAACTCAACCGAGATACTGCGCAGCGCACGCTGACGGAAGGGCGCGTTCGCGATGCCATTCTCCAGTTGAAAGCGGCCGTGGACATTCCGAGCACTGAGGCGATTGTATTTTCCTCCTCACTCAAGCCGCCAACCGTTGCCTTCGACTTGCCACATCTAAAGTCTCTGGCGCTCAGCGAACGCCCCGATCTGATTGCGCTCCGCATTGCAGGAGAGCAGGCGGCAAGAGAAACCAAATTGGCCGAAGTGGAAACGAAGCCGAACATTACACTGTCAGGGCAGTACTCACATGCGGATACGGCTTTCGATCAGTTTGGGTTGACACAAGCCGGCTCCCTTGTGCCGATTAGGGACCATATCGACTCCATCGGCCTCGGTATTTCTATTCCGCTTTCGAGGGCGAGGCGTAATCGCGGCAATATCGAAGCTGCAATTGCGCGTCAGTCTGGGGCTGGACTTCGACGAGGGTACCTGGAGAGCGCCATCCCCACTCAGGTCGAGGCGGCTTACCAGCGTTGGCGTGCTGCCCAGAGTGCAGCTGACGTCTTCACGAAAGATGTCATTGACCAGTCGGAGAAGAATTTAGCTGTCATGCGGCAAGCCTACAACCTTGGCGAGCTTCGCCTGCTCGACATCCTCAATGAACAGCGCCGATTGCTCGATACCGAGTTGAGCTATATCGACGCGCAAGCGGAATTGTTTCGCTCCTACGCGGAGTTGGAAGAGGCCACTGGAGGTTCACTGCAATGAGAGTTTTGTTGACCATTATTTTTCTGTTCACGATGGTCGGTTGTTCCTCCGGCCCAAAGGAGACGGGGAAAACGAATGAGGAAACGAAGCAGGAATCCAAGCTTCTCCAGATGACGACTCAGGCCCAGCAGCATGTAGGGCTTCGGACCACTCGCGTCGCTCTCAAAGAGCTACAGGAATATCTGCATGTTGTCGGAACGGTGCAAGCGATTGACACGCGGATTGGACATGTGCGGCCCCTCACGCGAGGACGAGTAGAAAAAGTCGATGTTCGCGTCGGAGACCGCGTAAGAGCCGGTCAGGCCCTTGCCACGTTTGACAACATCGAAGCGGGCGAAGTTCTGGCCGAGTATCAAGGCGCTGTGACCGAATTGCAGCGATTGAAACTTCAACAGGCGTCTGCTCAAAGAATTGCGGAGCGGAACAACGAATTAAGCGATCTCGGTGCGATCGCGAAGAAGAACGCAGAGCTGAGCAGGGTCGAAGCACAATCAGCACAAGACAGCGTGCGGGTTCAGGAGAGCGTGGTGGCGGGGTTGGTCAGCCGCCTTCGACGCTTCGGCGTGGAGCAGGTCAATGTGAGCAACCCATCTACTGTGATCCGTGCGCCTTTCGCCGGCGTAGTCATCAAAGCTCAGACCGCTCCCGGTGATGTATTCGATGCCGATCGCGAACTATTCTCAATCGCCGATCTATCGCACGTATGGGTGCAAGCTGAGGTGTACGAGCAGGACCTCGGTCGGGTGAAGGTGGGTCAGCCTGCCGTCATTACTGTCGATACCTACCCAGGGGAGAGGTTTCAAGGGCAGGTGACGTATCTGGGCGACATTCTTGATCCACAGACCCGCACAGCACGGGTTCGATGTGAGGTGGCGAATCCCGAAATACGGCTGAAGCTGGACATGTTCGCCTCGATTGAGCTGCCGACGCACTTTAGCCGGCGGGCGCTGGTAGTGCCAGCATCCGCCATCCAAGACCTGAATGGAAATTCAGTTGTGTTCATCCGCAAAACCGCGACTAGTTTCGAAGTGCGTCCGGTCAAAACGGGCAAAACGCTCGAAGAGGAAACCGAGATTCAATCCGGTTTGCAGGAAGGCGAACAAGTTGTTAGCGTTGGTTCCTTTCATTTGAAATCCGTCGCTCTGAGCGGTCAGATTGGGGAGGAAGAGTAACGATGAAGGGTCTTGTTGCCGGTGCCTTGAAATACCGGTTCGTTGTTCTCATCGTTACCGTCCTTGTTGCCGCCTTTGGAGTGTTTTCGCTTGGGCAGCTTCCTATAGATGCGGTGCCCGACATTACACCGAACCAGGTCCTCGTTCTAACCAAAGCGCCAAGTCTGTCGCCGGTAGAAATCGAACAGTACCTGACGTTCCCTGTGGAAACCGCGATGACGGGATTGCCAGGCGTGACCCGCATTCAGTCCGTTTCGAAAAACGGCATCTCGTACGTTGCGATTTACTTCAAGGACGACATGGACATCTACCGCGCCCGCCAGCTCGTGAGCGAACGGCTCGTGCAAGCAAAGGAATCGATTCCGGAGAGTATCGGCTCGCCGGAAATGGGGCCGCTTTCTACAGGCTTGGGAGAAATCTACCAGTTCAAAGTGACAGCTAAGGATAAGTCTCCTATGGAGCTGCGGAGCATCCTCGATTGGGATATCGCACCCAAGCTCCGGACCGTTCCCGGAATTGTGGAAGTGAATTCGCAAGGCGGCGAACTGAAGACCTATGAGGTCCAGGTGGATTACGACAAGCTCACTTCGTATCACATCCGCTTAGAACGGGTCATCGCTGCCCTTCAGTCGAATAACGCGAATGCCGGCGGCGCTTACCTGGAGCACTTCGAGCAGCAATCCCTCATTCGAGGAGAGGCGCTCATTGGCAGTCTCTCCGATATTGAAAACATTGTCATCGGAGTTTCAAGCACCGGGACTCCAATCCTGATCCGAAACGTTGCCACTGTACATTTTGCTCCGATGGTGAGGCAGGGATTCGCCACGGAAGACGGGCAAGGCGAGATCGTTATCGGGGTCGCCATGATGATGATCGGTGAAAATTCTGGGGCCGTAGCTGAGCGAGTCAAAGCCAAGCTGAACGATATTCAACAGTTCCTACCCAAAGGTGTTCAAATTGTTCCTTTATACGACAGAACCGATCTGGTTCATCGGACGATTGCAACGGTTCGCCGCAACCTGATTGAAGGCGGGCTGCTTGTCATCGCTGTTCTGCTGCTGCTTCTTGGCAGTTGGCGGGGCGGTCTCATCGTGGCAACCGCTATTCCACTCTCCATGCTCATCGCCTTCACCGGGATGGTTCAGGCCAATATCTCCGGAAATCTAATGAGCCTCGGGGCTATTGATTTCGGTCTGATCGTGGACGGAGCCGTCGTCATGGTCGAAAATATCATCCGGCATCTCGGGCACCGGAACAACGGAAAATCCGTCATGGACACGGTACGCGACGCAGCCCAGGAAGTCGCGCGTCCCATCTTTTTCGCCGTAACGATTATTGTCCTGGTGTACGTTCCCATTCTCACGCTCGGTGGTGTGGAAGGCAAGATGTTCCGGCCCATGGCCGCAACGGTTCTGTTTGCTTTGGTGGGCTCGCTCATTCTCGCTTTAACCCTTATGCCCGTTTTGAGCTGGTTCGCGTTCCGAAAAGGAGTGCACGAGAAGGAAACCTGGCTGATGCGCCGCTTGCACGGTGCGTACGAACCGCTGCTTTCGAGATCGCTGCACCATCCAATCATCATTACGGCCATCGCGGTTGCAACCTTTGGGCTGTCTGTTCTCGGTGCTACGAGGCTCGGGGCGGAATTCATCCCGCAACTGGATGAAGGCTCCATCCTGGTGATGATGTATCGGCTTCCCGGAATCTCGATCGACGAATCATTACATGGAAACGAAATCATCGAGAAGGTCCTTCGCGAATTTCCTGAAGTACAAGACGTGTTCTCGCGCACAGGCCGGCCGGAAGTGGCAACCGATCCTATGGCGCTCGATCAAAGCGATGTGTACGTGATGTTGAAACCGAGATCCGAATGGCCAAAGCCTCGCACGAAATCTGACCTGATCGAGGCGATGCGCAAACGATTGGTGCAGGAAGCGCCAGGCGCCGCATACAGCTTTTCACAGCCGATTCAGATGCGCATGCAGGAACTTACCGAAGCCGGCCTGCGATCCGACATTGCTATCAAGCTGTTCGGAGACGATCTCAAGGTGCTCAAACAAAAAGCGGATGAGATTGCGGCGGTAGTAGAGAAAGTTCCGGGAGCGGAGGATGTTCGAGCGGAGCGTGTGGCGGGCCTGCCGTACTTACGAATTCGGATTAATAGAGAGGCGATCGCCCGTCACGCTTTGGATGCCGGCGACGTTCTAAACAGTGTTCAGGCAATCGGAGGAAAAATTGTCGGCCAGGTCTTTGAAGGCAATCGGCGGTTTCCGTTGCAGATTCGCTTTGAGCCTGATGACCGCAATTCTATAACGCAGATCCGCCGCCTGACAATCGGGGACGACGAAGGCCATTTCATCCCATTGAGTCAACTGGCCGATGTCTTTGAAGAGGAAGGTCCAGCCCAGATCAGCCGGGAAAATGCACAGCGCCGCATCAGTGTCGAAGTCAATGTTCGTAACCGGGATCTGGCGAGCTTTGTAGCGGATGCCAGGCGCATCGTACAGCGTAGGGTGAGCCTGCCTGCCGGGTACTCGATCGAATGGGGAGGTCAGTTCGAGCAACTGCAAAGCGCCACCAGGCGACTAGCCGTTGCGGTGCCGCTCGCTCTTCTGTTGATCTATTCTTTGCTTTATCTCAATTTTCATTCCTTCCGAACGGCCGCGCTGATTCTACTGAATGTACCCTTGGCCGCGACCGGCGGCATTACTGCGCTGCTGGTCCGGGGCATGCCCTTTAGCGTCTCCGCGGGGGTTGGTTTTATCGCTCTATTCGGCGTTGCGGTTCTGAACGGAGTTGTCCTGGTCTCGTATATTCTCGAACTTCGGCAGAAGACGAACGATGTAGAGGAAGCCGTGTTCGCCGGCGCAATTACTCGCCTCCGCCCGGTATTGATGACGGCCCTGGTTGCAAGTCTGGGCTTTATTCCAATGGCGCTTTCACGCGGCGCGGGGGCAGAGGTGCAACGGCCTCTGGCGACAGTCGTTATTGGAGGACTGATCACATCCACCCTTTTAACGCTGCTCGTTCTCCCGACGGTTTACCTTTGGATTGAGGAGCGGAACGCTCCGAAAACGGCTCAATAAAGAGGAACGGACCGGAGTCACAGCAGATTCTTGGGAAGTACAGGCGCTTGACTCCGGACTGCTCTCCCGGCCGTAAGAGTTTGGCGATGAAGAGCGTCCGACGCGTGCCAAGGTGGAAACACCCCAGCGAAAGGTCAGCCATTTCTAATGGCCGGTCTCGGAACGCGTATTACTTCCGTCCAGAAAACGGCTAGGCTGCGCCGCAAATCAGATGACATGGCTCATAGCGGATATAGCGCGTGTCGCCTTGGCTGAGCGTTTTCACGGCGTGTGGCACGTCACTTGCGGCTGCCCTGAAACGAAGGTTTGTTCATCATCCGAAGCATTTGCGGGCCACTAGTCGTGAAAAAGCGGTATAGCAGAAGGGCAGCGATGACGAGAAAGATGATATTCAGGACCGTTGTATAGTTCCATGTGATCGCAGCTTCGACGACTCTGGCCTTCCGTTGTCCTGGAATTAAACCGAGTCCCTGAAACGAGAATTCGATCACCAATGCACCGCCGACCATCGACGCATAAAACGTGGTCAGTATAAAAAACATGACCTTCGCGCCGTAGTATTTGCGGTAAATATCCAGCACCGGGATGACGATCAAATCGGCAAAAATGAACGCGATCACCCCGCCAAAGCTGATCCCGCTGTTCCACAGCACGGCTGCAAGCGGCACGTTCCCCACTGAACATACAAACGAAATGACGGCCACAATAGGGCCGACAACTGGTCCCCACAATTTCGCCAGCATTGGGTGTGAAGACAGAAAGAACTGAGCCCAGAATGCTTTCGGCACCCACGCTGCGAGTGCGCCAGCCAGCAGAAGGCCACTGGCAATGTCCAGCCATACTGAGACCCAATCCATCACAAAGTAATGACTGATTACCGTGAAGCCTTTGGCTGAGAAGATTCGCGCGAGAATCGAGCCTTCGGTCACGGACATATCCATCTCCGCGTGGCCTTCCATGCGGCCTCGCACACCGCGCTCAGCTTGTTCCCTCGCTTCCGTTAAGAGTTGGCGGCTTAAGAATTGTCGGAACAGGATCACGAGGATGATCACCATCACCGGCGCGCCGATGAATTCAGCCAGAGCAAATTGCCAGCCCAACAGCACAATCATGATTATTCCGAGTTCCGCGACCAGGTTGGTGGAAGCGAGCTCGAACACCATGGCGGCTGTGAAATTCGCTCCCTTTCGAAAGATCGAGCGAGCCAACGCTACTGCGGCATACGAGCACGACGAGGATGCGGCCCCCAACCCACAAGCCTTCGCGATCGTTTTGGCGGAATCATCAGGGAGCATCCGGCTCATTTCGCTTTTCGAGACGACGGCCTGCACCACACCGGAAAGTGTGAAGCCAAGGATTAACGGCCAGAGAATCTCCCAAAACATGGCGTTCGCCATGTGAAGCGCATCCCAGATATGGCTGAGCGCACCCATTCACTCATTCACGTGCCGCTTTGATGGAATCACTCGAGACAAACCCGACGCAACTCGGAACGTCACGAGCGGCAAGATCATCAATTGCAGCACTGGCCACAAACCCACACCGAACGGTAGGATCGGCATGTTCTTCCGGTATTGCCAAAATCGATGCAAAAGAGCGATGTGCTCGATTACTAGCGCAAAGCCCAATCCACAAGCGAGGACCATGATGATTCGCCGCGCGGTCAGATGGCGCACCCATTGGATATCTCCTGTGAGCAGCCTTCCGACCCAGTAGAGCGCCACGACATATAATCCATCACCGAGCGCCGCTACGGAACACGCCGCCAGACTCTGGAGCGAGCGAACCGGCATGTTCGCATAGGCGAACATCTGGATCATCTCCCAGGCGACATTCAAAAGAAAGGCCACCGCTAGAATCCGCCAACCCAGGCTGCGACCACTCATTTGCGAAGAAGCCTGACAATGACAACAATGATGAGGACGAGAACGGCCACGCCGATCAGCCATCCCAGCACTCACATTGGACACATGTATGGCATGCTCCCTCCCTTCACATACAATCCTGAAGCGTTAGTCCGTAGCGTTCGATCATTTCACATTTTCCAGAAATGATATTCGTCCCGATCCGGCAGAACTGGCGCATTGAAAACCGATCTTCCATGTACCGGGAATTCCCAGGACTACCCGCGCGCAATACAGCCCGATTCCTGTGGGCGCAATTTCGCTCACGGCTCGAGCGGCTTCGGCTCGTCCGATCCGCATCGTCACGTCCATTCGCATCCGTGACATTGGCGTGCTTTCTCCAGTGGTTGCCTGGGTGATCTCTATACAAAACCCGTTCCTGCCTCTGCCCAATTGTCCTGCGGGATTCCGGACGGTCAAGACCATATGTCGCAATTCATTACGCGAGATCGTACGTAGGATATGTGGGCAGCGCTGGTCAACGATCCCGGGGCAGTGGAAGGAGCCGGAACGAGTACCCTGGAGCCGTAGGCAGCAATCGAGATCAGAACCGCCGGCGATTTGCTCAAGGGGTGCTGCGGTAGTGTTTACACACAGAGGAAGGCCCGACACAAGTGCCGTGAGAAGCGATTTCCAAGCCAATGCAGATACGTGCGTCATGCGATTTTTCCGGTTTTCTATAGCCATAAGGCTCACCGCACCTCGTTCCACTCGCCTGCCACAATCGCGGCACGAATCTGCTGCGGTGTTTTTCCCGCATCGTGCATGCGTGCCGCGAGCAGCGCCTCTTTCACGCAGATATCGCAAGTTGCTGCGTGTTCGGACCGGTAACAGTCCAGCAGGCTTCGGTGCCCAATCCTGTTGCACCAGCAGTAGCAAGGTTCTTGTGCGAGTACACTAGGCATCTTGGCTGCCACGGCATACGCTTCCCGCATAACTGGATCAGCGAAATGATTGGGGCCTAACGTGGCCAGAAGAGGCCCCGCTGCCTCCGAAGCTTGTAGAAACGGCGGGATGGGAGTGGCTGGAGTGCTCGTGTCATGGGAAAGCCATGCGATGAGTCCCCCGGCAGCACACAAGAAAAGGACCAGAAAGGCGAGCCTCCTTTTGTCTGTTGCCGTAAAACCGGGGAGTTTTTTCCGTTGTCCTTTCCTTAACGAGTTCAGTGCATTTCGTGACATTTAGTCGAAATACCTCCTTCGCTCTTACTCGTCATCCGCAACCTGTCCGGACGGTTTCAACGACCCGTGCTTGAGTGCTCGCTCCTTCATCAGCGCGAAGAATACGGGAACCAATATCAGGACGTGTATGGTGGACGTAATCATGCCGCCGACGATCGGAGCTGCAATCGGCTTCATCACGTCTGAGCCGATTCCGGTCTCCCAGAGGATGGGCGTCAAGCTCGCGAGGACAGCCGAAACCGTCATCAGTTTCGGCCGGAGCCGCTGCACGGCGCCTTCGATCGTGGCTGCCTCGATGTCTTCATGTTTCAACTGTGTGCCGCTTGTCAGCCTGTGATCGAGCGCTTCGTGCAGATACACAACCATGACCACGCCTGTTTCGACTGCAATACCGAACAGAGCAATGTAACCAACCCAGACGGCCACGCTGAAGTTGTACCCAAGCAGCCATTGCAGGATCAGTCCACCAGTCATCGCGTACAAGGTCGGAAAGATGAGGACGGCGGCCTCCAAGGCGGAGTGAAACACCATGTACAGCAGCAAAAAGATCACGAAGAATACGACCGGCAGAATGAGTTTCAGCCGTTCTTTAGCACGCATTTCGAATTCGTATTCTCCCGACCATCGGAACGTATAGCCGGCCGGCAATTTCAGGTTTTCGCGTAGCAGACGGTCCGCTTTTGTGACGAAACCACCATAGTCGTTCGTCTTGAGGTCAATGTAGACATAGCCCGTCAACTGTGCATCTTCATCGCGAATCATCGACGGGCCACGTGAAAACGAAATCTTCGCAACCTCTCCGATGGGAACCTGGGCGCCCCAGGGGGTTGTGATCACGACTCTTTCGAGTTCCCGGACATTGTCGCGGAAATCCCGGTTGTACCGGACGTTGATCGGAAAACGGTTCCGTCCCTCCACGTTCTCAGCAACGTTTTCTCCCCCAATACCAGAAGAAACAGCGCGCTGCACATCGGCTATGGTGAAGCCGTAGCGGGCGGCTTCGGCCCGGTTCACCTCGATATTGACGTAAAAGCCTTGGGCGACGCGCTCGGCAAAAATGGATCGCATCTCCGGAAGCTTCGAAAGGATCTGCTCCACTTGCGCTCCGACCTGCTGAATCCCCTCGACGCTCGTGCCTTGGATCTTCAGGCCGACTGGGGTTTTGATGCCCGTGAGCTGCATGTCGAGCCGGTTATTGACCGGCATTGTCCAGGTATTCGATAGACCGGGAAATTGTAATTTCGCGTCCATTTCTTGAATGAGTTTCTGGTATGTCATTCCCTCCGGCCACTGCTCTCGCGGCTTCAACATAATCGTCGTGTCGTACATATCGAGCGGAGCATTATCCGTGGCGCTGTCGGAACGGCCGATGACGCCGAACACGCTCTCCACTTCCGGGAAAGATCGTATGATTCTGTCCTGTTCTTGCAAAAGTTGCGAAGCCTGAGTAATCGATATGCCCGGCAGAGCAGTGGGCATGTACAACGAGGAGCCTTCATACAGCGGCGGCATAAATTGGCTGCCAATGCGTAACGCCAGTGGAAACGTGACGACCAGGAATAATAAATTCAGCAGCAGTGTGGTCTTCCGATAACGAAGGCAAAGCCGCAGTACTGGCAGGTAGAGAGCCGTTGTGAAGCGCGAAATGGGATTGGCGGACTCAGGCTTTAGCCGGCCGCGAATGAAGATCAGCATCAACACGGGCACGAGCGTGATCGAAAGAATCGACGAGAATGCGACGGCAAGCGTCTTGGTCCATGCCAGCGGACGAAACATCCGTCCTTCCTGAGCTTCGAGCAGGAATACCGGAAGAAACGAGACCACGATAATCAGAAGAGAAAAGAAGATCGCGGGCGCTACTTGTTTTGCAGCATTCAACAGGATTTTGCGTCTTTCCTGTTCCGGAACTGCGGCCATCTCCTCCTTGGCACGTTGCGCATTCATCGGGGTGAATTCTGTGGGTGGATCCATATCTTTGCCGGCCGGATTCCCGTGCCCACTCTCGATTTTTCGTTCAGATAAATGACGGTATCCGTTCTCAACCATGACAATGGCGGCATCCACGAGCACGCCTATTGCGAGGGCCAGTCCGCCAAGCGACATAATGTTGGACGAGACGTGAAGGTAGTACATCGGAATGAACGAGCCAATCACCGCGATCGGCAGCGTCAGAATGGGAATCAATGCCGACCGGAAGTGAAATAGAAATACGATGATTACCAGGCTGACGATGATGGCTTCCGCTATGAGGTCGCGTTGCAAAGTATGGATCGAATCGTCAATCAGACCGGAGCGGTCATACCCGGACACAATTTGGACTCCTGGCGGGAGCGAACCCTGTAACTCGGCAATCTTCTTCTTCACCCCATTGATCACGTTGAGAGCATTCAAGCCGTAGCGCATCACGACGATTCCGCCGACCGTCTCACCCTCTCCGTTCCATTCGGCGACGCCCTGACGGATATCTGGTCCATACGCAACTGAGCCCAAATCCCTTACCAGGACAGGAACACCGTCTTTGTTACCAACGGGAATCGTCTCGAGATCGCTCAAGTTGCGCAGATATCCAAGTCCGCGGATCATGTATTGGGCGCCGCTGAGTTCCAGCAGCCGTCCTCCTACTTCATTGGTGCTGGCCTGCACGCGGTCGATGACCGTCGAGAGAGGAATATTAAAGGCCCGTAGTTTGTTGGGATCGAGCCGCACCTGGTACTGCCGTACAAATCCGCCAATCGTGGCGACTTCGGCGACTCCTGGCACGGTTTCTAGCTGATAGCGCAAGAACCAATCCTGTAGAGTACGAAGGTCCGCCAGACTATGTTGATGGCTTCGGTCGACGAGAGCGTACTCATACACCCAACCCGCTCCAGTGGCGTCGGGACCAATCACCGGGTGCACATTCGAGGGAAGTCTGCCTGCAATTTGCTGTAAATACTCGATCACGCGCGAACGCGCCCAATAAATATCGGTGCCATCCTCAAAGACGACGAAGACGTAAGAGTCTTCAAACATGGTCTGTGCACGCACAGCCTTGACGTGTGGCGCAGCGAGTAAAGCCGTCACGATCGGATACGTGACCTGGTCTTCAATAATGTTCGGAGGCTCTCCCGTCCAGGTCGTATGAATAATGACCTGCACATCCGAGATATCGGGCAGAGCATCCAGCGGAATTTTTCCGAGCGACCAGATGCCGGCCAGAACCAGCAAGACAGTGCCGGTAAACACAAGGAAGCGGTTGCGAGCGCACCAATCGATCCAGCGACCAATCATCTACATTCCCCCTGATGCGCTTACCGTCAGTTGTTTGCTCGCCAGTGTCTGCCCGTTCTTCTGCGCAACGATGGTCACCTGCCACGTTCCACCGCTACCGAGATTGCCGCTTCCTTCGTACTGCCCATTTCCTTTGTCATTAAGGTTCGAAACAGTGCGCATCGCAGCCATGCCCATCGCCGGCATGGCGGGCATGAAGAATGTGACCGAAACCTGGGCTCCCGCGACCGGCGCTCCACCTTTGTCCGTAAGCTTGACGCGGAACGTATTGTCGCCTTTGCGCGGCGGTGAGGGCACAGAGGAGAATTCGAGATTCGCTTGTGCTGCTGGGGCATTCATTGCGCTGGCCGCACCCGCTCCCGGCGGCGGTGGCGCATACGATCCGAGAGCCGCTTGCAATTGACTCTCCGAGTCGACGAGGAAGTTGGCCGAAGTAACAATCCGTTCTCCTGCTTTTAGCCCCTTATCGACGACGAAGTCATTGCCCACGCGGGGTCCGAGCTGGATCTGCCGGGGTTCGAGGTATCCGCCGCCGTGATCCACAAAGGCAATCTGCCGGGTCCCTGCCTCCAATACTCCCGATGCCGGAATTGAAAGATGTCTACCCATCGGAATCTTCAATTGCACGTTGACAAACATTCCGGGCTTTAATTTCAGCTTTGGATTCGAGAACACAAGCCGCACACGCTGTGTTCGGGTGTTCATATCGACTTGCGGCCACAAGTAATCAACTCGCCCGGCGAACGTTTGGCCTGGATAGGCATCCGTCGTTACGGCGGCTAGCTGTCCGACCGCGATGCGGCTGCTGTCGGACTGGAATACTTCCGCGTACACCCAAACTGTCGAGAGATTTGCGACCGTGTACAGCTTGCTTTCGGGCTGTACATACATATTCGGCAGTGCGTTCCGCTCGGTGATGTAGCCCGACACCGGCGAATCGATCTCGAGTTCTTGACGGACTTCGCCGGTGGATTCGAGATGTGCAATCTCCCGATTCGGCACTTCCCACTGCTTCAAGCGTTCGTTGGCCGCGTTGAAGAGCGACTCGGCGCCCAGAGATACCCCCTGCACCGAGCTGTTGGCCAACTGGTCGCGATTCTGTTTGGCAAGTAAATACTCCCGTTCCGTCGTCACCAGATCCGGACTGTAGATGGTAAATAGCGGCTGCCCTTTCCGGATGTACTGGTACGTCGCATCGGCAAACACTCTTCGAATCCATCCCGGAAAACGGATTTGTACGTAAGCGAGTTTGGTTTCGTCTACTTCGACGCTTCCGACCGTTCGAATTTCATCGGCGACATTTCTGATTTCCACCGTGCCGGTCTGAACGCCGATGCTCTGTAATCGCTGGGGCGTTAACTGCACCGGAGCAAGCGGTGTTTCGGGAGCCGCCGGCGCGGGATTTGCTGCCTTTTGGTTCGTAGTTTCGGCTGATGACTCGCGTCCTTCGCCGGGCGTCTGGGGCTTCGCCTGGTTGTTTCGCGAAGACCACCATACATATCCGAGCCCTACGGCGAGCACAACATTCACGACAAGGGCCACTCCGAAAGCAAGGCGATAGTTCTTCATCTCGGTCTCCTCACTTTCGCTGGCCGTTCAGAGGTACACCCGTAATTTGTTCCAGGGCGGCGAGCGCTACCTCGTGGTCTAACAGACTGCGCCAATATTCCTCGTCCAGCCGGAGAACGTCGAGAAAGGAGTTCAACAAAGTCTCGAAATCCTCTTTATTGGTTTCATAAGCCGCGAGTCCGGCTTTGAATGTATTAGCTGCTTGCGGAATCAAACCCTGCCGATAAATATTGAGTATTCGTTCCGCTGTTTCTGCCTTTAGGAATTGGTCGCGAACATCGAAGTAGGCCTGTTGGATCTGGCTTTCGTAATCGCGCCGCGAACTGTGCAATTCCTGAACTGCCTGCTCTACTTCCGGCCACTGTTTTCGACTCCGGTGGATGGGAATGCGTGCCCCCACCGTCAGCATGTAATAGTCCGGGAATTGGGGCCCCGTGTGCTGCCACATGTATTGCACGCTGAAGTCCGGGTAGAAGTCTTTGTGAGCAAGCTCTAGTTGAGCGCTCTTGCTGCGGATCATCTCTTGTTGGCCGCGGATATCTGGATTCTGAGTGCGCACCGTGGCAAGGAGGTTATCTACGGTGACGCGAATCGGAGTTTCCGTTAGCGGCTCGGGGACAATATCCGCCGCACTCGGAGGACGATTCAACAGTTGTTTTAGTTTGGCGCGAAGGCTGAAGTGCTCTTGATGGTGCATCTCAATAGTGGCGAGAAGCTTTGTTTTTTCGAGCTGTGCCTTCAAAACATCCTGCTCATTTCCCTTGCCAACCCGGTAATTTGCTTCGGCAATTTTTGCGACTTGATCAAGCAGCTTGCTGTCGCGGTCGAGAAGTTGAAGCTCCTGGTATTCGTAGGCCAGTTTGAAATACGCTTCTTTCAGTTGCTGAATAACGGTTCTTCGTACCGACTCGACACGGTCACCTGTGGCCGCCGCCTCCCTCCGTGCCGCCTCTCCTCGAAGCCGAAGCTTGCCAGGATACGGAATCTCTTGCGAAGCGCCGAAGCCGATATAGGCAAAATTGCTGGTCGTATATCCGGCGAAAGGAAGTGGATTGCCCACCGCGAACTGCTGTACGCTGATTTCCGGATCGGGAAGCGTGGATACCTGGGAGGGCATCTGTGTTGCCGCGCGCCACGCGTGCCGTGCCGCAACAATCTGAGAATTATTCCGCTCCGCCTCGTCGATGAGTGTGGCAAGCGAGACTGGCGCGCTGACTTCGGCTTGACGCGGCACGCCAGGACTCGGAGGAGCAAAGGATGCGCTTTGCGCGTACAATGGTGCGATCCAAACAGAGGCGATGCAGATCGCGACCGCCCGGCCTGTTCCGTAGAATGACGGAGGTCTTCTAAAACTATTCATTAGATCCTCCAGATTGCGCGCTTATGTTGAGTCCCTCAGCATAGACGTGATCCCATAAGCGGTCGAAAACTGCGCTTGCGAGAGGTTGTTTCAGCTCGAAATCGAATGTTTCTTGAAAGCCGCCAACCCGGAAGCGATACGGCTCGGGATGGGCGAGGGTCTCGATATCGGCCCAACGCCAACTCCGCGCATCGCCTGCTTTTGACAGGTAATCGATGCCGGAATCCGAAAAGCGTAGCTCTCCGTTACTTCCACCTGTTCGCGTCGTATGGCGCGCCGGGATGATCATGAAGCTCGACGCATCCTCTGAAACTGGAACACCATTGATGGCAGGCTTACCAACTAAACGGACGAACTCGGCCGCTACATCCGGCGGCATTGGGTTCTTTAGATCGAAATCGAACGGCCGGTCTCCCGGAATGTGCCAACGGCGGTTCTGGTATGAAACTAGCGATAGCTTTCGGGCAGTCGGGAGTTCCACAGTTCGGATATCCTCGAGCGTCCAGTGAATTGGCCCCCCCTTCTCAGGATGAAAGTCCACGCCCGCAGTGGATATGGTGATACTGCCACGTGTCGATTTCAGGAGCCGTTTGAGCTTCGCATCGGATGTCCAATGCAAAGAACCGGAGGAATCGGCGGTGCGAAGGCTGCTGGAATCACTGGATCGAACCAGTGCGACCGAAGCTATGGCGATGCAAAAGAAAATGCGTGAAGACATGCTCTCCCTCTTCGATGACGTGTCGCATGTGCGAGCTGATCGGGAAAGACCACTGCTGCCTGGCCTTTCCGTCGCAGCAGGCATCAAGGATCAAAAGTGAGGTCAGTGCCCCATCTGAATCTTGCTGGCGGTAATTGTTTTACTGTCCGAGCCAAGATCGCCGGTTAGCTGCACTTTGTGACCGGCATGCTTTTCCAGATCTGGCAGATCCTGGTTTGCAATGTCGAACACCTGACCTTTGCTGACGAAGACATACTTGCTCCCGGCCTTCACGCACTGGAGAGTGCAGTCTCTAGGGTCTACCTTTTGGCCAGATTTTGCCATGGCTTGATGGCTTGCTCCGCACATGCTGTCACTGATTTCACCGGTCCACGTCTGCTGAGCGGCGACGCTCAGTGTCGGGACAAGCAGTAGGCTTGCGCCAATCGAAAGAACAATTCGTTTCATAGTAATAGTTGCTCCTTTGCTGGTTGATTTTGTTGTAGCGGGCACCCGCTGATGAGCCACGTTTTATACTGCGCGGCCAAATAATACGTAAGGTGACCTTTCATCTAAATCACCTTCCATCACAAAGCCTCGCGGTCGTCGTCATCCGCAGACGTGCTTCGGCTCGCAACGGCCAGGTCGGCTTAGAGAACTCTGCCAGAAGACACTACTGCAGCAACTCGTGAATTCCGGCGAAGTGGGTAAAGAGAATGGAACGGAAAGCTAGATGAGGAAGGTAGAGAGGATAGCCTGCTTTTCGTGCGGTGATTTTGGTAATGAACCGAGCCGCACTTCAGCAGCGCGCATCGTCTGCCGTAACTGGAGCAAACCAGTTGGTGCTGGCAGAACGGGATGTATCACGGCAAGAAATGGCACCGGGGGTTTTGCCTTTTGTTGAACCTCGAGCTGCTGGAATTGACAAGGCTTTTGCTGAGAACGATTATTTTTTGTACCTTTGCAATGACCGGCAGGATCGCAGCAAGATTTCTTGGCAATTGGCGCCTGGAAGAACTGAGGGCATGCTACACAACCGCCCCATATCAATGTTGCACCGACCAACAACGAAATCAGCAGATTGGCAACGCGCCGGTACATCTCTCCCTTCATAGTATACGGATCAGCGCGCAAATGGTAACGGGGCGTATTTTCATTTCCACATCACGTAACGTACGGCAAAAGCTGCTCGATCGAACGTCAGCTTTGCGACCGGGGCTCAGCAGGTTCTGCCCGCGCGCTTCGACGCGCCGGATGGCGATTATGTATTGATCCCGTCCGCACGTTCTTGAAAATGGGCAAATGCCTGCCAAAGGATTGGTACAACGCACACACCGCTCGCCGCGTATTCAAATTTCGTTATGTCCCGCTTGACTCCGTACCTAAGTACGGGGTTTACACTGCCCGTAGAGAACAAAGGCTGTGACGCAGAGATTGACAATCGGCCGCCTCGCCGAGCTGGGCGGAGTGAATCTTGAAACCGTTCGCTACTATGAGCGCCGGGGCCTGCTACCCAAACCGCCGCGAACGCAAGCGGGCTATCGCCAATTTCCGCCGGATACGGTGCAGCGGTTGCGCTTCATCAAACGGGCGCAGGAGCTGGGTTTTTCACTCGAAGAGATACGGGATCTGCTGTCGTTGCGGGTCGAGCGCCGAAACTGCGCCGATGTGCGCGCCCGCGCACAAGCGAAGATTGCCGACATTGAAAAGAAGATGAAAGCTTTGGCGGCGATGAAAAGCACGCTACGAGACTTGGTCAACCGATGTGAGCAAGGCGATTCCACCGAATGCGTGATTCTTGCCAGTCTGGAGGATTCCAAGTGACGAATACAACTATGAAGCAAGCCATGGCGGCATTGCCTGCCATCGGGGTTTCGTTACTGCCGAAATTGATGTGTCCGGCCTGCTGGCCTGCCTATGCCGGCGTCGTGTCGGCGGTCGGACTCAGTTTCCTCATATCGGCAAAGTATCTGCTACCGCTAACAGTTGTATTTCTCGCCATCACTACCGTTGCACTGGGGTATCGAGCTTCGCGACGTCACGGCTACGGCCCGTTCTGGCTGGGCTTTCTCGCCGCGGTGGTGATTCTGATGGGCAAATTCTTTTTCGATGCGGAGCTAGCAACGTATGCCGGGGTCGGCTTACTCGTTGCGGCTTCAATCTGGAACAGTTGGCCGCGCCTGGCGGCTGCCGTGCCCTCCTGCTGCGTTCCGGCAGGAGAGAGTAGTTATTCAAAAGGAACTTAGAAGGAGAAAGACATGAAACACAAAATCGAGATTTTCAGTGCGGGTTGCAGAGCCTGCCAGAACACGATTGCAACTGTTAAGAAGCTGGCTGGCTCTGAGCATGAAGTGCAGGTCCATGACATGCACCAAGAATCAATTGCCAGCCTGGCCGCGCAGCACGGCGTCAAAAGCGTACCTGCCGTCGTCATCAACGGCAAGCTGGCCGGATGCTGTGCTGGTCGTGGCGTCGAAGAGAACGTATTGCGCGAGGCGCTCCGCTAGTTACCTCGATGGATACCGCTGCCGCTGTTGTCCTTCAATCCGTAGTGACCTGCCCACAGTGCGGCACCGCCAGGCAGGAAACGATGCCCACCGATTCCTGCTGGTTTTACTATGAGTGCAGCCACTGTAAGACGCTGCTGCGCCCGAAAGCGGGCGAGTGCTGTGTGTTCTGCTCTTATGGCTCAGTGAAATGTCCGCCCGTTCAGGCGCATGGACACTGCTACTTGTGACGAACCAGATTCCAGGGCAGCACGAAAATGTGCTCGCCGCTGGAACAGACGCCACCGCTGCCGTGCGGCAGAAAAATGGAGTGCCATCTAGGCAGGCGGATCGAGAAGAGGGGAGGCCGTAAGAGCCCCCATTATTTTGGGCTGTGCCCTTGACGGCGTCTCATACTTCGGCAATTATAGAAGTATGGAACGAGAAGTGCCATTTCCCAAGGAAATGCCGCCTGAGGCCGGAACGAGCGCACGCCTTTTTAAACCGCAGCGGGAGCCCATCACGGGTTCCGTGCTGGCCGAAATGGCTTTGAGCGAACTCAAAAGGCAAGCTCCGGCCGGGTGCGTGCTTTGTTCACTTGATGCTTGGGATGAGGAGGAATGGGACTGATGCCGAAAGCGAAGAACGAGCCGGATGTGGTGCGCTATGCGGATATGTTTTCGGCGATGGGAACCGAGCCGCGCCTTCGCATCATGCGCGTTCTCCTGGCGGCGCATCCTGACGGAATGATTGCCGGCGATATCGGGGCCGAACTCGATATTCCGCCTTCGACGCTCTCCCATCATCTCGACAAGCTGAAGAACGAAGACCTGGTGAAGGTGCGCCGGGAAAGTACGTACCTTTGGTATTCGGCCAATACCGAGGCGCTTCAGGAACTGCTCGGATTTCTCTACGCCGAATGCTGCACCCGAAACAAAGCAATCGAGCCCCAGGCTATCGTCCAGCTCTGCAGATAGAAAGCACCATGTTGAAGCCGAGAGTTTTGTTCCTTTGCGGCGCGAACTCCTGCCGGACCCAGATGGCAGAAGGATTTCTGCGCGACCTGGCCGGCGATCGATTCGAAGCCATGAGCGCGGGTTATGAACCATCAACCGAAATCTGCCCGGACGCGGTCGAGGCCATGCGCGAGATCGGCATTGATATTTCGGGACAGCGCCCCAAGAAGACGGACGATTTTCTTGGGCAGCGCGTCGGCTATGTCGTTACGCTCTGCGATCGGGAGAAAGAACGTTCCTGCCCGATTTTCCCTGGCGCTATGTGGCGGATGATCTGGCCACTGGAAGACCCGCTGCAGGCCGACTCCCCGCAAGAGCGGCGGGCGGCCATTCGCCAGGTCCGCGATGAAATACGTCGCCGCGTGGTCGAGTTTATCAGTCAACATGCATAACGATTGAAAGGAAACAATGATGGAACTGAAAGAGATCGTGAAAGAGAAATATGGCGAGGCCGCGCGCCGTGTCACGACGGGCGGCAGCAACGGATGTTGTGGCGGCTCGGCGCTGCTCGATGGAAGCTGCGACCCGATTACCTCCAACCTCTACGATGGAATCCAAGCCGGACAGATTCCGGAAGAGGCGCTGAAGGCCTCGCTTGGCTGCGGTAATCCGACTGCACTTGCCCAGCTTAATCCCGGTGAGACGGTTCTCGATCTAGGCTCAGGTGGTGGCATTGATGTGCTGCTCTCGGCTCGGCATGTCGGTCCGACGGGCAAGGCTTACGGCCTCGATATGACGGATGACATGCTGGCCCTTGCGCGTGAAAACCAGCGAAAAGCCGGCGCCGAGAACGTCGAATTTCTCAAGGGAGAAATCGAGCACATCCCGCTACCCGATAACAGTGTGGATGTGATCATTTCGAACTGTGTGATCAACCTGTCGGGCGATAAGGACCAGGTGCTGCGCGAGGCCTTCCGGGTTCTGAAACCGGGCGGCCGCTTCGCTGTGTCGGATGTGGTGGTCCGCGGCGAGGTGCCCGCCGAAATTCGCCGCAATGTGGAACTGTGGGTCGGCTGCGTAGCTGGTGCACTGCAGGATTCCGAATACACGGACAAACTGGTCAACGCCGGCTTTGCGGCAGTTGAGATCGAGCCGACACGGATTTACGAGATCGAGGATGCTCGCCAGTTCCTGGCGGGACAGGGTGTCGACGTCGATGCGATTGCTCCTGTGGTCGCCGGCAAATTTATGGGCGCGTTCATTCGCGCCACGAAACCGGCCGGTTGCTGCGCGGCCGGTTGTTGCTCGTAAGGAAACTTCATGGCGAGCACAATTCACACACCCGTAAAAGCCGCGGCAAGCGGCCTGGGTTTCTTTGAGCGTTACCTGTCGTTGTGGGTGGCGCTCTGCATGGTTGCCGGGGTCCTTATCGGCAAGCTCCTACCTGGCTTCACGGCTGCGCTGCGCGGGTTGGAATTCGGCAAAGGCAGTCAGATCAACGTGCCAATTGCCGTTCTCATCTGGCTGATGATCACGCCGATGATGATGAAAGTCGATTTCTCGTCGATCAAGAATGTCGGACGGCGGCCGACCGGGCTGATGGTGACGCTGCTCGTCAATTGGGTCATCAAGCCCTTTTCAATGGCACTGCTCGCCTGGGTGTTTTTCCGCATCCTCTTTGGTGCCTTCGTCTCACCGTCTGAAGCAGATCAGTACATCGCCGGTTGCATTATCCTGGCAGCGGCTCCTTGCACGGCGATGGTCTTCGTGTGGAGTCATCTCACTAATGGAGATCCGGCCTACACGCTCGTGCAGGTCTCGGTCAACGATCTCATCATGCTCGTGCTGTTCGTGCCGATCGTACAGTTCCTCGTGCATGGTGCGTCCTCGCTCACCGTGCCGTTTGCCGTCCTGCTCACATCCGTGATCGTCTTCATCGTCGTGCCGCTCATCGCCGGCACCCTGCTGCGCGCCCGGTTAGCAGGCAAGCATGGCAGCGCCTGGTTCGAAGGCGTGCTGCTGCCCAAGTTCGCACCGGTCACAATCGCCGCGCTGCTCGCGACTCTGGTGTTCATTTTCGCGTTTCAAGCGGACAACATCACCGGCCGGCTCTCGCACGTGCTGCTGATTGCCATACCGATCACGCTTCAGGTCTATTTCAATGCCGGTATCACTTATACGTTGATGAAATGGCTGAAAGTCGAGCATTCCGTCGCCGCACCCGGAGCGCTCATCGGGGCCTCTAATTTCTTCGAACTGGCCGTGGCAACCGCGATTGCACTCTTCGGACCGCAATCCGGCGCTGCGCTAGCAACTGTGGTCGGAGTCCTCGTCGAAGTGCCGGTAATGCTTTCGGTTTGCGCTGCTTGCAACCGCACCGGGCATTGGTTTCCAGCGCGGATTGCAGCATAAGAGGACGCGCTGTGCGATTCGTGATCATTGGCGGCAGTGATGCCGGCATTAGCGCGGCGCTGCGGGCGCGCGAACTGGACTCCTCGGCACACATTACCGTGATTCTGGCCGATGCGTTTCCGAACTACAGTATCTGCGGCCTTCCCTTCTATCTCAGCGGGGAGACGCAGGATTGGCACCAGCTTGCACATCGCATTGAGTTTGAAGGGATCGAGCTGCTGACGAACCATACGGCGCAAGAGTTCAATCCTTTGACCAGGACCGTTACCGTTATGGAGAAGGAGGCGAGAGCGAAAGCAATTTCGTACGACACGCTGCTATTTGCAACTGGAGCTCGCCCTATTATACCCAGCATTCCGGGCATCGATAGGCCCGGCGTGTTTCCACTTCACACAATGGGAGACAGCTTTCGCGTGCATCGGTATCTCGAAAGAGAGCACCCGCAATCGGCGGTGATTGTTGGTTCCGGATACATCGGTCTCGAAATGGCGGACGCTCTCACACATCGCGGAGTGAAAATTACGCTGATCGGTCGCTCGAAAACCGTTCTTCCGACTGTGGATTCGAGCTTTGGCCGCATCGTCGAAGACACGCTTCGTAGTCATGGCGTCCGAGTGGAAAGCGATTGCGAGGTACGAGGGATTGCCGAAACCGGGGGCAGCTTGCTCGTGCATGGATCGAGAGACCTGGCTGTCAGCGCGGAACTCGTGCTCGTGGGCGTTGGTGTTCAGCCCAATACGGCCATTGGACAAAAGGCAGGGCTACGAACTGGGCTAAAAGGGGCTTTTTGCGTGAACCGCCGGATGGAAACGAATATCCCGGGTGTGTATGCGGCTGGCGATTGTGTGGACTTGGCACAGATTGCTCGGAGCCTCTACGTACCTTCCGCTCGGAACCACTTCGCACAAACAGGGGCGAGTTGCCGGCGAAAATGTCACGGGTGGATTGCGCGAATTTCAAGGCTCGCTTGGAACGCAAGTCGTAAAAGTGTTCGACCTGGCGATCGCGCGGACAGGGGTCCGCGACGACGAGGCTCGCCAAGCCGGCTTTCAGCCGTTCACCGTTGAAAGCAGGCATTTCGATCACAAGGCGTATTATCCGGGTGCGCAGCAGCTTTGCATCAGTCTCACTGGCGATCACCAGACGGGCAAGCTCCTCGGTGCGCAAATCCTCGGGCACTGGCAATCAGAGGTGGCGAAGCGAATCGACGTGTACGCCACGGCGCTCTTTCACGGGATGGGCATCGAAGCCGTTAATGATCTCGATCTGAGTTATACGCCACCTTTCAGCAGCCCCTGGGACCCGGTGCAGATGGCGGCGCAAGCCTGGAGCCGTTCAGCAGCATAGACACAAGGCGAGCAGAAATGATGAACAAAAAAAGAGTATTGATCCTGTGTACCGGGAATTCCGCCCGGAGTCAGATGGCGGAAGGTTTATTGCGCCATGACGTCGGCAATCGATTTGAGGTGGAGAGCGCTGGCACGAAACCGGGCACAGTGCGCCCGGAAGCCATCGCTGTCATGCGCGAACTCGGTATCGATATCAGCAAACATCGTTCCAAGCATGTCGATGAATTCGAGGGCCAGCAGTTCGATTACGTGATTACGGTTTGCGATAACGCAAAGGAGATCTGCCCAGTGTTCCCAGCGGCAGTAGCGCGGCTGCATCACAGCTTCGACGATCCGGCCGAATTGAAAGGGTCGGAAGAAGAGCGCTTGACGCTTTTTCGTCGCGTACGGGACGAATTGCGCATTTATTTAGGCGAGTTCGCGAAGCATGTTGAGAACTGACAAACGGAACTGACAAACGGCTTGGGGCGACAAATTGAACTAACGCAAATCCGTGCTCTTGTTCGGCAATGGTTAACGCGAGTTTGACAAGCAAAACGAGCTTGCAGATAAGGGAACCCCACAGTTCTTTGAGAGGACGCTGATCCATCAGCACCTTCCGCAGGGACTACGACATGCCCGGCTCGCGCCGTTGAATATCGAGCAGTTGAAAGCAGAATGAGGGCACCATTCAGAAGCGCTGCCGTAATTGAGTTTCCGGGTCGAATCAGAATGGGCAATAACGTGGATCATGTCCTGCCAACCGGCACGGCAAGATCCTTCAGAGTGCCAGCGGCACGGCTGGCATTCCGCGTCATGGCGGATCGCAAAATCAATCACTTACAGCGTTTAAGAATGCGATTAATACGTTAAGAAGGGACTACAAATCGCGGTAAATCGAGCTAAGCCATTGAAAAACGTGGGGCGGGAGAGGGGAATCGAACCCCCATTCTCAGCTTGGGAAGGTGGACGTTTACTCTTTGTAGCCACGGTTACTGAATGATTGTATTGCGCGCGAATCGTGTGGGTGCCCCATCTTTGCGAGACAGCGACAATTTTAGAGAAAGCGCGGCAGTAGCCAGAAGTGGATAGGATTGCGCATGCGGAATAATCCACAGGACTTTAGGGGCGCATTTAACGTCATTTACGGGCTTTTAGGGGCGCAAGTCCGGGCTTCTGGGGGCTTTCTCTTTATATATCCTGACAACCCTTACGTATAACCTGATTAGGCGCGCAGTTCTGTGAAAATGTGGAAACTTAGCCGCCGCGCTGTGCGTAGAGAAAGCCGTATTCGAGGCACCGATCGAGAGCGCCCCTAAAGTCCCGTGCCTCTAGACCGAGCCAGGAATGAGCGAATAAACTGATTGAAAAGCTGCTCAGTAGAAAGCTGCAATGCGGGTTGAATCTAAAACCGAAATCGCCGGACTCCCTGTGTTGGAGGTTCGCCGGTTTTTGCGCGAAACCATGCACGACCACGGTTGGGGCAGGCAAACTTTGAAAGCCGTGTTGAAACTTTCGGATCGGCACTGCGCGGCTGTTCTCCGTAGCCTTGCCGAGGAAGGTTATATCGAAGCCTCGCCCAGCTTTCGAGGCGCTTGGCGGAATACGACCAAGGGCAATGCTTTGGCGTCCGCCTCTGCCGCCAAATCGCTGCGCCGTCAGACAGCCGACCAGAAGCTAAGGGAGCTTCTTGATCGTGTCCATTTCGTGAACTCTCCAGCCTGCGACTTCCTGTATTGGGTTGAAGAGGTCGCGCTGTTTGGAAGTATGCTCAAACAGCAGCAAAGCGTTAACGACATCGATGTTTGCGTGCGGATCGAACGCAAGCTCGATGGCGAGGAATACTCTAAAGCAGCAGATTTACGACGCCGCATGGCCCGGGAGCAGGGCAGAAACTTCAGAAACATTGTGGACGAGGCTTACTGGCCAGAGCGCGAGGTCCGGCTGTTCCTGAAGAATCGCTCCAGAGCTATAAGCCTGGTCGAGTGGGACGCGAACTGGCTCGCTGCCACACCTCATAGGGTCATCTTTCGACGAGTGGCGTCGGTGCAGCCGTCCAAGAAGACTCGATAACGCCACAATCTTCGCGCGGCGCTGTGAAGTGCCCCTAAAGTCCCGTGGAAATCTTAAGGATTCAGTGCGAGGCGAAATTAATGGCTTCGGTTGTCTTTGCCAAGTTCAGCCTCAAGTTCCTCAACAGTGGGGAGGATACCTTCCAGCGAAGCGGGTAGTGCCTCCGCCAGGCGGTACTCCGAAATCCCAATCGGAGCATTTGTATTCCGGAGAGCGTACTCCGCTATGATGCGGTCCTTTGTCTTGCAAATGATGAGGCCGATGCTGGGCTGATCGTCTTTGTGCTTCAAGAGGTCGTCGACGGCCGCTAGGTAGAAGTTCATCTTGCCGGCAAATTCCGGTTGAAAGGCGGTTGCCTTTAGATCGATGACAACGAAGCAACGCAGCTTCAGGTGGTAAAAGAGGAGATCGATAAAGAAATCGCTTTCTCCGACCTCCAGTCTGTACTGACTTGCCACGAAGGCGAAACCGACTCCAAGCTCAAGCAGAAACTTTCTCAAGTGCTGGAGCAGCCCGTGTTCGAGCTGGCGCTCGCGAGCGTCCTCTCCGAGCATCAGGAAATCGAAAGTGTACGGGTCCTTTGTGATTTGCTGGGCTAAATCAGACTGCGGAGGCGAAAGCGTCCGTTCAAAGTTGGTTACTGCCGCTCCCGAACGTCTACGAAAGGCGCTCTCTATTTGATGAACAAGAACGTTCCGGCTCCAGCCGTACTGTATTGCGGCTTTCGCGTACCAGATCCGGTCGCTCTCATTTTTCAACTTATCGAGCAGGACGCAATTGTGGAACCAGGGAATTAGTGCAGCAACCTGCTGCACAAATTCCTCACCCGGCCAAGCCTCTGCAAAAGCCCGCATGTACTTGAGATTTCGAGGCGAGAAGCCTTTCATTGAAGGAAAGGCCCGTTTGAGATCGTCTGCCAACCGATCAATGACCTTCGTTCCCCAGTTCTCCTGAGCTTGCCGCAGGAGAATCTCTCGCCCGATGCTCCAGTAGAGCAGGACGAGCTCGCGGTTCACTGAGACGGAAGCTCGCAGTTGAGCACTCTGAATGCGCTGCTTCAGATCCTGCAGCAGCGCCTCATAACCCCGTGGAAGTAAATCGGAATTTGCCATCACTCTCCGAGAGCGCCCCTAAAGTCCCGTGGAAATCTTGTTTTCAGTTCTGTGGTAAAGAGCGCACAGATTTTTTCGGCGACAGCAGCGGCGATCCTTTCAATTTCGTTGTCGCTCAGTTCCAGCCGTTCAGCCTTGAAGGGAGCGGTAGGCATCTCGACACCCGAATTATCGCCATCCTTGCACAGCCGCCGTCTCAAATCGGCGAGCAGCGCATCGATTTCGGGATCAGTCTCGCTCAGCGACTCGATGCGCTGTATGCCGTAACAGACCGTGGAGTGATCCCTCCCACCATAGAAACGGCCAATGATCGTGGTGCTCCACCGTCCAACACGCGCTGCGAGATACATAGCGATCTGCCGATTGAAGCAAGCCGGCTGCGAATTGCCAAGTCCTCGCGTAGATCCGAGGCGAGCGGACACGAGCGCATCGATCTCCGCAAGGGATAATCGGCGTTCGCGTGCGGATTGGGGCGCAAAGGATGGAGACGCCATTATGCGCTCCTCGCTGTCAGCGCCGCAGCCGGTCGGACAAGCAGGCTTCGACCATCCGGCGATATGGCAGCCGGACACTGTGGCCACATTGCTTTTACGACGCGCAACCACTCTGACAACTTCTCCCTGAATTTGCGAGGCCGGGCGTACTCCGCGTTACCGAGCTGGGCTGCCAAACCAAGGCCACCTGACAAAGGAATCGTCTCCTCGCCCCTGGCTGAGAAGCAACGATAGGAAAGCCACATAAACAAGTCCAGCACGGCGGGCGATGCGGAAAGAACCCGCACGGCATCGAGATCGGTCGGAATCGGATGCTCCGTTATCTCTCGATAGAACTCGTCGCTCAGGACGATAACGTTCTCGAATTCATCGGAGAGCACCGGCTGATCCGGCTCCCGGTTGTACCAGATCTGAGCCTCTCGCAGGAAGTTGAAACGTGAGCGCTGTACGAGCCTTGCTGTGGAGCGGATCTGGTCGGTGCCGAAGAAGATAGTGGCGCCGAAAATTCGCTCGAACGCGCTTACCAATCGCCTGTATTCTTTCCCACCTTTGTGCATCCCGAAGATTTCAAGCATCTCACCGGCGCTTCGGAAGCGAACAATCGGGCTCTTTTGCTGTACGGCCAAGGTGGCCAGAAAGATCGGCACAATACGATCCTGGCCGAATGGGAGGCCATAGTCCGGGTGTCCTGTAATCTGTAATACAAATTGACCGTTTCGGCGCTGGTAGACCAGTTGGTTCTGTGGTGGCCGGCGGACCGGCAACCCGCAGAGCACGAAAGGCCGTGAGCAGAAGCAGAGCGCCTGATTGGCCTGTTCACGTTTGATGCGAACCAGCTCGACTCCCTTTGCCTTCTCTAGAGTCCTCTTCGAGACGACCAGCTCACGGTGATTCTGGCGGAGAATATCTCCGGCGCGTTCCATAGCGCCCCGGCGGAACGGACGGGGCTCTTCGCATCTTTGATGGTTCAATCCTCACCTCAATCTGGCGCTGTCTTGCAGCGCTAATTGAGGCAAGAGGCTGAGCGTTTGGGTAAACTTGGAGTATTAAGCCGCCGTACTCCGTTTACTCCACTAACGGCGACCCGGAGCTAACTTATTGAAACTGAATGGCCGTTTTTGCCAGAACGCACCGCCAATGACGCATAAGTCTTTTGTTTTCATTGGACGGCTATATTGCCAAGGTTGATGTCGCGGGTTCGAATCCCGTCTCCCGCTCCAAAATAGCCCGACCAACCCCGCCGCACAGCAAACTCGCATCATCATCAATACCCCTCAACGGGCAAATAGCGAGGCTGCTACCCAGGCCGGCGAGGTCATAGACCTCACCTCCCGCGGCAGTCAAACCTGCAAATCCAGTCGCCCTCATCCAAAACTAAGACTTGAGCACCCGGATCCCCGGAACCACACGGAGAAGGGTCGACTTGCCGCTTCCGGAACGGTGTCGCCCGCCTTGTTGCGGTGAACCTCAGCGGCGGGCTGCCATACGGCATCAACAGCGTACCCGTACCGATACTTCTGTAACCAATTCGCAATGGCGTATTAACCCAAACTAAGTAGGCTTTAGCTGATCGGATATTTCGGCTGGTCTTCCTGCTGCAGAGTCTGCATCTGGTGATGACCACCAGGGGGATGTTCATGACTTTTGAAATACGCCTGGCTCTGCGATTTGTGGTTCTCTGCTCGCTCAGCATAGGAGCGGGTGCTGCAGCCGCCGACGTTCACACGGGCGCTCTCTCTGGCACGGTGACCGACCAGTCCGGCGCCGTACTGCGGGGAGCCGAAGTCTCGATCACCGGACCGGACTTAAAAGCGATTAGCACGAAAACCAGTGATGCCGGAACGTACATAGTCAACGATCTGGCTCCCGGTAAATATAACCTGACGTTCCGCTACGTAGGGTTCAGTGCGCTGACCGAAAGCATCGATGTCGACTCAGGGAAAACGTCGATAGCTGACGCGAAGCTCCAACTGGCCGAGCGGGCGCAAACGGTAGCTGTAACAGCGGGCCGTATCAGCGGCGAGGCAGAGGCGATCAATGTGGAGCGATCGGCTGACAACATTCTGCAGGTGCTTCCGTCCGAGGTGATACGTAGCCTCCCAAATGCGAACATGGCCGATGCTCTCGGCCGGATCCCGAGCGTTACATTAGAGCGCGACGAAGGCGAAGGCAAATACGTTCAGGTTCGTGGCACAGAGCCGCGACTGACCAACACTACCGTGAACGGAGTTAATCTGCCCTCTCCCGAGCCCGGAGTTCGGCAGATCAAGTTCGATGCAATCCCAGCCGACATCGTTCAGGAGGTTCAAGTCAGCAAGACACTGCTGGCCAACATGGACGGCGACGGGATCGGCGGCTCCGTCAACCTGGTAACGAAAATGGCTGAAGATTTGCCGAGCATCTCGCTCAGCAGCATGGGTGGGTATACGTCAATCATCAATGGCCGCTCGCTTACCGAACAAACGTTCACGCTGGGTAAGAGATTTGGCCGCGAAAAAAAGTTTGGCTTCCTGATCGGCGGCTCTTGGGATTGGAACGGCCGCGGTATCGACGACCTCGAACCCGTTCCGGACATCGCCATGTTTGCGAACGGGACAACGCTGCCCTGGAAGGATGGAACCGATATCCGTGAGTATGAATACTTCCGATCGCGCTGGGGCTTGGCTGGAACGGCGGATTATCGGATTGCGGATGGCTCTTCGATTTACCTGCGTTGGTTGTATTCCGACTTTAAGAACTATGGAAATCGCTGGGCCTACACGCTGGTGGACAATACTCCAGGAATTAAGGTTCTCAACCCCGCAAACGTAGGCTGCTCAACCAATGCGGCGGGCTTTACCACTACGTCTTGCACTGCCGCCCCGTCTTTTAATACACAGCTGCGAAATCCCGATATCGGAGTTGGCAGCCTCGTGCTCGGCGGTTCGCATCTGTTCGCAACAACCTGGTACAACTGGGAAGTATCGGCCTCGCGCTCGTTCTACGGCAACTCGCCCTATTCGACGGCGAGTTTCAGCAATCGTCTTGCCTCGAGTAACTGCCGATACAGTCCATCCGCAACGAAAAACATATATCTGCCGCAGTTTACGTCGGCCTGCTACAGCGAAGGGTACGATCCGGCGAACCTTACCTTGAGCGACATCAATCGCGATCTTGGTCATTCGGCGCAGTTGAACCTCGGCGTCGCCGGCTCCGGTGCGAAGCGGTATCAGATCGGGTCGCGATCCGCGGTGATCGAGTACGGCGGCAAGTTCCGCAACGTGAATAAATTCGCAGATACGTACGTTGTGGATTATTCACCGACCGGCACGATTCCGCTGAATCAATTCCCCAACCGGCTGAAAAATTCCAACTACTATCTAGGCGGCAATTACCCGCTTGGATACAACGCAGGCCTGACCGATGTTCTGAACTTCGCAAATGCCAACCCGGCCCAATTCACGACTTCCAGCACGCAAGCCGCCGACCCTTCCGATTTCACGATCCTCGAACGAGTGAGTGCCGGGTATGTGATGAATACGATCGACCTTTCAAGTCGACTACGATTTATTGTCGGTCTGCGGGCTGAAGTGACTACTGACAGCGTGCGCAACCTGTCTTTCGGTTCCTACCCGTGCGCATCCGGCTCCTGCACCACCGTCGCTCCGAATGCCTTCAGCGGTTCCTATTACAACCTTCTGCCCAGTGCCTCCCTGCGCTTCACTCTGGGTTCCAATAACTATCTGCGCCTGGTTTACGCGCGAGGGTTGTCGCGGCCGGATCCGCAGGATTTAGCTCAGCCGCTGAATTGGACCGACACTGGCAATGGTGCCAATCGGTACTCCGTCAGTTTCGGCAACCCCAATCTGAAAGCCGAGACGGGTGACGATTTCGATCTCTTATTCGAACACTACATGCCGAGCTTCGGCATCGTGTCCGCAGGATTCTTCTACAAATCCCTGCAGAATCCGATTATCTCGACAACCAAGCAGTTGATCGGGTATCAACCGCCCGGTGGCCCGCTCGGTAATTATCTCGCGACCGAGCCGATCAATGCCGGTTCCGGTTGGATTAGCGGCTTCGAGTTTAACTACCTGCAGCACTACTCGCGATTACCGGGCCTCTTAGGCGGCCTGGGCATGTCGGCCAACTACGGGTATACGGCGTCGCAGGCCAACGGCATCCCGGGGCGGTCGGACCATCCGAATCTGCTTCGCACCTCGCCGAACGCTTTCAATATCAGCCCCACCTATGACAGAGGGCGGCTATCGGTTCGTGTTGGACTCTCCTACAATCAAGCGAGCATTTACGGTTACCAGTACACAAACGATACGCCAGGAGGGGTGAATGGGCCACTCAGCGACATCTATTTCTATTCGCATTTCCAGGTCGACGCGCAAGGCAGTATCGCCCTAAGTCACGGCTTGCAACTTGTTATATATGGGCTGAATCTGAACAATGCCGTTTTCGGCTTTTATCAGGGAAGCCCGCAATACATGATCCAGCGCGAGTACTATCAGCCAACGGTTGCGGCCGGATTGCGCTGGGCACCGCGGCCGAAAAAAGGATAGCTCCACCCGGATCGGGACAGGGCTTTGCCGCGTGATTGCGCGAAAGCTGTCTGGTGTTCTTCCGTGTCGCCAAACAAGCTGCATCACTGAGGATCCGGCAGGCGTCACAGATTCCGAGGAACAGCAGCTTGCACTCGTGGGCTCGCCGTTGCAATCGTATTGCCGGATAGAGCACCAAGCGCGATAACGGAGCGCCCCTCAGAACGCTCCATCCATGGACGCGAGAAGCTAGACTCTGCATCGGGCGCGCCGCCGACGGGCGACGAGTCCTGCGCCCACCAAAAGTCCCGTACACAAGAAAGCAAATGAGGCCGGTTCCGGAACCGAGGCCACGAACTGCACACCGTGCGGGCTCACTCCGCTCCAGATCGGCGTCACTTCACCTGTGCTCAAATCCAGGCTTCCGAACACATTCCCGACGTCTACATAAACCGAGCCTGGTGTCAGGCCCGTCGCCCACACCTTGTAAACGGTATTGGCACCGGTATCTGCAATATAAAAATAGCCGGACGTTGCCGTTGCGTAGGCTGTGTCATCTGGCTCTCCGCTGATGGTTTTGCCATCAGTGCCCTTGAGCGCCACGAAGCTTTCGGTCTGGCTGGAAGTCCCTGGGTTGTGGATAAAGGCAATTTCCTGATCTGCCTCCCCGGTAAGTGCGAGATCGCCGCTTGGTGTCAGAATCAGCGAATCGGAATCGGTGATCGCGGTAGAGCCGACTTTTCCGGTTGCGAGATTTGCTCCGGAGAACGTCGAATTGAGAATGCCGCGAATCTGCAATGGAGATGACAGCCCGGTCGTTAACTTCACGACGACGGGATCCGTAGCGCTTGCCGGATTCGTCTCGCTAAGAAAGACTTGCCCGCCGGTAAATACAACATCATCAAAGCCGCGATTCGCCACGTTCGTATAGCTACTGCCGTACGTGTACGCAGCCGTTGCATTCGTGTGGGGATTGATCGTGGTTAAGGCAGAGTTGCCGTCATTGTTCTGTAGGGCCCAAACGAGACCAGTGGGATCGATCCTCAACCCGTCCACGTTGCCCTTGATGGACCAGGTGTTGATAACTGTTCCTGTCGGAGAATAGCGGACAACTGTGCTGGAGCCGCTTGCTCCTGTCGAGTCAGCCCCATTTTGATAAGCGATCCACACCGAGCCATCACCAAACTGAACAGAATCCGGCGACGTGCCGCTAACGGTTGTGCCGGTAGCAAACTGCTGAAAACTGAAAGAAGCGGCGCGTGCATTCTGGGAAATCAGAGTAGTGCAAGCAAGCGCGATCAATTGCGCTGCTGTCTTAATTTTCATAATTGAGACCTCGTTGGATTGCGCCGATAGGTGGATTCGACTCTTAAGCCTCGAAGGGCGCGCTCGCGAACAAGAATAACCGTCTCGCATTACGTCTTCGTGAACACACCGAAGGTCGGGCCAGCGACGGTGGGGAGGAGAATCATGCTCCCTAACGGTCGCGGTAGACACTCGCCAGATGTCTCGCTCTGGAGCAAGCCATGAGTTTTCTGCACTCATTCGGCAGGCCCGTGGCTTCGATGCCTGGAACCACTTGGATGCAACAAATTATGCAGGCGCCGTGTATTTGTCGAGTACGGCCTGCTTGATTCGCTCCCTGGTTTCTCGGTCGGGCAGCGACTGGTCTTGCTCGGTTTGTCCTACCTGATCCGCCAGTTCATCGTCTTTCAAACTATGCCGTAGCCAATTCGAATAGTCGCCGCGCTTGAGGTGGAATAGCCAGGTATCGGAATCAATCCCGTCAGCGATCTGCAAAAACGTATTCAGGTTATGCGCGCGCAGATCCAGCTTGCCTTCGGGTCCTCTGAAATGGAAGACTCGCTCGGGCTCCAACTGCCCTTCGGCATATTTGCGGCGGTGCCGAAGGTGCTCATGGCGAGCTGGCTCCAGCTTAACGGTCATATTGCGGTTTCCGTCCACAAACCAGACGAAAGCCTGGCCGCGCTCGAGATCCCCTGGAACAGCCGGGGGCGCATCTGCCCCGCAGCTTCGTGCGAACTCTTGTAAGAGCTTGTCTGGCGCATGGCCGACTGCGATTACTGTGTTTATCTTTCGGAGAGCGTTTGGAGAGACATGCTCGGGATGTACTGTCACGAGCATGAGGTTCGAGAGTTCGTCGGTCATCTCGGTTGAAGCCGGCCCCCACTCGGAAGGGAAAATATGATGGGCTTCGTCCACGACAAGCCAATGGGGACGGCCCGATCGCAGCCGTAAACTTTGCACCTCGCTAATCAGCGAAGCGAAATAAGCCGGCCGGTCGGTAGCGCTCAGCGCGACAAGGTTCACCACAACTTGAGCATCGGGTGTGTCCATCGCCTGCATGACGTCAGCTATGGAGGGTGGACGCTTCGCATCGCCGATGATTCGACAGCCCGGGAGGTTCTCGTAGTCGCCTTCGGGATCAATCAGGCAAACTTGATACTTCTTGTCCATCACACGCTCGAGCAAGCCTGTGACGGCGGTTGATTTGCCGCTTCCCGATTGCCCGCAGAGTAGGATGTTCCGGCCATAAACGGGCTGGTTCAGGACACCGTCCGCGGACTTCCCGATTAGAATGCAATCTCGGGTGGGGTTCCGGCTAAGATCCGACAGGTCGTTACTGATGAGTCTGTCAATCAGTTCGGCTACACCTTCGCCGCGAGCACTGGAAGTGACCCAGTCCGCCTTTTCTTTCAGTGCTGGGATTGCATTTGCGACCGCTACCGCGCACTCACAGCTGTCAAGGAAAGCGTGATCGTTTTCCGCATCGCCAACGCCGGCCACATTATGCCGGGAGAGTTTAAGATCTTCGAGCGCTGCGCACAGGCCAGTCATCTTGTTGACACCGGTCGGCAGAATCATCACCGCCTCTTTGTTGAAGACGATCTGCAGCTCCAGCCCGCATTCCCGGATAGCCTCAATTGCCTCCTGTTCGTGCGGATGCCACGTGGCGACAATCACGTCTCCGACACTCATGTTCGAAACGCCGCGCCTACGGAGGCTCTCGAGGAGACTGTCGGGAGGCCGTTGCGCGAGCACTCGCTTCTCCCGGCTCGCCGGATTATAGAGCACGGCGCCGTTCTCAGCTACCACTCGTTCGCAAATATCCAACCTATGAAAGACGGCTTCCAAGTCGGGCAACTCGCGGCCCGTCACCAGAATGAACTTGCGACCGGAATGTACCAACCGCTCCACGTACTCGATTGTGCTCTCGTGCACGAGGCCGTCGTGCGCCAGAGTTCCGTCGTAATCAGATGCAAGCGCAACGTAACGCATGGAATCGGCCCAGAGTTTTTGGCCTCCAGCTTAACGTACGATTGTGAAAGCAGGATTACATCCAGAATTTCCGCGCGCGAGCCGTGGAGGGTGGTTCGGAATAAACGATTGAAACGTGTCCGGTTGTGCGCCCACGAACAGGGAATCGATGAGTCGCAGAAATACCATGAGTTTGCAGCGGTTGCAACGCTCGATCAAGCCAGCGAGTGAGCCGTCAAAAAACGATCTTGGCCGATACCTGCAGCTCGCGGGGAGTACCGCGACCGGTCGCGTAAGAGCTTACCGTGCTCGTGATGATTCCGAAGTTGCTGTTCGGTGTCAAAGCACCGGCGGCGTTCACCGAGCCCAGATCCGCGTTCGGTGCACCATACTGCGCGCGGTTGAAAACATTGAACAGATCGCCTCGGAACCGGATGTTCACACGTTCCGTGATACTGATATATTTCGAGAGTCCCAGATCGAGCTGCGCTATTCCGGGCGCACGGAATGTATTCCGGCCCAGATTGCCGAAGGTTCCATCGGCAGGTATCGAAAAAGCCGCCGGATTGATCCAGTCATCCGGGGTTGAACCGCCCGGCAGCGTCAGCGACACACCCGAAACATAGTTGGGGCGCATCCAACCAGAAATCGCAAAATTTCCAGGAACCGCACTGTTCAGCCGGTCGATCGTGATATTCACAGGTAAGCCGGTTTGCGCCGTGCCGATGGCACTCACCTCGAAGCCGCCCAAAAGCCATCTCCGAAGGCCCGGTGAGCTCAGCAGGCGTTTGCCAGCGCCGAACGGCAGTTGATACACCGCGGAGAGGTTGAAGATCTGCCGGATATCGTAGTCGCTGTCGCCTTTGTCGCAGGACCGGCAGAACGAGTTCTGCGGCACATCTGAGTCGCCGCCCCCAATGCTCCCGTCGTTAATCGAGTGCGACCACATATAATTCGAGCTCAACACCAGTCCATCCGAAAACTCGCGCCGCACGTTCAGCTGCAGAGCGTGAAATGTGCTGTTACCGACGTCCCCGCGCCAGGTGATCGCGCCAAATGCCGGATAAGGAACAATGCCCGTCACTGGATTCGCAAGATTGGTGTAAGTCGTCGTCAGCACATCTGTTCCTTTGTTTCCGAGGTAGCTGACAGTTCCGACTAACCTATACGGCAACCGTTGTTGAATGGAAAAGGTCCAGGCGGCAACATACATATCCTTACGGTTGCGGTCAAGCGCGCGCGGAGTAACTACGCCCAGGCTGCCACTTTCCGCGTAGGCAAGATACGGATCGAGCGGATAGGAGAGGCCGTGATAAATCGGATTGGCACTGTTGAAGGTGTAGCTTGCTACTGTATTCGAAATCGGCAGATTCTGATCGTCTATCTGTCCATCTGTGTGGTAAATTCCCGCGCCGGCGCGCAACACCGTATCTCCGTGGGCCCACGCAATTCCAAGCCGTGGGTCGATGTCGTTGTATCTCGGATTGAAAAATGAATAAGTACGCGGACAATAGCCGCCGCAGGTGTTAAAGTCAAACGGCACTGCATCATTGTTCAGCGCATGCAGCGCATTGAATACGTTGTAGCGAACGCCGGCGTTGACGGTCAGATTCTGGAGCGGCCGCCATTCATCCTCTGCATAGGCGAAATACTCGGTCTTGCGTTGTCGTACCAGAGGCAGCGTCGATTTGTAAGTCGCCGTGTTCAGCCGGTTCAGCAGGAAATTATTCGTCGAGTTATAACTTAGTGTGCCGCTGCTCGACGATCCCTGATTCACAAAGTAGCGCTTGATCTCTCCGCCAAACTTCCAGGTGTGGCGGCCGCTCGACCAGGACACGTCGTCCAGGAAGCTGATGTTCTTTGAAGGATAGTCGGAGGTCGTATCTCCCGCCAGCGAGCTAAAGCCGGAGACGCTGAGGGTGTAAGGCAAAGGCGATATGGTTCCCGAATGGTACTGATCCTGGTTGACGCCGAATTTGAACTCATTGATAAGAGTGGGAGTAAAGACATGCAGTAGCTCGAAAACGCCGTTGTTGAACTTCGTGTCGTACCCGGTGAGCGCTGTCAAATTGCCGGTAGGCGTCGTCGAGACAGCCTCGTCCGAGTTGTACCGGACGAACGCCGTCGTGTTATCGGAGAAGCGGTAATCCAGCCGGATCATCCCGGAGTCTTCGTTGTCGATGGAGCGGCCATTCGCGTCATATCGCCACACGGCCGGTTTGCCTGTCGGCGATGTTCCGGCTGGATATGCGTTCAGCAAAGGCGCGATTGCCGGAGAAGCGCTGGCGGCGGCCTCTCTGAACGATGGACTCGGAACGAGGCCGATCTGAGTACCGTCGAGGCGCTGGCGCAGGCCTTCGTAGTTAGCGTAAAAGAAAAACTTATCGCGTTCGATCGGACCACCGATCGATCCGCCGAATTGATTCAGAAGAAACGGATTGGGAGCCGACGCATTAAATGGCGAGCGCGCCTCAATTGCGTCGTTTCTGAAGTAGTCGAAGGCGCTCCCGTGAAACGCGTTGGTTCCGGATGGCGACACGACCGATACCTGGGCGCCGGCGGTTCCACCCTCTACGTCGGCCCCAAAGGTCTGGGCCTTTACGTCGAATTCATCAATAGAATCGAGCGGAATGGTCAGACGCACATACTCCCGCTGCTCCTGATTGAACACCGCGGTCGCATCCACGCCATCGAGCGTCAGGTTGTTGTCGTCCAGTCCATGACCCACGAAGCGGATCGTGCGCTGATCGCCGGCACCGGCATCGGTAGCGCCCGGCACAAGGGTTGTGAGCGTGGCCCAGTTCCGGCCGTTAATGGGTAGATCGCTGACCTGCTTACCCTCCACCAGCCCGCCAAAGGCTGCATCGACCCGATCGATCTCGACCGTCGATTCGTTCACCGTTGCATGTTCCTCGCGCCCGGCCGGCTCAAGTGCCGCGTCCAGCGTGCGTGTCTGACCCACATCCTGCCGTAAGCCCTCAACGATAAGGTTGCTGAAGCCAGCCTTGGAAAACTCGACCCGAAACGTTCCTACCGGCAGATCCGCCAGCTCGTATATACCTTGTGACGTCGTCTTCGTTTGCCGCTCGAGTCCGGTGGATTTATCTGTCGCAATGACCAGTGCTTCGGGAACGCGTGCTCCCTGCGCATCCGTGACGGTGCCGGTGATCGAAGTGCGAGCGGGTTGCGCAAAGTTGGGCAGAACGAGAGAAAACGCAAGCAGGATGACTCGCCCGAGACAAATCTTCATAAACTAAGTCAAGATCGTAACCGTTGGAAACTACAGCTCGATGAAAGAGCTTGCCAGAACTGGTCCGGCTATGCTGGTTCGGGTGACTGACCGGTCTGGCGTTCTGTCCGATTCTCCGCACTCCGCACAACTGGCCCCTCTGCTCGCCTCTGCCGCCGAGTTGCTCAAATCCGGCTGCCCGGCCGAGGCGATTGCTCCTCTGCGCGAAGCGGCCCGGCTCGTACCCTCCGATCCGGCACTCCAGCACGATCTCGGACTGGCATGTCTCGAAGCGGGCCATCTGGACGATGCCATTGCCGCGTTCGAACGGGCGATTTCGAGTGATCCCGACTACTCCGACGCCTGGTTCCGGCTCGGCATAGCGCGCGAAAAGCTGGGCGATGCGCGCGCTGCCGTCGCTGCGTATCACCGCGCTACCGAACTCGCTCCGTCCCTGACCGAAGCCTGGTTCCGCGCCGGCGCCCTGGTCTACACGCTTGGACACCGGGCGGCCGCCGTCGCCTGTTTCCGCCGTGCCGCGGTCACCGGAGGTAAGACCAGCTTCGGCCGCCTGGGCAAAGCCCGTGCATTGCTCGCCGAAGAGCGCTACGAGGAAGCCGAGCTGATACTTCGCAAGACGCTGGCGGTTGATCCCTCGAACGCGCTGGCGCATGATCTGCTCGGCAATCTCCTCTCCGAGTTCGGCCGTTTCGATCAGGCCCGCTGCTGCTTCGAGCGCACCGTCGAACTGGCACCCCTGCTCGCCGGAACTTACTACGAGCTGGTCCGCTGCCGCCCACTCACGAGCGCCGACCGCTCCCTACTCGAACGAATGATTGCCGCTCTCGATACGCCCGGACTTGAATCCTCCGAGCGCCTGCGGCTTCATCTCGCCATCGGCAAGGCTTTCGATGATCTGGGCGATTGCGCGCTGGCTATGCAACACTTCGATGACGCCGACGCTTTGCGCCGCCAGTCCTGCTCCTTTGATCCGGCTACCTTCTCGACCGAAATCGACCGGCTGATATCTCGTACCACCCCCGAGTGGATCGCGCGCGCCCGCCAACTCGGCAGCCGCAATCGCAAACCCGTGTTTATCGTCGGCATGCCCCGCTCGGGCACGACGCTGATCGAACAGATTGTCTCGATGCATCCCGACGTACGCGCGGGTGGCGAGTTGAACTTCTGGAATGAGCGCGGCGCCGAGTGGCATCGCGCCGGTAGTGCCGCAGACCTGCCGGCGTTCTTCGCCCAGGCCGCCACAGATTATTCGCGTGTGCTGCACCTGATCGGTCCCAAAGCCGCCCGAGTAACGGACAAGATGCCCTTTAATTTCCTCTGGGCCGGCCTGATCCATGCCACCTTCCCGGACTCGATCATTCTCCATTGCCGCCGCACCGCTATCGATACCGCGCTTTCCATCCACCAGACCCACTTTCATCCGAGCCTCGCCTTCCCGACCGGAGGCGAGGACCTAGTCGCTTATTTCCGCGTCTACCAGCGCCTGATGGCCCACTGGAGGAGCGTTCTGCCGCGCGATCGCTTCGTGGAGGTTGATTATCAGGAGCTCACGTCCGCCCCGGCCATCGTAATCCCTCGCATCATAGCCGCCTGCGGGCTCCCCTGGCACGAGGACTGCCTCCGTCCGGAGACCAATTCTCGGGCCGTGAACACTCCCAGCAAATGGCAGACGCGGCAACCGATCTATCGCAGCTCAGTCGAGCGCTGGCGCCGATACGAGCCCTGGCTCGGACCCCTCCGCGCCTTGCTCAAACAGCAGCCAACGGATTTCAGCGAATCGTCATAATTCCGTTACAGGCCGTTTGTAAAATCACATCCAGAGTCGGGTCCGGCGCTATACTCCACCCGCGTCCAGTATGCGGATTCTGGTCATCGAAGACGAATTCAAAACAGCGAAATTTCTCCAGAAAGGGCTTGGTGAATCGGGCTTTGTCGTCGATATCGCAGCCGGCGGTCAGGAGGGCCTGTACCTGGCTCTCGAGCTCGATTTCGACGCCGTCATCCTCGATGTGATGCTACCGGAGATGGATGGTTGGCAGGTACTCAGCCGCCTGCGTCAGACCAAGCGCCAGACTCCGGTGCTCTTGCTCACCGCGCTCGATGCGGTGCATGAGCGAGTGCGTGGATTGGAGCTTGGGGCCGACGATTACCTGGTCAAGCCATTCGCCTTCTCAGAATTGCTGGCGCGCGTGCGCTCTCTCCTCCGCCGGTCGTCCCCGCGCCAGCAGGAGACGATTCGTCTCGCCGATCTCGAAATCGACACAATGCGTCAGCGCGCCACTCGCGCCGGCCAGCGCCTGCATCTCACGACAAAAGAGTTCCTTTTACTCTCGCTTCTCGCCCGTCATGCCGGTGAAGTCCTGTCGCGTACGCTGATCGCCGAAGCCGTCTGGGATATGAACTTTGACAGCGATACCAACGTCGTCGATGTAAACATGCGGCGTCTGCGCAGTAAAGTAGACGAACCGTTCTCGCTGAAACTGATCCATACCGTTCGCGGCGCCGGCTACGTAATGGAAACCGAGCGCTAGCCACGGCGAATCCTGTGTCGCGCCGCCTACGGGATCGTTTCACCACGCTCGCGCGCTACGCCGAAACGCTCGCCTTCCGCCTCGCCGCCGGATATGCGCTCGCCGGCCTCGCTTTCATCGTTCTCGCCACTGCCAGTCTTTATCTCGTCCTGCTCTCGCAGCTTGAACAGAGCACCAGCCTCTTTATTGGCGACAAACTGAATGTCGTCCGCACCCTGCTGCGCGACCGCCCGTCCGACTGGGATGCGCTGCGTGAGGAGATCCAGCTCGAAACCTCGGCTCGCTCCTATCAGCGGTTTTACATTCGCCTGCTCGATCCGCACCGCAGTCTCCTGCTCTCGACGCCCGGCATGGCCGACCAGCTCGATCTTTCTCAGCTCTCTGCCCAGGCGCTCAAAAGCAACAGCTCCGATTTCGAAATGCGCGGCCGGCACGGGCAGCATTTCCGTGTCGCTACCGCGCTCGCTCCTGTCGGTCGTGACGGTACCTCGAGCGACATTCTTCAGGTCGCGGTCGACATCTCCAAAGAAAAAGAAATCCTGGCGCGCTACCGGCGCTGGTTCTGGTCCATTCTTCTCGCCGCCTGCGTGTTCCTGCCGCTGGTCGGTTTTCGCATCGCCCGCCAGGGAATTCGGCCGGTCGAGGCCATGGCCGCCACTGCCCGCCGCATCAGTTCCTCGAACTTGCGCGAACGGATTCGCCCTGAGGGTTACCCCTTCGAACTTGCCTCGCTCGCCGCCACTTTCAACAACATGCTTGATCGTCTGGAAGAGTCCTTCGAGCAGATCTCGCGCTTTTCCGCCGATATTGCGCACGACCTGCGCACACCCGTCAACAACATTCGCGGCGAAGCCGAGGTTGCTCTTGCCCGTGCTCGTACTGTCGAGGAATATCGCGATGTGCTCGGCTCTTGTTTGGAAGAAGCGGTCCGACTATCCAATCTGATCGGCGACCTGCTCTTTCTCGCGCGCGCCGAAAGTCCGCTCGCGCTCCTTCGCCGCGAGCCGACCAACGTCGCCGAATTGATTGCCCGCGTCCGTGAATACTACGAAGCCTCCGCCTGCGATGCCGGGGTTTCCCTCAGCGCCTCATCCGACGAACCGGTCATCGCCGCCCTCGACCAATCGCTCATCCAGCGCGCCCTGAGCAATCTCGTCTCCAATGCCGTCGCACACACCCCAGCGGGCGGCTCCATCCTCATGACTGCCAAGGCAAACTCATCCGCCCTTCAGATCGAGGTCTCCGATACCGGTCTGGGTATCCCCGCCGAAGCGCTGCCCCGCGTTTTCGATCGCTTCTTCCGCGTCGATACGTCCCGCTCTCGTATCTTTGGAGGCACCGGCCTGGGCCTCGCGATCGTGCAAAGTATCGCTCAGTTACACGGCGGCCAAGTGCACATAGCCAGCAAACTCGGACAGGGAACTCGCGTTACCTTAAGCCTTCCGCTCTCGGTCGCCAACATGACAAATTCGTAATGTTCATGTCATCCTGGCGTCCCTATCCCAACGGTAAAACGGAGGAGTACTTTGCGACGGGAACCCCGGACCGAGTCCGGCCTGTGCCCAGACCACCAAAGGGAGAGAGAAGGATAGATGTCTCGAAAAAGGGCTCGAAAAAATCTGCGAGAAGAGCTAAGAAAGAAATCCAGAATCAACCGACTGCATCCGCTCAAGGCGCTCCTTGCCGCCGGCCTGAGCGTTCCGGCTTTCCTTGGTGCGCAGTCGGTTCCGTTCCCGACATACTTTACCGGCCCGCAGCCGAATGGCTCATGGGTCGTCAGTAGCGGCCAGGTCATCACGCCTGCCGGAACCCAGGTCGACCTTGGCATTCGCGTGCGCGCCAAAGCCATCGCGATCAATCCCAGCCTCAAGACCCATACCGCCGCCGTCCTCACCATGGGCGCCTCCCAGGCGGTCGAGGTGTTCGATACCAGGACAGGCGTCGTCCTTCAGACCTACATCACCTTTGGAGCTGATTCGAGCGGGAGCTACAGCGGTATCAGCTACTCAGCCGATGGCAAATACCTGATCTTCAGCCAGGACAGCAGCAACGTCACGATCGCCAAGGTCTCCGATGAAGGTTTACTCGACGACAACGCCCAGGTTAGCGTGCCGCCCAACAATTCCTTCATCAACTGCTTCCCGAATAGCCCCAACGGTCCCTACGCCCGGCCCTGCGGCACCTTCTACACGCCCAGCACTTCCTATCCCGGCGGTCTCGCCGTTTCCAACGACGGCAAGAGCGCTTATGCGCTGCTCAACCAGAACGACACGCTTACCCGTATCGATCTGACCTCCACCCCGCCCAAGCAGAGTGAGCAGATTCGCGTCGGCAACGCGCCGCATAGCATCGTCATCGCAGCCAACGGAAAAACAGCGTATGTGAGCAACGAAGGGGGCCGACCCGCTACCGACGCCGATTTCCAGATCTACTCCGCCGGAACCGAAATCGTCGCTGATCCGGTTATCGGGGCTGCTATCACCGGTACCGTTTCCGTCGTTGATCTGCCTTCGATGAGAGTGACGGCCACCATCCCGACCGGCCTGCATCCTACCGGCATGGCGTTCTACGGCAAGTATCTGCTGGTTGCCAACACCTACAGCGACAGCATCTCGGTCATCGACACCACCAAGAACGAAGTGGACCACACCATCGATCTCGGACTTCCGGTCGGAGTACCCGGCGCCGGTGAAGCCGCCTATGGTGCCGCCCCGAACTCGATTGCCGTCGATGCCAAAACCGGCATCGCCTACGTCGCGCTCTACAACGCCAACGCGGTCGGCGTCATTAATCTGCGCGCCAATAATCCCTTCCAGGGAATGATCCCGGTTGCCTACGCTCCGAGTTCGGTCGTTTTCGATGAAGCTGAAAATTCGCTCATCGTCGCCAACGACAAAGGCATCGGAACCCGCTACTCCTTCGAGACCGATCACGGTGTCACGGGTTACAACACGCACCAGGACAACGGAACCGTCAGCATTGTCCCAATTCCGACACGCGAGACCCTGCAGACCATGACCCGCCAGGTCTTCGAAAACAACCACTGGGATCTCACCCAGAACATCGAGTCAGCCTCCGGCGGCCGTCCTGAAACCACTCCGGTCCCGATCCCGGCAAAGATCGGCGATCCCTCGCTCATCAAGCATGTCTTCCTGATCATCCGCGAGAACCGCACCTATGATCAGATCCTGGGCGATGTCGCAGCCGGCAACGGCGACCCCTCGCTGGCAGTCTTCGGCGGTAAAGATACGCCGAACGCGCATCAGCTCGTCAAGCGCTTCCCGCTGCTCGATAACTTCTACGACCCGAGTCGCCAGTCCGCCGATGGCCATCAGTGGATTACCGAAGCGCTCGCTCCCTACGCCGACGATATCCAGTCGCCCGATTGGGTCCGTAGCTATCCCGGCGGCAATGCCGGCGATTCACTGGCCTACCAGAAGAAAGGCTTCCTGTTCTCCGAAGCGGCCGCCGCTGGCCTCCCGGTGAAAATCTACGGCGAATACGTTGAATCGGATACCTTCCTCCAGCCCAACGGATCCACTAGCGAACCGACCTGGAGCCAGTTCTACGCGGACGCGAAGAAATTCGAAGCCGGCAAAGAAAAGACGCTGTACTATCAGAACACTGTCCACGCCTATTCTTCAGTCCCCGCCGTCTCCGACCACCTCATCAAGAATTTCCCGCAGTTTGATCTTGGTATCCCTGATCAGTTCCGCGTTGATCTCTGGGTTCAGGACTTCCGCGCTGATCTCGCTGCCGGGACCGTTCCCGCGCTGAGCATCCTCTGGGTAATGGACGATCACACCGGTGGACCGCCGACGCCGGATGCCGAGCAGGCTGATAACGATCTCGCCATCGGCCGTATCATCGATTACATCAGCCACAGCAACGTCTGGTCTTCTTCAGCTATCTTCATCGAAGAAGATGACGCGCAGAATGGCGTGGATCACATCGACGGGCACCGCAGCCCAGGCTATATTGTCAGCCCCTACACAGTGCAGTACGGTCCGGCCGACCACACCTACTACACGCAGGTCAACATGACCCGCACGATCGAGCAGATCCTCGGCTTACCGCCGATGAATCAGATGGACCTGGTGGCATCACCCATGAGAACCGCCTTCGTGAAAGGTACGCCGCCTCCAGCGTATTTCAAGCCCTGGACGCACGTGCCGAATCAGGTCCCGCTCGATCAGGGCGTAACCACTACCGCCGCCAACCGGATGAACAGCGTGGCCGTTAACAAAATGAAAGCTGCCTGGCTCCAGAAAAAAACGGAGATCTTTGCCGGAAAACTGACCAAACCCGATTCCGAAGATCCGGATACCGTGAATCATTTCAACTGGTACATGTCAACCGGATTCAAACGCCCCTATCCCGGCGAGAGCAAAGTCCGTCCACCGAGCGACTTCAAGAATCAGGCTCCCAAAACGGCCGATACCGACGATTAGCGGCATCGATCAACGGAACACCCTCTCCCCGATTCGTCGGCGAGAGGGTGACCGTGTCTGGCCAGGACCTGGTTGAGACTCGTAGGCCGTTGAACTCAACTAACGTACGAACTCGGGAACTAGATCAGAATGTAGCGCAAGCAGACCGTTCCGCAAACCCATGCGGTGTTCGGCCGTCAAGTGTTTTCCGTTTGCATTGACTCACCATTCTTGTTACCGGTGAAGGGAAATCTTTTCCGGCAAGCACGCTGACTCAGACCGAAACCGGCGCGCCACTGCTGCGTCCTGCCGTGCCGCCCTTCTTTCGCCCGTCCGCCTTAATTGCCTTTGCCGAACCGCGCTCGGACCAATGCCCGAGCTGGTACGTGCGCTCGTATCCAGACGATTCGTTCAGAATGCGGACCGTGATCGCGCCACCCGCATCGCATTCGTATGCCTCCTCAATGTGTTGCGCCGGAGCACGATCGGAATGCAGAACCGGACAGGACGCCAGATCCTTGCTCTCCTGCAGTTCCGGCTCGAAAGGAAAGCGAATTTCGTCCCACACCGTCACTTCGCCGCTTGGAGCTCCGTCGCTGCCGCGATGGCTGCACTCGAGAAAACGAAAATGCCCGATGTTGTGCACCGGCCAATACGAACGCCTGATCGACAGCGCAGGCTCCCCCGCCGGCGGCAGCGGCGCGCCTTTCTCAAACAGCGGATCGAAGACGATACGGCTGCCGCCATCCGCCTCGCGCCACACGCCGAAGTAGCGCGACAGCCGGTCGCTCACTCGATACCGCTGCGGCTGATCTGCCTGAATAGCGAGTCCGATCGCGGTAGCCGACCGCGTGTAGGCCGAGCGCCGCACGCGCCGCCCAAACCGCTCGCGCAGCACTCGCGCAACCAGCGGAAGTTCGCTACCGCCGCCAGTAATGTAAAGCGCCTCGAACTCCTCATTCCGATCGCGCAGGAGGTCCTCGGCTGCCTCGATCGTTTCTTCCACCAGCGGCCGAACCGCTTCATAGAATTCAACCACCGGAACCTGGACCGTCTCCCAGGCCGGATCCACCTGTTCCAGGTCGATGGCAATTCGCCGGGAATTCGGATTCAGGCTTTCTTTCTTCACCCGGCACTCCTCGAGCAGCCGGAACCACACCGCCGCAGGAAACTCGTCGCGCTCGGCCAGGCTCACACCCGCCGCCTCGAGCGCCATCTCGGCCAGAATCTGGTCGAAGTCGTCGCCGCCGATCGTCGCGATGCCCTCCGATGCGATTACATGGTGCACATGCTCATCGAGCGTCACCAGCGAGGCGTCGAACGTGCCGCCGCCCAGATCGTAGACCAGAATCGTCTGCTGCGCCGATTTGCTCTGCCGCTGCCGGTGGCCGAATTCGATGCTCGCCGCGCTCGGCTCGTTGAGCACGCCGAGAATGTGGAAACCCGCTGCACGAAATGCTTCTACTGTCAGAAACCGCTGATTGCTGTTGGCATTCGCCGGCACGCCCAGCATGATCTCGAGCGGCTCACCTGCTTTGATTCGCAGATTCGAGCGCTCGACCAGTGCGCTGCGGAGCGATGCGGTGAAGCCGTGGAGCAATTCCAGTAGCCGCATCTGCTGCTCGTCCAGCTCGAGCATTGTGTCGGGGCCGGCGTCCTCGAGCAGGCGCTTCAGCGACCGCACCACAGTCCAGGAAGAATCGGCCTGCAGCTCCCAGGCATCCCATCCGTAGCGCCGCTGATTGCCCCGAAAAGCCACCAGCGACGGAAACCAGTCCGCCGAAAGTCCATCTGCCGTCTCGAAACTGACCAGCGGATAGTTGCCTCGATCCGCTGCGGCAACTACCGTACGATTCGTCCCAAAGTCGACGCCCAGCTTCATCACAATTCAGTTTACGCGCCTCTGCGGTACCGCTGACGCTGTACGCAGCGAGCGGTGTACGGTAGAATGAACGCTCGGTAACACTGGTCAAGGAGCTTCTCGATGGCACTCACGGCAAAAGTCAGAAAAGTCGGCGACGTTTCGATCGTCGACCTCAACGGAAAGATCACGCTCGGCGAAAACACCGGCATTTTGCGCGACGAGCTTCGCTCGCTGCTGGCGCAGGGCAACAAGAACATCATCCTGAACATGGCCGAAGTGGGCTATGTCGACAGCGCGGGGCTGGGCGAGCTGGTCGGCGCCTACACCACCGCCACCAACCAGGGCGGTTCCCTCAAGCTGCTCAATCTGCAGGGCAAAATGAAGGACCTGATGCAGATCACCAAGCTCCACACCATTTTCCCGGCGTTCGACGACGAGAAAGCGGCTGTGGCCAGCTTCGGAGGCGCCGCCGCCAAGGCGTAAATCTGTTCGCTGGCGCTCGCGGAAGACGTCGAGCGTCAGCGAAAACACGAGTTTTTTCACCCTCTACTACAGCAGACGCTTTCACCTGATTGCCGGCGTACTCACGAGACGTTCGTAGGCTATGGTCCCAAAACTTATCTTGTAGTCTGGCGGCGACGCGCCTCCACGTTCGTGAGGTCCCGCCCCAGTAATGAAGAAAGACAATGGCCGCGTTTCCTTCACCGTGCTGCTCCACGTGGATAGAAAGCCCCCCTATCTTCATGGACTCTCCCTGTAAATGCGTTTTGGGTGTTCGGCTCATTTCTCCTGATTTGGATTTCGCGTGGAGTAAGTAATCCAAGAAACCAGGCGACCGGTCTGCTTTAGGAACCGCCGTATCATGCCCGGTCCGGATTCGCCTGATTAAGCTCCTCGATCCACTCGGTCGTCTTCTTTGGCTCGCCCATCGCCGCATTCGCCACGTCCTCCCACTTTTCCCAGGTCGCCAGCCGTTGTGCATACGCCTCGCGTGCCCTCGGTAATATCGAGGTGCCCAACCCCAGCCGCAGTGGCGGATCGTTGGAGTCCACAAGCTTCAGAATGGCCTCCGCTGTTGCCTCCGGGTCGCCCCGCTCGACGTTGGCGAGTTGCGTCAGAAACTGCTTTCGAAACTCCGCGTAAGGTTCCAGAGCAGGTGCGATCTCTCCCGACTTGCTGAAATCGGTAGCGTACGCTCCAGGCTCTACCAGCGTCACCTTGATGCCGAACTGCGCCACCTCCTGCGCCAGTGATTCGTGCAGAGCTTCGACTGCCCATTTCGTAGCGCAATAGAAGCCGATGAGCGGTAGCGTCGTGATCCCAAGCCCGCTCGAAACACCGAGAATGTGTCCGCTCCCTTGCTTCCTGAGCAGAGGCAGAGCTGCTCGCAACACCCGGACCATCCCGAGATAGTTCACGTCGAACAGGTCCTGGATCTGCTTGTCGCTCGCCTCTTCCGCAACCGCAAACAGGCTCCTGCCGGCATTGTTCACAAGAACGTCCAGCTTGCCGAAATGCCTGTAAGCCTGCTGAACCACTTGCTGTACTTGTTCCGAATTTGTTACATCGAGCGCAAGCGTAAGGACCGCGTCGCCAAAGCGCTCTTTAAGGTCCGCAATGTCTTCCAGCTTGCGCGCGGTAGCCGTGACTTGATCGCCGCGTGTGAGCGCCGCCTCGGCCCAGATCCGGCCAAAACCGCGAGAAGCGCCCGTGAGAAACCATGTCTTCTTCATCCAATTCTCAGATAATCGGAGAAATCCTCCGGTTGCACAAAGTTTTTGAAAAATGCGCAAGAAGGCTTCCCAGCCGACCTTAGCCCGCTGCGATGTCAAGCGCAACCGCGGAGCGTAATATCGAAGTCCTAAAGCGGGTGGAACCGTCTGACTGAGTGATTTATTCGAATTTCAGGAGTGCAAGAGCCGAAGCTCACTACGATCAACACCCAGAGAGCACTGGGCTTCGCCCCTCACCGTCGCGCCTTCTGCCGATAATCCGGCAAGCCCCACATCGGCACTACGGTACACATCTCGAACAGCCGCGATCGCGCCCGCGGACCGATCCGTTCTTCGAGCGTGTCGTGCACGTTGTACTTCGCCGGTCCAACCGTTCCGGCTTTCTCGACCACCTTGCCGCCCATATCCGGATCAGGGAAATTCGTCGTCGCGATCAGCGGTTTGCGATAGTCGCAGCGATGCGTGATGATGGAGGTCACCGTGTCCTCCACCCAGTCCGTCACCCTGTGCGCGCCCAGATCGTCCAGCAGCAGCACTTCCGCATCGAGCGCCGTCTGATACGCCTCGCGGTCGCTCATGCCCATCTTCTCGTTGTAGCCCGAGCGAATCTTTTCCAGCAGCGTCTGATAGTTGAAGAAGACACACTCGTGCCCCCGCGCCAGCAGTTCGCGCGCCACCGCCACCGCTAAATGCGTCTTGCCCACGCCCTGCGGTCCCGTCAGCAGCAGCCCGCGCTTGCCCTCGAGTACCGGAAACTTGTTCGCGTACGTCTTGATCGGCAGCAGCGCCCGTTGCAGGATGTCGCGCGCAATCGGGTTTCCCTGCGGCCAGTCGATGTCGAAGGTGGCATTCCGGTAATTGTCCGGAATCTGCGCGCGCGTGAGCAGCTCTTCGCTCTGCGCCGCGTCGACGCAGTTGCAGCGTTTGGCCGACGAGACGCCGTCTTCAACCGCCACCAGCCAGCCAGTGCCGCCGCAAACTTTGCAATCCGCCGTCGCCATCTCACCCGCGCTCCCTACTCGACCACCATCAACCGTTCGCCCGCCGCCACGGTCGCGCCTTCAGCAACGAAGATTTTTGTGACAACGCCCTCTTTGGAAGACTTCATCTCATTCTGCATCTTCATCGCTTCCACCACGATCAGGCTCTGTCCGCTTTCCACTTTCGTACCCGGCTCGACGAGCAGCTTCACCACTTTCCCCGGCATGAGCGCGCGCAATTCGAGCGGCCCCGCGAGCGACTGTTTGCTACGGCCTGCCGGACGGTCGCGCAGATCGGAAACCTCGATCGCATAACGTCTGTTCCCGATCCAGGCTTCCAGAGTACTGGTGGCGCTCTTGAGCACGCGCACCGTGTAGCTTCTGCCTTCCACCAGCACCGATACGGTCTCATCGCCGATCCGCGCGAGCGATGCCGTCCCACGCTGATCGAGCGCGCCCGTCAGCACGTACGCCTCTCCAGCGATTTCGAGCACGCTCTCTTTGCCATCGATCGCGACACGTAGCTTTTTCATTTCAGCAGCGCCTCGATCCCGGCCGCCCGCCAGCGGCTGATCGCAGCGGGCTTCTCTTCCACACTGCCGTTCCGAAATGTTTCCGCTGCCGCTAAGGCCGCTGCCACCTTCGCCAGCTTGTCGTCCCGCTGCTTCTGGCGTCTCTGCCGGAAGCCATCGAGAAATCCGGTATCGAGATCGCCCGCCCGCCAGCGTTCGTCGCGCATGACGTCTTCGAAGAACGGCAGATTCGTTACCGTGCCCAGTACCCGGTATTCACCCACCGCTCGCCGCATGCGCTCAATCGCCAGTTCGCGCGTCTCTGCCCAGACCGTCAGCTTCGCCAGCAGCGGGTCGTAGTCGATTGGCACCTCCCATCCCGCATAGACGCCGGCATCCACGCGCACGCCCGGGCCGCCCGGCTCGGCGTACTGCGCGATTCTGCCGGGGCTCGGGAAAAAGTTGTTCTCCGGATCTTCTGCATACACCCGGCATTCGATTGCCGAGCCTTTCCACCGAACATCGCCCTGCTGGATCGTCAACTGTTCGCCGTTCGCGATACGAATCTGCCAGTGCACCAGATCGATGCCCGTGACCCACTCCGTTACCGGATGCTCCACCTGCAGCCGGGTGTTCATCTCGAGGAAATAGAAGTTGCCCTGCTGGTCGGCCAGAAACTCGAGTGTTCCAGCATTGTAATAACCCACCGAGCCGGCAATCTTCAGCGCAGCCTGTCCGATCTGCTCGCGCAGTTCCGGTTTCGCCAGCACCAGCGGCGAAGGCGATTCTTCAATAATCTTTTGATGCCGTCGCTGAATCGAGCACTCGCGCTCGCCCAGATGGATCAGATGCCCATGCTCGTCGCCGAGCACCTGAATTTCAATGTGCCGGGGCCGCTCAATCAGCTTTTCCAGATAGATTTCGCCCGAGCCGAACGAGCTTTCGGCTTCGCTCGAGGCCTGCCGCATCGCGGACAGCAGACCGGCCTCGCTGTCGACGCGCCGCATGCCCTTCCCGCCGCCGCCCGCGGACGCCTTGAGCAGCACCGGGTAGCCGATCTGAGCCGCTACCTTGCGTGCCTGCTCCGGATCGCGCAACGCGCCTTCGCTGCCGGGTACCACCGGCGCTCCTACGCGAATCGCAATTTCGCGAGCCGCTGTTTTTGAGCCCATCTGCTCAATGGCCCGCCAGCTCGGTCCGATGAACTTGATGCCCGCCTCTTCGCAGCGCCGAGCAAATGCGGCATTTTCACTCAAAAAACCGTATCCCGGATGTATCGCTTCGGCACCCGTTGCGCGCGCCGCCTCAAGAATCCGATCCTGTGCCAGATAACTTTGCGCAGAAGCGGCCGGGCCAATCGCCACCGCCTCATCGGCCATCTGGACATGCAGCGCGCGCCGGTCGGCCTCTGAAAAAACCGCGACACTACAAATCTCCATCTCGCGGAGCGCGCGTATGATGCGCACCGCAATCTCGCCGCGGTTGGCTACCAGAATCTTGGAAAACAATAAGGGGGCTCCGACTTGTTTGTACCAAACCGGGCCCCGCGGGCCTGCCGAGTTAGCGTCCGCTGCGCGAGGAGCGGCGCGATTTCGACGCTTGCTGCTCGTCTTCCTCTTCCGGCTCTTCTTCTTCGCCCTGGCTCGCCTGCTCCAGCAGCGGCGCCGAAAGTTCGGTCAGCAGCTTGTCGGTCTTCTCTTCCTCGGCCAGCGTCTGCGCCAGCAGTTTGGCGACTTTGGTATGGCCCGCGCGTTCCGCCACCGTGCGCAGCGTTCCGTAGCCGGAGATTTCGTAATGCTCCACTTTCTGGGCGGCTCCAGCCAGCGCCAGATCAGCCACGGCTTCTTCTTTCTCCTTGCCCTCGGCGATGATCTCCTGGCCCTCCTCGACCAGCCCCTGCATCCCCTTGCACGGCTTCGCCTTTGCCTTGGCGCCTAAGAGCTCGAACGCCTGCTTGAGCCGCTCCACGTGCCCCTTCGTCTCTTCCAGGTGCGTCTGGAAAGCCTCGCGCAGCTTCGGATCCCGCGCAGCCTTCGCCATCTTCGGCAGCGCCTTCACCAACTGATTTTCGGCATGCAGCAGGTCCTGCAGTTCTTCCACAAGAATCTCGTCCAATGCGGGCATTCTGTAATCTCCTCGACACGTGGACGCACAAGCGCTGCTTCTTACGTGCTGGGAAGTTTACGGAAAGCAGTTCCGCTCTACGGAACGATACGGGCGGTGCGGATGTAATCGAGCCGGGGAAAATGTTCTTCGAGATAGTCGTTGCCGATATCGGAGATCGCCGCCGGATTCGGCCCGCTGCCGTTCGGCGCCATTTCGCCATATTCGGTGTTGATCTTCATCACGTTGTCCATGCCCTGGATCACTTCGCCAAACGGTGTGAACCCCTGAGGATCGAGCGATGCACTGTTATCGCCCAGATTGATGAACAGTTGCGTGGTACGTGAATGCGGCTCGCTGCTCTTGGCAAAAACCACCGTTCCCACTTTGTTCGGCACCTTGGGCGGATCGTCCGCAATCGAGATATCCTGCCATTTTTTGTTTTTGGCCGGATCGCCGTTGATCCCCCACTGCACGACAAAGCCCTTCAGCGCCCGGTAGAAGGCGTTTTTGTCGTAGAAATGCGCTTTCACCAGTTCGTAAAAATGATCGGCGCCGATCGGCGACCAGTCGCGGTGCACCAGGATCACCACCGGCCCCTTGGTGGTCTCGAGTTGCACTTTGTACTGGTCGGGCCCGCGCTCCATCTTGCCCGTTTCGTGGCTCCCGCACGACAGAAAATTCAAAGCCAATGCAACTACAAGCGTGAGCTTCTTCACTTTGCGTCTCTCCAGTTCGGCCCAGTTCCCACTTCGACCACCAGCGGCACCGAGAGCGGATAAACATTTTCCATCTCGTGCTTCACCAGCGCGGTCAGTTCGTTTTTTTCGTCTGAAGGAGTCTCGAAGACGAGTTCGTCGTGTACCTGTAAGAGCATGCGGGAGCGCATTTTATTTTTTTCGAGCAAGTGTGAAACGCGAATCATGGCGAGCTTGATCAGGTCGGCGGCCGTGCCCTGCAGCGGCGTATTGACGGCAGTTCGTTCGGCAAAATTGCGCGCCGACGGGTTGCGGCTGTTCATATCCGGGATCGGACGGCGGCGTCCCAGCAGCGTTTTGGCGACCCCGCTCTTGCGCACCTCGTCAATGGTTCGGTCGATGAACTCGCGTACGCCGGCGTACCGTTCGAAGTAGCGGCGAATGTACAGCTCGGCTTCCTTGCGGTCGATGCAGAGCGTCTGTGCCAGCCCGAATGGCGTTTGTCCATAGACAATGCCGAAATTGACCGCTTTCGCCGCCCGGCGCATATCCGGGTTCACCATCAGGGGATCGACCTTGAAGACCTCGGCCGCGGTGCGAGTGTGGATATCTTCACTGTTCCGGAAAGACTCGACCAGCACCGGATCCTCGGACATGTGCGCCAGCAGCCGTAGCTCAATCTGTGAATAATCGGCGGCTACGAGCTCCCAGCCCTCCTCCGGAATGAACGCGGCCCGGATTTCGCGCCCTTCTTCGGTGCGAATCGGGATGTTCTGCAGGTTCGGATTCGACGACGAAAGCCTGCCGGTGGCCGCACCCGCCTGGTTGAAGGTGGTATGGATGCGGCCGGTCCGCGGGTTAATGAGCTGCGGCAGGGCGTCGATGTAGGTGCCCTTGAGCTTTGTGAGCTGGCGGTAATCCAGCACCCGCTGGGCCACCGGATAAGCAGGCGCGAGCCCTTCGAGCACGTCGGCCGCGGTCGAGATCACTTTGCCTTTGCCGTACTTCACGGGCGTGGGCAGGTTCAGCTCTTCAAACAGCACTTTGCCGAGCTGCTGCGGGGAATTGATGTTGAACGGATGGCCGGCGTCGGCATAGATCTGCTCGGCGATCTTGTCGGCGCGCTCCGCCAGCCGGGTCGATAATTCGGCGAGCACGGCTGTATCGACGCGGATCCCGTTCGCCTCCATCTGGGCGAGCACCGGCGCAAGCGGCAGATCGATCTCGTTGTAGACGCTGCGAAGCTCCTGGGAATCGATGCCGGGGCGCAGGATTTCGATGGCGGCCAGCGTCGCTTCGGCCTGCTGCTCTGCGGCGGCGTTTAACTTGCGATCGAGCAGCCGTTCCGCCAATGCTTCGGGCGAACAGCCGCCCGGATCAGCATGAATCAAAAACGCGTAGAGCATGGCGTCTTCGGCCAGATTGCGTGGCGTGATGCCGAGTATTCGCGAAGTACCAAGAAAGGCTTTGACGTCGTGTACGATTTTCGGAATCGCCTCGGATTCGAGCATTTCGCGCACGGACTCAAGCGCCGAAAGCGGAATGGCGCGGCCCTGGCCGACCTTGTACGCAAGCCCGAGGAAGCCGTTGACGGAATCGATTGCGATGGCGATTGGCTCGTTTTCTTTTCGCTGCGCCAGCCACTCGCGAATTGCGCCGTCTTCGTTCAGAACGGCGTAATCGCGCGAGGCGCTGTCGTCTTCAGGCGGCAGATCTTTGAGCAGAGAGAAAAATTCGAGCTCTTTGTAGATCGCTTTCAGGGCGGAGAAATGTGCCGGCTGCGCCCGCAATGCGACCAGATCGAATTCGATCGGCACTTCGGTATGAATCGTCGCGAGCTGTTTGCTGAGCAGGATCTGATCGCGGTGGTTTTGCAGGCTTTCACGATACATTTTGCGCTCGACCTCGGCCGCGCGCTCGAGCGCCGCTTCCACCGAACCGAAACGCGTGATGATGTCCTTCGCGCCTTTATCGCCGATGCCGGGCGCACCCGGAATGTTGTCAATGGAATCGCCTTTAAGCGCCAGCAGATCGGCCACCTGCGATGGTTTCACGCCCATGAACTGCTCGACCTTGGCTGCGTCGTACCACTCGTCGTCCTTCATGGGATTGAGCATGAAGACGCGATCGTTGACGAGCTGCAGCATGTCCTTATCGCTCGAGACGATGACCACTTCGAGCGGTTTCGGCTGTTTGCGGCAGGCGATAGCGCCGATCACGTCGTCGGCCTCATAGCCGGGAAATTCGAGGATCGGGATGTTCATCGCCTCCAGCAGCCGGCGAATGTAAGGAATCTGCGGCCCGAGATCCTGCGGCATTTCAGAGCGGTTGGCCTTGTACTCGGCGAAGCTCTCGGAGCGGAAGGTGGGCTCGCTGCTCTCGAAAATAGCGGCGATGTAATCGGGTTTGAAGCTCGTCATGAGCTTGCGCAGCATGTTGCCAAAGATGTAGATGGCCTCAGTGGAGAGCCCGGTGGTGGTGCGCATGGGCGGTGCTCCGCTGCGCGCCCGGGCATGATAGGCGCGAAAGATAAAGCCGAAGCTATCGATCAGAAACAGGCGAGGCGTGGGCAACATCTTTAGGATAAGAGCAAGGCGGGCGTGTCCGGATAAGATGAGGTGTGCCATTTTCGGCCCGGCGCTGCGCATTCGACGAGATCGCGGAAATGCGCGACGCGTACCGGGCCGAAATGAACTGCCAGGTCATTCATGACTCGCTTCACGCGCGGCCGGGCTGGAGCGAGGAATATGCGCTCGAGCTTGACGCCTCGCTCGCCGGCTACGGATCGGTAGCAGTGGGCGGGCCATGGCGCGAATCAGCCGCACCATACGAGTTTTATGTCTTGCCGGAACACAGGAGCCGGATCTTCGAAGCATTCGAGACGCTGCTGGCCGCCTGCCGCCCTCCGAAGATTGAGACGCAGACGAACGACCAGATGCTCTCGACAATGCTGCACACCTACTCCCGCGAGATTGAAGCGGAAGCGATTCTTTTCGGAGATGGTTTTGCGACTTCCCATCAGATTCCGGGCGCGCGTGTTCGCCGGCGAACGGCAGCAGACGTCGAAGAGCTGATGCGGCTGGAGCTGGACGAAGGAGCAGGGTGGGTGCTCGAAGTGGGCGGCCAACTGGCGGGTGCCGGAGGTGTCTTGTTTCACTACAATCGCCCCTACGGCGATGTCTATATGAAAATCGCGGAATCGTTTCGCCGTCGCGGTCTTGGCACTTATCTCGTGCAGGAGTTAAAAGCAGCCTGCCGCGAAGGCGGAAGTGTGCCGGCAGCGCGCTGCAATGTGCGTAATGAAGCGAGCCGGCGAACCCTGCAGAAGGCCGGCTTCGTGCCCTGCGGAAATCTGATTTCGGGAAAGCTTTAGATTCCGCGCTGCGGACGGTAGCCGGGGCGCGCGCGCACTTTGTATTTGCGCATGGCTTCGTCGGTCAGTTCGACGCGGATGCGGCGAAAACCCTCGTTCGGATTCGGCTGCGGATAGTAGGTTACGACGTAGCTGTTGCCGAGATCTTCGCGAATCGATTCAAACGCCTCGACCTGTTTCTGCCAGGTCTTGGCGAAATAAGTCTTGCCGCCGGTGTTCGTCGAGATGCGCTTGAAAATCGTGCTCGAAAGCGGATCCTTGTTTATTTCGCTGGTCGAGATCACATAGATCGGAATGCCTTCGTCTTCCGCTACCGCGCGGACATCGTCGGGTGCAACCATGCTGGCGTTATCCGGGCCGTTCGAGAAAACGATGACGACTTTGCGGCCGGGCACCTTGGCAGCATCGCGCAGAGTGAGTAGCAGGCAATTGTAGAGCGCGGAATCGTCGCCGGCGACGGCCTTGCGCAAACCCGCAATGGCGTTGATTCGATCGCGATTCAGCGTAACGGCCCGATTGAGATTCCGGCTGTAGGTGTAGACCGCGACGGAATCGGCGCGATCGAGCCCGCGAATGAAATCGGCAATGGCGTCGGAGGCGTAGACGAAGCCGCGATACATGTAATTGCTCGTATCGAAGAGCACGAAGACGTTCGCGCCGGCCGAATCGGCGCGCAGATCGACCGCGTTCGGATCGGTGAGGCCGTTGCTTGCTTCCTGCGGTGCATTATGCAAGGGCTTGGTCTCGCCGTTATCGAGCACCTGCAACGGCGCGTGGTTGCCTTCCGCAAAGGTGGCCAGCTTCTGCGGAATGTCGTCTTCGTAAACTTTGAAATCCTTCGGCTTCAGCCCGTTCACATAATGTCCCTTGTTGTCGGTGACGGTGAAGCTGAGCACGACCATGTCGACTTTGACATGAAACGTGGGCTGATCGCTATCCTGGGCGCGCAGCGTGACAAGTCCGGCCGCAATCCCGGCCAGCGACAGAACAGTTCCAATTCGAAATGCTGTTTTCACGGGTTTACTGATTCTCCGATCTCGCCAGATGAACGGCCGGATTTTCGTTTTGGCGCACTTCGCGGCCCACGATTTCAAGGGAGCGCAGGATGGCCGGCCAGTCTTCGAGATGCGTGGCAAAGATGTTTTCAATAGCCGCACGGTTCCACTGCGGCACATAGGTATCGAGCTGCTGGACGGGCACGGCGGCTTCGTCAGCAAGCTCGGCGAAGTAAAGGTTGTCCGATTCCCAGGTCTCCGCCAGGATGCGGCTCGAGTAGCCCATCAGCGTGGGGAACATCCGCAGATAGAGCAGGCCGGGCTGATAGGAGTGCGTGAGCGTCGGCTTGGGTGTGCCGAAGACACGCGAGATGGCGGGCGCCGACAGTTCCGGCTTCTGCTCAGCTTCGAGCGCAGCGATCTGTTCGCTCGGAACATCGGGTACCAGATGCTTCAGAGCCGCGTCCTCGGAAATGGCATAGAGAATGGAGATCGGAACCTGCTCCAGGGCGTGCTGATAGTGCCCTTCATGCAGCTCATCGGCGATCTTCTCGACGCGCCCGGGAAGCTCATAGCGGCGCAGCGCGTCCAGAACCTGCGGTTCGATGGCGGGGTCAAGCGCGGTCGCCAGCAGCAGGTCGCGCCCGCGGCGGACATGCAGCGCGACCCAGCGTACCTGATCGGCGGTGACATTGCGCCAGCGTGTGACGGTGACGTCGACAATGAGCTGGGGAACGAGATCGGCCCAGATCAGCGCCTGCTCGCGTGTCGGAGTGAGGAAATTCTGCTCGGCTTCGGCCAACGCGTACGGCACCGAGACCATGGAACCGGTAAGCCGGCCACCCGAACTTGCGGGCCACCCGCTGCCTGACACTTCGGTGGAGCGCCACTCTGCGGCGAGTCCTTCCGGGCCGATGAAGTCGTGGTTGCGCACGAACGACGGGTTGGTCAGCAGAATCTGCGCTCCGGGCGGAGCGTAGTAGCAATAAACCAGGCCGACCAGAGTGTCGCGGAGCAGCGGCTCCAGCGCCGCGCGCGCATCCTTCTTTTCAGAAGCCTTACCGAACTCGTCGAGATCGAGCTTCTGTTCCTGATCGATATGGCGCTCGCTCCAGTAGCCGACGGTGTAGAAGTTCTTCTCCGCCGATGAGATCGTGCCCTTAAGCGATTGCGCTTCTTCGAGACGGCTGAGCTGCGCTGCGATGAGCTTGATATCTTTTGCAGCCGCGGCTTTGTTGTTGACGTGGTCGGCGAGCGAGAAGAGATTATCGAGCGGCACCAGATCCTGGGCATCGAAAATGCGCAGGAAATTTTCTGCCGGCGAAGTGAGGCTGCCGCCTTCGTTACGCACGTGGCCGACGAGCAACTCCACCAGCCGCTCCTGGCGCGGACCGCTGCCGGGCGCCTCCGCCGAAGCGAGCAGAAGGTCGATGCCGGCGCGTCCGGCCTGGAACAGTTCGCTCTCGTTCGGGCTTTCCCCGAAAGGCTCGATGAGCTTGCTGAACGAGGCATCCTGCTTCGTTTGCGGAATGGCGCCGTCGCGGCACAGAATGCGCCACAATTCGACGAGCGATTGCAGAGTGGCGAGCGTATCGGCGCGCAGCAGCATGTTGCGGATGCCCATCGTCTGGCCAAAGAGATCGACATAGCGGCCGATGGATGCCTCGCTCAAGGCTGGCGCGTCGGCAAATACGACGTACTGCGCACCATACGCGCGGTAGTTGTTGATCAGGCGGGACGCAAGCTGTGGAGAAATCGGCTTGGTGCGGTTGCGATCGATGTCGCTCAGAGCCAGGAACATGCGCAGCGGCTCATTTTCGACAGTTTTGCGACTCAATCCGAAGAGCGCTTCGAGCAGATCGTCGCTCGAGCGCCAGCTGTTGGCGGAACGGGTCAGCTTGCCGTCGTATTTGCCGTGCGGATGCTTAATGAAAAGACTGCGCCAGACCTCGAGGTTGCCCGGAATGTGCGGCTCGCCATTCGGATCAATACGAAGCGAAGTGGTCAGCAGCATGAGCTCGGTGCTCGAGCGGAAGACGGGTCGAGCCGGGCCGGGGCTGGTTACTTTGCCGCGCAGCGCCTCGTAGAAGCGGCGCAGATGATCGGGAGTGGTGAGGTAAGCCGCGGCCGGGCCCTGGATGCGGGAGAGGGCATCGAAATAGCTGGCCAGCCAGCCGTCATCTGTCGAGATCAGCTTTTCAAAGAATGCTCCGGGATTGCTGGGCGAAGCGCCGGTCAGTGAGGCCCAGGTCTTCGCCGATCCGGGAACCACGGCTGCTCCATTGCGCACCTGAAACATGCCGCCGTAGAAATCGAGCACATGCGCGAAGATTTTCAGCCGCGCCGGAGGCGCCTGGCGGCGGAGAAGATCGGCTGTCTGGCGGTCGAGATGAGAGAGGCCAAGATACAACCGGCAGAGCGACGGGTCCGAAAGAAACGCATCGATGAAATCACCGGTGTTGTTGCGGCCGGCGGCGGACATCCAGTAGGGCGCGTCGTACAGAACAGGAATCGGTGTAGGCGCGTAAGCCAGCTCAAAGGGATGATTGGCGCGCAGATCCTGCTCGAGCTGGGTGAGCGGGAAAGCGGAATCAACCGTGAGAAAGGCGCGCGTGGGATTCACGGTTTCGAGAACGATATCGGCGCCGCAGGTTCCGCGCATGCGGTAGCCGAGCACTTTCAGCAGATTGCCGGTCTGCTCGCTGTCGCAGTTCGGGATGACGATTTTGTGATCTTTGTTGGCGAGCTGCTGCAGCTCGCGAGCCTGGCCGATGTAGCGCGTGAGCAGGCGCAGATACTCGGTCGGCTGGAGCATTTCGTTGCCGGAAGCCTCGAAGCCGTTGGTGACCACGTTGCGAGCGAGCACGGGCAGAAGCTCTTCGGGTGCAAGATCCGGAGCCAGGGCGGCCATACGCGCGAACGACGGCAGAGGTCCCGGGATGAGGACGGTGGAATACGGGAGCGGCCTGGCGTGGGTGGAGGGCGCGCTGAAGTCAGTGCCGCCGGCCGATCGATAAGTGGCCAGATCGGTGTTCAGATCGTCGCGACGGCCGGCCAGCAGATCGTCGAGCACGACCTGCCGGATGGCCAGCTTTTTCTTTTCTGGATCGGACTCAGCCGCGGCCCAGCGCAGATACATTGCGCGCGCTTCATTATTCTGATGACGGTCGAGAAATTCGGCCAGCGCCGCAACGGCCGCTGTATTGCCGGGGTTGGCGGCCTGGGACTTCAGCAGATTTTCGGCGCCGTTCAGATCGCCGGCGGCTTCGCGCTGCTGAACCTGAAGCCTAAGATCGGCTGGTATATCGGCTGCCCGAAGCGGGATCGCAGCCCAAAGGAAAGCGGAAAGAGTGCAGGAGAGCGCAGCCGCAGCGTACGGTTGAACGCTTCGCGCAAGGAGAGCCACAAGGTTATTCCCCCAACTAGGTTTTCCACTTTAGCACTTAATTTTGAGGCAGGCAGATACCTTTATACGAGAAAGACTAACGGGAAGGGATGAGGCAGTGAAGCGTCCGATCTGGAGGCGCTTTTAGCTGCCGCGGCCGGCTGCAGCGAGGCGCTGATCAAAGGGATGGCGATGCACTTTGCGAATGGTGATCTGCGCGGCTGCCGGATGCTGTGGATTGAAGAGGATATTCCAGGTTTCGGGCACAATGACGCAGGGCACCAGCAGCAAAGCGCTGCGGCGAGAAGCGAGCCATTCGTCGCCGAGCGCCTGCGTAATCTCCGCGTGCGATTGCCAGCCGGGCGGGAGCGCTGCCAATGCGAGCGTTTCAGAGGAGATGCGGTCGGGAGCTTCGATTTCGAGAAAACGGAAGGAGACGGGCAGGTCGTTGAAGTCGATTTCCGCGTGGACCAGCACTTCGAGAAGAGCGGTGGCCGGGTTGGGCGAGGCATAGACGATGCGATGGCCGCGCGAGTGCCAGCGCGCCGAGGTTCGCAGACCGCCGCGGCCGTCGAGCGTGAGATGGTTGCTGATTCGCCAGAAGATCAAGCGACCAGGCCGTCGTCGATCTGATAAAGAAGCTCTTCCACCAGGCGAGCGCCAGCTTCGGTACCCGAAACTTCGAGCGGAGAGCGATCGGTGAACTGCTTTTTCGGCTGCCGCAGCCAGCGCCAGGCGCGCCCGGAATCGCCAAAGACCTGTTCGGCGAAGGCAGTGACGCGTGCCAGCCGCACAGCACGGTCGGACTCTTCCTGCGAAAGCGCCTCACGTTTGGCAACGCGATGGGCCAGCGTGCGGCGAGGAATCACCAGTTGATAGATTTCGCTTTCCGAGAGGCCGCCGCGCGCCAGAGCCTTCACGGCACTGGCCGGCAGGCGCTTTTCGACCAGGCCCGCCAGATCCCGATCGGAACGAACGCCGGAGGCGCCGAGCTTTTCCTCAATGCGGCGATAGAAGCGAGTGGTACCGGGCGGCGAGTCCGGGAGCATGCTTTCGAGAGAGCGGGGCATTTGCCACCATTATAGCGGCATTTTGCCAAACGGGCTATTCATACATCTCCGAAAGTACGCGGCCCGATGAGCCGCTGGGCGCCTGCAGATCGAGCAGATCGGCGAGAGTGGGCGCGATGTCATTGGGTCGAATCGCCACTGGGTAGCGGCCCGTCTTGATGCCCGGGCCCATGAACACGGCCGGCACGTGCCGATCGTAATTGTAGGGCGAGAAATGGCTGGTGCCGTGCTTACCTGGCATATAACCGGGATCGAAAACCAGGTTCAGATCCGGGCTGCGACGAGGGAAGAAGCCGTTCATCTCGGCCTGCGCGATGAAGTCGCCGGCTACGCCGTCTTCGAGCTGTGTGCGTGAATAGACGCGAACGATGTGCAGCTGCGGATTGGCGAGCAGCGCGTGCGCGGCAACGGCGAACACTTCCTCAGGATGCGCTTTGCTGGCCTGTAGCGCATTGTCGTCGAAGTACAGCGCGCCTTCGCCGCCGGGAACGAGCCACTGCTGTTTACCGAAGCGTTCATTGAGCGCGTTTTCGACTGTTTCGTCGATTCCGGAAGGAAGATAGCCGGCGGGAATCTTGTCTGCTCCATTCTGCTGCGGCGTAGGAGCGACGCCGTGGTCCGCCGACAAGACTACGATCACATTCTGCATCCCGATTTTCTGATCGATCAGCGCGAATAGTTTCCCGATCAGCTGGTCGGTGCGGATGGCCATATCTTTCACCTCGGGCGCATAGGGTCCCACGGCGTGTCCGATCGCATCATTGGCCGAGAAGGAGACGGTGAGAAGATCCGTTTCGTCGCGCTGTCCGAGTTGCTCACCGGTGATGGCCTGCTCGGCAAGCGCTTCAATCAGCTCGTTACTCCAGGGGCTCGCATCGAGCTTGGAAAAAGGCGACTTGCTGCCGGGAGCGGCGCGGAATTTCCAGTTGGGGAAACCGGGCCAGGGCCGATCCACATACTTTTCGGGAAGTTTGCGCGCGTTGAACGCTTCCACCCATTTCGGAAGCTGGTTCATATAGAAGGTGCTGGTGACGAAGTTGCCGGTTCCGTCGTCGAACCAAAACGCGCCATTGGCGGCGTGGCCGGAGGGCAGGATGGCGGCGCGTGCCTTTCGCGAGATGCCGATCACTTTCGCGTTGGGATGCGCGAGCCGCAGTTCATCGCCGAGTGTGGTGACGAGCAGGCGCGCGGGCGAGGCGGGATCGTCGTCGGTGCAGGCGGATTTCTTTTCCGGTTGAGGCGCGCCGACAATCTGGCGAGTCCAGTCGCAGACGCTGGTGACTTCCTGATGCGAATCGCGATCGTACCAGGAGTTGCCGATGATGCCGCTGACGGCGGGCATGGCGCCCGAGAGAAAGATACTGTGCCCGACCGCGGTCACCGTAGGCACCTGGCCGTAATAAGCGCTGGTAAAGTCGGCGCCGTGGGTGAGCAGCTGATCGATGCCGCTGTGGTAATCGGTGCGGAAGCGGGTCAGGTAATCGTAGCGAAACTGATCGATGATGATCGCGACCACCAGCTTCGGTTTGGTCTTCTCTGCCGCCGGTGCAAGATGCAGCGAACCGAGCAAAACAGAGGCAACCACAAGTCGGCGAAGAGGGAGCACGCGCTCAGAGTATCAAACGTTTCGCTTCAGGCACAGCGATGCGCGGGGGCCAGGCGAGGATGTCCTGAGACTCGGAAAAATGCAGTAGCGGAGCAGTGGCGGGGAGACAAAAACCTTCGGCAGCTGCCACGCTCGCCTGTGCAAACTCGGCTTCGGCGGGCTCGAGGATCCAGGGCCGGTGCTGAATATCGCCGCGAATGATGCGGCCTCCTGAAAACGTGAACAGCGCATAGCGCTCGGTAAGGAAGTGTTCGATGGAACCGGGCTTTGAAAAGGGCAGAGCGTGCGCGAACCCAGCGCCTCGATAGCGGACGAAGAGATTCGCCGGACGCCCTGAGAGCAGGCGGCGGCTGTTATAGGCGATGTTCCCGCGGATGACAGCGATGTTCATACGTGCCCAGTAGTAGGGCAGTCGGTACCAGGCGCGAGCGCCAAGCATGGACGGAAAATTGTTGGTGTCGAGCGAGAAAAAGTAGACTCCGGGATCCCCGCTGTGCTGCTCGCGCACGTAGGTGCGGACGTTCATTTCGAGGAAGTGATGCTGGCCCGGCAGAACAGGCGCGCCGCGCAGCTGCACCTGCTCCATGCGGAACGGGATGATGCCGAGCCAGCCGCTGCCGTCGAAGGTATCGACCGTGAGGCCGGGCGGAAGAAGGCGCGCGATGTCGCTTGCGGGAACGGGCCAGTGTGCGAAGAGCAGGTCGGTCCAGCGCATCGCCAGAATCCACTCACCCGAAGGCAAGGGCCAGGGACGATGCCAGGTTTCGGCGAGGATCGCCGCGGCTCGCATCGCTGCTCAGCGCCTGCGCAGCTCGATACGGGTGACGCTGGCGCGTGGAAATGTGTAGTGCAAAGCGCCGCCGGAGAGATTGATGCTGCGATGCACTGGCGTGATGGCTTTCGGATCTTCTTCGTCGTTGACGTCGTAGATGCTGTCGGACTGAATCGTTTCCACCTCCGCGTGGGCCGCGGCGGCGAAACTTTTGAGCGACAGATTGGCCGGAATGTCTTCCTCGATGTGGCGGTTGACGCAGAAGAGCGTGAGTTTGTCGGCGGATTTGTTCAGCGCGGCCGTGATGTCGAGATAGGGGACATCAGGAATGTCGGGCAGGCGGGTGACGCCGCGATGCACATCGTAGTGCGGCGAGTCGGAGCTGATGTGCACGGGCTTGTCTATATCGGCCCCGGCGTAGAGTTGAAAGACGTAATAGGCAGGTGTTCCGAAAACGCGGCCGCGCTTCTTCCAGATGCCGGCAAATTCAATGATCCCGGTCATGTCGGAAACCGGCACCACATCGGCGTTATCGATCAGCATGTTGAGAAAGCCGCCGGTAATCATCGCGCCGGCCATGTTGTCCCAGCGCGGAGCATTCGGCACGCTCATGCGGCCGCCACAGCAGACCCACAGCCATTCGGTAAATGCGATATGCGCTTTATCGCGGTAACCGGGTGTATCGTCGATCTGCTTCTGCATCGCGCGCAATTTACGGCTGAGCTCGACGGGCAGCGCGAAACCATCGAGCGCCATCTGATCGCGGGAGACGCGGGAATCGGCCAGCCGGTCGGTGGTGACGACGAAATGCGTGGATAAGAAGTTAAACGTGCCGGGCGGATTCGTGAGCTGCGCGGCATTCCATTTCTGATAAGTGTCCGGATCCTGGCCGGTGGCAATCAGGCGCGCTTCCGGATCGACCGCGCGAACGGCTTCGCTGAAGGCGTGGGTGCGTCCGGGAAGTTCGGCAAGTGTGGGATAGCCCAGATTCCAGTTGCCCCAGAGCTCGTTGCCGAGTTCCCAGAGCAAGCCGCCGTGTGTGGGCCAGTGCCCGTCGACGTAGCGCACCCAGTCGGCTGCTTCCTGTGGCGTGCCGCTGCCGAGATTGAGCGCGATCTGGGGCTCGGCGCCGATCAGCTGACAGTAGTGGAGGAACTCGTCGGTGCCGAACTGATTCAGTTCGGGCTCGCCCCAGGCAATATTGAGCATGCTGATGCGTTTGTCGCGCGGACCGATGCCGTCGCGCCAGTGATAGGCGGATGTATAGTTGCCGCCAAAGCGCACCAGCGGCGTATGCATCTCCTTCGACATGCGAACCATATCGGGATCGAGGCCATCGAGCGCATCGGCAGGCATGAGCGAAAGTTGATCGACCTCGACGCGCTCATCGCCTTTCAGTTGCACGACAAAATCGGCCGCTTCGAGAGGTTCGAGTTTGCCTTCGGGAATGGTGAGAGTCTGTTGGTATTTTTTCCAGCTCGTATCGGCGGCATCGATCTGCGCTTCGGCCAGCACGGCATCGCCTTCGCGCCGGCGCAGAGAAATAGTGAGCGCGGAGGGCCCGCTCAGATGTTTGGCGTAGAGGCTGACGTTATATTGCAGCTCGCGCTCCACCGGTAAATAGACTCTCTGCTTGATACCGGTGGGCTGATCCGGCACTCCGAAGATCGCAAGCGAACGCCAGGAATTAGCGGCATCGCCCCAGCGCGGCTCGTAGCGATTACCCTGATTGGGGTCGAGCGGCTCCCAGGGAAGCGGCAGGGCAAGTTGCGAGGCGCGCGCGAGTTCGGGCTGCTGATGAAGCATCTGCTCGACGGCACCAGCACTCCAGAGATTCTCTTCGAGACTCGGGTTCTGCAGAATCTCAGCCCAGAGACCGTTATATGTGGAGTTGCCGATCGGCTCGAGGAAGGTGCCGAAGATGGTGCGCGGAATTTCGTAGGAAGCCGGCTGCGCAGCATCGACGCTGATCTGGATGGTTGCAGCGGAAAGCGTTCCGCAGAAGAGCGCCGCGAGCGCGGCAAATTTCGATAGGAGCATGGAGCGAAATATAAGTACATCACAGCCGTTTGTTTCGGAAACGGTAAGGCGGGCGGAGACGTCTGAGCCCGCATTGGTGCAGAATGTGAGCATCGGAAAATTTGCGTGTCTGGCCATTACGGCTTTGCTGCTGCTCGCGGCTTGTCGAAAAACGCCCGTAGCGACCAATGTGCCGGGCGCGGTGGTGAATCCGGCCGATATGTCGTACACGGATCTGAAGCCGGGAGGGCAGCTGCGGATTCTGGTTCCGGTGCTGAAAAACGGCGGCTATCAACCCTCGCTAGATGCGATGCGGACTGAGGGAGCAACCATCACACTCTCCGCTTCGAATCTCGTCGGTTACGAAACTTCGTACTACGCGATTGAGGCACGCCGCGGCGGAAGAGTGCGGCTACGGTTTGCTTCCGCCGAAATTAGCAAAGATGGCAAGAGCACGCCCGAGCAACAGGCGCCTCAGCTTCCCTTTCCACTACCCGAAAAAGCACAGTATGTGCGGCTGCTCTATCTGATTCGCAGCAGCCGCGCGGATCACAACATGGCGATCATCGGGGCCGGCGACCGGCAGATGCTTGCGCGATTCACCACGCGGCTCAAGGATGATCCGCAAGCGTGCGAGATGGTGCGCGACGTGTTCTGCACCTGGGTTCCAGCCGGGATTGCTGTGCGGCCGCAGAAAGCGGGCGAGAGCAACTGAGCCTTAGCTGATTTCGCGAACGCGTCTGCGGAACTCGGCCGGCGATTCGTTGGTGAACCGCGAAAAGGCGTGTGCGAACCCGCCGGCACTCTCGAAGCCGACCTCGCTCGCAATCTGCGCGATCGTGCGATCGTCCCCGCTCAGCAATTCCATCGCGCGGAGCATGCGGGCTTTGAGCAGATACTCGCGCCAGCAGAGGCCGAGCGATTCCTTGAAATGGCGGCGGAAACTGCGCTCGGACATGAGCGCGGCGGCACTGGCGGAAAGAGCGCCGGCCTTGTCGAGATTTGCCATCGTGAACGCAATGGCGCGCCCGAGCGCCGGATCGTCGGTTTCGGGCAGCGAAAACGGCAAAGGCGTTTCCAGCCATTCGCGGAAGAGCAGCGCCAGAGTACGGAAGTACGCGCGGCGCACAGCTTCTCCACCTTTGCTGTGTGCGGGCCAGCGGTACGCGCCTCTCACCATCTCGCGCAGCAATGGCGAAGGTGCGATCACGCGCACGGGAGTACCCTGCCAGGCGATCAAACGTGGGTGGAAATAGACGCTGATGCCGCTTGCGCCAGCTACGGTTGTGCGATGCGGTGTGCCCGCGGCGATCCAGGCAGCTCGTTGCGCCGGCAAGAAATAACGGGCGCCAGCGGCTTCGAGCTGCAGCGTACCGCGCAGCGCATACAAAAGCTGATGCTTGGAATGCGTGTGCCAGGCGTAGCGCACTGCCTCGTTCCGGTCCACATACGAGCAGGCCGAGATACGGCCATTCTCAATCCCTAGGTCGCGAATAAACGCCAGCGTGCTGGCGGAATCGAGTTCCTGCATCGGCTGTTCTTCGATTCTAGTTTGGCCGGTGCAAGCCTATCTTTGGCCGCGGAAATGATTGCGGACAACTGCGGGAATCGGCCAAACTCGACGTATGCACAACGCGCCAGCCGAACACGAGCGGCAGATTTTGGATCAATTCACGAAGCAGGCCGAGCCGTTTGCGCGGGCGCCCTCGCATTCAACCGAGGAGTCTCTTCGCGTGCTGCTGGAGACGGCCGAAGTTGCACCGGAAGACGAGGTCCTCGATGTAGCGTGCGGACCGGGCATTGTCGCCTGCGCCATGGCTGAAATTGCGCGGCAGGTTACCGGGCTCGATGTGGTCCCGGCCATGCTCGACCAGGCGCGGCAGTTGCAACAACGGAAACAGCTCTCGAATGTGAACTGGCAGCTCGGCAAAGCGGATGCGCTTCCTTTCGACAACGATTCCTTTTCGCTCGTGGTGACGCGCTATTCCTTCCATCATCTGCTCGAACCGAAAGCTGCGCTGGCCGAGATGAAGCGCGTGTGCCGCACGCATGGACGTGTGGTGGTGGCCGACGTGACGCCGGAAGCGGCCCTTGCGGACCACTTCGATCAGCTCGAGCGGCTGCGCGATCCTTCACATACACACGCGTTGCCAGTTGCCGAGCTGCTTCGAATGGGCGAGGCGCTCGGTCTCCGGCTTCACGAGAAAGCCGCGTACCGGCTGGATGTCAGCGTGGACGAACTGCTCGCCGGCTCGTTTCCACCCGAAGCCAATGCCGAGCGGTACCGGCATTCCGTGCGAGCGGACATCGGCGTGAATCGTCTCTCGATCGAAGCGTACGAGAGCGATGGGGCACTGCGATTCCGATTTCCGATATCGGTGGTGGCCTGGTTGAAGTAAGCACCCTGCAAATCAGCGGGCCACAAATGGCCATCTATTTGCACTCCCGAACGCAGGACTGAGATGTGCCGGAAACATTTTGGATTGGCGTCCTGCTTACTGCTTGCCGCCGCAGCTGTAAGTAGCGCATCTTCATTTCAAACGTACGCCGCAGTAAGCATTGCGGGAAATCTTGCTTGTAATCTGGTCGAGACGCAAACCGCTTCCTGCACAGCGGTAGGAACGAGTTCTCGCAGGCGCAGCAGTTCACTGTGGAGACAGCGCCCGGCGTTCTTCCGTCTTCGCCCGAGCCAGCCTCTCTCGGCAGTATCGTGGCTGGTCTGACGACTCTTGTAGCGGTGCTAGGCCGCAGGCGCAGGCTTCATGCTGGAGAGCGCCAACCGGTGTGGTCGCGGTCAGGCGCGCGAGCGGCGAGCGCGGCCGCGCAGATAGCCGATAACAGCGGGCGCGCCCAGCAGGAGCAGGCAAGCGCTGGCCGGCTCAGGGACTGCAAACACAGAAGTCGGCGGAGGGTCGGAGGCGAACGTTCCGGTGCCGGCGGCAGTGAAATTGTGGAGGAAGTTCAGGAGCGCCGTGCCGCTGGTGACGCAGCCGTGCCTGGCGGCGGTCACATTCTTGTAAATGGAAAAGCAGGGGTTCGCACTGGTAAAAGAAAGCGCCAGATTTTCGTCCGAACCCTGAGCGAAATCGATGTAGGACGAAGAAAATTGCACGTAATCGATCTGGCCGGGTCCGAAATTCGCTTCGTTGTCGGCGCTCAGCGTCGCCGTCTGGCCCTTGCGGGCCCCGTCGAGCCCGTCCGCAATGGCAAAGAACGAAACCGTCAGCAGGTTCGTCTGGTTAAGTTCCTTATCGGGCGTGGTACGGGTAAACGTGATCGTGCCGTAATTCGGCAATCCACTCGCATTTTGCGAATACAGATTCTGGTCGAATTGATTACCAAGACTTGTGACGTGCTGGGTCGTTTTGATATAGAAGCTCATCTGCGCCGATTGCGGTCCCTGCAGATCGCTCGGCAGTTGATTGCCCGCAAAACCGAGAAACGAGAACGTGACCGGGACGCTCGAGGCGCCCGTCTTGGGATTCCGGCTTTCGAAAACTGCACTTGAACCGGAATTGATGAACGTGAAATCATTTCCGCCCGCCCCGGCTTCCTGAAATTGTGCAAACGTAACGGTGTCGGCGGAGAGATTAACGGCAAACAGCGAAACGGCAGTTAGGAACCAAAATAAGGGCTTTTTTAAGAAAGCGTACACGATTCCTCCTTTGAGACTGTATTTTATCCCAGTTCTCGAGGATTATGCACGCGTTCGCTTCACAATGCCGGCCAAACGCCTGATTCTCGGACCGGACTTCGGGAAGAATTGGTTTAACGGCCGCGATCGAGCCGGATCAATACCACGCCGTGGGACGGAACTTCGGCCGAATACTGATCCTTGAACTCCCCGCGATCGGCATGCGCCCATAGGTCGCGAATTTTGTACGAACCTGTCAGTTTGAGGTCAGCACCGCGGGCCGTGACGGTGGCGGTCGTGGCTCCGCGATTGAACAGCCCCACCGCTTCGCCACCGTTTTCAAGCGGGCGAGCCCAGACTTCGAGGTCGCCGTCTTTCGACACGCGGGTGGCTTCTTTGCCGAGCGGATCCTGATCGACGGCAATCACTTCGCGATTGGTCAAAATTGCGAGAGTTTCCTTCGACATGTGACGCAGATCGTTGCCGGCGAGAAGCGGTGCAGCCAGCAAACTCCAGAGACTCATGTGCGTGCGATATTCGGTATCCGTCATGCCGCCGTTGCCGATCTCGAGCATGTCGGGATCGTTCCAGTGTCCGGGTTTCGCATACTGATCGAGATTGAGCTGCAGGTCGAAGCCGATGTGCGACATCGATTTCCAGCTGTCCTGAATGTCGCCGGTGGTGCGCCAGAGATTCCCGCCGGCGCTTGCGCCCCACTGCGGGCCATGGAATACGCCGTACTGACAGAGGCTGTAGACAATTAGTCTCCCGCTGTGCAAAAGCGCCTCGCCCATCTTGGCGTAGACGGCCGGCATCGAATGGTAATCGTAGACCTGCGACGCGCTGCACCAGTCGTACTTCAGGTAATCGATGCCCCAGCCCGCGTAGGTCTTCGCGTCCTGTTCCTCGTGCTGATAGCTGCCTTCGTAATTGGCGCAGGTTTTAGGTCCAGGCGAAGAGTAAATGCCAAGCTTCAGCCCCTTGCTATGCACGTAATCGGCGAGCGCTTTCATGTCGGGGAATTTGGAGTTGGTCTGAATGTTGCCCTGCGCATCGCGCCCAGCCTCCCAGGTGTCGTCGATGTTGACGTAGATGTAGCCGGCATCCTTCATTCCGCTCGCCACCATGGCATCGGCGGTTTCGCGCACCAGTCGGTCGCTCACCTTGCTCGCAAACTTATTCCAGCTGTTCCAACCCATGGGCGGCGTCTTGGCGAGGCCGTTGTAGGGTACGGGCTTGGCGGCAGGCAGCGAAACTTTCTTCGGCGGCTCCGGCATCGCGCCCGGCTTTTCGCTCGAGACGTGCTGCAGATGGAAGACCGGTCCCTTATGGTCCTCCCAGCCCGGCATCTGCAGATTCAGCGTGTCGCCTTCGATGGTGCCGCTGTATTCGGAGACGCGCTTTTCGCCGAAGTTGTCGCGCACGATCTCGAACGAGATACTTGAGCCGGTTACTTTGCCATGCTCGATCGGTTCGTTCTGATTGCGCGAGAAGAGATAGCCAGTCAGCAGATCGCCCTGCTGGATGAGGTAGAGCGTGGTCTCGTGCGGCGGCCCGCCGTTGGGCGGAGTTGAGGTGACCGACCATTTGCCGGTGAGGTCCGCACCGAACAGCGCAGAGGCGAAAAGCGAGGAGGCGAGCAGGAGAACGGAGAGCTTCATAGTTCGACTATGAATTCTATAACCCTGGGCCGGCGAGGCGCGCGCCGATCTGCGTTACGCGCTTACTTTCTCGATAAATTTGTGCAGACGGTCGAGCCCGCGCTCGAGTTCCTTCATCGAGGTCGCGTACGAGATACGAATGTGATCGTTCGTGCCAAAAGCTTCGCCCGGAACGACAGCCACATGCTCGTCGGCCAGGAGCGTAGCGGCGAAATCGAGCGAGTTTTTAATGCGGCCGCTGCGGTACGCAACCGAGATATTCGGATACGCGTAGAAAGCGCCCTTCGGCGTCCCAATCGTGACACCCGGAATCTGGCGCAGCCGTGCCACCACGAAATCGCGGCGCTTACGGTACTCGGCCAGCATCTCGGGAATCGAATCCTGCGAACCCTTCATCGCTTCGAGCGCGGCCTTCTGCGCGATCGAAGTGGGATTCGAGGTCGAGTGGCTCTGCAGCTTGCTCATGGCCGTGATGAGAGGCGCGGGGGCCAGAGCAAAACCGATGCGCCAGCCGGTCATCGCGTACGTTTTCGATAGGGAACCGGCCACCACGACGGTATCCTTCGCGTTCGGCGCTGCAGCAATCGAAAACGGCTTACCGTCGTACACGAAATGGCAGTAGCATTCGTCCGTCATCAGATAGACGTTGTGCTGGTTTGCCAGCTCGAGAATGCGGCGGAATTCAGCTTCTTCGATCACGGCGCCGCTCGGGTTTGAGGGAGAGTTGATGATGATCAGCCTGGTTTTCGGCGTCAGCTGGCGCTCGATCATCTTCGCCGTTACTTCGAAGCCGTTGTTCTCGTCGCTGTCGACGAAGACGCAATGCCCACCGGCGTAGTTCACCACATCCTTATACGTGACCCAGTACGGCACCGGAATGATGACCTCATCGCCCGGGTTCACCAGCGCCTGAACGAGATTGAAGATGGCGTGCTTACCGCCGACAGTAACGAGGCACTCCGCGGCAGAGTAGTTGGTGCCGAAATCCTGCTTGTGGCGTTCGCAGATCGCAGCGCGCAGTTCGGGTGTGCCGCTGGTATTGGTATAGCGCGTGAAGTTGGCTTCGATAGCGGCGATGGCGGCCTGTTTGATGTTTTGCGGGGTCGGAAAATCGGGCTCGCCCGCGCCGAAATCGACCACGTCGGCGCCCTCGCGGCGCAGACGGTCGGCATCCGCGGCCACCTTCATCGTAGAAGAAACGCTGATAGTAGATATACGTTCGGCTATCTCGGCAGTGGCTTGCATCGGTAACTTATACTTTAACGCCTGCAAGGGCGGCGAGTGCGCTATTCGACCGCCTGATCGGCGATCGCCAGAGCCTGATCGAGCGCGTTAACGCCAAAATCGATCTCGCTCTTCTCGATGATGAGCGGAGGCGCGATCACCAGGTGGCTTACCCACGGGTTGATGGCGACGCCGTTTTTCACCATCTCAGCGGCAACCTTGTCCACGATCGTCGGTTTCCCTTCGATCTTGTCCTGCTTGGTGTTCAGAGGCTGCTTTGTCGCGCGATTCTTGACCAGATCGACCGCCCAGAACAGGCCTAGGCCGCGCACATCGCCGATCGACGGGTGCTTATCCACGAGCGCGCGCAGCTTTTCTCCGAGGTATTCGCCCAGTTCGCGCGAACGCTCGACCAGGTTCAGGCGGCGCATCTCGTGAATGGTTGCAATAGCGGGCGCGAGCGTCAGAGGATGCGCTTCGTAGGTGTGCCCGTGCGCGAAGAGATGATCTTCGAAGTAATCGGCAATGCGCGTAGTGGTCGCGCAAAGGCCGAGCGGGACATAGGCCGACGTGATCCCTTTGGCCGTCACGAGAATGTCGGGCTGAACATTCCAGTGATCGATGGCGAACCACTTGCCCGTCCGTCCCCAGCCGGACATCACTTCATCGGCGATCAGTAGTACATTGTGGCGATCGCAGATCCGGCGCAGACGCGGGAAATATTCGGGCGGCGGTACCAGCACGCCATTCGTTCCCACCACGCTCTCCACCAGCACAGCCGCAACATCGCTTTCGTTCTCGATCATATGTTCGAGGTAGTCGGCGCAGGCAATGTCGCAACCCGGATAGGTATGCCTGATCGGGCATTTATAGCAATTCACCTCCGGACCGAAGATGAAACCGTGGCCTTTGCCAGCGGGCTCAATCGGCCAGCGGCGCAGTCCGCCGGTAGCTGAAATAGAGCCGGTGGTCGAGCCATGGAAAGAGCGGTAGCGCGCCAGGATTTTGCTTTTTCCGGTGAACATGCGCGCGATCTTGAAAGCTGCCTCATTCGCTTCCGTGCCTGAAGTGGTAAAGAAGAATTTCTCGAGCCCGCGCGGCAGCACCTCCAGCAGCAGCTGACTGAGCTCGGCCCGCGCATCGGTTGCATAACCGGGCGCAATGTAGGGCAGCTTGCGTGCCTGTTCTTCAATCGCGCGAATGACCGCAGGGTTCTTGTGGCCCAGGTTCACGCACATCAGCTGCGCGGAAAAATCAAGATACCGTTTGCCGTTGGCATCGACGAAATAGCAGCCCTCGGCATCGGCCACATGCAGCGGGTTCCAGCCTTTTTGAAACCGCCAGGTACCGTAATTGAGCTTGCGCGTAAGCGCGGAAACTTCCTCGGAAGTCAACGAGGTTGGCATAATTGCAACCTTATCGAAAGCATTTTGAGGCGTCAAATCAGGAGAAAGAAAATTGCGTAACGCAAGCTGCGGCGCGCGATTCTCACAGACGGAATGCTTCCCGCCGAACAGCCGTTCAGCACCTCGCAAGCCGAGGCGCTTGCGGCGAAACTGCGGCGGCGCACTCATGCCGAAGTTCGCTTCGACGCAGGTTCGCGCGCGCTGTACGCCTCCGATCTTTCCATGTACCGGCAGGTGCCGATCGGTGTCGTCATCCCGCGCACATACGAGGACGTCATTGAGACGGTAGCGCTCTGCCGCGAATGCGAAGCGCCGATTCTGGGCCGCGGCTGCGGGACGAGCCTCGCCGGGCAGTGCTGCAATACCGCGATCGTCATCGATTTTTCGAAGTATCTGAACCGCGTTCTGGAAGTGAACCGGCGGCAGAAGTACGCCTGGGTCGAGCCGGGCGCAATCTGCGACGACCTCAAAGCCGCTACCGAAAAACATCACCTGATTCTGCCGCCCGATCCCGCTACCCACGCCTACTGCACGCTCGGCGGCATGATCGGCAACAATTCCTGCGGCGCGCATTCCGTTATGGGCGGCCGTACGTCCGATAACGTCGAAGCGCTCGACATTCTCACCTACGACGGGCTGCGGTTGACAGTCGGCGCGACCAGTGAAAGCGAGCTCCAGTCGATCATTGAAGGGGGCGGCCAGCGCGGCGAAATCTATGCAAAACTCAAACGCCTGCGCGATCGCTATGCCGACCGTATTCGCGAGCGCTTCCCAAACATTCCGCGGCGCGTCTCGGGCTACAACCTCGACGAGCTTCTACCGGAAAAGGGTTTTCAGGTCGCACGCGCGCTGGTTGGGACCGAAAGTACCTGCGTCGTCGTTCTCCGGGCAAAGATGCGGCTGCTGCACAGCCCTCCATATCGCGCGCTGGTGGTGATCGCTTATCCCGACGTCTTCACGGCCGGCGACCACGCCTGCGCCATCCGCGAGCTCGGCCCGATTGCGCTCGAGGCGTTTCATCACAAAGTAATCGACAACGAGCAGCGTAAAGGCCAGCCGCTCGAAGGCACCAGCCTGCTGCCGAAAGGTGATACCTGGCTCTTTGCCGAGTATGGTGGCGAGACGCATAAGGAAGCGAATGAGCGCGCGCGCAAGGCCATGGAGCGCATCCGGGCGGGCGATCACGATCACCTCGGCATTCGTCTCATCGAGAATCCTGCGGAGCAGAGGAAAATCTGGCACATTCGTGAAGCCGGCGTCGGTGCGAGCCGCATACCGGGTGTCGAAGATTCGTGGCCGAGCTGGGAGGATGCGGCGGTGCCGCCCGAGAACGTCGGCAAGTATCTGCGCGATTTCTACAAGCTGCTCGACAAGTTTGGCTACCGCGTCACACTGTTCGGCCATTTCGGCGATGGCTGCATCCACGCGCGCATCACGTTCGACCTGAAAACGGCAGAAGGTGTGCGGCGCTATCGCGAGTTTATGGTCGAGGCGGCGCATACCGTGGTTCGTCACGGCGGATCGCTTTCGGGCGAGCATGGCGACGGGCAGGCGCGCGCCGAACTGCTGCCGGTCATGTTCGGCTCCGACCTGGTGCTTGCCTTCCGGCAGTTCAAGGCGATCTGGGATCCGCAATGGAAGATGAATCCGGGCAAAGTGGTGGATCCCTACCCGCTCGATACGAACCTGCGCACCGGTCCCGATTACAAGCCGAAGCCGGTGCTCACGGTCTTCCAATTTCCCGACGATCACGCCAACTTCGCGGAAGCGACCGAGCGCTGTTTCGGTGTGGGAAAATGCCGCGGGCTGGATGGCGGCACCATGTGCCCGAGTTTTCATGCCACGCGCGAAGAGATGCATTCCACGCGCGGCCGCGCTCGCCTCCTGTTCGAGATGCTGCGCGGCGAAGTGATCGAGGATGGCTGGAAAAGCGAGCCTGTCAAAGAGGCGCTCGATCTGTGCCTTTCCTGCAAGGGCTGCAAAGGCGATTGTCCGGTGAATGTGGATGTCGCCACTTACAAAGCGGAATTTCTCTCGCACTATTACGAAAACCGCAAACGTCCGATGAGCGCCTACGCGATGGGCATGATCTTCCGCTGGGCTGAAATCGCGCAGCATTTCCCGGAACTGGTCAACGCTGTCACGCACACGCCTATCCTCGCGGATCTGATCAAAGCTGCGGGCGGAATTACACAAAAGCGCAAAATGCCGGCGTTCGCCAGGCAGACGTTCAAGAGCTGGTTCGCGCAGCGCGCACGCAGGAACGGCCATGCCAGCGGACGCCCCGTGATTCTCTGGCCCGATACCTTCAACAACTACTTTTTCCCGCACACGGCGAAAGCCGCGGTGGAAGTGCTCGAAGCCGCCGGTTTTCAGGTGAAGGTACCGGAACAGAATTTCTGCTGCGGACGGCCGCTTTACGACTACGGCCTTCTGACCGAAGCCAAAGCGCACGCCCGTCGCATTCTGGACGCGCTTGGCGACGAGATCAGCGCCGGAACGCCGGGGGTGTTTCTGGAGCCGAGCTGCGGCTCGGTGTTTCGCGATGAAGTGACGAATCTGTTCCCGGGCGATCGCGATGCACAGCGCCTGCGGGTGCAGAGCTTCTTGTTTGGTGAATTTCTGGACCACGCGGGTTATCGGCCGCCTGCACTCAAACGCAGAGCGCTGGTCCACGGGCACTGCCATCAGAAGGCGCTGGTCGGCATGAAGCACGAAGAGAGTCTGTTGCGACGTGCCGGGCTCGATGCAGAGGTTCTCGATTCAGGCTGCTGCGGGCTCGCCGGCTCCTTTGGTTACGAGGCGGATCACTACGACATCTCGATGAAGATCGGCGAACGTGTGCTGCTGCCGCGTGTGCGCTCGGCCGATCGGGACACACTGATCGTCGCGGATGGCTTCAGCTGCCGCGAACAGATTATGCACGGAACGCGCCGCCACGCCATGCACACGGCCGAAGTGCTGCAGATGGCGCTGAGACAGCCGCAGGCACACAAGGGGCGCTATATCGAAACAGGCTGGGTGCAGGAGGAAGCGTCTTACCCGGTGCTCACGGCAGCGCTGGGAGCCGGCGCGGTTCTGCTCGCCGGGTCGCTCCTGCTTTCGAAGCGTTCGCCGCTCGATCGCGGTGTGTGAACGATTGGGCTACTGTTTCGCCGCGGCGTAGCGAGGTGGCAGCGGCTGCGTCCCAACGCCTCGCTTTCGCGACAGAATCACCAATCCCGCAGCGAATACGCCGAGCGCGATCCATTGCGTCAGCGAGAACGGGCCTACCAGCGACTGCTCGTGAACGCGATAAAACTCGATAATGAAGCGCGCCGTCGAATAAAGGACCATGTACAGGCCGATAATCCGGCCGGCAGGATGCTGCTGCTGCGCACGCCGGTACAGGAACCAAAAAATCAGCAGATCGGCGGCCGATTCGTAGAGCTGAACGGGGTGCAGAGGCTTATCGAGCGGCACTGGAGCGGCGGCATCGGAACGGAAGCGCACGCCCCAGGGCAGGTCGCACTCGCGCCCCCAGCAGCAGCCCGCGGCAAAGCAGCCGAGACGTCCGATCGCCTGTCCAATGGCAATACCGGGTGCAAAAACATCCATCGTGCCAAGTACGGGTAATCGCTCGCGTCGTATGTAGAATGCTGCAAACAGAATTGCCGCCAGAAAGCCGCCATGGAAAACACCCGCCGCCTGTAGCGTATCCATCGAGAAGATCTGCCCGGGATTGCGCACGTAATCGCCCAGGTTGAAGAGAAACATGAACAGCTTGGCACCCACAATGCCCCAGATGACGCAGTAAACGGCGAGATTCGTAATTTTTTCGTGCGGCAGGCCCGCGCGCTTCGCCAGCCGCAGCGTAATCCAGAGCCCTGCGAGAAACCCGAGCGCGACCAGCACGCCATAGGTCGGAATCCAGAAGGAGCCAATGCTGATGAGTTTGGGAAACATGAACTAACGGCGGCGCGGATGAATCAGTTCCAGCACTAATAGGATGGCACCGACCGTAATCGCGCTATCGGCGACGTTGAAATCCGGAAACGACCAGGAGCCGTGATACACCTCGATGAAATCCGTTACGGTGCCGTGTACGATTCGATCGTAAAGGTTCCCGGCGGCGCCGCCCAGCACCAGTCCGAGAGCAGCTCGCGCCAGCGGACTCTGGAAACCGCTGCCGGCTCGCCAGAGCGCCGAAACGACAAAGATCAGCACCAGCGTGGATACACCTATTAAGATGCCGCTGCGCAGCCATTGGTTGCCTTCGGCCAGAATTCCAAAAGCCGCGCCGGGATTCTCGGTGTGAATGATGCGCAGCCAGCCCGGAATAATCGAGATCTGGTCGAAGGCGCTGAGCGAATGCCTAATGGCGATCTTCGACCAGCGGTCGGCCGCGATGATGAGCAGCGAAAGCAGGAACGGAAACCAACGGCGGGATGGCGCCACTAGCCGAACAACTCTCGCAGCACGGCGGCGCAGGCGGCGCAAACGGTCGGGAAGCTATCGTCCGAGCCGACATCGGTCGTAAATTTCCAGCAGCGCTCGCATTTATCGCCGCGCGCGCGATCGATTTCGACCACCAGAGTGTCGCCCTCGGCGGATTCGAGCCCGACCTGCGAAACGATGAACCACGCCGGCAGCTCGCTCGCATATTTGTCGAGCAGCGGCTTAAGCTCGGGCGGCGCTTTCAGCAGAACAGCAGCTTCCAGCCCGGAGCCGATCACCTTATCTTCGCGAGCCGTATCGAGAGCTTTAAAAACATCGTCGCGCACGCCGCGCAGGCTCTCCCAATCGGCTGCCGCTTCACGCTGTTTGCTGGTTAAACCGGCGGTCAGCTCAGCGGGTTCGGGAAACAGACTGATGTGCACGCTTTCTGCCGTTGCGCCCGACCTGGTATGTTTCCAGACCTCTTCACAGGTGAAGGAAAGAATCGGCGCAAGCAGACGAACCAGCGCCAGATTGAGGCGATGAAGCGCAGTCTGCGTACTGCGGCGCGCCGGTGAATTTGGCGCGGCGGTGTAGAGACGATCCTTCACCACGTCGAAGTAGATGGCGCTCAGATCGGTGGTGGCGAAATCGTAAACAGCGCGATACACCTTGTGGAACGCATACTGCCCGTACCACTCCAGGCAGCGCGCCACCAGAGCTTCGGCGCGGACGAGGATCCAGGCATCGATGCCATTGAGCTTTTCGGGCGCGAGCGCATCCTGCGCGGGATCAAACGTGCCGAGATTGCCGAGCATCCAGCGAAACGTGTTGCGCAGTTTTCGATAGGCTTCCGAAAGGCGCTCGAGAATCGTGTCCGAAAGGCGCACATCTTCGGTGAAATCGACAGATGAAACCCAGAGGCGCAGGATATCGGCGCCCTTCTTGCTGACGATCTCTTCCGGCTCAATCGTGTTGCCGATCGATTTCGACATGGCGCGGCCCTGCGCATCGAGCGTCCAGCCATGCGTGGCGCATTCGCGATACGGCGATTGATTCCGCAGCGCGACCCCGATCAGCAGTGAGCTATGGAACCAGCCGCGGTACTGATCTCCGCCTTCCAGATACATATCCGACGGCCAGGGCAGCTTGTTCTCCGGATTGAGAACCGCCAGATGGCTCGAGCCCGAATCGAACCAGACGTCCAGGATGTCGGTTTCCTTGCGGAAACAAGTTGCGCCGCATTTTGTGCATTGATGGCCGGGACCGATCAACTCGGCTGCCGATTTTGCGTACCAGATATCGGCCGTGGAAAGACGAAACTCGCCGACGATGCGCTCGAGCACACTCTTTTCCGTGAATGGCTCTCCGCAATTTTCGCAATAGAAGACGATGATCGGCACGCCCCAGACGCGCTGGCGCGAAATGCACCAGTCCGGCCGCATGGCGATCATGTTGGTCATGCGCTCTTCGCCCCAGCTCGGGAACCACTTGACGGTTTTGATGGCTTGGAGCGTGCGCGCGCGCAACTGCTCGCGATCCATGCCGATGAACCACTGCTCGGTAGCGCGAAAAATGACTGCGTTGTGGCAGCGCCAGCAGTGGGGATAGCTGTGTTCGAAGCGCGCCTGCGATGCCAGCGCGCCATGCTGCTCGAGCAGCTTCACAACAATCGGATTCGCTTCCCAGACCGTCTTGCCGAGTAGCTCCGCCGGCAATTGTCCTTCCGCGCCTTCGGCTTGAAACATGCGGCCCGACGAATCCACCGGGCAATACACCGGGATGCCGTAGCGCTGGCACACGACGAAATCTTCCTGCCCGTGACCGGGCGCCGTGTGAACCGCACCGGTACCTTGTTCAAGCGTCACGTGATCGCCCAGAATGCCGAGCGAATCGCGCTCGATAAACGGATGGCGGAAAACAGCGCGTTCGAGCTTCGTTCCGGGAAAGCGCGCTAGGACGGTGCGATCCCAGCCGAGCGTCTCGGCCACCTGCGGCAGCAGACCTTCGGCCACAATCGCCACGCCCTGAGGTGTATCGACCGCGACATATTCAAAACGCGGATTGAAGCAGACGGCGAGATTGGCGGGAATCGTCCAGGGCGTAGTGGTCCAGATCAGGACGTACACTTTGCGGCCGGCCAGTGCGGGATCGAGGACGGCTGGATCCGATGCCAGCGGAAACCGCACGTAGATCGTTGGGCTGGTGTGATTTTCGTATTCGACTTCAGCCTCGGCGAGCGCGGTTTGATCGTGAATGCACCAGTGCACCGGCTTTAGGCCTTTGTAAACATAGCCGCCGTGCAGAAAATCGACAAACGCCTGCGCGATCACGGCCTCGTACTCGGCGCTCATGGTGAGATACGGATCGTCCCAGCGGCCGAAGACGCCCAGGCGCTTGAACTCGCGGCGATGAATATCGACAAATTTCGCGGCGTAGGCGCGACACTCGGCGCGAATCTGCGCGGCGCTCATCGAGGCTTTGCGTTTGCCGAGCTGCGCATCCACTTTGATCTCGATCGGCAGGCCGTGACAGTCCCAGCCCGGCACATACGGCGCATCGAAGCCGGCCATGTTCTTCGATTTGACGATAAAGTCTTTGAGAATTTTGTTGAAGGCCGTGCCGAGATGGATATTGCCGTTCGCGTAGGGCGGTCCGTCGTGGAGCACGTACATCGGCCGGCCGGCGCGCGACTCGCGAATCCGGCGATACAGATCCGTCTCCTCCCAGTACGCCAGGGTTTTCGGCTCTGACGTGGGCAGATTCGCCTTCATCGAGAAGTCAGTCTTGGGCAGGTTGACCGTCTTTTTCAGGTCAACGGAGGTCGCGCTCATGGATATTTCATGGTAGCGAAACCGGCTATTTTGGCTTTCTTGCCGCGCCTTCGTGCCGATTTACAATGCCCGAATGCGTTCGATCATCTGGCGGTAGGCGGCTTCGAGTTCGCGCGTGACCAAGCGCGCTTTGCAGATCGAGGATTCGCTCATGCGCCTGCGCAGACCGGCGCGAAGAGCGGCGAGCGCTTCCGGATCGCGCGCCTTCGAAGCGGCCAGCCCAACATAGTCGTCTAACGAATCCGCCACCCAGTCCTCCAGACCAAGCCGTGAGAGGAAGCCGGTACTCACGCGGCTCGCGTGCGTGTGTCCGGCCAGCGTCACAACCGGCACGCCCATCCAAAGCGCGTCGCCGGTCGTCGTATGGCCGCTGTAGGGAAACGTGTCGAGCGCAATATCGCAGCGCGCGACCGTTTCCAGGTGCTCGCGCAACTCGCGCCGCCCGGCGAACTCGATGCGTTCGGATGCAATGCCGTGTTGCGCGAACGTACTCCGTATCGTGCGCCGCATGAATTTTTCAGGGTCATCCAGATCGCGCGTGCCGTGATGTACCAGCAGCCGCGACTGCGGTGTTTGCTCGAGGATGCGTGCAATCGCGAGCCAGAGAGCGGAATTGAATTTCGCCGGGCGTTGGAAAAGCCCGAACGTCACGTAGCCGTTCTCAGCAGCCGGCAGGCCGTTCACCGGCGGCGCATTCGGAGGAGGCGCGTAGACAATGTAGCCCGATGCGAGCCGGCAGACTTGCTCGACGTATTGGGTCTCTGATTCGCTATCGGGCGTGGTCCAGCGGTCGCTGATAACGTAATCGATCTTCGGGCAGCCTGTCGAAGCCGGATAGATCGGCAGCAGCACCTGTACCGGAGCCGCGCGCCGCGCGAAAACCGGCTGCATGCGCGGTGCGAAGTGGCCGGAGGTGTCCACCAGCACGTCGATCTCATCTTCGCGGATTGTGCGCAGGATTTCGTCCTCGCCGGCGGCGCTGATATCGCGCCAGCAACTCGCGGCCTGTTCATATCGTTCGGTAACGGAGTCGGTACGGCGGGAAAAGTTGTAGCAGTAAATCTCGAATTCTTGGCGGTCGTGAGTCTCGAGAAGCGGCAGAAGGAAATACTCAGTGGGTGAGGAGCGAAACTCAATCGAGAAGTATCCAACGCGCGGCTTTTTATGCGGCGTGCCGCGAAATTCAAATCCGTCGCGCTTGGCTGGATGCCGCCGAAACCAGTCTTTGTGCACTTCGCGCAGCGATTGCGGCGTCTGGCGTGGATCGTGGATCGTCGCGAACAGGTAAGCCGAGTAAATGCCGGGCGAATCGGGATCGGCGCGGAGAGCGCGGCGGTAGGTGCGCAGGCAGCTCTCGAGCTGTGCCGAGTAGAACTGCATGTCGGCCACGACCTGCAGCGAGCGCGCATCGAAGCGCCGTAGCCGCGCGGCGCGTTTGGCGTGCTGCAGCGCCTCTTCATCCCAACCGAGCTTGCAGGCGGCGCGCACCAGTCCTTCTACTGCGTCGGCGCAATCCGGTTCCAGCTTTGCCGCGCGCTTGAAGCGAGCGTACGATTCCTCATCCCGCGAAAGAATCTCGAAAGCTTCGCCCATATGCACCAGGGCGCGCGCGCTTTCCTCGAGAGCAAGTGATTTTTCGAGCGCGTTAAGCGCTTCTTCGGCAGCGCCCGATCCGATCAGCGCGAGTCCAACATCGCACCACCATTCGGCATTCGGCTCTTCAAAATCGAGCGCACGCTGAAAAGCCGTCTGCGACGATTGCCAGTCGTGGCGCCAGGCGTTGAAGATACCGGCTGCGCGCCAGTCTTCCGCATTCGCAGGTTCAGGATGGAGAGCGCGCGATGCTTTTTCGATCTCGCCCGCGCGTAAAAGCCGTACCAGCGATAAGCAGCGCGTTTCGGCGATCATGATTGCGATCTACTTACGTTGGGCGAGTGCTTTCTCGATCGCGTCCGGATCCTTCGGCAGCGCTTCGCTGAGCACCTTTGCGCCGTTTTCGGTCACGAGCACGACATCTTCGATACGCACACCGAGGTTTTCTTCCGGAATGTAAACTCCCGGCTCAACCGTAATCACCATGCCGGCTTTGAGCGGCTGGTTGTAATCGGCCGCATCGTGCACATCCAGGCCCACATCATGCGAAAGGCCATGGGTGAAATACTTTCCAAGCGGCTGGCCATGCAGGTCTTTGCCATGCGTGTTGATGTAGTCGTAGGCGATCTTGTAGAGGCTGTCGGGCGTCGTCCGGCCCAGCGTCATGCCGGGTTTAACCGCCGCAATCGCGGCTTTCTGCGCGCCTAAGACGACATCGTAGATTTCGCGCTGACGCCCGCTGAACTTGCCGTTCACCGGTATCGTCCGTGTGATATCGCTGGCGTAGTCATCGCATTCGCCGGCCACATCCATCACCACCACTTCGCCCGCATCCATACGGCGCGAATTGCGGGAATAGTGCAGCGTAGTCGAGTTCGGTCCCGATCCCACGATCGGCGCGTAGGCGCTGCGCCGGCAGCCTTCGCCTAAATATGTGCCCACCATCACGGCCGCGATCTGGTATTCATATTTGCCCGGCGCAATCGCACGCCAGGCAGCCCGGTGGGCATCAATGGAGGCATCCGTCGCCTTCTGTATCGCTGCGATTTCCGAAGCCGATTTCTGCATACGCAGATGCGCAATCGGCATCGTGGCATCTTTTATGGTCCGCAGCGGTGCGATTGTCGATAAAACGCCTGCTGCCGGATCGCCTTTCAGCGCGTACAAATCGGGGTAGATCTCGAGCAGCCGGCGCAGTTGCGCTTCGAATTGTTCGGCGGGCAGCACATCGGCGAATCCCGTTGCTTCGCGCGCGCTTGGATCCGAAGGCCCCAGCTTGCGGCCCGTCCACTTTTCCTGCGCAGGAACACGCTGCGGCAGAAACAGAATTTCGCGCGGTGCTTGTGTGCGCGCTTCATAGCCGGGCTCGTCCTTCTCCGGCGCCGGAGTGATCACAAGAATTGCGCCAGGCTCCTCCCAGCCCGTCAGGTAAAGGAAATTCGTCTCCTGAAAAAAACCTTCGTGCAGATCTTCGCTTTCCTTAGCCCCGAAGAGAACGAGCACGCCGTTTGGAATCGAGGCGCGGATCTTATCCCGGCGCTGCGCAAATTCCGGCGAAATGGCGCTGAGCTGCAAAGCGGCGAAAAGGCAAAGCAGGGCGGCTTTCATGCACTATTGAGTCTAGCTGCGCACTACCGGTAGGGCGTTAGAGTGGAACTGGAGCATCTATGGCGCGTTTCCCCGGTGTCGATTACCTGCAGTTCGATTCTCTGTTGAGCGAGCAGGAGCTGATGGTTCGACAGACCGCGCGGCAGTTCGTCGACGATCGCGTCATCCCGATCATTCGCGAAGCCTACAACAACGCGGCGTTCCCCAAACAGCTGATTCGCGACATGGGAGAGCTCGGTTTTTTCGGCGCCAATCTCGAAGGCTACGGCTGCGCCGGCATGAACAACATCGAGTACGGCCTGATCATGCAGGAAATCGAGCGCGGCGATTCGGGCCTGCGCAGCTTTGTGAGCGTGCAGGGCGCGCTGGTGATGTATCCGATCCACACGTTCGGTTCGGAAGAGCAAAAGCAGCGCTGGCTGCCGAAGCTGCAATCGGGCGAGGCGATCGGCTGTTTCGGTCTTACGGAGCCGGGCTTTGGCTCAAATCCTTCGGGCATGCGGACCACTGCTGAAAAGCGCGGAGCGAACTGGGTTCTAAACGGTGAGAAGACCTGGATCACAAACGGCTCAGTAGCCGATGTGGCCGTCGTGTGGGCGCGCACGCCGGAGGGCATTCGCGGATTTCTGGTGGAACGCGGCACGCGCGGTTACTCGGCCAGTGATATCCACGGCAAACTCTCGATGCGCGCTTCCGTGACATCGAGCCTGCATTTCGCCGATTGCGAGATTCCGGAAGAGAATCAGCTCCCCTGCGCCAAAGGTCTGAAAGCAGCGCTGAGTTGTTTATCTCAGGCGCGCTTCGGGATCGGCTGGGGCGTTATTGGAGCCGCCATGGACTGCTTCGAAACCGCACGCGCCTACACCCTTTCGCGCAAGCAGTTTGACGAGCGGCCGATCGCTTCGCATCAGCTCGTGCAGGAAAAGCTGGCTTGGATGATCACCGAAATCACTAAAGCGCAGCTGCTGGCTTTACAAGTGGCGAAATTGAAGGACGCCGGCAAGGTGGAAGCCGCGCACATTTCGATGCTCAAGCGCAACAACGTCGCGATGGCGCTCGAGTGCGCGCGTTTAAGCCGCGATCTGCTCGGCGCCAACGGCATCATGGACGAATATCCAATCATGCGCCACATGTGCAATCTCGAAACGGTGAAGACCTACGAGGGTACCGACCACATTCATACGCTCGTCATCGGAGAACGCGTGACGGGCATTCCGGCTTATCGCTGAGTTCCGAGTGCGACTTCTTGAACCGGCTGCTGCAATGCGCGAATGCAGATCGCTTCCCGTTCTGCCCATTTCTCTCTGGCGAGCCGGGTCATGCCGTGGTCGAGTTCTCGCCGTTCGACATAGGCTTTCGCGGCTCGCCAGAGTGGGATCGCATCCCCGTAGCGTCCTTCGGCCATCGCAATAGCGGCCTCGACCGGTGCGGCGAGTTCCGGTTTCCGTATCGCACAGGCGCGTTGATACCAGCTCGCGGCCTGTGCAGCGCGATTTCGCAGACTGGCCGAAGCCGAAGCCGCTTCCAGAAAAAGACAGTGCCGGAAGGCTTTCCCGCATTTGCTCGATGCCGCAAGCGCGTTTTCCAGATGTGTCAAAAACGACTCTTCTGAGCCTTGATCCAGTGCCCGGTAACTCGCCAGATACTGCCGGTACGCGTACTCCGGCGTATCTGCATTTGCGCGGAAAGCGATCGTGCAGAGGTCGGCATTCCAATCGCGTGGACGCACGCCCTGCGCATTTTCCGTCTGCACGGCGAGCAGCGCGAACCAGGTGCGCGCTTGCTCGGGATCGAAAAGAATCTGCAGCAGCCGCGCGCCATCGGAGCGCGTAATGCCGCTGCGGTATGGAACGATCGACCCAACGAAGAGTAGAAGCGAGGTCCAGAAAAGCGAGCCCGTTGCCGTTGCGGTGAGGCCTGCGGAGTTGCGGGCGAGAGACAGACACCCGATCGCAAGAAGTAGATTCGCAAGCGGCCCGCCGGCAATCATGGCAGCTGCCCGGGTACGGCTCAGCTGTTCTGACGAGACATGCGGTAGATAGAAGCCGCCGCCGAAAGTTCGCCATTCCAGACGGAATACCCAGCGTCCGGAAAGCTTGATGAGCAGCACCGGACCCACTTTGATGCCGCCCAACTCAAGTCCGGCAAATGCTCCTGCGATTAGATGGCCCGCTTCATGCACCGCAAGCGAAAGGTACAAACCCACGAAGAAAAGAAGCGGATTGAGAGCCGGCCACTTACCGAAAATCTTATGATCTTCCCCGTAGCCGATTCCAGTCCCGATCGCCACGCAAACGAGCCACAATATGAGCCTGAACCAGAGACTCGGCTTGCGTAGCGCAGGCGGTTCGCTTTCCAGATCCAGAATGGGCGTATAGGAAGGCTGCTCCGGCATTGCGAAACAGCATAGCCGAAAACGTCAATGGAACGCTATAGACCGCCCAATCGCCGGGTCAGATCGTCGTGGTACACCGCAACGCCCGGATCGCGCTCGACCGCTGTCTCGTAATGCTTCCAAAAGCCGTTCGCTTCGCGTGAAGGCGACAGCAAGGCGCGTGTGTCAGTGATCAGCTGCTCGAAATCTTTTTCCTCTGCCGGCGGGTTCTTCGCCGCCAGTGTTTCGTCGATCTGCACCAGCAGCGTCGTAATCGGCCGCAGCCACGCAAAGCGCGCGTCGTTGATCAATAGCTGGAGAAAAGCGCTCGGCGAGGAGACTTTGCCATGCACGATCTCGTAAGCGGTTCGCTCCGAATCGAGCAACGCTTTGTGCAGCGCAAGCAGCACGTCGCGAACTTCCTTCAGCCTCCCGCGTGCATCCTGCGGCCCATTCGGCAAAGTGCCTTGGGGTAACTCCATTGCACCTTCAGGTTAGCGCGGCGGGTACGCTACGACAACGGTTTGAGCTCGCCCAGCACGGTCGGAATGAGCTCGCAAACTGTCGGGTGGATGTGCACCGCCCGCTTGAGCACTTCAAAGGGCGCCCCGGCATACATGGTGTCGAGAATGCAGTGGATCGCCTCGTCGCCGCCCACGCCCAGAATCGAGGCCCCCAGGATGTGCTGCGATTCCGCGTCCACCAGGATCTTCATAAAACCCTGCGACTCGCCTTTTTCCACTGCCCGCCCCACCTTCGACATCGGGCGCGTACCGATTAGCGCACGTCGCCCCGCGGCGCGCACTTCGTGTTCGGTCATTCCCGCGCGGCCCAGCGGTGGGTCAGTGTAAATCGCGTAGGCGGGAATGCGATCGGTCACCCGCCGCGTTTCGTCGTCGAGCAGATTGCCCGCCACGATCTCGAAATCGTTGTACGAGGTGTGAGTAAAAGCACCGCGCCCGTTGCAGTCGCCCAGCGCCCAGATTCCCTCCACGTTTGTCTCGAGCCGGTCGTTGACGCGGATGTAGCCGCGCTCGTCCGTTTCAACCCCGGCGCGATCAAGCCCGAGATCGTCCGTATTCGGCCGGCGGCCAATCGCGAGCAGCACATGCGAGCCGCGAATTTCCGGTTCGCCGGAGGCACAGTTCACATGCACCCGGACACCACTCCCATCGCGCTCGAGCCGCAGACAGTTCGCGCCGGTGCGAATCCGAATGCCCTCCGCCTCGAGGATCTCCGAAATGCTGCGCGAAACATCCTCATCTTCGTGTCCGACCAGGCGCTCACCGCGCTCCACGATTGTCACTTCGCTGCCGAAGCGCCGGAACATCTGCGCGAACTCGACGCCGATATAACTTCCGCCAACTACAACCAGGTGTTCCGGAAGAAAGTCGACATCCATCATCGAGCTATTCGTCAGGTAGGACACCTGATCCACGCCTTCGATCCCCCCGACGCTCGCGCGTCCTCCTACATTGAGGAAAATACGATCGGCCGTGAGTGCATCATCTCCCGTGCGCACCTCGCGGGCCGATTCGAAGCGCGCCTGTCCGGTGAAAACCGTGCAGTTTTTCATGCCGCGCAGCCAGCTCTCGATCCCGGTGCGCGATTTGCCGGAGATCTCGTCCTTGCGCTTCTTCACGGCCTTCATGTCCACCGCGATCGGGCCCGCACTCACGCCATATCCGGCTGCGCGCCGTGCCAGCTGGGCGGCGTAGGCGCTCGCGATCATCGTTTTGGTCGGAATACAACCGGTGTTCACGCAGGTGCCGCCGAAGAGCTTCCGCTCGATCACCGCGACCTGCATGCCCGCTGCGCTAAGACGTCCGGCAAGCGATGGACCCGCCTGTCCGGCACCGATTACGATTGCATCGAAGTGTCTTTTGGTCCCCGGCACGCGCCAGCAGAATAGCACTCAGCGCGAGACTCAGCTGTTGAGTTCGGTACAGATGTGGTCAGGGACGTAAATCGACTGTGCGCCGGATCGCGCAGCCGCGAGCATGCGTCTCGGGCACCGGCGCTGGACGCTCGTGTAACGCCGCTTCAATCGCGAGCCGCAGAGCGGGATCTTTGCTCCGGGCCGGATTCGGAGCGTCTTCGATGTATCCGTGATAACTGATCATCCCGTGCTTATCGATGACAAAGCTGTCGGGAGTCGCTACCGCCCCGAGCAGATCCGCGACTCTGTTTTCTCGATCCCGGTACACCGGAAAATCGTACTCCATGGCCTTGGCGTGCGCCTGGATCTCGGCAGCCGATTCATTCACATTCGAATCCAGCACAATGAAGTTCACTTGTTTACCGAATTGTTCGTACAGTGTGTTGATTCGAGCATTGAACGCATTCGAAATCGGGCAGCGCGCCGATACGAAAATGACCACCGTTGGTCGTCCCGCAGCTGAGCTGATCGACACCAGATTGCCCGCGGGCGCCTCAAGGGAAAATCCGTTAACCAGCTCTCGTTTCGTTTGTGCAACCAGAACAGTTGCCAGGCAAAGCGCCGATATGCATTTCCAATTCGTCGGAAAACATCCCATAAGTTCGCATTACCCCCGCAGCCACACCCTCGCCGTAACTCGTTAGGAGCTCGCGTTAGTAGACAGCAACTGATTGGCCATAAGAATGCTGCGGTCCGGGCGAAGTTCCGACTTATGAGAATTCGTGCGCTCTTACTTGCCCTGATTGGCTTGACTCATACCGTCCAGGCCGCCATCACAATTGATGCGAAGGTCGCAACCGATCAGTCGTCGGCCAGCAGCACAGTAACTTCTCCGGCTCTTTCGACCACCTCCGGCCAGGAGTTACTTCTGGCGTTTATTGCGACAGATTACTTACAAGGTGCGAATACGACTGTTACCAGCGTGAGCGGCGGCGGCCTGACCTGGCAGCTTGTCGGGCGTACAAATGTTCAAAGCGGCGATTCCGAGATCTGGCGCGCCTTTGCCCCGAGCGCGCTGAATGCTGTCTACGTCACGGCCACTCTTTCGCAATCTGTCATCTCGTCGATCACCGTGGTTAGTTTCGCGGGTGTGGATACCACCGGCACGAACGGCTCGGGTGCAATCGGTGCCGTCGCCAGCGCAAACGCGACCAAAGGAGCGCCTTCGGCCACTCTCAAAACGACTCGGAACGGCTCGCTGGTCTTCGGTGTCGGGAACGATTTCGACAACGCCACGGCCAGAACCCCGGGTACGAATCAGAGCCTGGTTCACCAGTTTCTGACCTCCGCCGGAGACACCTATTGGGTGCAGATGCAGAACAGTGCCATTGCCGCCAGCGCGACCAGCGTCTCGATTAACGATACGGCACCGACAGGTGACCGCTACAATCTCGAGATTTGCGAAATCCTGGCAAATACCACGACCACTCCGACCTGGAGCGCTTCCGGATCCATCACTCCGGCGAGTTCGGGAAGCGGCGCGACTCTTACACTGAGCGGAGCAGCCAGCGCCACCGTAACGGCGGATAGCTCCGGCAACTATAGCTTCAGCGGGCTCTCCAACGGCAGTTACACCATCACGCCCTCGAAGTCCGGATTTACGTTTTCGCCCGCTAGCGAGCCTATTACGATCAGCGGAGCTAACCAGACCGGCATTGACTTCGCGGCGCAGCCTCTTCCCACCTGGAGCGTTTCCGGTACCGTCTCGCCGGCTGCGAGCGGGTCGGGTACAACGATGATGCTGACCGGAGCCTCGAGCGCCGCGGCTACCGCCGATTCCTCCGGCAATTACTCGTTCACCGGGCTGACAAATGGAAGTTACACCGTCACCCCGAGTAAGGGCGGCTATACCTTCACGCCGACTCAGCAGGGAGTTACTGTCAATAGCGCGAATGTAACCGGCGTGAACTTCAGCGCCTCGGCTTCTTCCAATCTGATTACAATCGATGCCCAGGTGAGTAAAGATCAGACCAGCGCAAGCGCCACCGTAACTACACCTAGCTTTTCTACCAGTGCTGGCAACGAATTATTGCTGGCGTTCGTTGCTACGGACTATCTCGGAGGTGCGAATACCTCCGTCCAGTCCGTCACCGGCGGCGGTCTCACCTGGGTGCTCGTCGGAAGAACCAACGTGCAAAGCGGAGATTCGGAGATCTGGCGCGCCTTTTCCGCAGTGCCGCTGAGCTCAATATCGGTCAGCGCGACGCTATCGCAATCCGTCATGTCCTCAATCACCGTGGTGAGTTTTTCCGGTGTCAACACGTCGGGAAGCAACGGTTCCGGCGCAATTGGCGCCGTCGCAAGCGCCAGTGCGACAACCGGAGCACCAAGTGCCAGCCTGACCACGCTCGACTCTAACTCCATGATCTTCGGCGTGGGCAATGATTTTGATAACGCGATTGCTCGCACACCCGGCGCAAACCAGACGCTCGTGCATCAGTATTTGAGCTCGGCCGGCGACACCTATTGGGTGCAGAAGCTGAACAACCCGGTTCCCGCGGGCGGAACGAAAGTTACCATCAACGACACCGCTCCTACCACGGATCGCTACAATCTCACCATCTGTGAAATAATCGCCGGCTCCGGCACGGGCGTTATTCCCGTGGCGCCCACCGTGACAATGACTTCGCCGAGTTCCGGTACGGTTGCGGGAACCGTAACCGTCTCAGCCAATGTCACCGATAATGTCGCCATAACCAGCGTTCAATTCTTGCTGGACGGTTCCCCGCTTGGTTCGGCGCTCACCACTGCGCCGTATTCGATGAGCTGGAACAGCGCGACAGTAAGCGATGGAAGTCATACGCTAGCCGCTCAGGCCGTAAACAGTGCGAATCAGGGCACGACCTCTTCGCCAGTCAATATCACGGTGAATAACTCCGGCAGCGGATCGCTTATTGGCAGCTGGTCTTCTCCAGTTTCTTTGCCCGCCGTTGCGGTCAATCTTATTCTGCTGCATAACAACACGATCCTCTTCTATCAGGATGGGCAGACCCCCACGGTTTGGGACTACATCCACAACACATTCACCAGCGTACCCTTCAACAATGCCGATCTTTTCTGCTCGGGCGCCGCTCTGCTCGCCGATGGCCGGGTATTCGTAGCCGGCGGTTACAGCGATCAGTCCGATCCAATCGGGATCGCCAACGCCGAAATCTTCGACCCGAGTAATAATACCTGGACAGTCGTTCCGAACATGAAATACAAGCGCTGGTATCCAAATGTGCTGACTTTATCCGATGGGCGCATGATGGTTACCGCCGGCTGGCAAACAACCGCTCACAGCAATGCCGGGATTTCGGAAATTTACAATCCTTCGACAAATACTTGGACGCAACTTACAAACGCCAATAACCCGTTTGAGACTTACCCGTTCCTGTATCAAATGCCGGATGGACGTGTGATCCACATTGGCGGCTCGGAATACGCGACCGATACCGACATTCTCGACATCAACGCCCAAACCTGGACTGTCGTCGACTCGAACGTTGTAGATGGCGCCAGCGCAACCATGTATGCTCCGGGCAAATTTATGAAGGCAGGTACGGCAACTGACAGTCAGGGCGGTTCGGGACCGGTCACTAATACCACTTATGTACTCGATATGACCCAGAACTCGCCCGCCTGGAAGCAGACTGCCTCGATGGCCTATAACCGTAGCTTCCTGAATCTCACCATGCTTCCCGACGGTACAGTGCTGGCCACCGGCGGCGAAACCGACCGCAATGGCGGCAACATTGCCAACGCCGTCTACGCCGCTGAACTCTGGAATCCACAGACTATGACATGGAGCACACTAGCTTCGATGCATACGCCGCGCGAGTACCATGGAACGGCGCTCCTTCTTCCCGATGGCCGTGTTCTCGAATCCGGTATGGGTGCCGATTTTGGCAACGTCCCCAACGAATTGAGCGCAGAATTCTTCTCCCCGCCCTATCTCTTCAAAGGTGCGCGTCCGACAATTACGTCAGCGCCCACCGAGTGGACTTACGGAAGCAACTTCACCGTAGTTACTCCCGATGCTGCCAGTATCGCGAAAGTGGCTCTAATCCGCACCGGAGCAGTAACTCACTTCTTCGATGAAAATGAGCGCTACCTGCCGCTATCCTTCCAGGCCGGCAGCGGGCAACTTACTGTTACTGCGCCAGCCAACGCGTATCTGGCACCTCCCGGCTACTACATGTTATTCATCGTGAATAACGCGGGTGTCCCGTCGGTAGCTCCGTTCGTGCATTTCGCCGGAAACTAACTGGCAGCCCTGGATAGAGCCGGAGCTTACGAACCAAGCTCCGGCTTTCCGCCATCCCGCATCAGCCGAGCTGTAACTCAATCTTTGTAACGGAAGCGGCCGGGAACTCAGTTTGAAACGAACGATCCTGCACCTGTACCGAAATTTTATTCGGCACTACCGCTTTCTGATCTTCAAACGTATTGTGCGCGTGAATGTCGGAGGCATGCAGAACCATACCCTGCGCCGATGTAATGCGCCCGCCATTGACTGAAATCTGACTCGTCCGCGGCGCATCGACACTCGAATTGACCACGGTCAGCGTCAGCGCCTTACCCTTAAGAGAAGCAGATCCATTCAACCCCCACAAGCCTTCGGCCGCGCGCGGAGCCGAGAAATTCGCGCGTACCGCCTGGGCGCCCTGATGCGCCGCATACATCTCAAATACGTGATAGTTCGGCGTCACCCAGAACTTATCTTCGTGCGCCAGAAACAGCGTATTGATATTGTTAATCAACTGTGCGCAGTTAGCCATCATGACCTTCTCCGGATGCCGGTTGAAACAATCGAGGGTCAGCGCCGTCGCCACCGCGTCGCGCATCGTGATCTGTTGGCCGAATAAGTGAGTCGGATCGATTTCCGTACCAGCCCGGTACCAGGGTCCGTATTCATCCACTACCAGCTTCACGCGGTGCACGCGATCGTATTCGCCCATAATGGCCCAGTTATCGAGAATGATCTGCTCCATGAAATTCGCGCTGCGCAACAACTCGTACCACTCTGCCGGCCCAAACTCGAGCGCTCCGCCTTTAGAAACACGCGAATAGTGGTGAACCGACCAGCCCCGAAAATGCGGATTATGATAAGCCCGCGGCGGGGTGAAGATCTGGGAAAAGAATCGACGCGTCCAGTTCATGTCATTATCGTTCGGACCGGCTGCGATGAAGCACAGGTCCTGACCATATTCCGGCACCCAGGTCGTAAAGCGACGAAATTCCGAGGCGTAATCCTCTGGCGCGAAGTTCCCGCCGCATCCCCAGCTCTCGTTGCCCACGCCCCAGTAGCGAACATGAAACGGCTCAGTGTAACCGGCCGCTTCGCGCATGCGCGCATAACTCGTCGAACCCGCGGGCGAGTTGCAATATTCAACCCAGTGGTCGAAATCAAGCGCCGGCAGGCTGCGCAGATTCGCCGCCAGATAAGGTTCCGCTCCGACAAGCTTGCAGAAATGCGCGAATTCGTTCGTGCCAAATTCGTTCGTTTCGAAAACCTGCACGCCTTTTTCGTGCAGCCGCTTCAGATCCGGATCCACCTCCCAAAAATTCGTTCGCGCCGGTCTCTTACCAGCGGGCCCGATTCCGTCCTTCCAGTCGTAGCTATCCGCGAAACACCCGCCCGGCCAGCGAATGACAGGCGCCTTGATTCGCTTCAGCGCGTCGATAAGCGAATTGCGGATGCCATCTGTATTCGGAATCCGCGAATTGCGTCCCACCCAGACCCCGTCATAAATCACGCCGCCGATGTGTTCCGTAAAATGGCCGTAGATATTCGGTGAAATCTCGCCGAGCGGCTCATTCGGAAAGACCTCGATCGAGCTGTCCGCCTGTTGGGCGCGTGCGGGAATGCGAGTTAGTAACGCGGCGCCCGCGGCCGCCATGGTGTGGAGAAAATCGCGACGTAGCATGCTGGTATTTATAACCCGTAGCATTTCACAAGCACTTTTTAACGCGGAAACGTTCCGAACCCGCGCCCATCGAGCACAAGGATGACAATGCTGGCAGCTCGCTATTTAGGTCCGAACCGGCTCGAGCCGGTCGAGGTTCCCGCTCCCTCGATCGAGACCGGAGATGCGCTCGTCCGAATTAAGGCGTGCGGCTTCTGCGGCTCCGATATCGGCATCGTTTCCGGCGTTCATCCGCGTGCCAGAGCACCGCTCACGATCGGCCATGAATGCTCGGGCATAGTCGCCGAGATCGCCGCGCCCGGAACCGATCTCGCGCCCGGGGATTCCGTGGTGGTCTTTCCACTCATCACCTGCGGCCAATGCAACGCCTGCCGGACCGGCTTTTCACACGTCTGCAGCCGTCTCCGGCTCTATGGGTTCGATGCAGAAGGCGGCATGGCCGAATTTCTGCGAGTGCCCTCCGCGAGTCTCCTCAAGCTGCCGCGCGACATGCCGCATGAAATCGGTGCATTGATCGAGCCGCTCGCCGTAGCCGTTCATGGGCTGAATCGTGCCTCCTGGACGGAAGGCGCGCTGGCTGTTGTGATTGGCGCCGGACCCATCGGTCTTCTTACAGCACTCGTGGCTCGTGCGCGCGGCATCCGGCGCGTGTTGATCAGCGATGTGCTCGATTCGCGTCTTGCATTAGCGCGCGACATCGGTCTCGAAGCGCTGCCCGCCCGCAGTCTCAAAGCATCAGTCGACGATCTCACCAACGGCGAAGGTGTCGAGCTTGTCCTCGAATGCGCCGGAACCGCTGCTACGGCCCGTACAATGACGGACCTCGCCCGTCCTCGCGCAACCGTTGTCAACGTGAGCGTCTTCAAGAAGCCCGCCGAAGTCGATCTGCAGGCCATCAATTTCAAGGAATTGACGCTCGCCGGGACTCGTGTCTATGAGCGCCGTGATTTCGAGACCGCCATCGCGCTCGCAAAGGATCTGCCGCTTCAGAAACTGATCAGCAACAGTTTTCCGTTGCAGCAGGTCAGCGAAGCGTACGCGCGTTTTGCAGCGGGCGAAGGCTGTAAATTCCTGATCCGCCCCGGCGGCTAATCGAGTGCTTCCGGCTCAATGCGAGCGGCTTGCCCGCTCTGCTTTTTCTGCCAGTATTTGCGAACCCAGGCTTCCCAGCTCTTGCCGGCCGCTGTATCGCGCCCGCTGAAAACTAGTCCGGCGATCTCAGAAAACGGAATGCTCTGCCGCGGCGAGCCATCCGCCGGCAGAATCCGCACCAGCGATGCCTCTAAACTCGCGCCCTGCTTGCGATCGAAGACGTAACCCTCAACCTTACGGCCGTCCTTGCGCGTAATCGTTACATCGCCGCGATAATCAAACGCCTTTTCGAGCGCCTCGCGGATCTCGGTCTCGCTCGCAAGCTCCGGAACCCAGCCCTGCAGTTGTTCGTGCGTAAAGCCGGGAACAACTTCCAGCTCTTCAAAATTCGAACCCGCAGCGTTCATGCGCGCGTCTCGTCGGCCGTCTTGATCTGCACCAGCGGATTGTAGGAGTGCACCGGCTTGTACTCTTCGTTCAGCAGAGCCTTCGCATCTTCGTCTCTATACGTGCTGAAGAGCGAAGCCTTGGCCATCGCGAAGAAGCCTTTCAGCGAGCCAAAGCCGTAATTCACTGCCGAAGCCTCGTAACCGCTGTGCACCATGCAATTCGCGCATTTCGGATTGCCCGATTCGGCGCCATAGCCGGACCAGTTCGTCTCCGCCATCAGCTCCTGGAATGTATCGGCGTAACCATCCTGCAGCAGATAGCATGGTTTTTGCCATCCGAACACGTTGTAAGTCGGCATGCCCCACGGCGTGCAGCTGAAGTTGCGCTTACCCATGAGGAATTCGCCGAATAGCGGCGACATGTTGAACTTCCAGTGCTTCTTACGATTGGAGAGGATGGCGCGGAAGAGACGCCGCGTCCGGGCGCGTCCCATGAAGTGCTGCTGATCGGGCGCTTTGTCGTAGGAGTAGCCGGGCGCAATCATCATGCGCTCCACTCCGAGCGACATCATCTCATCGAAGAACTTGCGCACGCTGTTCGGGTCGGCGCCGTCGAAAAGCGTAGTGTTCGTCGTAACCCGGAAGCCCCGCGCAATGGCTGCCTTGATGCCTCGGACGGCCGCATCGTAGCCACCCTCCCGGCACACCGAAAAATCGTGGTGTTCACGCTCGCCATCCACATGGACCGAAAACGCAAAATACTTACTCGGTTTGAACAGGTCGAGTTTTTCTTCGAGCAGCAACGCGTTGGTGCAAAGATAAATGTACTTCTTGCGCGCGATCAGCCCCTCGACGATCTCTGCAATTTGCGGATGCATCAGCGGCTCGCCGCCAGGAATCGCAACCGACGGGGCGCCGCATTCTTCCACCGCTTTGAAACACTCTTCGGGCGTCAGCTGGCGCTTCAACACATGTGCCGGGTATTGAATCTTTCCGCATCCCGCGCATGCCAGATTGCAGCGAAAGAGCGGCTCGAGCATGAGTACCAGCGGATAGCGCTTACGGCCGCTCAGTCTCTGGCGGAGCACGTAGCTCACCATGGTCCACATTTCGGAAGCGGAAACACTCATACAGGAAGCGAGATACCTTTATGGTACCGGACGGCCCACCCGAAATGCCGTCAATTCCTGCTCAATCCCGGCTGGCGACCGTCCTTGTTCGGTCGCTCAGCCGTCCTTCTCCTCGCGTTCCGGGCGCTTACTTGGTCTGAGTATCGCCGCCGTATTCGCTAAGTTTGCTGGTGAAAACATCCGAACCCGCCGGCGCCGGCACCGCTCCGGTCAGAATCTGTTTACTCGTAACGTCGCTGCCATACAGCGCCTTATCCACATCGGTATCGGCACGCAGCGTCCCTCCTTGCAGCGAAATGCCACCAAATACTCCGCGCGAGCGTGACCACGAAAGAATGTCGGCGCGCATGGTCGCGTCCGTCTGCGCCGTGGTGTCGCGGCCCACCGGACCCGCCGCCGCCGAAACCTCGCCGCCGAGCGTGAACTTGCTCGCCAGGAAACCGTCCATGCCTTTCTTGCTCATGACGAGCATCACCAGGTCGGTTTCCGCCCCGCCAATCTGCAGCCCAAATCCGCCGCCTTCCACGCGCAGTGCTGCTGGCCCAGTCCAGCCGCCCGCCTCCTTCCGGCACGAAGCAAATCCGCGGCCGAATTTCGCTGAGAACACAAACCCGGCCTTCTTCATGCTCGGTATCACCACCACGCAATACGCTTTGTGAAAGAGATCGTTCGGAATCGACTTGTCGGGAGCCGCCATAATCTCGGTGAGCACGTCCGCCGATGCCTTCAATCGCGCCGTCGCTTCGTCGGTCGCCGCCGCCGAAAGCAATCCCGCTCCCAAACCCGCCAGAATCAAACATTTTGAAAAGAATTTCATGAGAAACGCCTCCTTTGTGGGCCGTCCGAATATAGATCGTTGCCGGCGCGCGAATCTTTCATTTGCTGATCGTTATGCTTGTCACAAGATCCATGCGGTGGGCGATTGCGTTGCTGGCGGCGAGCGCGCTGGCTCAGACTTTCTCATTCGAGCCTGCCCGGCCCCTCCAGGGCGAAGTACTGAAAGTCTACGGGCCGGATGCGCCCGGCAGCGCGCGTCTCAACAGCAAGACCATTCGCCTCTTTCCGCAGCCCGACGGGCGCTCTTTCGGCCTCATGCCCGTCGGCGTTTTGACCAGACCGGGTGTTTACCAGCTCGAATGGCTCGATGAGAATGGCGCTTCAATTCATCGCGAGAGCCTAACCGTCGCCAGCGCACATTTCAGAAAACAGAACATCGTTCTGAACCAGACACTCTCGAAGCTGCACGCGACTCCCGAAGAGCGCAGCGCCGTAGCCGCGTTTCTCGATACCGTTTCCGCCGAGCGCTTCTGGCACGAGCCGCTCGAGCCGCCTGTTCCGGGTTGTCTGACTTCGCCCTTCGGCGTCATGCGCCTGCACAACGGCAAGCCGACAGGTGATTACCATGCCGGACTCGATCAGCGCGGCGCTTTCGGCAGCCCGGTGCACGCCATCGCTGCCGGAACCGTGAAAATCGCCGAGCCATTTAGTCTGCGAGGCGGCACGGTGGCCCTCGACCACGGCCAGGGTCTCGAGTCCATTTACCTCCATCTTTCGCGCTTCGCCGTCAGCCAGGGCCAGCAGGTCAGACAAGGAGATGTGATCGGCTACATCGGCTCTTCGGGCCGCTCTACAGGTCCTCACCTCCACTGGACGCTTTACGCCAGCGGCGAACCAATCGATCCCCTGCAGTGGGTGAAGCTTTCTCCGTGCCCCGCCACCAGCAGTATCAGACGGGGCTCGCCATCCCGCTAGTAGTACGTCCTTGCCCGGTCGTCACCTTGCGCTCAAAAGCGGTCGCCGGCTCGATCCGTTTTCCGTCGCGCAGTGTCTTCACATCCCGCATCGGCGGTTGACCGAAAAACCGGCTGTACTCGCGGCTGAACTGGCTTACGCTCTCGTAGCCAACTTCGTAGGCTGCGTTCGTGGCATCGATGCCCTCCATCAGCATGCGCTGCCGTGCTGCCTGCAGCCTAAGCTGCTTCTGATATTGCAGCGGGCTCATCGTTGTTAAGGCCCGGAACTGATGATGCAGCGTCGAAACGCCCATGCGCGCCACGTTCGCCAGTTCCTGCATGTGCAGCGGCTTGGTGTAATTTGCTCGCAGCCACGCGATGGCCCGCGCCGTTCGATTGCTGAGTTCGCCTCTGGTGGCAATTGCTCGAAGCCGCTCTCCCTGCGGCGTCCGCAGCACGCGATAAATCATCTCGCGCTGGATCAAAGGGCTCAGAAACGGTATGTCTTCCGGCGTATCGACAAGTTTGATCAACCGTAGAGATGCCTCTAGCAATCCGATGCTGGTCTCGCCGATCGCCAGGCCCCTCGAATCCGACAAGCGTTCGGGTTCCGGCAGGTCTTCGCGGCTCAGGACCTCTTGCACCATTGACATATCAAGCCGCAGAAGCATCGAAAGCAGCGGCTTCTGTTCCGATGCCTCGACGATCTGGCTTTGCACCGGAACATCAATCGACGAGAGAAGAAACGACGATTCGTCGCAAAGGTACTCATGCCCGCCGAGCTGAATCAGCTTCCGGCCCTGCACAAATACCGTCAGGCTGGGCTCGTACGTCGCGCGATAGCAGACGCTCGGAGCCGTGCGCCGGAAAAGCAGGAGGCCGGCAATCCCCGTCCGATGTTCACCATGCGTCGGCGCATGCGCGGCGATCCCCTGCGCCAGCGCCATTCGCATTTCGCTAACGCTCTGCTCCGGTATCTGCGCCGGTCTTGTTGTCGCCATCGGCTTTTTTCGGGCTTCTTTTTCAGACTACTCCCCGAACTCCTCCAAGAGTGCCTGGAATAGCGCCTCCGGGCAGGATCAGGCAAACAATCGGCAGGATCAGATAAGCGCGAGCGTACCGTTTACCGTTACGTTGGAAACGCGAGGACTTGGAGCAGGTGAAAATCAGCGTTGCGATCTCTGTACTGCTGCTCATCGCCGCAATGTCTTCCGCTCAGGAGCAAGCCTCCGTCGGGGCGAACAAGCTCGCCGGCGCATGGCGGCTCTCCTGGCTCGAGCGGCCCACCCCCGATGGTCAGGTGCAAAGGATCGATTGCAGCGGAATCTTCATCTTCACGCCGGATGGTCACGCGTCCGTTCAGGTCATGGAGCGTCGTCCCGAAGCCCAGCCCTCTTCCTCGCCCCAGCAATATTCGGCCGGCGGTTACGAAGCATCCTGGGGCACTTACACCGTCGACGAGCGTGCTCACACATTCACCTTTCACATTCAGGGCGCACTCGTGCGATCTCTCATTGGAAAAGACCTCCCGCGCGCCTACCAGCTGACAGGCAACGAACTGATCGTCAAGTCAACTCGCCCCGAGGAGCACTGGCGAGTAGCTTGGCAGCGCTACTGAGAACGATATGACTCATTCCAATACGCAACACTCAGCACTTACGCCGCAAGATATTCAGGCCGTCTCCCCGGCGCTTGCAACGTACACGCAGAAGGCCGTTACGGAACGTCTTTGGAACCGGCCCGAGCTGTTGCGCCGCGATCGCAGCCTGATCACGGCCGCCGCCCTGATCGCGCGCCTCCAGACAATCGGCGTGCCGCACTACTTCAACGTCGCCCTCGACAGCGGAGTCACGCCCGCCGAACTGTCGGAACTCGTGCTGCAGCTGGCCTTCTACGCGGGATGGTCTTCCGCTCTCTCCGCCGTTCCCGCCTTGCAGCAGATCTTCGCTGAGCGCGGCATCGGCACCGACCAGCTTCCCGAAATATCGCCGCGTCTGCTTCCCTTGAACGAGCAAGCCGAGGCTCAGCGCGCCACTGCCGTCGAACAGAACTTCGGTGCCGTCGCGCCCGGCGTAGTCGAGTACACGACGGAATTACTGTTTCGCGATCTGTGGCTTCGGCCCGCTCTGGCGCCCCGCGATCGCAGCCTCATTACCGTCAGCGCGCTGATCGCCTCCGGCCACGTCGCGCAAATCACCTACCATCTGAACCGCGCGATGGACAACGGCTTGAGCCAGTCGCAGGCCTCCGAAATGCTCACGCATCTGGCATTCTACGCCGGTTGGCCGTCTGTGTTTTCCGCCCTTCCCATCGTGAAGGAGATCTTTCAGAAGCGTTCCGGGACAGCTGCTCAGAAAACATCCTAATCATGCAAAAACGCAAACTCGGAAACAGCGCTCCGAATGCGCTGGAAGTTTCGGCTCTCGGCCTCGGCTGTATGGGCATGAGCTGGTCCTACGCTCCCATACCCGACCGGAACGAGATGATTGCTCTCCTGCGCGCTGCGGTCGAGCGTGGCATTACGTTCTTCGATACGGCCGAAGTCTATGGTCCGCATACCAATGAGGAACTGGTCGGAGAAGCGCTCGCACCGTTTCGTGGTCGACCCCGAAGTACCCATCGAAGACGTCGCCGGTGCCGTCAAAGAGCTGATCCAGGCGGGCAAGGTCAAGCACTTCGGCTTGTCGGAAGCCGCCGCACAGACCATCCGGCGCGCCCATGCGATTCAGCCCGTCACGGCTCTCCAAAAGCGAGTATTCGCTCTGGTTTCGCGAGCCCGAAAAAGAAGTTCTGCCCACGCTCGAAGAGCTCGGCATCGGCTTCGTTCCTTTCAGTCCGCTGGGCAAGGGATTTCTAACCGGGAAGATCGACGAAACAACAACCTTCGAGAGCGGCGATTTCCGCAACATCGTCCCGCGCTTCAATGCGGAAAACCGCAAAGCCAACCACGCGCCGGTCGAACTGCTGCACGAAATGGCAAAACGCAAGAACGCCACGCCGGCCCAGATTGCGCTTGCCTGGTTGCTGGCTCAGAAGCCCTGGATTGTTCCCATTCCCGGCACTACCAAACTCCACCGCCTCGAAGAAAACATCGGAGCTGCGGCGGTCGAACTAACTCCCCGCGATCTCGCCGAAATCGAACGCGCAGCTTCCCGGATCACGGTACAAGGCGCTCGCTATCCCGAGCATCTGGAAAAAATGAGCAACCGCTAAGCGGCACAAACAGCAAGGCGCCTACCAGCAGCACCAGCGAGAGCACCACTTGGCTCACCAGCAGTACGCCTCGTAGTCCGAACTGCTGGCCCATGGGCTGGCGTATGAGGCGGCCCCGCCCCGATCGCCAGCCAGCGGCGAACCCATCGATCCGCTGCACTGGGTGAAGCTTTCTCCGTGCGCCGTATCGGCGGGTGACCGAAAAACCGGCTGTACTCGCGGCTGAACTGCTTACGCTCTCGTATCCAACTTCGTAGGTCACCTTCGATTTACGCAACCGCATCACAATCCTCGTTTGGTAATCTGGCAAAGACATCAGCAGCCGCGCCCCGCACCTCCTTTTGATGCTCAACAGTTTCCTGCGTGGTCTTAAAAGCCGCGCGTTTTTCCAACCTATGGGCTTGGCGGCGCTCTTTTTCGCGCTTCTGCTGGTGCGCCGCTCAGCTCAGCTGTTTCATCCGCAGATTTGGGCTGAAGACGGCGGCCAAGTCATCCTAGGCTTCATTCAACATGGCTGGAGATCGTTTGCGCTCCCGGTCAACGGTTATTTGAATACCAGTTCCAAACTCATCATGGGCTCATCGCTCATGCTGAGCAGCCTCTACTGTCCCCTCGTCAGCACACTGCTCGTATGGCTGTTCATCATAGGCGTCTGCTGCGCGATTGCCCTGTGCCCAACCTGGCTGCCCGCGCGCCCTCTCATCGCTATTGCGACGCTGCTTGTCCCTTGCGATCCAGAAGTGTTCGGCATCCCTCTTTACGCGTTCTGGTGGGCCAGTCTGTTATTGTTTCTCGTCGTTCTATGGAGTGAGAAGTCTTCCGACATCAAGTGGCGACTGACATTTGTCCTCGTAGGAGGCCTTTCTAGTCCGATTATTTTCCTTATCACTCCTTTCCTCCTCATTCGATCTCTGGTACTGACGCCTAAGAGGCGAGAACGGGTCATCCTGGCAGCTGCCGTGATCTGTTGTTTCATTCAAAGCCTCATGCTCCGTAAAACCGACGTCAGAGGAATCACAAAGCTCTCCAGTCTCCGTCTGATTCTGCCTAAATTCCTGGGCTCGTATATCGCCGGCAACATTCATCACGTCTCGGACAAAACCCTGTGGTTCACCGCTGGGATCGTACTATCTTTACTGCTCGCCACTCTGCCTTTCGTTGCGAGACAACTCAAGTACTGGTTTCTTCTCGGTCTATGGCTGGGAGCGATGTTCTTCTCAGCGGCGCGCGTCGATCTTAATGTCATACACCCGCAGCTTGCTGGCCCTAGGTATTTCTTTTTTCCCTTCGTACTTCTATCCTGGTTCGTCATCTCAGTTCTCTTTGAATGCGATTCCAAACCGCTCCAGTTGGCCTGCGCTGCCCTGCTTACAGCTGCACTTCTGAACACTTTGCCTGTGTTATCGCGCAAGCACAGCGATTTCCGGTGGGCCGATCATCTGGTAAGTAGCAGCCATTTCGATCACTACCAATTGCCGTTTACCTCCAACGGATATAACACTTGGTACTTGTTCCTTGATCGCGCTGAATCGCAGAAGCTTCAGAACTGGGGTCTCATCAACGCGCACTCTTGGCCAGCGCCAAAGAAGACATTTCCATACCGAATCATCTCGGTTGATGCAAACGCACTCGCAACTTTGAGCTCCGTAGACAAGCGCCTACTTTCCACTTCCTGTATCGTCGACGACAGTTGGCGCGGAAAAGACTATGACCGCAGCAAGTATCCTGGTTTAACGGTGATCGGCTCCGTACGCACAGGAGATGCTGACCAGGGAACGTTAACCGTTCGCTTACATCGCGGCGACCGCGTCTTGTTCCGCACAGGACCGGCCGTAGCGCACCAAAATATCTCAGTCCGGAACGTCCGTGGGTTTTTCGATTACGCCCCGAGCGCACCGGACTGGATCCTTCTGGAATTTTCGAACGATTTGCTTCCGGATGAATTCACCGTCGTCTTCTCCGACAAAAGCTCCTCCTTTGGCGAATGGTCCGCGGCCGCCCTGCGCTCCTCGCCCTAGATCCCACCGATTGGCGCGTTCACTCAGCCCTTTCTGGCTTTGATTAACGTGACGCTATGGACCCTCCCTCGCGCGGCTGGCTCGAGGGAGGTTTGTCGAAATCTCCACGCACGCGCGTGCGCTGGAAATTCAGCGAAGAGATGCGATCCTGTCCTTAATGCGTTGGCAAACCAAGTCTGGGCACGAGCACGATATGCAAACTGAGCCCGAGGCGTTCGCTGCGAGGCTTGCTGCTTTTGGGAAACGTTTTAATCAATCGTCTGCGATCGGCAGAGACCCCCTTGGTCTCTTGCTGATGCTTGGTCTTGGCGGGTGGGCGGTCGCCAATTGCCTGCTTACAATTCGCCGTATCATCCGAGATTACAATCCACTCCCCATTTGGGATTACTGGCGGGTTGTGCAGCACTTGCCGCAGTACCGAGCCCTTGATATATCAGTTCTCTGGCAGCAACATAACGAGCATCGGATCGTTTTCCCCGAGATTGTTTTCGCGCTTGACATGACGAAGCTCGGCGGACATCAATATTTGCCGCTTGTGGTGAGCTTCCTCTGCTATGCCGCGTTGTGGATGCTGCTCGCCAGCAGCTTTGTGTCGGATCCCTCCGTGTCGAAGCGGCTGCGTGTGGCTGGCCCTCTATTGGCCGCCGTCGTAATGTTTTGGGAAGGCAGTTCAGTTTCGCTCGGCAACACGTTCTTATTGCAATGGTCCATGGCACAGTGCGCAGTTCTGCTCGCCTTGTGGTTACTGGCACAGGGCGGAGCGAAGCCGAAGGCCTCTGTTCTTTCGGGAACGATTGCCGCGGCGGTAGTCGCGACGTATTCAAGCGGCAACGGCATGGCGATCTGGCCCATTCTGATCGTTGGCGCCATTCTGTTGCGCATGCGCGTGCGCGCGCTGGTCATTCTGTGCATCGCGGCAGCTTTCTCGATCGGGGCATATTTCATCGGGTATCGTTCGCTGCACGAGATCAATCCGATGTTGATCATTCAGCATCCGTTTTATACGCTGGGATTCATTTGCTCCTACCTGAGTATGCCGGCGGGTGCGCTCGGACAGCCCGATATCGCGCTCTGCTTTGGTGCCTTCAATCTGGCGCTGTTTCTATTTACGTTTCAAAGAACCTGCAGAAACAAATTGATTGCGACCACACCAGGTCTCGCATTTTTCGGCTATTTCTTTTTTACTTTGGCCACCGCCGCGCTAACCGCAGCCGGACGCATGAATACCGCGGACCCCAAATTCCTGGCAGCACTGGCAGCCCGCTATGTGTCGCTTCCCTTAGTGAACTGGGCAGTACTCGTCCTCGTGCTGCTATGGCTTTCGGCGAAGCTGAAATGGCAAACATTGACCCCGGAAGCGCTCGGCGTTATGACCTTCCTGTGCCTTCTGGGATTGACGCATGCCCTGCGACCTTGGGTAAGCGGAAACGGATCGTTTAACGCGGATAAACAGGTCGCAACCGTAAGCGTGGAGAACGGCCTTGACGATCCGGCTCTGGATGGCAAGTTATATGGCGATCCGCATTTTGTTCCATTGATGCTGCCGCGTCTGCAGCACGATCATCTGGCGATTTACTCGGGTTTTGAACCGATGAGCTGGCTCGGCAAGAATGCCTGGACAATTTTTAAGCGCTGCAACGATCATCAGGCCGGGAATGTAGCCGGTATGTATCCGGTACTGGGCGGAACGGAAATAGTAGGCGTAACGCCTTCCAGGTCAGGCGGAACCCGGGTAGTTTTTGTGGACGAAACGGGGCGCGTGGTGGGTATCGGAGAAAGAATTACGGCTGGCGTCCCTGCCGTGCTCCGTTCGGCTGAATTGCACCGGATGCAGCCGTGGGCAGGCTTCGTCAATGCGAAATTCGGTAGCCGGAAACTCTCGACATATTTGGTGAGGGATGAGTATCTCTGTCCACTCGCCGAATCACGCTCTATTCCGACTGCCATGCTGACAACGGCGGAAAAGACAGGCACTCCCATCGCGAGTGTTCATTGGACCGGTTCGGGATGGAAGGATAATGCGTTGCCGCCTATGATTGACCTGCCGAATGCTACGGGCGGACCGTTTCTCTCAAGCTGGAATGGTTCAGATCAAAGTACAGGCGAGATCATATCTTCAGAAATCACAGCTCCGGCCGATCGCTGTGTCGTGCTCCCAATCGTGCATGGTCCTTCGATTGTGAATTTATCCGTGCGGATCGCGTATTCGGGAGGAGTGCAGGAGGTTCCACTCCGCCCGGACGATACGGACTGGACATTCTGGCAGATCCGTTTGCCGTCAGAGGTGAATCGATTTACGATAAGAGCAACCGACCACGGGGTGGGCTGGGGACAGTGGCTCGGCATTGGCGGTCCGAGGACGTGCAAGTAGATGAAACACGCCGGATTACACCAGCGGGCCTGACGAAAGAAGTCTCCTTCTATCCGGTTTCAGGCGCCATAAACGATCGGATCCCATCATCGGCGCACGGGCGTGCCGCCACCATCCGGACCGAACCGCGCGCACAGCAGTTATTCCTGACGCAGCGCCTCCACCGGTTCCACATGAGCCGCACGCCACGCCGGAACCGTGCTCGCAATCAGCGCAATCGCCACCAGTCCGCCAATCGCCACTGCAATCGCCAGCGGATCGTACGGCTTGAGTCCATACAGCAGCGTGCTGGCCGTGCGAGCAGCAGCCAGCGTGAGGACGCATCCGGCCCCTAGTCCCGCGCCGAGCAGCAGCAGCGCCTCTTTGAGCACCAGCCGCACAATGCCCGATCGATCGGCGCCCAGCGCGATGCGAATGCCAATCTCGCTCTGCCGCCGCGCCACCATGTAGGAAATCACGCCGTACAGACCAACCGTCGCCAGCACCGCCGCCAGGAATCCGAAAAAGCCCGAGAGCCGGGCCATCAGCCTTTCGCGCAGCAGCGAGTCTTCGATCTCATTCCGGAATGCCTGAAACTCGAACGCAAGCGAGCCGTTGGTCTCGAGCATCGTACGCCGCAGCTCCGGCAACAGCGCGCCTAGAGGCACATTCGAGCGAATCAGATAACTCATGTTGATATCCGCTTCCTTGTCCTGCGAGGCGGCCACGAATGCCACCGGCTCAAACGGCGCGCGCATATCGCGATACTTCGTGTTCTTCACGACACCCACGATCTGATAAACATCCGCCTGCTCGCCGCGGTTCGGTGTGGTGCGGAACGCAGCTCCTATCGGATTGGAGCGTCCTAGATACCGCCGGCAGAATTCTTCGTTGACGATCGCAACGTTAGGAGAAGACACCGTGTCGTGATCATTGAAATCACGGCCCGCGATGAGCGGTGTTCCCATCGTCCGAAAATAGCGGTCGCTGACTCGATCGAACCAGGTGATGCGCCGCGTGCCTTCGTGATCGCCCGGAATCTCCACGTTCGAGCGCCAGCCGTCGCCGCTGATTGGCACAATCCTCGCCGAAGCGGCATCGCGCACGCCGGCAGCATGCCGCAGATTGTCGAGCACATCGCGATACAGCACCGCCCGCCGTGCGGCTCCGAACCCGGAGCGCGAAGCGTCAAGATTGATCACAATCAGGCCGTCTCGATTAAAGCCGGCGTCCAGGTTCAGCAGATTGCGCAGACTGCGCACAAACAGCAAAGCGCCTACCAGCAGCACCAGCGAGAGCGCCACCTGGCTCACAACCAGGAAGCGTCGCAGTCCGAAGCGCTGACGATCGGCTGTCACGCTGCGGCTTGTTGCCTTCATCGCCGAGGCCGGATCCGTGCCCGTTGCGCGAAGTGCGGGTGTCAGTCCGAACAGAATGCAGGTGACGACGGCCACTGCCGCCGTAAAGCCGAGCACGCGCCAATCGAGCGTCAGTTCGAGAAACAGCGGATTGCCGCTGGTGCTTAGAAAGGAAATCAGATAGGACGTCAGAAATTGCGCCAGAACCGCGCCCGTCACCGCGCCGCAGAGCGTCAGCGCGAAGCTCTCCACCAGCAACTGGCGTATGAGGCGGCCTCGCCCCGCTCCGATCGCCAGCCGCACCGCCATCTCGCGTTCGCGTGCACTGGCCCGCGCCAGCATCAGATTCGCCAGGTTCGAACAGGCAATCAGCAGCACCAGTCCCGCAATGCCGAGCAGCAGCGTGAGTGGTTGCTCATACTCTTCCCGCAGCGACGATACGCCCCCGCCCGCCGGTAGCGCTGTCAGTTTGTATTGCGTGTACCATTTCACCTGCTCGGGCCGGTAAACCTCTGGAATTGTGCTGCCAAAGACGGAGCTGGAAATCGTCTGCGCCTGCGCCCGGGCCCGCGCCACCGTCCAGCCCGGCTTCAGCCGTCCGATAATCGAGAGCCACCAGTGATGCCGTTTGTCGAGATGGCTGTTTTCTCCATTCATCACCGGCTCCACGCACAACGGGATAAACACATCCATGCTCTTGCCGACTTCCACGCCGAAAAAGCCGGCCGGCGTAACGCCCGCAATGTCGAACCGGTGCCCATCCAGCGAGACCTGCTTCGACAGCACATTCGGATCCCCGGCCAACTGCTTCTGCCAGAAACCGTAGCTGATCACTGCCGCATCAGCGCCGCACCCCACATGATCGTCCGCCGAAGTGAGCAGGTGTCCCAGCAGCGGCCGGATCTGGAGCGTCTTGAAGAAATCGCCGCTCACAAACAGCGCATTGGCAAACCGGAAATCGCCCGACTCCGCCAGGTTGAATTGCTCATCGCCAAACGCGAACAGACTCGAGAACGCCTGCTGCTGAGCCCGGATCTGCTCCCATTGCGCATACGTGAAATCGGGATGGCGGTTTGAAAAATTGCCGGAGCAGCAGTGCTCGTTCTTCGCAATCTGCAGTTGCACAAGTTGCTCGGCATGCGGCACGGGCAGCGTGCGCAGTCGGACTGCGTTCAGTAGCTGGAATATCGCGGTATTCGCGCCGATGCCGAGAGCGAGCGACAGCGCCGCAACCGCGAAGAAGCCTTTGTTCTTCCCGAACGTACGGCTGGCGTACACAAAATCGCGCCAGGCACTCTCCAGAAACGCGGACGGACCCATTTAGCCCTCCTGATGCACTTCCTCGGCCAGTAACTAGGTGGCCGTAAGCGCCGGATTTTCAGTGGAAAAGTTACTCGCGGGTCGAGAATTGCTGTCCGAAATCGCGATCAGGAGTTCGGATCCGCACAACCACGCGTTGCCGTGGCGCTCTCGACAGCGCTCGCCCGCCGAGCTCCGCCCTTTAACACCAAGCGCTTCTCGCGCCGCTTCTTCAGCACCAGCAGCCAGATCGCTCCAAAGCCGAAGAAGGGCCAGGAAAAAAGCAGCAGGTCCCAGGCGCCGAGCCCCGGCGGTGTCACTTCCACGGTCGTGGTGGCCATCTCACTCGAAACCGAGCTCTTCAGGTAAAGATGGATGCGCCACTTCTCCTGTCTGTCGAATGGAATCGCGGCATCGTAGCGCAGTTCACCATTCTCGACGCTGCGCTCAGTCGGATAACGCTGCTCTTTCAGACGTCCACTTACGGGCAGCACGCCGATCTCGAACGTCAGATCTTTTGGAATCTGCTGCCCCGGCGCTGCACCCACCAGCACAAAAAACGTTCCCGTGCCCACGTCGGGATGCGTCCAGAGCGAGATCACGCACGGCCCCATCCGGTAGTCGGACAGTATCGGAAACGGCGGGCCATTGTGCGCGAGCGCCGCTCCAACTGCGGCAAAGAATGCTAACCAGCGCATCATTATTCGAGAAACGTTCCCCGCATGTCCATCGGTTGCAGGATCAGCCAGATGCCCGAACCGAACAGAACCAGGCAAACCGCCGCCCATGGCGCGAATGCCCGCAACCATTTGGGTCCCGCATCTTCTTCGGCGAACTCACGCAGTAGAAAGAGCGACGCAAGGAATCCGAGCACCACAAACCCAAATTGGATCGGCTGCACGAAGCGCACCGGAACGCCCACCCAGTTCCAGCGCGGCGGCCCGAGCACAGCTGAACCGGCATACTGCTGCGCCGCGTTCTGCACCAGCGGCACAATCGTGTAAAGTCCCGTGAGCAGATGAAAACCGTAATGCGCCAGCCATAATCCGAAGCCGAACGGAACGAGCGCATAGCTGTAGCGCGTCGCGATTCCCGGCAAGCTCGCGCGCAGACCTCCCCATCCCCGCGCCACAGCCGCCGCGAGTCCAAGCAGCACCACCGGCTCGACGATCACCACCAGCGTGAAGATCAAAGCGAAAATGCCGGTCGAGCTATTGACGCCCGTAACCGCCGCCAGCCCGCGCTCGAGCGTATAAATCGGACTCACCATACCGAACGCGTTCATCAGCGCGCCAAAGGTGAAGAGAATCGCGAGAGCTGACAAATCCGGCCGCCGCGCCAGACGCCCAATGCCCGAGCGAACCGAATCGATCAGCAGCTCTTCTGCCGGAACACGGCTTCGAATCCCGACGTTATCGTGCGGGCAGGCGTGCACGCAATCGAGGCAGAACGTGCAGTCCAGATTTCCCACTTTCACGGGCTGAAACAACGCAAGCTCGCAGCCGCGCTGCACCACAACATCGTCTTCCCCGCGGCGCCCCCGAATGCAATCCTTCGTCGCGCACCCGCTACAGACAGCAGGCTCGCGCACCTGCACTTCGAGCGGCGAAAGCGTCGATGCAACGAAATTGAATTGCCCGATCGGGCAGATGAATTTGCAGAAGGTCGCGTGCTTGAAGAGCGCATCGATCACGACAACGCCCGCGAAGTAGGCCAGAATGAGCCACGCCGTAAGAGGCGGGCTGGCCCACAAGTGAAACGCTTCGTACACGAACAGAACCAGCGCAAACAGCCCGATCGAGAGCCATTTCGTACGCAGCGGGCGCGGCCAGTTGAGGCGCGGCGTCCAGAATTTCCGCGCGAAATCGCGTACCAGAACCAATGGGCACGCAAAGCAGAAAAAGTTGCCCGCGCCCAGAAGCACCACGGCCAGCAAGCCGCGCAGGTGTATCCAGCCGAGCGTGGTAACCAGATTCTTAGGCGCGAAAGCGGGACCGGTGAGTCCGTCCCAGATCATGATCAGCGCCAGCGCCAGAGCAGGCAATTGAAACAGCCGCCGCGCGTGCCGCCACCCGAAAATGCGCCCGACAACGGGCCACTGCAGTAAATCCACGCTTACCGCGCAACCTTGGGTTCAGGCCGCCTGCTGCTCCGGTTTGGCATGCCAGGCACAGCTGCACTGCGCCTCGCACACTTCGTCTTTCGGCGGAAACATGTGATACCAGACGCCGATCATCATCGGAATGAAAACGATGGTGTTGTAGAACAGGTGAAGCTCGACGCGCGGGATCACCAGCTGCAGAACGCTGAAAGGCACCGGCTTGTTCCAGAAGTTGTGATGCGTCATCGCCTGAATCAGCAGCAGCAGATGTTCAATGTGATGCCAGAACTGAATCACGAGCGCAATCGTCCACCATTTGCGGCTGGTACCCGTAAAGCCGCGACGCAGAACCCACAGCCCGGCGAGCATCACGATTGCATACCCGTAATGCAGCCATTCCGATGAAATGAGCCACGGATACCACAGCCCCAGAATGCCGCCCGCTTTCGGCCGCGGCCAGTGCAACACATAAACCTGATACGCCTGCACCAGATGCTCGCCCCAGTGCGCGAGCACAATCGCCATGAAAATCTGCAGCGCGCGTTCGTGCCAGACCGTGTTCAGCTTCTCGTAAAAACTTGTATGCGGCTCGAAAGAGTGTAAAGCTTGTGCGCTGGCAGTGGCCATCGTTGTCTCCGGAATCGATATGGTGCTCTTTGCGATGGAATCATCACCGCTCGGTTGCTGTCAATCGTTCTAGAGTTGTAGATCGGTTTCCACCTATTCAGTTCATAAACTTTTTCAATCGAAAAACCGTTGATCGGCGAGCCGTCTGGATGCTACGATTCAGCAACTCATGAGGAAATTCTCGTTCGCAATCTTTGCGATTTCTGTATCCATTGCTACCTCGCTGGCCCAATCGGGCGACGCTCCGCCCGATATTCACTGGGGCTCGGTCGATTTCAGCGGCAGCCTCCGCGAGCGCGTCGAGTTCTGGGATTGGTTTGGCGGCAAGGGACAGAACAACTACACCTTCTCCGGCACCATGGCGCAGTTTGCCTTCAGCCAGACTTCGTCCGCCTTCGATTGGAAGCTCGATTTCGCCATCCCCGCGCTGATCGGTCTTCCGGACCATGCCGTGCAACCCGCGCCGCTCGGCCAGCTCGGTCTGGGCGGGTCGTACTACGCGAGTAATCGCAACGCGAGCGCAATCGGTTTTATTTTCCCGAAGCAGGGCTACCTGCGCTTCAAGGGCGAGCACGCGAAACTGCAGGTGGGGCGTTTCGAATTTGGAGATGGCGGCGAAGTCACGCCTCAGAATGCCACACTCTCTGTGCTCAAGAACACGCGCATCAACCAGCGCCTGCTCGGCATCTTCGGATACGCCATCGTGCAACGCAGCTTCGATGGCGCCAATCTCTCGTTCTCGAACGGCCCGTGGAACATCACCGCCGTCGGAGCCATTCCGACCCGCGGCGTCTTTCAGGTCGATGGCTGGGGATGGGTCAAAACTCCCTTCGCCTATCTCGCCGCCACCCGGCAGGTTTCCTACTCAGCGCGCAATTCGGCCGAATGGCGCCTGTTCGGCATCTACTACGACGATCCCCGCAGCGTTTTGAAAACCGACAATCGATCCGTTCCCGCGCGCACTGCGGATCTGAACCAGCCCATCCACATCGGAACCTATGGAGGACACTACATACAGGCCATCGAATCCGACCACGCCACCGTCGACCTGCTCGCCTGGGGTGCCGCGCAGACCGGCTCCTGGGGTTCGCTCTCGCAACGCGCCGGTGCCGCCGCTCTCGAAGCCGGCATTCAGCCCAAAGCGTGGAAAGCCGTTCGCCCCTGGATCCGCGGAGGCTACTACTTCGGTAGCGGCGACGGCAACAGCAAAGACGGCACCCACGGTACGTTCTTCACGCTGCTCTATACCCCGCGCACCTACACCCGCTTCCCGTTCTTCAACCAGATGAATAACCGCGATGCCTTCGGCGAGCTTATGCTGCGCCCGAGCAAGACCGTTACCATTCGCACAGACGGGCATTACATCTCGCTGGCCAACAAGAACGATCTCTGGTACACCGGCGGCGGAGCCTATCAGCCCTGGACCTTCGGCTATCAGGGGCGCCCCAGCAACGGAAAATCGAAACTCGCCAATCTCTACGACACCAGCATCGACTGGAACTTCAGCAAAGTTGCTTCCATCGGGCTCTATTACGGATACGCGCAGGGCGGCGACGTCATTCGCGCGATTTACAAGAATGCGAACGGTCAGCTCGGCTTCATCGAACTGAACTACCGCTTCTGAAGCCGCTACAGCCGATAGCGGAAAGCTGAAAGCTGACCGCTGATAGCTACTCTTTCAACACCTGTCTGAAAAACGCCAGCGCCCGCGGGTCGTTCGACTGTCCCAGCCAGAAGAACGCCTGCTTGCGCACCTCCGGATCCTTTTGCGTGCGCGCCGCTTCAATCAGCTTCGGCACCGATTCATCTTTCGGCAACTGCGAAAGCGCGAAAACCGCCTGCCGCTTCACCGCGCGATCCGGATCGTTCACCATTGCGTTCTCGATCGTGCCGGCAGCCTTCTTGCCCGCTTTCTGCGCCAGCCAGAAAAGTGCCTGCCCTCTGACATGCGGTGAGGGGTCGTGTTCCGCCGCCTCTATTACCGCACTCATCACCCCCGGCTCCGAACTGATCGAAAGCGCAAACACAGCCTTCGCACGAACCTGGTCATCGCTGTCTCGCTGCAAGATGTTCCGTAGCGCCGCTGCTCCGCGCGCGCCCCGGCTCGCTCCCATCCAGAAAATCGCCTGCTCTCGAACATGCGTCGAGGAACCCGGCTGCGCAAACTTTTCCAGTAACTCATCGGCATGTGTTGCATCGTGCTGCGCAATCGCGAAGATCGCGCTGTCGGAAACACCCTGCGTGCGCTCACCGCGAACGAGACCAGCCAGATACTCGAGACTCTCGCGCATCGGCACCCCACTCACCCACACAAACCGCTTCCTGCCCGCGTCGAACGCGCAATTCGAGGAATACAGCCGGATTTTCTTCACCTCGTTGTTCTCCACGCGATACAGCAGAAACGCCTCGCGGGAGCCCTCCAGCTTCACCGGCGAACTCTGGCGCACTCGCTCATGCGCGTGTCCATCTTCCAGTTCGCAGCCGCCGTATGAATGATCGTCGCCGCGCTGCACCGTCGTGATCGCGTACCCGAACCACGCCGGCTCGTTCGCGCGCAGCACGGAATCCAGCGACCCTGAAAGCGAGCGCGTCTCAAACTGCGCATTCTTCACCTCGGGCTGCGTCTGCGCGAAAGCCACCGAAACCGCCGCCAGCACTAGAATCGTTTTCATTTCAGGATCTCCAGCATGTAATTCGTCACCTCCGGCGAATGCACCATCGCCATCTTCGACACAATCTCCGCCTTCACCTTCGGATCCTTCTCGCGCCGCGCCAGATCCACCAGCGCCTTACCGTTCTGCTGCATCATCAGCGCGTTCAGCGCCGCCTGCCGCACATGCTCGTCCTTGTCGTTCTCGAAAATCGAAACCAGCGCGTCGCCTGTTCCGGAATTGCCCATCATCCCGAGCGACTGCACTGCCGCCGCGCGCAATTCCGGATTGCTGTCCCGCCGTGCAATTTCGACCACCCGCCCGGAATCCCCGCTCATGAACATCGATTGCAGAATGGCCTTTTTGTCGTCCACCGAGTTCAGCGTTCCATACAACTGCCACAGCTGATCCGCCCCGCCCGTCATCGCCAGCTGCCGGATCGCATCGTGCCGCAGTTCCGGGTTCGTCTCCGTTTTCGCTGCATTGAGCAGCAGATCGCGCGAACCCGATTGCATCGCACTCTGCAGAACCGCGCGCTTCACCTGCAGATTCGTGCTCGTGCGATACAGATCGCCCAGAGTCTTGCGCGCATTTTCGTCGAACATCCCCATCAGCTGGATCGCTTTGATCTGCAGATCGGGATTCGAGCGCCCATTCGCAATATTGGCCAGCATCTTCTCGCCCTCGGGCGATCCGCTCTGCGCCAGCACGAAAAGCGCCTGCTCCTTCACTTTGTCCGAATTACCGCTCGTGATTACTTTTTCAAGCACCGGAAAGGCCTGATCGGGATCCGATTGCATCAGCGAATTGATCGCCATCAGCTTCAGCTCATCGTTCGGTTCCGCGCTCGGTTTCATCGGCGCGCCCGCCCGCGCACGCAGCTCCAGTTCCAAAGCGCGCGCATCCGACAGCCAGCGGCTCTGCGCGTATTTCTGCTTCAGCTGCGCAATGGTCAGCAGCGCCGCTTCCGCATGCCCGCCCCGGCTCTGCGCATACGCTTTCCAGTAGAGGGCCGCATCCGCATTCTGTCGCGCATTCGCAGCCGCCGTAAATGACTGGACCGCCTGCTCCCACTGCCGCGCATCGAGCTCCCGCAAACCCGCCCGGTAATCCGCGCTATCGGAAGCGTCCGCCTTCGATTGAAAACTGAAAGCCGGCACCGCCGTCCAGTTCTGCCCATACACGCTCACGGCCATCGCCGCCAGTAAAAATCCCTTACCGATCTTCATAACTTCTGTCCTCTTTCGCGCGCATTCGTGCTCGTAATGCGCACCTTCCAAAGCAGCCGCCCATCCTCCACCCGTTCCTGCAACATCTTCGTCTCATCCGCCGAACGATTCTCCGGCGCATTCGCCAGGCTCACCAGCACCCGCTCCAGATCGTCCAGCACCGCCGCCTGCGGCCGATTGCCGAGTTGCAGCGCCGATTGCCGCAGCAGCCGGTTCTCCGAAAGCAGATCGCGCGCCCGTTCGCGCTCCCCCGCAATATCGAAGCTCGCCGGATCCGCATGCAGCAGCTCGGTCAACATAATCTCCGAGCGCTCCAGATGATCGCTCATCGCCATCAGCAGCACCCGCTCCCTCGTCCGCTCGCGAGCCGCCGCACGATCATGCTCCAGCCACACGCCCGCCCCAAACGCAATCGCCAGCATCGCCGCCAGCGCCGGCGCAAGCAGCCAGAAGCGCATTCTTTGCCGCGGTCTTTCCAGCCGTGGCGCTAACTGGCTCCAAACCTCTGTGCCGTACGACTCCGCCCGTTCCGGCACCGCCACCTCGCGAAACGCATCGAGCATACTCCGCAGCTCCGCCAGCCGCCTCGCGCATTCGGCGCATTCCTCCGCGTGCCGCGCCGCCTGCTCCGCCGGCTCGCGATAGTAAACCTCGATCAGTTCTTCTTCCGTGAGGTGCTTCATCGCGCCGCTCCCCACACCGGCTCCAGCGCCCGCCGCAATTTCTGCACCGCGCGGAAGACACTATGCTTCGCCGCATTGTGCTGCACACCCAGCGTGCGCGCTATCTCCGCAATCTCGCAGCCTTCGTAATGCCGCAGAACAAACGCCGTCCGTTCCATATCGCTCAATTCCCGCAGCGCCGGAGCCAGCATCGCCGCAATCTGCGAACTCTCCGCCAGCCGCTCCGGATTGGGCGCCGGAGCCGCCACCGTATCCAGCCAGTGCCGCTCCCCTTCCTCCAGCGCCGGCTTGCTCTCCCGCCGCGACTTCTTCGACCGCAGCAGATCCAGGCAGCAATTCACACAAATTCGATGCAGCCACGTCCCGAACGCCGAGCGCCCGTCGAATTGCCTCAATTGCCGGTACGCTCGCAGAAACGTCTCTTGCACCATATCCTCCGCATCCTGTTCATCGCCGCACATGCGAAACGCCAGCCGGAAAACCCCTCGGCTATGCCTTTCGACCAGCGCGCGGAAAGCGAGCGAGTTGCCATTGCGCGCCGCCTCAGCCGCCGCCTGATCGCTCCACTCCATCCGGTTGGCATTTTAGACTGACAAAAGCCTTCGCGGTTAGCTAAACCACATGAAATACGCCCTGCTCGCCTGTTCGCTCCTGCTCGATGCCGCCTTCGTCCAGGCACAGGCCCCGGTTTCGCTCGAGTCCGGCGCCTGGACCATTAAGGTCACCAACACGCCCGAGCAGATCGTCATCTCGCACGCCGCATTCGGTGTACTCCTGGAAAACGGGCATCTCGCGCTTCACGACCCCGCTGGCACCCGCGACTTACATAACTGGGCCGCGCGCGTCGAAGGCCCCGAGCTTCTCCTCAAAACCGCCGATCCCGAATCTTCCTGGCGTTTTCGCGTCTCAGGCGATGCACTCGAAATTTCCAGCACATCCTTCGACGCCGAACTGCTCGGCAACTGTCCCGATCCGCAGGACAAAATCGCCGCCCGTCTGCTCGATCGCGCCGGGTTTCCGGTTCAGTGGACCGGCACCGGCGAAGTCAAGGCCAGCTATGGCGGCGCCATGACCATCAACCCGTCCTTCCTGCCCCGAAAGAATCCGGATGTGATGTACTTTTCCCTCGGCCCTGCCAGCGGCTCACACTTCCACGCCCTGTTCAATCGCAAATCCGATACCGCCCTGGACCTGCCCGACGGCTCACGGATCGGCAGCGCACTCGATACCGCGCCACGCGAACTCACCATTCCCGTCCGCGGCAACGCCCTCCTCCGCGCCCGCCCCGATTACTTCACCAAAGAGCTTGGCGTGCCCTTCTATACACCCTTCGACGACACCGTCTTTCACACCGCTCCCATGGTCTGGTCCAGCTGGACCAGCTACTACGAGGCGGTCACCGAGCACGACATCGTGCGCAACGCCGACTGGCTTGCCGAACATCTCAAGCCGTACGGCTTCCAGTTCGTTCAGCTCGACGACGGCTACGATCGCGATGCGCGCGGCCAGCACTACTGGATCGAAAACTGGGACAAACAAAAATTCCCGCACGGCCCCGAGTGGCTCACACACTACATCCAGTCCAAAGGTCTGCGCGCCGGCATCTGGCTTGTGCCGAACGCCTACGCCGGTGCTGTTAAAACGCATCCCGACTGGTATCTGCGCGACCGCAACGGCAACCTCATCCTCGATTACTCCACGCCCACGCTCGATTCCACCAATCCGCAGGTGCTCGCCTTCGATAGGCACCTCTTCGAAACACTCGACGGCTGGGGCTTCGATTACTACAAATTCGACGGCGAACATGCCGCCGCAAAATACATTCCTTCCGTCGACCACTCAAAGCTCTACAATCCCGGCGCCGATCTCATCGCCAACTATCGCGATCGCCTGCGCATCATTCGCGATACCCTCGGCCCCAATCGCTTCATCGAAGGCTGCCCCGCCGGAACGCCGCTCAACGGCATCGGCTATTTCAATTCCTACTTCAACGGCCACGATCTCTACAACGACTGGCAGGGCATGTATCCGCTCTTCAGCTCCATCACCGCCAACGGTTTTCTCAACCATCTCGCGATTTACATCATGCCGGGCGAAGGCCTCGAGCTCGAGAAGCCCATGACCGTCGCGGAAGCCGCGAAAAAGCGCCCCAAAATCGTCATTGACACCGAACGCGACCGCGAGGATCCCATGACCGGTTTCGGCGTTACCGATGCCGAAGCCCGCACACTCGTGAGCTACGTCGCCCTTACCGGCGTTGCTTATCCGCTCGCCAGCGTCATGCCCGAATTGCCGCCCGATCGCGTCGAATTGCTCGAGAAGACCATGCCAACTCTGCCCATTCTCCCCATGGATCTCTTCAGCCGCGGGACCGATATCGACTGGCCCACCTTTAGACACGTAACCGCCAACGACTACCTGCACAACTACCCCGAAATTCTCGATCTCAAGGTGAACGCCGCCGCTGGCGCTTACGACGTCGTCGGTGTCACCAACTGGCGTGCCGGCACGCTCCATCGCCATCTCGATTTTGCCGGCGATTTAGGTCTGCCGAATGCCGCCTCCTACGCCGTCTTCGATTTCTGGAACGAAAAACTGATCGGCGAATTTAAGAACGCCGTCGATCTGGACGTCTCGTCCCACGACACGCGCGTGCTTCTCATCCATCCGCTCGCCGGACATCCCGAACTGCTCGGCACCTCACGACACATCTCCGGCTCGTTCTCGCTCTCGAATGTCCACTGGGATCCGCAGACGCAAACACTCGCCGGCATTTCGCAAACCATTCCTTCCAGGCCCTACGAGCTCTGGATCTATCTGCCTACCGGCGTCCAGGTTGCCGGCGTCAGCGCCGCTGTCCCGGTGCAGCAAACCGTCTCCGGCCATCTGCTCACTGTGCGCTTCAACGGAACTGCGGCGCCGGTCTCCTGGAAGATCGCGTTCCGCTGATCTCACGTGCTCTCCGACCTCGCGCGCCATATAGAGTTATCGCCCGACGGCATCTGGCGCACCTCCGCCTCGGCTCGCGTTTCGTTCCCTGACGATGGCAACCGCCTCTGCTTCGTCATCGAAGACTCCTCGTTCTGGTTCAGACACCGCCGCAACTGCCTGCTCGCGCTGCTCGAACGTTTTCCGCCGCCCGGCACATTCTTCGACGTTGGCGGCGGCAACGGTTACCTCTCTTCCGCCGTTCAGAACGCAGGTCGCCAGGTCGTTCTCATCGAACCCGGCGAAGACGGTGCGCGCAATGCGCAGACCCGTGGTGTTCAGCACATCCTGTGCGGCCGTCTCGAAGATGCCGGCTTCCAACCCGCAACGCTTCCCGCCATCGGCCTCTTCGATGTCCTCGAACACATCGAAGACGATCGCGCCTTCCTCCAACTCTGCCGCTCTCTGCAGCCACCCGGCGCGCGTCTGTATCTCACCGTGCCCGCCTTTCAACTGCTCTGGTCGGGCGAAGACGAGCTCGCCGGGCATTACCGGCGTTATCGAAGAGCCGAGCTCATTGCGTTGCTCGAAGCGGCTGGTTACGAGATCGAGTTCAGCAGTTATCTGTTCGAGTTTCTTGTGCTGCCTGTGCTCGCCCTGCGCACGATTCCCTATCGCCTGGGGATTCGGCGCAGGCGAGAAACTGAGGCCGGAGTGCGCGCGGATCACGCTACTCCGCGCGGCGTCGGACGCGCCCTGCTAAACCGGCTCATGCAGCGCGAGCTCGCTGCAATGAAGCGGCAGCATCCGCTGCGTTCGGGCACGAGTATTGTCCTGGTCGCCCGCCACCGTTTACCAGAGGCCCTCGATCGTGTACGGGCGAGCCCATAGCGCGATGTGAAGGCAGGCAGCCTTTCTCCAGGCCATTTCAACGCCATCGAGTTCGTCTGGGCTGTGGATCGCGGCGGCAAAAAACTTCCGCACCGGCAATACGATCGCGACGAACGCCAGCAAGTATCGAAAAGGAACAAGCGGGGGCGTGTGCTTGTGATCCGTCGCATTCTTTTTGGCTGGCGTATGACGCAGTCCAATCTCTTCCTGGTAATTGAGCCAGTCGCGATCGTGCGAACGCGATGCCACGTCGATTACCCACTGCACAAAGCGAGCTTTTACGCGCGCCTTGTAGTCGTCATCCGGTGCGCCGTCGGGGCCGCGGAACCATTCGGCCAGGTGCGGCTGGGCCGAAATCACTGCGCGCCAGCTTTCGACCATAGACTCTGCCCTTTCGCGAAAAAGAGGCAGGTGCTTGTTCAGGAGCGCAGCATCGGCCTCAGTCCACTCGACTGTTTGCTCCAGCTGCCGCAGAGCATCATCTGACACTGGCGAGACGGCGCTCGCGGCCTTCCCAAAATCGTAGCCGGCAAGGTCGCGAGTTGTCATGCTGTCGGCCATGCCCTCTTTCATTTGCCCGCTTCAATCCGTTGAATGATTGCCCGATAGACGCTGAGAATCGCGCCCTCCTGTGCCACTCGCGCCGCGTTCTCCTGATGTTTCGGGTGAGCGGCCAGCCGCGCGCGATATTTCTCGTACTCGGCCATGGTGCCCACATCGATCAGGGCGAAGGCCTCGCTCGTGGCGCCGGCGAAATCCGTCGGCGCATAGTAGCCAACCACTCTGCCGCCGCTCTCGGCAATCGGCTCCAGCTCAGCTTCAGCGTACGTTCTCCAGGCAGCAATCTTGTTTGGATCGATGGTGTATCGCAGATATAACGTGTACATAATGGTTCCTCGATTGCGATAGTAAGCGCGCTTGGCCGCTGAATATTTCGTTCAGGGCCGAAATGTTCTGCTCAGCGAATCGCGATACTGATGGCATGAGCGAGCATCTTGCCCGGGTAGCAGGTCTGATCGGCGAGCCGGGCAGGGCGGCGATGCTGTTGCGGCTCATGAGCGGCCTGGCACTTCCGGCGGGCGAGCTTGCGATGGCCGCAAATGTCAGCCCCCAGACGGCGAGCGGGCATCTGGCGAAGCTGGTGCAAAGCGGCCTTCTGCTGGTCGAGCGGCAGGGCCGTCATTGCTACTACCGCCTGTCCGGGACGGACGTGGCGGATGCGCTGGAGTCTCTGCTCGTGCTCACGCCCTGCGACGAGAGCCGCAGAGCCGCCGCCGTTCCCGAGCCCGGCAGTTTGGCCCACGCACGCACGTGCTATGCGCACATCGCCGGCTGGCTGGGGGTTCGCATTACGGACGCGCTGCAGTCCTATGGTTTGATCTCAGCGCTGGATGGCAAGGCCTTCGACGTCACGGAACGCGGACGTGCCTGGTTTGCGGAGCTGGGTATATCCTTGCCGCACGCCGACGAAAAGAAACGCCACAAACTGGCCCGGCAATGCCTCGACTGGACCGAACGCCGTCCCCACATCGCGGGTACGCTCGGCGTCGCTTTATGCAAACGATTTGCCGCGCTTCGCTGGATCGCCCCCATTCGCAACACGCGCGGGCTGCGAGTTACGCTCGACGGCAAGCGCCAGCTCTGGGAACGCCTGCGCATTCCGGTCGCGTAAACATCCTGACTACCGGCCGGCTCCGGTACTTACGCGGCGTTTCCGCTTCACCTTCGTCTTCGGCGCCGGCTTCGGATGATACACCGGCACATCCGGCACTCTTCCTGCATACAGCTTCTGATACACATCCGCGTTCCGCAACACAATCTGTATGTAGCCGCGCGTCTGATGAAATGGCACCGCTTCGATGAACTCGGCCGGCTCGCGAAACGGCCCCCACGTGCGCCAAAGATTCGCGCGACTCGGTCCCGCATTATACGAAGCCAGCGCTAACTCGACCTGCCCGCCATAGCTGTTGAGCAGATTCCGAAAGTAATACGTCCCCAGCTGCAGATTGCGCTCCGCGGTCAGCAGCTCGCTCGAACGAAAACGCCGTATCCCGAAATGCCGCGCCAGCTCTCGCCCGCTCGTCGGCAGAATCTGCATCAGCCCGTACGCATTCGCATATGAAATCACGCGCACATTGAACTCCGACTCCTGCCGGATCAGCGCCGCCACCAGAAACGGATCCAGACTCTGGTTCCGGCTGTACCGATCAATCAGATTGCGATACGGCATCGGAAACGCCAGCGTCCAAAATGTCGCCGGCGCCTGATCCAGCGGCATGAAGAGGTAATTCGGCGCGTACGTCTTGATGTAATGCAAGGCCTGATCCGGCGCGCCTCGCCCGGCCGCTGCCTTCGCCAGATAATACGCGTAGACATTCTCCTGCGCGCCATCGTTCAACGCTCCGAACTTCAGCTCGCCGTCCGCCCAGTCCGTCAGTCCGGCCAGTTCCAGCAGTTGCGCGCGATCAATGCGTTTACTCGCCAGCGGCCCCGGCGTAAAGCTTGGAAACTCCGGACGCGGCGGCCACGCAACCCCCCGCAGAAACTCGACCATTGCCGCATCTGCGGTCGCAGCCTCCATGCCCGGATCCTTCAGCCGCTCTCGCCCGACCACCGCAAAATACGTGTTCGGAAAACGTGCCAGCAGCTGGTCGTAACACGCGCGCGCGGCTCCAAGCTGATTGCGCCGCTCTTCAAACCGCCCCAGAAAATACAGCGCATTGTTCACATCCGTTGACGCCGGATAATGCGCAATGTAGTTGCGCAGCTGATCGTAGGTATCCGCCGCATCCGTCCGGTAACTCTCGTACGCCACTCGCCAGCTGCACCACGCCGCTCGAGCATCCTGCGGAAACGTCGCCGCGCACGCCCGATACAGCGGCAGATACGTATTCGGATCATGATCGATGCGCGCCTGATCCGCCACGAAGATCAGCGCATCCAGCCGCCACGTCGAGTTCGGATGCGCCTGTTCGAGATGCGTCAGATACTCCTTCACATCCGCTTGCTTGTTCAGCTTGCGCGCGCAGCGAATAATGTAGTCGAGCCGTTCCGCGTCGGCCTCGCTCTCGTCCACTTTCAGCTGTGTCAGATATTGAAACGCGACATCCGCTTTGCCGCTCAAAAAGTCCACTTCGCCCAGCCGCACCCGCGCCTGATCGCGCTCCACTCCGCCCAGCTGCGGAATCGCCGCTTCGTATTCAATGCGCGCCGCTTCTGGATTATGCGCTGCAATCAATTTTTCGCCGCGCCCCAGAATCGCCTTCGGCATCGGCGGCGGATACGCATCGCCTAGGCGCTGCTTTACATCCACCAGCGCATTCGCCGCATCGGTCGCTTCTTTCGCGCTCGGGTAGTTGTAATAGACGCGCTGAAAATACTCCGCGGCCTGCGCCAGATCGCCCGTCGCCTGATACGAGCGCGCCAGCAGCAGATCGCCTTCCGGCTGCGGAATGCGGTCGTAATATTTCTTCACCAGCAGCAGCGCCTGTTTCGGATCGTCCGAATCCAGTTCCGCGCGCACTGCAATCGCAGCCGCCGGACCCGTCAGCGGTGATAGCGGCGTTGCATCGAACACACGCGCCGCCGACTTCCCCACCTCCGTATAATTCTTCAGCCCATACTCGGCCTGCGCCCGCACATACTGCGCATAATCCACCAGCTGCGGCGCTTTCGAGGAGGCCGAAGTCGCGTAATCGGCCGCGGCCTGCAGATTATTCGCCTCGAGCTGATGCTGCGCCACTGCCAGCAACGCGGCCGCACCCACCGCTTTCGGCGGCTGCGGTTTCGTCGCTGCTGTTTTCTTCTTCGCGGCGCTGACTGCCGCGCCCGTGGAGATTGTCGCTGCCAGCAACACGGCCGTTCCCAGCACGGCCGCCCGCCCGCTAAACCAGGTGGCCCGGATAATCCGCTCCCAGATTTCGCTCCTCGCCCGCTGCCATCGATTCGAGCAGCTCCAGATGCAGATAATCGACCATCGAGGGAATCGTCATAAACTGCTTCGCATAGCTCTCGCGCGCTTTATCGAGCTCCGCTTGAAAAAACATATATAGGTTACTTTGTTCTAACCCTGCGCGGCAAGCTTCCGGCCGCGCCAGCTGCATCTTGGCCACCGCCACTCGCGCAAATCGCTGCGCACGCGCATGCAGCCGCCGGTCCTCTTCTTTCAACTGTGCCCAGGCCGGCATTTCGGGCGCGGCCTTCGCAGGCGGCTCCGCTTCGGGCGTCCCGGCCGTCTTTGCCGGTGCAATCTGCGTATGAATCCCGAGGTTCGACTGCCTTTCCAGCACCGCCGACCCCATGCTCGCCACCAGCTCGAGCGCATCCATATCCAGTTCCGGCCCGTCCGCCGCAAACACGATCGCCACCACGCGCTCCCCGTTCAGTATCGGCACCAAATGCGCGCGTCCGGGCGCCTCGCCCAGCGCCAGTGCCTCACCCACATCGCTCGCCCGCCGCAGCGTTACCACTGGTTCACGCGTCTCGATCGCCGAGCGGAACGCGCTCGCCGAGGCAGCCGCCATACTCGCGTATTCTTCGAGCCCCAACCCCTGCTGTGCGCGCAGCCGCAATTCGCCTCCGCTCACCGTGTAAATCGCGAATTCGCGCGCGGCCAGCGCCACTCCATCGCGCACCGCCGCGATCCATTGCTCGCCGTTTTCGTATTGCCGGAATCTTCGGAACAGCCGGTTCAGCTCGCCCGTCGCATTGCGGCGCGCCTTCCGCTGCTTTTCTTCGGAGGCCGATTCAAATTCGCGTTTAAGCGTCTCCCATGCGGAGTCGAGAACGTGCATGGCGCGTGGGCTATATCAGAATTTTAGCCCGCGTTCGAGTGCAGTCCCGGATTCGGAGGAAGAAACCGGCGAAGCCGTCACTGCTTCTCCCGCCAGCGAACTCACCAGGTGCAGCTTCTGATTGCCGTGCGCCAGGTTGATCAGCAGCTTTCCATCGCTGTCGCTCAATGCATCGCCCGTCCACTCGTCGCCATTCTCGATCGCCTGCACATCCGTTACGCGCAGCTCCGGCCAGCCATTGGCAAATGAAATCTGAAATGTCCCGCTCACGCTGTCGAACGTGTCGTCCGAGGTAAGCGCCAGCTGCTCTCCGCTGAACGATCCGGTCGCAATCAGATTCCGCAGCAGATCCTTCCCTGCCCCCGCGCTGGTAAACTCGCCTTTGGCATTCAGCGATCCGCCTGCCCACGGATAGTTCTCCGCCACGCCCGAAAACTTCCAGCGCGGCGCCGCCGAGCTCAGATCCACATTGCCCTCCGCATCAATCCGCCCCTGCGGGAGTTGCAGCGAGAGCTTCGTAATGTCGAGATTCGCGTGCTGCCAGATGAAATGCGAATTCAGCGCGCCCAGCGGCTGCCCTTCCGCGAAAAACTGATCCACCGTCAGATCGCCCTCGATGTTCCGCTTGCTCAGATCGCTCGCCGGTCTCCCGCCCAGCCGCAATCGCGACCAGAAGCTCTCGCCCGCATTCGAGCCGCCGAGCACTTCCTCGAGTTGCGAAAGATCGGCGCGCGATAACTCCACGTGCGCCCGCTCCGTTCTCTTCGCCAGCGGGTTGTAATGATACGTCGCGCGCAGCGTCTGGCCACCCAGACTCGCTGTCAGATGATCGAACTCGAAGCCGCCGTCGCGAAACGTGAGCCGCCCGCGCACATCCTGCAGTGGCAGCGTCACTCCCGGAACCGAAATCGTCGCGCCCGTCACCAGCAGCTGCCCGGACCACGATTCCGCTGGCCGCTCCGCGGTCTCGGCGCCCGCAGGTTGCGAACTATAGTTCAATTGGCCGCTCACCATGCCGTCGCTCATCGCACCCAGCGGCCCCGCGCCGCCCAGCCAGGAGTTGCTCAGCATCTTCAATTCATCAATCGGGACCGCCGTGGCCGTAAACGCCGCCGTGCCGCTCTCGTTCGGAAACGAATAGTCGCCGCTCAGCTTCAGCGTTCCGCTTCCCGAATTGAGCGTCGCTGGATCGAGGTGAATGTTGCCGTTCGAAAGCGTCAGATCCGCTTCCCCCGCATGCAGCGCGGGCACACCAGGCAGCACCGCCTCGGCCTGTTTGATCGCAATTCCGCCCGACCATCCGCTCTCTTTCGCATAACCGACCGCTCCGCTCACCAGTCCGTGCAGATCCGCGCCTTTTGGCAGCGTCATTCCCAGCCGCGACGCGAGCGGCAGCAACTGCGCTAATGGCGCATCCCGCAGTTCGGCTACAACCGACGCGCGCGGCTGCGCCAGAAAATTTTCTACCCGCAACCGCACCGCGAGCGGCGTTGGCTTCCCTTCTGGCGAAAACGTCTTCAGATCGACGCGGTGCCCGACCAGATCCGCCGTCCCCGCATAATGCACCGACCATTCTTCGCCGCTCGCCGGCATCAAATCCCAGCGGTGCACGTCATTCAATCGCAGATCGCCCGAAACCGCCAGATCGGATGCCGGTCCTGCCATCTGCAGATGCGAGCTGAGCGTCCCATGCACGCCCGCATCGTGCCCTTCGATCAGCGTCGTGATCTCGCTCAGATTACTCGGCTCGAGCCAGACGTCGGCTTCGAGTTGCTTACCGTCCGGCCCCGCATCCCGATACCAGTTCACATCGCCGCGCATGTGCCCGAATCCCATCCCGGCGCGATCGGTCCGCGCCGGCGAGCCCGAAAAGCGCATGTACAGCTTGCCCGAGCGTTGCGGATAAATGGATAGATCCGTATCGAGTATGTAAAGCGTCGTCTTGCGCAGGCCCAGCTTGAAATCGATCCGCCCGTCGGAGATCTCGAGCGCCGGAAACAGGTTCAGTGGCATCCCGCGGCTCGTGCTCAGCCGCTGCATCAGATCCAGCACATTCCAGTTGCCGTTGTCGCTCTTCACCAGGTTGAGCGAAGGGCCTTCTAGCCGCAAACTCGCGAAGCGCATCTCGCCGGTGAGCAGCTTGTCAATCCGCAGCCGCGCATGCGCGACCGGTACATACGCAAACGGCTCGATCCCGTAGCGAGGATCCTCCGCAATCGTCACATTTTCCAGCGAAAAACCGGGCCCGCTGAAAACATTGAAATAGGCTTTTTCGAAGGTGACCTTACGTCCCAGCGACGATTCCAGCGCTTCCCGAATGCGTCCGCTGAAGCGGGCGGCATTGATCATCGGCGCTACAAAACCGGCCGCAACCAGCAGGATCAGCGCCGCAATCAGCGGACGAATCAGGCGTCTTACCAGGCGAAAACGTCGAGGATTCGAATGCGGCGAAATGGATACACCTTGTGACCTGATTATAACTTCGAGCGGCCCCCAAAAGGGTTCCCCAGCCATCTCACATCCGGCGAACTACAGCCGCCGGACGCTCTGTAGTGGTCATCAGCAACTCCTCTGGTGCAAATCCGCGTTCCGAGTTTTGCCCAGGCGACATGACCGTTTGCAAAACCCGAACCAGTGGTGTAGGTTAAGACTGACATAGCCAGGCTATGCAAGCAGGCGGATATACCGCGCGACGAAATTGCGCCAGGTCATGGAAGCAGTGACGCGAGTGATCCAGAGTACCGGAGAAGCAACATGCTGGGCGAGCTAATTAGGCGATTCGTTGGGCTTTTTGCGAGCCGTGAGCGGTTTGATCGCGACATGGAAGAAGAGATGTTCCTGCATCGCGAACTCCGCGCGCGGGCTATCCAGGCCGCTGGCGCGAGCGCAGAGGAGGCGCGCTATGCAGCGCAGAGAAGGTTTGGGAACACTCTGCGGTTCCGAGAAGAGGTTCATCAGGCACGGGGCTGGACGGGGATCGATGAACTGCGCCAGGATCTCCGCTACAGCATTCGCATGCTGCGTAAGTCTAAGGTTTTCACGCTGGTGGTGGTGATGACCCTCGGGCTGGGAATCGGAGCGACTACCGCGGTCTACAGCGTGGTGGACCGGATTCTCTTCCGCGCATTGCCCTATGCACGTGCAGACCGGATCGTCTCCGTTGGACTGGTTCAGTCGCTCGAGACCGAGGAGTTCACGTTGGGCAGCTTTTTCTTCGACTGGAGAGACAATCAAAAGCCGTTTGCTGGTTTCGCCTCGCAGCAAGCCGGTCCTTATGCGTGCGATCTGATCGGATCGAACTCAGTCCAACTCTTGTGTATCCGTATGCAGGCTGGCTTTCTGCCAATGTTGGGTATCCGTCCGCTGCTCGGGCGTAATTTCCTGCCGGAAGAAGACCGGCCGCACGAGCCTCCTGTTGCACTCATTTCATACGGGCTCTGGCGCAACCGATTTGGCGGCGATCCGAGTATCCTCAACCGCCTGATCAATCTTGGAGGCAAGTCAGTCCGTGTGGTTGGCGTCCTGGCCCAGGACTTCGAAACACCCACTCTGCAGGCGGCGGATGTGTTTCTTCCCTTTCAATTGGATGAAGAAGCGCAGCGTAATGCCTTCCCAGGAACTCCAATGCGAACCTTTGCGCGGCTAAGGCCGGGCGTGAGCATCGCCCAGGCAAAAGCCGAGATGGAGCCCCTCTTCCTGCGCACAGAGCAAAAGATTCCAACATCGATGCGTCAGGATTTCCGTAAGGATTTCCATTTGAGCATCCGCTCGCTGCGTGATCGCGAGACGGCGGGGGCACAACTAGCCTCCTGGATACTGCTGTGCGCTGTATTGGCAGTGTTGCTCACTGCCTGTGCAAATGTTGCCAGCTTATTGATGGCGCGAGGCTCGGCGCGCCAACACGAACTGGCGGTGCGCACCGCGCTGGGTGCGAGTCGTGCCCGGCTCATCCGCCAAAGTCTCACGGAAGCGCTGCTGCTCTCAATGGCGGGCGCCGGAGCAGGTATCGCAGTCGCGGTCGGGTTATTGAGAATCTTTGTTGCTCTCGCACCCACCGGAATCCCGTTCCTGAGCAAAGCCCATCTGGATTCGCGCATCGCGGCGTTCACGATTTTGGTTTCACTGGCCTGTGGAGTAGCCTTCGGCCTGCTACCCGCGCTGGAAAAGCCGCGCGCAATGATGCTGGCTGTTCGAAGCATCTATTCCAGTACACATGCCGTCGTTCGGCGCGGTCTTGTCGTCGCGCAGATTGCTATCAGCATGGTTCTGCTTTCCGGCGCGGCTCTGTTGCTCCGCAGCTTCGTGGGCATGGAGAATCAGCCGCTCGGAATCCAGACACGCGGGGTCCTTTCTGCAACCGTTGCGCTACCGGATTTCCTTTTCCCGACTGGGCAGAAAAAGATGCGATTTTATTTAGACGCCGAGGCGGCCATGCTCCAATTGCCAGGAGTGAGCGCAGTGGCATGGACCGATTCGCTACCTCCCGGCGGCTGGCACGATGGGCGCCGATTGTCCGATTTCGCTGTTGCCGGAAGACCGCGCACGACAGCGACAGTTGGCAACGTGGTGGTTTGCCGTAGGATTACGCCGGATTTCTTCCGCGCGCTCAATATCCCGATTATTCGGGGCCGGAATTTCGACGGAGCTGATCGCAACTCCAGCCAAAACTTCGCGGTGCTAAATCGTCTGCTGGCCGCACGCCTGTTTCCTGGCTCCAATCCGGTCGGGCAGCGCATACAAGTGGGCGCTGCGACAGACGGTCCCTGGTACACGGTCGTTGGGATAGCTGAAAATGTAAAGAACGACGGGCTCAACAAGCCGGCCGATCCCGAGATTTATTTTCTCCGCCGCAACATTCCCGAAGACTGGACAAGCGGAAGAGCTCCGCTGGCGATCGTCGATTCGGTTCTGCCGCCGCAGGTCGTTGCGCCCTCCCTGCGATCCCGAATTGCGGAACTCGACCCCAGAGTTCCGATCCAAATCGAACCTATCAAAGACTATGTGAGCAGGCTTGCCGATCGTCCGCGCTTTGAGACTGCCCTCCTTGGTTTCTTCGCGTTCGCTGGTGTGACACTGGCCGCAATCGGGCTTTACGGGGTAGTCGCATTTATGACTGCGCAGTGTACGACGGAAATCGGAGTGCGTATGGCTATAGGAGCAACCCGCATCGACATCCTGCGACTGGTTCTGTGCGAAGGTCTGCGCCTAACAGCACTCGGTGGTGTCGTGGGGCTGATAGCAGCCCTCGCCTTAACACGTGTGCTCCGGAGTCTGCTCTTTCAGGTCGGACCATACGATCCCGTCAGTTTCGTTGCAGTGACGCTGCTTCTTGTTCTTGTTGCTCTCGCAGCGACCCTAATTCCTGCGCGGTCCGCGATGACCGTAGACCCCGCGACCGCTGTTCGCGCTGAGTGATGGATGACTTTCTGCGATCTGTTCACGATCTAGAAAAATCGTGATACATCCGATACGGCACATCCCGCTTCGCTTCCCAGTACGGATAAAACACGCCCGAATGCACCACCTGCCCGGGCGGATCGACCACGCGAAAATGCAGCGGCTCATCCGCCGGCCGCAGGCGCTCGCGCAATTCCTCGGCGCTGTGATGTCCCGGCTGCATCTGCAGCCCCAGATTGAACCGCATGTCTTCCACCAGCACCAGCGGCCCGTACAGAACGGCAAACCGGTCCGGATGTTCGGTGTCCACCGTTTCCGCGCGCAGCGTCATCGGCACGCGCAGCTCGATGCGATCGCCGTCGCTCCATTCGCGCTCGATCACGGCCCAATTGGACGCCTTCGCTTCGCTGCTCGCCGCCCTCCCATTCACCGCCATGGTGAAGCGCTCCGCCCAGTCCGGTACGCGCACACGAATCGCCGCGCTCACCGGCTTCTCCGCCGCAATCTGCATTTCGATCCGATCGCTCGCCGGATATTCGGTGCTCAGCGTGAGCCGCAATCGATCGGCACCGCGCTGCCACGTCACTTCCGAAGGCACAAACTGATTCACATAGAATCCCGCATGATCGCGGAAGTACAGGATGTTGTAATAATCCGCCACATCCTGTATATGCGTTCCCGAGCAGCACGGCCAGTGATCCCACAGATAATACTTGGTGCCGCTCCCGATCCGGTAATCGGAGTAATAAAACGTGTCGCCCGCACCGGCCATCGGCAGCGCCGCTCCAATGCCGTTGTACAACAGCCGCTCGATCCAGTCGCCGTAGCGCGCCTCGCCCGTGTAGCTCGTGAGATAGCGGGACAGCTTGAATCCCGACCACGTGCCGCAGCCGATCTCCGCTGTATCGGCATGCAATTCCAGCGAGCGCCCGAGTTCGCCGTCATAGCCGACCAGCCGTTCGCCCGGCCCATAACCGCCCGCCGCAAACATCTGTGACTGGCGGATGAAATCGTAGGCATTGCGCGCAATCTTCAGATACCGTTCGTCGCCCGTCGCGCGATACGTCATGGCCGCGCTGCTGAACGAGTTCACATGGCTATACGCATGTGCTCGCAGCGGCGCGGGCTTTGCAGTATCGGCAAAGCGCGACCAGTACGCCTCGTAACGCCAGACATCGCCGAAGTCCTTGTACAGTGCGTCGCCGGTCGCCAGAAACGCGCGATACAGGTTCTCGGAAAGCGTGTACCACTCCAGGCAATCGCCCGCCGAAGCCTGCGGATCTTTTGCCGAAGCCAGCGTCCGCGTGCGGCTGAGTTGCTTGCGCCCGGTTTCGGTCAGCTGTTTCAGCAGCGGCAGTGCATCCGGATTGCCCGTGTACAGATGAATATCGAGCAGCCCGCAGACCATCTTGTCGAAGGCGTAATGCCCGCCCGCATTGGGCCGCGCGGCAAACGTCTTGCCCCAGGCATCCACCAGCCGGGCGGCTTTATCGCGCATACCATCGTCCTCGCCCGCTTTGGCCATGCGCGCCATCCCGCTCAGCCATTGCCCGAAGACAACGCTTGAATCCTTACGGCACCAGCCGTCGAGCCCTTTGCCCGGCGCCGGCAGTCCCGCTTCCGCCCGAAAGCCATGCACCAGGTCATCGTCGTTCAAGGCGAAATAGAAATCGCGCGTTGCTTCATAATGCGAACGAAACTGGCTTGCATGCAGTCGCACGTTCGCGTATTCAAAGGTTTCGACTTTTGGCTCAGCGCCGGATTCGCTCGCCTGCGCCTTCGAAGACACCGCCGCCGCTGCCGCCAGCGAGCCCAGAAACTCGCGCCGGCTGAACGCTTCGCTCATACGGCCCTATTTTCTCGCGCATTCGCTTCACCATCTCCATTGCACGGAGAAAATCGGCCCGCGCAGATGCGCATCGACGCCCGAAGGATTCGCGCCGCTCGAGGCATGCAAGTCGGGATGCATGCTGCGATAGCCAGCCAGCAATGCAAAATGTCCGAGGTTGACGCCCCCGCTCCCCTGCGCCTCGAAATAGCTGCCGTAGGAGCCCACGCTCATGCCGCGCAATCCGCCTTCGACGGTCAGAATCCTGTGACCGGGCAGCGGAAACAGGCGCCCCTCGATCCCGGCCAGCGGGAGTCCAAGCGTTTCGGTCTTCGCGCCGGTGTTGCCCGTCTCCACGCTCGTGATCCGTCCGCCCGCATCCACATAGGCACCGCCCGCCGAAAGCCCCAGATGGCCCATCACACCGCTCAACAGATCGTACTGATAACCGGCAAAGACGTAATTGAAGCTGGCAGCCGAGCGCACCGTCTCGTGCACATCGAAGGTCTGCCCGCGATACACGATCGTCCGATTGACCACGTTGTAGCCGTCCACCGTGAACGGCATGCCTTCGACCACAATGCGATGCTTCCGTCCGGGTTTGAAAACCAGCCTGCCAAAGAAAGTCGGCTGCTGCTGAGCCGCGCCCAGATCGCTCACCAGATCGACGGGCGTTCCGCTCGATTGAATGCTCCCGGTCGTATTCACGATCCAGGCGGACCCGGTCACTTCGATACGAAACTGTTCCGGGTTCTCAGAAGAAGCAGCGTCCAGACGCCTGCCGCAAAAAGCGCCCCCGAACAGGAGGACGCCGGTAAGGAAACTCGCGCAGCGAAGTCGCCGCGAGCCAATGTGAAACAACATACGTTACTGCTGTAACCATACTCGCAGATCGCAATCTGGCCCACAGAGCAGTCAAGAGGACGAGCCCGATCCCCAAAACCATGAGGCCGACAGCTTCTGGTTCGGGTGCCGTTGTTGTTGTAACAGCACTGACCAGCGTGACAACCGCTAACTGCTCTGTGGTGTAGACGAAGCCGTTCTGGTTGAAGAAATAGCCGTTCACTTGTCCTGGTCCGCAATTCGCGCCGTCGATGTTACCCCCAAAAGCGGCCGGTGCACCGACGCAGACGCCGAATCGTCCATCCGCGGACTCCCACGCAATCGCAAGGCTGCTGGATCCCCCATTGGTGAGAAAGGAAAAGAACTGCGGTGACGGCAGCGGTAAACCCCCAAACAGACTGAAGCTGAGCAATTGCGACCGCGAAATTATGCCACTCGCGTCGGCGGTAGCGGTGAACTCTCCCGTGAGCGGGCCGTTCTGGTAGCCGCCTTGGCTGAAGTCGTAGGTATAGATCGTGGTGGCGCACAACGACGACGCCAGTACGAGCGGTACGAGTGCCGTTCGCAAAATTTTCATGAGTGCATCATCTCCTCTACTCTTAAAAGCGACGTTCGTCACACGATTCCCTCACTCGCTCATCCGGCAAAATCGCTAGACTGAAATCACGGCCCACTCCGCCCTAACCCGTCATGCGAACGTTCCGCGCCTCTTTCCATCTGCTTGCTCTGGCACTCTGCGCCGTCACTGTCGGCGCCGCTCAAACCGCAACCCTTAATCCTCCGCAGCGTAAGGCGCCCGAACTCGCCTTCAACATTCCCGGGTCGGGTCAGCAGCTGCTGAGCTCCTATCGCGGCAAAGTCATCTCGCTCGAGTTCATTTACACCACCTGTGTTCATTGCCAGCATGCTTCGCAGGTTCAGAAGCGGCTGCAGGCAGATTACGGCTCACAGGGTTTCCAGGCGCTCGACGTCGCCATCAATCCGAACGCCGATCTGCTGGTCGAGAACTTCGTTAAAGACTTCGGCCTGAACTTCCCGGTCGGCTGGACCAACGCCGATCAGGCCGTCGCGTTCCTGCAATTCTCGCCTTCCGATCGCTATGTGATTCCGCAGATCGTCGTCATCGACCGCAAAGGGTATATCCGCGCTCAGACCAGCGTGAAAGGCGACCAGCTGCAAGGCTCCGACGCGATCCGCGTTGAACCCGCGCTGACCAATCTCGTCAAATCGCTTCTCGGAGACGACACGGGCCACGCACAAAAGCGCGGCATGAAATAGCGTTCTAGCCGCGTTTGCCCAGTTTGTCGAAAGCGGAATCGGCCATCGCGGCGTAGAGCGGCGTACCAAGAAGGATATTTTCGCCGGATCCGAATCTTCAACCAACGCTGGCAATCTTTGCCGGCCTTCCAGCAGGCGCTTCGCCATAAATGTGAGCGTCTGCGCCGGACCCTGCATTTGCGTGGTCGCGAGTTCTACCGCCCTGAGTGCCCACTCTTCTTCGGTTCGGAGACTTTCCCTCTCTTCTTCTTCGGATTTGGGCCCGCTTCGGGCCTGGCGATCCTGCTGTCTTCCGCCTCCGTTTCGACTTTTCGGGATGCCGAGAAGGCCTTCAGATCGATTTTGAACTCGTTCGCTACCTTCTTCTTCACGGCATGCGGCACCTGCGGCCACAACATATCGATCTTTGCGTCCGAGATGTAAATGTAATATCTCATCGGACCTCCGCCGATCTGTCCAGAGCCGGATTCTAGCAGGTCCAATGCGGGAAGGAAAAAGACCAATGGCTGTGACTGAGTTGTCCCGACTCGCATGTTAAACTTCTATTCCGGTTCGCCTTCCTCCCCCGGCCGAGCTCTCCAAAATACTCGACCATGGAACGCGCAGCTAAACTGATCCGCCGAAATTCGCTTTCCAAACAAGTTCTCACCGACGAAGACTACGCCCGCGCCATCTGGCCGGCAGCGGTCGGGAAGGCTGTCGCCGCTCATACGTCGCGCGTGCGCCTGGTGCGCAACAAGCTGCTGGTCGAAGTCGAAGACAGCGTCTGGCAGAAACAGCTTTTCCCGCTCACCTCACAAATTGTGGCCCGCATTCGCCAGGTCACGAACAGCGACCTTATCGAGGACGTCGAATTTCGGGTGGCCGTGCCGCGCCGCCGGCCCATGCGCGCGGAAACGCCCGAGAGCGCCCCAGCCGACGAAGCGGAAACCATTCGCGATCCTGTGCTAAAGAAGGTATATCGACTCTCCCGTAAGAAGGCTACTGCTTGAAATTGACTGATGACGAGGTGCGCTATGTCGCCGACCTGGCGAATCTGCGCCTCTCCGATGACGAAGTGAAGCGCATGTCGCACGATCTGGGCGAAATTCTGACCCACATCGAGCAGCTCAACGCACTCGACACCGCCGAAGTCGCGCCCATGGCGCAGGTGCTCTACGACGCGGACGAAACCGCCACGCTGCGCGAAGATGTGCCGCACCAGCCGCTCTCGAACAAAGAAGCGCTGGCCAACGCGGCCGAGAGCGGTGCGGGTTACTACAAAGTTCCGCGAGTTATTGAGCGATGAGCGGACCAGTGGATAGCAAAATGAGCGCGCTCACGATCTCCGAAATCCAGGCGGGCCTGCGCGCCAAAAAGTTCAGCGCCAAAGAGCTCGCCGAGCAGGCTCTGCAGCACGCGCAAACCGCAAACGAAAAGACCAACGCGTTTCTCACTTTCTCGCCCGAGCGTGCGCTGCGCACGGCGGAACGCGTCGATCAGGCTCTGGCGCGTGATCAGTTTGCGGGCGCTCTGGCGGGCGTTCCCGTCGCGATTAAAGACGTGATCGTCACCGAAGGCCTGCGCACCACCTGCGCTTCGCGCATGCTCGAGCGCTACATTCCGCCCTACGATGCCACGGCGGTGATTCGCCTCGAAGAGCAGGGCGCGGTCATCATCGGCAAGTGCAACTGCGACGAGTTCGCGATGGGCTCATCGAACGAAAATTCGGCGTTCGGCCCGGTGCACAATCCGCGAGCGCTCGATCGCGTTCCGGGCGGCTCGAGCGGCGGTTCAGCGGCCGCTGTGGCGCAGGGCAGCGTCACAGCTTCGCTCGGCTCCGATACCGGCGGCTCGATCCGCCAGCCCGCCAGCTTCTGCGGCGTGGTCGGCGTAACACCCACTTATGGACGCGTCTCGCGCTACGGGCTGGTGGCGTTTGCCAGCTCGCTCGACCACATCGGTCCGTTTGCGACAAATGTCACGGATGCCGCGGCCATTCTGCGCGTGATCGCCGGGCGCGACGAACAGGATTCGACTTCGGCCTTTGCGCCGGTGGACGATTACCAGGCGATGATGCGCGAACCGGCGCGCGGCCTCAAAATCGGCCTGCCGCGCGAATATTTCGAGGGCCTGGGCTCGGAGACCGGCGACGTGATTCAGGCCGCTGTGCGCCAGCTTGAAACACTCGGCTGCGAAGTGCGCGAGATCAGTCTGCCGCATACCAAATACGCGCTCTCCTGCTACTACATCATCGCCACTGCCGAGGCGAGCTCTAATCTGGCCCGCTACGACGGCGTGCGTTACACGGTGCGCGACGATGCCGAAACGCTTTCCGACATGTACCGCAACACGCGCGGCTGCGGTTTCGGCGCCGAAGTGAAGCGACGTATCATGCTCGGCACCTATGTGCTCAGCCACGGCTATTACGACGCGTTCTATCTCAAAGCGCAGAAGGTGCGCAATCTTATCGCGCGCGATTTTCACGACGCGTTTGCACACGTGGATGCGATCGTGGCGCCGGTGTCGCCGTTTCCGGCGTTCAAGATCGGCGAGAAAATCGATGATCCGCTGAACATGTACCTGTCGGACGTCTACACCCTGACGGGCGACCTGGCCGGAGTACCGTGCATGTCGGTGCCGTGCGGCGAAACGAAAGACGGCCTGCCGGTCGGTCTGCAGATTTTCGCCAAACACTTCGATGAAGCGACCATGTTCCGCGTGGCGTATAACTACGAACAGTCGCGCTAACGCGTAACCTCCGCGGTTGTGATCAGCACGGCGGTTTCAGCGCTCATGGAATCGTAGAAGCCGTTGAAACGTTGCGTCTCGGCGGTCTTATACGCCTTCAGATTGTTCGCCCAGCGATAGCCGATCGGCTGATACCAGAGCTCAGCCGTGATCCGGAACGGGCCGCTCGCTCCGTGCAGATCGATTCGATAACGAACGCGGCTTCCGGCGCCATTGAAGCTGTCGTCGGTTGCGGCTTCGCCTTCGACAGCAATGTCTTTGTCGACGCACTGCTTGTTGAATCCATGCGGCAGCAGGCGATTGTCCTTCAAATAATGCGTTCCGGCCAGCAAGCCGGTTGTGACGCGGCCGCCGGCATCGCCCAGAATGTCTTCGTAAATTTCGACCTGATCGCTGCCCGTGATTTCGCGGTAATGAGGCTCGTAGCGGGAAGCATCGGCGTCGTTGTCGTTACCCGCAATCGATCCATCGGGGTGCAATGCGCCGGATTCGAAGAGCACGCGGCCGTTCGCATCGCGCACCAGGACATGCAGCCAGGCACGCCGGGATGGAAACGCGGTCGGAAACTTGTGGCCGGTTAAATTCTCGACCGAAACATCCGCGGTGAGCTGCCCGTTTTCCACCGACGCCGATTCGATCTTCAGCCGGGCCGTTTTCTGTTTCAGAAAGGAGATCGTATTCTCGCGAGCCGCGCTCAATTGCTGCGGCATTGCGCTTACGCTTAGCTCATCGCGATAGCGATTCAGCATGCCCTGCAGGAAGAAGTCGCCGCCCACGAAGACATGTTGATGCAATCCCTGCCGCGGAATGCCGAGTACATGGGCAATCGGCACAGGCTCTTTGACCTCGGGCATGTGGCACTCCTGGCAGCTCTGCTTGTCGCGATAATCGCTTGCCAGCCATTCGAGATAGGGCATCTGCTCCGGGAGCGCGCCGACGATTTTGCCGCCTTCGCCGCGCGCCTCGGTGTACAAGGTATGGCAGGTGGCGCACAGCTTTGAATCGCGAATATGATCGTCCTGCTGCTGCACAAATCCGCCCGTGGAGGATCGCATCACCAGTTTCAGACCGTCTTCGATATGAAACGGCCCGTACTCGCGGTGTTCATCGGTGCCGGGCGGCGCGTCGATGACGAATCCGCCGTTGAAACTCTCGCGCGTGCCGAGCTTCTCGCGCCCGATCTGATGACAGACAGTGCAGGTTACGCCATCTTCGGCCTCTCTGCCCTGCTTCTTATCCGCCTGGAACGGCAGATGCGAAAAAATTTCGCCCAGCTCGCCTTTGAGCTTCGCTCGATAGCGCGTCACCGGCATATGGCACACCGAGCATTCATCTTCGATCTCGGGTTGCGCGCTGCCGTGATCGATGGTCTCGCGGCGCACGCTGGCCTGCCAGTAGGGATCGCGCGAGGAATTCGCCATGATGCTGGCGCTCCAGTCGAGCCCGATGGAAACATCCTGGCCGGAACTCGTGGTGAGCTGGTTGTGGCAGGCCACGCAGCGGTCGGAGGTCTGAAAATCCACTTGCGGGTGGCGGGCCGCGAGCGCGCTTGTCGCGAGTAGTGCGAGAGAGAGCAGTTTCTTCACCAGCCCTCCGTCAGACGGCCGTCCTGCCAATCCCAGAGCACGTAAAACAAAACCTGCGGATCGCGCCCGGCGGTGTTGGTGGCCGGAATCCGCACGCCCACATCGAAGCGGATATGTTGGCGGCGGCTGACGGTCACCTGCATTTCGGGCATCACATCCCAGTTCATCTTCGCGCCCGGCAGGAAATCCCGGTCCGCCAGGAATTCCACCATCGGTGACCACATTCTGCCCAGCCCGTGCGATTGATAGAGCTCCTGGCCGACGGCGTTGTACCAAAAAAAAGTGCGCGGCGCCTTCGAAGTATCAAAGGGCTGCTGGGTTCCGGCCTGCACCTGGAAGAACGTATTCGTCGGGAAGAGCTGATCGAATGCGGCGAAGGTTGCAAACGACGGCGTGCCCGAGCCGATGCCGTGGGCGGTGCTGCCGGTGGGTAGAATGATCTCGCCCTGCGCCGCGAAGATCGAGCCGGTGCGCGAATTCGAAAAAAACTCATGCTTCAAGCCGAGCGAGGCATCGCCGAAGCCGCCGTACCAGGTGTGCTCGGGATGTATGAAATTGACGGGCACGTCGATCTCGATTTCGTCGTGCTTGCCGAAGCGGTTTTCCTCGATGATGTCGTTGGCGACGCCCGGCGCGCCGCCGGCATTCAGCGCAGATGTAAGAACCGTCTCGTTTTCCGGGAACGCTTTTTCTGTGACCAGCGCGCGCGGGAGGTTGAGTTCGCCGCGGGGCCAGCCGCTGGCATCGCAGAAGCCGCGCAGATACTCGATGAGCTGGTTGATCTGCTTCGGCGTGAGGGCCTGGCGAAAGGCGGGCATGATCTGCGAGAAACCGCGGAACGGGCCGCCGTTGGTGATGATGGCTCGATAGTCGTTATCGAGCTCGGAGGTGGTCTGATCGCAGCGGGTGAAATCGGGAAAGGTGCGCGGCTGATCGAATCCGGCGAGCGCTTTGGGCGTGCCTTTGCCATCGGAGCCGTGGCAGGCGGCGCAGGCGGTTTCCCAGATTCGTTTGCCGCTGGCGAGTTTGAGGCCGGGCGGGATGGCGATGGTGGGATGGTCCGCAGAGGCGGCGAGTGCTGCCAGACACACCAGGAGTACGAAAGCCCGCCCGAGCGCCATTAGCTCCGAGTTTATCGATGAGTTGTCAGCGGTCAGCGTTCAGCTTTCAGCCGTCAGCGTTCAGCCTTCAGCTTTCAGCTATCAGCTTTCAGCCGGCGGCGCTGGAGGTTTGCTCTTCGCTGCCGCGGCGCACAGCGTCGAGCACGCCGTTGATAAAGGCGATGGATTCGTCGCCCGCGAACTGGCGGGCCAGTTCGAGCGCTTCGTCGATCACGACCGGGCCGGGCAGCGTTTTTGTACCGAGCTCGTAGATGGCGAGGCGCAGGATGTTGCGATCGACGACCGGCATGCGCTCGAGACGCCAGTTCTGTGAAGTTTCCTGGATGCGGGCGTCGATCTCGGCGGCTTTGGAAACAGTGCCGCGAGCGAGCTCTTCCATGAAGCGGTCGGGCTTGGGCTTGTGCTCGCTTTCTTCGGAATAGAGCGTGTCGTAGTAGTGCTGAATGGCGGCGTCGACGGAATCGCCGCGCATGTCCCATTCAAAGAGTACCTGCAGGGCGCGGCGGCGGGAGCGATGTCTGGCGGCCATATCAACGACCCGCTTTCAGCTGGCGCACCAGATTCGCCAGTTCGATGGCGACTTCAGCAGCTTCCGCGCCTTTATTGCCGCTTTTGCCGCCAGCGCGATCCATGGCCTGCTGCATATCGTCGGTGGTGAGCACGCCGAAGGCGATCGGAACTCCGGTGTCGAGGCTGACGCGATTGAGGCCGTCGGCAGCACCTCCGGCGACATATTCAAAATGCGGGGTATCGCCGCGGATGACGGCGCCGATGGCGATGATGGCGTCGCAGGTGGATGCCAGAAATTTGGCGGCAACGGGCAGTTCCCAGGCGCCCGGCACTTTTACCAACAGGATGTTTTTCTCCGGACATCCGCGCTCGGCGAGCACGCGGAGTGCGCCGCTGGCCAGCTCTTCGGTGATGAAGGAATTGAAGCGGCTGACGACGATGCCGATCCGCAGATCGGCCGCTTCGAGCGAGCCTTGAAAGGAAGGAATAGCCATGAACGCACGCGCCTGGTGCGAAAGGACACACGTAGCGCTATGGGATAATTCGGTTTAAACTCCCTCAAGTCTAGCGCAGGATGAGCCCGCGTTTTACCGGCGAGGCGAAGGCGTTCTAAATGGATCCACGGTTTATTCGAAATTTCTCCATCATTGCGCATATTGACCACGGGAAATCCACGCTGGCCGACCGGCTGCTCGAATATACCGGCGCGCTTTCGCAGCGCGAAATGATGGACCAGGTGCTCGACAGCATGGATCTGGAGCGCGAGCGCGGCATCACGATCAAAGCGCATGCGGTGCGGCTGAATTATAAGGCCGACGATGGCAACCTGTACGAGCTGAACCTGATCGACACGCCAGGGCACGTGGATTTCACTTACGAAGTTTCGCGCAGTCTGCAGGCTTGCGAAGGGACGCTGCTGGTGGTGGATGCGTCGCAGGGGGTTGAGGCGCAGACGCTGGCCAACACGTATCTGGCGATCAATCACGATCTGGAAATCATTCCGGTGATCAACAAGATCGATCTGCCATCGGCCGAGCCCGAGCGCATTCGCGAGCAGATCGAGCAGGTGGTCGGGCTGGACGCTTCGGATGCGATTCTGGCGAGCGCGAAGAATGGCATCGGGATCAAGGAGATTCTGGAAGCGGTGGTCGAGCGCGTGCCGCCGCCCAAAGGCGATCCGAATGCACCGCTGCGGGCGCTGATCTTCGATTCCTGGTTCGATCCGTATCGGGGCGTGATCATTCTGACGCGCATTGTGGACGGCACGCTGCGCAAGGGTCAGAAAGTTCGGCTGTATTCGAACGGCCGCTCGTACGAGATCGAAGGATTGGGCTTTCAATCGCCGAAGCCGGTGCCGACGGACGAACTCACGGCGGGCGAAGCGGGATTTGTCTTCGCGAATATCAAGACTGTTTCGGATGCCAAGATCGGCGACACGATCATGGACGACGCGAATCCTGCCGAGGAGCCGCTGCCGGGTTTTCAGGAGATCAAGCCGATGGTGTTCGCGGGCTTGTATCCGGTGGAATCGCACGAGCACGGGCTGCTGCGCGATGCGCTCGAAAAGCTGCGCTTGAACGACAGCGCATTTAACTTTGAGCCGGAGCATTCGGCCGCGCTCGGGTTTGGTTTTCGCTGCGGATTTCTCGGGCTGCTGCATCTGGAGATTATTCAGGAGCGGCTGGAGCGCGAGTTTCAGATCGATCTGATTACGACGGCTCCGGGCGTGCGCTATCGGATTACGACGACGGGCGGCGAAGTGCTGGAGGTCGACAATCCGCAGAAGTTTCCCGAGCCTTCGGCGATTGAAAAGATCGAAGAGCCGATTATCGACGCGACGGTGATCACGCGCGAAGAATATCTGGGCGAGATTCTGAAGCTGGTGGAAGAGAAGCGCGGGGTGCAGAAGAAGTTCGAGTACATCGGCGGCGGGCGCGTGCTGCTGCTGTACGAACTGCCGCTGAACGAGATCGTGCTCGATTTCTACGACCGGCTGAAATCGGCCTCGCGCGGCTATGCTTCGCTCGATTATCATCTTTCGGGACATCGCGTTTCGCCGATGGTGAAGCTGGACGTGCTGGTGGCAGGCGAACCGGTGGATGCGCTTTCCATGATTGTGCACCGGGACTTCGCGTACGAGCGCGGGAAGGCACTCATCGAGCGGCTGCGCAAGCTGATTCCGCGGCAGATGTTCGAAGTGGCGCTGCAGGCGGCGATCGGGAACAAGATTATCGCCCGCGAGACGATCTCGGCGATGCGCAAGAACGTGCTGGCGAAGTGCTACGGCGGCGATATTACGCGCAAACGCAAGCTGCTCGAGAAGCAGAAAGAGGGTAAGCGGCGGATGAAGCGCGTGGGCCGGGTGGAAATCCCGCAGGAAGCGTTTCTGGCGGTGTTGAAGGTGAGCGGGGAGTCGGGCGAGTAAGGCGCTCACGTAGCAGACCGCTCACGCGCTAAAGCGCCACTTCGGCTCCGGCCAAAAACTGGCCGGATCTGCGAATCCGTCTTACCGCTCCCTCTGGTCGCGGCTCGGTTTCGGGGCGCGCAACGCAACAGCGTGGTCATCTCCTATCTATCGTCAGGCGGCTTTCCTTTCGGCGGGTCTGCGGTCCCAGAGAGTCATCAGGCGCTCCTCGATTTCGGGAAGTGAAAATTCAAAGCCAAATTCGGATGGGTTGAAGTCGATTTTCTTTTCGCTGCAGCGTTCCAGAAGGCGGGCGGCCCGGGTGAGTTCTTCTTCGCGCTGTTTACGGCGTTCGGACTGGAGTTCTTTCAGTTCCCTGATGTTCTTGTCGAGATAGCTGCGCAGGCGGCGCTCCTGCAGGTGCAGATTGCGGAGTTCGCGGGACTTGAGTTCGAGAATGTGAGCCTCGAGCAGCAGGGGGTTGTCCGGGAACAGATCGGCATTCTGGATACGGGCGAGGGCGAGCGTGGCGGCTTCGAGCGCGGGGATGCGATGCAGGCGCCATTGGGTATCGGCGATGGATTGCACCAGAAGTTTCTCGCGATGATCGGCGGGCGCCCAAACGGCGAAGGTGTTGGCGACGTGCTGTTCGTAGAGCGCGGCGTCATCGGAGGGCAACAGAACAGTTGCTCCCGTGAGCGCGGATTTTACCGCGTTGTGGGAAATCTTGGCTTTGCCTTCGACGGTTTTGGGGCCGGTGGAGAGTTGGGAATTCGCGCGATTGGCGCTGACCTGAGCTGGCGTGGACATAAGTTACCTCGCGCACAGAAGTAGCATGGCGAAAAGCGAAGACCTGGCGAAACCGCGACTAAATGGCTGAAAATACTCAGTCGATTTTTGTGCTTCGACTGTGAACGCGAAATCAGGGGCGGGTGCGATAGAGCATGCGCGGGTAAGGGATGGTTTCGCGCACGTGCTCGAGACCGCACATCCAGGCGACAAAGCGCTCGACTCCCATGCCGAAGCCGCCGTGGGGCACCGAGCCGAAGCGGCGCAGATCAAGATACCACTCGAAGGCTTCGCGCGGCAGGTTATGTTCCTGCAAGCGAGTTTCAAGCAGCGCGAGATCGTGGATGCGCTGGCCACCGCCGATGATTTCGCCGTAACCCTCGGGCGCGATGAAATCGACGCCGAGTGCGACTTCGGGGCGTTGCGGGTCGGTCTGAAAATAGAAGGCTTTGATCTCGGTGGGGAAGCGGTCGACGATGACGGGGCGGTCGAAATCCTGGGTGAGAAGCGTTTCGTCGGTGTTGCCGAAATCGCCGCCCCATTGAATTTCGCTGCCTTTGGATTGCAGGATTTTGACGGCCTCGTCGTAACTCATGCGCGGGAAGGGTGAGGCGACTTTTTCGAGCTTGCTGGTATCGCGCTCGAGCGTTTTCAGTTCTTCTTTGCGGTTTTCGAGCACGCGCTGGACGAGCGAAACGACGAGCTCTTCGGCCACGCGCTTCACTTCTTCGAGATCGGCCCAGGCCATCTCGGGCTCGACCATCCAGAACTCGGTGAGATGGCGGCGGGTTTTGGACTTTTCGGCGCGGAAGGTGGGGCCGAAGCAGTAGACCTTGCCGAAAGCCATGGCGTTCGCTTCGTTATAAAGCTGGCCGGATTGCGTGAGATAGACCTTTTCGTCGTCGAAGTAATCGACTTCGAAGAGCGTGGTGGTGCCTTCGCAGGCGGCGGGCGTGAAGATCGGCGTGTCGACCAGTGTGAAGCCGTGCGAATCGAAGTAGTCGCGGATGCCGCGGATGATTTCGTGACGCACGCGGATGGCGGCGTGCTGGCGGCGGCTGCGGAGCCAGAGATGGCGGTGGTCCATCAGGAAGTCGACGCCGTGATCCTTGGGCGTGATGGGGTATGGGTGCTCTTCGGGCACGCGCTGGACGATTTGGGCATCGGTGACGTCGAGCTCGTAGCCGCCGGGTGCGCGCGGCTCTTTGCGAACGGTGCCGCGGACGATAAGAGAACTCTCCTGGGTGGCGCCTTTTAAGGATTCGAAAACCTGCTCGGGGAGATTGGCTTTGACGGCAACGCATTGCATGAGGCCGGTGCCGTCGCGCAGGATCGGAAAGACGATTTTGCCGGATTTGCGGAGATTGTAAAGCCAGCCGTGGAGTTCGACCGGTTGGTTTTCGTGCTGGCTGGCTTCGCTGATGGAAATGGTGGTCACGTCTTTTTCATGCTGCCATGCGGTAAAGCGCACGCACGGAGATGGAGGTGAACGTTCGTATTACGAGGGGACCGTGTGGTGGGCGAGTTTGTCGAGGATGCGTTTGGCTTCCTGGAGCGGTTGTTCGATGGCCGGATCTTCGCGGAGTTCGAGCATCAGGGGGAATGGATTGCTGGGGGAGGCGAGCAGCTGCATGGCGGCAGGCCAGTCGATCGAGCCTTTACCGGGGAAGTGGTGCTGATCTTCGCTTCCGTTGTTGTCGTGCAGATGGGTGGAGCGGATGCGGTCTTTCATGGCTTCGAACTCGCGGGCGATGTTGCCGGTCATGTGAGCGTGGCCGAGATCGAAGCAGAAGTTGAGATTGAGATGTGTCTGCGCGAGCAGCTCGTTGAGGCGCGCGGCGGAGGAGAACTGGTTCGGCGTGTTTTCGAGCAGAAGTTCGACGCCGCGCTGGCCGGCGAAGACTTTCAATTCTTCGAGCGAGGAGAAAATGGCGTCGAGCTTGCGCTCTTCGTACTCTTCGCCGTGGACGCCGATGTGCTGGATCAGGTAACGGAACGGGATGGTATCGGCGACTTCGATGGCGCGCTTGATCTCATCGACCATGGCGATGCGGCGCGCTTTGGCGGTTTCGGTGATGTTGACGACGGCCTGCGGTCCGGAGCGGCCCCAGACCTCATCGGTATACATGGGCGCGTGGAGGGAGTGGAGCTTGAGCTCGGAGTCGCGAAACCAGTGGCCGAGCTCGGCGATCTGGGCTTTGTCGCGATAGTCGAGATGCTGGCGGGCGCAGAAGATTTCGACGGCGGGAAAGCCGGCATTCCAGACGCGATCGAGCCAGACGCTGGTGAGGCGATGGCGCACGAAGAGATGAGTGGAGAGCAATAGCTGCTGCATCGAGGGCGGTCAGTAGCCTGCAGCCTTTCCGTTGAGCCGTGATTCGGTGCCGCCTTCGAGGGTGCCGTTGTTATCGACGATCAGCTCGACACGCGCGACGCCGCCGGTGGGCTGAATGCGATAGCCCATCTGTTCCAGTATTTTGGCGGATTGCGGATTGAAGCCGCGCTGCAAGTTGAGATAATCGGGCTTCCATTGATTGTGGAAGCGCGGGAGGTCGACGGCGTCCTGCGCGTTGAGGTGGAAATCGAGAACGTTGAGCATCACTTCGGTGACGCCGGTGGTGATGCGGGAGCCGCCGGGCGCGCCGACGGCCATGACGAGCTTGCCGTCTTTGGTGACGATGGTGGGCGTCATGGAAGAGAGCGGGCGTTTGCCGGGTTCGATGGCGTTGGCGTCGCCGCCAACCATGCCGAACATGTTGGGAACACCGGGCTGAGCGGAGAAATCGTCCATCTCGTCGTTGAGCAGGAAGCCCAGGCCGGGGACGGTGATGCCGTTGCCGTAGGAATTATTGAGGGTGTAGGTAACGGCGACGGCGTTGCCCTGCTGGTCGACGACGTTGAAGTGGGTGGTTTCGGTGCTCTCGCGGATGTCGATATGGGCGGCCATGGCTTTAGGCAGGCCGGGTTCGACCAGGTCGCTGGGGGTGGCGTGGTCGGGATCGATGGAGGCGCGGCGGCGGGCGAGATAGCCGGGATCGAGCAGCATTTTGAGCGGGACGTTGTAGTAATCGGGATCGCCCAGGTATTCGCTGCGATCGGCGTAGAAGCGGCGCATGGCTTCGGCCTCCCAGTGCACGGCTTTGGGCGAGTCGGGGCCATCGGTCTGATAGTGAGTGCCGGCGAGAATGCCGACGATCTGGAGCAGGCCGACGCCGCCCGCGCTGGGAGGAGGCGCGGTGAGGATGTCGTAGCCTTCATAGGTCCCGGTGAGCGGGGCGCGCTCTTTGACGCGATAGTTTTTCAGATCGTTCTCGGTGATGAGACCGCCGTGGGCTTTCATGGCTTCGGCGAGGCGGCGCGCGGTTTCGCCTTCGTAAAAACCGTTCGAGCGGTCACGCGCGATGCGCTCAAGCGTGGCGGCGAGCTCGGGCTGTTTCAGCGTGTCGCCGGGGTGGAAATAGCTGCCGTTGTGGAGGAAGATGCGCTTCGATTCGGGATCGGTGGCGAGATGTTTTTCTTCCTGGAGCGATTCGGCCAGCGTTTTCGAGACGGGAAAGCCGTCGCGGGCGAGCTGGATGGCGGGCTCGAGCAGCTGGCGCCAGGGCCTGGAGCCGAACTTTTTCGCGGCGAGATCGAAACCGGCAACGGAACCAGGCACGCCGGAGGAGCGCCAGCCATAGATGCTGTCCTCGGTGGCTTTGCCGTCCGGGCCGATATACATGTCGCGGGTGGCTTTCGCGGGTGCTTCTTCGCGGAAATCGAAGAACGCGGTTTGGCCATTGGCGAGCCGGACTAATAAGAAGCCGCCGCCGCCGATGTTGCCGGCGGAGGGATGGGTGACGGCGAGCGCAAAGCCGACGGCGACGGCAGCGTCGATGGCGTTGCCACCGTTTTTGAGAACGGCGAGGCCGACATCGGCGGCAAGCGGCTCCTGCGCGACGACCATGCCGTGCTGCGCGCGAACAGGTTCTTTGGCGGAGCCTGGAAGGGCGCCGGTGGCCAGGCACAGCGCACAGACTGCGGCGCGGATGTTCATGTTTCTGGAGCCAGTCTAACCTATACGCAAGCGGGCCTATACGCAAGCGGGCTCCCGCAGAGCTTGATGCAAGGTATGCTCGGAAGCAGAGAGGGTGCGCCGTGTCAACGACCACGCATGTGCCGGTTGAAGTTTATCTGAAGAGTTCCGATTACGAACCGGACGCGGAGTATGTGGATGGGGAGATCGAGGAACGGCCGATGGGGCAATGGGACCATGCAAGCTGGCAGCAGGCCATTCAGAAATGGTTCTGGGCTCGCGAGCTTCAATGGGGCGTGCGCGTCCGACCAGAATTGCGGGTACGGGTGGCACCATCTCGTTTTCGGGTGCCGGACGTGACTCTGGTCGATGCCGACCGACCCGTGGAGCAGATCATCACGCATCCGCCGCTGGCCGTTTTTGAAGTGCTATCGCCGGAGGATACCGTGAAGAGGCTGAACCGGAAGCTGGAAGACTACGCCGCGATGGGCATCCCGCAGATCTGGGTCGTGGATCCCGAGAATGGGGCGTTTCGCCGCTATCGCGAGGGCGAACTACGGCGCGAGGAGCACTTCGAAGTGCCCGGAAAAGGCATTTCCTTCCCGATCCGCGAGATAGCGAGCCTGGTCGATTAACTGTCGAGGCTTAAGCCGCGGCGATTTTGCGGACGCGCAGGGTGAGGCGGCTCTTATAGCGGGCAGCGGTGTTTTTGCCGATGATGCCCCACTTGGCGGCGCGGTCGACAAGCGAAAAGGTCTCGGGCAGCAGCTTGGTGGCGTTGGCCGTGTCCTTCTGCTCGAGCGCGCGGCGCATGGCGCGGATCTGGTGCCGCAGGCGGGTCTTGCGCATGCGGTTGATAGCGGTGCGGCGCTCGGTCATGCGCACGCGCTTCAAAGCGGAAACTGTGTTTGCCATGAAAAGAACCCTTTTAGAATAGCGGAAAGGGCGGGTGGAAGGCAATTTTCCGGGAAAAGTGTAAGCGGGTGTGGAAAAGGCGTGGAAATAGGCTGGGCGAGAGCGGCTGAGCGGGTGTTCGGCGGGTATTCCACAAAAACCGGGCGAAGACCCCTTGCGCCGGGGCCTCTGTCCTGATATTCTGAACGAGTCGCCGCAAGCGAGAGCAAGCGGCGCCGATCACGAGGCTGGCGGGAAAGCACGGCCGGCAAGGCTGGCAAAGAAATTTTTGTCAGACGCTTGCAAAGATCGCGACAGTTTGATAGATTAACAGATGGGCGATGTTGCTGTCGTCCAGCGGGCAGGTAATCGGGCTGCGGTCGATAAGACGTATGGCGAGCTCGATACGGACTCCATAGCGGTTCTCAAGCAGTCCTGAAGTAAACCAAGCTACCGTAAATTCAAGGGTTTATCCCAAAGGTTTTGAGGGGTAAACGGCTCTTTGGCTTCAAAGATGAGGCGGAGAGGGCGTGACCTCAAACGGCTTTCGAGGCCGGCAGTCGTTAAGCTTTGCTGAGTAATCAGTATTCGCCGGGCGGTCTGCGCAGTTGTTTGACAATCTGGTTGGACGCAATGAAGTAATTCGTCAGACTTTTTGAGTAAAAGCCGGAGTGAATCAGCGTCCTGAACTCGGAGTTGCTGAGCGTAAAGCAGGCAATATGCTTCGGGGGAGGGGCCAATACTCTAACAGTTAAAGCGCACGGGTCGGTTCGCTGACCGTTGTGCGCGATTTAATGAGATCAAACGAGAGTTTGATCCCGGCTCAGAATCAACGCTGGCGGCGCGCTTAACACATGCAAGTCGAGCGAGAAAGTGGAGCAATCCATGAGTAAAGCGGCGTACGGGTGAGTAACACGTGGGTAATCTACCTTTTAGTGGGGAATAACCCTGGGAAACCGGGGCTAATACCGCATAATCCTGCGAAGGGAAAGCAGCAATGCGCTGAAAGAGGAGCCCGCGGCCGATTAGCTAGTTGGTGAGGTAACGGCTCACCAAGGCGGTGATCGGTAGCCGGCCTGAGAGGGCACACGGCCACACTGGCACTGAAACACGGGCCAGACTCCTACGGGAGGCAGCAGTGGGGAATCTTGCACAATGGAGGCAACTCTGATGCAGCGACGCCGCGTGAGCGATGAAGCCCTTCGGGGTGTAAAGCTCTTTCGGCAGGGACGATAATGACGGTACCTGAAGAAGAAGCTGCGGCTAACTACGTGCCAGCAGCCGCGGTAATACGTAGGCAGCGAGCGTTGTTCGGAA